>Ga0080004_1077020_pt1 | contig 441282 bp, 434 predicted proteins | sample WasSprMetagenome_FD_69207 | JGI IMG/M metagenome (GOLD analysis project Ga0080004, IMG submission 69207) | Sulfidic aquatic microbial communities from Washburn Spring, Yellowstone National Park, USA - WS (SPADES assembly) (version 2) | ecosystem: Environmental > Aquatic > Thermal springs > Hot... | reverse complement strand
GGGGGCAGGGCCCCGGGGCGGCGCGGCGGGGCCGAGCCCCGGCCGATTGGAAAATTTTAAATTCGGATGGGCGGATTCAAGGCGGGTGAGTTCTATGCCGAAGGGCGGCGGGGTCGAGGATTACGCCCTCTCCCTGCTCTCGGACCTCATAGCGATACCCTCCGTCAACCCCCCGGGGGAGAAATACGATGAGGTCTGCTCCAGGCTCCGATCGGCCCTGGAGGAGCTCGGGTTCAAGACCAGGGTCGTTGAGGGGGCGAAGGGGAAGCCGAACCTAATAGGGGTATTGGGCGAGGGGAGGCCCGAGCTGCTTTTCAACGGCCACGTCGACGTCGTCCCGCCCGGGATGGGCTGGGAGACGGACCCCTTCAAGGCGGTCGAGAGGGAGGGGAGGATCTACGGCAGGGGCACGGCCGATATGAAGGGCGCGCTGGCCTCGATGGTCGCGGCGGTCAAGAAGGTATTGGACGAGGGCGTCACCCTGAAGGGGAAGCTGATCTTCACGGCCACGGTCGACGAGGAGACCGGGGGCCTGGATGGGCTGGGCTATTTGGTGCGCAAGGAGGGCCTGAGGGCGGATTATTGCCTCTCCGGGGAGCCCACGGGGCTGAACGTTTGCAGATGCGAGAAGGGGGTTTATTGGGCCAAGATAAGCGTGAAGGGGAAGGCGGCGCACGGCAGCACGCCGGAGCGCGGGATAAACGCCATAGAGAAGATGGCGAAGATAATCTCCGCCCTCCAATCCATCAAGTTCGAGAGGGAGCATAAGCTCCTGGGGAGGCCGACGATAAACATAGGGGTCATATCCGGCGGGACGAAGATCAACGTCGTCCCGGATTATTGCGAGATCCTGGTCGATAGGAGGATGCTCCCGGCTGAGGACCCGGGCGAGGTGAAGGGGGAGATAGAATCCGCGCTCAGGTCCGTTAAGGCCCTGGATCCGCAGGTGGAATATAAGGTGGAGGACTTGCTCTTCGCCGACCCCTTCGAGCTGCCGGAGGACGCGCCGCTGGTGAGGATGGCCGTGGAGGCCGTCCAGGAGGCCTTGGGCAGGAGGCCCGAGATAACGGGCCTCACGGGCTTCACGGACGCCCGCTTCACGGCCGTCGACGCCAAGATCCCATCGGTCCTCGTGGGGCCGGGGAATATAGCCCAGGCCCATACCGCGAACGAGTTCGTGGAGAAGCGGCAGATCCTCGACGCCATATCGGTTTACGCGGCGTTCCTGAAGAAGCTGCTGGCGTGAGGCCAGCGGCCCTTTTCTTTAAAAAAGGGCGTATAAGGCGTCAGCGGGCCCCATCGAGCTCCCCAGGGGCCTCGGGGGCTTGGGGATCGCCGCGAGCGCATCGAAAGCATTATAAATGGATTGGGGGGAAAGATGACTTGAAAATGGACTGAGCTCCGGTGGGAATCTTGGAGAAGGCCAAATATAGGGAGAAGGAGGCCTTGATCATCGCGGCCATACCGCCGATCGTCCTGATCCTCGGCGCGCCCTTCGTCAATAGGGTCGAGCCATGGGTCCTGGGGATGCCCTTCTTCTTCTTCTGGCACGTGGCTTGGCTGATAATAGGGCCATTGTTCCTAACGGCGGCATATATCGTTAGGACGAGGGGTGGATAGCGATGGAGCTCCCTCCGGGAACGATCTCTCTCGCCATAATCTTCGGCTGGCTGATAATCTCGACCATAGTGGGCATAATGGCCGGGGTCCTGAAGAAGTTCAGCCTGGCGGAGTGGATGGTGGCCGAGAGGGGCATCTCGTTCGTCATACTCTACTTCGCCGTCGCGGCCGAGATCTACAGCGCCTTCACGTTCCTCGGCTTGGCGGGCTGGGCGGTGACGCATGGGGCATCGATACTCTACGCGCCAGCGTACTTCGTGACGGCCTATTGCACGGGCTTCCTGCTGACGCCCTATTACCATAGGCTCGGGAAGAAGTTCGGCTATTTGACCGAGCCCGACTTCTTCATAGATCGATACGAGAGCAGGGCCCTGGGGATCCTGGTCGCCCTGGTCGGGATATTCTTCCTATTGCCCTATATCCAGCTCCAGATCCTCGGAACGGGCATAATAGTCGAGGCGGCGAGCTATGGGGCGATCTCCAGGACGCCCGCGATCTTGATAGCCTTCCTTTGCACGGCCGTCTTCGTCTTCATCGGGGGCTATAGGGGGATAGCCTGGACGAACTTCCTGCAGGGGATCATAATGTTCATCGCGGCCTTCGTGGCCATCGGGGTCGTCTTCGCCGCCTTCGGCGGGATCGAGCCCCTCTTCAGGAAGGTCCTCGAGGTGAGCCCCAAGCATTTGCTATTGCCCGGGGCCAGGGGGATCCACGGCTATCCTTGGTACATGTCCAGCCTGCTCCTCACGACGCTGGGCTTTTGGATGTTCCCCCACTTGGTCCAAAGGGGCTACTCGGCGAGGCAGGAGAAGGACATAATGAGGACCTGCGCCTGGATGTCCTGGTACTCGCTCCTCTCCATCCCGATCGTATTCGTGGGCTTCGCGGCCATAATCCTATTCCCGGGCGTTACGGGCTATAAGCTGCCCGCGGCGGATTACGCCGTCATAGAGTCGGTGAAGTACTTCTTCAACCCATGGATCGTCGGCCTCGTCGGGGCCGGGGGGCTGGCGGCGGCCATATCGACCGGCGCGGGGCTGATACAATGCGAATCGGGCCTAGCGGCCAGGAACCTGATCCAAAGGGGGATATGGCCCAAGGCGAGCGAGACGGCCACGGCTTGGGCCGCGCGGGCCCTCTCGCTGATCTTCACGGTCATATGCCTCTTCCTGGCCCTCTATTATCCCCAATTGCTCGTCTATTTGCTCCTGGTGGCCTATAGCGGCGTCGTTCAATTCTTCCCGGGATGGGTCCTCGGGATCACTTGGAGGAGGGTCACCAAGGCGGGCGTCTTCGCGGGCATAGTGGTCGGCGTGATAGTCGTCCTCCTGACGACGTTCGTTTGGCCCGATCCGCTCCAGGTGCACTCGGGCATCTGGGGCCTATTCGCCAACTTCCTTGTGACGATACCCGTTAGCCTCGCCACGAAGCCGCCGTCGGAGGAGACGATAAGGCGGATCCTATCCGCCTGAGGTCCCAAAACCCCTCCCCTTTTTTTTAACCCACGCCGAGGGGCGCAGCCCGCGCTCCCGCCGGGTTGTCCTTTGGCGCCGCCGAGAGGATTCGAACCTCTGACCAACGGGTCCCAGCGGAGCCGGCCCGGGCCCCTTAACAGCCTCAGCCCCGCGGGCGCGGGTCCGCTGCTCTACCGCTGAGCTCTCGCCCATCCGCCATTGGTACGGCGGCTCCTGCGGCGGCGGTTTGAAGGGCCGGGGCCGGGTTAATAAACCTTAGCGATCGGGGCCGGCCCCGATGCCCCTATGGGCCCGGCCGGATTCGAACCGGCGACCAGCAGGTCGCCCCCCGAGGGGCTATGAGCCTGCTGCTCTAACCTCTTCAGGATCGGCCCCTCGGCCGGATCTGGCTGAGCTACGGGCCCACCCGGCCTAAGATCTGGCCAGCCGGATTTTAAAATTTGCCCCGGCCGGGGCTATTGGGAGGCGATGAGGGTCGACGTCTTTATTATGCCCTGTATGGCCCTCATCCTGGTGACCATGGAATCGAGGGCCGATAGGTCCGGGACCTCGAGCTTGGCGACTATATCGAACTCCCCGTATACGATCCTCGCCTCCCTCACGCCCTCCATCCCCCTTATCCGGTCGGCTATCTCGTATTCCCTCCCGACCTCGGCGACGATCAATAGGTAGGCCGTGATCGGCAATCGGATCCCCCGGCCCTATGGGCGCGGATCCCTTAGAAGCCTTTCGGTCCGGGCCAAGCTTTTTAAGGCCGAGGCGGCCCCATGGCGGGGGGATCGGGGTTGCCGCAGGAGGTCTTCGACGTCGGGGAGTTCCTCCGCCTATCCGAGCGGGCCGAGGAATGCAGGGTGAAGAGGTCCGGGGACGTCGTGAAGCTGAAGCTCAGGACCCCGGGGAGGCTTTATACGATAAAGCTGGCCGTCGAGAGGGCCGAGGAGGTCCTGAGGGCCCTGAAGTGCCCCATAAGGGAGGTATGAGCCCCTGGGATGCGCGCTCCCCAGAATGGGCTCGGCAGCACGGGCGGCCGCCCCATCGGTGGGCCCCCTGTGGCCCTCCTCCTAGAATCAATGTTGAGGGGGTCCGACCATCCCGGGGATCTTGAGAAGCCGTTTGGGGAGCGGGTGGGGTGTTTGTCCACGCCTAATCATCCTATTATCGAGGACCCCGTGAGACCCGCGCTCGCTAGGGCGAGGGAGTTGCCATTCTACCAGAGGGCCGGGATGGAATGCGCCATGTATGGGCCGAAATTATAGGGCCGGTAGCTCGGATGAGCATATAACCATCGAGGAGCTAACGAACTTGACCAAGGCCTATACTGTAGCCATTTTGGAAGCGTGCGGGATCGCATGATCGAAGCCTATGTGGCTTGGGGCGCGCCCCAATTCCCCCTTTCCCTTTTTAAAGCCCCCGCAACTCCATGCCCCAAATCCCATCCGCTTCGGCCCCTCCCCGGATGGGTGGGGGTAAGCCCATTTCACAACCGGGTCAAGGACGCGATCCCCCGATGGAGGCCCCTTGGCGACCTCGATAAATCGAGGGCCCCCCTTTTACGCAATTCGCGTAAAAATCCCCCGCCATGAGCCCCTCGGGCGGGGCGGCTCAGGCCCGCGCGTATAGCTCTACGCCGTGCCTCAGGCACGCCTCCTTGGCGCCCTCGTCTGCGTAAGGGGTTATCAATATGAGCCTCGAGGGCCTCCTGCCCTCGAGCCTCTCGTAGAGCTCGGCCTTCCTCTTGAGGGCGTATACGTCCGAGGCGCTCGCATGGGCCTTCACCTCCACCAGGATCGCCCTGCCATCGCGCATCGCGACGTCCACCTCGACGAGGCTCGGATATCCGTAGACTATGCCCTCCGCATCGCGGCCCGCCCAGCGCTCGACCTTGAGGCCCAGCTCCCCCTCCAATAGGCCCCTCAGGCCCTCCCTGAAGGCCTCCTCGCTCATCAGGCCCCACCTGGCCCCGAGGGCCGATATATGCCTCTCCAGGAGGGCGAACCCCTTGTTCATGTCCTCCCTGAGCCTCGCTATCTCCTCATCGTGCCTCCTGAACCCGGCCACCATATCCTCCCTGAGCCTCGCTATCTCCTCGCTATGCTTCGCGAGGATCTCGTCATGGCGCCTGAACCCGGCCACCATATCCTCCCTGAGCCTCGCTATCTCCTCGCTATGCTTCGCCAGGGCCTCATCGTGCCTCCTGAAGCCCTCGAGCATGTCCTCCCTTAGCCTATTCATGTCCTCCCTCAGCCTGACGAGCTCCGCCTCATGCCTATCGAGGCGCCTCAATACCTCCTCCAGGCCTATCAGGCCGGCCACCGCGTACCGGAACTCCTCATCGCGCCTCAATAGGTCGAGGATCTCGCCCTTCAAGCTCAAGATCCGGCCAAGCCTCCCCCAATCGGCCTTACCCAAGGCCCCATATAAATGGATTCGGGCCCCCGCAAGCCCCGGGACGATCGCCGAGCCCCCTGCGCGGATGGGGATGGGATCGGCATCGCGGCCGCGCCCCATATCGCCGATATCGCCCCTATCATCCGCCCGAAGCCGCCCGGGGCCTCGGCCCCCAGTCGGCCCATCCATCCGGATGGATCGCGTAAGGGCCCCTCGGCCCGGATCGGGGCCCGGATTGGGGAATCCCCGGGCGACCATCCTGGGGAATAGTCCATCCCCAAATGGACCTCCCGCCCGATATATCGGGCCCCGAGATAAGCCTTTTTATACCTTGGAGGCCCTCCGGCCCTCCAGCCGCCCTAAGGGCGGCTAAAAAAGGAAAAGGTGGAAAAGGGAAATGGATAGGAAGTTGCTAGCGGCGTTCGCCATCGCCCTGTTCCTATTATCGGCCATGGCCCCGGCCAGCGCCCATTTCACGTTGGGCGAATTGGACGGGACCAGGACTAGGGGCGTAAAGTTCGACGGCCCGTATTGCCCGCCGAACCCCGCGGACGAGGCCACCCATAGGGATGGCCCATTGGCCTACGTATTCCCGGGCGCCGGCCTCTGGTCCGAGAGCCTCTACGGAGGCCCTTGGAGATGGGGCTACGGCTATACCCCGGGCAGCGACCAGATCCAAGGCTATGACCCGCTGAGGCTCGGCATACACAGGGGCGGGAACCATTACTCGCCCTGGGAGGCCATATTGACCTCCGTCGATACCAATTGGGACGGAAAGTACGAGTACGAGAGCAAGGGCGACCTGATAATAGCCCTGAACTTCAGCGGGACCAACTATCCGACGAAGGTATATAAGAACATAGCCATCTACGTGCCGGCCGCGACGGATGCCTATGGCCGATACACGGGCGAGGGCTTCATACCGCCCGTGGATTGGTCAAAGGGCGATACGTCGAACATAGTGACCACGCTGACGAGCGACTATGAGAAGATATGGGTCGGCAAGGCCGACGATAAGGACCCGTTCGCGCCGGGCTGGTGGGTCATCCACATAAGGTGGGTGAGCATCGACTGGACAGATGCGGATAAGGCCAAGAATTGGTACTACATACGCCTCAACGGCATGACGGCCCCGACCGTGGCCGGCAAGTACTTCTTCAAGATCTTCCTGGGCTATGACAGCGACTCCATATGCTCTTGGCCGACGCAGGCCGATGCCTATGCGGCCCAGACCGCGGCACCGGGCGGGCTCCTCGGCGGCGGGATCTACCCGATGCCGGCCGAGAACTGGCCCGTCCTGCTCGTGAAGGGCGAAGTGGACCCGGCGTACATCTACGGTGTCGTCAGGTTCGGGGGCCACAACCCGGCCCTATACGGGAAGCCCGTGAACCTGGCCGGGAGGGTGGTCGCCGAGGGCGAGGCCATAGACCCGTACAAATGGCCGCAGGTAGTCAAGACCGGCCGCAAGGTCAAGGCCGTCGCCTACTTCAACGAGACGGCCCACGGCCGCTACGCCCTCGAGGGCCTGGCGCCGGGCATATACACGGTGAAGGCCTCGTGCGCCGGCTACCCGGAGGGCGCCGAGTGGCAGATCACCGTCGGACCGGGCCAATCCTATAGCCACGACTTCTATTTGACGCCGGGTGCGGTCATATGGGGCGACATATTCTCCAAGTGCGGCTTGGGCGAGATACCGTGGCCGGCCGTTGGCACGGATTCGGCCGGCAACCCGCTCGGCCCGCCGATAACGGTCGAGATAGAGGACCTGAAGGGCAACGTCGTCACCAGGTCCCCGGTCAACCTGACCCATAGGCCGTTCACGTCCTACATTGTAGGATACAACGTCACGTGGGATTGGACCACGAACTACGTGAAGACCCTGTTCAAGCCTAAGGCCGTGGCCTTCCCATGGAGCTATAAGGAGGACGATTGGGGCACCGAGTACCCGGCCCCGTACAACGAGGATTGGTTCCTGAAGTATGGCGCCGTCCCGAACGGCGTGGGCCCATCCCAGAGCTGGTGGCTGCCGGGAGGCTCGACGAACCCATTCAGGTTCCAATTCGGCAAGGAGGGCTGGTTCGGCGCCCCGACCGAGTTCAGCGGATACGTCCCGCAGGCCTATGCCACATGGGTCAATGGCATATTGCCAGGCCAATACAAGGTCAAGGCCTATGTGAACGGCTACGTCCAAACCGAGGACTACATAGTCACCGTCCCGGCGGCCGAGTACCCGGGCAACATTTACGTCCAGATGGACCTGCGCAAGGGAAGCTGGATCAACGTGACGGTCCACTTCCACCACTTCGAGAACTCGCTGGCGACGAACCCGTTCGAGATACCCGAGCCGGGCCTCTATATGATAGCCGAGGCCTACGACATGGATGGCAAATTGAGGGCCCTGAACTTCACCTTCATCAATAACAGCATGTGGAACAAGACCGGGACCACCTGGATAATGTTGAACGGCTTCGGCATGGCCGGGCCGGACAACAACCGCTGGGTCCCGACGTTGTCCGGGTCCGGCCCAACCGTGACCGGGACCACGGCGGACCCCTTCGCGCCAGGCGCGGGGGTCGGCTACAAGTACTTCCTATGGCGCTATCAGGGCCTAAAGGACTACGGCCTGATGCCCGGCACCTATAAGATCAAGGTCTACGTGAGGGGCTACGTGCAGCAGGAGGAGTACGCGGCCACCGTGAGCCTATGCGCCAGCCCCACGGCCCTGAGCATACACCTGGTCAAGGGAGGGTCCATAAACGTGACCCTGACCTCGAAGGATTGGCAGCACCCATGGGTCGAGAAGCCATGGACCTTCGGCCCGGTTGGCCATAAAGATCCCACCAGCCCCAAGGTTTCGCCAGATTACTCGAGGATCAGGATTAGGTTCAAGAAGCCCGATGGGTCCTATACCGAGTGGTTCAGGTTCCTATGGAACGGCACCGATCCAACCAAGAGGGGAGGCCTCGGGTGGGTCGATGGCCTGGGCGACCAGGCTAAGGGCAAGACCTCCATACCCTACGAGGGCTGGCCGTACGCCCAGAAGCTCTGCTACAACGGCTCGAACTACGCCGAGAGGGTCGGGCCCGACGCCCGCATGATGGGCACCTTCTTCGGCTACAAGTTCCCGCCGGGCGCCGGGTTCCTATGGCTAAGGGGCGATTACCCGACGGCCCTGCCCACTGGCACCTATAGCCCCGAGGCCTATACGGTTGGGTACGTCCAGAAGATGTTCCCAACGGTCTGGGTCAGCAAGGGCACGAGCTCCGTGAGCGACATCGAGGTCGACTTGGACGTGGGCGCGAACATAACGATGACCATATTCTTCAAGAAGCAATCCGTCTTCGAGAATACGAGCTTCCCGATGTCCGCCAGGGCGAGGGTCTACGACGATAAGGGCAATTTGGTGGCCGCATCGCACGCCTTCTACATACCGGCCAACATAGGCAGGATAACCTGGCAGCTCTACGGCTTCGGGCTATCCCGCCTCGACCAGGCAATCTCACCAACCGCCCCATGGCAAGTGCCGGCTTTCAGGTTCGGCTATAGGGAGCCCAACGGCGCCTTCTCCCCGAGCAAGGGCATACCCGGAGGCACGTACACAATAGAGCTGGACTTCGTCCCATTGGACCTCGATGCGCCGACGAGCTGGGTCACGGGCCTATTGGCCGGCGAGTATGGCAACAAGGATAGGCCATACTACTACCCATGGAACCACTTGGGCCCATATGAGCAGCGCACGGTCGTGACGGTCACGGTGCCGGACAGCGGCGAGGTCTCGCCGATCTTCGAGGTCGACCTGCGCGGATCCGTGAAGGGCTATGCGCTAGCGTATAACTGGAAGGGCGAGCTGAGGACCGTCGGCTGGGCGACCGTATACGCGGGCGCTGCCCCGGACGACGGCACCCTGACGGCCTATACGTTCGGAGGGTTCTTCGACATGTACCTGCCGGCGGGGACCCATACGCTGAAGATGGCGTCCTGGGGCCACGCGACCGGGTCCTTCCCGGTCTCCGTGACCGAGGGCGCCGACCTGATGGGCATATGGTTCGAGATGGAGCAAACGGGCGTGCCGATACCAGAGTTCCCGATGGCCGGCATGGCCCTGGCGTTGGCGGCGTCGCTCGCGGCATCGATCTGCGCGCTCGGGAGGATCCGGAGGAGGAGGGATTAAGGGCCCCTCCGACCCGGATCGAAACCCCCCTTTTTCTTTGATCCCGCGATCCAGCGGATGCCCCGGATCCTATCCCTTCCGAGTTCCGAGCCCGGCCGCATCGAAGCCTTTTTAAGGCCTGGCCCGCCATCGGCCCATCGATGGGCCGATGTCCTTGGCCGAGAGGCTCTTGGGGGAGCTGGAGGCCGACCCCAGGGCCAGGAGGAGGCTGGCTGAGCTATTGGTCGCCGAGCCGGACGTGAGGCTCGCGATGATAAACGCCATAATAGCCGACGTGGCGACGAGGAGGGACCTCGCCGAGCTCAGGTCCGAGCTTAAGGGCGATATTGACGCCCTCAGGTCCGAGGTGAAGGGCGACATAAACGCCCTAAGGTCCGAGCTTAAGGGGGATATGGAGGCCCTAAGGGCCGAGCTGAAAGGGGATATAAACGCCCTCAGGGCCGAAATGGGCCAACTCAGGTCCGAGATGAGGGGCGAGATAAGCGCCCTAAGGGCCGAGATAGCCCAACTGAGGGCCGAGGCCTCGAGCAACTTCAGGTGGATAATCGGGACGATATTGGCGATATGGGGCGCGACCGTGATACCGATCCTATTGAGGCTCATAGGGGCCATCTGAGGGTCGCCCCCGGCGGCGCCCAACCCCCATCCGCACATCGGGGTCAGTGATTGTCCTGGGGCGCGATGGGATCGAGGGCCATCATCCGCCCGGATCGCGAGCCCCCATCCCTATGACGTCCCCGACCCTTTTGCCGGGATCGTGGCTCTCCACCACGACGGCCCCGAGCCGGGGGTCGAAGATGGCTATCCACCTAGTGGGATGGTAATGGTGCGCTAGGAAGGCGTATAGCCATATCGGCCCTCGGCCGCTGAGGATCACGCCCTTCTTGGGGTCCACGCGCGGGGGCCTGATGGCCCGGAGGTCCCCGGGCGATATGGGGCCCTCGAGCTCGAAGCAGACCACGGTGCTATCCGGCCCCTCCTCTACCCTGAAGGCGATCCGGCGCTCGGCCCCCGCCAATTCCCCCCGGGGCTGGGGGCGATCCGCAAGGCTTAAATGCGTAGCGGTCCAAATCGCCGAATCGGAAAACTCCAAATGGATGGGATCTAGATGATCTCCAAAAGGGCGATCACCAAGGTCCAAGCGGCGATACTCGTTATAATCCTCGTGGCCGTGGTTGGGATAGTGGGCTATTATTATTCGATGCCCAAGGCCCCCGAGGTCAAGGAGATCAGGATAGGGCTCCTCTACCCATTGTCCGGCGCCCTCTCCACCCTGGGGACGGAGGAATGCGAGGCCAGCAAGATGGCCATAGATATGATAAACGAGAGGGGCGGGATCAAGGGCTATAAGGTCACCTATATAGTGGCCGATGCCAGGAGCGACCCGAAGGTGGCGGCCTCCGAGGCGGAGAGGCTTTGCACGGTGGAGAAGGTCCCGATAATAGTCGGGACGTATTCGAGCGCTCTGTTGCTGGCGGCCAGCGAGGTCGCGGAAAGGTATAAGACGATATATTGGGAGGTCGGCGCCATAACGGAGCAGGCCACCCTGAGGGGATATAAATACCTCTTCAGGCCCGAGATCATAGGATCCGATTATGGCTATATATCGGCCAAATTCGTGGTCGAGAAGGTTGCGCCGGTCCTGGGCCTCAAGCCAAGCGAGATCCGGGTGGCGATAATCCACGAGGATGGGCCCTACGGGGTCAGCGTCGCAAATGGGAACGAGTTCATGTGCAAGCGGGAGGGCTTGAACGTGGTCCTCAAGGAGGGATATTCCACGAAGGCCACCGACCTATCCTACTTGGTATTGAAGCTGATCGCGGCGAAGCCCCACGTGATCATGGCGACCGGATACTTCACCGATGTAGCCCTCCTGCTCAGGCAGGCGAAGGAGTTGGGGCTCAAGGTGAAGGTCTTCATAGGGCATAGCGCCGGCTACGCGGATCCGGCCACTTACAAGACCTTGGGCGAGGATATAACGTATATCTTCAACGTGGGCCCGGCGACCTGCTGGATAAATCCCGAGGGCCTCCTGCCCGAGGTCGGGAAGGTCCTGAAGGAGTACATAGATCGCTGGCAGAAGAAGTTCGGGAAGGATCCCTTGGTGGAGGCGATGATCGCCTTCGGCCACACCTGGGTCCTCCTCACGGACGTCCTCCCGAGGACCATCGAGAAGTACGGCGAGGTCAACCCGGAGAACGTGAGGAAGGCCGCTTACGAAACGGACATACCCGAGGGCGGGACGATACTGGGATGGGGCGTCAAGTTCTCGACCCCGGAGAAGCCGGAGGATACGGATATAGGGAAGGTAATAAGGGCCGCGAACCCCCAGCTCCACGTCAACCAGAACGTCAAGGCCTTCCCATTGGTGGAGCAATGGTACCCCGGCGGGAAGTTGGTCGTCGTATGGCCGGATAGGTTCGCGTACAAGCCCCCCGTGATACCCCTGCCGCCCACGAGCCCCTACGCGGGCTGAGGGATCGAGGATCGCCGAGCCGATCGGGCCCGGCGGAACCCCACTTTTATTCCCATTAACGGGGCGCTAGCGGGCCGTCTCCCCCGGATCCCTATATGGCGCCGGCCTTCCTGAGCGCCATGGCCACGTCCCCCATGCCGAGCGCCCCAAGGGTCTCGGCCCTGGGGATCCCGCGCTCATCCCATCCGCGCTTCGAATAATAGCGCCGCAGCATGGCCGCGTACTCCGCCCTATCGAGCCTCGCCCCCTTCGTCGGGCCCTTGCTCGGCGCCTCATCGAACCACCTGGCCGGGGGCGTATCCATGTGCGGGCCCCAGCGATCCCCGTATTCCCTCGCCCAGAAGGCCCTGATGAGCGCGTAGACCCTATCCGCGATCCCGTATAGCGCGTCGAAGCCCATCTCGATCCCCGTGGCCGCCTTAAGGAACCTCGGATACCATGCCAGGTCGAAGCCCACCTCGACCCAGGGCAGCCTGCAGGTGGTGAGGCATTCGAACAAGCCGCCCCTCAGGCGCTGCAGCTCTATCACCTTATCGATCTTCCGCTCATCGTACCCCTTGAGGCCGGAGGCCGCCTCCCAGGATATGACCCAAGCGTCCTTGTGATGGGCGCCTATGGGCGACGTCCCATAAGCCAGCGCCATCCCGGGCATGGCGTGGCAATCGTAGGCGGAGATCTCGAGCCCCTTCACGTGCATAGCCCATCCCTCGCTCCCCCTCCCGATCGCCTCGGCCGCGCCCTTGACCCCCCTCGCCAGCAGCCCGCCGAGCCCGCGCTTTCGGACCACGTCCTCCGCAAGGGCCCTCGCGGCCTCGAAATCCCCCCATTCGATCCGCTCGCTTATCAGGCCCCTCTCGGAGCACTCCATCGCGAACCCTATCGCGTTGCCCAGCGATATCGTATCGACCCCCCATTCGTCCGCCAACCTATTCAGCGCCGCGACCTTCCTCAAATCCCCGAGCCCTATGTTCGAGCCCAGCATGGCGACGTTCTCGTAATCCAGCTCCGAGGCCATCCCCTCGGAATCCTCCACCACGTTCCCGCAGGTCATATTGCAATGCGGGCAACCCCTTTGGGAGACCTTGATCGCCTCCATCGCATCGCCGTTTATCCCATCAGCCCCATCGAAGCACCCCTCCCTGAAGTTCATGGTCGGCAGGACGCCGTTCGCTTGGCTCCAGGCGAGGGTCGCCATCGTCCCCTGGCGCTTCCAGAACCCGTAGTTCGGCTTCCCCAGGACCTCCCTATAGGCCTCGCCGCCCAGCTCCCTAAGCCCCTCGGGATCGGCCAATGGGACCTCCCCCGAGCCCCTGATGACCACCGCCTTCAGGTTCTTCGACCCCATGACGGCCCCCATGCCGGGCCTCCCGCCCGATCGCCCCTCTTGGGACGCGATGGTGGCGTAGGCGACGAGGTTCTCGCCGGCCAAGCCTATCGAGAGGATCCCCGCATCCCGGCCGTGCTCCTCCCTCAACCTCCGCTCGGTCTCGAACGTCCCGAGGCCCCATAGGCCCTCCGCGCTCCGGACCTCCGCCCCGCCGTCCTCCACCAGGAGGTAGCTGGGCCCCTCCGCCTTCCCGGAGATCACGATCGCGTCCAAGCCGGCCCTCCGCATTTGGACCGATGCCATGGTCCCGATGCTCCCATCGCCGTATCCCGAGGTCAATGGGCTCTTCGCCGCCACGACGAGCTTCCCGCTGCTCGGGATGGGCAGGCCGGTCAAGGGACCGGCCGCGATCACCAATTCGTTCGCGGGGGAGAGGGGGTCTATGCCCGGCGCCAAATCGTCCCAGAGGATCTTGGCCGCGAAGCCCCTGCCGCCCAAGAACTTGAGGGCCAACTCCCCATCCAGCCGAGCCCGGGTGGACCTGCCCCTCGATAGGTCCACCCTCAATATCGCGCCGCTCCAACCGCGCAATGCGAATCCCCGGATCACCGCGCCGGGCCCTTTTTAGGCTTTATGAAGGGCCGCGAACCATCCCGGCCCGATGGTTGCCTAGGGGAGAAGGGCCAACAGCGGCGCTTGCGGAGGTAATATATCTCCGGTATTCCGGCCAAATGGACCAGGAGGAAGAACGCGAACCAGGCCCTATCCCCGTTCCTGGCTGAGAACCAGAGCCCCAGGCCCTCCCAGAAGACGGACCAGGCGATAATCGGGATCAAATAGGCCATCAAATGCGCGGGGGCCGATGCGCCCCAGGCCATCCGGATCGCCTTCCGGCGCCTTTTGCCGCGGGGCCCTTAAAAAGCCGCTCGGCCCGGCGGCGGGGCCATCCCAGGGCCGGGGGAAGCGTTTATATAATGGCGTTATCGAAGGGCCAGCCATGTCGTTGATGAGGGAGAAGGTCGAGGAAGCGCTCAACGAGATAAGGCCCCAAATAGAGGCCGATGGGGGGAACGTGGAGCTCGTCGACGTGGAGGACGGCGTGGTCAAGGTGAGGCTGAAGGGCGCTTGCGCGGGCTGCCCGATGTCCCAATTAACGCTCCAATACGGGATCGCCAAGTTCCTGAAGAGCAGGATCCCCGAGATAAAGAGGGTGGAGGCCGTTTAGGGCCCCGGGCCCGCTCGATCCCCGGGCCATGTTTAATACCCGGATGGCCCCAAAGGGGGATCGATGGTCCGGGAACCCGAATGCAAGCTCTGCGGCCGAAGGGATAGGGCCATATCCGGGTTCTTGGGGATCTGCGGCGATTGCGCCAGGGAGGGCTCCGAGGAGGCCCTCAGGATCGCCCTTGAGGCCCACGCCCGATCCAGGGCCAAGTTCGGCCTGCCCCCGAGGCCGCCCAGGGACCCATCCGGCCTCAGATGCGGCTGGTGCGGCAACGATTGCCGGATCGGGGAGGGCGGGAGGGGGTTCTGCGGGCTCGTTGAGAACAGGGGCGGCGAGCTCGTGAGGATCGCCGGGACCCCGGAGGTCGGCATAGCGAGCGCGTATCTGGATCCGCATCCCACCAATTGCGTCGCGGCCTGGGTCTGCGCCGGCGGCAGCGGGGCCGGGTATCCGAAGTATTCCCTATCCAAGGGCCCCGAATACGGCTTCTACAACTTGGCCGTGTTCTACGGCGCCTGCTCCTACGATTGCCTCTATTGCCAGAATTGGCATTTCAGGGGGATGATCCGGGGCGGGGAGAGGATGAGCTCCGAGGAGTTGGCCTCGATGGCCGGCCGAAGGGTCACTTGCATATGCTTCTTCGGGGGCGATCCGACCCCCCAAATCCACCACGCCATCGAGGCCGCGAGGATCGCGAGGCGCCGGAGGGACGGCATCCTGAGGGTTTGCCTGGAGACGAACGGCAACATGGCGCCCCATTGGTTGGACGAGATCGCGCGCATCAGCTGGGAATCCGGGGGAGGCATAAAATTCGATTTGAAATGCCATAGCGAGAGCCTCCACATAGCCCTGACGGGCGTCAGCAATAGGCAGGCCCTCGAGAACGTTGGGAGGTTGGCGAGGCTTCATCGCGAGAGGCCCGAGGTCCCGTTCATAAGGGCGAGCACCCTCCTCGTCCCGGGCTACGTGGATGAGGAGGAGGTCGGGCGCATAGCGGAATACCTGGCGAGGATCGATCCAACGATCCCCTACTCCCTGCTGGCCTATTCCCCGCAATTCGAGATGGGCGATTTGCCCCTCACGACCGCGAGGCTGGCCGAGGCTTGCAAAAGGGCGGCCGAGGAGGCCGGATTGGAGAGGGTCAATATAGGGAACGCGTTCCTATTGGCCCATTGATCCCGATCTGGAGGGGCCCCTCCGGGCCAGGGCGATGGGCTCAAACCCTTAAAGGCCCCCGGGCCTCTCGATCTGGGCGATCGAATTGGCGGGCGGCGGGCGGGGCCTCGAGCGGGCGAAGGCCTTCCTGAGGCTCATCAGGCCCGTGAACTGCCTCATGACGGGCGCCGCGGTCCTGATAGGGGCCCTCATAGCCCTTTCCTGCCAGGGGGGCCGGGGGGATATCGCCCATAGGCTCCTCCTGGGCTTCTCCACGGGCTTCCTGCTGACCGGCGCATCGATGGCCGTCAACGATTATTGCGATAGGCACATCGACGCCATAAACGAGCCGGGCCGCCCAATACCGAGCGGGCTCGTCAGGCCGGGGGAGGCCCTGGCCTTGGCGGCCGCGCTCGCGGCCCTCGGGCTATCGGCCGCGCTCGCGACGGGCCCGGAGTGCCTCGCGATCGCGCTGGCCTCGCTCGCGATCTCCCTCCTCTACTCCACCGCTGGCAAGAGGACCGGGCTCCCCGGGAACCTCTTGGTCAGCGCTTGCGTCGCGATCCCGTTCATCTACGGCGGCTTCGCGGCCGGCCGCGGCCTTGGCCCATCCTTGGGCGTATTCGCCTCCATGGCGTTCCTCTCGAACGCGGGCAGGGAGGTGACGAAGGGGATAGCGGATATCGAGGGGGATGGGGCGAGGGGGGTGAGGACGGTGGCCGTCGCCCGGGGGGGCCGCGCCGCCGCGGCGCTGGCCCTGGCCTTCTTCGCGCTGGCCGTCGCCCTTAGCGCGATCCCGCCCCTCCTGGGGCTGGTCTCGGCTTGGTATCTGCCGCCGGTCATCGCGGCCGATCTCGGGTTCCTCCGCTCCTCGCTGAGGGTCCTCCGGAACCCGACAAGGCCCGAGGCCCTCGGGGCCAAGAGATCCGCCCTAGCGTGGATGGCCCTTGGCATGATCGCCTTCCTGGCGGGCTCATGCCTTAGATAGGCGCCTCACGGCGCGCTTTGGCCCCAGATCCTTTGGAACTCCCCCTCGTAAAGGGCCGCGACCTCCGCGCTCCTGATGATTATCATGTTCTCGTTGTTCCGGGATTCGGCGCTGGCGGTCCAATTGAAGCTCCCCGTTATGACTATCGAGCCGTCTATGATGGCCACCTTGTTGTGCATAAGGGCGGGGTTCGTATCGAGCCTGACCGGGACGCCGGCCCCCTTGAGCCTCTCGTATTCGCTGCCCCGCCCCACCTCCTCCCTCTCCATGACCACCCGGACGTCGATCCCCCTCCTATGGGCCGAGATCAGCGCGTCCCCCACGCTATCCAAGGTGAACGAGTATATCATCACGTGGATTGAGGAGTTGGCCCTGCTGAGCCAATATAGGAGGCGGGCCTCGCAACCGCCCCTGGGGGAGAAATAGACCTCGTAGCTTGGCCCCCCGCCATGGGCGATCGTTCGAACGACCGTCTCGACCCTCAGGAGGGTCGCGGTCCGGGTCTCCGTGATCGTGACCGTCCTCGCGGTCTCGGGGGCCCTTTGGACCCGGGGCATCAAGGACGCCGCCAATAGGGCAACGGCGATCAGGATGGCGATCGCGGCCATGGCCCAGAGGATCCGCCTATTCGCCATATGCGGGCCTCGGTCGAGGGGGCTTAAAAGGTCGACGGGAGAGGGCCCGCCCGGCTCATTGGGCCCAGGGCCTGGCCCGATCCCATATCTCCAACACGGCCCCCCTGGCATCGGGCCTGGAGTATATGCCCCTCCCAACGATCGCGTAGGAGGGATACCCCCTAAGGATCGAGAAGGCCCTCGCGATATCCCCCCCTTGCCCCGCGCCAACGCCCGGGAATAGGAACCCCGGCTTGGCGGAGGCGCGCGCGATGAGATCGCGGTACCTCTCCATCGCCGCCGGCCTATTGCCCGGCAGGACGAAGTATTCCACCCCGAGCGCCGCGGCGTCCAAGTAGATCCTCTCGGGCCCCCGATCCTCGATATATCCGCCCTCGCCGGATAGATACCCCCGGTGGGTCATCTCCCCGCCCACCATGGGGACCAGGCCCAGCTCCCTGCAGCCCCTCACGGAGGCCCTCAGGGCCTCGATGCCGGCCTGGGGGAATATTATCACGGCGTCCACGCCCGATCCCCTTAGGGCCTCGAGGATCCGAACGCAAACCTCGGGTATATCCGTCCCGAACTTTTGATGATCGTATATTATCGGCAGATCGGATCGCTCGCGTATGGCGCCCGCGGCCCTCCCTATGCCATACCTCAGCGCCAAGCCCGCCCCGATCTTATACCCCTGGACGGGCTCCAGATCCCCCGTGGCCTCCACGAGCCTCGCGAGGAGCCCCAGGTCGTCGACGTCGCAGGCCACTATGATGCCGCTCCTCAAGCGGAACATCGCTCTTCGCCAATCCCCGCTCGGCCCTATATAATCGCGATGGCCCCCTCAGCGGATGGCCGCCGCGGAATATGCCAGGGCGATCGCGCCGGCGCACCAGCAATAATACGAGAACCAATGGAGCCTCCCCTTGGATACGAGGCGCATCATCAGCCCCAGGGAGAGATGGCCCACCAACGCGGCCGCCGAGAAGCCGGCCAGGGCCTCGAGGGGCCCGATATCCGCGGCCCCCGCCATCCCCCCCGCCTCCAAGGCCAGGGCGCCCAGGACGGCGGGGAACATCAGGAGGAACGAGAACCTCAGGGCCTCCCCGCGCTCGATCCCCAGGAGCAGGGCCGTGGCTATGGTCGAGCCGCTCCTGGAGATCCCGGGCGCTATGGAGAGGCCTTGGGATAGGCCGATGAGCACCGCCTCCCCATATCCGACCGCCCTATAGCCGCCCCCGCGCTTCGAGGCGCGGAGGAGGAACCCCGTGAATAGGAACGCGATCCCTATGGCCCTCGGGTCGGAGTACATGGCCTCGAAGGCGCCCCTCAGGGCCAAGCCCATGAGGAGCGTTGGCGCGTTCCCAACGAGGATCATCAAGCCTAGCTTGCCCGGCCGCGATCCCAGGTCGAGCCTCGACCAGCTCCTGAGGATCGATGCCAAATCCCCCCTGAACCTGATCCCCGCGACGGCCAATGTGGCCAAATGGAGCAGGGCGTCGAAGGCCACCGGCGCGCCAAGGCCCAGGGCGATCTGGGCGAGGGCGAGATGGCCCGAGCTGGATATCGGGAGCCATTCCGCGACCCCCTGGATCGCCCCCAGCAATATCGCGGCCGCGACCCGAGCGATCAACCCTTGGGGTTCGCCCCCGGCCCCGCTATAAAAAACATCGCATGGCGCCGCCATCGGGATCGGTTGGGTTATTATGCACCGGATGGCATTCCCATTCGGTGATCGAAGTGGGCGAGATGGAGGACCTCATAAAGGAGTATAAGAAGACATCCGCCCTGCTGGCTCAGAACAACCCCGAGGCCGCCGAGGCCTTCTCCGCGTTCTCCAGGGCCGCGACCAAGGACGGCGCCCTGAGCAATAAGGTGAAGGAGCTCATAGCCCTCGGGATCGCCATAGCGATCAGGTGCGAATACTGCATAGCGATCCACGCCCAGCTCGCCATGAGGGCCGGCGCCACCAAGGAGGAGATGCTGGAGGCCGCCGAGGTGGCCGTCCTAATGGGCGGAGGGCCCGCCAGGACCTACGTAACCGAGCTTAGGAAGGCGTTGGAGGAGTTCTCTAAGCAGGGCTAAGCCCGGGCGCCGGGCTCGGCCAGCCCACATCCCCCCTTCCTTTTCCCCATCGGCACCGCACCCAGCGCAGCGAAGCCGAGGGCCGATAGCGCGATCCCGCTTCCATAGGACAATATCCTCAGCAGCTCCATTACGGCTGGCGTGAAGGTCTTGGAGAAGTTCGCCGCCAAATAGCCCCCGAGGGACGTGCTCGTCAATACCCCGATGAGGAGCATGGCGATCCCGGGTATGGCCAGCGATAGGCCGAACGCCCTCTTTGGGAGCTCCCCCCTTATGGAGTGGGCCCTTATACCCTCCGGCACGATGCCCGGGAAGGATATGGCGACGGCCCTTATGATCGGCGGGGTTATCAAGAGGACGAAGGGCAGCATCGTTACGAACCAGAAGATCGTCAAGCCGATCGAGAGCAGGGCCAATGCCTCAATCGACATCGGGAGGGCTTGCAAATAAAGCGCCCTATATAGGAAGACGTAGAGGAACGCCACGATCAGGTTCCCCAGGGCCAGCGAGGCGTTGGTCGCCGCTATGAATCGCCTCCACGAGAACCCCATCCTGACCGCGCGGCCCAATAGGAAGAAGCCCGCGAAGTTCCCGGGCACGGCGGCCAGGAGGCTGCCCATGTAAAGCCCCCCGTGCTTGATCGAATCGCACATGAGGGTCCCCAGGGCCGCCCCGATCCCCCCGACCCATGGCCCGAATATCGTGGCGAAGAGCGCGGGTATGACGACCGCCGGCCGGAATTGGCCCATGCCCCAAGGGGATTGGATGTACGCGGTCGCGTATGAGCCCATGGCGTAAAGCGCGGCGCAAAGCGCCGTGGAAGCGGCCTTCAAGGAATCCGGAAGCCCCGGCTCCCTATGCATCCGCGGCACCCGCTCTTTCGAGGAGCCTCGGGACCACTTAAAAGTTCTCTATGGATTATCCAAAATCTTTATAGAATGTAAAGGGAGGGACTTGCCGAGCCGGCGCTCACTCGGGCTCCAGGTAGAAATCGTATCGGGTGCTCGAGCCCTCGGATGCGTGGATCGATGCCCGCACCATGCGATGGCCGCGGATGCCCGCGGCCAGGGCCAGGGCCCCGGGCTCGACGTAGGCGTCGAAGAGGCCATCGAGGGAGTAAACCCGGTGCCCGAACCCCCCGGCCCCGATCGATTCTATCGAGATCTCGGCCCAGCTCGCGGCCCTCGGCAGGCCCTTCCAATTGAAGCATTGGATGGAGCCCCATATGTAGGCCCTCTCGTCCATCACGATCGTCAAGCTCGCCCCGGATCCGAGCTCGGCGCCCTCGATCCTGGCCCGGTGCCTTAGCTCGAATGGGCCTAGGTGGTTATAGGGCAGAAGGGCCGTCAGGTTCGTCAAATGCAGCTCGCCCTGCAAAAGGCCCGGGGGTGGCGGGTAGAATCCCGAGGGCCTATACCAATTAGTCAGCTCGACGACGATCGTCCACCCTCCCCCATAGGAGCCGGCCATCGGCGCCCGGGCCCTGCCCCAAACGCCATGATCCGCTTGGAATAGCATCGCGGCCCTCCTCCTCTCGGCCCCCAGGCTCGGGTCAACGTATCCGAACAACCCGGCCAGCCTGCGATATTCCACCATCTTGGCCCCGGCCGGGATCGGCGGGATTGAGCAACCCGCGAGGGCCACCTTCTTGGCGAGGCCATCGACGTAGGCCAGGAAGCCCGATCCGGCCCCGAGGCGGGCCCCGGGGTCGCTCGAGGTCGAGGCGGCCGCCACCAATATATCCCTATCATCGTAGATCCTTATCCGCATCGACGCGTTGAACGGCAGCGACGTGAAAACGCCCTCCTTCCTGAATAGAATCGTTAGATTGAACTCCACCCCCCTGACCAGATCGACCCCTATATCGGAGATGGAGCCCATAGCCGCGCTCACCACCCGCCCGCCCAGGTCCCCGAGCGTCACGACGCCCTCTTGGACGTATCCATACGTCCAAGCGTTGATCGCGTAGTGGCCCGGATAGAGGGCGAGGGAGGATTTGAAACCCTCGCCCCTGTAATAGGATTCGGAGTAGAGGAAACCGAGCCTGAGCTGGGCTTGGAGGAACAGGTTCGTCCTGGAGCTCGGCTCGATGGCCGGGGGCCTCGGGGATGGGAGATCGGGGCCCATCCTATCCACGAGGGTCGATCCGTTCGTCACCAGCGCCGATGACGATGGCCCGAAGCCCTCCCTCCAGCCCGGCCATGGTATCGTCGAATGGGCCGAGTTTGTGATGGGGAGGCTCCAGGAGTTCGCCGAGGAATTCCAGAAGTAGATGATATCCGCGAAGGACCTAGAGGCCACATCGTACGCCAAAACGGCCACCTTGAAGGCGTTCCAAGCCCACGGCCTCTCGACGGCCGGCCTTTGGGCATCGAGGGATCTTATCGTGACGTTCAACCCGGCCCCCCTATACATGTGGAGGCTCGCGTACGATATGGAGCCGTACATGCCCGCGGGGGCTTGGAGCGGCTGATCCAGGGCCCGCGGATCGTCGCCGGGGAAGAGGGCCTGTATATAGCCGCGGATATATGCCCTGATCATATATGGGCCCGGGTATAGGCCGTAGTCCCTCAGGCCCCGATACCTGAATAGGGAGTATTTGGTCCCGCCCCTGGGGTCCCAAGGGGGCATCGGCCCCGCCATCCCGAGCCCGTTCAACGCCACCGTTATCGAGGAGGCGCTCAAGGGAACGTGGGTGAAATTGAAGGCCGCGATCGAACCGTCGTAATCCAAAGCTTCGACCAGGATGAATCGATATGGATCGGGGCCGCCGATCGGGCCGTCAGCGGCCTCCCCGGGCCTATCGTGGAAGTGGATGGTCACGTTGATGGCCCCGGAGCGCTTGAGGGGGATCTCGATCGAGATATCGCTCCCGAAGCCCCCCTCGGGGATCGCGAAATGGCAATGCCTGAACCGGGTCCCGCTGGCGTCCGCTTGTACGTAGCCATTGACGAAGGCCCTGGCAAAGTAGTTCCCGGGGCCCAGCCCATCGATCCACGTCGCGAATACCTGCGGGACCATACCGCTTAGCCTGCTCGGGATCCCGAAGTATCCCTTAGCCCCGAATTGGAACCTGAATTCGCATGGGCCGGATCCCAAGCCCGTGACCGGATCGGGGGATTCCCCGGGCCCGACCCACCACCTCTGGGCCGGGCCGACGCCGTTGAAGACCCCGAAAGGATCCTTATGCGGCGGGGGATCCGTATATGGGTTATAGCCCCCGGGCCCCTCCCATGGAAAGGCGACCGGCTTGGGGGAATTTGGGGCGGCGAGGCCGGAGGGGCCGAAAACGGCGTTCCCGCGGACGTAGGGGACGTAGGGCGCGTGGGTCAGATTGATCGGGGATTGGGCGACGACGTTCCGCTCCACGTAATGATCGCAATCGTATATGGCCACCGTTATCGGGGCTTGGGAGGCCCAGGGCATCGGGCCCGCCGCCCCCTCGGAGCGGACGATCCCGGATAGCTGGGGGCCGGGGCTCAGGTGGGCATCGAGGCTCAGCGATTGCCCGCGGTGGACCCTCACGCCCTCGGCGATCCTCTGCTCCGGGAACCCGGCCGCGCTGGCGTAGATATCGTAAACCCCGGGGGCCAAGCCCTCCAGCTCGAAGCGCCCCTCGGAGCTCGCGTTGAAATAGGCCCTCGCCTCCACGGCCCTATCGGTGATCCTCCCGGAGATCGGGTCCTCCGCCAGCCCGATGGCCCTGACCCTCCCGGGGAGGCGCAGGGGCTTGCCGTATAGGCCGGGGGCGGCCCCCCAACCGTACCGGAGGGTCCCGTGGATTATCGCGGGGTCCGGATCGGCCTTGACCAACACGACCGGCCAATTCTCGGCCGGCATCGCGGCGCTTATCGGGGCCGAGTCGGATTGGGAGGCGATCGGATAGCGATCGCCCACGAATATCTTCAGGAAGTACCTGCCGGCCACCACCGGGGCCCTCATCTGATTGATCCTCACGTAATACCATTCCCCCCAATCCCTCTCGGGCGTGAACTCCATTCCCCTCCCAGAGGCCTCTATCCTTATGATCCACCAGCCCGGGCCGAAGGGATCCAAATCATCGGCCCTCGAGACGAATATCTTGCCGTAATCATCCGTGAGCGTCGTGACTATGTTCGAGGAATCGCCCAGATCCCACCTTATGGTCCCGGCGGGCTCGAACCCATCCTGGATCAGCTCGCCCCCCTTCCCCACCACGGGCGCTGGTATGTAAATGGTCAGGTTCCAATATCTGAAGGCGGGGCTCGGGTTCGAGGGGCTCGCGAAGAAGCGGGGCTGGGAGAAGTTTATGGCCAATATGAAATCCCCGACGCTATCCCAGCGCGGCCCCGATGCCATTATGGCCCCCTCAGGCGAATAGGAGCAGCCCTCCACTTGGAGGGGGCGCTCGAAGGTCGTGAAGGGCGATTGATATCCCGGGGGGAGCGATGGATCGCCCAGGTATAGGCCCCGGCCGGCCCCGGGCCACAGATGGGCCAATGGGCCGGGCACATGCGCCCGTCCGAAGGAGTTCCTCGGGTTCAGCTCGTGGTCGTTGGACCTGAACAGGGGTGGGATGGCATCGGGGCGGCCCAAGGTGGTGTGGGCCATCGATTGGGGGATCGATGCCAATAGGAGGCAGGAGATCAGCAATAGGGCGCCCGCGAGCGCTCGAGCGATCCCCCCTCACCCCCATCGGAGCTCGAGTGCCCGCGCTATTGCTTCGATGGCCGCTTCCGCCTGCGCCTCAGGATGATGAGGGCCGCGATGGCCGCGATCCCGGAGAGCACCGATGCCACAACGATCGGGTAAAGCGATGGGAGGACCTCCACCTCCATCCCGATCGTATCGCTCAAGCTATATCTGCCGTCCTGCGTCCAATCGATCCTCAGGTCCATCCGGTACGCTTGCGGGACGGCCTTCCCGTCCACGTCGATGGTGAAGAAGGCGGTTCGAACGTCGCCGGGGTACATCGTGCCGATTAGGTCCGTCAGGGTCCCGGAGAAGAAGTTCCCGGCCAGGAGGCGGACCCTCACCGATTCCGCCTTCACGTTGGCGGCGTTCCTCATCTTAACCGCCATCGTCACGCCCGAGTCCCCGGCCCGGATCTTGGATGGCGATATCTCGAGGATCTCGAACCTCGCCTTCTCCGCCACCGTCAGCTGGATTTGGCCGATGGCCCGCATCGGGCGGCTTGGGCTCATTGCGTATAGCGGCAGGCTATAATTCCCCGGCTTGGCTTTTTCATCGACGTCTATGAGGAAATTCGCTTCGGAGATCTGCTGCGGTTGGAGCGTCCCGAGGAAGGCCCTATCGGAGGAGCTCGATGCCATCCTGAAGGGCCACTCTATGCCCAGCCGCAGCTCGAGGTCCTTCATGCCCCCCTGCCCCGAGTTCACGACGAAGACCCTCAGGGTCACCTGGGAGTCCCCCGGGAAGACCTTGGCCGGCATCGTGAGGACCCTGTGGACTCGGACGTCCCCGGCCCAAATGGCGACGTCGACGTAAACGCTCTTGGATACCTCCCTCAGCTCCCTGGCGCTCCTATACCTCAGCTCCAACCTCAGCCGATAAACGCCCTCCTCCGCGCCGGGGTCGATGTTCAGGACGTACCTGAACGTGAAGGTCCCCCCCGGCGGCATATCCCCAGCGCTTTGGGTCACGTTCTCCGCCAACATCCACTCGTTGCTTGAGCGATACCTGTGCCAGAAGGGGCGCTCCAGCCATAGGATCCCAATCACGTCCCTTGCGAAATCATCGCCGGCGTTCGCGATCACTATCGAGAGCGTAACGCCCTCATCGCCCGGCTTCGCCGCCATGGGCGCGGCGGGGTTGGATCCCCAATAGGCCCCGGCTGGGACGAGGTTCGCGACCCCCAAGCCCTCCGCCTCGCGGGCCAACATCGGGATCGCCGCCGATGCGATCGCCAGGGCCATCAGGACGACGGCCCACTTGGGCCGATCGCGGAGCGGTTTCGCCATGCCCATCACCTCGAAACGGATCTGACGAATATCGGGATGGCCGCCGAGAGCGTCGCGAGCGAATATAGGACGAGCACGATCAAATCGGGGGCTATGTGGTGCATTTGGGCATTCAGGACTATTATCTTCCTCAGGGCATCGGCCGAGTAATAAAGCGGGAGGGATTTCCCAATGGCCTGCAAGAACCACGGCAGCTGCTCTATGGGGAAGACCACGTTGGAGAGGAAGGTCATCGGCATGTTTATCAGCATCAGGGACGTCATGGCCGTTTCCTGCTCCCCGGCTATCGAGGTTATTATTATGCCTATCCCGGAGAAGCTCAGTACGGCCAGGAACATTGTTAGGACCATCAGGAGCGGATTGCCGTATACCCTAACCCCGAAGAAGAGCATGGATATGGCGAGTATTATGAAGCTCTGAAGCATGCCCCTCGCCGTTTGCGCCAATAGCTTGCTCGCTATCACCGCATACCTTGGGACCGGGGAGGACATTATCCCGTCCAAGGTGCCCTGCTCCCTCTCCCGCGATATGCTCGCGGCCAGCCCGGAAAGGGTGCCCATGGTGACCGTGAGCGCCATGAAGCCGGGCGCGAGGAATTGGAAAGTGGTCGCGCTGCCCTTCACGAATGGCTCCCTCTCCAAGCTTATCGGCTCCAGGAGGGCCTCGGGATCGGCGCCAGCCGCGATATCGGATATCCTAGACGCGGCCACCCCCTCCGATATGATCCTTATCAATGAGGAGACTTGGCCGATTATCGACGAAGCCAACTGGGGATTCGTGTCGTCAGCTATTAGGATCAAAGTGGCTTGCCGGTTCGATGATAGGGCCTCCGAGAACCCCCGGGGGATCACCAATACGCCCTTCAATTTGCCCTCGGTCATCTTATCCTTGGCCACCTCCAAGCTGGCGAAGCTCCGCACGGAGAAAAGGCCCGTAGTCGAGGACAATTGGGCGAATTGATCGGCTATTCCCTCGGAGATCCGGCTGCCATCCTCGTCGACGATGCCAATCGGCAATCGGCCGTATTGGCTCGGGAACTTGCCGGCGTAGGGGTTCGTGGAGGTGATCGAGGGGAACATATAGCCGAACATGGCCATCATGACTATGGGGAAGAGCGTGAACGAAACGACCAGCATCTTGGCCTTCCAGAAATCCAAGAGGTCCTTATGGGCCATCACCATGGTGACGTAGATGGCCCTCCTCGCGCCGGTTCGGATCAACGCCCTTACACCCTCCCGATGGCCCTTATCGGGACCCTGTTCTCGGCCCTATCCCTGAGGTCCCTGCCGGTGAGCTCCAGGAATACCTCGAGCAGGTTCGAAACCCCGAATCTCGCCTTCAGCCCCTCCGGGGTATCGACGACCAATATCCTCCCGTGATCGATTATGGCCACCCTATCGGACAGCTCCTCCGCCTCATCCATTATATGGGTCGTCAGGATTATGGTCCTTCCCCCCTTCCTCAAATCCTTGATCAAATCCCTAACGAAGCGTATGCTCTGCGGATCGAGCATGGCCGTCGGCTCATCCAGGAACAATATCTTGGGGTCGTGCAATAGCGCCCTGACGACGTTCAAGCGCTGGCGCATCCCGGAGGAATAGCCGCCTATGGGGAAGTGCTTGAACCTCTCCAGCCTGACCATCTCTATGAGCTCGTCGACCTTGCGCCTCAGCTCCTCCCCTCCCATCCCATAGAGGCGCCCGAAGAACATGAGGTTCTCAACGGCGTTTAGCCTAGGATATAGGATCAATTTCTCGGCCACCAGGCCTATGATCTTCCTGACCTCATCCGCTTGATTCACTATGTCATATCCCCCGACCTTGGCGGTCCCCTCCGTGGGCCTCATGAGCGTCGTCAGCATCCGGACCAGGGTCGATTTCCCAGCGCCGTTGGGGCCCAATAGGCCAAAGATCTCCCCCTCCTTAACCGAGAGGTCCACGTGGTCCACGGCGGTGAAGCTCCCGAAGCGCTTCGTGAGGCCGAACGCCTCTATGGCCAATCCCAAGGGGCATCAGCTCCCGGCTGAGGAGAACGCCATATATAGGGCAACTATATATCGCTTTCGTCCGTCGAGCCTTGGGCAAGATTCGCCGACCCCCATTCCGATGGCCCGAGGAGCTCAAGAAGGGCTATTTGAGGCTCCTGATCTTGGCCTCGCTCGCTCGGAGGCCGATGCACGGGTATGAGATCATGAGGGAGGCGGCCGAGCGAACGCTGGGGCTTTGGAGGCCCACCGCGGGCGGAACCTATCCGCTCCTGAGGAGGATGGAGCGGATGGGGTGGATAAGGGGGGAATGGATGACCTCGGCCGGGGGGAGGAAAAGGAAGGTATATAGGATAACCGGGAAGGGGCGCGCGAAGCTAAAGAGGCTCTTGGAAATTCATGGGGCCATTTTGAAGATAGCCCGCAGGATCCACGAGGAACTAGGGGGGACGTCGGGCTTGGGGGAGGTGGATCGGGCGCTATCGCTCCTGAAGGCCCCATTGGAGCCCGAGGGGTTGAGGGGCCTCAGCAGGGAGGAGAGGATCAGGATCCTGCGCTTGGCGAGGGGACGATTGGAGAGGGTGGAGAAGGAGGCGCGCGAGGCCATCGAGGCCGTGGATGCTGCCATGAGGGAATTGACGGCGATTCGGCAAGGCCCCGGGGATGCGAATCGACCCAACCCCCGCGAGAAGGGCGCGTAGGAACCTGGCGAATTAATTCGCGGATCCCGCGATTGCAAAGTTTTATAAAGCCAAGGATTATAAAAGCCGACGCCTCCGCGGCGGATCCCGTTTGAACGAAAGGGTTCCGACGATCCTCGGGCGAATCAATGGCCTCGATGAGGCCCTCGGGGGCGGGCTCCCAAGGGGCTTGATCCTCGTGGCCGGGAGCCCGGGCTCCGGGAAGACGTCCTTCGCGGCCCGATTCATCCTAAGCGGGGCCGAATCCGGGGAGCCGGGCGTATACGTTTCGTTCGCCGAGGGGCGCGGGAAGCTCCTGGAGAACCTATCGAGGCAATTCGGCCGCGACCTTCGGAAACTCGAGGAGGAGGGGAGGCTGAGGGTGCTCGATATGGTGACGGTGAAGGGGGGAGCGATCCCGGAGGTCCTGGAGTCCATAATGGGGGAGATCCAAGCCCTAGGGGCCAAGAGGCTCGTCATCGACCCAATCACGGCCATCGCCCAAGCCTTCGATGAGCCCATAGAGGTCAGGGCGATGCTCCATTCGGTCTTCGATAAGATCATGGGCCAACTCGGTTGCACGACCCTATTGATCTCGGAGGTCCCCATCGGCTCGGATCGGATAGGATTGGGATTGGAGGAGTTCGTGGCCGATGGCCTGATCATCCTGAGGCGGATGCGCCTCGAGGATAGGCCCTTCAGGGAGCTGGAGATAGTGAAGCTCCGGGGCACCAAGCTAATCCAGGAGAAGATGGCGTTCACCTTGGAGGGCGGTTTCCGGGCCTTCCCGGCCTTCGAGGAGAAGCCCATCCCGGAGCCTAAGCGCTTCCAGCCCATCCCGGATCCCCCGGGTAGGTTCTCCTCCGGCTGCGCCGAGCTGGATCGGATCATCGGCGGCTACGAGAGGGGTTGCACGATCCTCTTCGAGATCGAGCCTTGGATATCGACTCGGCAATATCAGCTCTTGGTCAGCCCCACCATTTGGAACTTCCTATCCCAAGGGAGGGGCGTGCTCGTGATACCATCCCCGGGCGTCGATCCCCTACTCGCCAAAAGGCGGATTTCCGAGGGCGGGATCACGGGGGCCGAGATGGGTGAGCTCCTCAGGATCCTCGTTCCAAGGGAGGCGGGCGTTCCCGGGGACCCGAGCGTAATCCAAGTTGGGGGAGAGGACGCTTGGGAGGATTATCGGAGGTGCCTGGAGGCGGCGGAGGAGCTCTCCGGGAAGAGCCATGGGCCGATCCTCGGCGTTATCGGCGCCTCCTCCATCGCGAACCGCTACGGCTTGAACGAGGCCATACGCGTATTGGGCGCCGAGGCCAACAAGACCAGGAGCGAGGGCGGGCTCCTGCTCCTGCTGCTCAAGCCCAGCCGCGAGGACCTGCGAAGGGAGCTCGGGGCCATAGCCGATGTACACCTCAAGATCATAAGGGAGCACGGCGTCCCAATCCTATGCGGGGTGAATCCCAGGACGAATCTATTCGCGATCGAGATGGACGTCTCCAAAGGCCATCCGATGCCCAAGCTCACGCCAATTTTATGAAACCGTTGCATAGGGGGCTTCGCTCGATCCCTTAAAGCATAATGGGGGATCGCACCATCCGTTTATCGAGGGGTATTCCCCCCTCGAAATCAGGCCCCGCGCGCCCTGCTACCCCCTCAGGCTCAAAATGGATGGCGGCATATGCCCGCCGCGCTCGATGAACTTCGAGGCCGAGAATCGGCTCACCGACATCACTATCGCCGACCCGAATAGCCCCCCGAACTCCACGACGTCGCCGGCCCCCTTGCCCGGCACGGGGATCAGCCTGACCCCGATCGGCTTATCGTTCACGACGCCTATGGCCATCCCATCCATTATTATGGCCGATATGGTCTCCGGCGGGGTATCCCCGGGTATGGCTATCATATCCAACCCGACCGAGCAAACGGAGGTCATGGCCTCCAGCTTCTCCAGCGAGAGCGAACCGGCCCTAAGGGCATCCCTCATCCCCGCGTCCTCGCTCACGGGTATGAAGGCCCCGCTTAGGCCGCCGACGAAGGAGGTCGCCATCGCGCCGCCCTTCTTCACGGCGTCCGTCAGAAGGGCCAGCGCCGCGGTCGAGCCGGGGGCCCCGCAGGATTCTATCCCCATGGCCTCTATTATATCGGCGATGCTCTCCCCAGCCTCGGGCGTTGGCGCGAGGGATAGATCCACTATTCCGAACCTCACCCCGAGCCTTTCGGCCATCTCCCTCCCGACGAGCTCCCCGACCCTCGTTATCTTGAAGGCCGTCCTCTTGATCCGCTCCGCGAGGGCCCTGAAATCCTCGCCTTGGCTTTGCTCCACAGCGGCCCTTATCACCGCCGGCCCGCTTATGCCGACGTTTATTACGCTCTCGGGCTCGCCGAGCCCATGATAGGCCCCGGCCATGAAGGGGTTATCCTCCGGAGCGTTGGCGAACGCGGCCAGCTTGCAACATCCGATCCCGCTCCTATTGGCCGTCGCCCATGCGGTTTCCAGAATGACCTTCCCCATGGCCCTGGCGGCATCCACGTTTATGCCGGCCTTGGTGGTCGCTATATTGACGCAGGAGCACACCCTCTCAGTCGAGGCGAGGGCCCTCGGTATCGAGCGAAGCAATATCGAATCGGCCCTCGTGAACCCCTTTTGGACGAGGGCCCCATAGCCCCCTATGAAATCGACCCCGACCCTCCTCGCGCCCTCATCGAACGCCCTCGCCAGCTCCACGGCCAATTCGATGGCCCCCTCCTCCGGGATCCCCACGATGGCCGGGCCCAGCAGCGCCGAGGCGGGCGTCACCGCGATCCTCTTGTTGACTATTGGTATCCCATATTTCTCCTCCACAGCCTTCGCCTCCTCCACGAATCCCCCGGCCACCTCGGAGATCTTCTCCTCCACCCGATCCCTCATGGAATCGAAGTCATCGCTCACGCAATCCAGGAGGTTTATGCCCAGGGTCACCGCCCTAACGTTCAAATGCTCGACCAAGATCATCCGTATCGTTTCGATTATCTCATCCTTTGAGAACAAGTGCCCTTCCCCGTTCAGACCCGATGCATATAGCGAAAGACGTCCTCATGCTGCACCATGACCTGCACCCCCAATCCCTCCCCCCTCCTCCTGAGCCTTTCCTTAAGCTCCGCGAGGCTGACCTTAATGCCGCTTATGTCTATGAGGATCATCATCACGAATAAATCCCCCATCTTGGTGGATGCCAAATCCAATATATTGGCGTTCGCCTCGGCCAGCTCCCCCGAGATCCCGGCCACTATGCCGACCCGATCCCTCCCCATGACCGTCACGACGGCCCTATCCGTTTGCAATGGCGAAATCCCCGCCCGGGGGCGGGATGGGCAAAAAAATGGTTTATGTCGATCGCCGCAATATCGGGCCCGCCCCATATTTGGCCTCGAGGAGGGCTGAGGCCAGGCGCTCGAGGCGATCTGCGCCCTCCAACTCGGCGAGCCAACTCCTGGGCAGCGCCTTGGCCCCCAGATAGGCGCCCGAGATCGCGCCCGTCATGGCCCCTATGGTATCCGAGTCGCCGCCCAGGCCAACGGCGTATAGGACGGCCCCCTCGAAGCTATCGCGGTTGGCCAAGAAGGAGAAGATGGCGGTCGGGACCGAGTTGAACGCCTCTATCCCATTGCCCAGCTCCAGGACCACCCGGCCGGGATCCGGCCCCTCCTTCAACAATCGCTCAATCGCCTCGAGCTTCCCGATATAGACCGCTTGGGATGCCAACCCCCTCAGGGCCCCCAGGAACTCCCCGGGGTCCAATGGGGACCCGTCCCCCGATCGAACCGCCAGCGCGACGGCGGCGGCTTGGAGGACGGCCCCCTCGATCCCCAAGGGATGCGCGTGGGTTATCCTGCTGGCCTCCTCCACGGCGCGCCTGAGGGCCTCGAGATCGTCGAAGTAAAAGAGGCCAAGGGGCGCGGCCCTCATGGCGGCGCCGTTTCCGAAGGATCCGCCAGGGTAAACCCTTAGGGCGGCCTCCCTCCAATCCACCCCGGCCCGCATTAAGCGAAATATCCTCGGGGGCCCGGGCCCATACCCCCTGAAAGGCTCCCTTTCGTAGTTCTCCGCGAACCTCCGCGCCATGTGATCGACGTCGAGCCCCCGCCTCTCGATCAATGATTCGGCCACCCCGATCGTCATATGGGTGTCGTCCGTATAGGGGAGGATTCCGAGGGGTTGGGCATCGGGATCGATGATGCCTCGGCGCGCCAGCGCCCTCCCCCAATCGGAGGCCCCGATGGAATCCCCGAGCGCCGTCCCCAGGAGGGACCCCGCGAACCTATCCGGGAGATCCCCCAATGCCCTCCCCCCTCAATCCATTTATCAGGGCGGGCAGATCGTCCAATCGATCGAGTATGAAATCGGCGCCGGCCGACTCGAACTCCTCGCGCCTCCTGGAGGTCGTCAGGGCCACCGCGACGCAGCCAGCGGCCCTCCCAGCGAGGACATCGACTATATTATCGCCCACGTACACGGCCTCCTCGGGCCTTACGCCGAGCCTCTCGCAGGCCAGGATTATCGGATCCGGGCTCGGCTTGGGCCTGGGGGCCTCGCCGCCCCTAACTAGGGCATCGAAGTATTCGGCGATCCCGAAATGATCGAGGATCCTCTCGGCCAGCCCGGGGACCGTGTGGGTGGTTATCGCGAGCTTCAAGCCCCTCGCCTTGAGCTCCTCAAGGACCCTCGAGGTCCAGGGATAGAGCCTCGCCTCGCCGATGAACTCCCCCCTCTTCTCGTTATATAGCTCCATGGCCCTCTTGGCCGCCCCCTCCCCCAAATCCCCGACGAGGTCCTTGAAGATGTCCCCGCTATAGCGCCCCCAAGCCCTCCGCATGAATTCCTCGAAGCTCAGCTCGGGCTTCCCGAACTCCCTGAGGGCCGCGTTGGCCGCCATGTGGGCGGGCTTGGCCGTATCGACCAATACGCCGTCCAGATCGAATATCACGGCCCTAACGATGCGCCTCAAGCTGGGCCCCCAAAAGCCCATCGGGGTTCGGAGCGCCGGCCCGCGCGAAATGGGGGGCAGCGGCCCTCAGGGATATTCGGCCGATTCCCCCGGCTTCAGGATGACGACCCTGACGGATGGCGCCAACCTCTTGGCCTCCTCCGCGAACTCGGAGGGCTCGCCGTAGAGGACCGGGAACGTCCCGTAATGCATCGGGATGGCGACCTTGGGCTCCAGGAGGGTCAAGGCCACCGCGGCCTCCTTGGGGCCCATGACGTAATGGCCCCCTATCGGGATCAGGGCCACCTCGGGCGAATAGAGGCGCTTTATCAGGGCCATGTCGCCGAATAGGGCCGTATCGCCGGCGTGGTATATCCTCGTTCCATCCCCCTCTATCACATAGCCCACCGGGCCCCCCCTATTGGAGGTATGGACGGCCGGCACCATTGCCACCCTTATGCCCCTCCCGAGGTCGACCAGGGAGCCCATGTTCATTTGAACCTTCTTCAAATCGTCCGGGAGGGCCCCGGCCACCTCCGGTATGGAAACGATCGCCGCCCCGGTCCTGCGGGCGATCGCCTCGGCATCGCCTAGGTGATCCGCGTGATCGTGGGTCACGAGGATGAAATCCGCCCCCCGGATCCCCTCGGCCTTAATCGGGGCCTTGGGATTGTTGGAGAGGAAGGGATCGACGTAGACTATCGCGCCCTTGTAAGCCAACTCAAAGGCGGAATGGCCGAGCCACCGCATCTTGACCAAGCGATTCCACCCCCGCCTATTGGAGGGCTTCGGCCGATAATAAGCGTTCCGAGGATATCCAGCGCCGGCCCCGCCGAGGGCCCCCTGCGCTGCTTGGGCGCTCCGGAATGGATCGAGGGCTCGAAAAAAGGGGAAAGGGGGTTTTTCCTAACCCGGCTTAACCTCAGGGGTCGGCTCAGGCTTGGCCTCAGCCGGTGCCACCTCGGGCTTGGCCGCTGGAGGGGCCTTCGGCTTCGCCTTCCTCTTAGGCTTGGCCTTGGCCTTCGCCTTAGCCTTCCCCTTCGTCTTCCCGGACCTCTTGCACGTCGGCATAATCTCCCCTTTATTGTTCACTCGAAACTGGCTTAAAAAATTTTACATTCATTTCGATTCGCCAAATTTCATAGATGCGATCCACCGGGGTCGGGGCCAAGCCCCCTCGGCGCCTCTTGTGACGGGGAGTTGGATAAAGGATTTATACCCTTCCCCCCAAGCCCAGGGGGGCATAGGGATCGGCCCAATGCCCGATCGAGCCGATCGGCGCGGAAGTTGGGGTTGAGGATGGAAAGTGGGTAGAACCTGCAGGGATTACGTATGCCCCGTTTGCGGCGGGAGTATACCGAAGGGCACGGATACCTCGGAGTTGGTTATAGAATCCCCGGAGGGCGGGAGCGGGCGCGAGGGGGCAGCGCGCCTGGGCCCCAAGAGGGTCTACCATAGGGATTGCGCGATAGCCGAGGATCTGGCGAGCAAGAGATGCAGGTGGTCCAAGGACCTATGGATCCAAAGGGGGGTGACCGAGGTCGTATATCGCATAGGTGGCAAGGAGGAGGTCAGGATACCCCTCCTATCGGATGAGAAGTCCGGCTCCGAGGCTTGGGAGAGGGCCGTGGAGAAATACAGGAGGATCAGGGGCTTGGAATCCAAGGGGTTCGGAATAAGGTCCGATAGGGGGAGGGCGGCCGAGTGATGGGCGCGCTCGGCGCCCGGGGCCGGATCTTAATAATGGGGGAGGGCCCTTTAATGGGCGGGTGAGGATCGTGTCGGAGGAAAAGCTCCCGATCTCCGAGGAGCTTAAGGTGCTCGAGGGCACCACCCTATACAAGACGGGCAAATGGTGGTCGGCAGTGGCCTTGGTCGATTCATTTGGCAGGAGGCAAGTGGCGCTCTATCTATGGCTTAATAAGGATGGGAAGTGGAAGCGCCAGCAGAAGTTCGTCATCCACAGCAAGGGCGAATGGCTGAAGGTCAGGGAGGTCGTTGACAAGCTCAGCGAGAAGCTGCCCTGAACTGAAAACCCCCGGGGTCCGATTTGACCTGGTATTGCCCCAATTGCAGGGTGGAGTTCTCCGACTATCAGCCCTTCTGCCCATATTGCAACAAGCCGCTCAGGAGATCCAAGAGGTTTGAGTAGGCGGTCGCCCGGGGATAGGAGCGGCGCTCGATCGCCCCTCAGGATGCCCCGCCGCGCCGCCCGAGGAACCCCTCTATCTCGCGCTCGGCATCGTCGGCCCTTATGAATATCGGGACGTTCTCCATGCCCGTCGCCGTATAGCTGGATAGGAGCCATTCCCCCGGCGCGAACTCCAGGGTCTTCTCCAATATGGATTGATCGATCGCGAATGTGCTGCTCACCAGGTTCCGATCGTAGGGCCTGGGCAGGGGCCCTATGAAATAGGTGTGGAGCTGCTGGAGGGCGTTCGTATTCAGGTAGGCTATCCGCTGGGTGGCTATGCACCCCCCGAGCCCGTATTTCCTGCCCTGCCTCAACAGGGTCTCGACGGCCTCCGTGCACTTGCCCTCCACCCCCTTCGCCTTATCATAGGCCGGTATGAACTCCTGCGCCTCATCGAAGACGAAGAGGATGGTGGGCTCGACCTTGAACTCCCTCTTCCTCCCCGCCAAGGCCTTGGAGGTCAGCGAGATCGCCAACTCCTTGATGGGCACGGGATCCGCGATCGATATGCAGACGAGCCTCGCATCGCCCTCGATGAGCTTCGCGATCCTCTCGGCCGTATATCCGCCCCGCTCCTCCCCGGCCGATCGATCGGATAGATCCAATAGCTCGTTCAACACGCGCCGGCTGGTCGCCCATCCATAGAGGTTGCTCTTTTCGCTCACGTTGAACTTTTTAACTGCGCTTTGGGCCACTCCGTCCAAATAATCTATGAATTCCCCATCGATCTCCTGCTCCCTCCCGAGCCTATGGGCGCTCATATATTGCAGCACGGCCCTGTGGATCTCGTCTATGGCGTTTACGTAATTCGGCTTGCCCAAGCTCTCCTTCCTGAACGATTCGAGCTCGCTTAATACGCCACCATAGCTCGGGATCTCGGCGACGGACTTGGCATAGGCCCCGACCTTGCCTTGATCCATCACTCTTTTGAACACGACCTTGGATGCCTCATCGCGCTCGAACCTCTTGGGCTTGACGACTATCTTGAAGAGTTGGTCGGCGCTCTCCACTGGGGTCTCCAAGATGACTTTGGAGGGGATCGAGGGATCCGCGAGCACGTCTTGAAGCAGGAAGGGATACTCCATGGATATGTCGAATATAACTACCCTGGAATCCCTTACATGATATAATATCCTCCTCAATATATTGGACAAGAGGTTGCTCTTGCCGCATCCCGTGAATCCGAATATGCCGAAGTGATATCGCATTAGGGATTCATAATCGACGTAGATCGGGATCCGCTCCTCATCGCTCTCGAACATCTTTATGACCCCGATCCTCGGATCCCTCCTGGCTTCGTGGGTCGTCTCTATCCTTTGCCAAGGCCTGCCCATTCGCTCCAATATCGATCTGTTATACATCTGATGTATCGTATCCTTGTTCAGGATGTAAACCCTCTCCGCAATTATCGGATACGTGAACCCCTTCCTATATTCTATCCCGCCGTCCTCGCCTATTATCAAATCATAGTTGAGCGGGATGGCCGATAGCTGGATCATCATCGTCGATTTATCATCCGTTTCCCAATCCGAAACGGATTGTTGGATCATCTCGAATTGATATGGATAATAGGCGTAATCCGATAACCCCTTCAGCCCGTAATGCTCCGGGCCTATCCTTGATATCTCCAAGAGGGTGAAGCGCTTGCCGTTATGCATTTGGGCCTTGAAGTTCCTCACCGCCAGCAGCATGCCCTCCTCGAGGAGGCTCATGAGATCCCTTTGATATTCCACCTTTATCCGGCATTCGTATTTGGCCGAGATCCCGGTCGTCTCCGAGGGGGCCTCGGCCCTCTTTACGGCCGAAACGGAGCTCAGCCTCGCCACGAACCTGCCCCCGAGGTCAGTGAAATACTTCCCCAGCTCCCCCAGATCGGATTCCCCGGGATCCATCCCCCGGCGGCCCCCCTCCATTCAGCCCTCCCTCCTCGCCCGCTCCACCTCCGCCCTCCTCTCCCGAAAGGTGTGCATGTAGAACGAGAGCCCCCTCAGCCTGGGGTTGTTGGCGACCCAATGGCCCACGGCGTCCATCAGCCCAACGGCCTCCTCCCTTTGGGCCTTCGCTATCTTATCCGCTATGAAGAGCGGTTTGTTATGGCCAAACGCCTCCGGAATCCCCTTTGGGCTCATGGCCTTCAGCACGACGATCATCAGGTTCTGCAAATCGTTACGAACCCCCCGATCCTTGTAAAGGATCGGCCTCACGGGCTCCACGGCGCCGCCGAACTCGTGCTTGAACTCCATCGATGAGCGCAGATCGTAATCCGGATGGGCCAAGCGATCGATGAGGAGCACGTTGCTCCTGAGCCGGCGATCCCTCTCCGATTCGTCCAATTGCACGTAACTCTTCAGGAAGAGCCTCTCCATTATTATCCTATTCTTCCTCGCGCCGCAAACGAAGCCCCTCCTCCGCTCCGGGTCCGGGACTATCGTTTGGAAGGCGGAGTCGTATTCTATCAGCGCCCAGGGAACGGCCACCCTATCCCAGTTCAGGGCGCTGACCGCTTGCAGGAGGGTCCTATCGGTTCCCGGGAACCCCTGGGCGGCGCCGGGATCCGCGTCCCATATCCCCTCCCTCGCGCAAACGGGCACCAAGTGGGCTTTGAAATCCCTGGCCGTAGTATCCTTCGTTATGCCAACCAAGAGAACCCCCCTGGCCCAGCATTCCTCGAGGAGCATGTTGAAGCAGTAGAGGCATAGGAAGGCGAGGTCTTGGGCGGTCACCCACTTCCTGCCCCCGCCGGCCTCGATCCTCATTGGGTTTTGGGCGGAGCCCTTGAACAATCTATCGCAGAGGGAGAGCACCAAGCGCCTCAAGCGATCCCAGGAGGGGAGATACCTGCCGTTCAGGGCATATAGCCCCCCAGAGCTCGATAGATATCCCTCGCCGACGCACTTCTCCAAGTACTTGAGGGCCCGCCTCCTCCTCCCCTCCCCCTCGATCCCCAACTCCGAGCATATGCCATCGAGCGTCCTGGCCCCTGAATCCCTGAGGTGATATAGCAGGGCGTAGCGAAGGTAATCCCCCCTTGGGGGCGGGGTCCCGAGCGCTTTGTTCACGACGTGATATCTTCCGAACCCCATCTCGTTCGCATCGATGGCGGTACCGTCGATCTCCAAGCCGTGGATCGCCCCATCGATCCTCCACCTGGACCTCCTCGAGGTATCGTAGGCCAAGTTTATCCAAGTCCCGGAGAGGCTCCTGTCCAATAGGATGATCTTGGCCCCTCCCTCAACGACCATCTTATATGCCAAGTATAGCTCCGAGAGGGTCATCACCCAGCCGGCTATGCTGGAGTTATCGACTAGGGCCTGCTCGGTCATCGGGCCCAATGGGGCGAGCCCCCCTCGGCCGATCGCCTCGGAGGCCGCCGGGTCGATCTCGTGGACCCTGCTCACGTAAATCGGGACGCAACTCGATACACCCATCCCCCTTTCAACGAACCCCGTCATGTATTCGATCTTCGGCGGCCCATCCCCCCTAAACTCCACGATCCCGGTTGAGGCATAAGCTCCCCCCCAGAATATCGCCAGCCCGCCGACGAGGCGCTGATCCTGGGAGCCGTCTATTGCGGCGAACCTGACCCTGGGGGAGCCGAAGAACGCGGAGGCCGTCTCGCGGGCCCGCCCGGGATCGAACTCGGTTATCAATAGATCGGATAGGAGCCCATCGTATAGCTCCCCGGCCATCCTCAGGCTCGCCCCGGCCTCCTCCACTTGCTCCTCCGCGCCCCTCCTGAGTATATCGCCCAGCCTCCTCACGTTTTCGCTCAAGGGGGATGGCATAGATCGATCCGCCGATGGCTTAGCGGGAACCGGCTTTTAGATCTATTCTTCGCCATGCTAGGGATGGGCGGCGAGGCCCTTCAGGATTCGTAGGCCACTGGGTCCTCCAGCCCGGCCTCCTCGAACGCCCTCTTCCTATTCAGGCAGGATTCGCACTTGCCGCAATGCCTCTCCCCGCCCGAGTAGCAGCTCCACGTCAGCCCATATGGGACCCCCAACTCCGCCCCCAGCTTGATGACCTCGGACTTCCTCATGCCGTGGAATGGGGCCTCTATCCTAATATCCGCGCCCGTCCCCAGCCGGGCGGCCCGCTCGAAGGCCTTGAAGAACTCCCTTCTGCAATCCGGGTAGAAGGGAGCGTCGGAGCCCTGGGCCCCGTATAGGACGACGTCGGCCCCTATGGAGGCCGCGTACGCGACCGCTATCGAGAGCATCACGCCGTTCCTGAATGGCACTATTAGGGATGGCTCGAAGCTCGAGGGCATTGGCATCCCTTCATCGCATAGGGCCGTGGCGCCCGCGTAAACCCCCTTGAGGGCCGAAAGGTCTACGACCTTGAGGGGGATTCCGAGGCGTTCGGAGATCCTCTTGGCGCTATCGATCTCGGCCCTTGAAGCCCTTTGACCGTAATCGAAGGTCAGGGCGTGGACCTCGTACCCCTCACGCTTCGCCCAATAGGCGACCGTGGAGCTATCCGGGCCACCGGAGAGTATGACTATCGCCTTCCCCCTCATCGATCGCGCACCCATCCCTTCAAGGCCCCGGATCTGGAAAGATATAGGTGGAGCGGGTATCCGAGCCCTATGGTCGCGGCGGAGACCCCCGCCAGGACATAGGCGAGGCTCGCCAGATATGGGAGGCCGAGGATGAGATGGAGCATGAGGGCCACCCAAGCCGATATTATGAGGCTGTATATCGCCAAGCCCAGCAGGACGCTCTTCTTCCTTAGCCAATATATCGCCAATAGCCCCGCGAAAGACGGCGCCGCGCTCAAAAGATCTATGGGCCCGAGCGGGCTGAATACGTTGCCCAGGAATACGCCTAGCGCTATGCCGAATACGGCCGGCATGCCGAAGGTCGGGACGGCCCCCATCAGGGCATTGGCCACGCGCACTTGGATTTGGAGGAAGCTTATGGGCGCCAAGAGGTATACTAGGGCGGCATAGGAGGCCGCGAAGAGCGCGGCGATCGTGAGCCCCCTCGCGTTCGTACGGATCCCTCCCAAGCCCGGGGTTTATAAGGCGGAACGGGTGGGAGGACCCACTCACCCGCCTTGCCCCAAGGGGCAATCGTCGAGCGATTTAAAGCTTACCCGCGGCTTGCGCGGGCTCCCGGCAGCCCGGGGCCCGACCTATCCGGGCCATCTAACGCCCGACGCGGCCCAGCCCGGCTATCACGCCTCAACTATCGCGGCGACGGGCCCCCCGCCCGGCGGTCCTTGGTGCTCCGATCCGCCGGATACGTAGATCATCGGGTCCCCGACTATCGATGCTATGACGGCGCTTACGACGGCCCGCATGTGCCTGGTGCTGCTGATATCCGAATCCGTCAATAGCGTGGTCCGCCTACCGCGGACCCTCCCAGTGGGATGGGCTCCTCCCTTCGCGAATACGTTCACTACCTTCCTCTGGAGGTCCGGCGATGGGCAGCAGTCGAATTTCAGGCCCGCGCTCCTCAGGGCCTCCTTGACCCCCTCCGCATCTATGCCATCCCTCATAACGCCGTGGCCGATCCTATATCTGCTCACGGATTTCGTCGAGTTCCCCATCAATATTATCTCATCGTTTAGCAGCTCTATCCCGGCCGAAGTCGATGCCGTCGTTGAATATAGATCCCAATCCTTGCATATCGCGGAATCGTTCAGCCTGCTTTCGTCGATCTCCCCCAAGGCGAGCGCCACGCCCAGCGCCGATGCCCCCCTCGAATAGCCCATTGATTTCAGGGTATCGGTGGTGACCACGGACTTGCCCCTCCTAATGGCGTCGTTGATTCTCTCGGAGGTCAGAAGGGGGCACTTGATCTGAACGAAATGCACATCCCTCGGGTCCTCTATCCCAGCGTCCCTCATGGCCTCCTTAACGGCCTTGGCAACCTCACGCACTTGGACCATGGTCCCTATCTCCTCTGGGAGGAAATCCCTGGTGAAGGCGATGCCGATCGCGAGCCTCTTCTCCTTGCCCTCCGCGGCCTCGACCCTCCTCCTGGTGAAAACGGTGGCGTGGGGTGACATCACGCCCTCGCATCCCCCGGAATTCACCAAGGCGACCCTCTTGCTAACCTCCTCTCTGGGGATCCCCAATTTCTCGGATAGGAGCAATTGGAACGCGAGCGTCGCGAGCCCCCTCGTGAAATCGTTGACGAGCCCATTCCCCTCAGTCTTGGTTATTATGGCGACTATATCCCTCGGATCGATTTCCCCGGAATCGATCAACTTTCTCAATTGGAAAACGTCGTCGGGCGAATCCATTGGAATTTTATAAACTCCCACATCCATCATTTGAAGCCCCTCACCCCAATTCCTCAGCCAATCGCTTTAAAGCTTTCTCGAAGCATTCTATCGGCGCCCTCGTCAACCCAGCCCCTATCTGGCCGATCCCGGGCTCCCTATGGGCTATACCCGTGTTTATTATGGGCGAGATGCCAGTCGCGATGACCCTCCTCACATCTATGCCCGTTGGGGTCCCCTCGAAATTAAGGAATGGGATCGTGAAATTCGGGTTCCTCGCAACGGTGATCTCGTACATCTCCCTCGTATATTCGAGGGCCTCTTGGGGGGATCCGCCAACGAACTGGACTATCGCCGGCGCGGCGGCCATGGCGAATCCGCCTATCCCAGCCGTTTCGGTTATGCTGCTATCGCCCAAGTCCGGGTTCGCGTCCTCGTCCTTGAAGCCCGGGAAATAGAGGCCCTTCACGATCGGCGCTGGGGCCGTGAACCATTCCCCGCCCGTCCCGGCGACCCTCAGGCCGAACTCGGTCCCATTCCTGGTCATCGCCGTTACGAGGGAGGACCCCTTGAGGCCGGCCAGCGAATCCATTGTGGCCTTGCAGGCCGCCATCGAGAGGTTGAGGAAGAAATGATCCGTCTCCGATAGATATTTGGCGACCTCTTCCGCGACGCTATTTGGAAGGCCCGCATGAAGCAGATGGGGCACGAAGGTCCTGGCGAAGATTGAGGTGGCCGCCACGTTCCTATTGTGGCACTCATCGCCCATATGGAGGGCCCGCGCCATTATCCCCCTCAGATCGATCCCGCCCGCCTCCCTTATGCCGGCCGCCAGCGCGGGGGCGAGCGTTTCCTCCATCCATTTGAGCCTTTTTATGACCTCGGGCCCATAGGCCCCGAACCTGAGGACCTTGCCGAAACCCTCGTTTATGTTCGAATATGCGCGGTTTCCCAATGCCTTGTTCTCAACGACGAACACGGGCATGCTGGGGGATATTACGCCCGCCATCGGGCCCACGGCCGAGTGATCGTGGCAGGGCTCGAAGGATATGTCCCCCGATCGAAGCCTCCTCTCCGCCCCCTCCGGCGAATCCTCCAATCCCTCCAATAGGACCGCGCCGATCATGGCCCCGCGCATTGGGCCGCACATCCTATCCCACGTCACCGGGGGACCGGAGTGGAGGAATAAGTCGCCCCGCATGCCCGGGATAGCCTTCAGGGCCGGTTGGACGTCCACCAGGACGGGTTGGCTCTTCAGGATCCTCCCGACGCCCCCCCGGTTCGCCTCATCGACCTCATCCCTTTCGAGGGAGTAAAGGAGCTTTATCTTCTCGGGATCCCCGCCGGCGGGCGGCCTCCAATCCACGTGTACGACCTTCGCCCCCTGCTGCCTCAGGCTTTCGGCGAATGCCTCCAAGCCCAAATTCACTACCGATACTTCCCCCCCTATGATGCCCATGAGGACCCCCTCAGATTTTCAGCGCCCTCCTCGCCCCTCCCCTAGTGGCTATCAGGGAGGCCATACGGGCGGCTTGGGCATTGCTCGGCATCACTAAGACGCCCGCGTCCTCGAGCTTATCCACCTGGGCGCTGAGGTTCTGCGGATCCCCCTCCGTCCCCACGACCGATGCGACGAAGGAGAGATAGCGCCCCCTCCTCTCGGCCATTGCCTTGGCCTCCTCTATGAACGGAACCAGGGCCCCGGCCGGGTCCGGGTGGGCTCCATAGCCCAAGACCACGTCGAACAATATGACGCCAACTCCCGGATCCCTTGCCTCCTGCAGGATCCTCTCCTGCCTTTGCCGCGGGTCTATCATCGGATGGGGCCTTCCCCTGGTGAACTCCTCCTCCCCCATATCGATGCACGCATTGCCCTTGCTCGGCTTGAGGCCGGGGATCTTGAGCTCGGGATCCATGGGCGTATTGGAATGGATTGGCCCGATCAATTTCGTTAGGATCGTTATGGCCTCCTCGCAAAGGGATCCGCCGGAGAATAGGCCGCGTATGAACCTCTGCCTCCTCGAGAATCGCTTATACTCGGATCTTGCCCTCGAGAGCGCTTCCTCCCCATTCATGGTGAAGGCCCTTGGGGTATACCTTTTCCCGAGCGCGATCGAAACGGCCCGTAGGGCCGCCTCCTCCAATGTGCTGGCCGGTATGCCGCCCGCCTTCCTGACGAACGTGGGGTTCCCGCCTATGAAGTCCACGACGACGGGCTTTTCTATATCCTCTATGGCGCTGGCCAGCTCCCGCTCCACATCGGGATGCGGGAGCTTGGAGATTAGGACGATGACCTCCGTCTCGGGATCCTCCTCAAGGGCCCCCATCCCCATCAACATCGTGATCCCGCCAACCTCTCGCCAAAGATCCCGCCCCCCAGTGCCTATGGCGTGCGTTATCCCGGATCCGCTCCTGTGAATCAAAGTTGTTACCTCCTGTATCCCGGTCCCAGCGGCCCCGACGATCCCTATCGGGCCCCTCCTGACGGAGTTCGCGAACGCCAATCCCACGCCGTTTATGATGGCGGTGCCGCAGCCAGGCCCCATCAGGAGGAGGCCCTTTTCCCTGGCGAACCCCTTCAGCTCGACCTCGTCCTCGAGCGGGACGTTATCGCTGAATAAAAGGACGTGCAAGCCCCTCCTCAGGGCCTTCATCGCCTCGAGCTTCGCGTAGCTCCCGGGGACCGATATGAGCGCCAAGTTCGCCCCAGGGCTCTGGGCCAGGGCGCCCTCCAGGCTCCTCGGTCCCATCCGGCGCCCCTCCGCGATGGGGCGCCGCTCCCGTAGCAGCTCCTCCGCGGCCCTCAATCCGCTCCGGGCGGCCTCCTCCGATTCGGCTTCTATCACTATTATCAGATCGTTGGGAGATGCGGATTTTGCCTCATCCGTGAGGAGCCCCGCTTCCTGCAAAAGCCCCTTGTTCTGCTCGGTCCCCATCACGGCCCCGACCTTCCTGATCCCTTCAAGCGACTCCAGCCTATTCGAGATCGCCATGAGCGAGCCGGAATCCCAATAGGTATTCCTCTTGACGATCGTGCCCAAAACCATAATTTGCGCCTCGCCATTACAGACCATTGGTTTTCAAATTAAAGCTTTCCCAATCCCTTTGGTCCCGCTTGGGCCCCAATCCCAATGGGCTGAGGGCGGATCGCTCGGCATTGTGCCCCCAATGGTTGGGGGAAATCTTTTTGGCCTCGCGATTCGCTTTGCCAAGCGAGCTCCACCGCCTCGGATTCGGGGGATTCGGCATTTGATGCGGGCCTTTGCGATCTCCATGGGGTCATTCGCTAAAGGGATGCTCGATAGAAGGAGGATCGGGGAGGTTCACAGCGTTTTCAAGAATTCCCTATACGTCCTAACGAAGGACGGGAGATTGATAAGCATCGTCGGCCCGAATTCCTATAATATGCCGATAAGCATCAGGGTTCGGCTCCCAAAGGGATTGGCTATTGGGGATTTAGGATTGAGCCCAGGCGCCCCGGTGAGGCGCTCCGGGGACCTCCTGATCGTGGGCGGAGATCTATCGATAAATCTTCGCGGGGCGGCCATCTGGGAGCCCACCAAGGGGAAGCCTCCGGCCTTGGATGCAGCCAAGCTCCTCCATTCCATAGGGGTGATCGAGGGCGTTGCCTCCAAATGGACCCCCAGCGGGGGCCTCGGATCCCTGATCCCCCATAGGAGGGCCCTGATATCGGGCGACCCGGCGGGGATCCCCTTGGGCAATCCCATGACATCGAAGGCCGCCTTGGGCATCGCCGGGCTCTTCAAGGCGATCAAGGAGCGCGACCCGAATGGGATCGATCGCAGCGTGAGGGGATTGATCGGGTTGGGCCCAGGGCTCACGCCTTCCGGGGACGATTTCCTAATGGGATTTTTCGCTAGCTCGATGTTCGGGATGAGGGGGCGCCGCGATCGATTCGGGCCATCGATGGCGCTCCTCCGGAGATCCATCCTCAGGGCCAGGCCTTTAACGACCCCAGTGAGCCAAGAGCTATTCCTGCACGCGATCGAGGGGGGCGTCGCTGAGCCGATCGATGACCTCATAGTGGGCATCTTCCATGGGGTTCCCTGGCTGGACCGGTTGACCCGGAGGGCGATCGAGATGGGCGAGACCTCGGGCGGCGATATAGTGCTCGGGGTCATCATGGGGGCATCGCTATTCATTTAGGGAAATGGAGGGGGCTCGCTCTAAAGTTAAAACAAATAAAAAGAATTGATTCGAAACTGGATTGATTATTGCATCGCACCCGCAATCAAGGAGAGCACAATGGCGATTATCAAGGCGATGGGCATATAGGGGGCGTTATTCCTAATAACCTTGGGGATCTCCGTCCTGAACCCATGCGCTGTCGCGGCGACGTTTATTTGAACTGGGCTTATCATGGCCCCATAGGCTATCCCATAGTTGACGAAACCGAATGCCCATATGGGTATCCCGGCTTCCTTCAGGACCGGGAGGATCAGGGACATGACCATCACCGTATAGGCCCCGGCTGGAACTCCGACGGCGAAGCCTATTATTATCGCCGCGATCACCACGACCTGCACCGGGACGGCTCTCACGAGATTCGCCAATGTCGTAAACGTCCCGATCTCCGCTATTATATTGATGAACCCAAGGAAGAACCCAGCGTAGAATAGGTACCAGAGGATCGGCCTTCCCCCCTCTATGAGCCATTCCCCTATCTTGTTCGGATGAACCCTTAGGCAAATGGCCGTGACGATTATGACGAGCAATGGGGTCGTGACTATCGTGAAGATCGTCTGCTTGGTGATCTGATTTATCGCCGGTCCCAATACGATCATTATGAGGAAGAAGATGAAGGGGAAAGCCCTCACGAACATGGTGGATATGGGCTTCTCAGCGGCCTCGTTGGTGGCTTGGCCCGGGCCTTGTTGAGCGGAGGGGGTCGCTTGGGCCTCGATCGCCCCGGGCCTGATCAGCCCCCTCCGGGCCGCCCTTCGGGTAGAGTAGACCGCTATCGCGATTCCGACTGCCCACATGAATATCGTGAACGGCCTCATCATATCGGCGTAAACTGGGACGTCTATGCCCGCTATTTTCGCCGTAACGGCCGATTCGGCGGATGAAGGCGACGTCGTCCACGACGTTGGGGAGACGATCGATAGCCCCGCGACGACGCCGGGTATCCAGCCCACTGTGGAATATATGAGCGGGGCCGTTATCAGTGTATTGGCGGCTCCGCAACCGGCCATGTAGACCGCGGCCGCTTGGGTGAATACCATCAAGCCAACGACCACCTCGATCCTCTTCCTGAAGATCCTCTGGACGAGCTCAACGAAGGCCTTCGTGCCGCCAGCGGTTGCGACGAACATCGCGGTCGAGGCATATATAATCACGGAGGCTATCCCGAGTATCCCCGTGATCCCGCTGACGAATACCGAGGTGATCTTGGGGATCGTCAGGGGCTTATCCAAGAAGAGCCATCCGAAGATTATCGCGAGCAAGGCTCCGGTGAACCCCGCTATTTGGACTTGGGCCCTCCTCCCCCTCAAACCCATCGCCATGAGCAATATCGCGACTAGGGGGATCACCTGAAGGATTTCATTTACAGCCAAAACCCACACCTTTTCCTTTGGGCCTCCTTAGGGAGGCCCAGATCTTAATAAAGCTTATTGTAAGGGAAATGCTTTTAAGTTCCGATATCGCAAAAACTCTGTGAACGGAACTCTTGTGATCGCATTAGGTGGCAATGCGATCAAAAGGACCAATCAATTGGGGACTGCTGAGGAGCAATTCCGCAATCTGCAGATCGTTTGCGAGCAACTGGCCGAGGTCGTAAAAATGGGTTATGGATTGGCCATCACCCATGGCAATGGCCCGCAGGTTGGCGACCTCTCGCTACAACAAGAATTGGCGAAGAACATCGTCCCGCCCCAACCATTGGACGTCTTGGGCGCCATGACCCAGGGTCAGATCGGATATATGATCCAACAATCGCTGGGGAACTCCTTGAGGAAGATTGGGATCGAAGCCCCAGTGGTCACCGTGCTCACGCAGGTCGTCGTGGATCCCAATGATCCGGCCTTTAGGGATCCGACCAAGCCGATAGGGCCGTTCTATGACGAGGAGGAGGCCAAAAGGGCCTCCGAGGAGAGGGGCTTCTTCATCAAGGAGGTCGGAGGGCTGGGCGCCAAGCGCTTCAGGAGAGTCGTGCCATCTCCGGAGCCCAAGCGCGTGGTTGAGCGGGATGCCGTGCGAAAGTTATTGGAATTGGGATTCATAGTTATATCGGCAGGGGGCGGGGGGATTCCGGTGATCGCGGAGGATGGTCGCCTCAGGGGCGTGGAGGCGGTAATAGACAAGGACCTCGCGAGCGAAATACTCGCCGAGAGCATAAACGCTGATGCGCTCATGTTCCTGACGGACGTCGATGCCGTTCGATTGAATTACGGAAAAGCCAATGAAATGAAGATTGGGCGAATCAGCGCATATGAAATGGAGAGATATTATGAGGAGGGGCACTTCCCGCCGGGGAGCATGGGGCCCAAGGTTTTAGCGGCCATCAGGTTCGTGAGGAGGACTGGGAATAAAGCCATAATAACATCGTTTGAGAAGACCATCGATGCGCTCGAGGGCAAGGCCGGGACGATCATTTGCGGATGATGGGCCATCGAACCCGATCATTTCATCAGGGGGGCAATCGCCTTGATGAACTCGCTCGATGTGGAAACCCATCCGAATATCCCGCCCTGGGCCTTGATCATCTTTATGCCCACCTCGTGGAATTCGGGGAAGTAGGAGGCAACGCAATCCTCGAGCACGAGGCATTCATAGCCCCTATCGTTCGCCTCCCTGACCGTCGTATGCACGCATACCTCGGTCGTTACGCCCGTTATGACCAAATACCTTATCCCCCAATTCTGCAGGATGAGGTGGAGGTCCGTTGCGTAAAAGGACCCCTTCCCGGGCTTATCTATCACGGGCTCCCCCTCAATGGGCTTCAATTCGTCGATGATCTCATGGCCCCTATGGCCCCTCACCAGGACCCTCCCCATTGGCCCCTCGTCCCCAATGCGTATCTTCAACCTGCCCCTCATCCGCTTGCTGGGGGGGCAATCCGATAGATCTGGGCGATGCCCCTCGCGGGTGTGTATCACCTTGATCTTAGCCCTTCGCGCGGCGTTCAGGACGTTTTTCGTGGGCCCTATCGCCCTCCTCAATAGGGATACGTCGTTGCCCAAGAACTCGCCGAATCCCCCGGGGTTGAGGAAATCGTTTTGCATATCTATGACCATGAGGGCGGTCGCCTCCGGCTCGAATTCGTAGTCATACGGCTCGGCCTTCACAATAAGTTTCCCTCGCATTTCAACCACCACCTCCGGTCCCGGCCCCCCTAGAGAACTTGATCGATAGGAAGATCGCCATGAAGATCACGTAGCCTATCGCGGCCTCCCATGCCGCGGCCAGCGCCACCCTCCCGCTGTGGATTATCCCCACGAATGAGAGGATCGCCCCGAGCAGGGAAAAGATGGCCGCTTTATTCCATTCCTTGTCGATCACGAAGGCCCCTATCGCCCCCCATATCAAACCGACCAATATGGCGCCCCCGCTCAATACCTCCAAACCCTTATAGGCGATCCCGGCCGAGGCCAGCTTATCGTACCCGACCTCGGCGGCGGACCTCCCAACGGTCCCCAGCGCACCATCCACGAGGTTCTTCCCCCATGAGGCGAAGTTGGGGATGAGCGCTAGGACTATGGCCGGCGCGTGTTTCAGGGGACTTGCTTGGAAGGCTTGCGCGCCTATTACGGCCCCAATGTATACGAGTATGGGTAGGACGCAAACCAGGGGGATTATGGATAAGGCCAATGGCAATATGCCGAGTAGGCATACGGCGCCTATGGCGATCCCGGTGCCCAGCGAATATCCGATTCTCCCGCCTATGGATTTCCACCCCGGATGCCCTATGTAAACCGCCGTCGGGAATGGGCTCCCGAGAACGGCCCCCGCTAGGGTCCCGATCCCGTCCACGAAGATCACCTCTGAGACGTTATATTCATCGCCAGCCGCGGCCGCGCTCTCGACGTTATTGAATGCCTCCGTGAAATTATAGATCCCCATGGGGATCGCCGTGGAGAGCAGGGGGGCGAACTCGCCCAAGCCCTGCAATAGGTCGGGGATGGCGAGGGAGGGCAGATGGGGAGCGAAGCTCGCGATGGCGCTCATTAGGGGCTCCAGCCTCATATATCCCGTTAGCCAGCCCACGGCGGTGCCTATGATTATCATCAACAGGCCCCCGGGGATCCTGAGGGGCATTGGGATTATGGCGAACCAGGCAACTAGGATTATGCCAAATGATATGAAGCCTATCCAGGGGACCTCCATCATTTGCATGGCGGGCGACATGCTGATGAAGGCTATTGAAACCCCGGCGAGCGTCCCGAGCATCGCGGCCCGCGGGGTATTCTGGCGTATGACCCTCCCGAAATATGCGCCGGAGACCTCTATGAGCCCTTCTATGAAGCACCACGCGAGCCCCACTCGCCAAGCGAGCACCGGGTCCCCGGTCTTGAGGACCACTGGAAGCATTATCACCAGCGTGACCAGGAAGTAGTGGGGAACGCTGGGTCCATATGGGAGCGCCGTTACATCCTCCCTTCTCTCCTTATTCGCCAACCTCTTCGCCATATAGGCGTAATAGAAGTTCCCAACTATGAGGGATATGCCAACGGCTGGGATTATGCGGCCGAAGACTAATCCCGCTGGCATCCTCACGACGAATAGCATAAGGCTGCTTAGGACCATGACGTTCATTAGGACGTTGGTCCACAATCCAAAGAAGGCATTCCAGTCGCCGGAAACCCATAATTTCCCGTAGTTTCCCTTTGACGCCTCCATTTTCGTTCCGATTCATTCCGTTTAAATTATTTTATTAATTAAGCTTTTTGTGGATGGGGGATAAGCATATCCGTGTGCTACACTAATACAAGGAGAAGTCCCTTCGATCGCTTCCCTTTGAGAACTCGCTAAATTGAAAATTGCCGACGTTCTGCACCTGCTCTGAAAAATGGATTTTAAGGCTGTCGGGGAGCTGCCCTCCCTAAGAGGATGGCCCCGGCTTTGCGAAGATCACCCGTTCCAAGATTATCACAATTATGATGACCGATATCACTGGATTGCTGAATACGGTCGCAACCAATCTTGGCACTTGAGACCAGAACCCAGTGGGCAATGCGCTCAAACCGAAGCATAGGAATATGGAGAATCCGACTATCAATATCTCCCTACGGCCGAACTCCTGGCTCTTCCAAATATCCGCTCCCAGGCCGATCACCGTCGATGCGATCCCGATCAAGATTGCCCCGGCCACCGGTTTGGGCATGGCCGCCATGAACCCGCCCATGGGTCCGAAGAATCCAACTATGGTGAAGAGTATGGAGCCCAGGAGCAAGAAGTATCGGGATGCGACCCTGGTCAGCGTGATTATCCCTAGGTTCTCCCCATACGGGACCAGGCCTGGGACTCCCAGCAATCCAGCCAAGGACGTCTCAACGATGCCCAATACGGAGAACGAACGCCTCGCCTGGGGCCCTGAGACCGGATGGCCCACTATAGATCCCCAGCCAGTCACGTTCCCATATAGGTTCAACGCGGCCATGAAGTTTACGATGATCATCGTCACTATGAGGTCGGCGGGGGGTATGCCGGCCCCATAGGGGAAGAACTTCGGTATGGCTATGAGGGGCAATTGAGTGACCGCTTCCCAATCAAATAGTCCAGCACTTATGAAGATCGCGTAGCCCGCAACGATTACGATTAGCGTTGGAATGGTGGATATGAAGCCCCTTCCCTTGATCGAAATGACGCCAGCGGATAAAGCGAGGCCGATTCCAACCAATAATGGCCATCCAGGGCCGTGCGCCGCTATCAGCGATGCCCCCAAGCCCGCTATCGCCAATCCCACCATCATGACCATTGAGCCCAAGACCAATGGGCTCCAAACCTTGGAGATATATCCCACCACCCCAGCTGCGCCTAGCACGAATACAACCATTCCCGCGATCGCTTGGGCGTTGAAGGACAGAAGCGCGTATTCCCTCCCACCTATCGCCAATGCCGAAAGTATCGCTAAGGAAGGAATTATGTTTGGCCAGATACCATGGCGAACCTATGCCCGGCGTAGACTTGAACGAAGGTGGATAATCCGGTCATCAGGACCACCGTGGCCATATAGCCGGCCATGGCCTCTCCCGTGAAGCCGAGGCCCAAGCCGACGACCGCATATCCCCATACAACGCAATAGAACAGGGTTACGACCCATTGAAAGCTGTATATGGCTATATCCCTGGCCGACCTCGGTTTCTCGTCCAACCCATAGACCAGCTCGATCTTGCTCATAAGATCTCCCCTAGATCATGGCCGAGGATCCCTTTAAGCCTTTTTTGGCCGCGCGCCCGGCAAATGATAAATAGCCCCTCCGCCATTTATCATCCGAGCTACCGCTGTCATTTTGTCCTTGGCTTGGAATATGGCGGCGAGTAGCCAAATGGCTATGGGAGGTGAAGAAAATGACCCAGATGAGGACTTATGAGCCATTTTTGGCCAAAGCTCGGGACGATCGCCTGAGGAGGGTTGAGGAGGCTTATGAGCAATTCAAGAGGGATAGGACCTTCCACTTTCCAACGTGGCTCTATGGGGAGCCGCTTGGGAAACTATTCAAGGTCGAGGTCGAGGATTGCCCAAGGTTCGGAGATACCGCTTGGCTCGAATTCGACTCGGCGAGGACGGCGTTCTTGGTCATAGACATGCAGATCGATTTCTGCGGGAAGAAGGGTTACGTTGACGTAATGGGATACGATCTATCACTGACGGCGGCGCCGATCAAACCCATCAAGGCATGCCTGGATGCCATCCGAGGGACGGACATCAAGATAATCCACACGAGGGAGGGCCACTTGCCCGATCTATCGGATTGCCCCTTCAACAAGATCTTGAGGAGCAAGATAATCGGAAACGGGGTTGGCATTGGGGATACGCCACCGGGTGGCCTGGGCAGGCTCTTGATTAGGGGCGAAAAGAACTGGGACATAATAGAGGAGCTTTATCCAATGCCGGGGGAGTACATCGTCGATAAGGCTAGCAAGGGCGCTTTCCACCAGAGCACCATGCTCCAACAACTTTTGAATATATTCCCCCCGCCAACTCACCTAGTCATAACTGGGATTACTACGGATGTCTGCGTGCACACGATCATGAGGGAGGCCAACGACTTTGGATATTGGTGCCTCCTATTGAAGGACTGCACAGGGGCTACCGACTACGGAAACTATGAATCGGCGATAAAGCAGATCAAGATGCAGGGCGGGGTATTCGGCTGGGTTTCGGACTCAAAGAGGTTCATCGAAGCGGTCGAAAAAGCCAAGCTGAAATGATCTCGCAATACGCCAAAGCATGACCGGCCGCATGCTTTGGCGCCTTTCTTTATTTAGCATTGATGGCCGCCCCACGCCTCGGGGCTGGGCATCAAGACGCTCGGGCGGAGGGCCTCTTCGGCATCGGCCGAGGCAGGAACATGGGCGCCCTCTGTTTATATCTGCGATACTCCTCCCCAAATCTTTCCTCGAGCCTTTCCTCCTCCCGCTTCGCCAATCTATAGTACAGGAGGACCAGGATCGGCCACATCAGGAGGGTTGGAATGGTCGGCCATTGGACGAGCAAACCCAGCGTTAGCAACATTATCCCTAGATATTGTGGATGCCTCACCAAGCCGTAGACCCCAGTTGTCGCCAAATCCGTTCTGCCATAGATGCGCCGCCATCCCAAGAAGACGAGGGCCATCCCGAGGATCATCATCGCGAACCCAACCCGATATGCTATGGGAAAGGCGCCCCCCAACTTGAGGATCAAATCCCCCCTCCCTAGGGCGGAGGTTATGATGAAGACCGATAGGGGGAATCCGTACATTTCAGCGAAGAGGGCTATTATGAAGGAAAGGTATGGGCCGGCTGAGGTCCTCACGTCCTCTTTCTTGATCGGGATCAAGAGCAGGAAGGCGGAGAAGGAGAGGACATTCAGGAGGAAGAGATCCCATCGCTGGGAGGGGTCCATGGCGCCTCATCGCCTCACTTTCGACATCCCATTGGGGCGCGATCGACGAGAGGGAGGGCCATGGCGGATGCTCGCAACTATGCCACCTGCAAATGATGTTGTTTGAGCTTCGTCGAAGCCGATATTTATTCTCTTCTGAGGGCGAAGCGGTCCTGCATCCGTTCGAAAACCCCGGCCCCTCTCGCGAAGCTTTTATCCGACGCGCCCAGTAGGGTCGGGCGATGCTCAAGGTCGGGGTACACGTCTCCATATCCGGATCCGTGGATAGGGCCGTGGACAGGGCCGTCGCCTTGGGATGCGATACCTTCCAGATGTTCATCGGGAACCCCAGGGGATGGCGGAGGAGGAGGCTTCGGGATTCGGAGGTTCGGGAGTTCGCGAGGAAGCTCGAAGCATCGGGCATCGGCCCCGCCGTTGGCCATATGCCCTACCTCCCCAATTTGGCATCGCCCAAAAGGGCCGTATACGCCAAATCGGTCGGGGTTCTGAGGGCGGAGCTGGCGGCTTGCCAAAGGCTCGGGATGCCCTACTTGGTTACGCACTTGGGCAGTCACATGGGCAGCGGGGTCGAGGCCGGATCCAAAAGGGTCATCGCCGCCATCAACTCCGCTCTTTCTGAAGTCCGGGGCGCCGTAATGCTATTGCTGGAGAACGGCGCTGGCTCGAGGAATTCGATCGGATCGACGTTCGAGGGGATCGCCCAGATAATCGATGGCGTGGGGGCGAAGGGGCGCGTTGGCGTTTGCCTCGATACATGCCACGCCTTCGCAGCCGGTTACGATCTGAGGGACGACGCCTCCCTGGGCGAAACCATGGATAAGTTCGAAAGCGCCCTGGGCTCGGATAGGCTGAAGGTCGTTCACATAAACGACTCCAAGGGCGACCTGGGCTCGGGGGTGGATAGGCACGAGCATATAGGGATGGGGCGGATAGGGGATGAGGGCTTCAAGGCCATATTTCGCCATCGGGTCTTGGCCGGGCTCCCGATGATCCTCGAGACCCCGCTCGATGGGCGCCGGAGCGATCTTGAGGAGCTGAGATGGGTTCGCAAGCTGGCGCGTGAGGCGGGCCTTTCATAGGCCAAGGCCATGCGCCGGCGATCGATGCCGAAACGAAATAAAAGATATATATTCCAAACCCGGTTAACCCTTTACCGACCGCTCATGGCCAAAAGGAATCCGCTTCCCCCGATCCTCTTGCTAATCCTCGTGGCCCCATTGGCGGCCCTCGCGATCCCCAGGGCCGGGGCCCAAGCTTGGGCCGGAGGGGGCGGGGTCGTATATGGTTATATATACGGATATGATTGGAGGGGGAGATTGAGGCCCATCTCCTGGGCCAGGGTGGAGACCGCGGATGGCCTATACTCCACCACGTCGATTGATGGCTTCTATGAGCTCGTCCTACCCTCCGGGACCTTCGTCATAAGGGTCGTCGCCCCCGGCTATGCCGAGCAAGTGGTCACGGTGGCGGTGACCAGCGGCTCCTCGTCCTCGCTGGACTTCTACTTGGAGCAGAGCCATACGCCCATACCGGAGTACCCGGCCTTCGCGTTGCCGGTCCTCATGGCCTTGGCCCTCGCTTTGGCGATGGCGCTTACGAGGAGGGTTAGGGCGCGATAAAAGGCTTCTCCGAGCCCATTAGGCCTTGGCCCACGCGAGGGCCGTACCGGCTCGGGGATTCGTATGCGCTCGCGGGATATCGGATGGGGCCCCATGGAGGCCACTCGAGGGGCCCCGCGATCGCCTCACGCCTGCCCCGAGCCCCCGACCTTGACCTTATTGATGGCCTCATAGACCTTTATTATCGATCCCCAATCCTCCTCCCCGAGCCCGAACGCCTTGGCTGCTTGGAGCAATTGATACACCAAGCCCGCCAAGGGCGTGAAGAGGTTCAACTCCTTGGCCTCCTCCAAGAAAAGGCCTATGTCCTTATGCATCAAGCTCGTCTTGAAGCCGGGCTCGAAATTCCTCTCCAGGAGCCTCGGGAGGCGGTTCCTAAGGGCCCAAGAATCCCCCGTCCCGAACCTGAGCACCTCGAGGGCCCTCGGATCGACGCCGTGCTTCGCGGCCCATAGGGCGCTCTCGAAGACCCCGAGCGTGTTTATGGCCGCCATGAGGTTGTTCGCGAGCTTCACGACCTGCCCCGTTCCCACCGGGCCCACGCGGACCACTACCTTGCCCACCTTCGAGAGTATTTCTTTGGCCCTCTCGAAGGCCCCCTCATCGCAGCCCACGAGTACCGTTAGCTCGCCCCTCTCCGCGGCCAAATATCCCATATAGGGGGCCGTGACGGGCGCATCTACGAACTCGATCCCAATCCCCCTCAGCCCCTCGCCGATTTCGATGGCCGCCTTCGGCCCTATGGTGCTCAGGTTGATGGCCATGCAGCCCCTCCTCAGGCCGCGGGCCGCTCCCTCCTCGCCGAATAGGGCCTCTTTGACTTCCTTAGGCGACGGCAGGCTCAATAGGATGGCGTCCGATTTCTCGCCAACCTCCCTGGGCGAGGAGGCCCTCGCGGCGCCCCTCCGGCAGACGTCCTCGAAGGCGCCCTCCCTTATATCGAAGACCGCCAGCGAATAGCCGGCCTTTAGCAGATTCGCGGCCACCCTGCTGCCCACTATGCCCAATCCTATGAGCCCCAACCTTTTCATGGGAACCCCCAAGCTTCCTGGAATCCGGATCCATTTTAAACTTTCTACGATTCGAGCGAGATCGCGATCGAATGCGCTCGGCAATATTCGTGAAAATTTGAAGCCATGCCTGCGATATGGAATATCTTTGATATAATACAAGCATACATATCAATGCCCCATCGCCGAGAGATATCCGATTTTCTTAAGGCGATGGTTTTCCAAAAACCCTGGCGCTTCGGTCGGGGCATCGGGAGCCACGCGGGGCGGGCCTAAATTACCGACCGAATGGGTCTCGCCCCATGCCCCCGCGCGCCCCCTTCAGATAGTCCTCATACGCCCTCCTGCTCAGCGAATCCGCCTCCGCGTTCTCCTCCCTGGGGATCCATGCGAAGGATATCCTTTCGAACTCCCTGGCCAGCCTCAGGGCCTCGAGGTATTTCGGCGCGTAAAGCCCTCCCCGGACCCTCCATCGCCCGCTCATTTGATTAACCAACAAAAGGCTATCGGATTTGACGATCACCTCCTCCTCCCGCCAGCCCCGCTCCAGGATCCATCTGAGGGCCTCGCAAAGGGCGTGATATTCGCTGAGGTTGTTCGAAACGCGCTCCCCAACGAACCCATACCCCTCCTTGACCCTCCTACCGTCCCGATATATCACGAACCCAAAGGTCCCCACCCCCGGGTTCGTAGGTTCCGCGAGGCCGTCTATGAAGACCTCCAGCACGGGCTATCGACCTCCCCCTCAAGCCGCAACGGGCCGGGCGGGGCTCGGCGCCCCCGCCAAATAAATCCCCCCAAGGGACAAGCGCGCAAACCACGGGAAATAAATAAACTCCCTCTTCTGGAGACCATCAGCGGAGGGAGGGCGCGATGGGGATAAACATCCGGAGGCTGTTGATAGAGGCCTCGAAGCCCCGCGAAACCTCGTTGGTCGACCTATCCAAGGCCATCTGCTCCGTCAACGGCGTGGAGGAATGCGATATAGTGGTCACCGATGTGGACGCCAGGACCGAGACGGTGAAGTTGACGGTCAGGGGGCCGAACATAGGGTATGATGAGATAATGAAGATAATGCGCGATAGTGGGATGTCGATCAAGGGCGTGGATGAGATAAGCGTATCCAAATCCAAGCAGGTCCCGCAGAGGCCCGCCACCCAGTAGGCGATCCCCGAGGGCTCCATCAGGCCAACGAATCTATGAGGAATCCGATGGTGAAAGCGAGCAACCCGAACCCGGCCATTCGGAGCCCCCTGATCCAGGGATTCTTTCCCCCCATCCTCCCAATATAGGCGCCAGCCGCGAAAAGGGTCGCCAACGCCAGCGCTATCGATGCCCAGGCTGCCTCCCTTAGCCCGAGGGCCCCAATGGCGGCGATCGCGAAGGGGATGATCGTCACGCCGAACGAGAGGAGCGGCGTGGAGAAGTTGACTAAGGCCAGCAATAGGGCTATCAATTTCGCCGATCTCTCTATCCAAGTCCCCTCCAAATCCCTGAATAGCGCCCTCTCCAGCTCCGAGATGGCCCTCTCCCGCTCCAGGAGCTCGGATTCGTAAACGCTAACGCCGGTTGAGATGCCGAGGGCCAAGCTACTCGTCGCCATCGTGAGCGCTATGGCCCTGAGCCCCGCCCCCGATGCATGGGCCACGCCGACGATTATGCCGAGCAGCATGAATGTGGAGTCGAATAGGGTATTCACGAAGGACCTTCGGAGGAGCGGGGCGACGTCCTCCCTCGAGAGCACCTTCCTAAAATCCTCCAATGGTCTCCACCCCCGCCGGGATCCCTCGGCGGGCTCCGAAAGCCCTTGGCCGTATTTGGCGGGCTGGGCGAAGGAGGCGTTAGCTTATTAACGTTGCCCCGAACCTCGAGCGATCCCCTGAGGCCAAGGGCATGCGGGCCGCTTGGGAGCATAAATTTAAGTTATGGTCCCGGGCTAGCCTCGCAAAGAGCTGATGATCTTGGGGCATAGGACAGGATACGGGGTTCGGCGACGCGCTCCGCGGGCCCGATCCGCGGCCATCCTATTGTTGGCGATGCTGCTCCCATCCCTGATCCCCCTTCCCCGAGCCCGGGCCCTGGATTTGCCCATCCAGGTCCCGGCCGCCAAATCCGGCGGGGAGCCGGCGGATATATTGGGGTTGGCCAACGGAGGGCCCGGCAGGGTCATAGTGGAGTACGAGGGGGAATCCCCCCCAACGCCACCCGGGGCCAAGCTCCTGGGCAACTACGGTTCTTTGCGAATGGCCCTGCTCGAGGTGGATTCCCGGGGCTTGGAAGGCCTCTCCCGCGGGGCGCGCATCTTGGGAATCTACCCGGACCTCAGGATCCAAATGATGGCTCAACCCGAGGCGTTCGAGGTCGGGAAGGAGTATCCCTTCATGGGTCGATATCCCGCCCTATTGAACGAAACCGTTGAGATGATCGGCGCGAGCGGGCTTTGGAGGATGGGCTTCAGGGGGGAGAACATGACCATAGCCGTGCTCGACAGCGGCATCGATAAAAACCACCCCAACCTGAGAGCCCTGGGGGGCGAGCCCTCCGAGAACGCGACGAAGGTCATCGGGGAAGTTTCCTTCGCCCCAGATGAGGAGAAGGATACGAACGATTACGTGGGCCATGGGACCTTCGTGGCCGGCATAATAGCCGGGACTGGGGCGGCGAATGCCAGCGGCTTCTACGGGTACTTCGCGGAGAAGGTCCTCAACGCCACCATAGTCAAGGGGACGCAAAAGGGCGTGGCCCCGATGGCCAAGCTTTACAATGTGAAGGTATTCAACAGGATAGGCGCCGGCTATATCTCCGGGGCAGTTGCGGGGATAAATTGGGCTATGGAGCGCAAGGTCGACGTCATAAACCTGAGCTTGGGCTTGGTCCCCATCTCGGCCGGAGATGCTCTCCTGAGGGCGGCCGAGAAGGCCGTCGAGGCTGGCATAATAGTTGTCGCCTCGGCCGGGAATTATGGGCCCAGCGCCTTCACGGTCACGAGCCCTGCCCTATCCCCGCGCGTGATAGCCGTCGGGGCTTGTTATAGGACCGGGGGGGCCGTTTATTTCAGCGGCAGGGGCCCGGCCCCGTATACGATGGTCGAGAAGCCCGATCTCGTGGCCCCGGGCGCCGCCGTTATATCCTCCGTCCCGATATCCAGGTTCAAATCCCCATATGGGGAGATGTGGGGGACCTCGGCCTCGGCGCCCTTCGTATCGGGCGCGGCAGCCCTCCTGAAGCAGGCCGCCCCAAACGGCCCCAAGAGGAGCCCCTACGCCATAAAGGCCGCCCTCATGGCCGGTGCCAAGGACCTGGGCTTGGACCCCAGCGTCCAAGGCGCGGGCCTCCTGAACGCGACCGCCGCCTATCTCGCCCTGAGGGATAGCCCATCCCTAACGAGGTTCGCAATTAAGAGCATTAATTCGACCACCGCGCCGCTCATATGCCTCTATCCCGGCGATTTCAAGGTTGCGAACTTGACGATCATAGCGCCCGAGAGGCTCCTGAACGCCACCGTCGAGATAACGGGCAGCGTGGCCTCCATAGCCTCCTTCTCGAACGCCTCCCGCCTCGCCATCCATAAGTCCCTGAAGGCGGCCGCTGGGGAGGTCTGGGATCCGACTCCCAACTACTTCGCGGTCGGGGATCGCTATAGGAACTCGACATCGCGCCGAATCGCGAACGCCACGGGGATCGTAACGATCCCGATGCAGATCCAAATACCCCCGGGATCGGGCCCGATGACCTATAGGGGCCGCGTGAGGCTGCTCAATGGAACGCGCTTGATCGATGAGATCGCCATAAGGATAGAATCGAGGGAGGCCAAGGCCAAGCTCCTCTTCGATGACGTATTCCAAGGGAGGATAGATGCCCAATATCACCAGATCATACCCATAGATGCCGAGAGGCTATGGGGGGGATCGCTGATATCCGTCTACGCCAACGTTTGGCCGCTCGGGGCGTTCGATTGGTGGAGGATCGCCTCGGAGGGGGGCTATGACGTGGACTCCCTGAGGCAGGCCATGAACTTCACCGGGACCGGCGATCCCTGGAAGCTCATGACGAGCGGCCGATATGACGCCATAGTCCTATTCGACACCGAGCTCCACGAGGGCAGCGCCTCAATGTTCCCGAAGATCCTCGAGAGGGGCACCAGCCTCGTAATCTTCTACGATTCGGATTTCGCCTATCAAAGGATCGAGGAGTTCGCAAGGCCTGAGGAAGTGGAGCGGCCGCCTGCCACTGGGGTCATTGAGAACTTCAATCGCGAACATCCCATATCGGAGGGCATAAGCAACGCGACCTTCTTCGGCGGTATATTCCTCACAGTCAGGAACCCGGCCGAGGTGGTCGCGACGGGCTATGAGTACGGCGATCCCGCGTTCAGCGGGGTTATGATAGCCACCTATCAAGCCGATTCGGGCGGCAGGCTCGTAGTGGTCGGGGATTCGAACGCGTTCGACATAGGCCTCGTCGGGGATTACGTATGGATGTATTTCCACCTCAAGCACAGGAGGGAGGTCCTCTCCACCGATAACGGGAGGCTCGCCTTGAACATATTGAAATACTCGATCCCGGCGAGGCCGGCGCGGCCCGCATATTGGCCGCATCCGGCGATGGAGGCGATGCTCTCCATAGCCCTAGCGATGGCCATCGGGTTGGCCATCCATTATAGGCGCAAGGCCCGATCGCCATCGAGGGCGCCTTGAGGGGATGAGGAATCCCCCGGGGCCCGGGTCCGAAGGCGGGGGGCGCTAGCCCTCAGCTCGGCTTGACTATTAGGACTATGGTGGGGCTCACGGAGGAAGAATAGTTCCTATTCCCGGACCACCTGGCCCTCAGGAGATAAGTGCCGGGGGCGATGGGCCTCCAGGGGGCGGTGAAGTCCCCATTCCTCGGGGGGCCATAGAGGAGCGGCCTCCAGCTTCCGTTGCCGAGCCTATATTCTATGCTCACGAGGCCGTCGGATGCGTTGGCGCTCAGGAGCGCCTTGAGGTCTATGGGTTGGCCGACCGAGGTGGAATTGGCGCTGGCGAATAGGTCTATCTTGCTCTCCCTTCTCTTGACTTCGACATCGACGCTCGAGCTGAGAGCATCGGGCGTCCTCGGGTCTCCGGATCGCCATCTGGCCCTTACGGAATAGGCCCCGCCATCGGGCCTCCAGGAGTACTTATAGGTCCCGTTCTCCCCGCTTTCGACGCGGGCCAACTCCCTCCAATTCAGCCCGCCGTCCTCCGAGACCTCTATGCTCACCGGTACCCCCTTTATCGGTACATCCGGCCTGGTGGCGTTGACCTGGCCGGAGATCTCGATGCCCTCCCCGTAGGTTATCACGGCTTGGCTGAGCGTGCAGGAGAGGGAGTAGGGGGTGGGGTACTTCACCTTGTAAATGAGGACGAAGTTGTTCCTCGAGGAGAAGACCATCTCGAAGTAGGGCCCGGCGGGGAGCATCATGGCCCCCCTGTTTATGAGGAGGCCGAGCATGGATTTCACGTTCAGCCGGTTCCTTTCCACGAAGGTCTCATTCGAGACGAGCTTATCCCCGGCGTAAACGAGCCTGAAGTAATTCGATCCGCCCTCCGCCCTCCTCTCGATGAAGTACGTCCTCTCCCCTCCCCAGCTCGACCCATTGCCTATCCTGGCCATCCAATACCATTTAGAGTCCTCGCCGAAGCCCAGGAAGTTCGGCTCCAAGCCCCCCCTGGTGTAGGTCGCGAAGACGGCGATGTGGGAAACGTTGTAATATTTCAATATCGGCAGGGCCCTGGTTTCGTTCGAGAGGAAGGCCAGGGCTATCATGGCTATTTGGGTGGCGTTTATGGTCCCGTTATCGGCGAGGCTGTAGCGCTCCCCGATCGCCGTTATCCAATATCCATAGTCCCACCAGGAGAATACAACGGCATCCTTAGGGAGGCCATCCCTCATCCAAAGGCAAGCCTCCAACCAATCCGAATATTTATCGGGCTCGCCGGGCGGCGGATTCGTTGGGATCGAGGAGGTCACTATGGTGGCGGGCGAATAGGCGGCCCTGGCAGCGGATTGGAAGGTCGGCACCGATGCCAATAGGAGTATCAGGAGGATGGCGGCCCCGAATTCCCTCCCGACCCTCGGCATCCTGGCCCTCTTGGATGGGTATAGGGCAACCTCCCTCATCACGTCGACGGATGGCTTCGCTATCTCGACGAGCGCCATCCCGCCGGCCAGGGAGAGGGCCGGCGCCAGGAGGAGGGAGAGCCTTATGAAGGACGACGCGAAGTAAAGCGTCGTCAGGCCATAGAGGAGGAGGAATAGGTCCGAGTCCCTCAACCTCCTAACGGCCAAGGCGAATCCGAATATCGCGAGGAAGCAAAGTATCCCGAACTCGTAATATAGGGAGGCCCATGTCGCGGGCCTATGCTCGGCCACCGATTCTATCAAGGGCATTTGGGCCCTCGTCAAGGGCTGGATCACCGTCCAAAACTTCGCCTCCAGGGTTTGGACCCTCCCGGTCGCCCAAAGGGCCCCGTAGGCGATCGCGAGGGCCGCCAGGAAGCCCAGGGCGATGAAGCCCTTCCCCCTCCTATCCTTGGCCCTCGAGAGGAGGCAAGCCATCAGGAGCACGGCGAAGGCCCCTGGGATCGAGAGCGTCGTCCATTCGAAAAGGAAGCCGTGGCCAAGCCTGGGCAGCTGACACGCGGTCCCGATCCCGAAGGCCATCGCGAGCGAGTACGATAGCAATAGCCTCGGCGAATGCCGGCCGAGGATCGCGAGGGCCGCCGAGAATAGCGCCAGGAGGATCAGGGCGTACCTGAACGCCCCCCAGCTGGCGCAGAGGAACGACATCGAGAGGCCGGCCATTAGGGAGTATATCACGCTGGCTCTGGGGGACCTCCCGGGGGATATGGACCTGAGGAAGAACGTGAACATCACTATGGTGGCGAAGATGCCCACGCTTTCGTCATCGAAGAACCCCAACGAGGTCCTGCTTATGTAGGCGGAGTTGAAAGCGAGGAAGAGGGCCGATAGGAGGCCCGCCGGCCTGCCCCAGAGCTCCTTGCCGAGGAAGTAGATCGCTAGGGAGGATAGGGCCCCCATTATAACGGGGAAGAATACAACGGTTCGATATAGCCCCGGATCGATCCCCAGGGCAAGCAGGAACCTGTAGAGGGTCGCGGCCGAGAAGGAGAGGCCGGGGTATGACGTGGAGAAGATATCCCTGCCCCAGGGATACCAGCTCATGGAATCGTGCCAGCTGAAGAACGAGGAATAGCCGTTCTTGACGAGGTGATCCGCTATCCTATATTGGAGGTAGGGATCGAACTCGCTCAAATAGGCCCCCCACCTCAGCGGCAGGAGCCTGATCGCCGCGGCGGAGGCCGCCACCAAGGCCAAGGAGATCGCGATCAGGGCATCCGATTTCGGGATGGATCGCAGGGGGCCGATGGCCGACCTGAGCGCTCCCCAGAGGTCCCCCTTTGGCACGAGGCGGCCCAAAGCCCCCCTCGCCCTCTTCAAATATCCCGCCATCGCGATGATCCCTTTTTGAGCGCTTCCGAAGCCCTCTCCGGGCGTGGTTTAGGCGCTCTAAGGATTTTATAAGCCTTCCCCAAAGTCCAAACGCGCCCTGGGGGCCTCGGCGGCGGATTGAAGCCTTGGGCAAAAGGATCGGCCTATTGGTCAATCCCATAGCGGGGATGGGCGGGAGGGTGGGCCTCAAGGGGACTGACGGCCCGGAGGCCCTCAGGAGGGCCATCGAGCTCGGCGCAAAGCCCATTTCGCCGGATAGGGCCAAGGAGTTCCTCAGGGAGCTCGCGAGATCGATCGATCGCGCGAGCCTATTGGTCGGGGCCGGCTGGATGGGGGAGGAGGAGGCCCTCTCATGCGGCATAAGGCCGGGGGCCGTTCTCGGGGAGAGGAAGCCCGAGACGAGCGCGGCGGATACCAAGGCGATATCCGAGGAGATGCTGGAGAGGGGGGTCGACCTCCTGGTTTTCTGCGGCGGGGATGGGACCGCCAGGGACGTTATGGACGCGATCGGGCGATCCGCGCCAGCCTTGGGGGTACCATCCGGCGTGAAGGTCCATAGCGCCGTTTTCGCAATAAACCCGGTCCAAGCGGCTAGGATAGCCGCCCGATTCCTGAGGGGGGAGCTCTCCGCCGTCGATGCGGAGGTCCTCGACATAGACGAGGAGGCGTATAGGGCGGGGAGGCTCGCGATAAGGCTATATGGGTATTTGAGGGTGCCCTCGGAGGACTCCCTTATGCAAAGGAGCAAATCGGTCGGCCCGGATGTGGAGGACGAGGAGGAGAATAAGAGGGCCATAGCGAGGTACGTCTCCGAGCTCATGAGGGATGGCTCCGTTTACGTAGTGGGCCCGGGGACGACGACGAAGGCGATCCTCGATGAGCTGGGGCTGGAGAAGACGCTATTGGGCGTCGACGTGGTCCGCGATGGGAGGCTCCTCGCGAAGGACGCCAACGAGGGCGAGATATTAAGGGCCGTGAAGGGGTCCCCGGCGAGGATAATAGTTTCGCCAATAGGGGGCCAGGGCTTCATATTCGGGAGGGGGAACCAGCAAATATCCCCGGAGGTCATAAGGGCAATCGGCCCGGGGAACGTGATCGTGGTGGCCACGAGGCGGAAGATCTCCAGCCTCAGGCCCGCGAGGCTTTTGGTCGACACCGGTGATGAGGAGGTCGATAGGGCGCTGAGGGGTTACATTAGGGTGATAATCGATTACGGGGAGGAGGCCGTGGTCAGGGTCGAATGAAGGGCGGCCCTATGAGATGTACTTCGGCCCCTCGCTGACGGCCCTCCTCATGGCCCCCTCCATCCTTCGCTCCGCCTCCTTTAGCTTGGCCTTCAGCTCCGCCATCTTGGCTATATCCGGATCCAAGTTCGAGAGGTTCAGCTCCAGGCCGAGCAGCCCCTTCAGGACCGAGAGCACGGCCTTCGCCGCCTTGGGGTCGGGCATATATCCCACCGTCTCCCCGAGGAGGCATAGGGCATCGAGGCCCTCCGACTTGGCCAGGGCGGGGATCAGGCCAGCCATGCCGACGATCGGGACCCCCGAGACATCGATCTCGACGCCGAGCGCCTTGAGCCTCTCCATCAAAGCGCGGTTGTTCGTCGCCCCATAGACCTTGGGGCTCTGCTTCTCCTCGGAGCTATATCCCCCGATCATCGCTATCAAATTGACAGATTTTGATTTCGCGTACTCGAGGATCTTGAGGGCGACCTCGTATTGCCCCCTCGGGCTCTGGGGCTGGCAATCGCCGGTCAATATCAAAAGCTCCGCGCCATCGGGTCCCCCCCTCCAATAATAGAAATCGTTCCTGGGCAGCCTCACAACGCCCTTGGAGTTCACGATCGCGTAATGGGGGAAATGCGGGGAATAGAGGACCGCGACCCTTTTCGCGCCAAGCTCCCTTATCAAGAAGCTGGCGGCTATCCTCCCGACCGAGCCCAGGCCCGGGAGGCCCCCTATCAACACGGGCCTATCCATCCTCACGGGAATCTCCCTTATCAAGGTCCTCAATCCCGATCGACCTGGCCCTATAGTCCGCGTACTTATCCTCCGGGGAGAACCTCGGCGGATGCGGGGAGACGGTCCTCCCGCCGCATGCCGGGCACGACTCCTTGAGCGTATAGCGCTTGCAGGAGGGGCATTTCCGCATCAATAGCCTCATGCCAAGAGGCTCCCCTTCCCCCCGGCCCCCTCTATCGCCTTGATGGCGGTCTCCACGACCTCCCTCAACCTCCTCTCGGCCTCGGGATATCCCTTCGCCTCAACCTCGACGCGGTATTTCGGCGCCCCTATCGTATATATCCTGACCAGGGCATCCTGGCCCTTCTTGACCTTCTTGGCCTTGAGCAATGCCGCCTTTATGAGCTCGATGCCATTGGGCTTGTGGCACGACATCTCCAAGGTCGCGGAAACCTTCACCCTCTCCGGCTTTATCTTCTCCTTCGCGGCCTCGACCAGGGCATTGATCCATTGCGGCGGGATCCCGAGCTTCTCCAAGGGGGCGCCCCCCCTCTCGGCGCATTCCTTTAGGGCATCGAAGAGGGAATCGTATTTCTCCAATAGCTTCGCCCTAATCCCCCCCGCCTCCTCGGCGCTGGCCCCGAGCGATTCGGCCGCCTCCTTGAAGATCGTCTCCGCCCTCCTCTCCTTCTTCCACTCAACCATCTTCTCGGTCCTCTCCCTCCCCGTGACCCTCCTCAGGGAGAGGTCCACCTCGCCCTTGCTCGGGTTGACCCTGAGGACCTTCAGGACCAGCTTCTGACCCTCCCTCAAGTGATCCCTTATGTTCCTAACCCAGCTGGTTGATATCTCGGAGATGTGGATCAGCCCCTCCTTCCCGTATTCGTCCAATAGGACGTAAGCCCCGTAATCGGTTATCCTCTTGACGGTCCCTATTACCAGATCGCCCTCCTCTGGATATTCCTCGGACAGGGCTCGCACCCCCTAAATCGCCGTCATCCCAGCTCCTGAATTACCTCGGCCTTCAACTCCGCCTTGCCCCCCCTCGGGATCAAAAGGAGCTCATCGCATACGTTGCACTTCAGAGGCGTGGAGGCCCTATCGAAGGCCGTTTGCTCATTGCCGCACTTCGGGCATTTGACCCTGAGGAACCGGCTCCGAGGCCTCGGTATGAGCTCCCTAACGCGGATGGCCCCTCACCCCACCTCGATCTTCTTCAACCTTATCCCGAGCCTGTAGACCTCGTAATTGCATTGCTTGCACCTCAGCTTCAGCAGCTGCTTCTTGGTGGTCTTGGCGGACCGCTTCAGCTCCGGCCACTTTTGGCCGCCGTAGCCGTGCTTCTCCCTCTCGTGCCTCCTAACGCCGTGGGCCAGGGCCCTCTCCTTCCCCTTCTTGTAGACCGATACCGTATGCTCCGTATGGGCTTTGCACCTCGGGCAATAGGTGTTGATTTCCTTTGGCACCTTCATATCCATCGCCGGAGGGGTCCATTAGCAGAAATGGGTGGGCTTATTTATGTATTGTTTCCGAGGGGTTGGCGCATCATAGGGCGGATTGGATCCTCTCGGCTACGCCCTTCCTTATAAGGGCCTCCGCGTTTTCGATGGGGAGGGCCGCTATCTCCTCCCGCTTGAACGGCCCGTACTCCTTCATATCGATCCCAATTATGGCCGGAACGTCTTGGAGGAACCTGACCGCTAGGACCTTCGCGCCGGCTGGCCACGGGCTCGGGGGCTCGATCCCCCCCTCTATGGACCTCTTCAGATCCCCCACGTACATGGCCAGCTCGAGGAGCATTATTCGCAAGCGCTCCTCCTCCCTGGCTAGGGAATCGGGGAGGCCCTTGCCATCGAATACCGCCCTCATGAGCTTCTCGAAGCGCAGGCTTATCAAATCGGATGCCAGCCTCCTGGCCCTGCTCAGCTCCTCCGCCATGAGCTGCGCCTTGAGGGATTTCTCATCCAGAAGCCTCAGCCCATCCATGAGCTCGGCGATGTAGGAGCTCAACCTCCTGTAGAAATCCTCGGGCAGGGGCTGAAGCGCCTCGGATAGCTTCTCCCCCTTCCACCTCGCGAATAGCTCCTCGTACAAGGGCTCAATTCACCGCCGGATACGCCCTCCCCTTGCAAATCAACAACAGCGCGGCCGATGCGGGCAACGTCACCGTTTCATCCCTATAGGGCCCGAAGCTCTCCCCCCCGAGCTTGAGCCTCGGGGCCTCGACGACGTGGACCCTCTCCTCGCCCTCGAAGGCCGCCGCGTCGGTGAAGGGCTCGAAATCCTCTATCCCATCGACCCCCAGGGGCATGACCACGAGGCCCGTCTTCCCGTTCAAGCTGCCCGGCAGCCTTATGAGCCTGTGGATATCGGTCGTTACCACGGTATCTATCTTCACCGACGCCATCTCTATGGCCCTTTTGAGGATCGCCCCCCATCCCTTTCCCCCCACCCGCCTCCTCAGCCCCCATCCGCCCCCATCGAGCCAATCCCTCAGGAGGGAATCCCTCTCCCCCAATATCGCCCTGACGGCCCTCGGCGCGAGGCCGATCGCCCTGAGCTCCTCCTCGGAGCAGCGGGTCAATATCTCAGTTATGGCCATCGAGATCCTGCCGGCCCAGCCCGGGGAGGAGGGCGAGGGGGCCGGGCCCCCGCTGGAGATGGAGAAGCCGTGGGCCGAGGGGTCGACGCCGACCCCGGTCAGGTAATCCACGATTTCCCTCCTCTCGGATTCCCCCATCCTCAAGACGGCCTCGGATCGAACGTGGAGGTGATATCCCCTATGCCCGGAGAAATAGGCCGACATATCCGAATAGGCTATGCCGAAGTCCGAGCAAAGGATCTCAATCAGCTTCAGCAGCTCGTCCTTGGCCCTCTCCAGGCAGGATTCGCACATCCACGCCTCCTCCTTGAGGCCCTCGGCGCCGCATTTCGGGCAAGCCCTCGGGGCCGGGCCCGCGCCGGTCGCCCCGCATTCGCACGACCATCTATCGTGCTCGAACTTGCAAGGCGCCTCGAGGTGATCGGCATCTATATCGAAGCACAGATCCGCCCCGATCCATCCCTTGTTCTCCATCTCCGCCCCTGGATCCCTGTAAAGGGCCGTGGAATGATAGGCATCGGAGGGGACCTTCTCCTTGAGGAATGCGCGGAGCTCCTCGGCCGATGAAAAGCTCCTATGCCTCAACATGAACTTCTCCCCGAAGAACAGGAAGCCGAACTCCCTCCTGATCAATTCGCTCGGGGGCTCCAATCGGGGCGGCCCGCTTGCGTAATATTCTCCGAACTTCCTCTTGGCGAACGAGAGGGCGAGGGCCCGCCCCCGCTCATCCATCGCCATCGGGGCTCACGGGAGTTGGGGGGGCTTTAATCGTTTCGGCACCGCCGGGCCGCCGGGTTCGGCGCAACCCGAGCTTGCGCTCGTAATAGGCCATTGGGTGCCTCACGCCGCCGCATCCATCCCGCCCGGGGCATAGCCCATGGGTCCTCATGGTATCGCATTTCGGGGGCTTGTATTTGATTCGGCTCCCCCTTAGGCCGAATATGTGCTCCACTTGGTACCTCGTCTTCCTTCCATCGAAATCGGCCGAGGATTGAAAGACCCGGATTATCTCCTCCTCCCCCAGTCCCGCCCCGGCCAGGAAGGCCGTGAGGGCGAACCTGCCCATGTGGGATAGGTTCCTGCCGCTTAGGGCCCCCTCGTATAGGCTCCTCATGCACGGCGGCATCGCCTCCAGGATCAGGCCCTTCGGCGCCTCTATGTATTCCGCCCTGGCCATCGCGGATTCCGCGAGCCCCTTGAGGCGGCTCACCACGGGCTCGAAGGGCCCGGGCCCCCCGGGCGGGGGGCTCGAGACCCTCTCCAGGATCCTTCTATACACCTCCTCCTGCAGGAGCCTGGCGAGCTCCTCCTTGGTGAGGCCCACCCATCCGCCGGATAGGGCCCTATTGCATAGCTTCCATTTCCCATCCCTGAGGGAGGCTGTATCCCTGAGGTAATCCGCGAAGTGGACCTCGAACTCGTAAAACTTGCCCCGGTCCGAGCGAATGCCCCCCGCGGTCCGCACCCTCATCCCGAAAGTCCCCTCGCCTATCCTCAAAACCCTCTCGGGCGAATCCTCCCTGAGGAAACCATAGGCCCTCTTGGCCTCGGCCAATGCGAAGCGCCTTTGGGCCCCCTGATCCCCGACGAAGCCCATGAGCATGATGGCGACCGGATACGATAGGATCTCGATCTCCTCCTCCCCGCTCCTCCACCCGGGGATCCTCCCCCTCAATATCGCCTCCTTGGCCCGCTCCTCGGCCTTGGCTAAGATCGGGCGGAGCTCCTGGGAGGCGAGATCCTCCAGCGTCAAGCCCCTGGATCTAACGTACTCGGCGGCCTCGGCGGAAAAGGGATACTTCGCCAGGTCTATCTTGCCGAACATCCCCCTATTCCGATTCTATCCTCGGGGCCAAATAGTATAGGAGCCTCCCCCCGCTTGGGGGCTCGAAGCTGAGCCTAAGGGGCATATTGGTCGATAGCTCCACCGTTACGAGATCCGAGGTCGATGCCCCCGCCTTGACCATTTCCGAGAGATAGCTCAGGGCGAAGGCCGCCCTCGACGGCTCCTTCACCTCCAACTCTATGACCCCCCCATCCCTCGATAGCTCTATGGATGCGCTGCTGAGCTCCGAGGAGCTCCTTATCACGAGCCTCTCGGGCTCGATCTCGAGCCTGACGCTCTCGCTTATCAGCTTGGCATCCTCGATCGCCTCGCTGAGGAGCTGGGATGGGAGCTTCGCCTTAGCGTTGAAGGTTATATTGGGCGTCGGGACCTCCTCCTCCACGTGCTCCAACGTCGGCAGGGTGAACTTTTTCACGACCTTCCCCCTGAAGGTCAGCTCGAGCCTCTTGGACTTCCCATCGTAGGTCAGCTCGAGCCTCTCATCGCTCTTCGCCCTCCTGAGCAGCTTCAAGAGATCGGAGAGCCCGATCCTTATCCTCTCGGGTTGGGGGCAGCTATAGGATTCGAAGGCGGAGCTGGGCAGCTCGAAATCCACCATGGCTATGTGGGAGGGATCCATTGACCTCAGCTTTATGCCGCTCGGATCCGCTTGGAAATCCGCCTCCTCGATGAGGGTCGATATCGCGGCCATGAGGTTCCGGAGGAGCTTCGCATCGGAAACCGTGACCTTGAACAATCCCCATCAATCCCCGGGCGATTCCCCAGCGATCGAATATCCGCGACCCCTTAATAGGATTTGGGGCTAGGTCATTTCCCTCCACGTATAGTTGCATTTGGTGCATCTGAAGAACTGGGTCGAGGACTCATCCGCCCCCCGGGTTTGAACCATCCAATAAAAGGCCTTCTTGTTGCCGCATTTCGGGCACTCCACTTTCGCCGTCGGAAGGGTCCTGAGCTTTTGCTCATCCCTCCCTATGACCACAACGTTCTCCTTCTCCCGCTTTATCTGCCTGACCTCCCTCTCCCCGGGGCTCATCTCATAGCCGCACTTCGGGCAGGTGAACACGACGGACCCTTCCTTCTTGGTCGGGATCAGCATTGCGTCGCATTTTGGGCAGAACTTCAACGGCGCATCAATCCCTCACGGGATGAGGGCTCGAAATTTAAGCATTGCGGATGGCCCTGGCCAGCAGGGCCGCGACCCTTAGGGGCTCGGGGACGCCCCTGCCGATCCTAGTGAGCTCCAGGACCCTCGATGCGGCGTCCTCGGAGATCCCCTCCAGGGCCGCCCTGAGGGGCGGTCCCCCCTTGGCCCCGATCTCCGAGCCGCGATCCGCTATCGCCATAACGGGGAGGCCCGTGAGGGAATGGAGCTCCTTGGGGTCGATCTCCCGCCCGGCCAGCTCGAGGCCGGGCAACATGATGAGCCTCAATTGGCCGAAGTGCTTGGACCCGAGCACCATGGCCCCAAGGGCCTCGGCGAGATCCGAATCCCTCGGGACCAATCGGCAGAGGGCCCCGTCAAGCCAAAGGCCGCCGCGGAAGACAACCCCCGCCAACGCGATCCGCTTGCGATCCCGAAGCAGGGCCGCGCCGATCCCGAGTATCCTCAGCTCCCTCTTCACGGCCCTTATCCCCCTGGCCCCCTTGGAGCCCGGCCAGGGCCCTCTCGAGGAGCCCCGAGAGGGCATCGGGGGAAGGCCCCCCGGCCCTGCAGAGGATCTCGACCGCATCATCCATCCTCTCTATCCCGGCGATCCAAGCGTAAACCAATAGGGCCTCGACCGCGTTCGCAACATCCCCCCTCTTGGAGCGCTTCGGGAGGAGGGCCCTCGCGCCGCACTTCTTGGCGGCCTCGGCCAATACGGCATCGCTGACCTTCAAACCTCGCGGCCTGCCCTCGGATATGGAGGCCGCGAGCGAGCATATGAAGTTCACGTAAGCGTCGCCGAGCTGGGCGAGCCCCCTATCCTTGAGGAGCTCCCCCAATTCCCTTCGATTCAACCCATTCCTTCACCGCCTCATCGAATTCCTCGGCCAATTCATCCATCGTCGATTGGATCCTCTTCAGGGCCCTCTCGACCGCATCCCTGGGCTTCTTCGGCTTCCTCGTCCTAACGTAGAATACGGCCGATGGGATCAGGGGATGCGGGATATCGTACCCCGCGGCCTCAACCGATTCGTCCTCGCAAAGGATCCCCTGGAGTAGGCTGCAGAAGGTATGCCCTTCGTCAACCTCGAACTTCAGCTCGTTCCCCTCCTCCTTGATCAACCTCAATCTCAACCGGCCCCCCTCCGCATCATGCCATAATCCGAGGATATCTTCCTCACCTCCCTATTTCCGCAATTCGGGCAATGGAGCGATCCCCCCCTCGCGATCAGCTCATGGCCGCATTTGGAGCAGAAGGCCTTCACGACGCCGAAGGCCCTGCCGATCGTGCTCAATATGGGCAACCTATTCTTGGCGTTTATCACCTTCGCCTTCACGAAATCCCCTATCCGGCATACGTCCATCATGCTCCTTTCGTACCTCGTGCTCGACTCGGCTATGTTCAGGGCCCCGGTGAATGGGTTCGAGAGCCTCACGCCGTTCACCTCTATTATGCTCACTATCGCCATCTTCTCCTGGACGCCCGTGACCTTCCCTATTACGACGTCCCCGGCCTCAACTACCACTGGGGTCCTGGTCAATGGCTTCACGAATATCATCCTCCTCCTTTGATCGATCGAGGCCAACCCGGTTACGGTGGAGTAGATGTTGCCACCCTCCTCGATCGTCCAAGGCCCGGGGTAGAACTCCTCCACAACCGCGATCCTCTCCCCGGGCAGGACGGGCCGTTCGCTGGGCGGATTTGGCCTAGGCACGGCTCACCACCCTGTATAGGTCCACCGCCACCCTGTGCCTCCTCTCGACGTGGAAATCGAAGGTGGGGGGAATGTACATATCCATTTGGTACAAATGCGTTACCGCGCCCCCGTGTTTTTCAACGAGCCTTTTAATAAACCCTCTGCTATCCGGATCGCTCTTGTGGAGCGAGTATACCACCCGACCTAGCTCGATGGCCTTCTCCAGGAATTCCCGATCGGCCCCCCTCCTCCTGACCCCGAAGGGCGGGTTCTGGATGACCGTATCGAATTCCCCCCTCAGGGCCGATATATCAGAGACGACCCATTGGATCCCGCGGATCCCAACCGATTCGCCGTTGCGCGCGGCGACGGCTATGGCCTCGGGGTCTATATCGACGCCGACCACGAACTCGGCCCCCAATAAAGCGGCCCCTATGGAGAGCCTCCCGGTTCCGCAGCCCAGGTCTGCGACGCTCTTCCCCTCCAAGTCCCCGTGGATGGCTTGGGCTATGAATAGGATCTCGGCGGCCGCCCTCGCCGGTATCGTATATTGCTCCAGGGCCTCCTTGGGGTTTGGATGGGGCCTCACCCCTTCCAATATGATCTCAAGCCTTCGCTTGTGAAAAAGGGTCCTCCCTGTATTCCTCCCAGGAGAGCTCCCCGAGGGCAACCATCGCCTCCCTCACGTTCAATATGGGCCTCCCGACGGCCGGTTGATCCTCTATGGCGATCCTGGGGCAGGCCGTGTTCGCGAAGGCATCCATCTCCGAGAAGGAGAGGAGCGCCTCGGCCCTGAGGTCCCTGAATGAGAGGATCAAGGCCCTCTTGCCCCTGCGCTCCAAAAGCCCCTCCAGCTCCGCGGCTTCCCGGAGGCGCTTTTGGGAGCCCTTTAGGCAGACCAGGACCCCAACGCGCTTCGCCGCCTTGAAGGCCTCGATGGCGGCGCACCTCGCCCTGAGCAGCCTCTTGGCATCGTCCGTTAGATCGACGACCCTCCCCTCGTAGGGATCGGCCGCTATGACCCTTTTATCGGTGACCATGCCCAACCCCAGGGCGTGGAATCGCCCCCCTCCGAAGAAGAGGAAGGCATCGACCCCGTCCGCCACGGCCTTTGCCGCCGAGTAATCGCAACCCAAGACCTGCCCCTCATAGGCGGCCCACCCGGATGGCCTCCCGATCCTGACCTCTTTCGATGAGGCCTCGAGGATCTCCCTTATTCGATCGAGTTGATGGACGTGCTGAACGGTCGTCGCCAAGCCTATCGAGCGCTCCGCCTTTAGGATATCGAGCGCCCTTTCGATCAAGGGGGCCGGATCCGCCTCAGCCTTGGTTTCTATGATCAAGGCATCGCCCCTGCGTCGCCCCCCGAGGGGCGAATGGCCGATTTGGACTATGAGATCGGCCCCTATGGCCTCGGCGTCCTCGGGAGCCAGATCGCAAGCCCCATAGCACGGATCCGCCGATGCTATGACCTTGGCGCCCGAGGCCCTCGCGATGGATTTGGCGATGGCCGCGCAATTGGGCCTAAGGCCATCTGGGAGGCGCAATAGGATGAGCTTGGGGGATCTGCGCCTGAGCTCCTCGATCAATTCCGGGGGGAGGGCGTCGAACAACCCTGGGGATACCCCATGGGGTCCCGAGCCGCTCGGCTCAACCCAGATTTAAAAACATAGTTATTGCGATCGACCTCAGGCGGCCCCCCGGGCCGGGATGGCGGGCTCGGCCTCGGGCTCCGCCCCCTTCGCGCCCCCGACCTCCTCTATCGATATCCTATAAGTCGTCGGGAGCTTGGATGCCGCGACCTTGAGCGCCCTCTTCGCGGCCTCAACGCCATCCTCCCGGACCAATATCTGCATAACGGGTTGCCCGGGCCTCAGGACGGCCGCCCTCCCGATGGGCTTCCCGAAGGCCTTCCTCATGCCCTCCTGCAGCCTATCCGCGCCGGCCGTGGCTATCATCTTGTTCTCCCTGAGCACTATGTGCGGATAGGGGAAGACTTGGAGGAGGTAGGAATCCTCGCTGAGGGATTCCGCGATCGCCTTGTTGGCGGCGACCCTGGCCGCCTCGAGGGCGTTGTGGCGCACTTGGACCTCGTTCTCGGAGATCAAGACGACCCTATGGGTGTAGGCGCCCCTGGGGTTCCCGATCACGAACTTGGTTATCTTGGGCTGGGGGGCCCCATGTATGTACTCCACCCTGACGTAGGGCCGGTCCTTCGGCCTCCTGTAATTTTTTCCCCTCATTATCGCATCAGGCCCCGGGGGCTCTTCGATCGGGCCGATATTAAACCCTTCGCCGACCCCCCAGGGCCCTCTCCGAGGCCTTCCTGAGGACCCCCAATAGGAGCGAGGCCTCCCTTTCGGTGGCCAGGGACCTGGATAGGACGTTCCTGAGGGCCCTCGAGGCCAGCTCGGCCCTATGGCTCGGGATCCCCGCCAACTCGGCCAGGATGAGGAATTGGCGCTCGAGCCTGCGCTTGATATCCCTGCTCGCGATCCGCCTTTGGGGCCATTTCCCCAACGAGGCCTTGCGGATCTCGTAGAAGATTATGGCGGCAGCTGCGGCGACGTTCAGGACCGGATATTCCCCGCTGGCGGGTATGGAGACGATGCAATCGCACCTCTCCACTTCCTCGTTCGTCAGCCCTATGCTCTCCCTCCCGAAGATCAAAGCCACCGTGCCCCTCGCGCCTCGCAATCGCCTCGCCAGCTCGTCCGGCGCCAGGGCGGCCCTCCTCAGATTGGACCTCCCGAAGGAGGGCTTAGAGGTCGTCCCTATGGCGAGGCTCGCGTCCCCTATCGCCTCCTCGAGCGTTCCCGCGATCTTCGAGCCCTCGAGCACGTCGACGGCGTGCGATGCCATGGCCCTGGCCGATTCGTCGATCCGGGCCTTGGGGTTGACGAGCCATAGCTCATCGAGGTCGAAGTTCTTCATGGCCCTGGCGACGGAGCCTATGTTCCCCCCGCTTTCGGGCTCGACCAATATCACCCTTATCCTCGGGCCCTCGTTATCCCCGGCCACCATCCATTCCTCCTAAGCTCCTCCAACCTCAAGCAAATGTCCTCGATCTCCTCCGGCTCGAGCTCGAACACCCTCTTCTCCGGGGCGATGGAATGCGCGAGCGCGGGATCCAAGCCCATGGACCTCAGGTAGCCCCTCAGGACCCCCCTCGCCAAGCGCCTCCTTTGGGAGAAGAGATATCTCGTGAGATCTTGGAATAAGCCCTCGTCCAGCCCCCTCCCGGGGGGCCTCATGGTAATCTCCACTATCGCGGAATCGACCTTGGGGATCGGCCTGAAGGCATGCCTCGGGACATGGCCCAGGATCCGGGCCTCGGCCCTTCGCCTCAGGTTGACCGTCAACCTCCCATATTGCTCGGTCCCGCTCCTGGCCACCAACCTCTCGGCGAACTCCCTTTGGAAAACCAAGATGGCCCTCTCGAAGCCCAATTGGAGCAATCGGAATATCAGCTTGGATGATATGCTATATGGCGGACATGAAACCACCTTGTTGAAGCTCGGGACCTCTACCTCGAGGAAATCCCCCGCTATTATCCTGACGTTGTCGAAGGGCCTCAGGACGCCTTCGAGAATCCGCAGCAACCCCGGGTCCTTCTCGACCGCGAGAACCTCCCCCGCCCTCTTCGCCAGCTCGATCGTCAGCGCCCCCTTCCCGGCGCCGATCTCCAAGACCCTATCCGATCGGGAGAGGGAGGCCAGCTCGATTATCCTATCCCTGACGGCCTCATCCACCAAGAAATTCTGCCCCAACCTCCTAGCTCGGCGCCGGCCGCCGAACCCCATGGCCAACTCAATCTGCCCTGACGAATAGCCTATACTTGGATTCCCCGCTCAATTCCTTCACTATCCTCTTGGCGATCAATTTGGCCGGATCCGGTATGCCGGCCCTGTCCTGGATGTCCTTGAAGCTCTTGAACGGGGCCTTCTCCCTTTCGTTTATTATCTGCCACATGATCTTCTTGCCTATCCCGGGCAATAGCTCCAGGGCGTGCATCCTGGGGGTTATCGCTTGGGCCTCGTTGAAGAACTCCACGAACCTCTTCTCCTGCCCCCTGACCAGCTCCTCGACGGCCGACTCGAGCTCGGCCTTGGCCGAGGCCGTGAGCTCCTCATAATCGATCCTACCCATTATCCTGCTTATCTTATCCCTGAAGTCCCTTCCGACGTAGATCCTCTCATGTGGGGATAGCGTGCATCCCCTTTTGACCTCCGCCTCCAGGAGGGTGAAGAAGGTTTCGCCTATCAATTGCGCGATGGGCATGGAGGTGTGCCTGCCCCTCCCCGAGGGCCTCCCGTAGGGAAGGAAATCGAGGACCAGGGCGTAATCCTCATATCTCTTAGCGGGCGGGGACATGCCCATCGAGATCACCCCATGGCCCCCCGGCTCAAGGCAGGGTCCTCCCCCTCGGGTGGGTTGGGGCTCGAGAACCGCATGGCCAGCATCCACTCTTCCCCGTTATTTTGGCGCTTTGAGCCTAAAAACGTTGATTCGAAGGGCCCCCCTTAAGCCCCAATGGGCTATGGGCCCTTCCCCCTCGCCTTTTTCAAGGTCGCTATTATACCCTCCAGCGTGGAGGTCAAGATGACCTTCCCCTTGGTCGATAATATGGCCCTCGCCTCCTCGATCGTGGAGGGCATGCAATTGACCAATTGAACGGCCTCCTTCCTGCTCAAATCGAATTTGGACATGAGCTCCTCCGTGAGCTCGGCCGCCGTCTTCGGATCGACCTTCGAGAACTTCACCACATAATCCAGCACCCTGCGCTGGAACTCCCCGAGGTCGCCTTGGCGCCCCTCCAGGAGCTCCCTGGCCTCGGGTATTGTGATCTCCTTTGCGGAGATTATCCTCCTAGGCATGGCCCATCAGCCAAGGCTCCAAATGCTCGGGCCTAACTATGAGGGTCTTCTCCTTCCCGCCCACTTTGACCTCCACGATATAGCTCCTGCCGCGCTTATCCCGGACGGTCCCTATCCTCCCGTGGTACCTTCGATGGGGCATCCCCTTGTGGAAGCTCGGATCTATCTTTATGCAGACCTTGCTCCCAGGCTCATATCGCCTCAAGAGCCTGCCCAATCCGCTCTTCCCCCTCTCCCTGGGGCTCCTCCGAAGGACCTTCCTGGTCCTGCTCCTATACCCCTTCGATTTCCTGGCCATGGGCGACGACCCGCCTTGATCTCCTCAATAACCCATATATAAGCAATCGCAATTCATTATAGGGGCAGGCGCGGGAAGCCCCTGAGCACCCCCCTCCTCTTCCGAAGGGACTTCATCATCCTCTTCATGGCGAAGTACTGGCTCAGGAGCTCCTTCACGTCCCTCTCGGACGTGCCCGATCCCCTGGCTATCCTCCTTATCCTGGAGGAGTTTATGATCTTCGGGTCCTCAACCTCCTCCCTGGTCATGGATTGAATTATGGCCCTCCAAATCGAGAGCTTCTTCTCAGCGGCCTCCACGCTCTCCTCCGGGAGGTCGTATCCTCCCGGCAACATCTTCCAAATGCCCTTGAGCGGCCCCATCCTCCTGAGGGATTCCATCTGCTCGTAGAGGTCCTTCAGGGTGAACTTCCCCTCCAGCATCGCCTTGGCCCTCTCCCTCGGGACCTCCGCCTCGGCGCGCTTGATCCTCTCCAGCAGCCCCCTCAGGTCCCCCATGCCCAGGAGGCGGCCTATGTAATCCGAGGGGATGAAGGGCTCTATGTCGTCGAGCCCCTCCCCGGCGCTGATGAACTTGATCTTCGCCCCCGTGGCCGCCACGGCGGAGAGGGCGCCCCCGCCCTTGGCCGAGCCGTCGAGCTTCGTCACCATTATGGAGCCTATCGCCGTCGCCCTCCTGAACGCCTCGGCCTGGGGCGCCGCCTGCTGCCCTATCGTGCCGTCTATGACGAGCATTATCTCATCCGGCTTGGCGACCTCCGCCAGCTCCGCCATCTCGGCCATGAGGTCGGCCTCGTTCTTGTGCCTCCCCGCGGTATCGATGATGATCAAATCGAAGCGCTCGGCCCTCGCCCTTTCCATGGCGCTTCGCACTATCTCCCTCGGGTCGCGGCCCGAGCCGATGACCGGCACGCCGATCCTATCGGCCAATTGCCTCAATTGCTCGAAGGCGCCGGGCCTATAGGTATCGGCGCAAACCAGGGCCACCTTCATCCCCCTGCTCTTGTAGAACTTGGCGAGCTTCGCGGAGGCCGTCGTCTTGCCGCTGCCCTGTATCCCAACGAGCATCAAGACGTTCGCCTTGCCCTCGACCAGCGATGGCCTCGCGGGCTCCTCTCCGACCATCTTGGTGAGCTCCTCGTAGAGGACCTTGATCACGTGCTCCCTCCTGGATATACCCGGGGGCAGCCTTTCCTTGAGGGCCCTCTCCTCGACGGCCTTGGAAACCCTCAGGACCAATTCGACGTTGACGTCGGCCTGGAGCAGGGCCCTTTGGAGATCCCTGACGAGCTCCTTAACGGCCCCCTCGTCCACAATTGGGAGCCTGAGGATCCTCCTCACGCTCTCGCTGAGCAGCTTCCCCAGCCTTTCCAAGATCTCCCACTCGCCGATTACGGCATAGGGCGCGGCGCGCTATAAATAAGGGGTTATAAAAAAGGGTGCCCTTCGCCCCGGGCTCGCGGGCCCAGCATCCCGATGCGCATGGACGCGGTCAGGGGGGTCAAAGGGCCTCCGTGAACTCCCTTTTCGTCACCTTGACCTCGACCTTCTTGATCTCCTCTATGAACCTCGCGAGGGCGGAGGAGACTATCTCGAAGATCTTCTCGCCCTTCTCCCTGCTCCCCCGGAACGGATTCCCCATGAAGCCCTCCTCGATGTATTCGACGTCCCTGAGGGGCATCGTTATCCCTTCATAGCCCTCGAATATTATGTTCATCCGGCCATCGGACTTTGTGAACTTATCGCTGAATATCTTGGGGGCCTTGGGGAACTTGGGAATCCCCTCCCGCTTCAGCCTATCCAAGTGGACCAGCTCTGGGTTATAGGCGAGCATCTCCGAGGTCTCTATCTCGCCCCCGTGCCAACCCGGGAGCTCGTCCGGCCCCTCTATCAGCTCCTTGTAGAGCGGTATCGTGCTCGCCGAATCAACAGCGTAAACGGCCACGAGTGCGCCGGTATCGTTCCTGATCTTCCTAAGGACCGGGTCGAGGGCCCTCAGGTTCGATGTATGCCCATTCACGAATATCACCTTATTGAATCCGTGGTGGATGAGGCTCCGGGCGATGTCGTAAAGGACGTTGCTGAGGGTCTCGGCCCTGAGCGTTATGGTTGGGTTGAGCATGTGGTGGACCGAATAGCCGACCCATAGAAGGGGCGTGTGGGGGACGTCGGCCTTCGCGGCGGCCTTGGTCGTCGCCACCCAAGCCTCTATGCCATCGCATCCCATTGGGCAATGGGGCCCATGCTGCTCCATGGCGCCTATCGGGACCAAAACGACATCGGTCTTCTTGACCCATTCCTTGAACTCGGGCGCAGTGCATTCGAATAGGTTATGCCTCAACGCCATCCCCGATCGGGATGGCTTTTGATGAGCTCCCTTTTAAGATTAATCATAAGCCGGGCGTAGGGCCTCCTCCCATATGGGCGTGAACTTCGATGATGCCGGGCCCGGCCTCCCGAGGGGGATTTGCCTTAATTAATGATTTACTAACTATGATTGCTTGGATATAGCCAAAATTGCCTCGATGGGATCGCTTGAATCGACTTTGAAAGCGATAAAGGCCACAATCAGGATATCGAGAATCGCGGGATTGCCATCGAGCTTGCAAGGAAAACCCCTCTCGACCTTGCGGGGAGGTTTTTCGGAGCGATGTTAGTGCAAGGGTTAATAATTTATTAGGTGGTGGAGGCAAGAGGAGGGCGTGAGCGAGATTGGCGAAGTTCATCTTCATGCTAACCCGAGGGGACGTTACCGTTCCGAACGCGATCGAAGTCGCCAAGGGGATCTCGGACAGCCGCATAGAGTTCGTGGGCTTCAAGGACATAGGGCTGGGGCGGGAGGAATATCGGGAGCTCGTGGGGATTTTGAGGGATTGCGGCAAGAAGATCTTCCTGGAGGTCGTCAGCGCCTCCAAGGAGAGCGCCCTGAGGTCCGCGGAGATGGCGAGGGAGCTCGAAGTCGATTACCTGATAGGCGGGACTTATTTCGAGGAAACGATGGAGGCGATCGAGGGGAGCGGGATAAAGTACTTCCCCTACGTGGGGAAGGTCTACGGCCATCCCTGCCTCCTCGGGGGGACCATAGAGGAGGTGGTCGAGGACGCCAAGGCCAAGGAGGCGGGGGGAGCCGATGGCGTGAACCTGCTGGCCTATAGGTATGGGGGCGATCCCGCGGCCCTCATGAGGGCCGTGATAGGGGCCGTGGATATACCGGTCTTGGTGGCCGGCAGCATAAATAGCCTCGATAGGGTCAGGGAGGTCGCCGAGCTCGGGGCCTGGGCGTTCACGATAGGGGGGGCCATATTCGAGGGCAGGTTCTCGCCCGATGGGTCTATAAGGGCCCAAATAGAGGCCGTCCTGGACGCGCTGGAGGCCATGGCCCATCAGTAAAAATTATCCGGGACCACCCCCGATCCCAAATTGGGGATTCGATTGAGCGAGGAGATGGTCTTCATCGAGAAGGGGGAGATACCGAAGGGCTCAACGCTCATGGTGGGCCTCCCCGACGTGGGCTTGGTCGGAGTGATAGCGCTATCCCACATAGTTTCGTCCCTGAAGATGGAGGAGGTCGGGTCCATAGAATCCAAGATGTTCCCGCCGATAGTCGTTCTGCACGGGGGGGTGCCCAAGCCCTCGATAAGGATCTTCGCCAAGGGAAATTTGGTGGCGATCCTATCCGAGATGGCGATCCCGGCCGGCTTGGTGGTGCCGTTGGCCGAGGGGATAGTGGATTGGGCCTACAAGAAGGGCGTCAAGATGATACTCTCCATGGGGGGGATAGCCGTGCAGAATAGGCAGGACTTGGATAAGCCGAAGGTGTTCTCGGCGATCTCGGATAAGAGCTTGGAGAAGTACTTGGACGGAATAACCGAGAGCCTGGAGGAGGGGTATATGGTGGGGGCATATGCGATCATATTGAAGAGGTGCTCCGAAGTGGGCCTGCCGGGCATAACCCTTTTGGCCCAAACGTTCTTCAACTACCCGGACCCCGAGGCCGCTGCCGTCACGATAGAGGTCGTGAACAAGCTATTGAATTTGAACATAGATTATTCAGAGCTCCTCAAGAAGGGCGAGGAGATAAGGCTGAGGGCGAGGGACGTCATGAGGAGGACCCAGGAGGAGATGATCCGGATGAATAAGGCTCAGGAGTACGATATCCCGGCGATTTACGGGTGATGGGGATGTATAGGCGAAGGAGGAGCATATTCGATATATTGGACGAATATTTCAGCAGGGCCGAGATGCTCTTCGAGAGGGCCTTCGGGAGCGGATGGGACGAGCTCTCCTCCTGCATAGAGCCCCTCTCCAATATATTCGTTGGGGCATCCGATGTGATAATAACGATCGATATGCCCTACGTGGATCGGGATAGCGTCAGGATCGAAATCCGCGACGATGTGGTGGAGGTCCTGGCGAAGACCGAGAAGCCCATATGCCTCGATGAGATGGGCCTGAGGCATCGGATGGGGCGCTTCAATTCATATCATGCCGTGCTGAGGGTCCCGGTCCCGGTCGATAAGGATAGGATGGAGGCCAGGCTAAAGAGGGGGATCCTGGAGATAAGGCTGCCGAGGTTGGCCTAACCGCGCCCCCCGCGCTCCAGGAGATCCTTGATAATCGAGGCCAATAGGAAGGCCGGTATGGCGAGTATAATCGCCAGGGCCGTCCTTTGGCCCAGGGACAGGTCCCCGGGATAAAAATACAGGGCCGCGATCAGCAATGCGATTATTAGGAGGTGGGACCTCCCGCCGAGCCCCGCCCCCCGCTCCTCCATGGAGCACCTCAACCAAGCGCCCTCCTTGGGATCAGGTGGATGCGCTCCGCCCGAGCCTTGCCCGATCCGCCGGCCCCCTCAGCCCTTAACCCGCATGACCTTGTTCTTGCCCATCGCGCTCCAATATTCCACTTCCACGCCGCTGGCGAGCTTCGGGCGGAGCTCATCGTCGGCGGAGAGCGGGGCCTCGAAGGTTTGATACGTCTCCATATCCATCAGCTGAACGGAATCCTCCCCGACCGATATCACCTGCGCCGATTTCTTCTCTATCAGCGGTATATCGACCCTCCCATCGACCGGGCTCAGCAGGCTCTTCTTCTGCCCGCTGAACAACCCGATGGCGACGATCCTGGCCTTGGCGGATCCGTGCTTGCCGGGCTTCGATTTCTCGAGCTCTATTATCCGGCAGGGCTCATCGTCTATGACTATGTACTGGCCGACCTTGAGCTTCCCAACCTCCATCGGCTTGCTCAACCTTTCCAACCCCCGCGGATCCATAGGGGTGGGGGATTATAAAATATATTATTCCGACGGGGCACCCGGCGGGGACCACTTCGGTTATATAAAACCCCTTCCCAAATATTTGCCCGAAGTGTCCGGGCTTGAAGGGGATCGAAAGGGTCGGCATAGTGAGCAGGGTGGATGAGGAGGGGGCCATGGAGCTAGCCATGAGGCTTTACGACCACCTCTTGGGGGCAGGGATCAAGGCGATCCCCGAATCCGATTTCGCCAGAAGGAAGGGGCTCCAGGGGGGTAGGAGCCTATCCAATATGGGGGACGTGGACCTTGTGGTCACGGTGGGCGGGGATGGGACGGTCCTGAAGGCCTGCATGCTGCTGCCGAACCCCGAAACCCCAATACTCGCGATAAACATGGGGAGGAGGGGTTACCTCACGGAGGTCGACCCGGAGGACGCCATACCGGCCATAGACAAATGCCTGAGGAACGAATGCTTCATAGAGAGGCACAGCAAGATATCGATCTTCGTGAACGACGAATACGTCATCGATGCCCTGAACGACGCCCTGATAGCCCCGGCGATCCCATCCAAAATGCTGACCTTTGAGGTATATCAGGATTATCAATCGATAATCAAGATGAGGGCCGATGCCCTCATAGTCGCGACGCCGACCGGCTCGACGGCGCACTCCCTATCGGCGGGCGGGCCCATAGTGGATCCATCTCTCAACGCCTTCCTTCTGACGTTCATATGCCCGCTGGATCCCGTTGGATCTATAGTGGTCTCGGCGGAGAAGGAGCTGGACATAAAGGTCCCGTCCCCGGCCATCAAGACCGTGATTATAGCCGATGGCCGCTACGAGCGCGAATTGAAGCAATCCTCCAAGATATCGATAAGGCCATCCCGCCACAAGGCCGCGTTCGTAAGGTTCCAAAAGCCGTTCTTCATGAAGAATTTGCCCAACATAGCCTCGAGGGGAAAGCGAGAGTGAGCATGAGCTTCGTTTTGGATACATGCGCGCTCATCTCCGGCTTGAACCCATTGGAGATAAGGGGGGAGGTATATTCGGTCCCGTCGGTCCTGGAGGAGCTGGAGAGGGAGGGCCTTGCGCAGGTGAGGCTCGAGGCCGCGTTGGCATCCGGGAGGCTCATCCTCAGGGATCCAACGCCCGGGGCGGAGGAGGAGGTCCGGAGGATGGCGCGGGAGCTCGGCGAGGACATCGCCCTCTCGAAGGCCGATCTGAAGGTCCTGGCGCTCGCGTTGGATTTGAAGAACCTCGGGAAGGATTCCGCGATAATAAGCGATGATTATTCGATACAAAACTTGGCGAAGAGGCTGGGCATCGGGTGCATAAGCTTGACGACCTTCGGCATATCTTATGCCTTCGATTGGGCCTTCTATTGCCCGGCCTGCCATCGCAGATTCGCGGAGGAGAGGGACTCGTGCAGCGTTTGCGGAACGAAGCTGAGGAGGTCGGTCATTAAGAAGATCAAGGTCAAATGAGCCCCGGAGCCCTCTGATCCGCTGCCCCAGGGTCGTTGCATATGTGCGGGATATTCGGCTGCGCCCTCCTCAACGGCGATAACTCCGGAGAGGTCCTCTATAATTCCTTGAAGAGGCTGGAGTATAGGGGTTACGATTCCGCCGGGCAGGCCACGATAGATGCCGGGAAAATGATCGTGGCCAAGGGCGTTGGGAAGATAGATGAGGTCAATTCATCGCAGGGCTTGAGCCGCATGAGGGGGAAGATCGGGATCGGGCATACCAGATGGGCCACCCATGGGGCCCCATCGAAGGAGAACGCGCATCCGCATTTGGATTGCAGCGGGAGGATCGCGGTCGTCCATAACGGTATAATAGAGAACTTCATGGAATTGCGCAACGCCCTCCAGGAGAGGGGCCACGTCTTCAGATCGAGGACCGATAGCGAAGTGATACCGCATCTAATAGAGGACTTCATGAGGAGGGGGAAGGGCTTCGTGGAGGCGGTGAGGCTAGCCGCCGAAAACCTGAGGGGGTCCTTCGCCTCAGCCGCCATCTGCCTCGATGAACCGGATAAGATAGTATGCATCAGGATGGAGAGCCCGCTCATATTGGGGATAGGGACGATCGGGAACTTTTGCTCCTCGGACATCCCGGCCCTCCTGCCGTATACGAACAAGGTAATACCCCTGGAGGATGGGGACCTGGCCATAGTCGACGCCAGGGGGATCAAGATATTGGATTGGCGAACGGGCTCGGCCCTGGAGAGGGAGGTCCTGGAGGTCTCATGGTCCCCCGAGGTCGCCATGAAATCGGGCTTCGCTCACTTCATGCTGAAGGAGATCCATGAGCAACCGATGGCCATTAGGAACGTCCTCAGGGGGCAGAGGATCTACTACGAACTGGCCGCCTCGATGCTCAAGCGCGCGTCGAAGATATTCCTCGTGGCCTGCGGAACCAGCTATCACGCGTGCCTCTTCGGATCCTATGCCATGGCGAACCTCGCCGGCTTGACGGCGCATCCCGTAATAGCCTCGGAATTCGAAGCCCAATGCAAGAACTTGATCGATGGGAAGACCTCCGTATTAGCGATCAGCCAATCCGGGGAAACGGCGGATACGCTCAACGCGGTAAGGGCCGCGAAGGCGAGGGGGGCATCGATAATAGGGATCACGAATACTATGGGATCCAGCCTGACCAGGCTGTCGGATGTATACATAGGCCAGAACTCCGGGCCGGAGGTCGGGGTCGCCGCCACAAAGACGTTCACCGCGCAGGTCGTGGTATTGCTGAAGCTGGCGATGGAGCTGGCGAGATCCGAAGGGCGGCGCAATGGCGCGGTCGATTCCTTGGCCGAGGAGCTCTCGGGCCTCCCCTCGAAGATGGAGGCCGTCATAAGGGCCTCCGAGGAGAGGGTGAAAGGGATAGCCCTGAAGTACTCCGCGAAGGGCAGCTTTTGCTTCCTCGCGAGGGGGGTCAACGTCCCAACGGCCCTGGAGGGCAGGCTGAAGCTGCTCGAGCTCTCCTATTTGCCAGCCCTGGCATATCCGGCCGGGGAGAGCAAGCACGGCTTCATAGCCGTGGTTGAGGAGGGATATCCGGTCATATTCCTGGCGCCGAGGGATAGCACAAGGGATAGGATATTGGGGAATATGATGGAGATGAAGGCGCGCGGGGCCTCGATAATAGCCCTCATAGAGGAGGGGGATGAGGAGCTCAAGCAGCTCGCGGACGATTTCGTGGAGATGCCCTCATGCGCCAATGAATTGCTATATCCGGCGATATACGTCATCCCCCTGCAGCTGTTCGCCTATTACGTATCCACGCTGAAGGGCTACGACCCGGATATGCCGAGAAATTTGGCCAAATCCGTGACGGTGGTGTGAGGGCGCGACCGCGGCGCTCCATCCAAGGGCTTCCCGATACCGCTCGCTTTAATCCACATCGATCGCATGATAACGCGGCTTTGCGCATTATGCGAATGATCCGCCTCGCCCCTCATTTCAATAAACCCAAATCCGCCCTCCTATCGATCACCTCATCCGCCCCGGGCCCCGTCCCTATTATCGTGACGGGGATCTTCGTCGCCTCCTCTATCCTCCTTATGAACTCCTCGGCCCCGCTCGGCAAATCCCGATAATCCTTGGCCCCCCTCACCTCCGGGAATAGGACGTCCAACTTAGTCAATGCTATTTGGGTGGCGCTGTTCAGCATGACGGCCCTCTTCGCCAACTCGAAATTGAATGGCGCGGCCCTGCGCTCCCTCCCGGTCACGGTCCCGTACTCCAGCCACCCCCTCCTCTCGACCTCCTCCCTCGGGAGCTGCCCCTCAAGCGGCCCCTCCCCGACCCTGGTGACGTAGGACTTGAAGGTGATTATGACCTCCCCAACGTCCTTCGGCCCGATGCCGACATCGGAGCATAGGGCCGAGGCGCACGTATCCTTTGCCGTGCAATAGGGATAGGTCCCATGGTAAAGGGATAGGAACGTCCCCTGGGTCCCCTCCACCAGGACCCGCCCCCCGCTCCAGAGGGCCTCATGTATCCTGCCGCTAACGTCCGTCAGGAAGCCCGAGAGCTCCGGGACGTCCCTGGCCAATTTGGCGAGCCTGAGGGCCCTATCGGCGGCGCAGGCGCCGACGCCGCTCCTCGTGCTCCCTATCTTTTGGCTCAGATGCGCGGACTCCTCCTCCCTCCTTATGTGGACGTCCTCGATTATGGCGCATTGGGGATCCAAGCCGATCCTCCCCTTGGTCGAGGTCTCCTCCACCTCCTTCAGGAAGATCTTCGGATTGACGAGGACCCCCGCGCCTATCAGCAGCATGGCCCTTTCGTTGACGAACCCCGAGGGGACCATCCGCAGGAAGAACTTCCTCCCCCCGAATTGGATCGTATGGCCGGCATTCGGCCCCACGCCCGCCCTTACGACTACGGCGGGCTCATCCCTCAGGGCGAGATGCGCGATTACCTTGCCCTTCCCCTCGTCCCCAAAGAAGCCCCCGACGACGACGGTGGCCGACATGCGGATCACTAGATCGCATATGGCCCATCGGTTGGAAATAAAACTTCCCAAAAAATGGGGCTCAGATCGCCCGTCGAATCATCCTCATGGCGCCCTCGGGCGCTCGGGGTTGAATGGCGTCATCATTTGCCATTGCACTTTATCAGAAGGGGCAATAAAAGCATCGCGCTCGCGAGATGTTTATTAACGAGGCGCCGGATGATGGCCAGCGTGAGCGGGGATGAAGGGGAAGCTGGCTCTGCTCCTCATAGCGATCGCATTGATCTCCGCGCTCGCGGCCTATTGGGCTCTTCAGAGGGGGGCGGGCGAGGCGGGAAGGGAGATAAGGGTCGGATATCTTAGGGGGGACGTCCACCACGCCGCCTATTTCCTAAACAAGGCCAGGGATTATTGGTCGAAGGCCGGATTGAGGGTCAAGGGGTATGAGTTCTCCGCCGGTCCGGAGGAGATGGAGGCGTTTAGGGCCGGGGAGCTGGACCTCGGATACGTCGGTTGCCCGCCCGCGATAACGGCGATCTCCAGGGGGACGGATGTGAGGATAATAGCCGCGGTGAATTACGAGGGCTCCTCCCTGGTGGTCAGGAAGGACCTTTACGAAAGGGGGCTCGTCGACGTGAGGGGCCTTCGGGGGAGGACCATCGCGATGCCCCTATGGGGCTCCATACAATCCGTGATGCTGGTCGATCTGCTGATGAAATACAACATAACGAGGGATATGGTCTCCCTGCAGCAAATGCCCCCGGCGGATATGGTGACGCTAATGGAGGCCAAGGGCATAGACGCCTTCATCGCTTGGGAACCTTTCCCATCCCTCGCCGTTTCGAAGGGCATCGGGGTTAAGCTCCTGGAATCCTCCGAGCTATGGCCAAACCATCCCTGCTGCGTCCTAGTCGCCAGCAGGAAGATAATCGAGGAGAACCCGGGCTTGGTGAGGAAGTTCCTGGAGGCCCACATCGAGGCGACGAGGCTCATCGGGGAGGATCCCGTGGGGGCCGCCAAGGCATTGTCCAAGGAGATAAGGGTTCCCGAGGAGGTGATCCTCTCCTCCTTCAAGAGCATAAAATACTCGGCGAGGCCTGATGTCGGCGGGGTGCTGAGGTTCGTCGATGTGCTTTATCAACTCGGCCTGATAAAGCAGAGGCCAAGCGCCGCGGAGATCTTCGATTTGCGGTTCTACGAGGATCTAACCGGCGAGCGGATCGCGCTGCCAAGGGCTGGCTCCTGATGGGCCGATTTCGCGGCGGCAGGGCGATTCGATGGTATGCCAAGCCGATCCCCATCCTAGCCGCCATAGCCCTCTGGGAAGCCCTGGCCCAAAGCGGCCTCATCCCGCCCCATGCGCTGCCGCCCTTCTCCTCAATAGCCGCAAATTTCGCCGAGGAGGCGATCACGGGCAGGATGGCGATCCACCTCCAATATAGCCTGATCAGGTTCGGGGCGGGCTTCCTCGTAGCCGCGTCCATAGGGGTACCGCTCGGGATATTGATCGGCTGGCACGGCACGCTTCGCCAATTGATCGAGCCCTTCGTGGAATTATTGAGGCCCATCCCCCCAATAGCTTGGATACCAATCTCGCTCCTCTGGTTCGGGATAGGCCTCACCTCGAAGGCCTTCATCGTCTTCATAGGGGCCCTCTTCCCAATCCTCTTGAACACGATCTTCGGCGTGGTCAGCGTTGAAAGGGTCCTATTGGAGGCGGCCATGACCTTGGGGGCCGTCAAGGAGGCGACGCTCATAAGGAAGGTCGTGATACCGGCGGCGATGCCGTCGATATTGACGGGCCTTAAGGTCGGGCTCGGGGTTGGTTGGATGTGCATAGTCGCCGCCGAGATGGTGGCCGCTAACTTCGGGCTTGGGTATATGATAATAGAGGCCAGGTGGATCCACGATCTCCCCCTGGTCATAACCTATATGTTGGCCATAAGCTTAGTGGCCTACTCGATCGATTTCGGCTTTCGGATCGCGGAGGGGCGGATCCTGCGATGGAGGGCTTGAGGCGATCGAGCCCCGGGGGATATCGGCGCGACGTCAGCACCTTCGGGGGGCGGTCGCCTCAATTGGCGGTCGAACGCCCTCGCCGGGGGCCTTGAGCAAGGCCCCCTCCTTGCGCGCCCTCCTTTCCGTGGCCCATATCACGATCTTATAAAGGGGCTTGAGGAGCGGCGCATAGGGTTTCCCCTTCAAGTAATCGTCCATGAAGGCCTTCGCCCACCTGAGATCGTGGCGGAGGCAAATCAGGAACAACTCGATTTGCGAGGCGGTCATTTGCTCGGCCTTGAACCAATCCTCCCCCTTCAGCCTCCCCATGGGGACGAAGAACAATGGCACTATCAGGCTCTTGAACCATTTCAAATCCTCGATGAGCTCGATGGTTTTGATGACATCGTCCTCGGTCTCCTCCGGGAGGCCCGTTATGAGCGTGCAAGCCGGGACCAAGCCGCAATCGGCCATTATCCCCGCCGCCGATTTCACTACCTCGGGCCATTCCTCGGGCTTGAACGGCCTGGCTTTGGCTGGCATGACCTTGGCGGCCAACTCCGGCGATCCCGTCTCGATGCCTATCTCGGCCCCCCACCACCTTTGATCGCCGTCGATTATGATCTCGGATAGCTCCTCCATGAGCTTGGGGGCCGCGGCTATCGCGGCCATTGAAGCGTGGCTCCAACCCAAGCCCCTCGCCCGCGATTTGGCCAACCTATGCAGGGCCAATACCTTATCCCCCTCCGGGATCACCCCCCTGGCGCCGTAGAGGAGGACGTCCTCGCCATGCAATATGCATCCATCCACGCCCCCCTCGGAATTGACCCGCAATTCCCTATCGATCTTCTCGAGCGGATACCAGCGCAGCGGCCTGAGCGTGACGCTGCAAAAAGCGCAACCCCTTGGGCAGCCGCGCCCGATCTCGATCAAGCCGTTTATGGAGGGGTTCCTTATCTCCGGTATGTCATCCAACGATGGGGCCATCGAGGGCGGGACCTCCAAGAACCTCGGGAGCTCCCCTCCCTCGATGGCCCTCCTGAATAGGTCGACCAATACCAATTCCGCCTCGCCATCGATCACGCAATCTATGCCCAGCTCCTCCTGGGCCTCGGGCCAATACCTGAATTGCCAAGCCCCCGGGCCCCCGACTATGATCCTCAACCCATCGGCCTTGGCCCTCCTGACCTCCGGGGATTGAAAGATCGCCTTGAAGTGCTTAACCAAGTAGGGCTCCCCGCTCTTCAGGAGCCTCGAGAACGTCGAGGAGGATGGGCCGACGCCGAATGGATCCATGGCGTGAACGCCGAGCGCCCTCGCCCCCCTGAGCCACCTCTTCAGCCTATCCGGGCGAACCGTGACCACATCGAACCCGCCCTCGAGGAGCTTGGCCTCAATCTTCCTTAGGCCATACGGCGCCTCCAGGGGGAGCCCCCCGCGCTCCCTCACGTACGGGAAGAACAAGCGCTCGAAGAACCAATCCGGCACGACGTTGGGCGGCACGGTGCTCGCGAAGCCAAGGAACTCCTTCCCGCGATAATTGCTCATCAGGGTCCTATCCGCGGTTAGCACTATATCGGCCATGGCGATTCCCCCTCGGCGGGATCGGCCATGGAAGTGGGGATCCTGCGGGGCGCCGCTCCCCCTAGGCCTTCGAGGCCCTCGGGGCCATTTCCCTTTGGATCGAGAGATAATACTCTTCGTTCCTTATGCATCCCGGATCGGGGGCCATGAAATCCCCGAAGTAGGCCAACGCCCTAGCCCTGCAGCCGCCGCATACGAACTTGTAGGGGCATTGCCCGCAGTTCCCCGACAATAGATCCCTCCTCCTCATCCTATTCATCGCATCGCTCCCGTGCCAGATCTCCAAGAAGGCCCTCTCCCTAATGTTCCCGACCACGAGGCCTGGCATGAAGACGCAGGGCGTCACATCCCCGTTCGGTTGAATGGCGCAATAGAGCCTCCCAGCGCCGCATCCCCCTATGAACTCCGCCAGCACGCTTAAACCCCATTCCGCCTTCCCCGCGTAGAAATGCGTTGGGGAGACCACCAACCCATGGGAGGCCTCGAGGCAGACCCTGGCGTATTGAGGGGCCGTGCTGAGGACCTCGATGCCCCTCTTGGATTCCTCGTAAAGGGCCCTCAGCAGGCCCTCGCGCTCCTCGGGGGATGGATCCATGCCGATGATGTCCCTGCCCCTGCCGGTCGGTATGAAGTTGAAGGCCATGAACCTCCTCGCCCCGAGCCTCTTCGATAGCTCGATGAGCCTCGGGATCTCCCGCAGGTTCGCCTTCGTCACGGTCGTTGCGACGCAGGTGAAGATCCCCTCCTCCGCGCAATGGGCTACGGCCCGGGCGGCCCTCTCGAACGATCCCTCAACGCCCCTGAACTCGTCGTGGGCCTTTGGGTTCGCCGAGTCCAAGCTTATCTCTACGTAGCCCACCCCCGCCTCCCTCAGCTCCCTCGCGACCTCCTTGGTTATCAAGAAGCCGTTCGTGGCCAGCGCGACGAACATCCCCCTCTCGCTGGCCCTCCTAGCGACCTCTAAGAACTCTGGGCTGACCAAGGGCTCCCCGCCGGAGAAGGCTATCGATACTACGCCAGCCTCAGCCAATTCGTCGACCAAGCGGAGCTTCTCCCCGAGGCTCAGCTCATCCGGGGATCTCCCGCGGGCGCTTTGATAGCAATGCTTGCATTTGAGGTTGCAGGCGTTCGTGAAGTTCCAAACGACCAGGAACGGCGCGTTCAGGATCTGGGGCCTCGTTATCCCGAACTTCCCTATGCCCATCAAAACGCTCGATAAACCCCTCCTTACGATCGGATCCCTGATGTAGCCGGCTATGTCGCCGTATTCCACGCCGAAGGCCCTGCCGCCCAGCTTGAGGAGGGATTTCACCAAGAGCGAATAGGACCTGCAGGATGGGCAATCGCAACCCCCTTCCCCCGATGCGATCGCGAGGGCGTTATCCAGCCTCCTCCTCCCCGATTTTTTGCAAACCCCCATCCCCAATCTTATGAGCGAGCGCGAGATGCGGTTCCCCATCGTCGCCCTCAATACCCCAAGCGTTTCGATCAGCAATCCCATCGCACCTCCGCGCCATTCGCGCCCGAAGCCCAGACGCCGATCGCGCCACGAAGGTGCGTTGCCATAATTCGTTCGCCGGCGCTTATTTCCAAATCCCCAAATTTAAACCTATATGCCATAATGCGCCCAAAACGCCCCCGGCCCTTTGGAGCCCCGGGCGGGTCTCGATCCCGCGACTTACGGCTTACGAAGCCGTCGCTCTGCCTGCTGAGCTACCGGGGCGCGTGTAGGCTTGGGGCATGGCTGATTTTTAAACGTTAGCGGCCCCCTGTTCCGGCGTGGGATCCACCGGTGGGCGGAGGGGGGAGGACCCGTTGAGGGTCTCGGACGTGGGGGAGATCGGGGCCCATGGGAGGATCCAAAGGGCCCTCAGGAGGGATCCCAGGGAGCTCCTGGGCTATGGGGACGATGCCGTTGCCATCCCCTTGGGGGATTGGGGAACCCTCATAGCCCATACGGACGTCCTCGTCGGATCCAGGGACGTCGTCGAGGGCATGGCCCCCTTCGATATCGGGTGGAAGGCGGCGGTCATGAACCTGAGCGACGTGATCGCCAAGGGCGCCGCCCCGCTGACATTGCTTTTCTCCTGGGGGATCCCGGGCGATTACGAGCTCGAGGCCCTGGCCGAGATAGCCTCCGGCATGGACGCGGCCGCGAGGGAATGCGAAACCTTCGTCACGGGCGGCGATACCAGCGAGGCCGACGATTTGATACTCGCCGGCACTTGCCTCGGGTTGGCCAAGGGGGGTCGGATCATAGGGAGGAGGGGGGCCAAGCCCGGGGATATATTGGCCTCGACGGGCCCCTTCGGCTTGACCTCGGTGGCCTTCAAGATCGCCCTGGAGGGCCTCGAGGCGCCCGGGCGGGTCCAGGATAGGGCCCTCCAAGCCATCCGCAGGCCCATCCCGAGGTTCAGGGAGGGGATGGCGATAGCGGAGCTCGGCTCCGCCAGCGCGGGCATGGATTGCAGCGATGGGCTGGCGAAGTCGATCCATTGGCTATCGAGGATGAGCGGGGTTGGGTTCGAGATATCGAGCATACCGATCCCGGACGAGGTCCTGGAATTCGCCGAGCTCCACGGCCTCGACCCCTACGAGCTCGCCCTCTACGGCGGGGGGGAGGAGTACGAGCTGCTTTATTGCATAAGGCCCGGGCTCTGGGAGGAAACCGCGGAGGCGGTTGAGGGGGTGGGCGGGAGGCTCGAGGTGCTCGGGAGGGCTACGGAGGGCGGATTGGCCCTGAGGATCGATGGCGCCTCGAAGCCCATAGAGGATAGGGGATGGGAGCACTTCAAGGGCTGGGGCCGAGGGGGTCGGGAGCAGGGGCGGAGGCCTTAGTCCCCTGGGGCCTCAGAGGAAAGCCATCGATGCCCCGATGGCTATGAAGGCGATCCCAGCGATCCCCTCCATCAAGGCCCTATCGACCATTCTTGAAACCAAATCTCCCCAGATAGATCGCGGCGATCGATGATATCGCCAACGCCGCCATGGTTCCGATGAAGACCATCGAAGCGTTATATCTGGCCGCAAATGCCGCAGAGGAGATCTGCGTCTTATCGCCCCATTCCGTCATGAAGATCAGCACGAATCCCGAGAGAAATGGGTCTTCGAAATGGGATTTCCCGCCCTCCATCGCTTCGCCATCCCTCGACTTTATGGATTTCCTCAACATGAGGATCCCGAGGGCCAGGAAGACGGCCCCGGATCCAATTTTCAACCAGGTGATTGATGTGACATTTGCAATACAGGATGCGAAGGCGACGGCGATCCCATCCACGATCGCGAATGCGAGGACGGTTCCAAGCAATAAACGCAGGCGCCCCTCGGTCCTAGATGATAGGAGGAATATGGAGAGCTGGGTTTTGTCCCCCAGCTCGGCCAAACCGACCACGGCCATCGGGATCAGCGCATCAGCCATCGCAGCTAAGGTATCCATCCCCGCGCCGCATCCCGCATCCGCCATTAAAGCCTTTCCCGCCCCCGGCCATCCCCCCCTCATGCGCTTCGAAATCGGTTGTGGATCTAGCCCGGTCGGGTTTAACGCGATCCGCCAGCCCCCCTTCCTGAGCTCGTATCCTCCTATACGGGAGGCCCCCCTCGTATAGCGGAGGGGGGCCCGGAGCGCCCCCGCCTCCTTCAGGTCGCAATCGGCCAGCCGCCGGATCCGGCGCTTCGATCCTAAGGCCTCCCTTTTATTAGCTTGGGAGCTGGCGGGCCCGCCGGGATTTGAACCCGGGGCCACCGGCTCTCCTCCGGTTTTAGAAGGCCGGTGCTTTGGACGACATGCGCCCTGTCCAAGCTGAGCTACGGGCCCGTTTTATTCTGTGCCGAGATTACTTATATATTGGCCTTCCCCCTTCGCCGGCCCGCATCAGGCGGCTGATCGAGGGCTACGTGGCCCCATACCTGGGGTTCGTGGCCGTCTATTGCATGAGGCATTCGCCGGATGCCGCCGGGCGGCTCGAGGGGGCGGGTTTGCGCCTGATCCGGAGGAACATACACGAGGGCACGGCCGACCCTCCCTGCCACGCTGATCGTCCGGGCCAGGCCGGCCCGGGATAGGTGCGGATGGGGCGCAATGGGGCCCGCTCCCGGGTCCCCATCCCCTTTTCGATCTTTTGGGCCCCTCGGGCGAATTGGAGGCCGTCTTTGGCCCATTTGGGCCAAGATTTGAAAAACTTGATTTATTTGAAAAAAGAATCAAGCGAGGGCCCCGCGAACCCCCCTCCCCCCTAGGGGGGTCAGCGGCGTTTTGAACCCCTCGATCGGAGATGGCGCCGGGACGTGGCGCCGCGAGGTGGCATGGAGGGGGATGGCGTCCAAATAAAAACCATGCATACTTTATGGCCCGGCAGCGGGCTCAAGGCGGCCCCAGCCCTTCGTCGAGAGAGCATATCGCCGAGGACCCCAAGCTCCTGGCGAGCGATACGAGGCATCCATTCCAAGCCTCGATGCCATATGAAGCGGCGTAGTCCAACAATCCGCCGCGACCTCAAGCCTCATGTGCGGATATGGGGCCGGCGGGGGCCGCCAGTTTATTGGCGGGGCATAATGCGGCCAATAAAGCCCCCTTTCAATTTCCGTTGGTGCCCCCAATTTCGTTTGAAAACTTTCGGTGGAACTAAACCTATGTTTTAGTTTCGACATTTCAAACTATGCCGGATCAAATGGATAGGAGGGGGTATTCGATCCCCTCCCTTTCGGCGCCCTTTATTATCTCCACGATCTCGCCATAGAACTTCCCGATCACATCTTGGCCCCTCAATTCTCCCCTTTCGATTTTGTCCATCTCCTCCTCCAATTTTTTGGTCCTCTCCTCGTTGAGGTATTTTTCATATCTTTCCTTAAGGAATGAATACACCCTCGATCCGAGCGGGGTTGAAAAGAGCATCGATTTCCTCACCTCATTTACGTATTTCCTCCTCTTCAACACCTCCAGGATCTTCGCGTAAGTCGAAGGCCTCCCTATCCCCCTTTCCCTCATCATCGAGACTATTTCCGAATAGGTGAGCGGATGGTGAGCCGGGACGATCCTCGTTTTTACGGAGGAGATCCTATACTTCCCCTTCCCGACCTCCGGTATCTCCTTGACGCGTATCGGGATCACCTTGGAAAAGCCCTCCTCCACTACTTTGGTTGTGAATTCGAAATCCCTCTCTTTCCCGGCGATGGAGATCCTGATGAGGGTCTTCTCCACCTTGGCGCTCCTCATCTGGCTCGCTATGAACCTCCTGAAGATTATGTCATAAGCCCTCAACTCCTGCTCGCTTAAAATCGCCTTTATGCTCCTCAAAGCCATCATGCCCCTCAACTTTCCCAGATCGATGCCCTTCGTTGGCCTGATGCATTCATGCGGTCCCTCCATCTGCCAACTCCTCTCCCTTACGAATTCCTCCCCGAAGTTGGAGGAAATATAGTCCCTGGCTATGGCAATCCCCGTTTTGCTCACGGTCGTGCTGCCAGTTCTATGATAAGTTATCAAACCATTTTCGAAAAGCCTTTGGGCGATAATCATAGCTTGGTTTGCATCTATCCTCAAGGAGGATGTGAGGGCGGAGATCAAAGTGTCGGTTGTAAACGGGGGATGCGGATTCACCTCCTCCACCCTCTTTTCCACCTCGAGGACCTCGGCGACCTCGTTTTCCAAGATCCCCTTGGAGGCCCCCACCTCATCCCTGAAGGAGATCATCAGGCCGTTCTCCAAGGCGATGTTTATCAGCTCTTCCTTTTCCCCTAGCTTCTTCGTCCTCTCATCTATCCAGCCCAAAACGGGCGTTTGGACCCTCCCCGCCGATAACCCCCTATTCCCGAACGCCTTCCATAGGATCGGGCTTATGCTGAACCCTATCCACCTATCCTCTATCCTCCTGACTATTTGCGCTTCAACCAAATTCAAATCTAAATCTTCCAAGTTATTCAAACTTTTGATGATCTCCCTTTTGGTGACCTCGCGAAACCTTGCCCTTTTTATATTCTTATTGAAGGGCTTAAGCAACAAATAGAGATCGAAAGCGATCTTCTCCCCCTCCGCATCGGGATCGGTGCCTATCACCACCCCATCAACCAAGCTGGCGAGCCTCCTCAGGGCCTCTATCCTCGGCTTTGAATCGACAAAGTCCTCCCTTTCGCAAAAGGGGCAAACCCCCTCGTCCTCGATCTCCCTTCCGCAATGAGCGCACCTCCTTATTGGCCTATATATGGGGACGAAGCCCCCATCCACCCTCACCCCGAAAAGCCCATCCCTTAGATCAAGATCCGTTATATGCCCCTTGCTCGCGGTGATTATCGCTAGGGAATTTTCCAAGAATACTTCATACGTCCTCAACCCGGATACAATTTTTTTAAATGGCCTGCCGAAGTACCTCGCGATGGTCCTCGCCTTATTCGGAGACTCCACTACGAAAAGCATGGTCGATATCGATATACCTTCCCCGACCTCAAGTTTTCCCTCCAAACTCAGTATGACCTTCTTCCTATCCTCGTCTATCCTCTTTATTATGGGATCCAGATCTATTTCTTCAAAATTTTTCCATTCTATTTCCTCGCCTATATATTCGAGCTCCTTCCTCAGGCCATTGAAGGCCTTTTCATCATCTATTACCACAATGCTTAAACCTTGGGTTAATCCGCCGATATAGAGCCTGCTCGTCCTTCCGCTCGCTTGGATATAGGCCACCTCATCGACGACTAAAAAGTAATATTCGTTTTCTTCGACCCCAAAGGATAGCGTTGGCGCCTCTTTCAAGGCCCTTATGATGTTCTCATCCTTTAAAATTTTCCCGAAAAACTCGGCGGCCTCCAATGCTGCGTTTCTCGCATATTCCAAAAACCCCTCCAATTTCCTATCCTCCCTTAATGCCTCCCTAACGGCTTTCAATTGCTCCGCATTCAAGGTCCTAATTTTCGCCAGGCTTTTGACTATCGATTCGAATTCATTTCTTCGCTCCTCCCCGATCGCTTGGGAGATGCTATTGAGCAACATGAGCCACTTCGATGGATGGAATTCCCGAATGTTTATCCTTATTAGAAATTTTGGAACACCGGCGAAGATCGCATACCTTATCCTATGCGGCAAATCGATCCCTCTAACCAATGGGCTTCGGAGGGTCGCCATCCCTATTAGGCATTCTATTTCGCCCCTTTCAAACATTTCAAAATGCCTTTTGCTCGGCTTGAGGAAAGCCCTCGCCTTGATCCCCTCCCCTTTCAGGTATTTCTCCAATTTTTCGGCGAAATCCCTTCCCTTGTCGCTTGGGACGAAAACCAGGGCGCCGCCCCCGATCCTCCTAATTATCTCCAAAACGTTCCCCTCCAAGGGCCCCCTTTGTTTAATATACGAATCCAGAACCCTCCTTCCGAATTCGATCCTTCCCTCAACGGTAAATCCGAAAAGATTGTTTAGTATTAGGGCGCTCTTCGTCCTCTTCCCCCTGGGCGTGGCGCCGCTAACTATGATCTGGCCCCTCACCTCGCTTCCGATTAAGCGCTTTATATTCTCCAAGGCCTCCTTCATTCCAATCCTTCCACAGTAGGCGTTGTTGATGACCTCCTTGATGTCGTTGGGGAGATTGAGCATTCTCAGGACGAACATTGCGCTCTTTCCCCTTTTGAGAAAGCTATCCACATCATCGACGAAGGCTATATCGATCGTTTGCGAATTGATCTCGGGCCTCTTCATTATGCTTAAGTGCGTTGTGACGATTATCGAGGCCCTACCCATTTTCTTTAACTGCTCCGTTTTTTCCCTTTTGCTGAGTAGGCTGTGGTAATGGGCAACTTCGACATCCAGATTGAGCTCCCTCTTGATCCCGATCATCCTTTCACTGACCTGATGGGCGAGGATGCTCGTTGGTAGGATTAACAGGCACCTCTTCCCCATCTTCGATGAGGCGTATAGGCTCAAAAGGATCTGCATCGTCGTCTTTCCGCTGCCCGTTGGGGCAACGAGGGCAAAACTTTCGCCCTCCAAGAACCTTTTCGCCCAAAACCTTTGCAAAGCCCACATCTTGGTTTTGAGGGCCCTTTGAAAAATATCCTCGATCTCCATCAACCTCTCATTCAACGAGAATATTTTGCTCATGGCGCCCTCCCTCATCTCCCCGGGAATTTGGGGCAAGCATGCCTCGCAGGGCAGCCCCTCCTCCAGCCTTAAGGAGTCCGCGGTCCCCCCGCAATTGGGACAGAGTTCCTTGTACTCGAGCTTTATCATCGTCGATCCCCGGGAATGATCCTCTCCTTAAAAAGCTTCGGATTTTTCGAAAGCCGCACCATTAACACTTGAGGGCGATGGGGTTCGATGGCTCGATGATCGGTTATGCCGATCATCGCGGGCTGGCGCATGCCCCGATCGGATCGGAAAACCTTATATTGGAAGTAGGGATTCCATCGATTATTGGTGGCGAAATTTGCCGGAAGGCGATCCCTTCTCATTTCTCATATGGCTTTTGATAATAACGATATTCCTTTGGCCCCAAATGAGGCAAAGGGCGTTGCAAAACGCCAGGATGGCGCTCATAAAGAAGATAGAGGAGAATACCAATTCCAGGGTCGTCACATTGATACATCGCCAAGAGCAAATAGGCCTCTTCGGCATACCGTTCTATAGGTATATAAACGTGGAGGATTCCGAGCAAGTGCTCAGGGCCATCAAGACGACTCCGCCGGATACCCCGATCACGATGATCCTCCATACCCCAGGGGGCCTCGTATTGGCGGCCGCCCAAATAGCCCTCGCCCTAAAGGACCATCCGGCGAAGACATCGGTGATCGTGCCCCACTACGCCATGAGCGGGGGCACGCTGATAGCGATGGCGGCGGATGAGATCTACATGGATCCGCACGCAGTCCTCGGGCCAATCGATCCGCAATTGGCGGATCCAACCGCCGGCGCATTGCCAGCCGTTTCCATAATACGGGCCGTGGAGGAGAAGGGGGTGGAAAACGTGGAGGATGGTACTTTGATAAAAGCGGATATCGCGAGGAAGGCGATCAAGCAAATGGAGGAGCTGGTCTTCAAATTGCTAAGGGATAAGTTCGGGGATGAAAAGGCGCGATCCCTCGCCAAGAAATTCGTCTCCGGGGAATGGACCCATGATTACCCGCTGACCGCGGAGGAGCTCATCGAGCTTGGGATACCGATAAGGAAGGACGTGCCCCCGGAGGTGTACGAGCTCATGGAACTCTATCCGCAAGCGGTCCAAGCCAGGCCGAGCGTTGAGTTCATCCCGAGCCCCTATAGGCCCTCCGGGAGGGGCTTGGAAAGGCAATCGACTCCACCTTAAAGGCCCCAAGATGGCGGAGGGCCGACTCGAGGGCCATTGGCAAATGGCGGGATCGAAATCACTCTATGTATATCGCCGGCCTTAGGGGCTGGGCCTGCTTCGCCTTCCCGATCGGATCGTAGATCCCCTCCTGCCCCTCTTCCAGGATCCTCACCTCCGCCCCTAGTTCATCGGACAACAGCGAGGAGGCCTCCTCGAGGGCCCTCAGCTCGAGCGATCTATCGAGCCTCAAGCGCTCCCCTTGGATCCGGGGGAGCTCCCTCAAGGCCCTCGCAGCGTATGCCATCGCATCGCCCCCCTTGGGGATCCCCGCTCTTTCGAGCAGGGCTGGGAGATCGATCCTCTTCCCCCCCGCCGTCCTCAGCGCCTCATGCACCCTCCATTTCCACTCGGCCGCCCTGTATAGGCATATGAGCCTGGGCGTCCTCCCGGTCGCCCTGAGGATCTCCTTCACGTCTTCGTAAACCCCCTTTACGACCTCCTCGATGGACTCCGAGGTGGGGTCCACCAGCGAGCCATCGACCTCGGGCCATTGGGAGATCGATACGGGGACCCCGTTGCCCATCCTTTCCCATAGCTCCTCGCAAACATGCGGCATATAGGGGGCCAGCAACCTCACGCGAACCGATACGACCTTCCTGAGGACGTCCCCATCTGGGCCGATGCCCAGGGCCTTGCAGCGCTTCAGATACCACTGTATATCCTGCTCCAGGAGGAAGAGGGAGTGGTTCAGCGCATCCCTCATCCTGAGGGCCTCGAGGGATTCTGTGGCCCTCTCCACGACGCGCTGCAGCCTGCTGAGCAACCACTTATCCACGTGCTCCATTCTCCCCCTGGGCGGCAGGCCCAGGAAATCCATTGAGGAGCGGTAAAATTGGATCAGCTTGCCCCTCAGCGACTCGGCCAAATCCTCGCTGAAGTTCACGTCCTGAATGAGCTCGGCGGTTGATAGGAGGGCCAGCCTTAGGGTATCCGCGCCATATTTCCTTATGGCGTCCTTTAGGGGGAGGATATTCCCCAGGGATTTGGACATCTTCTTCCCCTCGTAGAGGACGCTGCCGTTCACGACTATTTGCCTCGGCCATTTTTCGGGAGGAAATATCGCTGCGTGATTGAATATGAAGAACGTCAAATGGTTCGGGATGAGGTCCCTGCCGGAGTGCCTTGAATCCAGGGGATAAAAGTAAGCGAATTCGGCCCTCATCTCCTCCAAGGCGGATCGCTCGATCCCATGCCTCATCGATATCTCCCCGGCATCGCCCTTCCCCAGGAATACGTAATCGAAGACATCCTCCCCTAGCTTCGATGGATCGATCCCATACCCCTTTATCTGCCTTGCTATAGTATAATAGGCCATGTATATCACGGAGTCGGATAGGCTCTCTATTATCCAGCTCTTATCCCACGGCAGCTTGGTGCCGAGCCCCGATTGCCTGGCGCACGCCCTTTCCTTGAGCCAATCGATCGTATATTCGAACTCGCGCCGCAGGTCCTCCGGGAGGATCGACATCCTCGATAGGCATTCCTTGGCCAGGTCCTTCCAGGACGCGTTCCCATAATCTATGAACCATTGATCGCTCAAGATCTTAACGATGCACTTGGCTCCGCATCTGCAGAAGACGGGCTTATTGGCTATCTCGCACATCAGGTCCCCCTTCCCGGATTTCAGAAGATCCCCCTTGACCCTTTCCCTGGCCTCCTTGACCGATAGGCCGCCGTATTCTCCGAGATCCGGCCTCGTCCTCCCGCGATGGAACTCGTCGCTATAGAGGACCTCCGTGGCCCTCTTTAGGTTGGGGTCGCCTTGCCCCCTTATCCCCATCCTTTTCACTATGTCCTCGGCCGGCACCTCGGAATATCCATCGCATTCTATCAGCGGGATCGGGGCGAGCGATAGCACATCGCCCGGATCTATCCCATAGGCCCTCTTCAATTCCTCGGCAATCCCCTTGACCTCCTCCAGGGCCGCGTAATCGAAGGGCGCATGGGCTGGGACGGACATCACGATCCCGGTCCCGTTGTCGGTATCCACGAAGCTGGCCGGCAGGACGATTGCCTTCCCGCCCGTCAATGGGTTCTCGGCGCGGAGCCCGATCAATGCGCGCCCGGGCACCCTCTCGAGGACCTCGACCTCGAAATTCAAATGCGGCAGCTTCCGCGCCGCCTCCTCGCTGATTATCCATACCTCCCCGCCGACCTTGGCCTTCACATAACCCCCGTCCGGATTGACCCAGAGGTTCGTCACGCCGAATATAGTCTCCGGCCTTAGGGTCGCCGTCGGGAGCACGACGCCATCCGATTTGAATTTTATAATGGTGAACTCTATTATTTCCGGCTCCACATCGCCTTGGGTATCGTGTTGCCCGACCGGGTTCCGGCAGCTGGGGCACCAACCCACGGGATGGCTCCCCTTGCTTATGAGGCCCTTATCGAAGAGCTTCTTGAATTGCCATTCTATGAACTTCCCGTATTGGGGATCTATGGTCGTGAATTCCCTTCGCCAATCTATCGAATAGCCCATCCTCTTCATCCCGTCCTTTATCTCCTCGTGGAAGTACTTGGCCATCGCCAACGGATCCTTGAAATCCGATAATTTCTCCTTTGGTATCCCGTATACGTTCGTGAAGATCCTCAGCAGCTCCTCATCGCCCGCCTCAATCCTTTTGGCCATGGCCAATATCGGCGTCCCGGTGTAATGGAAGGCCATTGGGAAAAGGACGTTATAGCCCCTCATCCGCTTGTACCTAGCGTATACGTCGGTGATCGTATAGGTCCTCCCGTGCCCTATGTGCTGCGGGGAGTTCGGATAGGGATATGCGACCGTTATGTAGAATTTCTCCCTCCTCGGATCCGGATCGGCCTCGAAGAGGCGCCTCTCCTCCCAAATGGATTGCCACTTCCTCTCCAATCGCTCGAAATCCAATTGTTGGCTCAACCCAGGATCCCCCCCAGGAGTTCCTCCGCCATATCCCTGATCCTTTCCAGGCTCTCGGCCCTCACGCCCCCGCCTTGGCCGAAGAAATCCTTCCCTCCGCCCCCGCCGCCGAGCATCTTGGATAGCTCCGAGGCCAGCTTGCCCGCGTGCACGCCCATCCCGATCGCCCCCCTCCCGGCGGAGACCAGGATCTGCGGGCGATCCCCCTTGAGCAAAGCCACCAGGACCGCGTTCGGCTCCCTCTTGGAGGCGTATTCCATCGCGCATATGAGCTCCTCCTTCTCCTCAACCGCCGCCTCGGCGACCCCGAGCTTCGCTCCTCCCACATCGATCAGGCCCCTGAGGATTTCATCCCCCAAATACCTGCCCAGCTTCTCCCTCAACGCCTCCACATCCTTCCTCAAAGCGCGGGCCCTCTCCGAGAGATCGCCGACGGCCTTGACCAAATCCTCCCCCGAGGCGCCGAGGATCCCCTCTATCGCCCTGAGCCGCGCCTCGCTCCTCTGTAATTCTGAGAGCGCTGGCATGCCGGCCGCGAACGTTATCCTCTCCACACCATCCTGTATCCTCTCGGCCTTCAGTATCTTTATGATCCCTATCTCGCCCGTTCGGCTGCAATGGATCCCCCCGCAGGCCTCGGCATCCCACCCCTCTATCTCCACGACCCTTATTTTGCGCCCCGGGACGGCGCCGCCTTGATAGAGCGTGAAGCCGTGCTTCGCCTCGGCCTCCTCCCTCGGCATCCATTCGACCCTTATGGGGAGGTCCTCGAGTATCTTCTCATAGGCTAGGGCCTCCACCTTCCAAATCTCCTCAGCGCTCAACCTCTTGTAATGCGTGAAATCCAGATGGCTCCTATCCGGGCCCTTTTGGGCGCCGGCCTGCCAAACGTGCCTCCCCAATACCCTCCTCAGGGCGCCGAGCAAGAGGTGCGTGGCCGAATGATGCCTCATCAAGGCGGATCTCCTCCCCCAATCCACCTCCCCCCTCACCCTTTGGCCCGGCTTGGGGCACTCCCCCTCGATCCTGTGAACCACCACGTTGCCGACCTTCCTGACGTCTACGACCCTAGAAACCCCCCCATCGAAGCGCAGCAGGCCGATGTCCGAGAGCTGCCCCCCGCCCTCCGGATAGAACCCGGTGGCATCTAGGATGACGTATCCCCCCTCGATCGATCCGAGCACTGTCGCCTCGAACTCGATCAAGCGGGGATCCTCGTAGTAAAGGGCCCGGGTCTCGGGATAGCCCTTCGCGGCCTCGGCGATCCTCGGATCCAATCCCTCGCCCATTGGGGGCGGCGGGCTCGAGCGCTCCTCTACGAGCCTCGATGCGAAGCCCTCCGGGATCTCTATCCTCACCCCCTCTGATGAGGCGAAATCGACCAGCAGGTCCGGGAATATGCCATGGGATTGATGAAATTCCCTCAGGACGCCCTCCGGCACCTCTCCGCCCCTCAGCTTCCCGCTCCGGATAGCCTCCCTGATCAGGCCGCGGGCCTTCTCGAGCGTATTCCTATATTTCTCCTCCTCGACCTCTATTATCTCGGCGATCTCCGCCTCCATCTCCTTAAGGATCGGGAAATCCTTGGACCAGCGCTCGATCTGGGAGCTCACTATATCGAGCAACTCGGACTCGATGCCCAGCTTCATAAGCAGCCTGAACGCCCTCCTGAAGAGATATCTGGTCAAATAGCCCGCCCCGACGTTCGATGGTATGACGCCCTCGGCCAATAGGAATGCGAGCGATTTCGTATGATCGGCCACGGCGAACGCCCATTGCACTGGGGAGAGGATCGAGGATAGCTCCCCGTATCCCAACCCAGTTCGCCGCTCGAGCTCGGATTTGGCGACTTCCCGATCCCTCTCGGATCCCGAATCGAGGACCCCCGAGAGCTTGGCATATTCCGCTATAACCTTATCATCGATGGAGATGCCAGAGCGCGAGAATATCCCCCTCAATAAATCGCCGTAAATGGCATGGAATCCGCTCGGGCTCCCTTGGGATAGCCACGACCAGCGCTCCATGCCATAGCCTGTATCGACCGTGAGTATCGGGGTCCTCTCCAAGGCGCCGCCGACCATTTTATATTGCATGAAGACGAGGGTCGATATCTCCAAGCCCTCCACGCAGGCCTCCAGATCCGGCCCCGCGTTGCCGCCGCCGCTCCAGAAGCCCTCCTTGTAGGCCACGAGCTCGGGCCTGACGCCGATGCGCTTCGTGAGGAACTCGTGGTGAAATTCGACTGTTTCATCCATCCAATATACGGTCTCGCCGGGGCGATTGAAGGCGTGATGTCCCCCCATCTCGAATATGGTCAAATGCCTCCCGGCAGTCCGCCCCACCTTCTCTATGTCGGTGAACCTCGCGCAGGGCTGGCAGATGACCAGGGGGTTCGCCGGTGGCGGGATTATCCCCTCCGTGACGTACGGCTGGAAGTCGTATATGGACGCCCCAACCAGGTAGACGTCGTCCCTCCATCGCGCGACTATGGGATAGGGCTTGATGGGCGTATGGCCCCTTTCGCTGAAGAAGGAGAGGAACTCCCGCCTAGCGCCGCCTACGTCGAGGCTGACGGAGGTGGGGGGCCTCGATATGAAGCCGTACTCCTCGCAGGGCGAATCCCCGCAAGTCCTCCTATCCGGATCCAGGGTCCAGAAGAAGTCCCCGCACTTCTCGCATCGCTTCCTTACGAAGCCGTTCTCCTTGAAAAAACCCAGGGCTATGCCTTCTCGATCAATCCCCAATGGCGCGCCTCCGCCGGAAGGGGGAGCTCCAGCGCTCATCCAAAGAGGGCGCTGAGGCCCTCGAGCGCTTCCTTCTTCTCCTCCTCTTTCTCCTTGGCCTCCTCCTTCGGGGCTTGGGCCTGCGGCGCCGGGGCCGCCGCTACAGCCGCGGGGGCTACGGCGACCGGGGCCATCTTCAAAGCCTCATCTATGTTTATCTCGGAGAGCGCGGAAACGAGCGCCTTGACCCTGGCCTCCTCCACCTCTATGCCGGCGGCGCTGATCACCTTCTTTATGTTCTCCTCGGTTATCGGCTGCTTGGCTGAATGGAGCAGCAGGGCCGCGTAAACGTACTTCAACGATTCGCACCTCCTGCTTTCTCGAGCCTCCGCAAGCCGACTAGCGGCCCCCTCGTGCCTATTAAGTCTTCCCCTCCAATAAAGCCCCCAAGCGCAGCGCGGCCTGATGGGCCCTTTGGAGGATCGCCGCGGTTAGATCCGCCGTGGCCGGATATTCGGATTCCACGGCCAAGGCCATCGCCTCCGATCGGGCCCTGGAGAGTATGGGCGCCGCGGTCTCCGGCGTCAAATAGGCCGCGCTTATGGCCAACTTCATTGCGTCCTCCCGCGCCCTCAGGAGATCGCGCTTTATGGCCTCCACATCGAACTCCAGATCCTCCTTGGTGAAGATCGAACCACCTTCGTAGGCCGCGATCAGGGTCAGGCCCGCCTCTATGGGCTTCAACCCGAGCCTGGAGAGGAGAGAGGCCAATCGATCGGAGATCGTATCGCCGGCCTTGGCCACCACCGTATCCTTGACCACGTGTATGCTGCCCGACTCTATCTTGGTCGGGATCTTGAGGGCCCCGAATTCGCTTATGGCCGGCCCGGGCGGGATCCCCGTGTTCCCGGCCGGTATGATTATGTCATTCGTCGCGATGTCTCCGCCCTTCGCCCTTATCCTCACCTTGTTCTTGCGCAGGAAGAGCGCCAATGAGAACGGATCCTCGTTGGAGAATAGGAACGCCAATGGGCCGGATAATCCCTCGGCGAATTTCTTCAGCCCCTCCTCGCCCAAGGCCTCGGCGGCCTTCTCGAATATCCTCCTCTTGGCAACTATCAGCTCGGCCCTTCCCCTGAGCTTCTTCCTCATCTCCTGGATCTGGCTCGACCTGACCTTCCTGAGGTCGGCCACCGCGACGACCCTGTACTCCCTCAGGGCCCTCGCGAGCCTCTCGAGCATCGCGGCCTTCTTCTTCGGTACCTTCCTTTGGAGCAGGGTCGATTGGAATGCGGATCCCAATCACGCCACCTTCACGCTGGGGCCCATTGTGAGCTTCAGTCGCACCGATTCTATGTTCTTCGCCCCCTTTTGAAGGCTTTGCTCCAAGGCCGCGAGCACGGCCTTGGCATTCTCGTCGACCTGCTTGGGGTCCATGTCCTCCGTCCCGATCCTGCATTGGACGAGTGGCTGATCCTTGACGCGTATCCGAACCATCCTCCTATGCCTCGCCAATACGTCCTCCAATGGGGCGCTTGGGGGGACCGGGGTCGGCATCTTGCCCCTCGGCCCCAGGACCGGGCCCAGGATCTTGCCAACGAGCGGCATGAGCGGGGCCTCGGCTATGAAGAAGTCGTATTCCTCCGCCAATTTCTTGGCCGCCTTCTTATCCCCGGCCATTTTCTCCAGCTCCTCCTTGGAGAGGGCGAGATCGGCGCCCGCGGCCTTCGCCCTCAGGGCGAAATCCCCTCCCCCGATGGCGCAGATCTTGACGGGCTTATTGGGGGGATTCGGCAACTCGACCGTCTTATTTATCCTCCCCTCCGGGCTCTTGAGGTTGATATCCCTGAGCTTCACGATCAGCTCGACCGATTGGGCGAAATTCCTCTTCGGGCTCGCCTCCTTTGCTTTGAGGAAAGCCCCCGCCAAATCTATGGCGCGGAGGGACAAGGCGACCACGCTTTTTGGCTTTAGCGCAATCGGATCGTGGAATATAAAGGATTTGCCCCATGATGCCCGGCCCGGCCCCTCCCCCGCGCCGGCGGCCCCGCTCGGATTTCGCTTATAAGCGCCATCGGCGGATCCCCATGGGCCGTGGTGGGCCGTTGGGCTTGTTGGAGCTGGCCGCTCACGGGTATTTGGGCGCCTTCCTGGCCTCCCTCCTGATCAACCTGATACCCTTCGCATCGCCATCGAACGCCGTATTGGCCGGGGCCCTGGCCGCGCTCTTGCCCGATCTCCCGAAGTGGGTGCTGGGCATCGGGGTGGCCCTCGGGGCAACCATAGCAAAGGCCGCGCATTTCTACTTGAGCCGATTGGGGGGAAATATCTTAGAGGAGAAGGGCCTCGCGAAGCGCAGGAATTGGGAATTGCGCAAATGGGGCGACTTGCTGATATTCGTCGCGGCCGCCACGCCGATCCCGGACGATCCGATAATAATACCCCTGGGGGCGGCGGGCTATAGCGCCCCGAGGTTCCTCGCGAGCTATTTCTCCGGGAAGGCTCTCGTTTGCATAGCCGGCGCTTACGTCGGCGGATACGCGATCCAAGGGATATCGGACCTCATCGGGGATTCCCGATTGGCCATGGCATCCATGATAGCCTCCCTCTTGGCCCTTTCGGCCCTATTGAAGCTCGATATTTCCAAGCTCCTATCGAGGGCCCAAAGGTCGCGGGGCAGGGCGGATCATGGGGGGTTCCCGAGCGCCGGCGCTTGATCGGGGGTTCACAAAGGCGCCCCCAAGCGTCGACCTTGCTCCATATATCCCTCGTGAGCTCCTGCCAATTCGCCATGGCCATTTTGTAGAGCTTGGAGTTCTGTATTGCGATCCCTCCTAGGTTCGCGAGGATCGAGATAAATTCTTGGTCGTTCTCGTCGAACTCCCTAGCTCCTTGGCATAGACCTTCAGGCTCCCTGCCTTCCTAAGCCTCTTCTCTTGGGCCCTGGCGATCAGATCGGCATCTTCGGTGGTAATCCCGAACTCGTCGTGCTCGTAGCTATTCGCCTTGACCACGGCACCCCCTCCGGGAAAGGTCAATGGGGAGACGCCATCCTCCGTTTGGGCATATCTCCTATAATCGCCCCTCCCGTCCCATAGCTTGGGTTCCTCCGTTGCTTGGGATTCCTCTAAGCTAAAGGAGAACGTGCTCTCGCTTAGGTGTTTGTCGCTAAGTATTATGACTGGGATCTGGAACCTCCAAGCGAGGTTCATCGCCTCCGCCGCCAGATGGAAGGCCTCGTCGGCATCCCCTGGCGCCAGGACCGCGCGCGGGAACTCCCCATGGCCTGCGAACATCGCGAAGAACAAATTCCCCTGCTTAGTATAGGTGGGGGCCCCCGTCGCCGGGCCGAGCCTTTGGCCGAGGATTATGACGGTGGGTATCTCGGGCCTGCCCCGCTGGGCTGAGGTGCTCGACCATCTAGACGAAGATCCAATAGCCGAGCCTGTTGAAGGTCCTCGCTATGGCGTTCCCGGCCTGCTTTATCCCATCGCCCGCCTGACCGCCGATGAGGATGGAAAATTTGCCCATAATGATAATAGCGTTATAGGAGGGCCTTATAAAGATTTCCATATAGATTGAGAGCATAGCGCCCTTTTGATCATAGCCAGGCGAAGCTCCTCCTGCTCCTCCCCCCCATCCCAACGATCGGGATATCCTCTCCGCATCGCGGGCATTTATTCCCAGGGGCGATCCTATAATCGACTACCTCGAATCCAAAGCGCTTGATCAGGAGCTCCCCGCAATTATGGCAATAAGTATTCTCCAACTCATGGCCCGGGACGTTGCCTATGTAAACGTAGTTCAGCCCCTCCTCCTTCCCGATCCCATGGGCCTTCTCCAAGGCCTCGATGGGGGTCCTCCCATCGAAAAGTCCGAACTCCAGGGCCCTATGGGCTGGATAATATCTGGTAACGTGCCAAGGGGTGTCCTCCCCCAATTCCCTCCGGATCCTCCTGGCTATCCCGCGCAAGCATTCCTCGTCGTCGTTCACCTCGGGTATGATCAGGGTCGTTATCTCGATGTGGATCCCGAGCCCCCTCGCTTCGGCGCAATTCCTCCAAACCTTCTCGACGTCCGCCCCGCAATATCTTTCAACGGCCTCCCGATCCCCCTTTATATCGACGTTCATCGCATCCAATCCGCGCTCCCTCAGCAGCCTCAGGGCCTCTAAGCTCATGTAGCCGTTCGTTACATAAGTGTTATAATATCCCTCCCTCTTGGCGAGCTCGAAGACCTCCAAGGAATATTCAAAGAGCAGGGTCGGTTCATTGAATGATATGCTCGTCCCTTGGCATCCCTCCTCCCCCACGGCCCTGACGAAGGCCCGCGGGGAGAGGTAGTTGCTCCTATTCGTATCCGGGGGGCATTTGCTTATATCATGGTTTTGGCACCAGGGGCAAGTGAAATTACAGGACCAGCTCCCGACCGTTAGGGCATAGCTGCCCGGCCAAAAGTGGAAGAAGGGCTTCTTCTCGATCGGGTTCGCGCTAATGGAGGATATATCCCCATATTCCAACGTATAGAGCTTCCCGCCCACGTTCTTCCTGGTCCTGCAGAACCCGAGCTGGCCCGGCTCGATTTCGCAAAACCTTTCGCACGTTCGGCATCGAACCGTTCCATCGAGCTTTTGATAAAGCAAAGCCTCCCTAACGCAGGGATTCGCCCGGCCGGACTCGCCCATGGCATAATGGCATTCGTTAAAGGGGGGTTGATAAAATATCTCGGAGGGAGCGCCGCGCCCGCCCTAAGCTCGCTTCCGGAGATCGGGATCGGAGGAGGGCAAACCTATTATTGGCGCGGCGGGGCTTATCCAAATCTAGGCCAAGGGTGGTTCGCTTGGGCGGGGGTCGGAGGCCCGCGAAGGTCGCCCTGCTCACGGTCATGGCGATAGGGCTGGCGTTGCTCTTTTGCACGCCCATCCCATATAACACGTACGAGCCGCTGTTCTTCGGCTGGATGCCATATTGGCTCCTCTATTGGGTGGCGCTGTGGTTGGTGGTGCAAGCGGCATTTATAGTCTACTTGGCATTCTTCTATGAATAGTGGCGATCTCGATGGATGAGGTAGCCTTCCGCCTCCTCATAGTCCTTTCATGGGCCCTGGCCCTTTTGCTAATAGGCTTCTACGCCTACAAGAGGGGGTTGCCAGAGCCGGAGGATTACTTCGTCGCCAGGAGATCCATCGGCTTCGCCATAGCCTCGTTCTCCTTGATGGCGACCGTTCTAAGCGCCTTCGCGTTCCTCGGCCTCCAGGGCTTCGTCTATTGGCATGGGCTGGGCACGGTTACTATTGGGAGCATAAACCTAGTTTACCCGATGACCTACGCCTTCATAGGGAGGAAGTTCTGGGAACTGGGGAGGAAGCACGGCTACATCACGCCGGCCGATCTGATGAGGCATAGGTATGGCGGGGCGACCGGCGCCCTCACGGCCATAGCGGGCTTGCTGTGCGCTTATCCGCTTATGGTCGTGCAGATGGCCGGAGTCGGGATCATATTCAGCGCTTTGACCGAGGGCGCGGTTCCGCCGATCGCGGGGATCGTATTCCTCATAGCTCTGATGACCGTATACGTGGCGCTCGGGGGGCTGCGGGGCGCGACTTGGACCAACTTCATACAAGGCATAATGATAGTGGGCCTTTTGGCCCTCGCCTCCTATGAGCTATTGAATCGCTTCGGCGGAATCTCGAGCATATATTCCCGGATATCCTCGGAATTTCCCCAATTGCTTTCCTTGCCCGGGCCGCATGAGTTCTGGACGCACCAGCAGATCCTCTCATGGGCGATCATATACGGAATGGGGATCATAATGACCCCGACCGTGTGGATGAGCATGTATTCCATGAGGGGCCCCGGGGATTTGAAGAGGACCTCGCTGGCTTGGATGCTCATAATGCCCTTTTGGCACCTCTTCTTCCTTTGCACGATAGGCATGGTCGGCAGGCTGGCATTCCCCGATTTGACGGAGAGGCAGGCCGATAGCATCCTGCCGCTGCTGGCCGCGAAATTCATCCCGCACCTATGCGGCCCATTGCTCGCGGGCGCGGTCGCGGCCGCCGTATCGACCGCCCAATTCCTATTGATCGCCAGCAGCGCGATAATGACCAACGACTTCCTGAAGCCGGTCCTCCGCGTTTCCGATAGGAGGGCCGTGGCCTTGGGCAGGGCCATAGTGGTCCTCCTGGCCATATCGGCGATGCCGCTCGCGATGAATCCCCCGGGGCTCTTGGTGGATCTGGGCTCGATGGCCTATTCGATGGCGGCGGTGCTCTTCGTCCCGGTCGTTGCCGGCCTATATTGGAGGAGGGCGAATGGGATCGGGGCGGGCGCCGGCATCATCGCGGGCATCGCGACCCTCCTGTGGCTCTATTATGGCCCAAAGCCCTACGGAGGATTCGGCGTATGGGGGGCTTGGCTCGGCTTCCCCGCGGCCTTTTGGTCGACGGCCGTTTGCTCGATATTGCTCATCGCGGGGGCCTACCTCGGCCCGCGGCGGGCCCGGGGGTCCATTGGCGAAAGCCCCTTGAGATGATCGCGGGGCCGGCGTCCCGGCCGTAACCCACCTTCTGTTTTAGGCGGCATCCGTCTGATCGGGCTACCCGCGCCTCGTGCGGTGCTCATCGGCGCCTACTCGCCCTTTCACGGCGCGGGCGGGCTGGTTCCATCCTAATCCGCCGCCTCGTCGGCGTCGCCGCCCCATCCCCATCGAGCGGCGGCAGGTCCCATTTCTGTGCCCGGCCACGGGCTCTCGCCCGGCGCCTCGCGGCGCCGCGCCCCCGCAGCGTGGGTGGAGTTTCCACAGGCCAAAGGCCCGACGGCCGCCCACCGGCTCGCCGGCCCCGATTTGGCATAATGGCCAGCGGTGGGATAAGCTTGTCGTCGCCATGGCCGCCGCGCATACGCCTTCCCTCGGATTTCGCTCGAGCGCGGGCTCCTTTTTCGACCCAGCACCTCGGGCGATTGGGGGCAGCGGGCTGAACGCCTCGGCCGAAGCCTCGGCGCTTACACCCCTGCTCCATCAACCCCATCTTCTTTGGGAGCCCTCGTCCAGCCCGGCGGGCCCGTCGCCGGGTCCGCGATTGGGCTGGATCGGCCGCCTATTTTCGGGAGGGGCTTCGGGCTTAGATGCTTTCAGCCCTTATCCCCGACGGCGTGGCTGCCCGGCACTGCCCTATCGGACAACCGGTAGACTAGAGGCCGCGATACCCCGTTCCTCTCGTACTAGGGGTACCTTCCCCTCAGGCGGCCAGCACCCCCAGCAGGTAGAATCCGTCCTGTCTCGCGACGGACTAAACCCATCTCGCATTCCCCTTTCATCGGCGAACAGCCGCGCCCTTGGGCCCTGCTGCGGGCCCAGGATGGGAAGGGACGACGACGGAGAACCAATCCTCCTCGTCGATGGGGACTCTCGGAGGAGACGAGCCAATTACTCCCGGGGTAATTTTTCTGTCACATCCAGCCCCCAACAATGGGGACATGAATGATCGCTAGACCCGGCTTTCGCCCCTGGATCCCTTGCTGGGGAGGATCCAGTCAGCCCGGCTTTTGGTCTTGCCCTCTACTCCGGGTTTCTGTCCCGGATGAGCCGAGCTTTGGGCCCCCTTGATATCCTTTCAAGGGGGTGCCGCCCCAGCCAAACTGCCCACCTGCCGTTGTCCCGAGGGGAAACCCCCCGGTAAGGGATACGGCCGCGGATAGGTGGTGTTACATTGGCGCCTCCGCCGGCCCCCGGAGGGACCGGCCTCGACGGCTCCCACCTACGCTCTGTATCCACGGCCGTACCCCAGCGACAAGCTGCAGTAAAACTCCACGGGGACTTCTCGCCCCGCTGGGGGTCCTTGGACTGTTCATCCAAGTTATGTGGGTTCACCGGGCCCTGGGCGGGGACAGCGGGGACGTCGTTGATCCATTCATGCACGTCGGAACTTACCCGACAAGGCATTTGGCTACCTTAAGAGAGTCAGAGTTACTCCCGGCGTTTAGCGGCCCTTAGCTCGGTTGGACCCGAGTTTCAGGTACCGCCACTGGCCAGGATTCAAAAGCCGTACAAATCCTTTCGGACTTGCGGCTTCCTATGTTTTTATTAAACAGTCGCGCCCCCCTGGTCACTGCGACCTAGGATCCCGGCCAAGGGCCAAGATCCCAGGCACCCCTTATCCCGAAGTTACGGGGCCAATTTGCCGAGTTCCCTCGCCCCAGGTTCCACCCGACACGCCTTAGGCTTCTCACCTAGGGGCACCTGTGTCGGTTCTAGGTACGGTCGCGGGGGATCCCTCCGGCGAGCCTTTTCATTGGCCCCCGGAATCGGCCGAACCATCCTATAACGGACGGCTATTCCTCCATTCGCCCGGATCTCGCCATTACGGCACTCCCCGGACTTCTGGAGTTAAATGGGGCGACGGCCCCACTCGGCCTATCCGGAGGCGTCAGCCCGCCGGCTTGCGTTGCCGCGAGTACCCCCGCGGTACCGGAATCTTAACCGGTTTCCCTTTCGGCAAGCTCGGTTAAGGCTTGCCTTAGGACCGACTTACCCCCGGCTGACGACCATTGCCGGGGAACCCTGGCCCTTTCGGCGGAGGGGATTCTCACCCCTCTAGGCTGTTACTACCGCCGGGATCTGCACTTGTGGCCAGTCCACTGGACCTCACGGCCCAGCTTCCACCCGGCCACAACGCCCGCCTACCGGTCGGGGCCCTTCGGCCCCGCCCTGGGGTATCGGCACCTGGCTTAGCCCCGTTAATTTTCAGCGCCCCCAACCTCGGCTGGTCAGCTGTTACGCACTGCTTAGAGGATGGCTGCTTCTAAGCCTACCTCCCAGCTGTCTTAGGTTGGGGACGGCCTTCGATTTCTGCACTTAGCCAGGATTTTGGGGCCTTAACCCCAGTTTGGGTTGTTCCCCTCGCGGCGTGGGAGCTTACCCCCCACACCCGTCTCCGGCCATCTACGGCGGCGAAGGATTCGGAGTTTGAATGGGAAGTGGGGCCTTTCGGCCCCTTGCTCCCCAATCAGTGCTCTACCCCTTCGCCAACCTCCGGCCGGGCTATCCTGCGAGATATTTCGGCGGGAACTAGCTATCACCGAGTTAGATTGGTCTTTTGCCCCTAGCCCCAGGTCATGGGAGCGAATTGCACGTCAGCACCCCTTCGGGCCTCCACCGGGCTTTCGCCCGGCTTCACCCTACCCGGGGCTAGATCACTCGGTTTCTAGTCTCACCCCCGTGATTCCGGACCCTTTCAGATCCCGCCCCTCGCGCCCAATCGGGCGCTGCGGGCATGTCGGTTTCCCTGCGGCTCCGGGCTTCGAGGCCCTTAGCCTCACCACGGAGGTGAACTCCCCGGCCCGTGCTACAAGACGGATCGTAGGACCCTGGTCCCCTCCCAACGTACTACCGCGTCGCCGCGGGTTCCTTTTGGGAGGATCTACCCTTTCGGGCCCTACACGCGTATAGCCACCTGATTTCAGGCTCTTTTCACCCCCCTTCCGGGGTGCTTTTCAGCTTTCCCTCACGGTACTAGTGCGCTATCGGTCTTGGGACGTATTTAGCCTTGGAAGTTGTTTCCTCCCGGCTTCCTCCGCCAGAACGAAGGCGGAGTACTCTAGGATCCCGGTCCATATCCTTCCCGATTGCGCCTACGGGGCTGTCACCCTCTAAGGCGGGCCCTTCCAGGCCACTTCGGCTTCTCGGGCGAGGATGCGACCGGGCCTCGCAACCCCACATCCACGCGCGGTTTCCCGCGCGAGTTCGGTTTGGGCTGTTCCCCTTTCGCTCGCCGCTACTCAGGGAATCCCTATTGGTTTCTTTTCCTCCCCCTACTTGGATGCTTCCGTTCGGGGGGTTCCCGCTCCCCGAAGGGAGCGCCGCGGTTTCCCGCGGCGGGAAGTCCCATTCGGGCATCTCCGGATCTAAGGCTGCATGCGCCTACCCGGAGCTTATCGCAGCTTGCCACGCCCTTCCTCGGCGCCCAAGCCAAGCCATCCATCAGGTGGCGTATCATGCCGGGCCTACTCGGGAACCCACGCTCGAATGGCGTCCTGAAGGCGTATGCGCGGCGGTCATCGCGAGCCCAAAAGGCCGCTCCGCCCTTGGCCCCCGAGCGCGGCTCGGGAGCCGCATCCAGCGAACGCGAGGAGGCCCACGATCCCCTTTGCCCCCCGGCTTGGAGCCTTATTCATCTAAGGAGGTGATCCGGCCGCAGGTTCCCCTACGGCCACCTTGTTACGACTTCTCCCTCCTCGCCTAGCTCGGATTCGACGCGACCAAATTGGCCGCGCCTCATCCAAGCTAGACTCGGATGGAGCGACGGGCGGTGTGTGCAAGGAGCAGGGACGTATTCACCGCGCGATGATGACGCGCGGTTACTAGGGATTCCATGTTCACGAGGGCGAGTTGCAGCCCTCGATCCCAACTGAGGCTGGGTTTAGGGATTGCCTCCCCCTCTCGGGGTCGGAACCCTCTGTCCCAGCCATTGCAGCTCGCGTGTGGCCCAGGGGATTCGGGGCATACTGACCTGCCGTAGCCCGCCCCTTCCTCCTCCTTAGCGGAGGCGGTCCCCTTAGTGTGCCCGGGATCCTCGCGGATCCCGGTAGCAACTAAGGGCGCGGGTCTCGTTCGTTGTCTCACTTAAGAGAACACCTCACGGCACGAACTGGCGACGGCCATGCACCTCCTCTCAGCTAGTCCGGCAAGACCTTCAATCTGGCCTTCATCCCGCTGTCTCCCCTGGTAAGGTTCCCGGAGTTGACTCCAATTGAACCGCAAGCTTCACCCCTTGTGGTGCTCCCCCGCCAATTCCTTTAAGTTTCAGCCTTGCGGCCGTACTCCCCTGGTGGCAGGCTTAACGGCTTCCCTGCGGCACCGGGATGACTCGTGGTCATCCCGACACCTAGCCTGCATCGTTTACGGCTGGGACTACCGGGGTATCTAATCCCGTTCGCTCCCCCAGCTTTCGTCCCTCACCGTCGGGCGCGTTTTAGCCGGCCGCCTTCGCCACTGGTGGTCCTCCCGGGATTATAGGATTTCGCCCCTACCCCGGGAATACCGCCGGCCTCCCCCGCCCCCAAGCCGGAAAGTATCCCCCGCAGCCCAACGATTGGATCGTTGGATTTAACGGGGGACTTTTCCGGCCGGCTACGGACGCTTTAGACCCAATAATCGTCCCAACCACTCGGGGAGCTGGTATTACCGCGGCGGCTGACACCAGTCTTGCCCTCCCCTTATTCGCCCGGCTGGTTAAACCGGGCAAAAGCCGCCCTCAGCGGACGGCACTCGGCGTGACCCCGTCACGCTTTCGCGCATTCCGCGGCCGCGGGGGTCTTTCGTGAAGGTGATGAGCCTCGGGTTCGCGAACCCGAGCCTTTGGATTTCATAGATTCATGGGATCGCTGTCGGATCTTCCTGCGACAGCGCTAAAAAATAGGCCTCAAAGGGTGCGATGGACCCCCTGCGGCCTTTGCGGAGGTTTCGCGCCTGCTGCGCCCCGTAGGGCCTGGGCCCTTGTCTCAGTGCCCATCTCCGGGCTCCCGCTCTCACGGCCCGTACCGGTTATAGGCCTGGTGAGCCGTTACCTCACCAGCAACCTGATCGGACGCGGCCCTATCCTTGGGCGGGCCCGGAAGGCATGGTTCCGAGCCCCTTTCGGGAGGGGACCGTTCCAGGCCCCCCTCCCCGCCGGGGATTAGCCCCAGTTTCCCGGGATTATCCCCGTCCCAAGGGTAAGTTAGCCACGTGTTACTGAGCCGTGCGCCGCGCCCCCGCCGTGGCCCGAGGACGCGCGACTCGCATGGCTTAGTCCCACGCCGATAGCAGTTGGGTCCGCCAGGATCAAGCGGAGTTGGGACGATTGAGTCCGGCCGCAAATCTAATCGCTCCAAGCCGGAGCTTGGCGGGGATCGTGGGCCTCTCTTGGACCCAAACGTTCCCCGGGGGAGAGGCCCCGGATTTTGTTTGGGCCCTCATAACTATGCCCGCGATCGGAGGTCAACCCTTCATCCAAGGGATTTACCCCATCGTCGGGTTGACGCCGCCGCCGGGAAGACCGCGGGCGGTTGGGCCTTCCGGCCCTCGAGCACCAGCCTCCTCTTAGGGGGAATCCAGATATAAATGTTGCTCCGGCCCGCCGGAGAGGCCGATGGCCCTTAATAAGATACGACGCTGGATAGCGGGGGGGTCCCCAGCACCTTCTCGGCGGCCCTCCCGACGGAATCCCTATGGGGCTCCGGGGAATATATCCTGACTATGTTCATGAAGGTCTTGAGGACGCTGATGACCTTGGATACCTCGGACAGGCTCTTGGCGATCTTCCTGCCCCCCTTGGCCCTGATGAATAGCGGTATCTCCATGGGGCCGAGCTCCATGGCCCGATTATAGGGCACGGATGGGAGAGTCGGGACGTCTATATAAACGTCGTCAGGGGATAGGCCGGCCTCTTGGGCTATCTCCTCCCTCACCTTGGCCCTGACGCCCTCGTTCGTGAGTATGCTAGATATTAGCTCGTCCTCCGCGAAGAAGGTCCTTTCGTAAGCGCATTTCAGGAGCCTCCGGCGCTTCAAATCCTCCATTATAGGGGCCGATGCCTCGCATTTGCAAAGGGCCGCCCATAGGGAGGCGTCATCGGCGGCCAAGTACCGATCCAATTCCCCAAAACCCATCAGGCCGATCTCCTCCGTCGCCCTCTCCATCGCCTTCAGGAGCATGAGTTGAGCCGCCCTCGAGGTCTTGTGGAAATAAATCGCCCTGAAGGATTCGAACCTCGCCAATATGAACGCCTCGAGGGTCGGGAGTGCGGTGAGATCGACGCTGAGCTTATCGTCGAGCACGTCCATCGTATATATCAAGCGGAATACGTCGAAATAGCCATATCCCGCGCCCGTGTGATACGAATCCCTGACCAAGAAGTCCATCTTATCGACGTCGATCGAACTCCTTATGATTTGATCCAAGAACCTCCTATTGGGCTCGCAGAGCTCCCCTATCGCCAGCTTGGATAGCTCCTCCGCATCGAAGCCGCGCTTCTCCAATATATCCGCCAGCTCGGACTCGGCCACGATCCGCTTGGTCATGACCTCATGGTTTACGTTGAAATATTTCATGAGTATGGGCTCCAGTAGATGGGAAAACGGCGCGTGGCCGACATCGTGGAGGAGCGCCGCGAGCCTGACCTCTTGGATCTCGGACTCGCTGAGGCCCACCGGGAGGGATTCGGCCAGGGCCCCGGCGAGGAACATGGTCCCCAGGGAATGCTCGAACCTAGTGTGGTTCGCGGCCGGGTAGACGTACTCGGCGCCGGATAGCTGCCTTATCCTCCTCAGCCTTTGAACTGGCAGGCTATCGATGACGTCCCTTTCGACCTCGGTGATCCTTATATACCCATAAATGGGGTCCTTTATGAAGCTCCAATAAACCCTGCCCATGTCCGCTCGTCCCGCGCGGATCAATAATGGGCTGGGGGAATTAAAGCGTTAGGCGACGGCTCCCCGGCTGGACTCAGCGCTCGAGCAGGGCCGAATAGAGCTCCGGCCGCCTATGGGATCGCCATGGGATCAACTCCCTCACAACCCCAACCTCATCCAAATACAAATCGGCGCATATAATCCCCTCGCCGATCGAGGCCCTGACGATGACGATCCCGCGGGGATCGACGACCATCGTCCCATCCACGAACCCCTCCCCGACTTGGCAGGAGCCCACCACGAAGAACCCGTTCTCGATAGCCCTGGCCCTGAGGAGGACCTCCCATTGCGCCTCCTTGGCTGGGCCGCTGAACCAAGCGGCCGGGACGAAGAGGATTTCGGCCCCCCTTATCGCCAGGGCCCTGGGGAGCTCGGGGAACCTTACGTCATAGCATAGGATCGCGCCGATGGTCCCGAAATCGGCCCTATGGATCATCCCGGGCTCCCCGCCCGGCGCGATCCCATCGGACTCCCTATGGCCGAATATATCGGCCAAATGGGCCTTCCTATATTTCCCCAATATCGAGCCATCCGGGCCTATCAATATGGCCGCGTTATAGGCCTTCTCGCTCCCCGATGCCTCCAATATGCCGGCGATCGCGTAGATCCCGGCCTCCTCGGCCGCCTCCCTTAAGCCGCTCACGAAGGGGCCGTCCAAGGGTTCCGCGACCCTCGGGAAATCCCTCGCCACAGTTATCATCGGCAGCCACTCGGGAAGGCAAACGAGCTCGGCGCCCAACTCGGCGGCCCTCCCGATGAACGATCTCGCCTTGGCCAAGTTCTCGGCCTTGCTCTTGGCCGATCGGAATTGAACCGACGCGATCCTGACGACCCTCGCCATGGGCGGTCATCCGCGCCATCCGGCGTCGATGAATGGGTCCATAATTTCCAATATCCCTTTTCCCATTCGAGGGGGAAGCCCAGCCCTATTGGAGCTTCTCCCCGCACTTGGGGCAGAAGGCCGAGCCCTTCGGGTATTCGGCGCCGCAGCTTGGGCATAACCCAGCGGCGGTAGGGGTCGATGGCGGAGGGGCCGCCGGCGCGGGGCCGGCCCCGCCCCTTCCGCCCCGTCCCCTGAGGGCCAATGCCGCGACGAGGATCGCCAGCGCGATCAAGACCGCGGCCAGGCCCATCGCGCCGCCCGGGACCTCTTCCCAGAATTGCTTGGGCGGCGGGGCCTCGACAGAGAACGATGCGGGCGCGCCCTCGAAGCCCTCCCGGTCCGCATCGCCGGCCCAGCGAGCCCTCACGGACCATGCCCCGGCCATATCTGGCTTGAAGGAATCTGAGAAGGCCCCCGATGCGGAGGTGGCGATCTGCCTCGAGAGCTCTACCCCATCGGGCCTGCGGTAAACGAGCTCTATGGCGGTCGCTATGGGCGGGGAGAGCGTTCCGACGACCGAAACGGATTCCCCGACCTTAAGCGATGCTGGGCTGACCGAGAGCGATATCGAGCTCGCGGCCTTGGCCTTCTCGATCGTGAGGCTGACAGTAGCATATTGCGCCACGCCTCCCCCCTCCCCCTTTATCGTGAGCTGATAAGTCCCGGGCGGGGCGGACGCCTCGGTCGTGATGGTCAGGGTTGAGGTGAAGGTCGGGGTGCCCGATGCCGGGCTGAAGGAATGCGAGGCATCGTCGGGCAACCCATCCAAGCTCAACGATATCGGCTGGGCCGTCCCGGAGGCGAGGATCACGGACACGGTGAAAGTCGCCGACTTCCCCGCCTTCACGGATCGAGATTCCGGGGTTGCCTTAATGGCGAAGTTGAAGGGGGGCGGGGCCGCCCCGACCGAGAAGGGCAACGAGGCCATGTTATTGGCCCTGTTCGGGTCGTTGTATTGAGAGGGCGATGGATCTATCGCCCAGCTGACGACATAGGAACCCTCCTTGGCCGTCCAAGGCGTCGTGATCCTCAAATTATATGGGAAGCCCGCTGGACCTGGGTATGATACGGTGAAGGGGATGGCCGTCCCGGCGAAGTACATAATCATGCGAATCGTTTGTGGGAAAGGAGCTGTGGATGCCAGCGCCCTCATCCAAACCCCGAAGTAGACCAGATCGCCCTCCTTCGGGGCGGCCGGCGTTATGTAGGGATTGAAGACCTCCCAATCGGTCGTCGGTATTGGGGACCCGACGACCACGTAGACCGTTTTGCCTATGTTCCCGGGTCCAGGGAACGGGGTTCCAGAGGGATGGCCCCATACGTATACGGGGTACGTTCCGGGCGATTGGGAGGGCGATACATGCACGTACATCACGGATGAATATGGGGCTGGTAGGTTGTTATGGGAGAAGGTCACCGTGAGCCCCAGGGTGGGCGGCGAAACCAAGAGCTGGATGGGGAAGGCCGTGGCTGGCCCAGAGACTTGGATGGAGAAGGCCACCGTGCCACCGGGGACCGTGGATCTTGAACCGGGGCTTATGAGGAGGTCCCATGCCCGGGCCATTGGGACCACGGATGCCATGACCGCTAGGGTTATTGTGGCGATCAAAAGGGCGCTTCGGAATTTATTCCCGCTCCTCAAATCCAAAACACATCTAACGTAGTTTTACAACTAATGTGTGGATATTAAGCATATAAAGCTTTGCCCAGCCCTCGGGGCCCGCCCCTATGAGCGCCGTTGCCATTGAATGCGCTCGCTGAAATGAAATCCGGCGCGGGCGACGTCCCTCGATGATCGATCCGAACTCAAGCCATCGAAATAGATTTTTATGACATTTCATTCCAAATTAATGACGAAAAAGGTCAAATGGAGCGCATGAACTCAGCTATTTTTAAATTTCGATAACGCGGGACCGAAAATCGAAGGTCGTCGTCGCATTTGGACTCCACGATCGTGTCCCTGGGCGCGATCCTGTTGGCCATATTGATAGCGCCCTTCATCTCCGAGAGGCTCAGGATCCCCACGATCGTGATCGAGGTCCTGATCGGGGTGATCCTCGGAAAATCAATCTTGGGGATAGTAAGAGTCGCTCACATGGAGTTCATTTCGTATTTCGGGCTCACGTACCTGCTATTCCTGAGCGGATTGGAGGCGAACATTTATGACATAAAGGGCAACTATGGGAGGGCGATCGGGATCGCGCTCCCATCGATATTTATACCATTCGCGACCGGCGTTTATCTGTCCCAGATATTCGACATAAACCCGATCCTACTCGGCGCGATATTCTCCGTGACGTCCTTAGGTGAGGTCAACGTATGCGTTAGGGGAATTCGATGCGATATCGGGTTTCGCAATGCGCTGCTCGGATCGGCGGTCATCGTCGAGGTCGTTAGCCTGATGCTGCTATCGGTCGGCCTGGAAATGGCCATGGGCTCGGGGACGGAGGCGATCGCGACCATGGCCCTGTTCACATCGCTCTTCGCGCTACCCCTCCTATTGAGGCGCTGGAGGCCCGCCCTCCCATTGGTGGAATGGGCGAAGGATAGGTCCCATTTGCAGTTGGAGGTTAGGATCTGCTTAGCCATAATGGCCTTCATGGCGATCCTCTCCGAATCCATGAATGTCCATTTCACCCTTGGCGCTTATCTCGCCGGCCTCGTGATCTCGGAGTTCACGGAGAGCGGGGGGGAACTCGAGAGGAAATTGATGGGATTCGGCCACGGCTTCTTCATACCCTTCTTCTTCGTCTCGATGGGGTGCTCCATGGAGTTATCGCGCCTATACGGGGCGCCTTGGGCGCTCTGGGCCCTGCTCCTGGTGATTGCGATAGGGCTCCTGAGCAAGGTCCTTGGGGTTTGGATCGCCTCCAATCTCCTCGGCTTCGGCCCAAAGGAGGGCTTGGCGATGGGCCTCCTGCACAGCAGTAGGATGAGCTTGGCCTTGGCGGGTACCGAGCTTGGCAGGGCCATGGGGATAATAAGCGATCCGCTTTATTCGGCCTTGGTCCTCTTCTCCCTGGCCTCGATAATCATAGGCCCGAGCGCGGGCTCCGCTTTGTTGCGAGGGATATGGGGCCCATCACCCGGGCGGGCGCAGGCCCATCAAACGATCTCCGTGAAGAGGCAGCTGGGGTAGCCCTTGGATGGGTCCCTCTCGAAATGATATACGCCAGTACGCGGTTTGACCCCATAAAGGCAGGGGGCGCCATCCGGGATCGATAGCTTCAGATGATAATCCGCGCTCCTCCTGAGGTCCTCGATGAACGATGTTCCAGGCTTCACGACCCCGAATAAAAGGTCCCCGTTATATTTGGCCTCCGCGTATAGGAGGGCGAGGAGCTTGCGACCCCCCTCACCGTAGAATCGATCGATGGCGTCCCATCCCACGTAGATCATGCACTTCCTCCCATCCTTCCCCCTCAGCCCCCTCAAGGCTTGCGAAAGGATCCTCCAATCGGCGGATGGGCTCCCTCCCCCGAGTCTTATCGAATAGGGTTCCCGCGGTCCCCCTCGGGCGAACTCCGCGATCTTCGCGTTGCCATCGAATGCCCCCTCCTCTATGAAGCCTATCAGCATCGCCCTATAGGCCCTAGCGCTGGCGCTGGTGTTCGGGATCGCCAGCAGGCGATTTCCGTTCGCGATGAAATTGAGCCAGATCGGGATCCTGATCAGGTTATATGCCTCGCGCGGCAAATCGGGGCTCAATTCCAGGAGGGCGAAGGACCCCTCCCGAAAACCCCCGCCCAGCAGGGCATCGAGGCCCTCGTTGCCGGTCGAGAACCTCCCCCTCGGGTTGGGGATCGGCTCGAAAGCGCCGCGCCACTCGGCCCAATCGCCGGAGAACTGGGAGAACGCCTTGAACCCCCCTTCCAGCGTGAAGGCCATCCTGGGGCGATCGATCCTCCTGCCCCTGAGCTTGACGATCTCGAGCTCCCTGAACGTGCGGCCCTCGATGTCCCCGCGCCTCAATATGATTAGGCCATCCGCGACGAACTCCTCTATCCCGAGCCCTATCCTATCGGATCCGAGGGGGATCTCCGAGATAAGGATCGTGGTGCATCCCATCTGCCTAACCGCCCTCCCGAAGATGGCCTGGAGGAGGATCCTGACCTCCTCGGGCCCCATGGATTGGATCAGCGCATTCAGGGAATCGATGACGAGCCTCTTGGCACCCGAGGGGCTCATCTCCTCCATGATCGCCTCCAGTATGGCGGAAGCGCCCTCCCCCCTTAGGGAAACGAAATCGAGGGCCTTCACGCCCCCCTCATCGCAGCATTTCCCGAACCTGCCCCCGAGTATCGCCCTTAGGGAGTCGGCGCTCTCGGCGAAGGAGACGTAGACCCCCCTTTCGCCCCATCGCGACCACCCCTCGCAAAGGAACTTCGCGCCAAGGGTCGTCTTACCGGTCCCCGGATTGCCCGCGAGGATTACCAAGGAGCCCCTCGGGAAGCCCCCTCCGATGGCTTGGTCGAGCCCCTCGACCCCCGTGGGGGCGGATTCGATCAAGGAGTTGCCACCAAAAAATGGGATTGAGCGAAGATAAATAAAAACCTACGCGGCTTGCTAATGGGGATCGCTTTGAGCAGGAAGGCCGTGAGCGTTCAATGGATAAGGGATTTCAAGTTCCTAGCTACCAACGAGGGCGGCCAATCGATAGTGATCGATGCCACAGAGAAGGACGGCAGGACGCTCGGCGTTAGCCCGATGGAGCTCATTTTGATGGGCCTCGGGGCATGCACTGGCATCGACGTCGTATCCATTTTGAGGAAGCAGAGGCAGGAGCTCACGGGCTTGGAGGTGAACGTCTCCGGGGAGCGGAGGGAAGAGCACCCCCGCTATTACGAGCGGATACACGTCGAATACGTGCTCAAGGGCAGGGGATTGGATGAGTCGAAGGTGGCCCGCGCCATAGAGCTATCGGAGCGGAAATATTGCTCCGTCAGGGCAATGTTGGCCGAAAAGGCCGAGATAACGAGCAGCTATAGGATCGAAGCGGCGTAGCGGCAATCCCAAATGGTGGATAAGGCGGCATTTCGCAATTTGGCTCCGCCGAGGCCCAAAAGGGCTTCTCCCTCGCCCCCATGGCCCCATATTTTATACCCCGCGGATGCTTTCCGATACATCCCCAACTCGAGGCACCCCGGGCGATGAAGGTACGGAAGGCATGGCTCGCGGCTTGCCCGGCCCTATTGGTCCTGGCCCTAGCGCTAATCCCCCTATTGGTCGCGGGGCGCGCGAGGGGCCCGTTCTTCATCCTCTTGCGATTCGCCTTGGTTACATCGATCCTCGTAGCGCCGATCCCGATCCTGCCCAGGCTCATGGCCCTGGCCGGAAACTTGGCAAGGAAGGGGCGGCTATTCGGGCAACTCGTCAGGGGATCGAACGCGGGCCCGGATCCGAGCGGGCTCGCCATATGGGTCCTAAGGCCCCTCCAGGGCATCGGGCTTTCCTTGATCTTCGCCGAGAGGTTCCTGAACTTGCTGGAGTCTTTCATGGGGGCCTCCAGGGCCTTGATGGTCCCTTTAGCCTTATACGTGCTCGGGAGCGCCTTGGTTTCCTTGCTCCTCTCGGTCGTTTGGGGATTGGACGATTTGGGCATGAGGCTCTATAATGGGAAGACGGGCGAGATACGCACGGCGGGCAGCGGAGTGGGAACGATCCTACCCCTGATCTTCGGGGCGATCGGGATATCCAGCCTCTTCCACCGGAGCTCCCCCTTGGATGCCTCGATCGACCTCCTGAGGATCCTCATGGCCCTCTACCCGCCCCATGCGCTCTTCGCCCTTTGCCATTGGCAATTCCTCAGCAAGCGGAGGGACTCGCTGCTTGAAAAGCTCCCAGCGAAGAAGGTGGAGACGAAGGTCTACTGAGCCATTGGGGTGGCCTCTCGCATCCCGCCGAACCACAAGCCCTCTTGGTAGGGCATCGTGGGGGCGTTGCGCAACGATAACATAATTATACACGCGGGCCCTCCCGCGCCCCAAGCATCAGGATTGGTATCCCCGCGAGCGTTAGGGAGGATAGCGCGAAGAAGGCCGCCTCATATCCCCATAGGTCTATCATCCCGCCGGCCAAGGGCGGAACGATCGCCGACGTCAAGAAGTTCGATGCCACGTAGAAGCCCAATAGGGCCCCCCTCATGGCCATGGGGGCGAGCTCCGTCACGAACGCATCCTGTATGGCCAGGATCCCGAATATCGAGAATCCATAGAGGAGCAGCGCGATGAGGAGGCCCCATCCCCAAGATGCCGTTATTGCGAATAGGAGCGCGGATTGGACCGCTATTAGGGCAGCGAGGAGCCTCCCCCTTCCGATGGCGTCGGATAGCCTACCGCATATCGGGCCTCCGAATATGCCGGCCACTTGAAGGGCCGAGAACATCACGGCCGATCCCGCGATATCGAGCCCGCGCTTTTCGACGAAGAACGCGGGGGCGAAGGCCGTGAGCCCCCTATATCCCAAAAGGTATATCGTGGCGGCTGCCACGAGCGCGAGGGCCGGGCCGAAATCCCGGAGGCTCGCCCTGCTTTTTGGGATCGATCCGCGGCGATCCCCGGCCGGCTCCGAGAGGACAAGCTGTAGGATCAGCGCCATAAGGACCCCATAGGTCGATTGGGCTAGGAAGGCGGCCCTCCATCCGTGGGAAGCCATCAGGGCGCCGGTCAGGAGCGGGGATGCGAATGACCCTATGGCGCCGCCGGTTTGATGATAGCCCATCGCCTCCCCCTTCCTCCTCCCGAAGAGATCCGAGACCAGCGAGATGCCCGCCGGGTGATAAGTTGCTCCCCCCGCCCCGGCCAATAGATGCGCTATCAGGAGTTGCCAGAAGTCCCGGGATAGCCCGGCCAAGGCCATGCCGGCCGAGCAAGCTAAGAGGCCTATGGCGATGATGCGCTTCCTGCCCACCCCCTCCGAGGCGTGCCCGAAGGGTATTTGGAGCAATGCGTAGGAGAGGCCGAAGGCGCCGACTATTAGGCCCGCGGCGTAATGGGATAGGCCGAGCTCGGACATGAAGAGCGGGAGGGCCATGGGCGGGACGAGGGAATAAAAGTGGTTCAGGCCGTGGGATGCGGAGATGAGCGCCAAGGAGCGGGCGCTCCCTTCGCGTTGCGCCATTCGATCGCCCCGTCGCATGGAGTTTTGGCATCTCCTTTCCTTGATTTTAAGGCCGATCCTCCGTCGCGGGCTTCAATCGTAGAGGACGGGAGCGAGCACTGCCCCCTTCCGGCCTTTATCCTGCGCGCCTTACCTATGCATGTGCAAGGCCCTCCCGAGCCCATCCAAGGCCGCCTCCTTAATGGCCTCGGCTAGGGTCGGATGGGCGTGAATGGCCTCCGCTAGGCATTCGAGGGTGCATTCGGAGCGCATGGCCACCGCTATCTCGTGGATCAATTCGCTGGCGTTCGGGCCAACTATTTGCGCCCCCAAAAGGGCCTTATATTCGGCGTCGGCCACGAGCTTCACAAAGCCCTCCCGCTCCCCGAGCGTTAGGGCCCTTCCGTTAGCGAGCATCGGGAACCTGCCCACGAGGATCTTCCCATGGGTTTCCCTCGCCTCGGCCTCGGATAGGCCCACCGATGCCAGCTCCGGCTCCCCGTAAACGCACCTCGGGATGAGGGCGTAATCGATCCTCGAATCGAGCCCGGCGGCGTTCTCGGCCGCCACGATTCCCTCGGCCATTGCCGAATGGGCGAGCATTTGCCTCCCGACCGCGTCGCCGACCGCGTATATGCCCGGAACGCTCGTTTCCATTCTATCGTTCACTATTATCCTGCCGCCCCGATCCAGCGCGATGCCCGCCTCCTCGAAGCCGAAGCCCTTGGTATTCGGGACCCTGCCGGCCGCCATCAGGACCAATTGCCCTTCGAAGGCCCTTTCGCCCCCCTTCCCGACGGCCCTTACGATCTTCAGGCCATCGGGCCCGTCCCCTATGGAGGAGACCCTGCTCTCGACCTCTATGGCTATGCCCCTTCGCCTCAAGGCCTTGGCCATCGCCTCCGCGGCCTCCCGATCCTCGCCTGGCAACACTTGCGGCATCATCTCCAGGACCGTTACCCTCGAGCCCAGGTCCCCGAAGAGCGCGGCGAACTCCAGCCCGACGGCCCCGCCGCCTATCACAATGAGGCTCTCCGGCACCTCGTCCAGCCTCAATGCCTCATCGCTGGTTATGACGCCTTGGGATCCGGCGCCTGGGATCGGGAGCATCATTGGGGCGGATCCGGTCGCGATTACCAACTTCCCGAAGCGGATCTCCGAAGCGCCCTCCCCGCCCCTGACCTCCACGGTCCTGCCCGGCCGGAGGTGCCCCTCCCCCCTGAGGACCTCGACCCCATTCGATGCCATAAGGAATTCTATGCCCTTCGCCAATCTCGAAACGATACTATCCTTCCTGGCCATGGCCGCTTTTAGATCGAAGCGGACGCCATCCGCCCTTACGCCGAACTCCTCCCCCGCCCTCGCGAGCTTATAGACCTCGGCGCTCCTGAGGAGCGCCTTGGTGGGTATGCAACCCCTATGGGTGCACGTTCCGCCCAGCCCATCCCTTTCGATCAACGCCACCCTTAGGCCCAGCTGGGAGGCCCTGATCGCGGCCACGTAGCCTCCCGGCCCTCCCCCTATGATCGCCAAATCGAATTGCCTCATAGCCAACGCCATCCCGCAGGGATCTCGCCGTGCGCCCAATAAAAATTAGTTGGCCCTCGATCGGCATCAACGCCCGCGGGTCGGACCATTCCTTTGATTTTTCAATCCCCACCCCGGGAAAGAACTCGACCTTCTTTAGCCCCATATCTCTCTGGGGATCCGGCGCAATTTCTTTCACATCGATATATCCTCATGGATCAATGAGCAACACGAATTGGAGAATCGAACCCTCAGCCCCATCGACTCGGCCAGGGCTATGGCCGATCCCGAGGGGAATGCGATCGCATCCACCCCGGCCGCGATCGCTAGCGCATCGAGCTTGGCCCTGTGATCCCCCTTCGGCCTGACGCAGCCGAGGCTCAATGGGATATCGGCCATAGAGGACCTGGCGATCGAGATGAGCTCGGCCACCTCGAGGGGGCTCGGGGGCTCGACTGATTCCATCGCGGTCCCCCTTATGGGGGTCAGGACTATGAACGTGAGCGCTTGGGGGTCGCATTTGGATGCGATCTCCAAAGCCCTAACCTCGCCCCCCAGCCGCCCGTAATGGATCCCGACCAATATATGGGGGACGACTGGGACCCCATGGCTGCGCAGGGCCCTGATGGACCCCTCATAATCCCTCGGGCTCGCCTCGATGCCGTAAATCTCTCGTATCGCCTCCGCCGATCCGATCAAATCTATCAGGGCGGCATCGATCCCGGCCCTTCCCAAGCCCTCGGCCACCTCCTCCCCAACGATCCCGGTGTGGACCACGACCTTGAGGCCCAGGTCCCTCTTGGCCTTGGAGATCGCCTCCAAGAAGCCCGCCAGCGGCACCGAGCCGCTGCGATCGCAGCCCCCGCTTATGAGGCATCCGATCCCGCCCCCCTCCCTTATCCGCTCGCAAATGGCCAATAGCTCCCTCGGGGATTCGGCCGGTATCATCCCCTTGAGCAGCCTCCCGCCGCAATGCTTGCAATTCAGGGCGCATCTAGCGCCGGTGATCGAAATCGATGGGAACGATCGAGAGGGGCCCCCGATGCCCAGCCTCCCGGGGGCGAAGCTGGGTTCGTAGAATACGATCGCCCGCTTCGGCTCGCAGGGGCCCGCATCCCGGCCCAGAGCTATCCTATCGCATATACGTCCATTCACGGCTCGAATACTTCCCCCTGAGCTCCATCGCCAGGGAGCGCTCCTCCTCGCTCAGGGATCCCCCCTCGAGCGCTATCCCGAGCGCCTCCTCGAACCCCCGCCTCAGGGCCTCGAAGACCTCCTCGAACCCAACGCCCCTCCCGAGCTCCCTCTCGATTGACGTGACCCTCTCGTGCGCCGCCGATATCATCTTATCCCTTAACTTCTCGTCCGGGACCCTCAGGACCCTGAACATCTTGGAAACATCCGCGCGGATGAGCACGGTCCCGTGCTGTAAAATGGCCCCCATCCTTCGCGTTTGGGCGCTACCTGAGATCTTCCTACCGCCCACGACGACGTCGTTGACCGGATGGAATCGGGCATCGAGGCCGAGCGACCTCAGGCCGCGGACTATCCCATCGCAAAGGACCCTATAGGAGCCAAGGAAATCGGGCGGAACCTTGGGGTTCCCCGCGTCCACCACCAGGCTATAGGTCAATTCCCCCTCGCTATCGTGGTACACGGCCCCCCCTCCGGTCATCCTCCTCACCACATCGACCCCGAGCTCCGCGCAGGCCCCGACGTCCACTTCCTCCTCAACGCTTTGGAAGAACCCGATCGATACGGCCGATGGCCTCCATTTGTAAAGCCTGATCGTATTGGGGGCCCTTCCGACCGCCCTGAGCCTCATGAGGGCCTCGTCTATGGCCATATTCGTGTAGGCGTCGTGGGTCTCGATGCCGATCAACCTCCAAACTTCCCCCAACTCCATCACCAACCCCAAGCGATCCCATCGCGCCCAATCGCCATGGCCATAGCCTCCCTTAGCTCCTCCTCCCGGAGGGGCCTGGGGAAATTATAAATCGGCCCCCCGGCCCTTTCCGTATAAAATGGGCGATTGCAACCCGGGCATCCCGAGGTCTCGAAGGGCTCCCCGGATCCCATGGCCTTCAGGAGCTCATGGGGCCTCATCCCGAAGTCGATTATCCGGCCCCCTTCATCGAATCCCATCCGCTCGAAGCGGGACAACCCCTTCTCGATCAAATACCTCGCCAGCTGGATCTTCCTATAGCGAGCCAGGCTCGGGGGCGCCGATCCTTCGAGGGCCGTGCCCTTGATCGGGCTCAAGGCGAAGAGGGCCGTGGATATGCCCAAATCGCTGAGCTCCTGGATGAGCTTGCAAAGATCCGCATCCCGCTCCCCCAAGCCGACGATCAGGTGGGTGGTCACCATGCCCTTCCCGAAGATGGATACGGCGCTCCTGAGGGATCGCAGATGTTCGGCCCATTTATATGGGCCGCCGGCCAATTCCCCCTTGACCCTTTCGAAGACCTCCTCGCTGGCCGCATCGAGGGGTATGCCGACCCTCTCAACATCGGCCCCCCTCAACTCGCGAAGCCGACTTGGGCTCAAGGGTTGGCAGGAGATCGAGATCGGGAGTCCCGAGCTGCGGAGGCGGGCTATCAAATTCAGCGAATCCTCGAACGCCCCCTCGTAATTTATGACTTGTAGGCAAACCCTCTTGAACGGTCTCCCCCTTCCCGCGGCCGCGAGCTTGGCGAGGGCGTCCTCCGTCGGGAAGGCCGGCCATGAGACCCTGGAGAGCTTATCCGCATCGGAGGAGGCCCCTCTCGCTTGGGGGCAGAAGGCGCAATTCGAAGAACAACGCCCCTCGTGATACGTCAATAAATAAGCGGTGGTCGGCGGGACGGCCGCCCTCCCCTCAATGAGCCCCAATGATATCGCCGTGCCTAAGGAGATCCTGATCCTCTGGAGGCCCATGCCCTCGCCCCCAATATCGCCCTAACGAAATCCTCCGGGCTCGCCCCGATCGAAGATGCCCCGGCGCTTCGATAAACACCCTGTATTCGCCCTAGCAATTGGGCCTCGGAGAGCTCGGCCCCCTCCAAAGCCTTCTCCAATTCGAATATCGTATCCTCTGGGTGGAGGAAAAAATCCCCAGTTATCCTGATCCGGGCTATGCGCCCCCCCTCCTCCTCCAATAGGACCCTGATCAGCTTCCCCCCTTGGACCTTATATTCCCCCCTCAATATCGCCATCCCGCGGCCCCACCTCAACCGCCGTGCCAAAGCGATATCAAGGTCACCTTCGATCCATCCTCCAGCTCCGAGTCCAAGAGATCCATGGATCCCACCTCAACGCCGTTCACCAATATCAGCGCATAAGACCTCGGATCCCTAGATCCATGCGCGAATATGGCCCTTTCGAGCTCCCTCGATCCAATCCTTTCAATCAATTCCCTTATTAGATCCCTAACGGTCATGGGGCCCTCGGAATCGATCTCGATTTGATCGATCCCCGCGATCTCCTCAAGCGCCCCCAGGAGCTCCACCTTTATCCTTCGCAACGCTCCCCACGTCCAGGCCCGAGATTATTTCGAAGGCGATATTCACCAAACCCTCCGCCAAACCGATGGCCTCCCCATTCCGAAGGGCGAGGGAACCATCCAAGATGGCCCTGGCGACCAATCCCATTTCCTTGACCGGCTTTGGGCTCAGGGCCTTATCCTCCGATAGGAGGGCCCTCAGGTAGGATTCCAGGTATTGCTGGCTTCCCAATGCGCATTTCAAGGCCATATATGCCTTGGCGATCGCCATGGCCGCGTGCCTCTTCGAGAGGCTGGGGTTTTGGGCATCCCTTGCCAATGATAGCTCCAGCCGCGCCTCCCTGAGGTACCTATTCGCGAAGCTCCTCTCCCCGTACCCCCTGAAGGCCCTCCAGTAGCTCAGCCCTCGCCCCACCTCGCCGATTTAGCTAGCCGGATCCGGTCTCCGGGATCCTCACCCTGAATAATCTTTCGAAATTCGCTTCGATAGCCTCCTTAAGGATCCGCTCCGGGACCCCCCTGAGCTTCGCGATCTCCGAAACCACCTTGGGTACCAGGGCCGGGGAGGTTAGGCCCCCCTCGGTTACGCCCTTGTAATACACCGGCCCATCGGTCTCGGTTAGGATGAGGTCCATCGGGGCCTCGCTCGCGATAGCCCTGACGCCCTTGGAATGGAAGATCGAGGGCCCGATGGATATCGCATAGCCCGATCGGATCAATTCCCTCAGCAACTCCGCTGGCCCCGTGAACCAATGGAAGAGGGCCCTCTCGACCCCGGCCTCGGCTACCGCCTCGAAGGCCTCCCTTTGCATCCCCCTGGAGTGGATTATGATCGGCAGATCGAGCTCCTTGGATAGCTCCAGGAAGGCCCTCAATACTTGGAGTTGCCTATCCCCGCCTGGGAGGTCCTTGGCCCTTGCGTCCAGCCCCACCTCCCCGATAGCGATCAAGCGATCCCTCGATGCCGATATCAAGCCCCTGAGGGCGTCGAGCTCCCCCTCCCTTATGCTGAGGGGATGGATGCCCACGGCTGGGTAAACGAAGCCGGGGAACCTTTCCGAGATCCTCAAATTCTCAAAGGACGTGCCGAGGTCGACGGCATTGGTTATTATCGCCCCGACCCCCGAGGCCCGGGCCTCCCTGAGGACCGCCCCTAGGCGAGTCGAATAAGCGGGATCGGAGAGGTGGATGTGGCAATCCGCGTAGGGCGAATTGGGAACCCCCCGGCTTCGGTCAGCGGGTTTTAGGGGTTATTTAAGCTTTTCTGAGGTAAATCCCAGGGTTTCCCCGCCAAAAAAGCAAATTTTTAATACCTTTCGATTCAAGCCAGATAATGGCGTTTTCCATGAGGGAAGGTGAGCTTTCCACCGCCGCGATACACAGGCTCATAAAAAAGGCGGGGGCCGAAAGGGTGGGGGACGACGCCGTAAGGGAGCTCGGCAAGGTGGTCGAGGACATAGCGCTCAGGATAAGCAAGGAGGCCATAGAGCTGGCCAGCCACGCGGGGAGGAAGACCATCAAGGTCGAGGATATACAACTAGCCACGAAGAGGATAATGCGCGAATGAGCCAGGGCCCCCACCGATGCGGGGACGTGGGCGGAGCCCCTACCGGGGGTTCCGAACTTCCCCGGGAGCCCCCCTCCGGGTTCGCGCGGGCGAACCGTTGACAAGGCCCAATGCCGATTTTCAGGGCATCGAATGCGGCCCGAAAAATTTTTAAGGGGATATTCTTTCCTTTTCACCCCTCGGCGATAAAAAGGGTCGATAAGTACGAAATTAATGGATTCGAGGATCGATGGAGGGTGATGTGAAATGGCTTACATGGCTGGGCAACCGATCCTGATATTGAAGGAGGGCGCGAGCAGGACCAGGGGAAGGGATGCCCAAAGGGCCAACATGACCGCGGCCAAGGTCATAGCTGAGGTCGTCAGGAGCACCCTGGGTCCCCGCGGGATGGATAAAATGCTGGTCGACAGCTTGGGGGACATAACGATCACGAACGATGGGGCCACTGTGCTGGATGAGATAGACGTCCAGCACCCGGCCGCCAAGATGATGGTGGAGGTGGCCAAGACCCAGGACGATGAGGTCGGGGATGGGACGACGACCGCAGTCGTGCTGGCCGGCGCCCTCTTGGAGAAGGCCGAGGAGCTCCTCAATGAGAACATACATCCAACGGTGATCATCAAGGGATACAAACAAGCTGGCGAAGAGGCGATAAAGATACTGAACGAGATAGCCGTCCCGGTGGACATTAACGATACGGAGACGCTGAGGAAGGTCGCCCTCACCTCGATGAGGAGCAAGGGCCTCGGCGAGGCCAGGGATCACTTCGCTTCGATAGCGGTCGAGGCCGTTAAGCAAATAACCGAGAAGAGGGGCGATCGCTACATCGCGGACATAGACAACATACAGTTGGTGAAAAAGATAGGCAAGAGCCTGCTGGAGTCCCAGCTCATAAAGGGCGTGATAATAGACAAGGAGGTCGTCCACCCAGGCATGCCGAAGAGGATCGAGAACCCGAAGATCGCCCTGATAGACGCGGCCCTCGAGATCGAGAAGACCGAGATAAGCGCGGAGATCAGGATCTCGAACCCCGAGCAGATGAAGGCTTTCCTGGACGAGGAAACCAGGATGATGAAGGAGATGGTCGAGAAGATAAAGGCCTCGGGGGCCAATGTGGTGCTATGCCAGAAGGGCATCGATGACATGGTCCAGCACTTCTTGGCGAAGGAGGGGATAATGGCGGTCAGGAGGATAAAGAAATCGGATATGGAGAAATTGGCCAGGGCGACTGGCGGTAAGATAGTGACGAACTTGGACGATCTAAAGCCCGAGGATCTCGGAAAGGCGCAGCTGGCCATCGAGAGGAAGATCGGGGAGGACAAGATGGTCTTCATAGAGGGATGCAAGGATCCGAGATCCGTCTCGATCCTCCTCAGGGCTGGCTTGGAGCGCATGGTCGACGAGCTGGAGCGATCGGTGCACGATGCGCTCTCGGTGGTATCCGACGTAATAGAGAAGAACAAGATCGTCGCGGGTGGGGGCTCCGTTGAGGCGGAGCTCGCGAAGAGGCTCAAGTCCTATGCGGCCAAGATAGGCGGCCGGGAGCAGCTGGCCATAGAGGCCTTCGCGGAGTCCTTGGAGGTCATACCGAGGACCTTGGCCGAGAACGCGGGCTTGGATCCCGTGGACATAATGGTGGAGCTAAGATCGGCGCATGAGAGGGAAGGCGGCATTTGGGCGGGCGTTGACGTGTTCGGCGGCAAGGTGGCCGATATGATGAAGCTAGGCGTCATAGAGCCGCTGGCCGTCAAGGAGCAATGCATCAAGTCCGCGGTAGAGGCCGCCTCGATGATATTGAGGATCGATGACGTCATAGCGGCCGCGAAGCCGCCGCCGACGCCGAAGGGCAAGGGCGAAGGCGAGGGCGGCGAATCCTCGGAGATGCCCGAGTTCTAATCCCCAAAAACTTTTATTCCCCAACTTCTTTTTCCCAACCCGCTCCGGTAGTATAGCCCGGTCAAGTATTCTGGCCTCTCGCGGATCCTCGGAGAGAGCCAGGGGCGCGGGTTCAAATGCCTCCACGGGCTGAAAATCCCGCCCGGAGCACCACGGCTTTTATCCCCTTCATCGAAGGCAAGCTGGCCCTCGGGTCTGGTTTTTTGGGAAAGCCGCCCGAGCCCCATCGGTAGCTTAAAAAGGCCTGGCGGGCGAAAAAAGCGGAGGCCGGGGCGTTCCTTGGGCGATCGGAAGCGGATAATCGTGGTGACGGGTACCCCCGGTGTCGGAAAATCGTCATTGGCTAGGGCGCTGGCCGATAGGCTGGGTTGGATCGCCCTGGACCTGAGCGACCTCTCATTAAGGGAGGGTTTTTTGAAAGGCTACGATGAATCGCGGGGGACTTGGGTGATCGACGAGGGGCGCCTGGGGCGGGCCATAGTGCGCCTTTTGAGGGCCTCCAATTCTAATATAATAGCGGTCGGCCATTACGCGCATGCCGTGGTCCCGCCGGAGGAGGTGGAGCTAGCGCTCGTCCTGAGGTGCGACCCCAGGGTCTTGGAGAAGAGGCTCAGGGACAGGGGATACGGGGAGGATAAGGTGTTGGAGAACGTCGAGGCTGAGATCCTTGACTCATGCCTATTGGAGGCCTTGGATAGGCTCGGGGCATCGAGGATCCATGAGATCGATATGACCGAATTGAGCTTGGAGGAAGCCATTGGGGAGGCCCTGGAAGTCTTGAGCAAGAGGAAGCCCCCCTCCCTCTTGGGGATAGATTGGATCGGGGCATTGGAGAGGGATGGGTGCTTGGAAAGATACCTGTCGGGGAGGAGGAATTGGCCCCAGGGACGAAAAGGTATTTGATAATACGATGTGAGAAATGCGGGAGGTTGACCTTGGCCCGCTCCGGCTCAGCCAGCCGCACCTGCCCATCCTGCGGGCATAGGCAAAGGATTTCCACCAATCCCCCGATAGCCTCCTCGGAATCCCCGGAGGAGATCCGCAAGATCCTGGGGGCCCTGAAGTCGAGGGGGATCGGATCGGGCCCCTCCCGACATAAGGATTTAAGGAGGGGGACCCAATAGGGCTTGGTGGTCGGAAATTGTCGGGGGTGGGGGAAAGGAAGTTCTTCGAGGAGCTTTCCCAGCTCCTGAACAAAAATGTAACGGTTGAAACAGTTAACGGCAAAGTATATTCCGGGATCCTCTCCGGCGTCAACGCGAGCTCCATGAGCGTTTGCTTAACCGATGCGAAGGATCAGAGCGGGAGGAGCATCCACAAGCTCTTCATAAATGGCAGCGCGATCCTGGAGATATATAGCGCCGAGAAGCCCTTCGACTTGGAAGCGTTGGCCATGAGGTTGGAGAGGGTTTTCCCGCGCATGGTCAAGATCGTCGAGGGCTCCGGGACCATAGTGGTCATGGATAAGATCAGGGTCGGCGAGAGCGGGTTAATAGAGGGCAGCGGCCCGACCGCGGAGAGGGTTAAGAGGATATACGAGGAGTTCGTAAGGGAGAGGTCGAGGGCGGCTTAGACGACCTCGGCCCCTTCGCCGGCCCTGGCCATTTTCTCCAGAGCATCCGCCAGCCCCCTCGCCTTGGCGTCCAGCTCCTCGATATCCAACTCGGCGCCAAGGAGCCTCGAGAGGAACGTGAGGATGGCCTTGGCCGCGATGGCATCGCCGAAGAAGCCCGGGGTCTCGGCCAATAGGCAAAGCCCGGATATCCCCATCAACTCCGCCAATCCAACCAATATGCCCGCGGCCCCGAATACGCGCCCTTGAAGTATCCCCGCTCCCTTCGAAAGGGCCATGCTTAGCAACTTTGGGTCCGTGGCCGTGCAAAAGATCCGCGGCGCCATCGTTATGGAATCCCTCTTCAACCCACCGAGCGTGATCACGAGGCGACATCCCATGCCCTTGGCCAACTCCAAAGCGCATTCCGCCAATTCGTATTGGCCGCTCGGATTGCTGGCTTGGGCATTCCCGAATAGCAATATTAGATCCCTGGGGATTGAGGCATCGCTGAGGAGGTATAGCTCGTTCCTCTGCGGCCTCAAGTCCCCATCCTCGACCATCGAGATCGGCTGGAACTCCGTGGATAGGATTTGGAAAATGGGCCTTGCCCTATAGGCCCTTATCAAATGCTCCACGGCCATATGGCCGACCAAGCCCACCCCGGGCAGCCCCTCCACTAGGATCGGATCCCTGAGCGCCCCGATCTGGGCCGGCGATAGGGAAATCACTTTATAAGGCAAGGCCGATCATGTTCCCGGCTTCGTGGCAAATCCAATGCGCAATGGGGATAATAAACGTTGGCCGATCGGGATGGGCCCCGGCTCGATCCATTCGAGCAAACCCCCGAGAAGGATTTGATGGGGAGGATCGGGAGGCTTTGGACCGAGAGGGGGGTCTTGGAAACGCCCTATATGTTCCCCGTCGTCAACCCGTTAACGCAGCCGATCTCGCCCCGCGAGCTCAGGGAGCGATTCGGGCTCGGGGCGATAATGGTGAACGCGCATATCCTGAAGAAGAATTTCGGAGATGCCGTAGTTGACAAGGGCGTGCATCGCTTCCTCGATTATGACGGCATAATCGCGACGGACTCCGGGGCCTATCAGATCCTCGTATACGGCGGAATCGATTCGGCCCCCGATGAGATAGTGAGGTTCCAGGAATCGATCGGCAGCGATATAGGCGTCATCTTGGATATACCAACGCCATATGGGGCAAATAGGGAGGAGGCCGAGCGCGGGGTTTTGGAGACCCACAGGAGGGCGGAGGAGGCCTTCGGGATAATATCCGATGAGAATATGCTGTGGATCGGCCCGATCCAAGGGGGGACCCACTTGGACCTCCTCGCGTCCTCGGCCCTGAAGATGTCCTCCCTCCCATTTCATATACTCGCCCTCGGGAGCCCGACGCAAATACTGAAGCAATATAGGTACGACCTCCTATCGAAGATGATAGCGACCGTTAGGTCGATAATACCTCCATCGAAGCCCCTTCACCTCTTCGGCGCTGGCCACCCATCCATGTTCTCCCTAGCCGTCGCGTTGGGGTGCGATCTCTTCGATTCCGCCTCCTATGCCCTATTCGCTAGGGAAGGGCGATACATGACGGAATACGGCACCATGAGGCTGGAGGAGCTCAAGTACTTTCCCTGCTCCTGTAGCGCCTGCTCCGAGTACGAGCCCTCCGAGGTGCTCAAATGCGATAAGGGTTTCATCGAGCGCTTCTTGGCCGAGCACAATCTAAACGCGTGCATCGAGGAGCTCCGCAGGATAAAGCAAGCGATCTCCGACGGCTCCCTCTGGGAGCTCTTGGGGCAGAGGGCCAGGGCCCACCCGGCCTTATTCAGGGCCTTCGCCGGGATGAGCTCCTATTCCGATCTGCTGGAGAGGCATTCGCCATCCACCAAGGATGGCGGCATATTCTACTTCGATCGCTTGGATATCTGGAGGCCCGAGATCCAGCGCTATTGGAAGCGCTTCCTGGAAAGGTACTCAATCCCGGAGGGGGTGGATGAATTGATCGTATACTCCGGATCCGATCCCATCAAGCGCCTGGGCGAGGAGAAGATCCGGAGGACCCGCTTCTTCAAGCTGATAAACCCATATGGGTTCGTGCCATGGGAATTATTGGAATCGTTCCCGCTGTTTCAAACGGAAGGATCGGGGACCATTGAGGAGGTCCCCGAGGAGGCGATCTCGGTCTTCAGGGAGTTCCTGAAGAGGAATAGGGGGGTGAGGATATCATCGCTCCGGATCTCAGGGCGCCCCCTTCAAAGGCTCAAGGATATCTGCGAGGAGTTGGGCATCCCGCTTGAAATTAACGTAGATTTGGGACCTGGGGGCCGAACCGGGGCAAGGACGGGGTCGGCAAAACATATTTAAGCGCGAGGGGGCGCCCCCTCTAGGGAAGCGGATGATTATGGGTGGAATATCGGATGGAGTTGCGATTCTTGGGCGCATGCTCCGAGGTGGGGAGGTCCGCTGTGGCCCTCCGAGCCGGGGGCAAATGCGTCCTTATGGATTATGGGGTATTGCTGGACGATGAGATAGGCTTCCCGGCCCATATACCGGCCAAGGAAGTGGATGCGATCCTGCTTACGCATGCCCATTTGGATCATAGCGGGCTGATCCCGCTCTTCTACATAAGGAACGGCATCCCGGTCCACGCCGTGGAGCCCACCTTCAAATTTTCGGACCTCCTCATAAAGGATTTCCTCCATTTGAGCGGCTACTATCTCCCATACGAATACGTGGACCTGAAGGGCATGATGGGCCACGCCGTGGGGCATAGGTATTCGGAGCCATTTGAGATAAACGGGATCGAGGTCACGTTCCTAAACGCCGGGCATATACCCGGGAGTTGCCAAATCCTAATAGAGGCGGAGGGGAAGAGGCTGCTCTATACCGGGGATTTCAACACCAAGCCGAGCAGGCTCTTGAGCGGGGCCGATCGAGCGCCTTCGGATTTGGACGCCATCGTGATCGAGAGCACCTATGCGAACGAGGATCACCCGGATAGGGAGGAGCTGGAGAAGGAGTTCGTCTCCAGGTGCAGGGAGGTCGTGGAAAGGGGCGGGACGGTCCTCGTCCCGGCCTTCGGTGTTGGGAGATCGCAGGAGGTATTGCTGATACTGGAGGCCCACGGTTTCGATTACCCAGTCTACGTGGACGGGATGGCCTTGGACGCGATTGAATTGCTCGCGGGGCATCCGGAGTCGCTCCGGGACTTTGAGCTTTTCGAGAGGGCTGTTAGGAACGCGAGGTGGATCAACGATTGGCGCGAGCGAAGGCTCGCCGTGAAAACGCCATCGGTCATAATCTCCCCGGCCGGCATGTTGAAAGGCGGGGCGGCCGTCTTCTATATGGAATCGATCTCCCAGGATGAGCGCAATGCCATTTACCTAGTAAGCTTCCAGATCCCGGGGACGCCGGGGAGCATCCTTTTGGATAAGAAGAGGTTCGTTATAAAGGGAAGGGAGAGGAAGGTCCTGGCCGAGGTGGATAAGTTCGCATTCTCCTCCCATTGCGGTCGTTCGGATCTGGAGACCACCCTCTCGAAGCTGGATGGGAGGGCGAAGGTATTCGTGGTACACGGCGCGGAGGGGAATTGCGAAAGGCTGGCCAGCTGGGCCTCCGGGGAACTGGGTTTGGAGGCCCACGCGCCGAGGCCAGGGGATATCCACAAGATTGGGTGAAGGCGAGATCCCTTGGGCGCCGGCCCCGAATTGAGCGAACCGGCGGAGGAGTTCAGGATCAATGCGCGGCACATCTGCCCGGCGATCCTCTCCCTCCTCACCACAGGCCTCCTCTCGTATCCCATATATCATTCCAAGCTCGAGATAGAGCCCATAACGATCTTCGAGGAGAGCCCTGGGGGGGCCGCTTTGAACGCAGTTTATTTCATAGCAATCCTGGCCGGCTCTGCGACCGCGCTATATCTCCTGCTCAAGTACGGATTCTCCAAGCTAGTGAAATATTCAATGAGGCTCGCGGTGGCGCTGGTCTCCCTTTTCGTCTCAGATTGGAGCGTTGGGCTTTTCTTCCAAGCGCTCTGGCCCAGCGCCGAGCCCGATAAGGCGATCATAGCGTTGCCAATAGCCGTGGCATTGGTCTATGGATCGTTAAGGGGGGGCGAGCCCATTAAGGCGGCGTCGATCGCAGTGCTGGGCGCGATGATCGGGACCTTCCTGGGGAGCTCCATCCCGTTGCTTACCTCGATCGCCCTGCTCCTAGCGCTGGCGGTTTACGATATGGTGGCGGTCTTCAGGGGCCCGATAGGGAAGATCGCCGAGATATCCCTCCTCGAGGAGTTCCCGGGGGCGACCCTGACCTATCGGGGGGTAACAATCGGGATGGGGGATTTGGTCTTCTATTCTATGCTGGCCGGGGGGGCCATGGTGAACTTCGGCCCCCTGCATTACCTGCTCTCGAGCCTGGGTTTAATAGCGGGCCTTTGGGCGGGCTTGAGGGCGCTCAACAGGAGGTCTATCTTCCCGGGATTGCCCCTCGCCATATTATCTGGCCTTTCCATGATCGGGGTATTGGAGATCCTCAGAGCCCTATTATCGACCTGACCCTCGCCTCAAGGAGCTCCTTGGAGCGCCTCAGAGCCTCCCTCCTCCGATCCAGGAAGTCCGAGATCCTCTCAAGCCCCGCGCGCCTCCTTTCAATGGCCTCCCTCACCCTCTCCGGGGATGGGCCGCCGATAACCCTGTGGGATTCCACGAACCTCCTGGGATCGATCACCCGCCCCAATTCCCCAGAATCCAGATCAAGCTCCACGCCGGCCCTCCTCTTGGCGACCTCCTTGAGCAATTCCGGGGAGAGATCCGACATCCCCTTTCCACTTTCATATAGGATCCCGCATATCTCGCCGACTATCCTGTAGGCGGATCTGAACGGTATCCGATGCTTGGAGTATAGGAAGTTGGCAAGCTCCGAGGCGGTAGCGAACTGCGCTGATAATCTTCCCTCGGCGCCCCCCACGACCTTGACCTTCGGGACCATCTCCGAGAGCAATGGGATGGCCCTCTTCAATTCATCCACGCCGCTCCAAAGCCTTGGGGTCAGCTCCTGGAAATCCAAGTTATATCCCGAGGGCAGGGCCTTCAGGATTGAGAAAGCGGCCGCGAGATCCCCGAGGATCGCCGATAGCCTCGCCCGCATCACCTCCAACATGTCCGGATTCCTCTTCTGGGGCATTATGCTGCTCGTGGAGGAGAAGCCGGGCGGGAGCTCAAATATCGAGAACTCCGGGGTGGAATAAAGTATCAGGTCTTCCAAGAACCTGATCAAATGCCAAGCCATTATAGAGAGGTCCGCTAGGGCCTCCAGGGCGAAATCCCTATCCCCGACCGCATCCAATGAATTCTCCACGAGGCCATCGAAGCCCAGCAGCTCGCTGACCCTATGGCGGTTTATCGGGAAGCTGGTCGTCGCCAACGCTGCGGCGCCCATCGGGCATTTGTTTATCCTCCCATAGGCCTCCATCAACCTCTCGATATCCCTAGCGAGGGCATCGAACTGGGCGATAGCGTAATGGGCCAAGGTTATCGGTTGGGCGACCCTGAGGTGCGTATAGCCCGGCATTAGGGAGTAAAGGCCTCCCTCGGCGAGCTCCAAGAGCCCCCGCAGGAGGTCAGCCCCCAGGCCGATCAGGTCCAGGATCTCGCGGCGCAGCCTCATCCTGAGGGCGGTCGCTATTTGATCGTTCCTGCTCTTGGCTAAGTTGAGGTTCCCACCTACCCCCTCGCCCGCGATGGTGGAAACCTCGTCCTCGATGCAAACGTAGGCATCCTCCTTGCCCCCATCCAATCTAATCGTTCCCCTGAGCTCGGCGAGGGACTTGAGGATCTTGGCCCCGACCTCCTTGGCCAATATGCCCTCCTCGATGAGCATGAGGATATGCGCCATGTTTATGTCGAACAGCTCCTCGAGTATCCTCCCATCCTGATCCACGGAGGAGATGTACCCGACGACCTCGGGTTTGATATACGGGAGTATTCCCCCCCTCAGCGTTTCCGACAAAGCTCAAGCACCAGTTCCCGATGCCCTCCTCCTGACGGCGTTGGCCACCTTTGATGCCAAGCCCCATATCTCCACGAAGCCCTCTGAGAGCCTCTGATCGAACGTAGTCTCCACCCCATAGGTCGCCAAGCCAATATCGTAGAGGGAAAATCGCGAGGACCTCCCGACTACGGAGGCGCTGCCCTTATATAGCTTCATCTTAACGATCCCCGATACCCGCTCCTGCGTCCTCTCTATGAAGCCCTCCAAATCCTCCCTGAGCGGATCGACCCATAGCCCATTGTACACGAGCCTCGACCAAGCCGAGTCGACCATTTGCTTGAACTCCAACTCATGCCTAGTTAGGACGGCCTTTTCCAAATCCTCGTGGGCCTCTATGATCGTCAACGCGGCCGGGCACTCGTAAACCTCCCTGGATTTTATGCCAACCAATCGATCCTCCAAATGATCTATTCGGCCGACCCCGTGAGATCCCGCGAGGGCATTGAGCTCGGATATAAGATCCACCAACCCCTTCCTTTCCCCGTTCAAGCTCACCGGCAAGCCGCCATCGAAGCCTATTTCAACGTAGGCGGGAGAATCCGGCGCATCCCAGGGCGCCCTCGTCCATTCGAAGGCCCCCTCGGGGGGCTCCACGCTCGGATCCTCGAGCGGCCCCCCCTCCACGGACCTCCCCCAAAGGTTCTTATCAACGCTGAACGTCTTCCCGAGCTCCTCGCTTAGCGGTATGCCGTGCCTCCTCGCGTATTCCATCTCCTCGTGCCTGCTGAGCCCCCACTCCCTTATGGGGGCTATTATCCTCAAGCTCGGGTCCAAGGCCCTCACGGTGACCTCGAACCTGACCTGGTCGTTGCCCTTGCCGGTGGATCCATGGGCCACGCCAACAGCCCCCTCCTTCCAAGCTATCTCCACGAGCTTCTTGGATATCAGGGGCCTCGAGAGCGCCGTGCTGAGGGGGTATTTGCCCTCGTAAAGCGCATTGGCCTTTATGGCTCTCGATATGTATTCGTTCGCGAACTCCTCCTTTGAGTCGATGGAATAATGCCTCACGGCGCCGAGCTTGAGGGCCTTCTCCTCTATGAGCTTGAAATCAGACCCCTGCCCAAGGTCGAGGGTCATTGTGACCACGTCGAAGCCGTACTTCTCCTGGATCCATTTTATCGCAACGGACGTATCCAAACCGCCCGAGTAGGCGAGGACTATGAGCTCCTTCATCGGGATCACTTTCGGTTCAGATAAATCCCCCTTCCCCTTAAAGAGATTGCTCGAGCGGGCCCGCGGGCGCGCCGCTGGGAGCGTTGCGCTGGGGCCCCGGGGGATCCCCATCGGCCAGGATTCGCTAACATTTATATAGGGAATCCCCCCTCCCTTAGGCTCCAGAGGAGCCGACAGGACAAATGTCCAACGATCGCCTCGGCCAATCGATCCTTGCCCCCAGAGCCCTAGACTTGGCTCCCTTGGCGATCGCGCTCCTCGTAGTATTGCTTGCGTGAGCCCAGCGCGGATCAAAATTCGCAATCCTGCGCTGGGCTTGGAGGTGTTTTGTGAAAGATGTTAGAACTATCCGGTTCAAGGGCCCTCGTGAAGGCCCTCGAGAGGGAAGGGGTATCGGTGATATTCGGGCTGCCGGGCGGGGCGATAATGCCCGTTTACGACGCCCTCCTGGACTCGGGGATCAGGCACATACTCGCCAGGCATGAGCAATCGGCTGCCCATATGGCCGATGGATACGCGAGGGCCAGCGGCCGGGCCGGAGTTTGCATGGCCACGTCCGGCCCCGGCTCCACGAACCTCGTTACCGGCATAGCGAACGCCTACATGGATTCATCCCCGATAGTGGCCTTCACCGGCCAAGTCCCCAGGGCGATGATCGGCCGGGATGCCTTCCAAGAGGCCGATATAATAGGGATAACGTCCCCGATAACCAAATACAACTACCAGGTCCGATCGGCATCGGAGATACCAAGCGTGGTCAAGAAGGCCTTCTTGATAGCCACCAGCGGGAGGCCCGGCCCGGTCTTGGTGGATCTGCCGAAGGACGTTCAAACGGAGGTCACGGGGATGGAGTTCCCGGATAAGGTCGAGGTTAGGGGCCTCTCCTCCCCACCCGATCCGGACCCGGAGCTCCTGGGGAGAGCGGCCGAGCTATTGGCCGAGGCCGATGCCCCCTTCATATTGGCGGGAGGTGGCGTCAGGATCTCGAACGCGCATCGAGAGCTCGTTAGATTGGCCGAGCTCCTGATGGCGCCCGTTGGGACGACCCTGATGGGCAAGGGATGCATCAGGGAGGATCACCCGCTTTCCGTCGGGGTCATCGGGATGCATGGCTCCCCGTTGGCCAATACGCTCATCGTGAAGGCCGACGTCCTATTGGCCGTGGGGACAAGGTTCGCCGATAGGACGACATGCGACGCGGATGCGTTCTGCAAGGAGGCTAAGATAATACACATCGATATAGATCCGGCCGAGATAGGGAAGAACAAGAGGGTTCATATAGGGATAGAGGGGGATGCCCGGAAGGCCTTGGTCGGGCTGATCGAGGAGCTCGCCAAGAGGCTTAAGGGGGAGAGGTCAGCGCATTGGTATGAGAGGATCAAGCAGGTCAAGGCGAAGCTCCAGAACGAGGACGGCGATGGCCTATCCCCGCCCAGGTTGCTGAAGAGGTTGAGGAGGCTGTTGCCCGATGACGCCATAGTGACGACGGAGGTTGGCCAGAACCAGATGTGGGCCTCGCTCCATTTCAAGGCGTATGGGCCGAGGAACTTCATAACCTCCGGCGGCTTGGGGACGATGGGGTTCGGATTCCCGGCGGCGATAGGGGCGAAGGTCGCGAGGCCCGACGTCCCGGTCGTGGACATAGCCGGGGACGGGAGCTTCCAAATGACGATGAACTCCCTGGCCACCTCCGTTTCGGAGGGGATACCGGTCATCGTGGTGATATTGAACAATCGCATGTTGGGCATGGTGGCGCAATGGCAGCGCCTCTTCTTCCGGGGGAGGTATTCGGCGGTCGAGATAAGGCCCCCGGATTTCGTCAAAATAGCCGAGGCATATGGCGCGCAGGGGATCAGGGCCGAATCCATGGAGGAGTTCGAGAGGGCGGTCAAGGCGGCCCTGGGGAGCGACGTCACGACCGTAATAGACGTCCCTATAAACCCCGAGGAGGACGTCTTCCCAATGGTGCCGCCGGGTTGCAAGCTGGAGGACATGATGGGGGTTTGATGCGGTTTGAAGACCTTCATATTCGGGACTTTGGTCGAGCATAAGCCCGGGGTTCTGCAAAAGGTCTCGAATATGTTCAGACAGAGGAACTTCAACATAGAGAGCATAACCGTCGGGCCAACCGAGCGCGAGGACGTCGCAAGGATGACCATAACCATGAAGGGGGAGGAGGAGGACGCGGTGCAATTGGAGAAGCAGCTCAGGAAGCTCATAGACGTGCTGGAGGTCAAGTTGCTCGACCCGAGCGAAACGGTCGTGAGGGAACTGGCCCTCGTAAAGGTCAGGGCGGATGATTGGAGGGCCAGATCCGATCTGGTGAACTGGGCCAATATATTCAGGAGCAGGATAGTGGACGTCTCCCCCGACGCCATAATGATCGAGATAACCGGCGCGCCATCCAAGATCGACGCCTTCTTGGAGCTCATGAAGCGCTTCGAGCTCCTCGAGATATCGCGGACGGGGATCACCGCGATGGAAAGAGGTTTAAACAGGATCGGGCTGAAATAATAAAACGGTGCGGCGCATGGCGAGGATATACTTCGATAAGGATATCGAATATGAGGTTATAAAGGACAAGGCCGTGGCCGTGATAGGCTACGGCAGCCAGGGCAGGGCCCAAGCCCTGAACATGAGGGACTCCGGCCTGAACGTAATCCTCGGCCTAAGGCCGAAGGGGAAGAGCTGGGAGAAGGCGGTGAGCGATGGATTCTCGCCGCTCCCGATCGGAGAGGCAGCCGAGAAGGGGGACATAATCCACATCCTCCTCCCCGACATGGTCCAACCGCAGGTATACGAACGATACATAGCTAAGCATATGGTGGACGGCAAGGTCCTGAGCTTCTCCCACGGGTTCAATATCCACTACGGCCTCATAACCCCCCCTGAAGGCGTCGACGTGATAATGGTCGCGCCGAAGTCGCCGGGGGCGAGGGTCAGGGAGACCTATGTGGCCGGGTCTGGCGTCCCGGCCCTGATAGCGGTCCACAGGGATAGCAGCGGGAACGCGAAGAGGATCTCCCTCGAGATGGGGAAGGCCATCGGATGCGCCAGGGCCGGCTTGATCGAGACGACCTTCGCGGAGGAAACTGAGACGGACATCATAGGGGAGCAAACGGTCCTGGTCGGCGGCTTGATCGAGCTGATAAAGAACGGGTTCGAGGTGCTCGTCGAGGCCGGATATCAGCCCGAGGTCGCTTATTTCGAGGTCCTGAACGAGGCGAAGTTGATAATGGATATGATAGCGGAGGGAGGGTTCATGAAGATGCTGAGGGCGGTCTCCGATACCGCCAAATACGGCGGATTGACGGTGGGCCCGAAGGTCGTGGACAAGAGGGTCAAGAGGAATATGAAGGCCGTCGTCAAGAACGTCAGGAGCGGGGCGTTCGCGAGGGAATGGATCAGGGTTTGGAGGGAGAGGCCGGAGAAGCTCAAGGCCCTCATGAAGGCGATCGAGCGCCACCCGATAGAGAAGGTCGGGAGGAAGATACGGAAGCTATCCGGGCTGGAGGAGTAGGGAAGGGGGGTGGAAGGGATCGGGAAGACCATAAGCGAGAAGGTCCTCTCGAGGGCCTCTGGCAAACCCGATGCCTCGGCCGGGGACATAGTCCTGGCCGAGATCGACCTGCTCATGCTCCACGAGATAACGGGCCCCTTGGCGATAAGGGCCTTCGAGGAGATGGGCTTCGAGAGGGTGTGGGATCCATCCAAGGTCGTCGTGGTCTTCGATCACAACGTACCGCCGAGCGACATAAGCTCGGCATCCATGATGCGCGAGATGAGGTCCTTCGTCCGAGCCAAGGGCTTGACCAACTTCTTCGAGATCGGTAGGGGCGGTATAGCGCATCAGCTATTGGCGGAGAAGGGGATGTCGGCCCCGGGGAGGCTGATAATCGGTGCCGATAGCCACACCTGCACGGCCGGGGGCCTGGGGGCGTTCGGCGTCGGGGTCGGATCGACCGAGGCGGCCGCCGTGCTGGGGACTGGGAAGCTCTGGCTCAGGGTCCCGGAGACCTATAGGGTGATAGTGCGCAATAGGTTGATCGAGCCATCTTCGCCAAAGGATTTGATATTGGAGATAATAGGCGAGATAGGCATGGAGGGGGCGATATATAAGGCCATAGAATACTGCGGCGAGGGCATAAGGTCGATGAGCTTGGATGGCCGGTTGACCTTGGCCAATATGTCGATAGAGATGAGCGCCAAAACGGGCATAGTGGAGCCCGATGAGAAAGTCGCTTATTACATAAGGGAGAGGACTGGGGAGGACGTGGAGCTTGTGAGGAGCGACGAGGACGCGGTGTTTGAGGAAACGTTCGAATTCGATGCCTCCAAGACGGAGCCGTTGGTCGCGGTCCCGCCCAGGATCGACGACGTCAAACCGGCGAGGGAGCTGGGGGGAGTGGAGATCGATCAGGCCTTCTTGGGCTCGTGCACCAACGGGAGGCTGGAGGACTTGAGGGCGGCCGCGAGGATATTGAAATCCAATAGGGTGAACCCAAGGGTTAGGATGATCGTGACGCCGGCATCGATGGAGGTATATCGCGAGGCCATGAAGGAGGGGCTATTGGATATATTCGCGAGGGCCGGGGCGATAATTTGCTGCCCCTCGTGCGGCCCCTGCTTGGGAATGTCGCAAGGGGTCCTCGGCCCCGAGGAGGTTTGCGTATCCTCCACGAATAGGAACTTCGTGGGGAGGATGGGGCATAGGAGCTCCAAGGTGTACTTGGCCTCCCCGGCCACCGTGGCGGCTTCCGCGATAACCGGGAGGATAACCGATCCGAGGGATATTGAATGAAAGTCCTAACGGGCAAGGTAACGAAGCTTCCGGACAACGTCAATACGGATGACATAATACCCGCCAGATATCTATCGAGCATGGATTTGGATGCGATGACCGAGCACGCTTTCGAGGATTACGATGCGAGCCTAAAGGAGAAGGTCAGGGAAGGGGGGATCATAGTGGCCGGCAAAAACTTCGGATGCGGGAGCTCCAGGGAGCACGCCGTGATAGTCCTCAAGAAGGCGGGCCTCAAGGCCGTGATCGCGGAATCGTTCGCGAGGATCTTCTTCAGGAACTCCATAAACCAGGGGCTCCTGGCGCTCCAGCTCGAGGGATCCTCAGAGCCAATCAAGGATGGGGATTCGGTCAAGATAGACTTGGAGAGGTTCATCGTCGAGAACGAGACTAGGTCGTCGATCCATCGCTTGAGGCCGATCCCGCCGTTCCTGCTATCGATATTGAACGAGGGCGGCCTGGTTCCGTATCTCAAGAAGAGGAGGGGTTGGGGGATTGAGGCGTAGTAGGGGCGAATCGGCGCCGTAATGCGCCGGCATATCTGGCCAAAAGGGACCTCTCCGATATCCGCTTCTCCTTGGGCCTAAAGCCCTCCAGCCTCCGCCCGATCTCGTCGCTCGGGATGGCCAGATCCAGCCTCCTGCGGGGTATGTCTATCTCGATCGGGTCCCCGTCCCTGACCACGGCTATCGGCCCGCCCAGGGCCGCCTCGGGCTCCACGTGGCCTATGCATGGCCCCCTCGTTCCACCCGAGAACCTCCCATCCGTCACTAGCGCGACCCTCTCAAGGCCCATGCCAACTATCAGGGAGGTCGGGGCCAGCATCTCCCTCATCCCAGGCCCGCCGACGTAGCCCTCGTACCTTATCACCACGACGTCCCCCTCCCGAACCCTGCCCTCGCTTATCCCCTTCACCGCCTCCTCCTCAGAATCGAACACCACAGCCCTCCCCGAGAACCTCAACATGGCCTCTGGGACCGACGAATGCTTGACGACCGCTCCATCAGGCGCGAGGCTCCCCCTCAGTATCGCTATGCCCCCCTCAGCGTGGATGGGCCTATCCAAGGGCCTGATGACCTCCTCGTCCTCTATCGAGGCCTCCCTCAGCAATTCCCCAATGCTCTTCCCGGAAACGGTCATCTCCCCCTTACTCAGGAATGGCTCGAGCCTCCTCAGGATGGCGGGGACCCCCCCGGCCCTATCTAGGTCGATCATAAAGTAGGGGCCGCCCGGCCTCATGTCGCATATATGCGGCACCCTCCTCCCGATCTCATCGAACTCCTCGAGCCGTAGGTCGATCCCGAGCTCCGCCGCTATGGCCCTGAGGTGCAATACGCTGTTGGTGGAGCCCCCCAGGGCCATATCCACGGCTATCGCGTTCCTGAAGGCCCCCAAGGTCATTATATCGCTGGGCTTTATCCCGGACTTCAGGAGATCCATGACCCTCCTCCCGGATTCCTCGGCGATCCTGAGCTTCTTCGCGGTTACCGCATGCGATGTGGCGCACCCGGGCAGCGACATCCCCATGGCCTCCGTCAGGCAGGCCATCGTGTTTGCGGTGAACATCCCGGCGCAGGATCCCGGGCCGGGACAGGCCGAGGATTCCAGCTCCGCCAAATCCCGCTCGGATATGGTCCCCCTCTTCAGCTCCCCCACCGCCTCGAAGACCGATATCACGTCGACCCTCTTCCCCCTATGGATCCCCGGGTACATGGGCCCCCCGGTCACCACTATGGAGGGTATATCCAACCTGGCCGCGGCCATTAGGTGGCCCGGGAGGATCTTATCGCAGGAGGATATCAGGACCATGGCATCGAAGGCGTGGGCCCTCACCATGGCCTCGATGGAATCGGCTATCAGGTCCCTGCTGAATAGGGAATACTTCATCCCCTCGTGGCCCATCGCTATGCCATCGCATATGGCTATCGTATCGAACTCGAGCGGAGTGCCCCCGCTTGATCTGACCCCGGCCTTAACGGCCTCGGAAACCCTCCTGAGGTGAACGTGGCCGGGGACTATTTCGTTCCAGGAGTTTACTATCGCGATCAACGGCCTCCCTATATCCCCATCGGATAGCCCAGTGGCCTTGAGGAGGGCCCTCCTCGGAGCCGCCTCCGCCCCCTCCTTCATCCTCGCGCTGAGCATCCCCAATCCCATCCAGATATGGCCCTCGGGAATGCTTAAAAGCTATGTTATCCTTAGGGCTGGCGAGGGCGATTTGGAGGACCTAATCATAATAGGATCGGGATGCGCCGGATGCACGGCGGCCATATACGCCTCGAGGGCGGGCCTCGAGCCGTTTGTGATCGAGGGGCCGCAGCCCGGGGGCCAATTGGCGATGGCCGGGGAGGTCGAGAACTTCCCCGGATTCCCGGATCCTATCCCGGGCCCCGCCTTGGTCGAGAGGATGAGGCAGCAGGCGGAAAGGTTGGGCGCGCGATTCGAGGGCGCATCCGTTATCAGGGTTGATTTTTCGAAGAGGCCCCTGGAGGTCTTCACGGAATCGGAAGCGTACGGAGCGAGGAGCATCATAATAGCCACCGGGGCCTCGGCGAAATGGTTGGGGCTCGAGTCCGAGAGGAGGCTGATCGGCAGGGGGGTTTCCGCATGCGCTCATTGCGATGGATATTTCTACAAGGGGAAGAGGGTCGTCGTCGTCGGCGGCGGGGACACGGCCCTGGGGGAAGCGCTCTTCCTGAGCGGGATAGCTAGGGAGGTAATAGTCGTGCACAGGAGATCGAAGCTCAGGGCCAAGAGGGCCCTGCAGGAGAGGGCCTTCGGTAACGATAGGATAAGGTTCGAATGGAATAAGGTCGTTGCGGATATATTGGGCGACGAGAAGGTGAGCGGGGTCCTCCTGAAGGACGTCATCACAGGCGAGGTGAAGAAGATCGATTGCGATGGCCTATTCGTTGCAATAGGCCACAAGCCCAACACGGAGGTCTTCAGGGGTCAATTGGAGATGGATGAGGAGGGCTACATAATAACCAAGGACCTTGTGAAGACCAGCGTGGACGGGGTCTTCGCCGCCGGCGACGTATGCAGCAAGAATTATAGGCAGGCGGTGATAGCCTCGGCGCTCGGCGCCATCGCGGCCATGGAGGCCGAGAGGTTCCTCGAGGGCAGATCCCTCTGATCGCTCCCCCTTCGACCCGAAGATTTAATTATCCGCCCCTTCGAAGGCACGGCGCCATGTTGATCAGCGAATTGGCTGGAAAGAGGGTCTACGATTCCTCGATGGCCTCGTTGGGGAAGGTGAAGGACATCGAGATCGATCCGGTTGGTTTGGTGGCGAAGTACCTCATAGTCGAGCTCGATGGAGGGGCCGCGAGGAGGATCTTGGGCGGCAGGGCCGTATTGAGGAAGGCCAAGGCCAAGGTCCCCACCTCGTATATACATCGCCTCGGGGACGCCATCGTCTTGAACGTCGCCATGGACGACCTCAGGGGGAGGCTAGAAAGGGTCTAAGGATCCCCAGGGGTATTTAATTCCCCAGCGAGCCCGCGCTCGATCCGCGCGATCATGAGCCCAGGGAGAACTCCTCGTGGATCGCCCTCACGGCGGTTGCGCCGTCGGATTCCCCAACCACGAACGATATATTCAATTCCGAGGACCCCTGGGCTATCATCCTCACGTTGACGCCCTTCCTCGCGACGGCCGTAAAAACCCTGGCCGCAACGCCCGGGGTCCCCCTCATGCCGGCGCCAACCGCGGCCACGACGCAAACATCGTCTTCCGATATCACCTCCTTGACCAATCCCCTCTCCTGAAGATCCCTCCTAAGGGCCGCGACGGCCTCCTTGGAACTCGCCCTGGGAACGACGAGGGATATGTTATACTCGGATGAGCTTTGGGAGATCATGAGCACGTTTATCCTATTATCCCCCAGTATTTTGAATATCCTGGCGGCCGCGCCCGGCGCCCCAACCATGCCCGCCCCGCTAACGGTTATGAGGCTCACGTTTTTTATCAGCGTGACGGCCTTCACAACCTTATCGCTTCGATCCCCCCCTTCCTTTGTTATGAGGGTCCCCTCCCCATCCGGGTCGAACGTGTTCTTTATCCTCAGCGGTATGCCTTTCTCCGAAACGGGCTCCAATGCCCTCGGGTGCAGCGATTTCGCCCCGAAGAAGGCCATCTCGGCCGCCTCGGAGTAAGATACCCTCCGTATGGTCTTGGCGGATGGCACGATCTTCGGATCCGCTGTCATGAGGCCGTTCACATCGGTCATCAACCATACTTCGTCGGCGTCGAGTAGCGCCCCCAATATTGTGGCCGTATAATCCGATCCCCCCCTCCCCAGGGTAGTCACGATGCCATCGGCGGTCCCGCCTATGAAGCCCGTCACCACCGGGATCGAGCCGCTCCTGAGCCTTCCCTCCAAAACGGCCTTGACCCTCTCCCTTGCCAACTCGTAGATGGGCGCCGCCTCGCCGAAGTTGGCGTCGGTTATTATCCCGGCCTCGAAGCCCGTGAAATATTCGGCCCTCATGCCCAAGTCCCGGAGGGCGCCGCATAATATCCTCGTCGAGAGCCTCTCGCCGAAGGAGAGGATGTAGTCCCTGGATCTGGGCGTGAGCTCCGAGAGATATGAAACGCCTATCAGGGCCCTTCCGAGATCCGAGAGCTCCCTCTCGATATTGCCAGCGAGCTCCCCCCTGAGCCCCGGGTCGGAGACAGCCTCCTCGAGGGCATCCAGGTGCCTTTTGGATAGCCTCTCGAGGAACCCCTCCACGTACGCCCTTTCGCCAGCCTTGGCCCTCTCGGCGGCCCCGATCAAATCATCGGTGACGCCGCCCATCGCCGAGGCGACTACGGCGATTTCCTCTATCTGGCCCTTATACCTCTTAACTAGCTCGGCGGCGTTCCTTATCCTTTTGCCGTCCGATAGGGAGGTTCCGCCGAATTTCATGACTATCCTCAAGGCCCAGCTTTGCGCCTCCCAAAGCTCCCCATTGGGCTCGAGCTTTTCATGGGAGTGAAATTTAAGCTTAAGGGGGTGGAATAGCAAACAATAATAGGGATAGGGCAATCGGTAGGATCGGCGATCCGATATGAAAGTGGACGGATACGAAATCCCCGAGGGCCTATATTATTCCAGGGAACATGAATGGGTGAAGGTGGAGGGGGATCGCTGCAGGGTCGGCATAACCGATTATGCCCAAGCGACTTTGCACGACATAGTATACGTGGAATTGCCGAAGATCGGCTCGAGGGTTTCCCAGATGCAACAGCTCGGCACGGTCGAATCCGTAAAGGCCGTGTCGGAGATATATTCCCCGATCTCGGGGGAGGTATTGGAGGTCAACGAGGAATTATCCAAGCATCCCGAGCTGGTGAACGAGAGCCCCTATGAGAGGGGGTGGATAGCCATAATAAAGCCGTCGAGCTTGGAGGCCGATCTGAGGAACTTGATGGATCCAAGGGGGTATTCGGAGTTCCTGCGGGCCCTCCTGAAGAAATGACGAAGCGGCCTACTTCAGGGGCACATACATGGAGCTCCTCGATGCCCCTATGCCGGGCGCGCCGTGGACCACCTTCTTGTTGGTGATGGCGAATTCCCCAAGGTAATGGCCGATCATCTCGGGCTTAATTTCCACGGGGACGAACTCCTTCCCGTTGTGGACGAGTATGGTGAAACCGACCATCTCCGGAAGGATCACCATATCCCGGCAATGCGTTTTGACGGGTTTCCCCCCCTTGGCCTTCGCCTCCCTGATCTTCTTCAGGAGCTTCCTCTGCTCCTCCGTGAGGCCCCTCAGGAGCGACCTCCTTTGCCTCGAGGGGAGCATCTTTATGAAGTCATCCATGGAGACCTCTAGGAGCTGCTCCAAGGTCAGGCCCCTATAGGTGAACTCCTTCACCATTTCCCATCAGGCCGATCCCTATTCCAAGGCCCCTTATTAACCCTATCACAAGCCCATCAATTCCAGACGAGCGCCGCAATGCGATGGCCGCTCTATTCCCTGCCCTTCCGCCCGCGCCCGGTCCTCCTGGCGGCTATCAATCCGACCTTCCTGCCGGGCGGCGCGTTGCGGCTCACCGTCTCGGGCTTCCCCGCGTGCTTATGCCTTCCGCCCCCGAAGGGATGGGAGGCGGCCACCATGGCGGTCGCCTTGCTCGTGGGCCATTTCCTGCCCCTGGCCCTCATCAATTTCCATTTATTCCCGGCTTTGACGAAGGGCTTCTCCGTCCTCCCGCCCCCGGCCACCACGCCCACCATCGCCAAGCATTTATCGCTCAAGTACTTCGTCTTCCCGGAGGGCAACCTCACCTCGGTGCCGAACGGCGTATGGGCCACGACTAGGGCATAGGCGCCGGAGGATCTCGCCATGGTGCCCCCGTCCCCGGGCTGCATCTCCATATTGCAGACCAACGTCCCCTCCGGTATCTTCCCCAAGGGCCGCACCTCCCCGATACCTATCTCGGAGCTCCCCCCTATGGATATCTCCTGCCCCACGAAGAGCCCCTCGGGGGCCACGAGGTAGCACTCCTGGCCATTCTCCAACTCGATCCTCGCCAAGGGCGCCCCCCTGCCCGGCTCGTGGAGCAATTCTTCCACCCTCCCCCTCACCCCGGCCTCCAATTCCCTCTCCGATAACCTCGGGTATTGGGCCGGGGCCACCCTCCTATGGGTCGGGGCCCTGAAGACCGAGGTGCCCCTCCCCCTCCTCCTCACAAGGATCCTCTTTCCCATGCCCTTCGCGCCCCCTCACAGTATCCCGAGCTTTACCGCGAGCTCCGAGGCCTTGAACTCCGGGCTCAATTTCACGAAGGCCTTCTTAAGGCCTTGGGGCGTTATGCAAATATTCACCTTCTCCACCTTCACCTCATATAGGGTTTCCACGGCCCTCTTCACATCCCTTTTGGACGCCTTGAGGTCCACCACGAACGTTATTTTGTTCTCCCTCTCGATCAGGCCCACGGAATCCTCGGAAACCAAGGGATAGAGTATCGTCTTATGCGCCCTTTCGCTCAATGCAACGCCACGCCCTCGAACAACTTCTCCAAGCCCATTATCGCGGACTCCGACCAGAGCGTCAGCCTACCGGCATGCGTTCCCGGAGCCAAGAGCTCCACGTTCAGCTTATTCAAGGTCACAACATCGACCCCCGGTATGTTCCTGGCCCCCCTCACTATGCCTTCATCGCTCCCGACGACTATCAGCGGCCCCCTCGGGATCCTCTTAACCCTACCGCGCGAGCGGGATCCCCTGGGCAATATCTTCTCCCTCGAGAGGACCCTCTCGACATCTTTCCAGACCCCTATCCCCTTCAGGGCTTCGATGACCCTCGACGTCCTATCGAGCTTCTGTATCTCATCCGATACGATTATGGGGAAGCTCTCGATCCCATCGATCACATGCCCCCTCTTCTCGATCAATTCCCTCACCCCAGTCGCGGCTATCGCGGAGGCCAGCGCCAACTTCCTCTCCTTCCTGTTTATCTTCTTCTCAATCACCTTCTCGGCCCTCGGGGGATGGGCCAGCCTCCCCTTCACGGTGCCCGGGGCGAAGGCGGCGGATCCGGCCCTCGGGTGGCGCTCCCCCTTGACCCTCGGGACCCTGGCGAGGCCATGGCCGACCCCGTAGGATTCGGCGGTCGTCCTCTTCCCGGCCATCGGATCCCTGCCCTTGGGCTGGAGCCTATGGGTCTGCAGGGCGACGACCGCCCTCCTTATGAGATCCGGCCTATATCGGGTTTGGAATACCTTGGGTAACTCCACCTCGCGAATGGGCTTTCCCTCGAGATCGATCACGCTGGTCTTCATGGGGGCGCACTCCTCAGCCCGCTAGGCTTATGTACTCGATGCGGGGTGCCTCCACCCGCTCCGGGCCCCTCATGGGATATCTCAGGATCACGGCCCTTTTCATGGGGCCGGGGACGCTTCCGGATATTATCGCGAAATCCCCCCTTATGACGCCATAATGCTTGAACCCCCCCTTGGGGGTGATCTTGGATCCATCCGAGCCGATTTCGAGCACCTGCTTATTGTACTCGGTCCTTTGGAAGAAGCCCATCTGCCCTGCCCTCGGCACCGAGTACATCACGAAGGACGGATTCCAAGGCCCCAGGGTCCCGACCTGCCTCCTAGTCTTCCTGGCTTTGTGATGCTTCCGGATTATCCCCCATCTCTTCACGGGCCCTTGGATCCCCTTGCCCTTGGTTATGGAGAGCGTATCGATATACTGCCCCTTTTGGAAGACCTCCGAAATCCTCACCTGATTCCCGAGCAGCTTCTTCGCATATTCCAGGGCTTTCACCACGCTATCCCCGCCCACCTTCACCTCCAATAGATCCGGGCTCTTCTTCCCGGTCGAGGTTAGCTTCGGTTGGGTGGCCATGAGGACCCTGATCTCGTGGATCTTGTCGATCGATTGCTCCAGAGCCTCCAATTTGCCTGGATCCGCCTTTGGCGGTTTCACGACCCTCGAGATCTCGGGCGGCAACCTCTCGGACCACGCCTCCCCCAAGGCCTTGAGGCCATCCTCGGTGAGTTGATAGGCCCTGATGGCGCATGCGATCATCGGGGGGGCATCCAGGATCGTTACCGGGATGGCCACCTCCTTGCCGAATGTGAGGGATCCCTGCCTATTATCGATGATGACCGTATGCGCGGTGCCCGCCTTATACGCCATGAACCCCAACAAGCGCGGCTCGCCCCCGACGTTGGGCCAATTCCTCACCCTGGCCCTCCATCCCCTGGCCCTCCCCCTCGGAAGATAGGCTAGGGATCCATGCTTCGGTGAATGCTTCTTCCTCCTTCCCACTGCCCCTCAACCCCTTGAATCGTCCCGCGCCCGAACCCCTTTTACCCGGACTTCGAGGATCGCCAAACCGGGCCTTTGGGGCGGCCGCGATTTCGGGCCCTTGCCCAAGCGGGCCTTCCCCGAAGCCGTTTTGACGATCTCGATCGAGGTTTTGACTATCCACGAATGAAGCATCAATAAAAAGATTTTGACACCCTTCGGGTCCGAATGCGGATGGCTTTCGGGGGCCTCGCAATGGCCAAAGGGACCTCCTTTTAAACGACCGACCCCCCAAACTGCGCCACTTTTAATTACGACTTCCCCCCCTTCCCCCAACCCGCCCATGGACCTTGATCTAATCCGAGCATTGGCGGCGTATTCGATCGGTTGGTTGGCGCTTTTCGCGCTTTCGCGGGCCCTGAAGCTGAGGGATAAGGGGATATCAGTGGGGCCCTTCTATCTATCCTATAGGACTAGGGCCCTCAACAACCTATTGGAGACGATCTCAAGTAAGGGAAGGGGGCTTTGGAGGGCGTTCTTCAACGCCGGCGCGGTCCTCGGGATGGGCATGATGGCATTCATAATATATCGCTTGGCAATCAACGCCAGCCTCCTGATGAACCGCTCCGAGGGGGCCGATAGGGTTGCCGTGCTCGTCCCGGGAATCACCGTTGGGATCGAAAACCTGCCGTATCTATTCCTAGCGATCGCGGTCCTCGTCGTAAGCCATGAGGCATCGCATGGCGTGGCCAGCCTCTTGGAGGGGATCAAGCCGAGATCGGTCGGCGCCTTCTTGGCCTATCTAATACCCGGGGCCTTCGTGGAGCTGGACGAAAAGGAGTTGGGCGCCCTGGGTTGGCGCCCTAGGCTCAGGATATTCGCCGCGGGATCCTCGGCGAACATATGCCTGGCCCTCCTTTTCTTGGCCCTGTTATCGAGCTTCCCCGCCACGATCCATCCCATATATTCGACCGAGCCCTCCGGCGTCTTGGTAACGGGCGTGGTGGAGGGTGGGCCGGCAGCAGAGGCTGGGGTCAGGGTTTGGGATGTGATATTCGCCGTGAACGGCACGAGGCTCCGCGACCCAAGCGCCCTGAGGTCCTATCTATCCTCGGCGAAACCGGGATCGGTTTTGGTTGCCACGACCGATAGGGGGATTCTCCTCATTCCGACCAAGGCCCATCCGCTCAATTCGAGCCGGGCGACGATTGGCATCTACCCCTTCCCATTCTTCGAACCAAGGATCCCCCTAGCCCCAAAGGAGCTCCCATATCGGTTATTGATCGCCGAGAATTGGCTCTTCATGATACTTTTGAATGTCGCCTTGGTCAACATGCTGCCTATCTACCCCCTCGACGGGGATAGGTTCTTGGATGCCCTATTGGACGCTATCGGGATCAGGAGGAAGAGATTCGTGAGGATCCTCGCGAGCACCGCATGCGGTGGCCTCCTCCTCGCGAATCTAGCGCTCTCCTACATCAATTTCGGGTTCTTCAGGTTCTAAGGGAACGCCCATGAAGTGCTCGATCTGCAAATCCTCCGCCGCGATATACTTCAGGAGGAATGAGGGGATCGCCCTATGCGCCGATTGCCTAATTTGGAATTTGGAAAACAAGGTCCGCCGCACGGTCTCCAAATACGATATGCTGAAGCCCGCCGATAGGATCGCCGTCGCGATCTCGGGTGGCAAGGATAGCCTATCCCTCCTCAAGATCCTTTCAAAGCTCACGGCCAAGTTCCCGAGATGCGAACTCTTCGCGGTGATGGTGGATGAGGGGATAAGGGGCTATAGGGATAGGATCCTATCCGATGCCAAGGCGTTCTGCGAGATCTTGGGGATCCCCTGGGCCGTTGTGTCGTTTAAGGAACTCTATGGCCTAGCCTTGGACGAGATGCTCGCCGCTCGGCCCGGGGAGAACCCCTGCTCCTATTGCGCGGTTCTCAGGCGGAAGGCCCTGAATAACGCGGCGAGGGTCTTGAAAGCGGATAAGCTGGCCCTCGCGCACAACTTGGACGACGTTGTGCAAACCTTCCTCCTCAATCTAATGCTGGGGGATCCGGATAGGGCCCTCAGGGCCCTATCCCCAGTTTCCCCCAGAGCTCCAGGCGCCGTGCCGAGGATAAAGCCCCTCTTCAGGATCCCGGAGAAGGAATTGGCCCTTTACGCCTATCTGAACGGGATCCCTATCCCCAGCTCCGCCTGCCCCTATGGGGATAGGGCCCTCAGAAACGACGTGAGGGCGGCGTTGAACCTCCTCGAATTGGGACACCCGGGCATAAAATATTCGATATTGAGATCCGCGCAATCCCTGGCGAGCTTGGCCGAATGCCCCTCGGGGGGAGGCACCGGGATTTGTAGGGTCTGCGGAGGGCCATCCTCTGGGGATATCTGCAGAGCCTGCGCGATCGCGGAGGGCAATTGGCGGCGGGACATCGCGGTTGGGCATCCCGGTGCCCCACGCGCCAACCCTCGCTCGGCTCAGGCCCGCTCCCCTCCGAGCGCCGGCGCCGGACCTTAGGTGTGCTCTTTCCCAAGCCTCCACCGGTTCGGCCCGCGCGGGCGGCCTCCCCTCCCCTCCGGGAGGGGGTCGCCGCCCTACGCCGCCCCCGGAGGACGAACCCTCCCGGCCTGGCTTGGGAGGCGGAGCGGGGTCGTCGATGCCTCGCCGCGACTCTCGGCCCACCGTATCGGTCATTTGTGGTCGGGATGGATTCCCTCAGGGGAGACCGAGCCCCCCGCCTAAGCCCCGCCGCCGCTTTGTGATTTCCAAGGGGGATCGAATAAAGGTTCCCCTCGCCCCAAAGACTTATTTATGGCATGGGCTCTGAACCCCCCTCCAACAAAGAGCGGAGAAGCCGAATTGAGCAAGGATTCGAAAAAGCGAGCGCATCCCGATATAAAGCTATTCGGGAAATGGGACTTCGACGTCGAGGTAGAGGACCCCGGGCTCAAGCGATATATATGCCTCGAGCCCAGGTTCCTCCCCCACAGCGGCGGGAGGCATGAGCACAAGAAGTTCGGGAAGGCATCGGTGAACATCGTCGAGAGGCTGATAAACAATATGATGCGCCATGGGCGATGCGGGGGGAAGAAGGCGAAGGCCATGGGCATAGTGAAGAACGCCTTCGAATTGATCCACCTGAGGACCGGGAAGAACCCGATTGAGGTCCTGGTGAGGGCCCTCGAGAACGCGGCGCCCAGGGAGGAGGTGACCAGGGTGGCCTACGGCGGGATAGTCTACCCGATAGCCGTGGATATATCCCCCCAGAGAAGGCTGGACTTGGCCCTCAGGCATATAACCGAGGGCGCTAGGGAGGCCTCCTTCAACAACATCAAGACCATAGACGAATGCCTGGCCGATGAGATCATCAACGCCTACGCCGGGGATAGCAGGAGCTTCGCCATAAGGCGCAAGGAGGAGATCGAGAGGATAGCCCTCTCCAGCAGGTGATCCCGATTGGCTCTCGCTCTAATGCTTATATATCCCATGCCCAAATTAGACTACCAGCTCAATCCGGAGGGAAGGAAATAGGTATGAGCACTCCGTCGAAGCCGCACCTCAACGTGGTGGTCATAGGCCACGTGGATCACGGCAAGAGCACCCTAATGGGGCACTTGCTCTATAAATCCGGCGTCATAGATCAGAAGACTATAGAGACCTACGCAAAGGAGTCCGAGAAGCTGGGGGTTGGGGATACCTTCAAATTTGCTTGGGTCCTGGATAGGTTGAAGGAGGAGAGGGAGAGGGGCGTCACGATAGATCTCTCCTTCCAAAAATTCGAGACGCCGAAATATTTCTTCACCATAATCGATTGCCCGGGCCACAAGGACTTCATAAAGAACATGATAACCGGGACGAGCCAAGCCGATTGCGCGATCCTGGTGGCATCGGCGAAGAAGGGGGAGTTCGAAACCGGCATAGGGCCCGGCGGGCAGACGAGGGAGCACGCCTATCTCGCGAGGACCTTGGGCGTGGGCCAGCTCGTGGTGGCCATAAACAAGATGGACGATTCCACCGTCAACTATAGCCGGGAGCGATACGAGGAGTGCAAGAAGGAGCTGCAGGCCTTGTTGAAGGTCGTCGGCTACGATGTATCGAAGATACGCTTCATACCGACGTCCGGATGGGTCGGGGATAACCTCGTCGAGCCGAGCCCCAAGATGCCTTGGTACGATGGCCCGACCCTCGTCAAGGCATTGGATGAGTTCGTAGTTCCGCCGAAGCCATTGGATAAGCCCCTGAGGATACCCATTCAAGACGTCTATAGCATAACGGGCGTTGGAACGGTCCCGGTGGGCAGGGTTGAAACCGGCGTCCTGAAGGAAGGGGATAAGGTGGTGTTCATGCCCGCCGGGGTCGAGGGGGAGGTTAAATCCATAGAGACCCACCACATGAGGATCCCGAAGGCCGAGCCAGGCGATAACATAGGCTTCAACGTCAGGGGGGTTTCGAAGGATCAAATCCATAGGGGCGACGTCGCGGGCCACCCGGATAATCCTCCGACGGTGGCCAAGGAGTTCATAGGCCAAATAATAGTCATAAACCATCCAACGGCCATAGCCGCGGGCTATACGCCGGTCCTCCACGCCCATACGGCAACGATGGCAACGACGTTCGCGGAGCTGATAAGCAAGATAGATCCCAGGACGGGCCAGGTCGTCGAGGAGAAGCCATCCTTCCTCAAAACTGGGGATGGCGCCATAGTGAGGTTCAGGCCGGTCAGGCCGATAGTGATAGAGCCCTTCCAACAATTCCCACAGCTGGGGCGCTTCGCGATAAGGGATATGGGCATCACAGTCGCGGTCGGAGTGGTGAAGGAGGTCACGGAGAAGGGCTGAACGGGGCGCGCGGCGGGAGGCCCCCTCGGGGGCTTAAGCGCATCGGGGGCTGAATGAGATGGTTGAGAGGGCGAGGATAAGGCTATCCAGCACCAAACCGGGCGATCTGAACCAGATATGCGAGGAGATAAGGAAGATAGCGGAAAAGACCGGGGTCAGATTGAGGGGGCCGATACCGCTGCCAACCAAGCGCCTCGTCGTGCCAACCAGGAAGTCGCCCTGCGGCGAGGGCACCCATACCTGGGACAAATGGGAGATGAGGATCCACAAGAGGCTGATAGACGTGGATCCCAATGAGAGGTTCCTGAAGAGGCTGATGCGGGTCAGGACCCCAGAGGACGTCTATATAGAGATAGAGCTCGTGTAGCCGATAAACCCTCGTCTTCGCTAAGCGGCTGGTTGCGGCTCCGCTGGGGCCTCGGCCGCCTTCGCCGCCCTCCTGGCCTCGGATTTCTTCAAGCTCGTTATGTAACCAGCGACCTTGTTCCTGAGCCTCTTGGTTTTGAATACGACCAGCTCGGATACCGCCCTCTTGTTTTCCTCGAAATCCATCGTGAACCTATCCGGATATCGGCTCAGGAGATCCCTCGCCGTCCTCTTCACGACCTCCGTCCTGACCTTCCCCATTATCTATCGGCTCGCCGCGATTTATGGCATCCCCCTAAGCCGCCATGTGGCTAAATATGTCTTTCTAATAGCGGGGAATGGGGCTTTGCCCCCGTAAAGGGGCCATTCTCGAGAAGCCTTTAAATCCCCCCTCCCGGGAGCTCACGGATCAAGGAGGGGGCGGGTCGGTCTGGGCATATGTCCGAGCTAGCTAGGCCGTCCTTTCTGGAGGACCTCCATGTATTGGGCCTCATAATGGCCACATTCTCCCTCACCATCCTCTTGCCGATCCCCTTCTGCCTCCTTTTCGGCGAGATGGATCTGATCCCGATGTTTCTGGCCCCGGCGATCCTCGGGTTGGCCCTCGGCTGCCTCGCCCATGGGTTGACCCCCTCGGGGGAGCTGAGCCTATATCAAGCGATGAGGGTATCGGCGATCTCTTGGGCCCTATTGCCCCTCTTGGCGATGATCCCGATAATGCTGGCAGGTAAAATGCATTGGTTGAGCGCGTATTTCGAAGCCATGTCGGGCCTCACGGCGACGGGCCTTACGATGTTCGCAGACGTCGAGGCCCTTCCGAGATCCCTCCTGCTTTGGAGGAGCCTATTGGAATGGTTCGGCGGCATGGGCGTCATAGTGCTATTCCTATCGATCTTGGCGAGGCCCGGGGTATTGGCCTCCAGGCTCTACGCCTCCGAAGCCCGGAGGGAGAGGATTAGGCCGAGCGTGGTGGGGACGGTCCGAAGGATTTGGTGGATTTACATACTTTATACGGCGCTCGGGGCGATCCTATTCCACTTGGCTGGGATGCCGATCTTCGATGCCATAAATCATTCTATGACGGCCATAGCGACCGGTGGATTCTCGACCAAGAACGGCAGCTTGGCCCATTATGGAAACCCGCTCATCGAGGCCGTCGGGATATTGATGATGGCCCTCGGGGCGACGAGCTTCAGCGTCCATTATGGTTTGCTGGTAAGGGGGGAGAACCCCCTTCGGAATCCGGAGGTTGTGGCGATGCTGGCCTTATTGGCCATCTTCGTGCCATCGATCGCGGCATGCCTATTGGCATATTCCTCGATGGGGGTCCCCGATGCCCTCAGGTTCAGCCTCTTCGAAAGCGTTTCGGCCCTATCCGGGACCGGGTTCACGATAGGCCCGCTGTATGGCCAAGCCAAGGTATACAACGGGTTCACAAAGCTCCTCCTGACGATCCTGATGGTCATTGGAGGGGGATACGGCTCAACCTCGAGCGCCATAAAGCTGTTCAGGCTGGTATTGGCGATCAAATACATCCGATGGGCCCTCAAGAAGGAATTATTCCCATCCATAGCGCTCCCATTGAAGATCGGGGATAGGGAGGTCGAGATCGATGAAGTTCTGGAATCGTTCAGGCTAATGTTCCTCTACATAGCTCTCTTGGCTATCGGCGCGGCGATCATGGCGGCATTCGGATTCGAGATAGGGGACTCCCTCTTCGAATGCGCATCCGCCCAAGGGAACGTGGGCCTCTCGGTCGGGATAACCTCGGAAGCCCTCCCCCCGATTCCAAAATTGGTATTAATAGTCGAGATGTGGGTCGGGAGGTTGGAGATATTGCCGGCATTGGCGCTAATAAGGAGCCTTCGGGATGCCATCCGGAGGGAAAGCCTCCCGATGCCTTAAAGCTAATATATGGGCTCCTAGGACCCGAACCCCAAGGTAAGGGGTTTGAGGATAGTCATAGTCGGCGCCGGCAGGATAGGGCAACATCTGGCCAAATCCATGTCCGCCAAGCACGAAGTCGTCGTCATAGAGGCGGATGAGAAACGCGGGAGGGCCCTCTCCGCGGAAATCGATGCGCTCGTCGTGGTCGGGGACGCCACCAGGATAGAAACGTTCCGGGATGCCGAGGTGGATAAGGCCGATGTCTTCGTCGCCCTCACCGATCACGATGAAACGAACCTCTTGGCCTGCGTCCTGGCTAAGGAAATGGGCGTCCCCAGGTTGATCGCCAGGATATCCGACCCAAGCCTCGCCAGCACCTTTGAAAGATTGGGGATAGAGGAGGCCATATGCCCGGAGACCATAACCGCGAATCTAATCGAGGGCGCGATCTCGGGATATCATATGATCGCGCGCATATTGTCCTCCAAGACCGGCGATGCGGTCCTCCTCGCGGTCACCGTCGAGAGGGGATCCAAGGCCGATGGGAAGAAGATAAGCGAGCTGGAAATGCCAAAGGCCTCATCGATCATAGCCATATACAAGGGCGATTCTTTGGAGTTCCCGAACGGGAACACAAAGCTCTCCGAGGGGCAGAAGGTATTGATACTTACGCCATCCAAGGAAGCCGACAAATTGAGGTCCCTGTTCCTCAAATGAATCGCGTCAGGGATGAGGGGCGATCTTTGAGGGGGTCGCATCCCCCAAGGCTCTTCGCATCGGTTCTATTATTGGTGATTGCGGCCAGCTCGATCCCCCCAGCGGCGCAGGGCCGAGCTGCCGAACATAGGGGGGCCTATGCCGATGGCATCGAATTCATCCACTATCTGGACGAGAGCGTGGCCGTGAGGGAGGTTCAATCGGGGAACCTCCACGCCTACTTTTGGAGGATCCCCTTGGAGATGGCGGCCCAGCTGAGGGGGGATCCAAACGTCCGCATCCACAAAACGCCCGGGGGGATCCTCAGCCTGCTCCTCAACCCGGCCCCAGCCCCGGATGGGGGGTTGAACCCCTTCTCCATAAGGGCGGTTAGATGCGCGGTGAATGGATTGATCGATAGGGGGTACATAGTCAATGAGATCCTGAAGGGCTACGGGGTTCCCATGGTGAGCCCCATCGGCCCCTTCGATCCAGATTATCCAATAATCGCGGACGATCTGGAATCCCTTGGAATCTCCTACGATCCCGGCTCGGCCGAGAGGAAGATCTCGGAAGCTATGGAACTCGCTGGGGCGAGGAAGATCGATGGGAAATGGGCCTTCAACGGCGAGCGCATCGTGCTCAAGTTCTTCATTCGAAGCGATGACCCGATCAGGAAGGCCATAGGGGAAACGCTGGCCTTCGAGCTCGAGAGGGTTGGCTTCCTCGTCGATAGGATCTTTGGCGATTTGGTCAAAGCCTACGATTTGGTTTATGGATCCGATCCAAGGGATCAAAGGTGGCATTTATACACCGAGGGATGGGGCAGATCGGGGTTCTCGGAATATGATAATGTGATATTATCCCAGATGTATTCCCCTTGGTACGGCTATATGCCTGGCTTCGGGGAACCGGGTTATTGGAACTATAGGAACGAGACGTTGGATGAGATCACGAAGAGGATAACGATGGGGAACTTCACCTCAAAGGGGGAGAGGGAGGAGCTCTTCAGGAGGGCAACGCTGTTGGGCATTGGGGAATCCGTGAGGATATTTTTGGCATCGACCATAGATCCCTACGTCACGAACAAAATGGCGGAGGGGGTGGTCGAGGATTTCGGGGCGGGGATCACGGGCAGATGGACCCTCGTCAACGTAAGGCTCCGGGGGGAGCCCGGGGGGATCGTGCGCATAGGGATGAAGCAAATATATCAGGCGTCTTGGAATCCCATCGGGGGCCTAAACGACGTATATTCCAGGATGATTTGGCAGGCGATCGCGGATCCGGATATGTGGACGCATCCGCATACCGGGAAGCCATTGCCCGTTAGGGCGACTTGGGAGGTGGAGACCGCTGGGCCCGGCGGCAAATTGAGCGTCCCGCCCGACGCCGTGGTTTGGGATCCCATCTCGGAGGCGTGGAAGCCCGTCGGGGAGGGGGCCAAGGCCATCAGCAAGGCATCGTTCCGCCTCGAATATGGGAATTGGCATCATGGGATCGCGATGGGCCGAGCGGATCTGCTCTATTGGCTATATTTCCTCTTCGAATGGGGGACCAACGAGGGCCCTGGGGATCCAACGTTCGATCCGGAATATACACCGCGCGCCGAGCCCTTCGTGAGGACCTTGAAGGGGGTTAGGTTCCTCGAGGAGGAGCGCGTGGAGGTTTACGTGGATTATTGGTACTTCGACGAGGATCAAATAGCCAGCTATGCGAGCTTATGGGCCTCAACGCCTTGGGAGATAGGCGCGGCCATGGAGAAGCTGGTCGTGGAGAGGAAGGCGGCCTTCTCGAAGAGCGCCAGCAAGGCGCGCGGCGTGGGGTGGCTATCGCTCGTAATCAAGAGCGATGCGGAGCTCATGAAGGGGGCCCTGGAGGAGCTAAGATCGAGTCGGGAGGTCCCGAAACCCCTCCGCGGCTACGTGTCCCAGGATGAGGCCCTCAAGCGCTACGATGCCGCCATCGGGTGGATCGAGCGCCACGGACATTCGGTCATAAGCAACGGGCCCTTTTATTTGGATTATTACAACCCTGAGGCCAGGACGATATCCATCAGGGCGTTCAAGGATCCTGGCTATCCGATACCGCTCGGCAGATGGAAGGGGTTCGAGGCCCTGAGGGCCGCGGAGATAGCCGGCGTTGACGCGCCATCCATTTTGGTGAAGGGAGGGGAGGCCATCGTGAGGATAAGGGTAACGATCGGGGGTGAGCCCAGCTCGGAGGCGAGCGTTGCGTATAGGATAATGAACCCGAGGGGGATCACCGTTTCCAAGGGATTGGCCAAGCCAACCGAAATGCCCGGGATCTTCGAGATAAGGCTGAGCGGGGGAGAAACGCTCGCGCTCGAGCCCGGATCCTATGCGCTGAGGATATCCGCCATCGCTCGGGAGGCCATAAAGCCATCGATCTTCGAAACGGCCTTCCTATTATCGGAGGAGCCCATCCCCGAGCCCCCAAGCGGGGCCAAGCCCGCGCAGCAGCCCGGGGGTGCCTTGGGGCGGATTTCCCCCAGCCTGGCAATAGCGTTCCCATTGGCGCTGATCGCGGCGCTCGTGGCGCTCCTCCTGAAGCTAGCGAGATCGAGGCGCCATTGGCGCCGCTTCGGGAATGGGGGATGAGCAATGGCATTGAAGGGATTTTTGATCCAAAGGGCCCTAAACATGGCGGCTATATTGCTGATTACGGTTTTGTTAACGATGGCGATACTCGGGCCCTCGGCCGATGCGATCCTCAAGAGGGCGATAGAGCAGGAGACGAGGACCGAGATACTCCAAAACAAGGAATTGGTTGGGAAGTTCAAGGACCCCGGGGAGTTGGAGGATTACGTCAAATCCCAGGTCCAGGGGAGGATATCCTCCATGGGCCTGAACGACCCTTGGTATTCGCCCAAGAGGCTCTGGACGATCGCGATAAGGGTCATGACATTGGATTTCGGCCAATCCTATTACATCAGGGGATATGGGGGATCCTCCAACGTAAGGGATATAATATTGGAGAGCCTCCCTAGGACCGTATTGCTCTTCGGGACCGCCACCCTCTTGACGGCGATCTTGGGGATCCTCATCGGGGCCGCGGCGGCCAAGAGGGCCGGCTCGCTTTTGGATAAGATCGTGATGGGGTATGCCGCGATCAGCAATAGCTTCCCGCTTTGGTGGATCGGGATGCTCGCGATACTCCTATTCTCCTATACGCTCAGGATATTCCCGGCTAGGGCGACCCCCCCGATCCCGCCGGCGGATCCCGCGTACCCCGCGGCGCTCCTCTATCACATGGCATTGCCCCTGCTCACCATGGTCTCGATGGGCTTCGGGGGCTGGGCCTATATGGTTAGGAATTTGATGGTCGGGGTGCTCCAGGAGGATTACATAATGGTCGCCAGGGCCAAGGGGGTCCCGGAGGGGAGGATCCTATATGGGCATGCGCTCAGGAGCGCGGCCCCCCCGATCGTAACCATGATGGCCTTGGCGCTATCCGGGTCCTTCGGCGGGGCGATGATAACGGAGGCGGTCTTCGATTGGCCGGGCCTCGGGAGGCTCTATTGGGAGGCGATCGGCCTGCTCGACGTCCCCGTGATAGTGGGCTTGACGTATGTTTCGACGCTAGTATTCCTCCTGAGCGTATTCATGACGGATATCCTCTACGGCATCCTCGATCCAAGGATAAGGATCGGATAGGGGGTTGGCGGTCCGTTGAGCGCGCTCCCCGTTGGATCCCTGTGGAAGGAATACCGGAGATATAGATCGGGCTTGGCGGGCTTGGCGCTTCTCGCCTCGCTCTTGGCGCTCTCCGCCATGGCGATCGCTTTGGTACCGCTCGATGCCTATGGGCAATGGAACAATCCATCTTATTGGTCCGAATATCCCAAGGCCGCGCCGCCGGCATGGGTGAATTACATAACCGGCCTAAAGTTGCCAGAGCACCTGGTCCTCAAGGATCCGATCATCGATCGCTCGGCGATCGGCCGCGTAAAGGTAATAACGCATACCTTTCGTTTCGCATTTCCCTATGAGGCCTTCCCAGATGACTTCGTTTTCAAATTCTCGCTAAAGTATGGCGCGTCTCCGCCGCTGGTGGAGCTCTCGGCTGAAAGGCCAGATGGCGTTCGCATGCTCTTGGCGAGGAGCGCCATGCCCCCGAGGTCGGAGGGATCGGAGGCTCGCGCGTATGACTCGGCCATATTCTCGACCGATAGGAACCTGAGGGTCAATTTGGCGAATCATTTGGCCGAAAGGCTTGGGATCCTCGCGAGCCCCGATGGGATCTCGCCCGAGCGGATGATATTCGCCAAAGGAGGCCCATCGATGGCCGATGGGGGGACGGGGGTTCTAAAGGGCGATTACGCCTTCCAAGCCCGCTTCTTCCTCCTCGGGGATCAAGACGACGTCATCTCGAGCAGCTTGGTGATAGGCGGTAAGGTATTCGGGCTATTCGGCACCGACGACCTCAGGAGGGATCTATCGGTGGGGATATTGTGGGGCACGCCGATAGCACTATCCATAGGCATATCGGTCGCGGTCCTCTCCGCGCTGATCGGCTTGGCCTATGGCGTGATAAGCGGATATCATGGGGGGCGCCTCGATGAACTAATGATGAGGCTCAATGACGTTGCATACGCAATACCGGCGCTCCCATTCCTGATCCTCCTGGCGCTCTCCTTGGGCAGGAGCTTGCTATACGTTATAGCCTATCTGATCCTATTCGGTTGGGTTGGCATAGCGAAGGTGGCTAGGAGCGCCGCCCTGCAGATCAAGGCCGCGCCATATATAGAGGCCGTCGAGCTCTTGGGCGCCTCGAGCTGGAGGGTGATATTCAGGCACATCGTCCCCCAATTGATCCCATATGCCATAGCCAACATCGCCCTCTCGGTGCCCGCGGCGATCCTCGCCGAAGCGGGCTTGAGCTTCCTCGGGTTGGGGGATCCGAGGGTGCCCACATGGGGGCAAATCCTCCACGATGCCCAGCTCCACGGCGCCGCGGCCAGGGGGCTCTGGTGGTGGGCCCTCTCGCCCGGCATGATGTTGGCCCTATCCAGCTTGGCGTTCGTGATGATTGGATACGCATTGGATAGGGCCCTGAATCCTAGGATGAGGGGGATCTGAGCGATGGGGGGGCTCGAGGTCGAGGGATTGAGGGCCTACTACTTCCCGGCCGATAGGCCGCCCATAAGGGCCGTCGATGGGGTATCCTTCGAGCTCAAGGGGGGCTCATCTATCGGGTTCGTGGGCGAATCGGGCTGCGGGAAATCGACCCTGGGCCTCGCGCTCCTAAGGCTCCTCCCCTCCCCCGGCAGGATCGTTTCCGGAGCCGTGAGGCTCGACGGGCTCGACCTCATGGGCCTCACGGAGGGGGAGTTCGGTAGAAGCATAAGGTGGAGGAGGATATCGATGGTCTTCCAAGGGGCCATGAACGCGCTCAGCCCGGTTTATACGATTGGGCATCAGCTCTCGGAGCCGCTCATATATCGCTTGGGCTTATCGAAGGGGGAGGCGCGGAGGCTCTCCATCGAGGCCTTGGAGGAGGTCGGCTTGGGCGGGGATTTGATGGATCGATATCCCCATGAGCTCAGCGGGGGAATGAAGCAAAGGGTGATGATAGCGATGGCCTTGGCGCTGAGGCCGGAAATATTGATCGCCGACGAGCCGACTACGGCATTGGACGTCATAGTCCAAGCCCAGATACTCAATCTCTTGAAGGATTTGAGGGAGAGGCTGGGGATCTCCATAATGCTCCTAACGCATGACCTGGGGGTGATATCGGAGATAGCGGATGCGATCGCCGTGATGTACGCGGGGGAGATCGTGGAGTTGGGCCCTTCGGATTTGATATATTCGAGCCCCAAACACCCTTATACGAAGGGGCTCATGGCGGCGGCGCCGAGGATCCGAGGGGGGAGCAAGATCGCCTCGATACCGGGCCATCCCCCGGACTTGGGGAACCCCCCAAAGGGGTGCAGGTTCGGCCCAAGGTGCTCGGCGGCGATCCCGGCTTGCGAGCGCCCCCCGCCGATGGTGGAACTGGGGGCCGGCCACAGCGTTCGTTGCTGGCTCTACGGATGATCGGATCCCGGTGATCGATGTTGGGCGAATGGGGCCCGCATGGGGGCAAACAGCTCCTATCGGCCAGGGACCTGAGGAAATGGTTCCCCCTTCGAAGGGGCTTCATCGACCTCCTGAGGGGGCGCCCACCGAGGGCCTTGAGGGCGGTCGATGGCGTCTCGCTCGATCTAAGGGAGGGGGAGACGCTTGTGCTCGCGGGCGAATCGGGCTGCGGGAAGACCACGACCGGCAAGCTCCTCGTCGGGGCCATCAAGCCGGATGGCGGTTCGATCCTCTTCGAGGGCAGGGATTTGGCGAGATTGGATGGGGGGACATTAAGGGCGTTTAGGCGCCGGGCGCAAATGATCCTCCAAGACCCATATTCCTCGCTCGACCCGAGGCTCACGATCCTGGACGCCTTGATGGAGCCACTAATCATACATGGGGTTGGCGGCGGGAGGGGGGAGAGGATTGAGCTGGTTTTAAAGGCGTTGAGGGAGGTAAAGCTCGAGCCGCCTGAGGAGTTCCTCGGCAGGCGCCCCCATGAATTATCCGGGGGGCAGAGGCAGAGGGTGGCGATCGCGCGGGCCCTGATCCTGAGGCCTAGGTTGATAGTCGCCGATGAGCCGGTTTCGATGCTCGATCTATCCATAAGGGCTGGGATACTCGACCTCCTAACCTCGCTCAAGGAGAAATATGGGATCGCCTACGTTTACATAACCCATGATCTATCGATGGTCAGGCATTTCGCCGACACGTTGGCCGTGATGTATCTTGGGAAGATCTTGGAGATCGGGCCCATCGATGCCGTATTGAAGAACCCCCTCAGCCCATACACCGAGGCCCTGCTGAGGGCCATCCCGGAGCCGGATCCCGGGAATAGGCATAGGAGGATCCCGATAGGGATGAGGGGGGAACCCCCGGATCCAGCCGATCCCCCAAGCGGTTGCAGGCTCCATCCGCGCTGCCCGCTCGCCATGCCCCTTTGCAGAAGGGAGGAGCCCGAGTTGATCGAGGCGGAACGCTCGCATTACGCAGCTTGCCACCTTCGATCCTGAATCGCGCCCTTCAGAAGCCTTGACCCGCCGGATCTTCGGGCTTGATGAGCTCCCTCATCACCGCCGTAGCGTAACCCTCCCTCGTTAGGAAGAACTTGAATTTGAGATCCCCCTCGCCAAGCCTCTCGCACCGAAGATCCGTTATTGGCAGGAGGGCCCTCCTATATTTCCCAGCGCAACTGGCCTCGGGCATGGCGCCTATGTAGAACGACTTGAGCGAAATCCCCTCCTCCCTTAAGATCTCCCTCTCGATCTCCCCCTGCGCCCCCTCCGATAGCTTCACGGCGTAGCCGAACACCGGGATCACCAGGCACGCCCTCCCCTCCTCAATGGCGAGGTTCGCAGCCTCCGGATCCCTAACCGGCTCCGGCTCCCCATGGGGCAATCCATCCGCGGCCAGGGGCGATACAAGATCCCCCTCCTCGACGAACTGGAGCCCGAGGCCCCTCCGAATGCGCTCGCTCAAAACCCTATTGAAAAGATAGGATTGATAGGCCTCGACGAAGAGCCTCCTCAAACCATGGGGCAATCGCCTAAAGGCCCCGAGCGGATCCGATGGGTTGCGATTTAGGGCCCTCAATGCGATCCTTTCGAAGCGCAAGCGCCTCGGATAAGCCGAGAGGGCCTTGGCGAAATCGCCGCCCTCATAGAGCTCCATCCTGGCCGAGAAGGCATCCGGCGGCTCCCCTTCGAAGGGCCTCGCCAGGAACTCCATGAGGGCCCCCCATAGATCCCCCTTCGCCAGGGCCCTCCCCACGATATGCGTTATCGGCCTCACCGTTCCGAACCTTTGGTATCCGTAGAAGTTGGGCGCTCCCCCTAAGGCGCCCAGCTCCTCCAAGGCCTCCATGGGATCCATCCGATCCGGGTGGGGGCCCCTGACCCTTATCTCGAAGAAATTCCCGGCCGAGCTCCCGGGGCGAAGCTTATCGCCCACGAACGCCTCCGGGATCACCCTCACGCCGTCGATCGCCTTGACATCGGCCCCCTTGGCTCGAACCCCCTCAGCGGGGAAGGTCACGAACTGGGCGGTGAGGGCCCTCTTGTCCTTTATGCCGGCGAATCCAACGTCCTTCGGCTTGCACCCCATTGCCTTGGCCGCGAGCTCGATGGCGGAGAAATGGTCCACATTCGCCTTTACGAGGATGCAGCGCAGGAAGCCACCGCTCCCGGATAAACCCTTCCCCGGGAAGCGCTCGTCCGCGATCGATCCATCCAACAAGCGCTCCCTGACGATGAAATCGCTGGGCTCGGCCCTGAGCCTCCCCCCGATGCCCTCGGCTCTTGTCGCATAGCAGAGCATCCCGACGAGGACATCGATCCCCGGGACCCCCTCGGGCTCCGGGCCCGTGGATGCCCCCTCCCGCGCGGCGTCGGCTCGATGCGATCGCGCTCCCCGGGCGCCTTCAGGAGGTGGGGAACTCGTGGCCGCATTTTGGGCATTTGGCGTAGCCGCAATCCCCCATGCTCGCCGATTGGCAACCGGAGCACGCGAAAGCCCTGCCATAGCTTATATCGAATTTGAAGCCGCATTTGGGGCAAACGTAAACGCGCTTCAATCCGCATCACCGGGGAGCCCCGCTGCGATGCCGGGGCGGCTCGCGGTTGGCGCATTTACCCCCCAGATCCATCACCCCTGCCGCCGGGCCCCATCCCAACCTCGGCCAAGGTGGAACTATACGACGCCGCGACCTCCAAAACCATGGCGATCATCCCGATCAATAGGAACGTCATCCCGGCCAGGAAGGCCAGCGGCGTGAGGAAGGCGAATAATCGATCCAATGGGGCGCCCGAGACATAGGCTAGGTAGAGGAGGAATGAGGTTAGGACGAAGGAGAAGACCGAGGAGGCTATGAAGAACAGGGAGCGCTTAACCAATAGGCCCCTCCTGACCAAGGTCGCCATCTGGGCTTCTATGGCCCTCAAGCGATCCTCCGGATCGCCATGATGGGCTATCCCGCCGAGCCCCTCGGAGAGCCTCCTCCTCTCCTCGCTTAGCGCCCTTATCCTATCGATTATCCTCCCGTATCGCGTTTGAACCACCAGGGCGATGAGGCCGCACCCAGAGATCATCACGACGGGGACGAGGGTCGACTGTATCAGCGATTCCACCTGTTTTAGATCCATCTCGAACCGTCCTCGATTCGATCCCCTTCGCAAAGGGCCCCCAAATTAATATTGCGCGATGCCCGGCCATTTCGCCCATTATCCCCTCCTCATCGAGCCCAATCGGGCTTGGCTCGGTTGAACGCCCCCATTTCGACCGTTAAGGCTAAAGGATCCACCACCCCAATTCCGTAGGATGGCGATGGGGATCAGGATAAGCTACGTCGTCCACGTCTTCAATGAGGAAAGGGTCCTGGAGAGGAGCCTGAGGAGGCTCAGGGCCATACTCGAGGATGGAGACGAGCTGATAGTCGTTGATGAGGGGAGCTGGGACGGGTCCTTGAGCATAGCCGAGAAATACGCCGACAAGCTCATACGCATGCCCAAGGTGGAGACCTTCGGCAAGGCGAGGAATATCGGCGCCAGGGCGGCTAGCGGCGATATAATAGTCTCCATCGATCCGGATGTGGTGGTCCCGCTCGATACCAGGAAGAGGCTTTTGGAGGCCTTCTCGGATCAAAGGGTCGTGGCCGCGTTGGCGGACGTTAGGGTCTATCCGGAGGAGGAGACCTTCTCCGATCGCTTCTGGCACGCATTCATGAACCTGAGGATGAGGCTATCGCTCAAGATAATGCCGAACGGAAAGGGGGAATTCCAAGCCTTCAGGAGATGGGCCTTCGAGCGGGTTGGGGGCTATAGGGAGGATTTGGAGTCCGTTGAGGATTGCGATATGATAGCGAGGATCAGCAAGCTGGGCAAGGTGGTGTTCCTGCCCAAGGGATTCGCCGTGAGGGAGTCGCCGAGGCGATATAGGATTTACGGCTACCTTAGGAGCTACCTTTACTGGACGTTGAACTGGATAAGATACCTCTTCGGCATGCCCCTCCCGCGCTACGAGAGGATCAGCCATTAGGGCGCCCGGCGCGATTCTCGCCGGGAACCGGGGAGGGCAACGAGATGCCCCGCCCATCATCCCCAAATCCCCGCCCCGGCGGAGCGCTGGTTTGGGATCCATCGAGGTCGGAGGCGCGCACCCCTCAGGAACCCTTTATAAGCCTTGCATAATCCAAGGAAACGATGCCGCTGGAAGACAATGCTGTTGCGGCGATTGGGCAAACCCTCGATTGGCGGGGCTGCGCGATGATTATCAAGTTCCTCGGAGGGGTGGGGGAGGTCGGCGGGAATAAAATCCTCCTGGAGTGCGAAGGCTATAGGATACTGCTCGACTTCGGCATGAGCTTCTCCGAGAAGCGAAAGTTCTACTCCGAGCCGTGGCTTTCGCCGAGGGCCTGGGAGGACCTCATAGGCCTGGGGATAGTCCCGGAGATCGAGGGCGCCTATAGGTTCCAGGGTGGGGAGTCGGAGCCATTGGATGCTGTGCTAATCTCCCATTCGCATTCGGATCACTCGGGTTGCCTATCGCTTTTGCGGAGGGACGTCCCGGTATATTGCGGGGAAACGGCGAAGGCGATACTCGAGGCCCTGGCCGAGGTCAGGCCAAAGGGATTGGAGAACGATCTGGAAGGCCTATCGTTGATCGCTTTCAGGACCGGCTCGAGGATAAGGATAGGCCCATTCGATGTGGAACCCATCCACGTGGATCATTCCGTGCCCGGATCGTATGGCTTTTTGATCAGCGCGCCGGGCGCCTCCCTGGCTTATACCGGGGATTATAGGCTCCACGGCAACAAGCCTGAGATGACGATGGATTTCGTCGATGGGGCGTCGGGGCTGGGCCCAAATGCTATGATCACGGAGGGGACGAACATCTTGGATGGGGAGGTGATGGGCGAGCTTGACGTCAGAGGTAAGCTGAGGAAGATAATCCTCGAGTCCAAGGGCCTGGTGCTGGCGGATTTCTCGATGGCCGATTTGGATAGGTTGAATACGTTCCTTGAGGTCGCCGAGGAGAGCGGCAGGATGATGGCCATACCCATGAAGCAGGCCCACCTCCTTAGGGCCTTGAGGGGGGATAGGGGCCTCAAGGTCCCCGACCCCGAGGCGGACGATCGGATAGCCGTTTACAGGCGCTCCAAGAGGTCCTATTACGATTGGGAGGAAGAACTGCTGGATCGATGCAGAGTAATTGGGGCGGAGGACGTTAAGCGCTTCCAGGATAAATTGATACTCGCGTGTCCCTTCCAAGACCTCAGGGAGATAATCCGCATAGGGCCCGAGCCCGGGAGCTGCTATATCCTATCCACATCCGAGCCCTTCAACGAGGAGATGGAGCTGGAGAGGGAGAAGCTGGTCAATTGGCTCGATCATTTTGGAATCCCCATGTATAGGGTCCATTGCTCCGGCCACGCGATGCCGAACGAGATAAGGAGCGTGGTCGCCGAGGTGGGGCCCGATAGGGTATATCCGATCCATACGGAGCACCCGAGCCTCTTGGCCAGATTCCTCTCCGGGATCTGCGAAGCCAAGGCCCCGGAGCTTGGGAGGGCCGAGGAGCTATAATCGCGGATGGGGGCCTAGGATTAAAGAAGGGGGCGCCGGATCCGGCTCCTCAAAGCGTAACTGGGGCCTCTGGGAGGCTCACCACAGCTTCTGCGGGACCTTCGTAAGCCTCTTCGCCCCGTCCTCGGTTATCAAATACGAATCCTCGATCCTCGCTCCGCCGACCCCTGGGACGAAGAGCTTCGGGTCTATGTTCATGACCATGTTCTTCTCCAACGGCGTCGGCTCATCGGGCTTTATCAAGGGATAATCGTCCAATGTGACGCCTATGTTATGGCCCACGAATCCGCCGGGCTTGAAATAGTCCCCGTACCCCGTCTCCACGGCGGTGCGCCGCATTTCCTCATAGATATCCCCCGCCTTCACGCCCGGCTTCATTATGCTGGCCGCGTTCTTGTGCATCTTGAGGACCGCATCGCAAAGCCTCTTTTGCTTCTCCGTGGCCTTGCCAACGACCGTGGTCCTGCCGACGTCCGCGAAGTATCCCTTATACGCCATCCCGCAATCCATCCAAACCATATCGCCCTTCTTCAACTCCCTATTCGTTATCAATGGGGTCCTATAGACCCTCTCCGCGGCCTTGCCCGATACAACCCACAGGGCTAGGATGAAATCGGCGCCGGCATCGAGGAGCGCCTCCATCATGGCGGATCCGACATCGGCCTCGGTCCTGCCGGGCCTTATGGCCTCTATGGCCGCTTCGTATCCCTTGCTGATTATCGAGTTCGCCTTTTTAATGAGCGCTATTTCGTTATCGCTTTTGACCATTCTCAACCTCTCGAATTCCTCGCTGACGTCTATGAACTGGGCATCTGGGAGCCTCCCCTTCATCCTATCGAAGCACATGGCCGGCATTATGTCGTACCCTATCAAGCCTATCTTCGCCCTCTCCAATCCCTTCTCGCGGAGTATCTCGGCGGTCGCGTCGGCCACCGCCAAGAGGGTCCCCGCCGGCCCCGGCCTCTCGAGCCAACCGCTTATGGTCCTGACGTCGCTCACCCACACCTGCTCCTTTACGGCGTCCATGAAGCGATCGACAAGCAAGGTCGGCTCGCCCTCGCGGGGCAGTATGTAGGTCGATGATGCCAGCCAGACCGGTTGATAGGTATACCCGGTTAAATAGCGGATCGACGCGTGTTTGAAATAATCAGTGAAGGCCAATATGGCGTCAAGGCCCTTCTCCCTCATCAGCTCTATGCATTTTTGATTCCTCGCCACGAATTCCTCCTTCGGGAAGACCAACATTTGCGATCACTTGCGATCCCCTTCTCCGGCATTTTCTATTTAAAATTTAGCTCGGGATCAGGGGCCCGGTCCGCGCTCCCCCTTTTGGTCGGGGGGGGCCTCGAGAATTGGCCCCCAACAGCTGGGGAGGAAATTTATATGCGCGGTCGATTTTGACCCGGGAAGCGCTGTGGGGAATCCGGACTTGGGAAATCGCCGAGGGCCCCTTTTGTTCCGCGGAGCGCCAATGGCGCCCTCCAACGCCACAGCGGGTGAGGCTCGGGGATGGCCTTAGATTCCATCCTATTCGCCGTCCTGAGCATGGTTTCCACGGGGACCTCTGACCTCATATATAAGAGGGCCCGCTCCAAGGGGATACCCCCGGATTCCTTCCTCCCCGTACAGGCCATCTTCTTCAACGCCACCGCTTTGGCCCTCTTCGCCCATTCGGGCAACCTCGAGGTGCCCGGCCGGACTATCCTATTCGGCGCGGGGTGCGGCTCCATCCTCTATCTCTCCACCTACCTCTTCTTGAAGAGCTTGGGGGAGGGCCAAGCTAGCGTGAACGTCCCGATATTCAGATTGAGCTTCATACCAACCGCCGTGATGGCCTTTCTGATATTGAAGGAGGCCGCGACCCCCGGGAAGATCCTCGCCATCTGCCTCTCCGCCCTCAGCATATTGTCCCTATCCAAGGGCCTATGGGCCAGGTCACGCCGAGGGGCGCCTCGGCATCTGATATCGGCCATGCTCCTCTATAGCGTATTCGGGATCCTATACAAGCTCGCGGTCGCGGGGGGATCGGAGCCGATAGGGGTCGTAACGGCCCAGGGCGCTACGTTCATCGCCCTCTCCTTCGCCGTGGCCCTTTCAAGGGGCGCTTTGAGGATCGAGCGCGGCATCCTATCCCACGCGCCATTTTGCGGGGTCCTCCTCGCGTCGGCCTTCCTATTGCTCTTGGAATCCCTGAAGCGCGGCGACGTTAGCGCGAGCTTCTCCATAGTCCAATTGAGCTTCGTCTTCACGAGCGCTTTGGCGATCTTGATTTGGCGCGAGGAGGTTAAGGCATCCAATATATTCGGCATCTCGACAGCGGCCCTTTCGGTCCTCCTCTTCGCGTACGCTTAGCCCAGCGGCCCCATCCGGTCGAGCGAGCGCGTCAAGATCGAGCGCCCCCCTCCTTGGCGTATCTCGCTATCTCGCGAGCCACGTCCAGCGTTGTGGCGTTGCCGCCCATATCATAGGTCCTCACCCGACCCTCTCGAATGACCCTGGCCACCGCGGCCTCCAAGCGATTCGCCATCTCGACTTCGCCGAGCCAATCGAGCATGAGCTTCACCGATAGGATCATCGCTATCGGATTCGCCTTATATTGCCCAGCGTACTTTGGCGCCGAGCCGTGGGTGGGCTCGAAGACCGCGTAATCGTCGCCTATGTTGGCGGATGGCGCGAAGCCGAGGCCTCCAACCAGCTGGGCCGCCAGATCGGATAATATATCCCCAAACATATTCGATGCCACTATGACATCGTAATCCAATGGGTTCTTCAGGAGCCACATGCATAGCGAATCTATATTCGCTTCTCGAAGGGGTATCTCGGGGTAATCCCTCGCCACCCTCCTGGCCGAGCTCACCATAATCCAGCCGGTCTCGCGGAGGACGTTTGGCTTATCGACGACCGTCACGGATCGCCTTTTGTGCTTCCTCGCGTATTCGAAGGCCTGCCGGGCTATGTTCTCGCAGGCTTGGCGCGTGAGTATGCGCGCGGTGAGGGCTATGTTCTCCAACCCATATTTCTCGAACTTCCTCATCTCCGGGTTTATCGAGAGGGCTTCGAAGACCTCCCTTGGGAGGGGGTGGAACTCCACCCCAGAATAAAGGCACTCCGTGTTCTCGCGAAAGATCACCAAGTCGATCCCTTCCCTATAGTTCAATGGATTCCCGGGATAGGCCTTGCAGGGCCGCATATTCGTATGAAGGTTCAGGATCTGGCGCATCCTGACGATGGGGCTGACGTAGGAGTAGCCCTTCCCCCTCAGGGCCGGATCTAGCTCCACCTCGGCCTCCTCCTTCGGCTTCGATGTTATCGCCCCGAGCAGCGCGCAATCGGTCTCCTTTAACAACTCAATCGTCCGATCCGGCAAAGCGTTGCCCTCCCTCTTCCAAAACTCCCAACCTATGTCCCCCTCCACGTATTCCGCGTCGAGCTGCAGGGCATCGAGCACGATTTCGGCGGCTTCCATGACATCGCGGCCTATGCCATCGCCCGGGAGCTTGGCGATCTTATATTTGGCCATGAACCCCGCCCCGCGCAACTCGATGCGCCATGTTTTTTAGCTTTCCGGGGCCCCGCCATCCCAAAAGCCAAGATCCCCCAGATGGCTTGGATCGTGCGGCCGTGGGCCGCGGATGCGCATGCCTGGGATTATGGGGTTATCCGAAAGCGCATTGATGGCTGGAGTGGCGGGCCCGGTGGGATTCGAACCCACGACCTACGACTTAGGAGGCCGCCGCTCTGGACGCCCCCTAGCCCTATCCAGGCTGAGCCACGGGCCCTCGCGATGTCGAGGGGGAATATTTTTCTCCGGGTTTTTATATCTTTAGATGCCGCCTAGCGGCGGGGGTTCCCGAGTCAGGCCAAAGGGGCAGGGCCCCGAGCGGGTGCCAGACTTAAGATCCGTCGCAGGGTACGACATCCTGTGGCGCAGGCCTTCGTGGGTTCAAATCCCACCCCCCGCACCATATTCGAATTCCTATGAAGGGATCCATGAAGCGCCACAAGTAGGCCTTCGTGGGATCGATCAAAATCGACTCCCATCCCCCGTAATCCGCGCCCCGGCTCGGCCCCCTACTGCCAAGGGGGTTATGGACGCCCATCTCGCCCTCTAAAGGCTTGCGAGTTTATGAGGGAAGGGCGGTCGGCCATAGCCCAGATCCTCGCGAAGGCGAGGGGGCGAAGCGCCCTCGAAGCTATAGGAGGAAGGTTTCAATGAACTCGGCCACGCCCTCCCCATAGGGCTTGGTCGTTATATAATCCGCCCTGGCCTTGGCCTCCTCGGCGGCGTTGGCGACTGCAACTCCGAAATCGGCCCCCTCTATGAGCTCGGCGTCGTTCTCGCCATCCCCGAAGGCTATGAATCCCCCATGCGCGCCCAGGGCCTCAAGGGCCATCCGCACCCCCCCGAGCTTATTCACCGCCTTTGGCAGCACCATAAGCGCATCCACATTGTATTCCATCCTAACATCCGCGCTGGCCTCGGCGATGATCCATTTCACGATATCCTCAGCCCCCCTCCCGACCGATAGGATTACGTCGAAGGTCTCGAAGGGGACGCCGAGTCTCGATAACCAATCCTTGATCATCGGGACGTCCCCGCGATCCATTAGGATCGTTTCGCCACCCCTTACGATATGGATCGCGGCCCCGTTCTCGGCCACTATGGCATCGGCCAGCCCCAGGATCTGCCCGAGTTGCAGGAAGAAGCGAAGGGGCCTCCCCGAGGCTATAACGATGCGCCAGCCCCTCCTGCGCTTGAGCTGGGATAAGGCCCCCAGGGCCTCTGGGGAGGGCTGAAGGTCGGGGCCGCTCAAGGTCCTATCGTAATCCGCGACCGCGGCCGATATCTTGGCCAGATCGAGGCCCCTCATGGCGCATTGGCGAGGGATATCGCAGAAGCAATATTTTAATCTGCGATCGATCGAAATGCCCCTGAGCCTTGCTTCCTTTGAGGATCTGCGTCAATACCCAAACGCCGCTCATCAGGTTCAACATCGCCGGGGAGGAGCTGAAGCGGCTATATGGAAGGGGATGCGCCCCCTTGGACCTCGCGCGCCTAGCCGAGGGGAGGGATTATCAATTCACGCCGGGCGGCGTGACGAGGATGGTCTTCCCCCTCCTCAAGAGGATGCTGGGGGAGGGGATCATCGAGGATGCCCATTGGGTCTCCCTAAACCCCGCCGGCCCGGAGGAGGTAAAGGTGGATGGGATCACCCTGCATCATATATCGCTCGAGATGGAAAGGATGAGGGGCTATGGATATGTAAAGGAGGCCATCTGGAAGATCGTGCATGGGATCCCGCTCGAGTTGGTATCCGAAGTCATTTGGCAGGATGAATTTTCCGATTACATTTATTACAATAGGCTATCGGCCGAGCGCATCATCAAGCTCGATAAGATGCACGACTTCCACCTCTTCTACATCCACGATTTTCAGCAATTGCCAATGGGCCACATGCTTCGCACGCTCAAGCCCAAGGTCTTCAGATGGCACATACCATTCGATGAATCCATGATCCCCGGGGAGTGGAGGGAGCTGTTGTCCGCTTATTTCAATAGCTACGATGTTGTGATAGTCAGTTGCAAGAGATATCTCGAGGCCCTCAAATCCTTCGGCTATGCCGGGGAGGCCCGATACGTATATCCCTATATAGACCCAACCCCCTACGCCAAGCCCACCGAGGCCGAGATTGCCGAGCTTTGCCGGAGCCTGGGCATAAGGGAGGGTGACAGGGTCGTCTTGGTCGTGGCCAGGCTCGATCCCATGAAGGGCCAGGATAGGGCGATAAGGGCGATCGCGATCGTGGCCGAGGAGATCCAGAACGTGAAGCTCCTATTGGTCGGGAACGGGAGCTTCTCCAGCTCGAGGCAGGGCATAGGCCTCTCGAAGGCCGAGAGATGGGCCTGCGAGCTGCGCGCCCTGGCCAAGAGGTTGGGCATCGAGGATCGGGTCATCTTCGCCGGGCACCTGAGCCAGAGCCAGCTCAATGCCGCCTATGGGAGGTGCGATCTCACGGTCCTGCCATCGATCAGGGAGGGGTTCGGCTTGGTCGTGATCGAGAGCTGGCTTCATGGGAAGCCCGCCATAGTGACCTCTAGGGCGGGGGTGGCCGAGCTCATCGAGGATGGGCGGAACGGCCTCCTATTCGATCCCGATGACCCCTATGAATTGGCCGAGAAGATCTCGAGCCTCCTACTCGATGAGGAGCGGGCGAGGATTTTGGGGGAGAGGGGATTGGAAACTTCGAGGGGATGCCTAATAGATCGGGGGGTCAGGGAGGAGGCTGAGATAATACTGGGGTTGATATGACTTGATCATCGAACTTGAGCCAATGCGCCCCATCATCTCCTTCGCGGCCATAGTGCTGGCCACATGGATCGTCGCGCGCTCCCTAAGCGCCATAATCTGGAGGCTCTTCGCCCGCATGAGCCCCCTCATGGCCATACACGCCAAGCGCATCGCTTGGGCCTCCATCTGGTCCATAGGGGTGATCTTCGCCCTGGAACAGCTGGGCCTCAGAATCGACCTCCTGCTCCTGATCGTCGGATTGCTGGGGGCCGCCGCGATAGTCGCGAACGTGGATGCCCTAAGGAACCTCTCCTCCAAGTACTTCTCCGATGTATACATACCTTTCAAGGTCGGGGATTTCATAAGGGTATGCGGGCATTCCGGGAAGGTCATAGAGATAAACCCGATGAGCACGATACTCCTCACGGAAAAGGAGGAATTGGTATCGATCCCCAACTCGATCTTCCTCCGCGAGATCGTGGTCAATGTCACTCCCCACGTATGGAAGGAGGTAGCGATACCGATAGTCATAGATGGCGGAATCGATTTGGCCGAGTTCGAGAGGGAGGTGATAAGGAGCTGCAATAAATTGAAGCTCCACCTCGATGAGCGATTCCCCCCAATAATAACGGTAAAGAGCAGGGAACCGAAATCCACATCCCTGGTCCTGACATTGATGCTCAAGGATCCGGATAAGAAGGAGGAGATAGTCTCCGAAGTGAACCTCAGGGTGGCCGAGATCATCGAGAGGATGCGGAGGGGGAGGGGGGTGATCGGCTCCCATAGCGCGCTCCCGCGGCCCGGCGAACGCGCCAAATCGCCTGGCTGAGAAGCCGATCCGCACCCCGGCCGAGGTGGGGTTTTAAAGGGCCATCGCTGGCCAAATTCACGGGGGCCGAGCGGAGGGGATATGGGGAGCGTTAAGGATCTGGAGGTGATCAAGGGGCCGACGCGCGATGAGATGGGCATAGGGCGGTTCCTCTTCTCCGATCGATACTCGGTCTTCGATTGGGGGGAGATGCCGGATAGGATAGATGGCAAGGGCGCCGCGCTATGCCTGATGGGCGCCCATTGCTTCGAGAGGTTGGAGGGGAAGGGCATCAGGACGCATTACCGCGGCCTCGTGGACGCGCGGGGGCGCCTCGTTCGCTTCGATGAATTGGATCGGCCCACGAACGTAATGGAGTTCAACCTCGTCAACGTCTATAGGCCGAGGGCCTATATCGAGGGCGGGAGGCTTAGGTACGATTATGGCATGTATACGCCCTCCCTTAGGAACTTCCTGATCCCGCTCGAGATAATATATCGCAATGCCCTCCCCGAGGGCTCCTCGCTCCTGAAGAGGCTCGAGATGGGGTTGATCAAGCTCGAGGAGCTCGGCTTGGATCGCCCCCCTCGGGCCGGGGAGAGGCTCCCGAGGCCCATCTTCGACGTCAGCACGAAACTGGAGGAGGGCGATAGGTATTTGAGCTGGGAGGAGGCGCAGCGGATCTCCGGCCTGACGGATGGAGAGTTGGAGGATATCAAGGCCCTGCTCCTGAGGATCGATGAGGAGATCACCGAGATCGCCGGGAGGGCTGGATTGATGAACGAGGACGGGAAGGTCGAGCTGGCCTTCGACCCAATGAGGAGGCTCATGGTGGCCGACGTGGTTGGCACGCTCGACGAATGCAGGTTCACGTACGATGGGCTGCACGTGAGCAAGGAGGTGGCGCGCATATTCTATAGGGGAACGGAGTGGGCCAGGGAGGTCGAGGAGGCGAAGAGGAGGGCCGCGGCGGAGGGCATGAGGGATTGGAGGGCCCTCGTCAAAACGGAGCCGCCGAGGCTCGATCCGAGGTTGAGGGGGATAATGAGCCAAATGTATATGGCGGCGGCGAACGATATGACCGGGAGGAGGATGTTCGACGTCCCAAGGCTCCATGAGGTCGTGAGGGAATATAGGGAATACAGGTGCGGCTGGGCTTGATCGGGAGAAAGGAGATCGAGGAGATCCTCTCCAATTACGATGAGCGAAGGATCAGGATAGGCGTCCTCGGCTCCCACTCGGCCTTGGAGATAGCGCACGGCGCGAAGCAGGAGGGCTTCGAGACCGTGGTGGTCTGCCAAAGGGGCCGGGAGAAAACTTACGCCAAATACTATAGGAACCTCTTCGATCACATCCTCCTCTTGGATAGGTTCAGGGACGTTATGAAGGAGGAGAATTTGAGGAGGCTGAGGGAGCTATATACGATCTTCGTCCCGAATAGGTCGTTCTCAGTATACGTGGGATACGAGGACATAGAGGGGGGGTTCGCGGTGCCGATAATGGGCAATAGGTACATGCTCAAGGTGGAGGAGCGGGGCATCCCCAGGGATCAATATTATTTGTTGAGGGAGGCGGGGATAGCGACCCCAAGGGTCTTCAAATCCCATAGGGAGATAGATCGCCTGGCCATAGTGAAGGTCCCGGAGAGGGAGAGGGCCATGGAGAGGGCCTTCTTCTACGCGTCATCGCCGAGCGAGTTCGAGAGGAAGGCCGAGGAGCGCATTAGGAGGGGGATCATAAGCCCGGAGGCCCTGGAGAGGGCCATCATAGAGGAGTACGTCGTGGGCGCGAAGTTCAACGCCAACTTCTTTTGGTCCCCCCTATCGGATGAATTGGACCTATTGGGGCTCGATAAGAGGATACAAACGAACCTGGATGGCGTCTTGGACCTGCCGGCGGAGGAGCAGCTGGAGCTGGGGATAGTGACCCAGAACATAGAGATAGGGCACTTCGGGGTTACGATACGGGAGAGCCAGCTGGAGAAGATATTCGAGGCGGGCGAGCGATTCGTCGAGGTTTGCAAAAGGGAGTACCCGCCGGGCATAATCGGGCTATTCGCCCTTCAGGGGGCCATCACGAAGGACTTGGAATTTTACGTCTTCGACGTAAGCCCGAGGGTCCCCGGATGCCCATGCGTCGAGCCCACCTCCCCCTATATGAAGTACAAATACGGCATGGAGGTCGGCCCGGGGAGGAGGGTGGCCATGGAGATAAGGCGCGCCGTCGAGATGGGCAGGCTCGGGGATATAGTGACATGATCGCCCGGGAGGACTTGGCCGAGATAATAAGCGGATACGACCCGTCGAGGCTGACCATAGGGACGATCGGCTCCCATTCGGCGCTGAATATATTCAAGGGCGCCAAGGAGGAGGGCTTCAGGACGGTTTGCATTTGCGAGGAGGACGACGCCATAGTCTACGAAAGGTTCCCGCTCGCGGATGAGGTGATAATCGTGGAGGACCCCTCCGAGATATTGGAGGAGGGGGTGCAGGAGAGGCTGAGGGGGATGAACGCCGTGCTGGTCCCGCATGGATCCTTCACGGCCTACATCAGCGCGGAGAGATTGGCCGATGAGCTCCGCGTCCCAATGTTCGGGAACCGCCACCTGCTCCGCTGGGAGGTCAGCCGGGTGAGCCAGGAGGAGTGGTTGAGGAGGGCGGGGCTAAGGTTGCCGAGGTCGTTCAAGGGGCCGGAGGAGATAGATCGCCCCATCATAGCGAAACTGCCCGGGGCGAGGGGAGGGAGGGGGTATTTCATAGCCAACTCGCCCGAATCCTTCCATAGGAGGGTCGGGGAGATGATCGGCCGCGGCCTGCTGGAGGAGGGGGATCTCGAGAGGATCCATTTGCAGGAGTACGTTCTGGGGGTCAACGTTTACCCGCATTATTTCTCCTCCATAATAAGGGGGGAGGTCGAGCTGCTCGGGTTCGATAAGCGATACGAATCGTCCGTCGACGCCATAGGCAGGATCCCGGCCCGCGAGCAGCTCGAGGCGGATATCGCCCCCACTTATACCATAGTGGGCAACATACCCATAACGCTAAGGGAGTCCCTCCTGCCGGAGTTCCTCAGGATGGGCGATGCCGTGCAAAGGGCGGCGAAGGAGTTGGCCCCGCCGGGGATCATAGGCCCCTTCTGCTTGGAGACGATAGTCACGGAGGATCTCGAGATATTCGCGTTCGAGATATCGGCGAGGATCGTCGCCGGGACGAACGTCGAGATAGGGACGTCGCCCTACGCGTACCTGAAGCACGGGGAATGGATGTACACCGGCAGGAGGATAGCCCTGGAGATCAAGGAGGCGCTTAGGGAGGGGAGGCTCCGGGAGGTGCTCACGTAGCCCCAACGCTTTTTATCCATCGGGATCATATGGTTGGCACGTGAGCGAGGTCGCCTTCATCCCGGCCGATCGCATCGAGGCGCTTCCGAGGGCCCTGAGGGCCTTCGGCCTCGAGCGGTTCCGCGGGGAGGACTTACCGGTCAAGCTCCATATGGGGGAGCGCGGGAACAGGTGGTACGTCTCCCCCCGGATAGTGAAATCCATATGCGATGAGCTGAGCCGCGCTGGCGCGAGGCCCTTCCTCTTCGATACGCTGCCCTGCTATGAGGGGGGCCGGGATACGAAGGAGAAGTACTTGGAGACGGCCATCATGAACGGCTTCGGGGGATTGGGCTACCCCATAGTCATAGGCAATGATGGGGTCAACGTGGAAGCGGGCGGGCATTCCTTCGAGGTCGCGGAGGAGCTATATCGCTCCAAAAGCGCGGTCGGAGTTTCCCATGCCAAGGGCCATGTGATAACGGCGTTGGGCGCAACCATAAAGAACTTCGGAATGGGCGGCCTATCGAATAGGAGCAAGGGGTACATACACGATGGGGGGAAGCCCGTCGTGGATAGGGGGAGGTGCGACCTCTGCGGGACATGCGAGGCGCTTTGCCCATCCGAGGGGGCACATGGCGAAAGGGCCCTGAGGGTCCGGGGGGATTGGAGCATTGATTACGGCGCCTGCTTGGGATGCGGGCGCTGCGTGAGGGGGTGCCCGCGGGGGGCCCTCTCCTATAGGGCGGGCGATTTCAACCTCCTCCTGGCGCTGGGGGCGAAGGCTTGCCTGATGGGCAAGGAGGGGCTTTACGTAAACGTGGCCCTGAAGATCACGAAGTATTGCGATTGCGCGGTGGACGCCCTGCCGATCATATGCGAGGACGTTGGGATATTGATATCCAACGATCCCGTGGCGATCGATGCGGCGTCGGCGGATCTGATGGAGGGCAAGATGGGGAGGTCCTTCGCTGAGATATTCGGGGTCGATGCCAGAGCCCACCTGAGGTTCGCGGAGGGTTTGGGCCTCGGGAGCCTCGATTACGAATTGATCGAAATGGGCTAGCCGGCCTTGGGGCCGATCGATCCCGAGGCCGCCCTCGCGAGCCACCTCAACAAACCCCTGAACTCCCCATCGATCGATGCCAGCGCCGCCGAGTATACCGCGGCGCCGATGGCGATCGCCCCCAGGGCCTCGGGGGTCCTCTCGGGCCTGAGGAGCCAGACGCAGGCCCCCATGGGGATCGATGCCAATAGGTATTTGGCGATCGCCCGGCTGGGGAGGCGGAACTCAAGGCTCCTTTTGGCCATCCGATATCCCGCGGCCGCTGTGGAGGCATCCGCGATCAGGTTCGCGAGCGAGCAGCCGAACGCGGCCGAGAGCGGGTGGGGCCAAGCGAGGAGGCTGGGCAATAGGGCCGCGAGGGCCGCCACGAGCGCGATCGATAGGAGGCCCCGGGCGAGCGAGAGGGTCGGCCAGGCCATCAGCCTGCTCCTCAAAAGGGCCCTCGCCGATGCGTTGATATCGACATCGACCCTCTCCGATCCGGCTATCGCGGAGCTCCAGATATTGTTCAGCGATGCCGAGACGGCCAACGGGGCCATGGCCATGAGGAGCGGCGCCGCCGATTCGTATTCGCGCTTGAATATATGGAGTATGGGCCCGGCCATCGCGAATAGGCCCACCGAGGCCGGTATGGAGATCATCAGGGAGAGCCTCAGCGCCCTTTCGACATCCACGCCGCCCCCGCCGGCCAATAGCTTGGGGTATAGGCCTATGGATAGGTATGCCGTATTCATGCCGAACATGGCCGCGGAATAGGCGACCTTGTGGAAGGCCAAGGCCTCGGCGGACCTGGAAACCAGGGCCAGGGCGAACGCGTCCAAGGTGGATATGAAGTAGGGCAGGGATAGCAAGAGCGGGAACCATATGCGGGCGTAGAGGGCCCTCAATAGCCCCAGGTCCGCCCGGCCCGAGAGCGCCGGCGCCTGAAGCCGGGCCATGAGGGCCGCTTGGGCGGCGTAGGCGCCGATGACCGCCCCGATGGCCCCGGTCAAGCCCAGCCGCAGGGCCCCGAAGGCCAATAGGGCCAGGGCCACCTTGGCCAATTCGAAGGCCGCAATCCCATAGCCGATCAGCTGGGGCCTCCTGCCCATCGCGAGCGCATCGAGCATCGTCGCCGCGTAATAAAGCGGGAATTGGAGGCTTAGCAAATAGAAGTAGGCCGGGTCGGCGGCTATGATGCCCGACGCTGGCCCGGCGGAGAGGGCGAAGGCCAGCGCGAGGGGCATCGATAGCGCCAAATTGCCCAATAGGGCCGTCCTGCCGACCTCCTGGCCCCTGGCATAGAGCCTCGTGGCCCAAAAGGTCAAGAGGCCCGCGGGGAATGCGAAATAGGAGAAGAGGGCGCTCAAATATTGCCATACGCCGAACTCGGCGACGGCCAGGTTCCTGGTGACGATGAGCGTGAAGGCCAAGCCCGTCAGGGCGCTCAATAGCCTCGCCCCGAATACGGCCATGCCCGAATAATAGAGCCTTATCCTATCCCCAGCCAAGTTCGATCACGATCCAAAGGGGGCCGATCCGGAAGGGGATCCTCGCCAATCGGCCCCCTGGGTGGAACCCCCTATCCCCCCTCACCTCGGTGCGCAATCCATCGGGTTCGCTTTTAAAAATGCCCCCATGGCCCAGGGCCCATGGCGCCACGACCCCCTTCCCAAGCCCTTAACAAGGCGATCCCCATTAAACCCGTATGGTCGAGGGCCCATGGGCTCGGGGCCGAGGATATTGGCCATAGTCTGCGCCAAGGACGAGCGCCCCTATCTGGCGAAATGCCTCGACGCTCTCCTGGCACAATCCTTGCCAGGCCTTTCGATCCTGATCGTCGACGACGGGAGCTCCGATGGGACGTATGAGCTGGCCCGATCGTATTCCGATCGACGCGAGGGCATATGGGTCCTCAGGAGGCCCAGGGCCCCGAGGGGGCGCGCCCACGGCATCCCGATCGCGGAGGCCTTCAATTACGCCATATCGGCGGTGGACCTATCGGCCTTCGATTATTTGGCCAAGATCGATGCCGACATCGTGCTGGCCGATGGCTATTTCGAGAGGCTCTTGGAGGCGTTCGCCTCCGACCCCAAGCTCGGGTTGGCCGCCGGAAGGACCATCAACGAGCCCACCAGGGATTTGAGGGGCGGCAATAGGGTCTTCCGGATGGCTTGTTGGCTCGATGCCAGCTGGGGGGGCCGGATGCCCGAGGTCCTGGCCGAGGATACCTATACGGCCTTAAGGGCGATTATGAGGGGTTGGAGGATCCGGATAGTCCCCGAGGCCAAGTGCCTCCACCTGAGGCCCGACCGCTCGAAGCCCTTGGGCCGAAAGCTGGCGGAGGCGTTCTGGAGGGGGGCCGCTTGCCGAATGCTGGGATACCACCCGCTCCTATTCCTCGGCCGATTCGCCCTCTCGGCCCTGAGGCCCCCGGGCCCGCTGGTCGCACTAGCCGGCCTGGGGGGATGGATCTATGGCTGGGCCATCGGCTATGGGGCGGAGCGGGAGCTCAGGGCCCTCCTCAGGGGTATGCAAGCCCGCAGGATCGCCGAGGCGGCGGCCCTCGGGCCGATCGGGCTATGGAGGAGGCTGAAGGGGATCGGAGGGGGAGCCCCTCCCGCCCAAGGAGATGGGGGCGAAGCTAAGGGTTGAGGCCCAACGAAGCGCTCCATAAGGTTGAAGGCGGGGCTCATCGTCGAGCCGATACCGATTGAGGGGGATCCCACGCCCCTACGGGGGTCGCGAGCCCTTCAGCCTCTCGCTCGCCGGCTCGCCGCCAATCCCCCAATCCTCCTTCGGGACCTCGTGGATCAGGACCTCGACGGCCTCTTTGGGAATCCCCATATCGGCGAAGACCTTGGTTATGCCGGCCATGGCCCTTTTCTTGGCCTCCTCCGAGAACCCCCTCCAAACGTATACGTGGACGATCGGCATGCGCCCTTCTTTGATCGCCGACTCTAAAAAGGGTTCGCCCCTATCCCTCCCATGGGCGGCCAAATGCCCGGCCGTTTTGAGGGGGGCTTGAGCCGAGGATCGATCGCGGGGGAGGCCTTTATGCCCGGGCTCCTTTACGCCCCGGCCCCGATCCCGTGCTTCGCCGGGGATCGCCGAGGTCCCCGTAAACATCGGGCAAATGGCCTAGGGGCCATTGCGGCCGCGCCCTTGGCCAAGGCCATGAGGCGGGCCCCGCCCGGGATCGGCTGAAGCCGCGCCCCCGTCAACGCGCCCTCGGGGGCGGGACGTATAGGTAGATCCATATATCGCTGTTCCAGCCGGCGAACCTCCAGGCCCCGATCCTTTCGCAATGTCCATCCAAGAAGCGTTTGACGCTTGACTCATCGGGATCCTTATAATGGGCCACGACCATCCATACCCGATCGTAGTTTTTATACTCGGCGCTCACTCGATCGAGCTTAAGGCGATACGGACCCGCTTCCTTTGCGTAGTAATTGAATGGCCCCTCGGTAAAAGGCCTATCAAACGCGACACAATCGCCCTGGGCCGAGTTCGCCACGACGAACGCGGCAGCTGCCCTCCAGTTCTCCGCCTCGGTCTGGTAATTGACGGCATTTGCGAACCCATATGAGGCCGTCAGGAAGGCGATGAGCATTAGGGATAAAGCCTTCCTCTTGGAAAGCCCCAGTATCCCATTCGCCATCAGGGTCAAGAACATGGGGAGTTCGAATAGGTAGTAAACGCTCTTCCAAGGCCAGAAGCGGATGGCTACATAGAGCACTGGCAAAGCGGAGAGGGGTGGCATGACGATCCAGCAGAGGGCTATCCTGGGCCAATCCCCCTTGGTCTTGAGGAGCCCGCAAAGGGCCAGCAGGCCACAGGCCAAGAGCGAGGAGATATATATCGCAAAGGCCGAGGGAACGGGGATCTGCGCCACGAAATCCTCAATCCTTGTTATCGGGAAGAAATATGAGAAATGGATCGGTAGCCTGATGAGATCCATCAGAAGCGACCTCTTCACCAAGAACGTATTATGGACTTGGAAGATGAGCGCTGAATAGATCCAGGGGGCGAAGGAGGCCAAGGCGCTGGCGCCTGCCAGCAAAAATCCCTTAGGGATTCCAAGGCGCCCCTTCCGCATCGAAATCCAAAGGACTAGGACGCCCTCCGTCAACAGGGCGAAGAACGCTATATAGTGCGTATAAAGGCACAGGGCCGCCGAGATCCCGTAGAGGGCCCATGAGGTAACTCCTCCCTGCTCCATCGCCCTCAGCAAGAGAATCAAGGAGAGGGTGGCGAAGAGGGTTATAAGGGGGTACATCCTGGCCTCTTGGGAATAGCGCACGTGCATGGGCGATATGGCCAAAAGGAACGCCACCAGAAGCCCTCCTCGTTCTCCCAAGAACCGCCTCCCCAGCCAGTAGGCCGGGGGAATAGTCAATGTCCCAAAGAGCGCCGACGGGAGCCTGATGGCGAACTCGCTCCTGCCTAGGGCTAGGAAGGCGCTCAGGATCATGTAATAGAGCGGCGGATGTAGATCGTAGGAAGCCACCGAGGAGATGAGGCCTAAGGGGCCCATGCTGGCGGCCGAGAAGCTCCAAGCCTCATCTGAGTAGAGGCTCCTATGGCCCAGGAAAGCCAGCCTAAGGACCAAGCCAAGGGCCGTGATCAACGCCAAGTTGACCGAGTTCTTAAGCGTGGGCCTCATGGCCTTTTCATAAACCGGGAGGTGGCGGCCGTAATTAAGCTTATCATGATCGAGCGTCGACCTAAGCGAATCACCCAACGCCATTTTTGAAGGATACCGCGAAACCATAAACATGGGGGTTCGAGGCAAGGCCTCAGGATCGTTAGGTGTTGGAGGAGGGATACCCTCTCCTACCCCATTCGAATATTCAAGGCCGCCTTGAGGGAAAGGCCCGATATAATCCACATCCAGCATGAGTTCCTGGCCTTCGGGGCGAGGAAGCATTCGGCGATCTTCCCAGCCCTCTTGATCCTGCTGAAATTGACCGGCGCGCCCGTTGCGATCACCATGCACAGCGTATTGAGGAGGTCGGAGCTGAGCGGGGATTTCTTTGGCCTCCACGGCGTGGGATCCCGGCTCCCGTTCTTGAAAAGGCTCGCGCTCATACTCTTCGTCAAGCTCATCGCGATCCTATCCGACGTCCTGATAGTCCACAACGAGTCCATGAAGTCCGCGCTCGTGGGGGGCTATGGGATTTCCCATGGGAAAGTCCGCGTGATACCGCATGGGGTTGAGCTGAGGGCGATCGGGCCGGGGCGACCCAACCAAGGCCCCGATCGCCCCTTGGTGGCGTTCTTCGGCTTCGTGACCCCCGATAAGGGGATCGAAACCCTCTTGAGGGCCTTCAGGGAGGTTTTGGCGCGGGAGCCCTCGGCCCGCTTGATCATCGCAGGGGGCTATCACCCCAGGCTCGCAAAGGAGAACCCCAAATACATCGGGACGGTGGAGCGCCTCATCGGGGAGCTCGGGCTCCCCGAGGCCGTGGAGTTCTTGAACGATTTCGTGAGCGAGGAGGAGCTGGAGGAGGTCATACGATCCGCCTCCATCATAGTCCTGCCATATTCGGAGGATCGCATAATCGGCTCAAGCGGGGCCCTGGCCTCGTGCGCCATGTTCGGGAAGCCCTTGATAGCCACCGATATACCGAGGTTCTCGGCCGAGCTCAAAAATGGCGAGGAGGCCTTGCTGGTGAGGCCCGGCGACCCGGGCGAATTGGCTGAGGCCATATTGAATTGCCTAAGGGATCGCGAGCTGGGGGATAGGCTCGGGAGGGCCTTGAGGTCTTGGGGATCGGGGAGGTCTTGGGGGAGGGTGGCCGAGTTGACCGCGGCGCTCTATGCGAAAACCCTGGGCCACTGAGGAATTTCCTTGATAAATTCGCGATTTCCCGGAAACCTTCCGAATCGAATATCTGTGGAAGCGGGCCGATTAGCCAATCGCCGGCCCCCGGCGGGGCGCGATAAGCCTTTAATTGGCCGCGGCCCCATATGGCCGATCCGGGTTCGGGATGCGCATCTTGGTAACGGGCGGAATGGGGTTCATAGGCTCGAACCTGATAAGGTATTTGCTGAGCGCTCACGAGGACGTGGAGATCCTGAACTTGGACAGGCTATCCCATGGCTCGAACCCCGCCAACCTGAGGGATGTGGAATCCGATGGGAGGTACGAGTTCCTCAGGGGCGATATATGCGATTTCGAAACGGTGAAGGCGGCGGCCAGGGATGCGGATGCGATAATCAATCTAGCTGCCGAGAGCCACGTGGATAGGAGCATATCGAACCCCAGGGCCTCCTTCGATACGAACGCGATGGGCGTCCTGAACCTCCTCGAGGCCTGCAGGCTCCGCGACTTGGCCTTTCAACAGGTCTCCACGGACGAGGTATACGGCCCCGCGCCGGAGGGGCGATCCTTCTCCGAGGGCGATGGCCTGGATCCATCCTCGCCCTACGCGGCCTCCAAGGCATCGGCGGACCTCCTGGTCAGGGCCTATCATAGGACGTATGGGCTGAGGGCCACGATCACCCGATCCACCAACAACTTCGGCCCATATCAATTCCCGGAGAAGCTCATACCCAAGGCCATACTCAGGGCCCTGCTGGGCCTGCCGATACCAATATACGGCTCCGGCCGCCAGAGGAGGGATTGGATCTACGTCCTCGACCATTGCGAGGCCATAGACCTGGTCCTGAGGAGGGGGGAGCCCGGCGGGATATACAACGTGAGCGCCGGCAACGAGGTCGAGAACCTGGAGCTCGTCGAGAGGATCCTGGGCCTCCTTGGGAGGCCGAGGTCCCTGATCGCGCACGTGAGGGATCGGCCCGGGCACGATTTCAGGTACAGCCTGGATAGCTCCAAGCTCAGGGCGCTGGGTTGGAGGCCCAGGCACGGCTTCGGGGAGGCCTTGGAGAGGACCGTGAAATGGTACGTCGAGAACGAATGGTGGTGGCGCCCCTTGGCCGATGAGAGGGTCCTCCACCCCACGCCCTGGGAGCTGCCCTGGTGATCGCGATCCCATGAGGATATTGCTCACGGGGTCGAGCGGCCTATTGGGCTCCGCGATAGCCGAGCTCGCCATCCGGGGCTCGCATGAGCTCTATTCGGCCTATAACCAGCACCAGCCCAGGTCCGGCATACCCCTAAAATTGGATCTGACGGATCTATCCGCCATAGGCCGGGCCGTGAGGAAGATCCGCCCCGATGCCATCGTGCACGCCGCGGCGCTGACGGATGTGGATAGGTGCGAGCGCGAGCGCGATCTGGCCCTTAGGGTGAACTATGAGGCGACATCGGCCCTGGCCTCCGCGGCCCGCGAGGCCGGGGCATTCCTGGTTTACGTATCGACCGATTACGTATTCAACGGCGAGAGGGGCCTCTATTCGGAATCGGATGAGCCCGATCCGGTGAACTTCTATGGGTATACGAAGCTCAGGGGGGAGGAATCGGTCGAGGAATTGGCGGGGGATTATTGCATCGCCAGGGCTAGCGTCATTTACGGCGCCGCCCCGGCGAGCGGCAAGGCGAACTTCGCCCTATGGTTGATCGAGAGGCTGAGGCGCGGCGAGGGGGCGAGGGTCCTGGTGGATCAATACGCCTCCCCGACCCTCAACTCGGGCCTGGCCAGGATGATCCTCGAGGCGGCCGAGAGGGGGCTCGGGGGGATTTACCACATGGCCGGGGCCGATAGGGTCAGCCGATACGAGTTCGCCGCGGGGCTATGCAAGGCCCTCGGGCTCGATGCCTCGCTCCTCGAGCCCGCGCGCATGGAGGATATGGGTTGGGCGGCTCGGAGGCCGAGGGATTCCTCACTGGACATTTCCAAGGCCGCCGGGGCGCTGAGGGCCAAACCGCTAAGGTTAATCGAGGCCCTGGGGATCCTGAGGGGGGAGTTGGGATGCTCCCTGGAGTGATGATCAAGCCCCTGAGGAGGTCCTTCGACGAGAGGGGCTCCTTCATGGAGGTGATCAGGGCCGATTGGGGGGACCTGATCGGGGATGATCGGATCCTCCAGGCCAACCTCTCCATGACATACCCGGGCATCGTTAGGGCTTGGCATAGGCACGAGCGGGGGCAGGTGGATTACTTCGTGGCGGTTCGGGGGGCCCTTAAGATATGCGCCTATGACGAGGCCTCAGGGGAGCTCGACGAGATCGTGGCGGCGGAGCGGGATCCGAGCGTGATAAGGGTGCCCGGGCGCTACTGGCACGGGTTCAAGGCCATTGGGGATGAGCCCGCGATCCTATTGTATTTCGTGAATAGGCTATACGATTACGGGGACCCGGATGAGGCGAGGAGGCCTTGGAACGATCCGGCGATAGTCCCGAGGTCCATCAACGGCAACGCCGCGGACCCGCGCGTCGGAAGGCCCTGGGATTGGTTCGCGCCGCCGCATAGGTGACCCCGATGAAGGGCCTCCTCCTCGCCGGCGGCCGCGGGATCGGCCGAGGAGGGGGCTCGTTTTATATACATGCGCGCGGGCGATTGCGCTTGGGCATGAGGTTGCCGGATCGGCTCGGGAGGATCTACGCGAGGCTATACAGCGCCTTCGGCGCTGGCGCGTTCGATCTCGAAGGGGCGCGGGAGGCCCTGGGCTCGGGCGAGCGGGGGGCTCGGCTCGCCCTGAGCGAGCTGAGGAGGGCCGGGCGCCTCGCCTCCTTCGAGGGGGCCCGCGGGGGGCTCCGCTATAGGCTTTTGGACCCGTCCCTGGTCAAGTTCGCCCTCGATAACGGCTTGAGCCTCGCGCGCTTCGTTGGCGAAGGGGCCTACGCGAGGCTCCTCCTCTTGTTCGCGAAGGGGCTCCTCGAGAGGTATGGCGATAGGATCCTCTCGATAGTCCTTTACGGATCCGTCGCTAGGGGGGACGCCTCGAGGGAGAGCGATCTGGACCTCCTCTTGATAGTGGATGGCCTGCCCAAGAGCTATTCCGAGAGGGTCGGGGAGCTCGTCTCCTTGGAGATGGATGGCTCGATCCTTGAGGAGCTCAAGCTGCTCAGGAAGGAGGGCTATTTCACGGATCTCTCCTACCTGGCGTTGACCCCGGATGAGGCGAGGGAGTTCCGCCCAATCTTCCTGGACATCCTGGCCGACGGGATCCCCCTGCTGGATAGGGGATCCTTCTTCGATAACCTATCCAGGGCCTATATCGAAAGGCTCGCGAGCCTCGGGGCCAAGAGGTTGAGGTCGAGCAATGGAGATTGGTACTGGATTTTGAAGCCCGACATCGAGTTCGGGGAGGAGATTAGGATATGAGCTTCTTCGATTACGCCTTGGCCCTGCTGGAGGAGGCACGCGTCCGCCTCGAATCGGCCAAGATCTTCCTCGAGAGGGGGAAATACTCCTATGTGGTCAGGCAGAGCCAGGAGTGCGTTGAGCTCTCGATAAAGGCCGCCTTGAGGGTTTCTGGGATCGAGTATCCGAAGCGGCACGAGCTCAGCGATCTTCTTCTAGAGAAGGTGGAGTTATATCCAGCTTGGTTTGCCGCGGAATTGGTGGAGGTCTCGAGGATCTCGAAGGAGCTTATGAGGAAGAGGGGCCCAAGCATGTATGGCGAGGAAACTCTGGGGAGGCCTCCCAGGAGCTTATTCGAGCGCGGGGACGCCGAATCCTCCATCAAGGGCGCGGAGCGCGTCTTCGGCCTGGTGGAGAGGTTGCTGAATGAGTGGAGGGGCCGCGGCGCCCCCGAAGCCAAGGCTTAAATCGATCGGGGCGGATCCCCATGGCGACGAATGCCATCCGGCGATCCCCATGAAGGGCCTCCTCCTCGCCGGCGGCCACGGGACCAGGCTCAGGCCCCTGACGTTCACCGGCAATAAGCACATGCTCCCTATAGCCAATAGGCCGATGATCCTCTACGGGCTGGAGCATTTGATAAACGCCGGCATAAGGGAGATAGGCGTCGTACTCGGCCCGATAAAGGAGGGCGTCAAGGAGCTATTGGGCGATGGCTCCAAGTTCGGGGCTAGGATCACGTACATCGATCAGCCCGAGCCGAAGGGCTTGGCCCACGCCATATCGATCTCGAGGGATTTCCTGGGCGATGAGCCCTTCGTCATGTACCTGGGCGATAACCTCCTGAAGCAGGGGGCGAAGCCCTTCGTTGAGGCCTTCGAATCAGGATCGAGCGATTGCGTCGTTGGGGCGGCGAGGGTGGATGACCCGCGCCGATACGGGGTCGTCGTATTCGATGAGCGGGGCCGGGTCAAGGGCTTCGTCGAGAAGCCGAGGGAGCCCATAAGCCATTGGGCCCTGATAGGGGTTTACGTCTTCAATCGCAAGATATTCGATGCCATAGAGCGGATAAGGCCCTCGTGGCGGGGGGAGCTGGAGATAACGGATGCGATCCAAGCGCTCCTCGATGGCGGCGCCAGGGTCGATTGCAGGTTCGTCCAGGGTTGGTGGAAGGACACGGGCAGGCCGGAGGATTTGCTCGAGGCCAATCAATTGGTCCTTCAGGAGCTCGAGATGGGCATCGAGGGCCGCATCGAGCCGGGGGCTAAGGTAACGGGCAACGTGGGCATAGGGGAGGGGACCGTGGTGCGCGATGGGGCGACGATAAGGGGGCCGGCCATAATAGGGCGCCGCTGCGAGATAGGCCCCAACGCCTACATAGGGCCCTATACGGCCATAGGGGACGAGGCGATAGTGAGGAACAGCGAGGTCGAGAACTCCATAATCATGAGCGGGGCCGAGATAGATTGCGGGAGGCGCATAGTCGATAGCCTCATAGGGCATAGGGCGAAGGTCCTCAGCCAGGAGCGTAACCTGCCCAGGGGGCTCAAGCTGATCCTGGGCGATATGACCTACGTGGGCGTTTGAGCCCGGGGCTTCGATGGGGTTGCGCCAAGCGATCCGGGTCCCGATCGGGTCATTGGGCCTTGGGATATGGATAAGCGCTTCGGGGGCCTGGCGCATTGCATAGACAAGCGGGTCGGGATCGCCGAGGGGCTCCTCGCGGGCTTCAGCGCCCCGATCCCGGAGGCCGCCCTGGCGGCGCTCCTGGAAGCCTTCTTGGGCTAGCGGGCTGGGGACGGGGCCAGCGGGGCCTAGCCGCGCCATCGGCCCGGGTCCAAGAGGGCGAGCTGGCTATGCTCGAATAGTATATCCAAGGCCCTCCTCAGCCCCGGCCGCTCCGGGGGCCGGTACCTCCTCAGCCCCGGGTACATCCGGCCCAGGATCTCCCATTCCCCGACCCTCCTGCCGGCCTGTATCCGGAGCCTCAGGGCCCAGGTATCCCTCAGGTTCGCCAGGTTCCAAAGGATCGCCCTCAGGACGGCGATGGCCTTCATGGGCTCCAATATCGCGAAGCCCGCGATCATGAGGAGGCTGAAGAGGAGGCAATTCCGAAGGGCCCAGGACAGCGATCGGCCGCAGTTCTTCAAGATGGCCCTCAAGAGGTTCCTATGGCAATAATATAGCTTCATGGGGCTTATGGCCCCATCGCCCGCCGTGCCCGAGAAATGATGGGCGACCCTCGCCCTCGGCTCATAGGCTATCCGATGGCCCATGAGCCTGAGCCTCCAGGAGAGGTCCGCGTCCTCCACGTAGAGGAAGAACTTGGCATCGAAGCCCCCGGCCCTGAGGAAGGCATCCCGCCTGATCAAGGCGGCCCCGCCGCAGAAGGCGAAGGGCTCGAAGCCTGGGCCATCGTATTGGCCCTCATCGACCTCCCCCCGGCCTATGTCCACGAAGCCCCGCCAGAAGGGTATCCCCATGCCGCCGACCGAATCCAAGCGGGCCGGATCGGCCATGGAGACGAGCTTGCAGGCAACCGCCGCCACGCCCGGGTCCCTGAGGGCCGCATCCACCAGGTGCCTCACCCAGCCCGGCTCGAGGACCTCTGTATCGTTGTTCAGGACGGCGACGTACTCCCCATCCACCTCTTCTATGGCCCTATTATAGGCCTCGGCGAAGCCCAGGTTCTCGCCGTTCGCGATGATCCTAACGGATGGGAACCTCTCCCTCACATATTCGACGGAGCCATCCGAGCTCCCGTTGTCGATGAGGCATACCTCCAAGTTCGGGTAATCGGTCCTCAGGGCGCTGGGGAGGCATATCGGGAGCCATTTGAGGCCGTTGTAGTTCAGTATCAGGACGGAGACCCTTGGGGGCCGATCCGGCCCCCCAGCCCCCTCGGCCCTATCCGCCCCGGAGCCTTCGGGCATATTCCTCGACCACCGCCCCGGCATCCCCGAAGGCGGCGACCCCGCCATCGATGAGCAGGAGGCCCTTATCGCAGAACTCCCTTATCAGGCCGAGGGCGTGGGATACGAGGACTATGGTCCTGCCCTCGGCCCTGAATTGCTTGAACTTATCGAGGCATTTCGCTTGGAACTCCGCATCGCCGACAGCGAGCGCCTCGTCCACCAGGAATATATCCGGATCCGTTTCAATGGCGACGGAGAAGCCCAGCCTCATCTGCATCCCGGATGAGAGGTTCTTCAGCCTCGCGTCCTCGAACCTCTCGAGGCCCGCGAACCTCAGGATCGAGCCCATCCGGCCCTTTATCTCGCTGCTCCTCAGCCCCATTATGGAGCCGTATACGAGGACGTTCTCCCTCACGGTCAAATCGGGGTGGAAGCCGACCCCGAGCTCCAGGATCGGCGCGATCTTCCCCCTGACCTCGACCCTGCCCCTATCGGGCCTGAGGATCCTCGCCATTATCTTCAGCAACGTGCTCTTCCCGCTCCCGTTGGGCCCGATTATGCCAAGGGATTCCCCCTCCCCAAGGGAGAAGCTCACGCCCCTAAGGGCCCAGAGCTCCTCATACGAGAGCGGCCTCCCGCCAAGGATCGCCGCCAGGCCCTCCAGGATCGTATTCCTCCTCTCATGCGGTATCCTGAACCTCTTCCAAAGGTCCTCGACCCTTATGGCATCGGGGCCCATGGGCATCAAACCTCCTCGGCGAACCTGGGCTCGAGCCTAGAGAACGCGATGGCCCCGAGGGCGAGGAGGATCAAGGCCCCCAGGAGCGGTATCCCCAGATCGGCCGGCTCCGGCGGGATGCCCAAGTAGAGGATCTTCCTTGCGCATTGGACGATCCGGGCCATGGGGTTCAGCATGTAAAGGCCCCTATATTTCCCCGGTATCAAATCGGCGCTGTAGAAGATCGGCGTAAGGAAGAAGCCCGCTTGAAGGGCTATGTCCCAAACCTGGTAAACGTCCCTATAATAGACGTTCAGGGCCGAGAGGGGGAGGGAGATGGCGAAGATCAGGAGGAACTCCAGGGCCAGGATCAGCGGCAGGAGGAGGGCCGAGGGGGATGGGCGCATCCCCAGGAGGGCCATCAGGGGCAGGAGGGCTAGGAACTCGAGAGATGATCCCAATAGGTTCGCGAGGTTGCTCGATAGGATAAGGAGCCACCTGGGGAAATAGACCTTGGAGACCAAGGGGGCGTTGCCAACGACCGACCATAGGGCCATCGAGGTCCCTATGGAGAAGAACCTCCAAGCCAGGAGGGCCGGCAATAGGAATAGGGGGAAGTTCTCGATGCCCGATCTCAGGAGGGTCGAGAAGACGATAGTCAATATGACCATCATCGCCAAGGGGTTGAGGAGCGACCAGGCGAAGCCAAGGGCCGAGTTCCTATATCGGAGCTTGAAATCCTTGATCGTCAGCGCCCTCACGAGCTCCCAATAGGGCGGCATGGGCATCGGGGCCCGAGGGGGAGCTTGGGGTTATAAAAATTGCCGGGGCCCTCGCCACCCATCGCCCGGGCCCCGCCCTCAATCGAGCGGGGTGAACAGCTCCCTCGGCCTATGGAACTCCTCGGTGGCCTTCAGGAGCCAAATGCCCCTCTCCCTGGCCCTCTCCTTTAGATCCTCCATCGGCAGGGAGGCGTAGATCGCGAGGATGACCTTCCCCCTTAGCCTATCCGGGTAATCCCTTTTGAGCCTATCGAGCTTCCTCAGGAGCTCGTCCGCCAGCCCGGCCCCGGCCCTCACGGCCGCCTCGCCTATGAGGCATACGTCGCCCGAGGCGCCGTATAGGTTCACCTCCAGATCCGGGAGCGATAGGGAAGTCGGCTCCAGGGCTATGCCCACCTCCTTGAGCCTGTGCTTAAGGACGGATCTGGCCTCGTCCTCGACGTCGATCGTCAGCTTCTCCAGCGCCCTCTCGACCCTGCTGAGCCTGGCGTCCATCCTCCCGATCAGGGCGAGCATCTTGTTGAAGTCCTCCCTCAGCCTAGCCTGCTCCCTCAATTCGACCTGCTCCTCCCCCGAGCTTGGCTTGCTCCTCCCTGAGCCTGACCTGCTCCCCGGCCAGGGCATCGAGCCTCTTCAGGATCTCGGATAGGCCCAGGTAGCCGGCGACCGCGTACCTGAACCCCAAGTCCCTATCGAGGAGCTCCAGGACCTCCTTCTTTAAAGCCTCCATCTCCCCCACTGGGGCGGGCAAGCCGGCTTATAAACCATGTGAGCCCCGCGGCCCGGGGCGCGCCCTTGGGGCCGCGATCCCCCCCATCCGGGGGCCATTTGCAAAGCCTTAAAAGGCCCGACGCGATCGGCTTATGGATGAGGCCCGCGCCGAGCGAAGGTCCGGCGCCATGCTGAACCCCCTGGACCATCCCGTATGCCTCTCAATGCCCAGGCGCCTCACCCCATACTCGGCCTGGCACGAGCACATCCCATTCGCCATGTTCCTGGTCGACGTCCTAAGGCCCAAGGTCATCGTTGAGCTCGGGACCGCGTACGGGGATTCATATTGCGCCTTCTGCCAAGCGGTCGATGAGCTCGGCCTGGACGCGCGCTGCTATGCGATCGATACTTGGCAGGGCGATCCACATACGGGCTTCTATGGGCCGGAGGCCCTGGCGGACCTGAGGGCCCACCACGACCCCCTCTACGGGCATTTCTCGAGGCTGATACAGAGCACCTTCGATGAGGCCCTGGGGCATTTCCAGGACGGGAGCATAGACCTATTGCATATAGATGGGTATCATACCTACGAGCAGGTAAGGCACGATTTCGAATCCTGGCTCCCGAAGATGAGCCCGAGGGGGATAATCCTGCTCCATGACATAAACGTATTGGAGCGGGACTTCGGGGTCAGGAGGTTCTGGGACGAGATCAAGGCCCGATACCCCCATTTCGAGTTCCTGCATTGCCATGGCTTGGGGGTCTTGGCGGTTGGCGAGGTCCGCTCTGGGGAGCTAAGGGCGATGTTCGAGGCGGGCGAGGAGGGGGCCGCGAGGATCCGGGACCTATTCTTCCAGCTCGGTCGGAGGCTCAGCCTATCCGATCAGCTCGATAGGGCCAGGGCCGAGCTCGCGATCATAAAGGATAGCTTCGGCTATTCCCTGATGCGCTTCTATACGAGGGTCCTGCACGGGCTAATGCCGGACGGCACTAGGCGGGGCGAGCTCAGGAAGATCATAGTCGCGAGCGTTCGCGTAGCGAGGAAGGAGGGGATTCGTAGCTTATACAAGCAAGCTTGGGAAAAAATCAAGAAAAGGGAATTCTATATAATAGAGCCTGGGCTTGAAGGGCCGAAACCAGCAATTAAACCTTTAGAAGAGGATCACTTGACCTTTCTCCTAGAAAGAGATGAGAGCCAATACTTCTGCCACATTCCTTCCGTGGCTGTTATTATCCCCGTCTATGGGGCGCCAAGCTATCTTAAAAGATGCTTAGCAAGCGTCTTCAAAAACACGCCTTCCAAGCACGAGATAATTATCATTGATGATTGCAACACTGACCCCGAGGTACTCGAGATTTTAAGTTCCGTTCCTCCGGAAAGGTGCATCATTCTTAGAAATGAGAAAAATTTAGGGTTTGTTAAATCAATAAACCGAGGGATTATTCATGCCCGAGATAAGCACGTCGTCATCCTTAACCAAGATACTGAGGTCCCTCCTAAATGGATAGAAAGGATCATATCGCCAATAATAAAAGACCCATCGATCGCCAGCGTAACTCCCTTTTCCAATGGATCAACGATAACCAGTTTTCCTGAGTTCTGCAAAGATAACGAACCATATCTGGGGTTGGATACCGAGGAGATCGATTTCTTCTTCCAAAAATTTGGAGGCAAGCCAGTTGACATACCTTCCGCAGTGGGGTTCTGCATGGCTTTAAATAGGAGGGCTCTAAATGAGATCGGCCTTTTCGACGAAACCTTTGGAAGAGGATACGGTGAAGAAAATGATTGGTGCATGAGAGCGTGGAAGAGAGGCTATAGGAATGTCGCTATTTCGAATCTTTTCGTATACCATAAGCATGGAGCGAGCTTTGGCGATGAAAGGAAGAAACTCATGCAAAGTAATCTAGCAAAAGTTCAGGAGAGACATCCTGAGTATCTTCCCTGGGTTAACGATTTCATAGCCAAAGACCCATTCTCATCGTTACGTAATACGTTAAAAGCTATAATAGACTTTAATAAATCAAAGAAAATTCGCATCCTATGCCTAACTCATAGCCTTGGTGGGGGCTCCGAATTCACTCTTAACCAAATCGTGAGCCTAGACATAGCAGACTTTTTGATAGCTAGATGGGACTTCAAAGCAGGCCATTGGATCATTCATAATCTAAGTTCATCGCATGGATCCATTCGACCCTGGCTATGGGACTTCAGAACAGATAGTTGGTTAATTGATGTCGGATCTTTTAAATCAAATATTCCGGACAGCATTTTCAGAAGCCGACTAAAGAGGTTATGCGAAATATTTCAAATCGACCATATACTTATAAATCAGTTAGTTAGCCACCCAAACCCAATATCATTCTTGGAATCCATTCAAAAATGTGAACTACCATATACATTCATCGCTAATGATTGCTTTTGCTACTGTCCGAATTGGAATTTAATTGGGCCTTCAGGCGTATTCTGCAATCTTCCAGATATCGAGTCATGTCGCATCTGCCTAAAGACTAATAGCATTGCTGATTTTATTCACTTCAAAGAGTATAGGGATGTTGACCCAGAAGTTTGGAGAGATAGATGGAGGGATTTTCTATCAAAAGCAAACTCTGTCGTATGCCTCTCCGAAAGCTTCGCCAAATTTTTAAAGGATGTTTATCCCGAAGTTAAGATTGAAGTCGTGGAACCTGTTATTTTGACTAAGGCTAAGGAAAGAAAGATTTCTGTCGAAAAACCGTTCTTGACAGTAGGAATAATTGGTCAAATCAGCGTCCACAAGGGCTCTGAAATCCTTAAGGAACTATTCCATATTACACGGAATGATCCCATAAGATACATAATAGCTGGGAGAACGAACTGGATTCGCGGTCCCTATTTCTCTGAGCAGGTCGAGGTAACGGGTCCCTTCAAAGATCTAGAGGATCTTGCGAGAATCCTCTCATCTAAGGATGTGGATCTCATTCTGTTTCCCTCTGTTTGTATTGAAACATATGGCTATGTCGTATCTGAAGCCATGCTACTTGGGTATCCGGTAATTTCCTTCGATTTGGGCGCTCCGGCAGAGAGGATAAAGAAAACTGGAGCCGGGATAACGGTAAAGGATTTGTCGGCTCACTCGCTTAGGAGCGCGCTTCTACAAATTGCCAATGAGAGAAGCCTCCTTGAAGTATGGACCAGAAACGCAAAGCGATTTCGTAGCCCTTCTTATAAAGAGTTCCTAGACAAGTGGAAAAAGATACTTGCCGTTAATAATAGTCGAAGCGACCTCAAGGTGTAGAATCCAATGCATCTAACTTGGTCGAGTTCCATTTAAACTCGCCCCTCCATCAAGAAAAGAAATAGAAGAGCAAATTGCAATAGCAGAAAACCTTTAGCTTTTGGCGACCAACGCCTTTGAGATAGTCCATTCAAATGAATTCTTTCACCAATTTCCGAAAGGGATCGCCTACATTTGAAACGAGCCCATATCGCGACATGAAATTTAAGCCGATGGCGCCCTGAGCGCCAGCCGGGCCTCGGAGTGGATGAGGCGCATGGCCTCGCCCAAGGAGCGTTCTACGGCCCACAAATGCGCGTAATGGATCTCGACCAATTTGAGGAATGCCAGGGCCTGATCCGAATCCCTCGCGAAGATAATCAAGCCCGAGGCCAAATCCGCGCACATCTTCCTATAGATTTCGCCCCTGAGCCACAGGGCTTCGTTAAATCCCCCCAGCATCTCATAAACCCCCATCATCCTGAAGGCTTTGATGAGACCCGAGCCCAGTTCGAGGGCGATCCGCTCGAGCCCGGCCCTCTCATCATGGAGCTGGGCGATTATCCTCAGGGCAAATCCAAGGCCCCCTCGAGCTCCTTGCGCTTCTCCTCCAGCCTTTCGCATCGGGAGTTCGCCTCCCCGAGGCCCTTGGCCAAGGCCGGCAGGGCGAGGGACAATGGGCCCAGGGCTTGGAGGAGCTCGTTCGATCCCCTATACGTCGCCTAATTTCATTCAATGCCTTTTTTAATTAGCAACATGTTCAAGCACGTCCGCATGAACAATGATATCAAAACTACTATCTTCAAATGAAGTACTGCACAAATCCTGATGCATGACGTTTACGCCACCTAGGTTCTCATTTCCCCCGACCTCAGGCTGGGATTTAAGTATTCGCTACCTGTCAGGTTAGGTATCCGTTGAGCAACCTATGATAAAAGGCAGTGAGACGTTCGGCGACGTATATTTTCCTGCCACTCATGCCGGAGGGTCCGTCGCAAAATTCCTCAATAGCCTTGTACAGCAATCTAAGCCTATTTGATAAGCCACGATTTTTACATACCAACCCCTCTCTGAGATTTACGTTCTCGCCTAAAATAGGCCGATGGATGCTTTGTCTCCTGATGACAGTATGCACAATATCCCACCCAAGACTCCTTCTTTGAGAGCTCGAGCTCCTCAATCATCGCTGTCGCCCCTGGGACAACAGATGCTGATTATAATTGGACTCGTTGTCGAACCAGTTGATTCGCCTCTCCATCATGGTCAACTGCCGCCGAATCGGCTTTTCCCTTCGGAATTGGCATCATCCAGTTAATTCCTCCGGGAGTTATGTCCCATCCCCACATCAACTCCTCCGGCCCTCATGGAGGGGGACGCGCCCCTCTTCCCCTTAAGCTCCGGGAATGGGTGTGAGGATCGGGACGCCACCTCACGCCTTCCTTTTTTTGTAATTTCTTCCAAAGCTTCTTTAAATGTCCTGCCCCTCCTCTCAGCGATATGCGGGGCGCCCGATGCCCCGCTGGCCCATCCCGGACCGGTTTTGAAGGCCTCCTCGAGCGCTTTGAGCTCCTCGGGGGTTAACTGGACATATTTTTTAAACAACTCTATGAATAGCTTGCAGGCCGCGAGCTCGTAGAAGGCCTCTTTGGCGTCCCCCTTCCTCATAATATCGAGGAGTTTGTTAAAGGCGATTGTTTTCTCGATGGCCCACAAGAGGGCCTGAGCCCCTTCCTGGCCATCGCCCGATCGCCCCCTCGTTGCAAATGGGCCCTCGAGGCCAAAATCCCTCCCATCCGCCAGCCTCTTTTTGAACTTCTTGACGTAATAGCCCACCGTGCTCCTCGGTATGCCCGTGAGCAGGGATATCTCCTCTATGGTCCGCCCCTCCCTCCATAGGGCATATATCTTCTCATTCCTTTCCGGATTGGGCCTCAATATTGGATCCCATAGGATTTCCTATGGGATCCAATATAAATATCTTCTCTTATTGAGGGGGGTATGGGCTTCGCCGACCGCTAAAGGCTCAACGAGCGAGTATATGGCGCCCGGGAGGCTTTCCGATGCCATCGGGGCCCTAGGGGCTGAGGCCCGAGCTAGGCCTCATGGATGGCGGCCATGCGGGAATCTCGGCTTTTAAGGACCGGCGAAAGGCCGTTGGCGCGCAGAGGGGCCTCATTGAAAAATGGAGTTGAAGGCGCCCTGGCCCTCCAAACTATTCAATTGCGAATCGAACAGTCCCCTCGGGCCGATAGTAGCCCCTCCCATCCCTCGCGACTATCTTCAGGCCGAGCGCATGCTCCCCCCTCCCGAGGATCCTGGAGGAGAATGTTGCCATGAAGCCGGAATGCCTGAACTTGGGGTTGTCGAAGGCCTTCGCCACATCCGGCCTATCGAGGCCGTAGAGGGCGGGTATGTCGAGCTTCCCATCGATAGTCGCGAAGACCGCTAGGGCCGAGTCGTTGGCCCCCTTGTCGACTGCCCAGCCGCAGATGGTTATTGTTTCCTCCCTGCTGGCATTGATCGCGATAGGCGAGGGCTGTTGGGCTATTGCCTTTCCGTTTATTGTATCGATCCAGAAGAGCGCATCGGGCCCGATCGGACTCAGAGCGGAAAGGTTTACCCTAGGCTTGCTGAAGACGCTCAATCCGTTTTCCTCTAGGAATCTTGCCCTCTCCCTCACGATCGCAGGGGCTGGGTAGAGGTATTTCCTTATATTCTCGTCGGATTGGATCTTGTAGGTAACCGAAACATATGCGCCAACATCCTTAAAGCGTTTTTCACTCACTCCAATCCCCCATCCGATGTGGTATGAAACAATGGAACCCACTAGAATTAGAGTGAGCATAGCATAAGCTCCAAAGCTCTTATGCTTATGAGGAGATTTTTCCGAAATGCGTAACGCTAAGAGGTAAAGGCCGATGATCCCCAGGCTCGTTATCGGAGTATATCTTGACGAAAGGGCTTGGCCCGCTCCAAAACCAGCCCTTCCAATGGTGGTCAGCAGGGAGGAAGAAAGGGCGAAGAGCGTAAGGGAAAACCAAATGCCGTTTCTCCTAAGGATCCCTTCCTTGAGAGCGAAGACCATCGTTGGTGATCCGATGAGCATTATGACCAAGCCAAATGCCATGGCGGTTCCCGCATCCCATGAGAATGGGGCACCTATGACTATCAGGAAATACCTAGCCCCTTCTAAAGGGTTCGCTAAAACGTAATTCAATGGGGGATGATGTGCAGGCTTGACATAGCCGTAAAAGTAGGAGGCGAAGGTAATAATCCCTCCTGAGCACCATAAGCCGATTCTTCTTACATCCCTCTGCCCCGAAATGAGCATTTGAAGGAAGCCAATGGGCCAAGCCATGAGGCCGCTTACAAAAGAGAAGGAAGATACGAATGCGCTTAAAAGAGACGAAACAAACCATTTATCCACCTTCTTGCTCCTTTCTAGAAGGAAGAAAGTGGTTACTGCTCCAAAAAGCATCAAGTATATGTGTGATGCGAACCCCAATAGGATGCTTTCATGCTGCCTGAAACTGAATAACAAGAATGAAATGGGCAGGAAGTTCAATAGGAGCTTAGAATGGCTATCCCGAGAGGAATCCTCCCGATACTTGTGGAAGATGAGCAATGCGGTGAAGCAAATTAAAGTATAGCTAAGGAACATCCAAGCTATGGTATTGTATTTAGTAATACTTCCAATGGCGAGCATCGCCATTCTCGAAAACGGAATCCTATGCTCATTATGCTGAGCAAATAAATCGGGAGAAGGAGAGCCTTCCTTCCGCGATCTTCCGAATGAGAGGAACCATTTCCCATTCATCCCAGAAGAAGGCGTTCACACCGAAGCTACTAATATACCAAGCAAGTAGCAATGGGGGCAAGATTAACAAACAAATTGAGGCTATCGTCGAAACCCAACCAAATCCTTTGCATAATTTGCCGGTCATCGCCAATTCAAAACATCACCTCAATTGTGAAGCCCAACGAGGTTGGCGGGGAAGACAATAGAAAACAGAAATGGATGAGCCCCAAAGGATATGATCAACGGGCGAAGGCAGCCATAGGAATCCCAAGGGGCCGGAAGTGAATACAATATCTTTGCCGACGCCCAATTTATCCCGATCAGCCATGAAGGATCTGCCCCACCCGGGCATTGCGATGGGATCCGGGAAGGCCCATATGGCTATGGAGGCGAGCGAGCCCAAGCAATACGTCATTTTTGTTTTTGATGCCAAAGCACAAATCCTTTTACCCTATCCGAACTTTAAATGGGCCCCCTCTTATAAAAGTTTTGATCAGGGCGAACCTTGGCGTAAATGAGCATTTGCTTACCCAATACTTTCCATGCGAGCGGAAACGCCAGATACAATCTAACGAGTGCTGAACGGCCCTTCCTTCGACGATCGGCTCAACTAGCCGTTCGAGCTCGCTAGGCGAATACGTCCCGTCCCTATCCATGAAGACAAGGATCTCAGCGTCGGTTAACTTTGCGGCTCCTTGCCCATACCTTTCTGAATACCTAGCTCCAGCAGCTCTAAGTTCCAAGGTCCGGTCCATCCGATATGCGGCGGCCATCCCCGGGCCTGAGAAGGGCCGCCTTTACGCAAGTTGCGTAAGCCGCGCCCCTTCCGGCCCACCCTCCCGCTTTTCCGAGCCCGATCCCGCTCCTCGAAGAGCGCTATGCCCCATCCAGCCTTATCCCCGCCCTCCCCTTCCTATACGGCCTCCCTCGTTATCATTATCCTTATGCCCCTGTCCCTGAAATAGCCCTTGACGCAATCCGAGATGAATTGGCCTAGGTCATCTATATCGTAGCCCCTCCTCCTAGCGTAGTCAAAATAGAGGAGGACCACGGGGTCTATGCGGACGGGGGAGGATATCGTGGTAAGCTGCAATTCCAATGGCTTGGCTATTACCCTCCCCTCCCTCGCCGCGGGCTCTGATCCCATCGGCCGCGCCGCCCCTTCTTCCCCCTTCAAGGGACCCTCCGGGCGCTCCCTGAAGCGCTTGATGAGCTTCTTGGCCTCCTTGATCGGCAGGGGCAGGGCGGCCCTGGCCAGCTCGATCAGCTTCTTATCCAGCTCATCCTTCGGCAGCCTCCCCTTGGCCGATTCGATCGCGTATCCTATCTCAGCCAGGTGGGTTATCGGGGCTATGCCCCCCTCCCTCTCCCTCCTCGTGGGGTTGGCCTTCATGCCCGATACCAGGCCCGCGTCCCTCAGCATCTTATAGGCCTCATAAGCCCCCACTATCCTGGAGAGCCATTGCTGGCCCTTGCCGATCCTCCTGGCGATGGCGGTCTGCGTCAGCTTCGGGTTGGCCCTCCTGAGGGCCTCATACGCCCTCCCGATCTCCTCCTCGGTTATCTCGCCCCTTTGGACGTTCTCCGCCAGCGAGACCAGCACGGCCTCCTCATCTCCCATCTCCCGGATTACGCAGGGGACCTTGCCGAGGCCCGCCCTCCTCGCCGCCTCGTACCTCCTGCGGCCGGCCACGACCTCGTACTTATCTCCGGCCGGCCTGACCACCAGCGGCTCCACTATGCCGATCTGCCTCACGCTCTTCACGAGCTCGCTTATGTCCCCGAGCTCCTTCCTAACGTTGGCCTCTCCGACGAACAGGCGCTCGATCTCCATTTCATGGACCTTCATCTTTTTCACCTCCTTATGGTTTTCGATTATCCTTTTTTAGAAGCCATTAGGAGGTACTTACTTAAAAGGATATATATTTCTATATTCCTAATTATAACACCTTATATTTTTAATTCGATTAATCCGCCCCTCGCGTTGACCTTTTGGCTCCCCCGGTGGCCCCCTCCGGCCCGCTAGCCCAAGTGAGCCGCCTCGATCCCCACCCCGCGATCCTCGCCGTCGGGCCGGCGGGCTCCAGTTGCCGTATTGAGCCCCTTGAAGGGCCTCTGGCTGGGGGACAAACTTAAGAAATGGATCCCCCGAGCGGAAGGGGGGCTTGCGGGGCGGCCGGGCCGACCGCATGCCCATATGCGGAGGCCATCGGAGGTGGATTGATTTGCCCTCTGGATCGGGGCGCGAGGGCCGTTGGGCATTGCCCATATTGGCAACCCTCAGCCTGCTCGCCCATTTGCTGTTCATTTTGGCCCATCCCAGCGGCTTCGATCTCGAGACTTGGGCGATCGCCGGCCGGGCCCTCGCATCCGGGAGGGACTTCTATTGCGAGGCGCTGGCCTCAGGCCACGTATTCGCCTATCCGCCGCTCTTCGCCCAGGCCATCCTCCTCCCCCTGGCGCTGGCGATCCCGCCAAGCAACGAGTTCGCGTTCCTGCTGGCCCTGAGGCTCGTATTCTCGGCGTTCGATCTCTGCACCGGCGTATTGCTCTGGAGGATGCTCGGGTCGAAAAGGCTCCTGAGCGCCTTGTGGTTCCTTAATCCCTTCGTAATGGGCGTGGCCCAATATCAATTCGATGGCATACCCGCGTTCTTCATATTGCTATCGGTTTATGCCTTGAAGAAGGGCGTTGCGAGATCCTCTTGGCTTTTGGGCATAGCGGCATCCCTGAAGATCTACCCGGGCCTCCTCCTGCCCATCGCGATTGGGAGGGCAAAGGGCCTCCGCGGGGCGGCTATCGCGTTGCTGGCGGCGATCTCGGTGCCCTTCATCTCCATGGCCCCCCATTTGAGCTCCAATTGCTTTTGGCGATCCCTATTCTTGCATTTCGAATACTCGGCCTCTGCGATGGGGGGATGCGTCCTCCTAAACCCTATCGTCTACGTACTCCTCCTGATTTTGGCGTTTAAAAGGGGGCTCGACATCATAAAGGCCGGGATAGCGATAATATCGTCCTTCTATATACTATTCCGTTTCCTAACGAATCCTTTCTACGCGCATCCCTTCTACCACGTTCAATATGCCGCATCGCTGCTCCCCCTCCTCGTGCTCGATATCCCCAGGCCCGGCCAGCGCCTCGCGAAATGCCTGGCCTATAACTCCGTCTGGATCTCGGCCCTGGCCGCCAGGTATAAGGCCACCTTGTATAGGCACATCCCTATGCCCATCCCCCCCGAGCCCTTCGGCCAGCTCTCCTTCTACGCCTTCATGGCCTCCCTGGCGGCCACCTGCGCGGTGGCGCTCCTCGGATCCCCCGCCCCATCGGCCGAACCCCGATTCGCCTCAGCGCCCTCGGATGGGGGCGCCCCGATCCCATGCGGGGGCTCGAACGCCTTTTATAACGCCGCTGACCCCCCCTAGGGGGGAGGGGGTTCGCGGGGCCCTCGCTTGATTCTTGATTTTTTCAAATAAATCAAGTAAATCAAATTTTGGCCGAGCGGGCCCGAGGATCCGGGGCCTTTTGGGGGAGCGATCGGGAAATGGCGGGGGATTCCCCCAAAGGGCCCATTTCCCCGATCACCCGCCCCTAGGAGGGACTCCCGGGGGCGCGGAAAGCGTTATATCCCCGGGCCCCCGAGGGCATATCCCCGACCGAGCCGACCCGAGATGGCGATAGGCGAAGTCCCCGGGGAGCCCTGGAGGAGGCGCCTCATGCTCCTGTGCCCATTGGCCTTCCTCGGCGCCCTTTGCTATACGACCGCCAGGCCCACCGCCTCCCTTTACGCCCGCCAGCTCGGCCTATCGTACGCCCAGGTGGGCTCATTGGGGTTCGCGATGGGCCTCATGCAAACCCTCACGGCGATGCCCCTTGGGAGGCTATCGGATAGGATCGGGAAGGGCCCCGCGATCCTCATCGCCCTCTCCGCCATGTCGGCCTCCTGCGCCCTCTTCCCGCTCGCGGGGGACTACAGGGCCCTCCTCGCGATCTCGATCCTCCTGGGCCTCTCGGGCGGGGGGTGGTGGCCCTCGATAGCGAGCGCCTTCGGGGAGGCGGCGCCGCCGCGCAGGAGGGGGTTCGCCATGGGCCTCTACAGCGCCTCCTTCGGATCGGCCTACGCGATAGGCCCATTCCTCGGGGGCCTCGCGATAAACCTGAGCGGATACCCGGCGGCCTTCGCCCTCTGCTTCGCCTCCGGGGCCTCCGGCGCGGCCATCGCCGCCTCGCTGGGGGGCGAGGGGGGGCGCGGCGGGCGGGCGGCCCCGGGGAGCCCCGGGGGCCTGGGCGACCCCCGATCCCTGGCCGCCTCCTGCGCCGGCGCCTACGCCAACGGCGCCCTGATGGGGTTCCTATTCACCATATTCCCGGTCTACCTCAAGGCCCTTGGGTTCTCGGAGGATCGGATCGGCGCCATCGTGATGGCCTTCGGGATCGCGAGGACCGCCACGTTCCTCAAGGCCGGCGGCTTTGGCGATAGGCATGGGCATTCGGCGGTCGCCGCCTCGGGCCTGGCGCTCGCGGCGATCGCCTCGGCCGCCATGGGGGCCTCTGGCGGCGGGATCTGCATCTGGCCATCCTCGATCCTCCTCGGGCTCGCGCTCGGGATGGTCTTCCCATCCCTCACTGCCATGGCCGCCGGGGGCGGGGGCAGCGGCGGGCTCAGGATGGGGGCCTTCGAAACGGCCGTGGGGATCGGCCTCTTCTCCGGGCCCCTCATCGGCGGGCATTTGGCCGATGCCCTGGCCCCCGAGGCATCCCTATACTTCTGCGCGCTCGTCAGCCTCGCCTCCCTGGCGGCCGTCTCGGCCCTCTCGAGGCGGGGGCGCGATCCCGGGGCGGCGGAAGCGCGTGGAAAAGGGTTATAAAGCCCCGGGGCCCCCCTTGATCGGCGGAGTGATGCCGCGATGCCAATATACCCGGATTGGTGGTATTCCAAGTACAACATATTCGAGATGACCGCCTACGACATAGCCGAATGGCTCAAGAAGACGGACATATGCCTCATACCGGTTGGGAGCTGCGAGCAGCACGGGCCGGCGGCCCTGCTTTCCACGGACAGCCTCGGCGCTTGGATAGTGACGAAATGGGCCGCCGAGAAGGCCCAGGTCCTCCACACGCCCTTGGTCTGGTTCGGCTATTCGCCGCACCACATGAGGCCCCCGGGCTCAGGGGCGGGCACGATAACGGTCAGGGCCAGCACATTCGAGTCCTTGCTGTACGACATCGGCAGGAGCCTCATCCACCACGGCTTCAATAAGCTCATCTACGTCACGGGGCACACGTCGAACATAAAGATCATCGACCCGGTCCTGAGGATAATCAAGTACAAGACCGGCGCCTTCACGGCGCTCTTCAGGGCCGACGCCGAGTTCGCTCCCTTGATGCCCGAGATCAGGGCCATACTCCAGAATCCGCCGGATGAATGGCCGGGATGGCACGCTGGAGAGGATGAGTTCTCGCTTTGCCTGTTGTACCATCCGGAGGCGTGTTCTTGGGAAAGGGCCGTTTGGGATAAGAGCCACGTCCACGCGCCCAAGTACCTGCCGCAGGATAAGTTCGGGAAGAACGCCGGGAACCCCTACGTGATCTTCAAGGGCCAGGATCAGATGATATACCTGCCGATGGAGCACCACGAATACTGCGACACGGGCATAGTCGGGAACCCCGCCAACGCGAGCGCGGAGAAGGCGGAGAAGATATATAGGATTTGGGCGGATAAGTTCGCGGATTTCATAGAGGAGGTCAAGAAGCTGAAGGTCGAGGTCAAGAACAGGGAGTTCGACGATAGGATCTGAGCAGGAGCCTCCAATTGCCATATAATCCCGCTTGGCTCCGGGGCCGCCGCGGCCCCGGAATTTCTTCCCCCATCCGGAGCGATCTATTTCAGCATCCGCGCTGAGGTCTTGAAAAAACAAAAAATGGCGATCTGGGAATCAAGGTGGGCGGGGCCCGAGGCCCCAGCCCGCTCATCCCAAAACCGATAGCTTGCCGTACCGGCCCACGTTGAGTTGCATCTCGCCCCTGAAGGACGTCACGTAGCCGTTCTCAACCTTGATGGAATCCCCGGGCTTGACCTGATCTATCTGCTCGTTCCAAAGGGACATCCTCACCGTTCCGCTCTCATCGGAGAGGATCGCGTCGGCGACCCTGCTCATGCCGCCCGATCTGGTCATGACCTGCCTCGGGGCCGAGATCTCCTCGATCCTACCGACGAGGTTGACGCCCTTCATGCCGGGCTTGAGCTCGGCCACTTTCAATCGGCCTTCACCCTACCACGGACGCCGTCGCGAAGTTCCTCCCCAGGCTGGTTATCCTCACCCTGACCCTATCGCCCTCATGCGTCCCGGGGACGAATATCACGAAGTTCTCAACCTTCGCTATGCCGTCCCCCTTCCTGCCCACGGCCTCTATCGTGACGTCGTACTCCTCGCCCTCCTTAACCGGGCTGGGGCCAGCGGGCCTCCTCGGGCCGCTGGAGAACCTTCGCTTAGGCCCTCCAAAACTACTCAAATCCTTTTCATCTCCTCCTTTCTTCATTCAGCCCAGAACTTAGGCTCGAGTGGGTCCGGCGGGGCTCGGATCGGATCGACCGAGGCGAACCCCGACCCCCCGCTTCGCCATTCGGTTCCGGACCTCTTTCGAAACCCTCGACCGGGTATTAAACCATTTCGGCCGATTTGGGAGGTTGGTCGCCGGGCCCCTCCTCGGCCCTCAATAGAGGAGGAGGCCCGCGGCGCCGGCGGCCAGGATGAGGTGTATCGGGTGGATCCCGCGCCTATACCCCAAGGCCAAGGCTGCCAGGAATATCGCCATGGCCCTATAATCGGAGCAGAGGCCGATCGCCTCCGCCATCAGGATCGCGGCGGAGGCCATCAGCCCTATTACGACCAGCCTAAACCCGGAGAGGAAGCGCTCGACGTGGGCGTCTGCCCTGAACCGATAAAATAGCTTGGAGATGGCCAACATTAGGGCGGCGGTCGGCCCAACGTTCGAGGCCGTGGCCACGATTGCCCCGAGGACGCCAGCCACCTTATACCCGGTATAGGTCGAGAGGTTGACGCCAACGGGCCCAGGGGTCATCTCCGCTATGGCGACGACGTTGCAAAATTCCTTTCCGAGTATCCCGAACCTCGCGGCCTCCCTTTGCAAGAGCGGTATCATCGCATAGCCTCCCCCTAGGCTGAGGAGGCCTATTAGGAGGAAGGCCAGGGCGATATCGAGGAGTATCAAATGCGCTCCGGCCTCCTGGCCCTCGCGATTGCCCAAAGCGCGCTGGCCCCCATCCCGATCGCGGCCACGTAGACCGGATGGACCCCCGATACCAAAACGATCAAGGCTACCGCGATCGATATGGCGGCCCCCCTCCCCCCCATCCCGGCGGCCCTCGATAGCCTGAGGACCGAGGCGGCTATGAGGGCCACGACGGCCGGCCTTATGCCTTGGAAGGCCCTTTCAACGATCGGGACGTCCTTGGCGGCCATGAGGAACGACGCGGCCAATAGAATGGATAGGAATGGGGGGATTATCGCCCCGAGGGTGGCGGAGAGCGCCCCCCATGCGCCCGCGACTTTATAGCCCACGCAGGTGCTGATGTTTATCGCGAGCGCGCCGGGCATGGATTGGGTGATGCCGATCAAATCCAAGAACTCCCCCTCCTCGACCCATCCCCTCTCCCCGACTATCTCCCTCTCGATGAGGGGGATCATGGCCAATCCCCCGCCGAGGGTGAAGGCGGAGATCTTCGAGAATATCAGGAGCAGCTCGAGGCACTTGCGGCGGCTGCCATTGGGAGGTTCGCCCATGCGCCTTCCTCGGAGGCCCCGCCTTTTAAGGATTCCACCCAGGGGCCGCGAGGGGCATCCCGCGGGGGCGCGGCATCAGCCCAAATCGCTCGGCCTAAAGGGGTCGCGCCGGGGATCCGGATGCGCCCTGGGCCTTGAGGGATATCCAAACACCGGGGCTCCCTTGAACTGGCCTATCGCCCTCGCCATCGAGCACTTGGACGTCTGGCAGGTTGCACGTGCCCGCTATGGTCCCGAGGTTTGCCCTCAAAACCTCCGCCGCCCTCCCCGAGGCGTATATCCTGGCGCCCCCCAAGGGGGCCCTGAGGGGGATCCTGGCCTCCGCCTTAGCCCTCCTGAACTCCGCTATGACGTTTATTATCAGATCCCCATCCGCCTCGGCTTGTGGATCGATCGAGGAGGCGTTCGGCTCGGGCCAAGGGGATATATGGACGCTCCTATAGGGCCAACCAGCGGGCTTGAGGAGCTGGTATATGGCCTCGGAGGCGTGGGGGCAAAATGGCGCGAGGAGCTGGGAGATCCTTAGGAGCGCATATCTGGCGGTCCTAGATGCCCCCCGATCCCTCTCGCCCTCCCTCAGGCGATGCTTTATCGCCTCCAAGTATTGATCGCAGTACACATGCCATACGAAATCCCTTATGGCCCCGATGGCGGAGCTGAATTGGAACCCCTCCATGGCGGCGGTGACGTCCCCTATCAGCCTCTCCAGCTTGCTCAAAAGCCATCGATCGACGAGATCGACCGCGCCCAGATCCCCCTCGAATGGATCGACGGGATCGGCGCTCATTAGGACGAACCTGGTGGCGTTCCAGAGCTTCGTGAGGAACCTCTTCCCATGCTCGACCTCGCCCCAATTGAAGGGGACGTCGTAGCCGGTGCTCGCTCCCGAGGCCGCCCATTGCCTAACGGCATCGGCTCCATATTTGGCGACGGCCTCGCCCGCCTCGACGTAGTTGCCATAGGATTTATGCATCATCCTGCCATCGGTCCCCCTGACCATCCCGTTGATTAAAACGGTTTTATAGGGGACCTCGCCGAAGAGCGCCAAATGCTTGACCATTAGGTAATAATCCCAAGTCCTTATTATATCGAGGCCGTTCGGCTGGAGGTCCGCTGGGAAGAGGCGCTTGAATGACTCCATATCATCGGGCCAGCCGGCGTGGACGGCGCAGGTGATCGAGGAATCCATCCAAGTATCCATCACGTCCCTCTCGCCCTCGAACTCCCTCGAGCCGCATTTTGGGCAGGATGCATCGCGCGGGGGCTCGAACCTCGGATCGACCGGCAACCAATCCTCCCGGGCGACGAGGGGCTCCCCGCAACCCTTGCAATACCAAACTGGTATGGGCGTCGCGAAGACCCTCTGCCTCGATATGACCCAATCCCAATCCAGGGACCTGGCCCAATCTATGAGCCTCCTCTTCGCGAATTCGGGGACCCATCGTACCTCCTCGGCCCGCCGAACAACCTCGTCGGTCATATCCCTCGTCCTCATGAACCATTGGGGCTTGGATAGGATCTCGACGGGCGTGTGGCAGCGCCAACAGGTGCCCACGCTCCGCCTTATGGGCTCGGATCGCTCCAGGAGCCCCATCTCCCTCAGCCTCTCCACGATCCTGGCCCTGCACTCATCCGCGCTCAAGCCCGCGAATTCCCCGGCCGCCTCGGTCATGCGGCCATCCTCCCCTATGGCCTTGATCACCGGCAGGCCGTGTCGCTTCTGCCAAGCCACGTCCGCCTTATCGCCGAACGTGCAAACCATCACGGCCCCCGTCCCGAAGCTCGGATCGACCCCCTCATCGGCCAGTATCGGGACGGCCCTGGAGAACAACGGGACCCTCGCCCCCTTCCCGACCAAGCCGGAATACCTGGCATCGCTCGGGTGAACGGCCACGGCCACGCAGGCCGGCAAGAGCTCCGGCCTCGTGGTGGCTATCATGAGGGGCCCGCCATCAGCCTCGAACCGAATGTAATGGAGCTCCCCCCTCGATTCCACGTACTCGACCTCCGCCTCGGCTATGGCGGTTTCGCAGCGGGGGCACCAATTCACGGGATGGTCGGCCCTGTATAGGCGCCCCATCCTATGGAGGATCACGAACGAGAGCTGCGTCAACCTATAATAGGAAGGGTCCATCGTCCTATACTCCAAGGACCAATCGATCGAATAGCCCAAGGCCTTCATCGCGGCCTTCATCCTGCCTATGTATTCCTCCGTTAGCCTCTCGCAAAGGCGCTTGAACTCGGCGATCGGGAGGTCCCGCTTCTTGATCCCGTAGGCCCTCTCGACCCTCACCTCCGTCGGGAGGCCGTGGCAATCCCAGCCCTGGGGGAAGTGGACGTTGTAGCCCCTCATGCGCTTATACCTGGCTACGAAATCGAAGTAGCACCAATTCAGGACGTTGCCCATGTGGAACTCCCCGCTCGGGTATGGCGGCGGCGTATCGATGCTATAGGTCGGCCTGGTCCTATCCTTTCGATCGAAGCGGTATATCCCCTCCCTTTCCCAAAACTCCTGCCAGCGCCTCTCGTGCTCCCGCGGCTCGTATCGCTTTGGGATCTCATCTGCCGATCCGCGCGTATCCAATTCGAACCCCCCAGCTCCATTTGGGCCTAGAGGGGCCCCGGCTCGGCCCTTACTTGCCAATCCCCCGGGCCTTAAAGCTTTGTCGCCCAATTTTGGAAGCCTTCGCCGATCTTTCGCGCAAGGGATTTGCGATGAGGAGGGTGAGGGGGCGAGGAGGCCCCTCGGGGCGGGACGATCGATCCAACGTGGCGATTGAGGCCTCGCGGCGCTCCGCCGAGCTGGCCCCAGCCGAACATTTGGGACGAATCCAATCGGACCAAATTCCGATCGCTTCCGGATGCGGCTTTGGGCCGCCCCTCGTCGGGGAGGATTTCGCCTAACTCCTGACCGGGCCGCTTATCCGGATCGGATCCCCCTTAGGAACCCGTCCAATGCCCTCCCCGAGAGCTCGACGCCCCGATCCCCGATCCTCAACCTCATGCCGTCCTGGGCGGCCAAGGTCCTAACGCCGGATTCCTCCTCGATCCACTTTGCCTCCTTCTCCGGCCCGGCCTCCAGCATCTTCATCCCGAAATCGGTCAATATCGCCAACTCCGGCCCGACGCCCCTCACGAGCCTTAGGGCGCCCTCGCTATCCATGTGGCCCGGCCATGGCTTCCCCCTGGGCCTGAGGACGCAGATTATGAGGACCCTAGAGCCCTTGTAATCCGCCTCCATGCCTTCGAAATACTCCGTATCGGAGGTATAGGCCAAGGTCCCGAATGGGAACTCGAACCTGAACCCAATCGTATGGGGATCCGTGTGCTTCGCCCTCGTGGCCGCCACGCGGATCCCATCGACCTCGAAGGAATCGCCGGGCTTCGCCTCGAGTATCTGCTTCGGCATCCCCAGGTGATAGCTGGAGAGGCAGGGCCAGGACCCCTCGTGGCCCCTGAGTACGCTCCTCGGGGCGATCAGGGTCCCCCTCCTCCTCGTCATGCCCCTCGTCATCGCCTCTACGAAGACCTCGGCATCGGAGTAATGGTCCAAGTGGCAATGGGACACGAGCAGGAGGCTCACGGATGAGGGGTTGAGGCCGGCCATGTTGGAATAGACCAATGCCCCGGGCCCGGGGTCCAGCTGCGCTTCCACGAAGCCGGAGAGCCTGATCCCCCCGGTCCGCCTGGCCTGGGTTATCATCGCGAACCTGCCTCCCCCGGTCCCGAGGAACACGAGCTCGCAATCCGCCAATGGGACCGCCCAAGCTGGGATCCCCTCTTTCGCTAATTACGCTTTTGCGGGCCCGAGGCGGCCCAAGGCCCTATCCAAGGCCCTGAAGGCCCCGTAGCCCAAGCCGACGAGCCCTGCCGATAGCGCCGAGAACTCGCAAAGGCCCCCGAGGATCGAGAGCTGGGGCCAGATCCTAGGGGCCATTTCGCAAGCCTTCATGTGATAATTGAAGAACCAATGGAGAAGTATCGGCGCCGGGGCCCCGTATTTCAGATGCGCCAGCCCCAGGCCGAGGCCCACGATGGCCGCCGACGTTATCTTCCCCGGCCCCCAGCCGGATCCGGATAGGTAATGGCCCAGCCCGAACCAAGCCGAGGTCGCGAAGAGCAGCGCCCATTCGGCCACCGAGATATCCCCGGGCAGTCCCATGGCGCGCTTAGCTCCTGGCGGATCCAGGAACCCCGATGCGAGCGCCTTAAAGTATGAGGGCGCGGGGCCGAGGCCCCCCTCCCTCGCGACGAGTAGGAGGCGAAGGGCGAAATAGGCCCCAAAGGGGCTTATCCTATAGCTTAGCTCCTCCATCAAGGGAGCGTAAGCCAAGGAGAAGAGCTCTATGAACTCGTCCTCCACCCTGAGGGAGCCCGTGGGGATCCCCTGGGCCTCTTGAAGGAAGTGGATCGCCACGGCCGCGAGGAAGAGCGCGCCCGCCATGAAGGGCATCAGGATCGGGAACCTGGGCCTCTCGATGCCCAACAAGCCCGAGCCCAGGGCATCGGCCCTGAACCAAGCGGCGATGAAGCAGATCGCATATATGGCCAATAGCCCCAGGAACACCGTCCGAACCCTCGCCGCTAATGGGATCCTCAGGCTTAATGCGCCGAACAGCTCTATCGGGATCGCCCTAAGGATCCTCTCGCCAATCGCCCTCCCCCCCTCGGTTAAGAGGAAGGCCGCCATGCCGATTGGGAAGGATAGGGCGTAAAGCGCCAAGGAGGCGATCGCGATCCCTCTAGCGGCGATCCTTGGCGCCGCGATGAGCGCCCGCTCAAAATCGGCCCGGATGCCCAATCCATCGCCCGGGCCCCAATTGGCCGGGCGCCCCTTATAGATTTGATCCCCGGGGCTTACCCGATCCTCAAATCGATTAATTGCTAAGCATTGCTATAAAGGGCCCGCGGGCATTACCCCGCGGCATACCGATCGGGGGGATATCGGGGGCGGAGCGGATGGGCTTGGAAAGGGGTGCATCGATCGTTTTGGAGCGATGCTTGGCAGTGAGGCCGGGGGAGGCGGTCCTCATAGTGACCGATACGGAGAAGGAGCGAATAGGCAGGGCCCTATTCTCGAGGGCCGTTGAGCTGGGGTCGGAGGCCGCGATCCTGACTATGTTGCCCCGCTCCAAGCACGGGGAGGAACCCCCGGGGCCGGTGGCGGGGGCGATGAAGCGGGCGGACGTGGTCATATGCCCGACGAAATATTCGCTCACGCACACTCGGGCCAGGAAGGAAGCTTGCGAGGCTGGTGCCAGGATCGCCACGATGCCGGGCGTAACGGAGCATATGCTCTCCGAGGGCGCCATAACGGCTGATTATGGCGAGCTGGCTACCATCGCGGCCAAGGTGGCGGATCTGCTCACCAAGGCCGAAACCGCCAAGGTCGAGAATCGCGGCGGGCGATTAACGATGTCCCTCGAGGGGAGGAAGGCCTCGGCCGATTCGGGGCTCATCCATAAACCGGGCGAGTTTGGGAATTTGCCGGCGGGCGAGGCATATATAGCGCCGGTCGAGGGGACCGCGAACGGCGAGCTCATCGTGGACGGCTCGGTGGCGGGCATAGGGATCCTGCGGTCCCCCTTGCGCATCAAGGTCGAGGATGGGATAGCCGTGGAGATCTCCGGCGATTCGGCCCGGGCATTGGAGGGGATCTTGGGCGAGGGGAGGGAGGCCAGGAACATAGCCGAGCTGGGGGTAGGGACCAATAAGAAGGCGAGGCTCATCGGTATAGCCCTAGAGGACGAGAAGGTCTACGGGACGATTCACATAGCCCTGGGCGACAACTCGACCTTCGGCGGAACCGTCAGGGCCGGCGTGCATATAGACTGCATCCTCCTCAGGCCAACCCTCTACCTTGACGATGAAAAGGTCCTCGAGGGGGGAAGGCTAAGGATCTAGGGCTAGGGCCCAACCCCCGCCTAGCAGATCTCCACCTCCCCCCTCATCAGCCTCAAACAGAAATCCCCTATGTTCTCCAGCTCCCTATCCATGATGTCGATGACGTCCTCCTTAATCGAATCCAGCTTGACGCCGGGCTCCAATATCAGCTCGGCCGAGGCGATTTGCGGGGAATCTATGGGCTTCCCTATCTGGCTCAGGAGCCATACGTAGGCCTCCCTGATGCCCGTTATGGACCTATAGATCTCGTTCGCCATCCGATAGGTCAGGGCGTTGTATATCTTCCCCACGTGGTTGACCGGGTTCTTCCCGGCCGCGGCCTCGGAGGAGGTGGGGCGATAAAGCGGGATTATCCCGTTGACCCTATTGCCCCTTCCGACTTGGCCGCAATCGGCGCCATCGGCCGAGGTCCCTAGGACCGTGAGGTAGACCCCGCCGAGGCCTCTGCCCCTCTCATCCGCCGTATTAAGGTATACGTTGACCTTCTCGAAATCGGAATTCTCCGAAACGTATTCCAATATCTCCTCCAAGACCTCCTCCTTCCTCCTGAAATAATCCGACTCGCTTTCGATGAACCTATCGACGAAGGCCATGGAAACGGTTAGATGGAGTTCCCTATTCTTCCTGAACCCCATCACCTTGACGTCCTCCCCGGTCTCCGGGAAATCCCTTTTGAACTCCCGGCTGTTCAAGTATTTCTCGACCTTCAGAACCAATTCCTCGGTCCTCGTGAGCGGGGCGAACCCAACGGCTGCGGAGGTATCGTTCGCGCCCGGCGCTCCTCCCCTCTCGAATAGATCCACCAGCGCCTCCGACCCCCGCTTCAATTCCACCTGATATCGCAAATGGACGTCCGGGTCGACGAACCTGAGGTGCTTCCTTATCCAATCCTTAGCGGTCCCTATGACTATGTCGTTCAGGTCTATCTCCTCGTCCCCCACCTTATAGGTCGCCCTATCCCCGAAGACGAGGAGCATGGGCTTATTGACGATGCCCCCGCCGAACCTCGTTTCAACCTCCCCGGCCACCAGCAAGCCCTTGTCGATATTGTGGTGCAATATCCTCCCGAACTTCTTCAAATACACCTCGCTGATCCTATTGGAGACCTCGTTCATTATGGAATCGCAAATCGTATCGGGGTGCCCCAGGCCCTTCCTCTCGACTATCTCCATCGCCCTCTCTTCCAGCGGGGTTTGGCGGAGCTCGTATACTGCTATGGGCCTCATTCGGGATCAAATAGCAAGGCGCGCCATCCTGGGTTAATAAGATGAGGGATAAAAAGATTCATAAAGGAATCATCAAAGGAGGCGTTGGAAAGGGCCTTGTTGCCGCCGTTGGAGGAGATCGAGAAGAGGCGGAGGCGGCTCGGGATAAACCAGAGGCAACTCGCGAAGCTCGCCGGGGTTAGCCAGTCCCTGATAGCGAAGATAGAGGCGGGCCAGATCAACCCATCCTATCAGAAGACGAAGCGGATATTCGACGTCCTAGAGATGCTCGAGAGGAAGGTCGAGCACAAGGCGAGGGATATATATCATAAGGGCGTCGTAGGCGTGGATAAGGACGATCCAGTGGTTAAGGCGACGAGGATAATGCACGAGGGCGGATACTCCCAGCTCCCCGTATTCGATGGAGATAAAGTAATCGGGAGCATAACCGAGAAGACGATATTGGACAGCACGATCAAGGGGATAAGCATCGAGAAATTATCCAAGATGCGCGTGGGGGAGATCATGGGGGAACCTTTCCCCCTGGTCGATGAATCGGCCCCCCTGCCGGCCATATCCGCGCTCCTTCAATATTCCCCGGCCGTTTTGGTGACCAAGATGGGGAAGATAGTGGGGATCATAACGAAGGCCGATCTCCTGAAGGTCGTCGGGAAGCCCTAGCCCCTTTTCGTGGCGGCGACTATCTTTATCACGTCCCCATCCCTCAGGACGTAATCCGATGGCAACCTCAGGCCGCTCTTGGCATCTATGGCGAATATGATCCCCTTCGCCAGATCGGAGTGGATCCGCTCCGCTAAATCCCTGGCGGTGGATCCAGGCGGCATCAGGAACGCATCCGGGAGCACCCTCCCCTTGCCATTCGAGAACCTCGATGCGTCCTCGACTGGGTAAACGGCGTTCATCCCCAGGAGCTTGAAGACGCAAACGTTTAACGCGAATTGAACCCCCGTCCTCATGATCTTGGAGAACACGCGCTCCTGGAAGTAATTCAGGGCCCACCTTTGCTCCTTCGTGAGCTTATCATCGGCTAGGACCTTGAACGCCTCCTCCCCGGGCACGTATTTAACGTAGCCCCTCTGCTCGGCCCTCCTGAGGGCGAGCTCGGCCTCGCTGCAGCAGGGTATCACGATCTTATCCTGGAACTCCTCCTTGAGCCTCTCGTAGTTCTCCTCGGCCTTCGCCAAATCCATCTTATTGGCTATTATTATGGTTGGCTTGGAGAGATCCCTCAACTTCCCCGAGAACTCCCTTATCTCCGCATCCGACCATCTATCGAATGGCTTCGCCACCAATCCGGTCTCCTCCAGGGCGCGGGCTATGTGCTCCCTGCGGACCTTCATACCGCCGAGCGCCCTGCCTAGGACCTCCTCCGGCGGGGCCTCGCCCATCCTCTTGGAGGCCCTTTCCACGGCCTTCTTCACGAGCTTCGAAAACCACAGCAGCAGCTCCACCTCTATGTCGTATACATCGAGCACGGGGTTCCCCATCCCCGGCTTCGTTAACCTGCCCTCCGCATCGATGCTCCCGGACGCATCCACTATGTGCAACAGCGCATCGGCTTGGGCGGCGACGCTCAGGAATTGGGTCCCGAGCCCCTTGCCGGACCAGGAGCCCTTTATCAATCCGGGGAGATCTATGAGCTCTATCGGTATGAACCTCCACCCGTCCACGCAGAACGAATTCCGTGGATCGTCCTTGACCTTGAGCTCCCTACAGGGGCAAAGGGCCCTCACATAGCCGATCCCGAACTGCGGCTCCTTCGTAGTGAACGGGTAGGAGGAGATCTCCCCATATTTGAGCGTGGCGGCATTGAAGAACGTGGTCTTGCCGGCGTTGGTCTTCCCTATTATCCCTATCCTTATCAAACTCCCTCATTAGCCCCTATTGAGGGCTATCCCAATCCTCCATCCAAGATAATATTAAAATATCCCCTCGATCCACCAGCAAATCGGATGGGGCCGTAGTCTAGCCAGGTATGACGACAGGACGGGATGCCCGTCATGGGCTCCAGAGGGGAAGGCTCGATACGGGTTTGCCGACCCGGTGGGGGATGAGGAGCTTCAGGAGCGCGTGAGGAAACCCGTAGGCGCGATCCGCGGCGGACGTCAAGGGTTCAAATTGGCCCGATGGCCATGAAAATCCCTTCGGCCCCACCATAAAAACCGCGTGTTATTGGCCTCCCATGGCGGATAGGGGGGCCTTCGCGTTCCTTCGAGATCTATGGCGCTCCTCGAGCGGATCGCGAATCTCAAGGGCGTGGGAAATCACCAATGTTTTTTCGAATCGCGATATGCGCGCTACTCCAATCCCCCCTATCGAATCCTTTAGGAAAATTTTTAAATAAGATCGTATAAAAAAATGTATCTGAGTGATATAGATGCCGGCCAAAAGGAGAACGCGGTCTGGGAGGAGGGGGAGGAGGAAATCCTCCAAGAGGAAGGCCGCGAGGAAAAGATCGAGGAAGAAATAACGGCAATTTCGATGCGCTCGTAACCCGCTTGGGATTTACGCGCCGATCCCTACCATTTTTCTCCCAGGGGCATGCCCGCGCCGAAGCGGATCGTCCCGCATCGTCCGCTTTCATCAATTTCGCCAGTGGGGCCCTGGGACCCGATGAACCGCCTGCGGCGCGATCGGCCGGGTTGGGATAGATGGGGGGCGACGCTAGGCCGATCGAAAGATCTTGGGGATCGGCGGAACCCTCCCGAGCCCGCGGGGGCATTATGGGGCAATCTTTTAATAAAGGTCGCCATTGAATCTAGCCAGGGAGTTGGCGGCCATAGCTGGGAGCTAGGACCCGTTCCCGTTCCGAAAGCGATCGAATCGCCGGGAGCACGGAAGTGAATCTCCCAGGCGATCCGGGTGTTAGTGTGCTGCGAAAGCGCACGCGAAGCCCGGACAGCTGCCAACCCCCCCTTTAAAAGTTTATAATAATCCCCAGGAAATGCTCTGGGAAGTTAGTTAAGGTGCGAGGTTTGGCGATTTCGACCGCCCTCCAACAAGGCATTTTGGGCTTCGGGGAAAGCGGAAGGCTCGGCACCATAATCTCCATCCTGATGTACCTCACGTTCTTCATTTTCATCCTATTCGGGCAAAGGATTCAGCTTAGGATGATGCTGTGGGAGATAGACGGCTTCCTGAAGAGGCTCGATGCCATGAGGAGCGAGGCGAGGAAGAAGTCGATAGAGATGATAAAGGAAATCGGGAAGCCGAAGGAGGACCCCACCCCCCACGTCGATTCCCTTTTGGAGCAATTCCTCATAATGCCAGTGGATCTGGATCCCGCCGGCATAGTTTGGAAGATCGATCACCTCTTGGACGTCAGGGATATGAAATTCAAGGACGATATCCGCCGAATAGCCCCCGAGGCCAGCGAGGCCCAGATCAATAACCTGGAGAACTTGGTGGAGGCATCCCTGGCGCTGAATACGATCTTCAGGATAGTTCGCCATTATTACCTGCTCGGCAAGAGGACCTCGAGCTTCTATATCATACTCCAACTCCAAATGATCCTCCCGCTGGTCATGCAGGAGGCCGAGGCCCTCATGGGGGCGACGAGGGCCTTCGCCCTGGGCCAGCCAATAGGGGATGGAATAGGGCCTTTGGTCGTCTCGAAGCTCCTATTGGGCCGGGAGAAGAGGAGGATAGAGAAGGACATGGTGATGGGCGAGACCTCGATCGAGGGCAGGAGGGTCATAGCGCTGAAGGCGGAGGGGCCCGGCGGGAACGTCGGGAAGCCGGGCGATGCCATCAGGAGGATAATAGAGGAGCTTGAGGGGAAGGTCTCCGCCATAATAATGGTCGATGCGGCTCTGAAGTTCGAGGGCGAGAAGAGCGGCGAGATAAGCAACGGGATAGGGGCCGCAATAGGCGGGATAGGGACGGAGAGGTTCAAGATAGAGGAAGAGGCCTCCAAATTCAAGATACCGTTATACGCGATAGCTATAAAGGAGAGCATCCTGGACGCCATAACCCCCATGAAGAAGGAGATAAGCGAATCCGCGGATAGGGCGATAGAGGCCATAAGGAGGCTTATATTGGATAGGACGAAGGAGGGCGACACGGTCATAGTCGCCGGGATAGGGAATACCATAGGGATAGGCCAGTAGGGATGGGAATTGGAGGGCAGGGTTAACTGGTATTCCCAACTGATGGCCGCGTTCGGCATATTCGTGCTCGTATATTCGGCCTACATGGTCCTCTCGGCCCTGTTATCGCTCCAAGGCGGGCGGAACGATGAGGCCCAATATAGCCTGATGATCGGCTTGATCGGCATAGCCCTGGCCTCCTCATCGCTCTTCCTGATGAGGAAGAGGGCCCTCCAGGTGAAGCCGCCGCCGGAGGTCTTCACGGTCGTGAGGTGCTCCGGATGCGGCTTCAGGCTCGTGAGGCGCTTCCAAGTCGGGGATTACGTAAATGCCGATATAGGCCAATGCCAACAATGCAACGGGAGGATGACGATCGCCTCCATATACGCGGAATCCGAGGGCGGGGCGGGCGCCTAGGCCAGGACCTCGCACCCGTCCCTCAGGACTATGACCGTATGCTCGGATTGCGCCACGGGGCTGTTGCTCGCCTCCACCAGTACGGGATAGGGCGCTATGCACCTCTTCTCCAGGAGCTCCCTCCAAGCCCCCATGTAATCCATCGGGAAATGGGCCCCTATGATCCACCTTTGGGCGAAGGGCAAGCCCCTGTACTCCCTCTTTATGAAATCCAGAACCTCGCGCGCCCTATCCCCCTTGACCCCCTTCTCCTTCACGAGCCTGTATATCTGCCCATCGCGCCCGACCACGGTCCCGGCCCCGCTCGGGATCGTAACGAAGGGCTCTATGGCGTAGACCTCCCCCTCCAGGATCCTGTTGCCGTTTATGCTGCGGACGTTCGGGAGGGATTTCCCGGCGTGTATTGTATATCTCTCCATCTTATGCCCGGTCAAATCCCTGACGGGCTTGCAGCCATACTTGGCGATCTCCCGCTCTATCACTGCGCCTATATCCGATGCCCTCAGGCCCGCTCTGATGGCCTCCGTGGCGCTGCGAAGGGCCTCATCGGCAGCGATGCGCAAATATTCATACCTAGGGTCGAATACGTAGGTGACGGCATTATCGCTTATATAGCCATCCACGTGGACCCCGAAATCCAATTTCACTATGGAGTTCTCCGGGATCCTGGTTTCATCTCCCGGGCCGGGGGTGAAATGCGCGGCCACCTCGTTTATGCCTATATTGCAGGGGAACGCCGGCCTCCCCCCCAGCTCAACGATCCAGCCCTCCACCCTCTCGCAGATCTCCAAGACCGGCTCCCCCTCCCTGACGATCTCGCGCAGCCGATCCTTGACCTTTGAGGCTATCCTCCCCGCCATCCTATACTTCTCGTATTCCTGCCCGCTCAGAGCTCCCGATATCATCCTCCCGGCACCGGCCGGGGTCAGGCCCTGATCCCGCGCCTCTCCAAATACCTATCCAAGAATAGGTCCTCTATCATCCCCCTCGCCCTTTCCCTCATCTCCTGATGGCGCTCTATGAAGCGCTTCACCTTCTCCGCGACGATCGCCTTGCATTCGCCGCAGAGGATTTCCCCCCTCCTGCATTTGTCCATCAGCTCCCCGACCTTCGCATCGTCCTCTTCGAAGAGGAGGTATTCGTAGAGGAAAATGGGGCATTCCTGTGGCCTCCCGCCGCGCTCCCTATGTTCGCTTATGGTCGATCCCCCTCCCGTGAAGGCGTTCATGATCTTCCTCTCTATGGATTTCGGGTCATCGGTTGTGAATATGCAGGTCTCGGGCATCGATGAGGACATCTTCCCCCCCTTCCCCAGGCCCGGGAGGAACCTGCAATGGATCTGGGCCGGCTTGGAGAAGCCGAGCTTCGGGGCGACGTCCCTGGCTATCCTCCAATAGGGGTCCTGGTCTATTGCGGCGGGGATGAGGCAGGGGACGTCCCTCTCCTCGAAGATCGATTCAAGGAAGCAGGGGACCGCCTGGAGGGCCGGGAAGAATATTATGCCTATGTTCGAGCTATCCTTGAACCCGAACACGGCCTTTGCGGTCGATAGGGTCACGTGCCTCGCTATCTCGATCGCCCTGTTATACATCAGGCCCGCGTTCCTCATGTTCGATATCAATATGGTCCTCTCCGGATCGAACCCCACGGCCATGACGTCGAGGGCGTTCTCATAGGTCAGGGCCATGGCCTTCTCCCTGGTGAGCTCGTGGGAGATCAGGAACTTCTCATCGTCGGTGAACTGGAAGTAGAGCTTCGCGGAGAAGACGTCTTGGAGGTGCTTCGTGAAGATCCACGGGATCAAATGCCCCAAATGGGTTTGGCCGGAGGGGCCCCTCCCGGTGTAAAGGATGAACTCGCGCCCATCATCGTAAGCGTCCAATATCAGATCCAGGTCCCTATGGGAGAAGAAGACCCTACGCCTCAGCATCATGTGGAGCCCCCCGGCGTATCTTCCAAGTCTCTCCAATAGATCGTCGGTGAGCGGCTTGGTCCCAAATTCCCTTATGAGCTTCTCATAATCTATCTCCCCGGATACCTCCCAAGGCGTTACGACCATCTCATCCCCATTCATCTCAATCAGCACCCATTTGGATCCATTTGGGCGGCTTCGGATGCAGCTCTCTCCCGCCGCTCGAAAATAATAAGCTTATTTAGAGGTGGCCCCGCCAATGCCCCCTCGGGCTCAGAGGGGAAGATCGCAAGCCCCTCGAACGAGGGGGATCGATTCGGATGAAGTTGCCCAGGAATGAGGGCTTGGTGCTTTCAGCGCTCGGGCGATTGGGGGGGAGATCCGAGCTATCCCAGCTATCGAAGATAACGGGCCTCCCCGACGCCGCGATCTCAAGGGCATCGTTGGAGCTCTCGCGAAAGGGCTTGTTGCGGATAATCGATTCCACCGTGAGCGTGCTGAAGCCCACCGAGGAGGGCCTATCCTACGCCAGGGACAAGCTGCCTGAAAGGAGGCTCGTGGAGCTCGCCCTCAGGCTCGGGCGGAGGGCCCCGGTGGGGAGGCTCGCCGGCATGCTCGGGCTCGGGGATGATATGCTATCGATAGCCATAGGGTGGGTGAGGCGGAAGGGGTGGGGGAGGGTCGTCAAGGAGGGGGGAGAGCTGCTCCTGGAGGTCGAGGGCCCACCCGCGGAGGGCGCGGATGAACGCCTCCTGAGGGAGTTGGCGGATAGGGGTTGGGCGATCTTGGAGGAGCTCGATGAGGAGGGGAGGGGGGCGGCGGCTTTGCTGAAGGGCAGATCCCTCTTGGAGGAGACCCAGAGGAGCAGGAGGGAGTTCGAGCTGACCGAGAGCGGGTGGGCGGCCATCGAGGAGGGCTTGGAGATCGAGAGCGCGATAACGGCCCTAACGCCGGACTTGATAAGGAGCGGGAAATGGCGGGAGGTGGAGCTGAGGGAATACGATGTGGCCGCGACCCCGCCCGAGGTTTACCCCGGAAAGAAGCACATATTCGTGGAGTTCCTGGAAGAGGCGAAGCGGATATTGCTGGAGATGGGGTTCGAGGAATACTCGGGGCCCTACGTCGAAACGGAGTTCTGGAACTTCGACGCGCTCTTCCAGCCCCAGGACCATCCCTCCAGGGAGATCCACGATAGCTACATCGTCAAGAACCCGAGCAGCGGATGGATAGAGTTCCCGGACCTCGTGGAGAGGGTGAGGAGGGTCCACGAGGACGGTTGGATAACGGGGTCCAGGGGCTGGAGGTATAAGTGGGACAGGGCCGTATCAGAGAGGCTCGTCCTAAGGACGCAAACGACCGCGGTCTCGGTCAGGTATCTCTCGACCCATAAGGAGCCGCCGATCAAGATGTTCTGCATATCCAATGTCTTCAGGCCCGACGTCCTCGATGCGAAGCATTCGATGGAGTTCGTCCAGCTGGACGGGATAATAGGGGATTGGGGCATAAACTTGAGGCACCTCCTGGGATTCCTCGAGGAGTTCTCGCGCGCCATAGGGTTGGGGGAGGTCAAATTCAAGCCGAGCTATTTCCCGTTCACGGAGCCCAGCGTCGAGTCATTCGCGAGGCACCCCAAGATGGGATGGATCGAATTCGCCGGGGCGGGGATGTTCAGGCCGGAGGTCTTGGCGCCCCTGGGAATAGACTTCCCCGTCATAGCCTGGGGGATAGGCCTCGATAGGCTAGCGATGATCAAGCTTGGGATAGAGGATATAAGGGAACTCAGGTCCACCAGGTTGGATTGGCTTAGGGACAGGCCGCTGATGTGAGCCATGCCGACCATAACGATAAACCTGAACGACCTAAATTCCCTCTTGGGCAAGAGGCTCTCGCTCGAGGAATTTCGGGAGGTGGTCTTCCCGCTCAAATGCGGCCAAATAGAGGGCGTGATCGGGTCGGATATAACGCTGGAGGTCAGCCACGATAGGCCGGATCTATTCAGCGCCGAGGGGATAGCTAGGGAGCTCAAGGGGATCCTTGAGATAGAAACGGGATTGCCCAGATATCGATTGGGGGAAAGCGGCTTCAAGGTATTCGTCGATCGATCGATCGCGCCGATCAGGCCGTTCATATCCTGCGCCGTCGTAAGGGGCGTAAGGCTGAGCGAGGAGGCCATAGTGCAGGCGATGCAGCTCCAGGAGAAGCTGCATTTGGCGCACGGGCGGAGGAGGCGCAAGGTCTCGATAGGGATACACGACGTCAGGGAGATAGCGAAGGAGATCCATTACTCCGCCAAGAGGCCCGAGGAGATAAGGTTCGTGCCGCTGGGCGAGGATAGGGAGATGAACGGGAGGGAGATATTGGAGCTCACGCCCAAGGGCAGGGAGTATGGGCATATAATAAGGGATTTCCCCGCCTATCCCCTCCTCTACGATGCCGATGGAAAGGTCCTTTCGATGCCCCCAATAATAAATGGGGTAATAACCAGGGTCACCGAAAGGACTGAGGACGTATTCGTGGACGTCACGGGGACGGATGGGGAGGCCGTGGAATCCGTTGCGAAGATAGTGGCGACCAGCCTCCGCGAGAGGGGGGGAGAGCTGGAGGCCGTGGAGATAATCGGCCCCTCCGGCGTGCTGATCGCGCCGGATTTAAGGCCCTTGGAGCTAAACCTGGAGGTCGGGATGGCCTCGAGGATCCTCGGGATCGAGCTCTCCGCGGAATCGATCTCCGAGGCCCTCAGGAGGATGAGGTACGATGCCGCCCCAATGGGGGATAGGGTCGAGGCACTGGCGCCCCCGTATCGGGTCGATATACTCCACCCGGTGGACCTCGTAGAGGACGTCGCCATAGGGATCGGTTACGGGAACCTAGAGCCCGAGCCCCCCTCGATACCGACGAGGGGGAAGGAGCTGCCCATATCGGCGTTCTCCCGCAAGGTGAGGGACATCATGATCGGGTTCGGGTTCCAGGAGATCGTGAGCTATATCATGACCAGCAGGGCGATGCTCTTCGATAAAATGGGCTTGGAGGGAGGGGAGGTGGTGGAAATAGGGAATCCCCTAACGATCGATTACTCGGTCCTGAGGAATTGGCTCCTCCCCTCCCTCCTGAATTTCCTGAGCCACAATAGGCACGTAGCATATCCCCAAAGGGTCTTCGAATGCGGCGATGTCGTATCGATCGATATGGGGGAGCCCACGAGGACCAGGGCCACCAGGAAGCTCGCCGCCGTAATATGCGACTTCAGGGCCAGCTATGAGGATGCGCAATCGGTCGCCTATTCGCTCCTTAAGAACTTGGGATTCGGCCAACCCGGGGCCAGGAGGGCCGAGCACCCGAGCTTCATAAAGGGGAGGGCCGCGGAGATCCTGGTGGCCGGGGAGCCCCTGGGGATACTGGGGGAGATCCACCCCGGGGTTTTGAACAATTTCGGCTTGGAGTATCCGGCCTCGGCGTTCGAGCTGGACGTATCGAGGATGATGGAGCTCAAAAGGCTTAAGTAGGCTCCTTTGGGAGATCCATCGGCCGAAAGCCTGCCTCGAGAGTACTCAGCCGAGTGGGGCGAAGCGCCCCTCCCGTGAGGCTGAGAGTCAGTGCCGCAGGCCACAAACTCGGCAAACGGCCGATCTCCCCAAATGGCCGGGGGGATCGCGATCCCCATTGCTGGGCGTCCCAAGGGCCTCGGGGTCGGGGGGTTGATAAAATTAAATATGGCCCCTCCGGGCCCCGGAGAGGGGGGCGAAAGGGGTGGATCTGGAGGAGAGACTATCGCTGATCAGGAGGAACGCGGAGGAGGTAGTGACGGAGGGGGAATTGAGGGCCCTCCTGGAAACGAACGAGAGGCCCAGGGCCTATTGGGGATTTGAGTGCTCTGGATAGCGAGCCGCCTCGCCCAGAATGATGCACATAGGCATGGGCCTCGTATGCGGATCGAAGATAAAGGACTTCATAAAAGCCGGGTTCGAGTTCATCATATTCCTGGCCGATTGGCATTCCTGGATCAATAATAAGTTCGGGGGGGATATGGAGAAGATAAGGATGTGCGGCGAATATTTCAAGCATTGCTTCACGGCGATAGGCATACCGAGGGATGGGGTCAGATACGTATGGGCATCGGATCTCGTGGGCGATCCGGGCTATTGGGAGAAGGTCGTGAAGGTCGCGAAGGGCGCATCGGTGAATAGGATCCTGAGGGCCCTCCCGATAATGGGCAGGGACATGGGGGCGACCAATTTGGAATCCGCCGCGCTATTGTATCCATGCATGCAAGTGGCAGATATATTCCACATGGGCGTGGACGTCGCATGCGCTGGCATAGATCAAAGGAAGGCCCATATGCTCGCCAGGGACTCCGCCCAAAAGCTCGGCCTCAAGGAGCCCATATGCGTCCACACGCCCCTCCTCATGGGCCTCTCCGGGCCGGAGAAGAGGATGGAGGGGAGGTTCGATGAAGATCCATCCACGGACCTCAGGATAGGCTCCAAGATGTCCAAGAGCATCCCACAGGGCTCCATATTCGTGCACGACGATCCCGAGACCATATCCTCCAAGATCAGGGGCGCGTATTGCCCGCCGAGGGTCCCGGATAACAACCCAGTGATGGAGATAGTCAGGTTGATAATAATGCCGGAGCTCGGGAGGTTCGATTTGGAGAGGCCCAAGCAATACGGGGGGCCCGTGAGCTTCTACGAATATTCCGAGTTGCGCGAGGCGTACTCCGCCGGGGAGATCCACCCGCTGGATCTGAAGAACTCGGTCAGCGCCGCCCTATCCAAGATCCTGGAACCCGTGAGGTCGTATTTCGAATCCAACCCGGATCCCCTCAGGAGGATGATGGATGTCGAGGTTACGCGATAGCCCATTGAAGAGGAAGTACGCGAGGCTCTGGAAGATATTGGAGAGGATAGCCTCCGCCGGGAGGGATTCGGTGATAATAGTTGAGGGGAGGAGGGACGAGGAATCCCTCAGGCGGCTCGGGATAATGGGGAACATATACAAGCTCAAATCCTCGAGGATCAGGTTCCAGGAGTTCCCGGCGGTCATGGGCGGATATAGGGAGGCCATAATATTGACCGATTTCGATAGGGAGGGGGAGGAATTGGCCGTGAGGATCCAGAGGGAGCTGGCCCCGCTGAGGATAAAGGCCGATTGCTCCCTTTGGAACCAGCTCAGGGGCCTGGTTTCATCGGATATAAAATCCATCGAGGATTTGGCCGATTATCTCAAAAAGATGGAGGTGGAGGTTCGCTCCTCTTAGCGAACCACTTCATCGCATCTTTTTGGAGAGCAAATTGACCATGTCCAATATCCTGCACGAGTACCCCCATTCGTTATCATACCAAGCCAGCACCTTGGCCATCGTGCCATCTATCACCATCGTCGAAGCTCCATCCACGATCGATGAATGCGGATTGCCCACGCAATCCGCGGAGACTATGGGATCCTCCGTATATTGGAGTATGCCCTTCATTGCCCCCTCCGAGGCCCTCTTGAAGGCCCCGTTGATCTCCTCCGCCGTCGCCTCCCTCTTCAGCTCCGCCACCAAATCCACCAAGGACCCGTCCGGGACCGGGACCCTGAGCGCGATCCCGTGGATCTTCCCCTTCAGTTCCGGCAGGGCGAGCGTAGTCGCGATCGCGGCCCCAGTGGTCGTCGGTATTATTGAGAGGGCCGCCGCCCTCGCCCTCCTCAGGTCCTTGTGCGGCAGGTCCAGGATCCTTTGATCGTTCGTATAGGCGTGGGCGGTGCTCATGAGGGCATGCTCGATCCCGAACTCATCGTTCAGAACCTTGACCACTGGGGCCAGGCAATTGGTCGTGCAGGAGGCCAGCGATATCACGTGGTGCCTATCGTGATCGTACGCCTTCTCGTTCACCCCGAAGACTATGGTGACGTCGGCGTCCTTCGAGGGCGCCGATATGATGACCTTCTTGGCGCCCGCGTTCAGGTGCTTCGCGGCATCGGCCCTATTCGTGAATAGCCCGGTCGATTCCACGACGACGTCCACGCCCAAATCCGCCCATGGCAGCTTCTCGGGGTCCTTTTGCGAAAGGACCTTTATCTCCCTCCCATCCACCGTTATCGAGTCCTTGGAATGGCCCACCTCGGACTCCAGCACGCCGTGGACCGAATCGTATTTCAATAGGTGCGCGAGGGTCCTCGGATCGGTTATGTCGTTCACGGCCACTATATCGGCATCCAAGCCGTATTTGAGGGCGCATCTGAGGAAGACCCTGCCGATCCTCCCGAATCCGTTTATCCCAACCCTCAGGCCCAAACTCCCACCTCGGGTTGCCTCGTAATGGGATGGGGCGACCATGATTAAAACGTTTGGGGGGAGCCCGGCCTTATACACGAAAGCGGCAATAAGTATTTTAGGCCCCTTTGGAATAAGGGCTTGGAAAAAAGGAGGTAATGGGGTAGCATCCTGAGCGCTGACGCTGGCCGATCAGCGCCTCGAATGGAATGAAATCCCAACCCGAATGAAGGAGGCTCGATGAATCATGGTTAGTCCCTCTCAACAGCCATTTTCGCATAAATACGTTATAAAGGCGAGGTTCGAGGTGGAGGGGGTCGTCGAGAAGCCGGACGTGATAGGGGCGATATTCGGCCAAACGGAGGGCCTTTTCGGATCGGATCTCGACCTGAGGGAGCTTCAGAAGAGCGGGAGGATCGGCAGGATCGAGATAACCCTAAAATCGGAGAAGGATAAGACCACGGGCACCATAACCATACCCTCCAGCTTGGATAGGGTCTCGACGGCGATAATCGCGGCCGCGCTAGAGAGCGTCGATAGGATCGGGCCCTGCGAATCCAAAATAATCCTGGAGAAGGTGGAGGACCTAAGGGAGGAGAAGCGCAGGGCCATAATGGAGAAGGCCAAGGAGATACTGAAGAACTGGATAATAGAGACGGCCCCGAGCACGGAGGAGATACTCCGCGAGGTCTCCGAGGCGGTGAGGCAGGCCGAGGTCATAGAGTACGGGCCCGAGAGGCTGCCGGCGGGCCCGGAGGTCAATAGCGGATCCCTGATAATAGTGGAGGGGCGCGCCGACGTGATAAACCTCCTCAAATGCGGGATAAAGAACGTGATAGGCGTGGAGGGGACGAAGATCCCGCAGACGGTCATAGAGCTCGCCAAGAACAAGGAGACGACGGCCTTCCTCGACGGCGATAGGGGCGGGGATCTGATATTGAAGGAGCTCCTACAGGTCGCGGATATAGACTACGTCGCGAGGGCCCCCCCGGGCAAGGAGGTGGAGGAGCTCACGCCCAAGGAGATAATGAAGGCGCTGAGGGAGCGGGTCCCCGTGGAGAGGATAAAGGAGGCCGGAGCCGCCCCCCCGCCACCGCCGCCGCAGGTCCCGAGGGCCGAGCTACCGGGGAAGGTCCTCGATGCCATAAAGGAGCTGCGCGGCACCTTGGAGGCCCTGCTATACGATGAATCCTGGAACGAGATCGAGCGGATACCGGTCAGCGAATTGGCCGAGAGGTTGAAGGCCCTGGAGGGCGTGAAGGCCGTGGTCTTCGACGGCGTCGTGACCCAAAGGCTCCTCGATTTGGCGGAGGGGAAGGGGATAAAGGTGATAATCGGGGATAGGATCTCCGATTTGGCCAAGCGCCCCTTGGAGGTCAAGGTGATGACGATGTCGGAGCTCTCCCGCTGAGGCTAGGGCCGGGTCGCGAAATCTCTCAAATCCCCGAGCCCCGATCCCAGCGCCCGCTCCGCATCTATCCCGAATACGGAGAGGATCCTCGAGGCCACCGGGATGAGCTGGTTGGCTATGTAATATTCGACGTCGACCTCATCGATCCTCGCGTAGGCGTACGGCTTGGCCCTCTCATGGATTTTCCCCGCCCCCTTGGTTATCACGTAGCCCACCTCATCCCCCGGGCCCAATTCCACGCCATCCGCCATCAGCCTCCTGGCGGCCTCCACATGTGGCGCCTTGACCTTGTAATCCCCAACGGGCCTAGTCAGCGCCTTCCAGATTATGAAATCCCTGAAGGGGACGGCCCTGGATCTGACCTTGGCCACATAGGAGCGCGCGAATCCGATCGCGCCATTTGGCCCCCCCTCGGCCAATATCGCCCTCAACATCCCCTCCTGCATGGCCTTCGCCACCCCGGACCAATCCCCCCTAACCGCCTCCAAGCCGACTATGTCGAGGTCCCCGCCCTCCAACAACCCCGCGTATCTTTTCTTCGCCTCCATGAACAGGACCCTCTTGTACGCCTTATCGATCTTTATCTCGACCCCGGTCTCCCTAACGATCTCCCTTATGTATTCCGGGATCTTGGGGTCCTCCTTTAGGAATATCGAATCCGTATCGCCGTATATAGGCTCGAGCCCGAGCCCCCTCGCCATCTCGAGCGCCCTCATTATCGTCGCCCTCCCCAGCGCTGCGGCCGATTCCGCGACCTCCTTGGAATACCACCTCGCGCCGGTCCACCCCGAATACCCATAGCACGCGTTGAGGAGAACCTTGACGGCCCTTTCCCTCTCGGCCAATGCCCTATGGGAGGGATCGCCCTTGGGGAGCGCCCTCAATTCCCCTTTGATGCGCTCCCTCTCCTCCATCAACTTGGAGATCACGACCCCGAAGAGCCCCCGCCTATCCCTCCTGAACCTGTGCCCGACCTCCGGGACCTCGAAACAATCGCCGCAATCCTCCCCGGGGGGGCAATACGTATCCGGCGATATATTGTGGAGCAGCATCAGATTCGGGTACATGGATTTGAAATCCAAGACCACGACGCCCTCGTGGAGCCCGGGCTTGGGCTGCAGCACCATGCCCCCCTTATATGCCACGTGGGGGCGCTCCTCCCTCCTAGGTATGAGCTCCCCGAGCGCGCGGGCGCCTCTCATCATTAGGGAATCGACCCTGAACCCCACGGCCGCGGCCGCGACCTGATCCAACGGTAACCCGGTTATGTTGGAGAGCGCGATCGCGAAATCGATGAGGCCCTCATAGCATCTCAAGATGGCATCGACCCTCTTGGAGAAATGCCCCCTCAGGCGCTCCGCGCCGCCGGCCTCGCCCCACTCCCTGGCCAGCTCAACCTCATCCAAGTCGACCATCTCCCCCTTCCCGACCGCGCCGAGGAACTCGGCAAGGCTCGCCAAGCCCCTTTGTTTGATCTCCGGGAGATCGTCCAGGAAATTCGAAAGATCCAAGTTGGCCCTGCCGGTGATGGAGATGTGGCCGTAAACGCTCCTATGGGGGGCCTCCCCGCCCCTCCCAACCTCCAACGGGATCCCGACCAGCTTGGCCCGCTCCATCAAATAGGGCCAATCGAACCCGCCGCTCCCGAAGCCCACTATGACGTCCGGATCGGCCCTTTTGAGGAGCTCTGAGAAGCCCCTTATGGCCCCGGAATCGTCATCGCCATCGGAGAGCAGGACCTCCCCATCGCCGGGCGAGCACCTGGCGAAGATCCCCCTTATCGGATCCTTGGAGGGCCTGGGGGACCCCCTCGACCCCGGGCATAATATCGAAAAGGCGAGGGCCCTTAGATCCGGCCTACCTCTTCGCTCGATGGCCCTTGGCGGCGAAAGGGCGTAGTAGGCCCGATCCACCCTGAGGCCCGCCCCGATCGCGGCCTCCCGGACCTCGACCTCATGCCACGAGCAGGGCCTCACATCCCTATCGATCATGTATTTCATCGAGGGGCGGATGTCGTCCTCGAGGACCGCCTCCACCCCATCGGCCTCGGATAGCGCCCCCGCGCCCTTGGCCAAGGATTTGCCATCCTTGAACGCGACCCTTATGGCGTCCCTCTCCCTCCCAAAATACCTCCTCCTCTCGAGCCCTACGGCCAAAACCCCATCGAGTCTCCTCGATGCCTCCGCGATGGCGGAGGGATCCCCGCCCGGCCTAATCAATAGGAAGAGCCAGGGCGAAAACCCCCTATCGTAAACCACCACCCTCCCGCCCGAGCCATCGATGCCCCAGAGCCCTATTGCCGGCTCGCCATCGATCGAGGCCTCGTTTATATCCAGGAGCCAGAACTCCAGCCTCGCCAAACGCGCCGCGCCCCCCGGATCAGGGCCCCCCCTCGGTCGCATGGGTTAGGCGATCTATGGGATAAAGGGTTTTTGATCGCGGGCCCCTTGGAAGCTCAATCGAAGCACCAGGGCGTCCTCCCGGCCGCCGTAATATCCCGCCCTAACGCCGCACTCCTCGAAGCCGAACCCTTTGTAGAAGGCCTTGGCGCCCTCGTTCCTGGCCCCTACCTCGAGGATGGCCCCCTTGAGGCCCATTGCCCTGCCCTCCTCGAGGATCCTGCTCAGGAGCGCCCTCCCGATCCCCCTTCGCCTGAACCGGGGGAGGACGGCTATGGAGAGGATGTGGAGCGAATCGCCCTCCGAAGAGGCGGCCGCGTAGCCCGCGACCTCCTCCCCAACCAGGGCTACGTAGAAGAGATCCGCCCATTCCGAGAGGGCGGCCAAGTATCGGCGCGGGTAGGGTTCATCGAACGACTCCTCCTCCACCCTCCAGATCCCGGGCAGGAACTCCCGCCTAATCCTCTCTATCCTGAACCGCATCCCAAGCGATGGGCTTGGAAAACGTTTAAATAAAGTCAGCAATAACCGGAGCCGCCGTACGCGGGAGAGCGATATGTCGCAGGAGAAGGGCCAGGAGCGATGGGGGATAGCCCACATATATTCATCCTTCAATAATACGATCGTCCACATAACCGATCTCAGCGGGGCGGAGACGATAGCCAGGAGCTCGGGCGGCCAGCACGTTAAGGCCGATAGGCTACAGGGATCGCCCTACGCCGCCATGCAAGCCGCTGCGGCCGCGGCCAGGGTCGCCAAGGATAAGGGCATAACGGCCCTACATATACGCGTGAGGGCCCCCGGCGGCTCCGGGGCGAAGACCCCCGGCCCGGGCGCCCAGGCCGCCATAAGGATGCTCGCCAGGTCGGGCTTCAGGATAGGACGGATAGAGGACGTGACGCCGATACCCCACGACGGCACCAGGAGGCCCGGGGGTAGGAGGGGGAGGAGGGTTTAATACAATTGGCATCGGGCGGCCCCCGCGCCCGCCGAACGCCGCATCTCGATCGAGGGGGGCGCCCAACTCAGCCGATTCCCCGCTCGATGCGCTTGAAAACCATCCGCGATCCCAATGGGAGCCGGGGCCCCATCGGCGAGCCTAGGCGATCCTGTACTTTAGGATGGCCGCGACGCCCTTGAAGGATTTCAATAGCATGGCGCCCTCCTCGGTCTCGGTCGATATCAACTCTATCCTCGCGCCGGCCTCCTCCCCAAGCTCTATGAAATCCTCTATGAGCTTCCTCCTCTCCGCGATCCTCATCCCCTGAGCCCCGCAGGCGCCGCAATTCATCTCCACGAGCCTGGATTCGAAAGCCGCCATTTCATGCGGCTCCAGGAGCTTCCATTCCCCATGGCCGCAAGCGTTGCAGGCTATGCGAACCCTGAGGGTTTCGAGGCCCTCGGAGAGAAGGAGCGTTTCAACCGCGCCCCCACGGAGCGCATCCCTGACATGCTTTTCCCCATATGATGCCAACCCGGTGTCGTGGCCGACCTCCCTGAGGAACCTTTGGACGAGCGCCCTCTCCTCCGAGTACCTCACCCCCTTTAGGACCTCGTGGCTCTTGTCCACGACCTCCTTGACGCCCTGCTCCGCAACGTAGGCCGTATCGACGACCGCCAGCACCTTCTTCTTAAGCTCGTAATTGAGGTAATCCCCCTCGAGGAACTCGTTCTTGGTTGGCCCTGGACCCCCTATCAATATCCCCCTCAACCTCTCTATGCCCAATAGGAGCTCGTTCGCGTGGGCGCCAACCCTCCGGAAGTAATCGTTCAGCTCCTGTTCCCTTATCCTCTCGAACCTCCTGGCCGATTGCCCGCCGGCCCTGTGCTTCCCGCCGATGCCCGACGTCATCTCCTTCAGGATCTCGAGCCGCCTCCCCTCCAAGGTGGCCACGACGGCTTGGCTGGAATCTATCACTATTATGCCATAGACGTCCTTCTCCTTCAAGAGCTCCAAGAGGGGTTCGGTGTGGAATCGGCTATCGCATCTATAGTAATAGATGTTTATGGGCTCTGGGGGCTCGAATACGTACGTTTCCATCCTCTCGGTCCCCGGCCCGTTTTGGGGTATGGCCCCGCAGAATATCACCAACCCATTGGGCGGCGTCTCCCTGAAGAGCTTGAGCCTCTGCATGACCTTTTCTATGGCGTCGAGGACGCTCTTCCTGGTGGTCCTGGATTTTATGTTGGAGGCCGTCCCGTACTCCTCCCTCAGGTTCGCCATGACCTCGTGGATCCTCTTCCCAGGCGGTATGTAGAGGGTTATCATCTCCGTGCCCCTGCCCTCCTTCGAGGCCAGGATATCCAATAGGCGCTTGAACCTGTACCTGTCTATGGATCCGCTCCTCTCCGAGGCCAACTCGCTCAAATGCGATCCCCATCCCACAACGGGTTGGGGGCCATCGATTAAAAACCCCGCGCTCGCGGCCTCAAGCCTCCCCAGGGCCTGGGGCGCGGGTCGCTCCATTGAGCCCACGCCTCACCCCCCTCCCCACGGGGCAAACGCTGATGCATATCCCGCATAGCCTCCCAAAGGGGGAGTTGGCCCTGATCCACGCTTCGCATTTATGCGCATCCAAGAGCTCCTCCCTCGGCTTCCCCGCCCTCCACAGAGCCCCCCTTATGGCATTGGCGGGGCAGGCCTTCACGCACGATTCGCAATCCCCGCATTCGCTCTCCTCCACGGGCCTCCCCCCTTTCAAGGGAGCATCGGTGAGCACCGTAGCCAACCTGACCCTGGGGCCGAACTCATATGTGACGAGGAGGGCGCTCTTCCCTATCCACCCAAGCCCCGCGAGGGTGGCGGCCATCTTGTGCGAGTAGGCCCCTCGAAGGCCTAGCTCATCCTCCCGCATCGATGCGGGTATGGGGAGGGCCCCATATCCTTCGGCCTGCAGGATCCCGGTCGCCCTGAGGGCCAATTGGTCCAGGAGGGTGTTCGGCGTTATAGTGAGCGTAGTAGAGGGGGGTCGGCCCCTTGGCTATGGAGTCGATTATCCAATCCGAGAGCCTGACGGCGATGGAGATCGCCTTATCGAAGCCCCCCAGCCTGGCCCCGCTCGGCAGATCGGCGAAGCCGACGATCGAGGCCCCCCAAGCCCTCAACTCCCTCGCGAGGGCGTCCTCGAGCCCCATGGGCCACCCTATTGTTTGTGAAGCTTATTAACATCTCCGACGATCCTCCCAATTGCCGGTGCGCTCCATGAGGGCCGTAGTCAAGGTCAGCGGCTCGGTATTCCCGGAGTCCCTGGGAACGGATTTGATAAAATCCTATGCCGCGGAGCTGCGGGCCCTTAGGGCCGAGGGGCATGAGCTGGTCGTGGTGGCGGGAGGCGGAGCCAACGCGAGGAATTACATAAGGGCGTTGAGGGAGCTTGGGGGGAGTGAATCCCATTGCGATGAGATCGGGATAAGGGTCTCCAGGTTAAACGCCCTCCTCCTCATATCGGCCCTCGGCGCCGCCGCATATCCATTGGTCCCGGAGGATCTCGGCCAGCTCCTGGCGTATTTCTCGACCGGCAGGATAGTCGTCATGGGCGGCCTCCAGCCCGGGCATTCCACGAACGCGGTCGCGGCACTCGCGGCCGAAGCCATCCGCGCGGATCTATTGGTGAACGCGACCGATGTGGACGGCATTTACACGGCCGATCCCAGGGCCGATCCCTCGGCGAGGAAGCTGGAGGTGATAAGGGCCCGGGAGCTCTTGGGCATGATCCTCGGCGGATCCCTCTGGGCCGGGACCTACGACCTAATGGATCCGGTGGCCGTTGGGATAATAGCGAGATCGAATATACCCGCCTTGGTGGTGAACGGGATGGATCCGAAGAACTTGGCCAGGGCCATTAGGGGCGAGCGGGTTGGCACCAGGATAATGCCTTGAGGGGGCGGGGCTCGGCTCGATGCTAACGCGGATATTCGGGTCTAAGGCGCAGACGAAGGTCCTGGAATATATGCTCGAGAACAGGGGGAAGGTCTTCAATCAGGCATCGTTGGCGAAATCGCTGAAGCTCTCCCCCTCCACGATCTCAAGGGTTGCCGATGGGCTCGCTAGGGAGGGGATACTCCTGGAGGAGAGGCTGGATGGCAAGATGAAGCTACTCTGCCTCAACGAGGGGGATGAGCGGGTGAGGCTGATCTTGGATTTCTACGAGAAGATGAAGGCCCTGGGTGGAGGGGTTTGAGGGTATCCGTGATAGTGCCGACTAAGGATGAGCCGAGGGCCGGCGAATTGGTCGATAGGATCCACGAGGCTCTGAGGGGGATCGATCACGAAGTCGTGATCGTGGACAAGAGCTCGACCCCCCCGAGGATCGAGAACGCGATCGTCATAAGGCAGAGGTCCAGCGGCCTCGGGAGGGCCATCCTGGAGGGGCTCGAGTGCGCGAGCGGGGATATAATAGTCACAATGGATGGCGATCTATCGCACGATCCGAGGCATCTGCCGCAAATGTTGGACATGATCCCGGAGTACGATATAGTGATCGGATCGAGGTTCGCCGCCGGGGGGAAATCCCTCGATACCCCGTTCAGGAGGCTCGTCAGCCAAGCCTTCAGGATTCTAGCGAAGCTGATATTGGGCCTCGGCGTCGCGGACCCCCTATCGGGGTTCTCCGCGATGAAGCGCGAGGTCCTCCAAGCGCTCGATTTGAACCCGATGGGCTATAAGATAGTCACGGAGATATTGTACAAGGCGAAGGGGAAGGGGTTCAAGGCGGTGGAGGTCCCGATAGAGTTCAGGAGGAGGGAGGCCGGGAGGTCCAAGGCCGGGGCCAGGGAAGCCGCTAGGACCTTGGCCCTGATGCTGAGGCTGAGGCTCGGCGCCCGATGAGGCCCCCTCCGCCTCGGCCGGGCCGCCGCGATGGGTTGAGGCGGGCGTGCGAGCGGTTGAAGGTCCTCAAGATGGATTTGAAGAGGGGGCTCGTTAGCGTCCTATTGGATGCGCCGGAGGACCTATGGGCCCTCTACAACGTCATCGAGAGGGGGGATTTGGCGTTCGCTAGGACGAGCAGGGAGGTGAAATCCGAGGGGATCGGCCGCCCGTCGAGCTCCAGGAGGCAAGTCCACCTTTGGATCAGGGTCGAGCGCGTTTATTTCGATAGATCAACCAATAGGCTCAGGGTCCATGGGATCGTTCACGAGGCTCCGGAGGACCTTGGCATAAAGGGATCCCATCACACCCTCAGCCTCTCGATCGGGGATCGCGTCTCCATAGCCAAGGCCGAATGGAAGAGGCATCATTTGGAGAGGCTGGAGAGGGCCAAATCAAAGGTCGAGCCGCTGACGATCGCGGCCCTCGATTTCGATGAATGCGCCATAGGGACGCTGAGGCAATACGGCGTTGAGATCAAGGCCGAGATCAGATCGAACCTTCCCGGGAAGCTCGAGCATTCGAAGCGCGAGCAGGCGATGAGGTCCTATTTCTCGGAAATAGCCGAGGGGCTGGAATCCGCCGCGTCAGGGGGGGATGGAAAATTCGCCATAGTCGGACCCGGAATGGCCAAGGAATCCTTCCTGAATTATCTGAGGGCCGCCCGCCCTAGGCTCCTCGAGCGCCTCGCGGCCGTGGGCCAAGCGAGCTCCGGGGGCGTAGCCGGCATCCACGAGGCCCTGAGGAGCGGGGCGATAAGGGGGGCCCTCGAGGAGGCGAGGGTAATGGAGGAGATCGGGGCCGTTAACGAGGTCCTAAGGAGGATCGGCGCCTCCTCGGGGGACGTATCCTACGGCCTGGATGAGGTGGAGGGGGATGCGAAGGCGGGGGCCGTTGAAACGCTGCTTATATGCGGCGAAGCGCTCCGCGAGGCCGGGGATGAGCTCAGGGCGAGGCTCGAGGGGGTCATCAAATCGGTCGAGGATAAAGGCGGGAGAGTGATCATCGTCAGCGGCGATCACGAGGGCGGGAGGGCCCTATCGTCCCTCGGCGGCATCGCGGCCCTCCTGAGGTTCAGAAGGCATTGAGGGATTCGGGGGCCGCCGGCGCCCAATTTGGGAAAAGGGGGCATGAAAAGGGGGTTTGGGATTGGATGGCTTCGGCGGGGATCAGAGCTTCTTGAAGGAGAACCACCAATCGTAGCCCTCGATCTCCCCGCTCTTGATCCTATTGAGCCTATCCATGGCCTCCTTAACGCTCCTCGCCGGCGGGATTATCACCTTATCCCCTATAAGTTCGTTATTGGGCCAATTCGCCGGCATCGCTACCTTGTTAGCATCGCTTATCTGTATCGCCCTCAGGGCCCTAAGGACCTCATCGATGTTCCTCCCTATCTCCTGCGGATAATATATTATCAACCTCACGATCCCATTGGGATCTATGACGAAAACCGCCCTGACCGTGTTGGTACCCTTAGCCGCATGGATCATCCCCAAGGCCTTCGAGACCTCGCCGGTATCGTCCGCGATTATCGGGAACTCTATCTCGACGCCGAGCCTCTCCTTTATCCATTCGACCCACTTTATGTGGCTGAAGGTCTGGTCTATGCTCAGCCCGATGAGCTCGCAATTCAGTTCCTTGAACTTCCCATAGCGCTTTTGAAAAGCGACGAACTCGGTCGTGCAAACCGGGGTGAAATCGGCGGGATGCGAGAACAGGATGAACCACTTCCCTGCGTAATGCCCCGGTAGCTTCAAATCCCCGTGGGTCGTTTTTACGGCTATTTCCGGGAACTTCTCCCCCAGAAGTATCATATCCCCTCGAATAAATAGAAGGGCGGCCCATGCATTAAAGCCTTTTGCCCCCTTTGGCGATCGGCCTAGGCCGGCCCCCTCCCCCTCAGCCTCCTCCTCAGGGCCGGGTTCCCGGCCTCCAGCCCCGCGAGCGCGGATTCGAAATTCTCCTCCGGCCCCAGCTCCCTCTCGATGAAGAGCCCAGTCCTCCCGACCCTGCTGCGCTTGCCCAGGGCCCTCACCCTATCCATGACGGCCCTCGGGCTTATGCCGAGGAGCCCCGCCACGTAGGATTCCCTCCCGATCACCGGGCTCTCCACGTGCCCGAAGTCCCGGGGCTCGATCAGGAGCAGCTGCTTGTTCACGCCCGGCCTCCTGGCCCCCTCGATGACGCCGGCGAGCTCGAGCTCGCCCGCGAACTTGTAAAACTCCCTCTCCACGGCCCGGAGCCTGACCAGGGGGAAGGAGATCGAGACCCTCTCGTCCAGGAATAAGTAGCCCTTCGGCGCATATGAGGGCGTCGCTTGCACCAAGACCCTCCTGATGGGCCTCAGGCCCGCCATCTCCAGGGCGAGCTCGATCCTCGTGGACGAGATCGGGCTCGGGATGAAGACGTCCAAATCGCTGTCCTCGTCGACGTCCCCCCTGGCTATGCTGCCATAGATTATCGGGGCGAGGTTGGAGGATTGCAGCGCCCGCATTATCCGAAGGGCCTCCCCCCTCATCCGCTCCAGGAGCTCCCACCTCCTCCGATCGTAGACGACCTCCCTGAACTCCTCCCTCGGCCCCGACCGCATTACGGATCAATGCGCCATCGAAGGGGGGCTCGGATAAATTTGGCGCGGGGCCCGATCTCCGAGGCATTGGCCCCGACTGGCCCATTTTATAACGCCGCTGACCCCCCTAGGGGGGAGGGGGTTTGCGGGGGCCTCGCTTGATTCTTGATTTTTTTCAAATAAATCAAGTTTTTCAAAATCTCTGAGAAATATGCCAAAAATTGGCTTAAATTAAAAAATAAGGCCGGATATATTGGGAAAAATTCTGAAAAAGCGTTTTATGGAGGGATTTGGCGATCCAAGGCCATTTCGGGAGCGATCGCGTTCTCGATGCTCGGGATGCCGGGGGCCCCACGCTTATATCCTCGCGGGCCCCCTCCCCGGATGGGTGGGGGCGTTGCATCCGGAGGGCCATCGCCGAGCCTGGCTCGCCTTGGCGGCCGTTATGTTGGGAAGCGTCATGGGCCCCCTCGATGCCAGCATAGTCAACGTGGCGCTGCCCGCGATGGCCGAATCCCTCCAGGTCGACATGCCAACCGCCCAATGGATCCCCTCTATCTACCTCCTGACCATCTCCAGCCTCCTTTTGTTATTCGGGCGCATCGGGGATATGCTCGGCTATAGGAGGACGTTCCTGATGGGCCTCGCGAGCTTCATCGCCGCATCGGCCCTCTGCGGCTCCTCGCCGAACGCGGGCCTCCTAATATTCTTCAGGGCAGCCCAAGGGATCGCGGCCGCGATGATGACCTCCATGCCCTATGCCATAATCTCGGCGTCCTTTCCCTCCGGCCAGCGCGGCAGGGCGTTGGGCATTTACGCGATAAGCGTGGCCTGCGGCTTGGCCATGGGCCCATCCCTGGGCGGGCTCGTTACGGATGCGATGGGTTGGCGCTTCGCTTTCTTCATAAATATCCCCATCGGGCTCGCCGCCCTACTCGCGGCCTGGTGGCTCGTCCCGGAGGACAAGGGGGGGCCCGGGGGATTGGATCTCGCCGGCGCGACCGCGGCCTTCATCGCGCTCCTAGCCTTCCTCCTGCTCGTCAATCGATTCCAGGGCTGGGGGCCAATCCCGCTCGCCTTGTTGCTCATCTCCGCGGCCTCCTCCCTGGCTTTCGTTCTGATAGAAAGGCGCGCCCCCCATCCCCTGATCGATTTAAGCCTCTTCAAGAATGAGACCTTTCTATTCGCAAACCTCAGCGCCATGCTGAACTTCATGTCCCAATACGTGATGGTCTTTTTAACGCCATTTTACCTAAGGAGGGTATTGCATTTATCGCCGGGGAATATCGGCCTCGTTATGACGGCCTTCCCGCTGGCCGTCCTGTGCATCGCCCCTTTCAGCGGCGCGATCTCCGATCGCGCGGGGACCAGGGGGCTAGCATGCGCGGGCGCGGCCATTTGCGCCCTAGCCCTGCTATCCATGGCCCAAGCGGGGGGATCCGCGGGCGCCCTCGACATCTCCCTCATGTTGGCCCTGTTCGGCCTCGGCACGGGCGTTTTTCAATCCCCAAACAATAGCGCCGTGATGGGGAGCGCCCCGAGGCGATGCCTCGGGGTCGCCTCGGGGATTCTATCCACGATGCGAAGTGTGGGCATGGTCCTGGGGATAGCGGTTGGAGGGGCCGTCCTATACGGTTCCGTTCCGCCGGAAATACTCCAAAAGCCATACTTGGGCGGCGCCGAGGCCCAAGCGTTCCTATCCGGGCTGAGGCGCTCCTATATGGCGGGAGCCGCTTTAACTGGAACGGCTGCGATGACGTCGCTCATCCAGCGGAAGGGGGATCGATAGCCCGCGATCGGCCTCGGCGATGGGGAGCGCACGCCTTGCGATCCCCAGATCACCCCGGCGGGACGGGCGCGATAAAGCTTTACTAAAAGCGCGGGAGGATGATCGGGGGAAAGCCCATGCGCATCCCGAAGGGCGATGGGCTCGGGATGGGTAGGGTGCTCGAGGAGACGCCGAGGTATTTGATTGAAACGGCGAGGGAGTTGATGGCGGCTCCCCCCATCCCCGGGCCGAGCAGGGAACCGAGGAACGTGATCATCGCTGGGCTCGGGGGCTCCGCCATTTGCGGGGACCTCCTGATCAATTGGCTCGGGGGTAGCATCGGGCTCCCGATCCTCGTCTCCAGGAACTACGCCCTGCCCCGCTATGCGAACGAGCATTCGCTCGTCATCGCCATAAGCTATTCGGGAAATACATCCGAGACCATAAGGCAATTCCTGGAGGCCAAGGAGGCCGGTTGCCAAGTGGCGGCGATCGCCTCGGGGGGAAGGCTCGAGGAGCTTTGCGAAATGGCGGGCGCGCCATTCCTGAGGGTTCGGCCCGGGTTCCAGCCAAGGGCCGCGCTACCCTTCATGCTGCTCTCGTTGGCGCACATCCTGAAGTCCTACGGGATAGTCGACTTCTCCTGGCGCGAGATCGAATCCGCGTCCTCGCTCCTCGATTCCATGCGCGGATCCATAGGTATCGGGGCCCCCGAGGATCGGAACGAGGCCAGGGGGCTATCGAGGAGGCTCCTGGGCAAGTTCGTTTCGATCTACTCCGCCGAGTCCATGAGCGGGGTGGCCAGGAGGTTCAAGGATCAATTGAACGAAAACGCCAAATCGCCCTCGAGGTTCGAGATCCTCCCGGAAGCGTTCCATAATGACGTGGAGGCCCAATGGCCCATCCCAGGCTCGGTTGCGATCCTCATCAGGAGGCGCGACGAGGGAAAGGAGGAGGCGATCCTCCTGGATCAGCTGCGCGATCTCCTATCGGAGGGCGGGGGGCCCGTCGAGGAGATAAGGGGGCTGGGCGAAGGCCTCGGGTCCATATTATCCTGCGTTTATTTCTCCGATTACGTCTCCTATTATTTGGCGTTGGAGAAGGGCGTCGACCCGACCCCGGTGCGGAGGATAGAGGCGCTCAAGGCCGCGCTGAGGGGGCGGGGATATCTCGCGTGAGGGGCCCCCATTGCCGTATCGCTTCAACTTCGATTTGACGAAGGTTTCGAAGCCCCTCTTCAGGGAGATCGCCAAGGCCTCGGTTAGGAGGGGGCTGCACGTGAGGCTCGGGGAGCTCGCGAAATCCATCGTGGAGGGGCTGAGGATCCAGGAAATAACCGGCCTCCCGATAGCCGATGCCATTGAGCTGGTTAGGGATATGATGGACGTTTATTTGAAAAATTTGGAGATGAGGGAATCCTTCCTCAGGACCTCGAAGAGGGCCCTCCTCCTGCCCCATTGCGCGAGGAAATACATGGACTCCAGGTGCAGGGCCTCGTTCTCGATCGAGAGCTCCTCCTTCTCCTGCTCGGGGTGCTCCGATGATTGCCTCATAAATAGGGCGACGGAGCTCGGGAGGAGGAGGGGGTACGACGTCTACGTCCTGCCCGGGGGCTCGTGCATAGGGAGGATATTATCAAGGGGTGGGTACGATGGCGTCGTTGGGGTGGCCTGCAGCGAGGAGGCGAAGCTGGGGCTGGCGCAAATTAGGGAATTGGGCATAAAGGGCCAAGCCGTCCTGCTCCTAAAGAACGGATGCGCCTCCACCTTCTTCAATCTTAAGAGCCTCGAGGAGGTGCTTTGACGCGGGCCGCCCCCGGATCGCTCAGGGCCCGATATATGCTTAAAAAAGGGCCCCGAATGGCTTTTATCAAGCCGATCGAGCGGCGCGAGCGGACATGGAGGAGCTCATCCACAACGGGGTATTGGTCCCGGAATACAAGCCCGTCGGCCTATCCATACGCGTCAGGGGCAATCGCATAGCCCTCACGCCGGAGCAGGAGGAGATGGCGGTGGCCTGGGTCAAGAAGCTCGGGACCGATTACGCAAAGGACGAGATCTTCAGGAGGAACTTCTTCGATGACTTCAGAAAGGCCTTGGGGATCGATGAGGAGATCTCCCCCGAGGAGTTCGATTTCTCCGAGGTGATGGCATACGTGGAGCGTGAGAAGGCAAGGAAGGAATCGATGAGCAAGGAGGAGAAGAAGAAGGCGGCCGCGGAAAGGAAGGCGATCAGGGAGGCGAACAAGGCCAAATACGGATACGCGATCGTGGACGGCATGAGGGTGGAGATCGCGAACTACACCGTCGAGCCCTCCTCCATATTCATCGGGAGGGGGGATCACCCGCTGAGGGGTCGATGGAAGCCGGGGCCGAAGCAGGAGGATATAACGTTGAATCTCTCCCCGTCCGCGCCGAGGCCCCCGGGGAATTGGAAGGAGATAGTCTGGGAGCCCGATTCGATGTGGATAGCCCGCTGGAGGGATAAGCTCTCCGGGAAGATGAAATACGTTTGGCTCTCGGATGATTCGATCCTCAAGCAGAAGAGGGATATCGAGAAATACGACATAGCCAAATCCTTGGATGAGCGCATAGAGGAGGTCAGGGCCCACATAGCCAAGAACCTGAAATCCGATGATCCCAAGAGGAGGAAGTTGGCCACCGTTTGCTATCTCATAGATGCCCTGAAGATCAGGGTTGGGGATGAGAAGGATAAGGACGAGGCCGATACCGTGGGAGCCACAACGCTCAGGCCCGAGCACATAAAGCTCAAGCCCGGCGGCGTTGCGATCTTCGACTTCCTCGGTAAGGACGCCGTCAGGTTCAGAAAGGAGGTCAAGCTCCCCAAGGCTGTCGAGGAGAACTTGAGGGAGTTCATGACGAAGGCCAATTCGCCAATATTCAAGGGCATAAGGTCGGAGCACGTGAGCGATTTCCTAGGCGAGGTTGTCCCAGGATTAACGGCCAAGGTCTTCAGGACATATCACGCCACGAAGGCCGTGGAGGAGTATTTGAAGGCAAACGAGGTCAAGCCATCGGATCCGGAGGACCTGAAGAAGTTCGTGGCCACGATGGCCAACCTCCAGGCCGCCATAGTTTGCAACCACAAGCGCAAGCTGCCGAAGAATTGGAAGGAGAGCTTGAATAAGAAGATGGAGAGGCTCAAGGCCCTGAGGGCGAAGGGGACCAAGAGGGCGAAGGAGGCTGCCAAGAAATTGGCGATGAAGATAAAGCTCATGAAGGCGACGAAGGACTACAACCTGAGGACCTCGCTCAAGAGCTACATAGATCCGAGGGTTTATTACGAATGGGGGCGGAGGGTCGGGCTCGATTGGAAAGCGTATTATCCGAAGGCCCTCCAGAGGAAGTTCTCCTGGGTCGAATCCCCCGAGGGGGTCCAGCAAATCGACCAGGGGATCGCAAAGGGGCAATCCGTGGAAATCGAGGCGAAAACCTTAAAATAATATCCCCCTATAAAACGTCGATATGGATGGAATCGGCCGAGATCGCGGGCGGCCAGAATCGGATGGCCCGCGCCTTGGGAAGCTCTCCGAGCTAGTCGGCTATCAGGGGGGCTCCATAGTAAGCAGGACCTTGATCGATAAAAAGGCCGGGACGGTCACCCTGTTCGCCTTCGATAGGGGCCAGGGATTGAGCGAGCACACGGCGCCGTTCGATGCCCTGGTCGTAATCCTGGAGGGGGAGGCGGAGGTCTCGATCTCCGGGAAGCCGTTCCGCTTGGGGCAGGGGGAGGCGATCCTGATGCCCGCCAACGAGCCCCATGCCGTGAAGGCCCCGGATAGGTTCAAGATGCTCCTGGTGATGATCCGAGCATAAAGGCCCCCCATGGGCCAATCCCCCGGGGGCGCCCGAGGGCCCCGCTCCGGGCCCTAAGTGAAAATTTTATATAAGGATTCAAGGGGCTCCCTATCCATCAAGCTGGCCGAGGAGCCCGCGATGTGCAAGGGAGCGCGCTTCGGGTTCGAATTCGCCTTTGAGCCAGCGGGCTTCTTCTTCTTTTAAAAGGCCCCACCTCGCTGGGGGATGGGGCTTTGCACCTAAGTGAAGCACAAAGCATTGAGGACGGTTGGCGGGCTCGGGCCGGCGCATTGGAGGAGGTGCGGGATTGGAGAAGGTGAGGTATTGGGAACCGGCCATAGAGCTGATGGATAAATCGGATCTGGAGAGGCTGCAGCTCAAGCGGTTGAAATACATGCTGAACTACGTATATGAGAGGAGCAAATTCTATCACGATAGGTTCAGGGAGGCTGGGCTTAGGCCGAGCGATCTGAGATCGCTCAAGGACATCCAAAAGTTCCCATTCACGACGAAGGAGGACCTGAGGAGGGAGGCTTACCCCTATGGCGGGCCGTTCCTCTGCGTCCCGAGGGAGAAGATAATCTGCTACCACATGAGCTCGGGCAGCACCGGGATACCGACCGTTGGGGCTTATACCTACAAGGACTATGAAACCTGGATGAACATAATGGCCCGATGCTACGTCACCGCTGGGGTCGGCGAGGGCGACATAGTCATGAACATCTACGGCTATGGGCTATTCACGGGGGGCCTGGGCTTCCACGGCAGCGCCCATTTGGTCGGGGCATCGGTCATACCGTGGAGCGTTGGTAGGACGAAGGCGATGATAAAGGCCCTGGTGGATTATAAGGCCACCGTGATAACCGGGACCCCCTCCTATGAGTATTACGTGGCCGAGCTGATAAAGGAGATGGGGATCGATCCCGAGAGGGATCTGGCGCTAAGGATCGCCATACCCGGGGCAGAGATGTGGACCGAGGTCATGCGGAAGAGGATCGAGGAGGGGCTTGGCCTGAGGGCCAGGGGCGGCGGGGCCAGGGATATCTACGGGACCACGGAGGCCATAGGACCCGGGGCTGGGCAGGAGTGCGTCTTCGAGCAGGGCTTCCACTTCTGGGTCGATAATTGGTACTTGGAGATAATCGATCCCAAGACCAATGAGCCGGTGGGCCCCGGGGAAGAGGGGGAGATCGTGATAACCCATTTGACCAGGGAGGGGCTGCCCTTGGTGAGGTATAGGCAGGGCGATCTCACGGTGCTCGATGACGAGCCATGCGGATGCGGGAGGAAGGCCTTCCCAAGGTGCAAGAGGATCAGGGGCAGGGTCGACGACGCCATTCACTATAGGGGGGTCAACATCTGGCCATCCGCCATACAGGAGGCGCTCCTGAAGTTCCCGGAGGTCAAGGAGTACCAGGTGGAGCTCGATAAGACCAGGATCCCGAACGAGCTCACGATAAGGATAGAGGTCGAGAAGGCGGTGCTGGAGAAGAGGGAGAGGAACGCGCATTTCATGAAGGCGCTGCTCGATGAGCTGAGGGGCGCAATATTCGTGACCCCGAGGGTTGAGCTCGTGGAGGAGGGGAGCTTGCCCAGGTTCGAGGGGAAATCCAAGCGCGTTGTTATAAAGGAGCCCAAGAACGAATCCGGATGAGGTGGGAACGCCTTGGGCGTGAAGGCGAAGGAGCTATGGGACCTCGAGAGGGATTTGAAGGGCCTGAAGGAGGCCGTCGATGCGCAAATAGAGAAATCCAGGAGGATGGGCCTTAGATCGCATGAGAGGATCCTGCTCCGCATAAGGAGCCAGATCCAAACGCTGCTCGAGGGCTTGGGCGCGGAGGAGCCGGGCTTCTCGATTTAGCGAGGGCCCGGGGGCGCCCAGGCCCCTCGGGGATGGCCCATCGAGCCCCCCTCATCTTCGGGCCCCGAAGAGGCTCCTGAAGGCGGGCCTATAGCAGGGGCCGTATATTATCAACCCCTCCTTCCCCTGGCAGTATAGCCTCCTTATGACAGCCTCCAATTCCATTCCCGCCCTCAAGTCCTTGGGCTTACAATCGACCAAGATCGCCTTCCCCTCCCTGACGATCTCGTAATTATGGCGGGATCTGCCCCTGAGCTCGAGGACCTCATGGGATTTCAACTTGGCCGACCTCGGGAACCTGATCTTGATGAGGGGGCCCTTACAATCGTATTGGAGGCATTTATCCCTGGGCGGCAGGTATATCCTTTTACAACCATCGCAGGCCGCGACCTCCAGGAAATCGTCCCCAAGGGGCTCCAGCTCGCCAACGATCCTCGGAAACTCCACCTTCCTCTTAACGGCCTTCAGCTTCTCCCTGATCACGTCCTTATAGGTCTCGATCTTGATCTCGATCATCCTGCGGACGTAATCCTCGACCTTGGGCACAATCCCCCTCTTCCCCTCTATGCTCGATCCAACCCTTATCCAAGTGGCTATCGAATAGGCCCCGGAGCCATACGATACGGCCAATATGTCCTCCCCCGGCTTCGCCCCATCGAGGATCGATGCCAGGGCTATGGGGGTGGATGCCGCATAGGTATTCCCCGTATCCAGGACCCTGAGCCAGGGCTTCACCTTCGACTCTATATCCTCCTCGGATAGCTTCAGCCTATCCCCGAATTGGCCTTGGGCCATCATCCTGCAGGCCTTCAGGGGCATATAGCCGGAGGGCTGATGGAAGGTTATCTTATCGAAATCCGATATGGAGACGTCCGGGTGCCTCTTGAAGAGGTTGAGGATCGCCCCGGCGACGTGGGCTATATAGGCCTCGACGGTGGTCCTCCCGAAATGGCTGGGGACCTTCGCGCCATCCCTCCTCCAGAAATCCATCGTCAGGCTCGAATACGGGGCCATATCCACTATCTCGGCCACCGGGTCCCCCCTGCCCACGACGAAGGCGCCGGCCCCGGCGCCGGCCGAGTATTCGAGGGGGTCCCCCATCCTGGCTTGGGCGACATCGGAGCCTATCGCCAATCCGCATTTCGCGAACCCGCTCTTGACTTGGCTGAATACGAAGTTGAGGCTTTGCATCCCAGCGTTGCAAGCGCCCTCGACATCCCCGACGAACGCCTCCTCCCCGACGCCGACGAAAGAGGCGACGTGCCTCGCGACCGTCCCGACGGCGTATGGCTTGGACTCCGTCCCAACTACGACGGAGTTTATATCGCGAGGATCGATCCCCGCCATCCTTATCGCGTTCTCGGCGGCCTCGGTCGCGAGCGTCGTGGAATCCTCCAACATGCCGGCTATGGACTTCATGTTTAACAATAGGCCGTGCTTGACCTTATCCAATATCTCGTTCAGGTCCTTCCTCCCCTTCTCCCTCTCCCTGACTATGGCCTCGGTCCTTATCCTTTGCCACGGTATGTAAACTCCGTACCCCAATATGCCTATCTCGCCCTTGCTCAACCGCGCGCCGACCCCTTTCGCGATCCTTTGCGATCCGGTCCCAATTTATGCCTTTTTCGATCGGTAGATCGGGAAATGCCCCTACGCCAGCTCCCGGCCGCAGGCGTCGCAAAACCTCGCGCCGGGCTGAGCCCTCGAGCCGCAGGCCGCGCAATACCTCGCCCCTTGCGGCGCCGAGCCCCGCCTGAGGCCGCGGAGCTTTATGTAGGAATGGATCCCCCTGAGTATATCGGAATAACTGACCAAATCGCCCTTCTCGACGCCCAATATCCTCGAGAGGTTCTCATCGGCGATTATATCCTTCCTATTCAAATGGCTCAACGCAACTCTGTGCATAAGGTTGTGGGGAGAGCGTAATATCTTTTCCCTTAAGCCCATGGTATGGTCGTCTTGCCAACGATGCCATAAGCCAGGGCCACCGATCCGATGATCGCCAGCGCCGCGCCTGCGTAATTTAGCTCGTACCCCTTCCTCTCCTCCTTATATGGGACCACCCGTACGTTGAATAGCTCCAGCTCCACGACCTTCTTTAGCGGCGAATGCGAATTATCGAATATCAAATAATAGCGCCCCGCCTTGCTTATCGGGATGGAGGCGTTCAATTCGCTCGCCCTCGGCCTCTCGAAGAGCGGGCGCGCCTGCTGGCCCCCCTCGGAGTACCTCCTATAGCCCTCCTCGTCGTATATCGCCAAGTTAACGTCCCCCCTTCCGCCCTCCATGTAAACCGATACCTTGAACCTCACGAGGAGCTCCGTCCCGGGATCTAGAGGGCGCGTTTCCACGACCTCCTTCTGCCCCACAACGTACTCCCTCCCCAGGAGCGGCTCGGCCTCCCTCCTCGGGACCTCGATCGCATAGGTCCTCTCCCCATAAACGGCCAAGCAAAGCCCAACGGAGATCAATATGATCCCCATGAGCAGCGGTTTGGCCCTCAAGGCCGATCCCTCGGCAAATCCCCCATGGGGCTCCCCCTATAAACTTTTGATTTCGATCCCCGACCGGGCCGGGAGTCCGCGCTCGGCCGGGGATCCTCCGCCCTATGCCCCCGGGCCTTGCCACGGGGCGCGGAGCGCGCTATTGGTCCTTGGCGGCGGCCTTCGCTAGGGCGAGCATTTGCCCCAGGTCCTGCCCAACGCCCGTCGTGCTGACCACTATGAGGTTCTTCTCCCTGGCTATCTCCGTGAGGGTCTGCAGCTCCCTCAACCTCATCGATAGCGGGGCCCTTTGATACATCTCGGCCGCCTCGCTCATCTTCGCCGCCGCTTGATATTCCCCCTCGGCTATTATTATCCTGGACCTCCTCTCCCTCTCCGCCTCGGCCTGCTTGGCTATGGCCCTTTGCATCGCCTCGGGCAGGGATACGTCCTTTATGGATACGGTGGTCACCTTGATCCCCCACGGATCCGTCGCCTTATCCAAGAGCTCCGTGAGCCTCTTGCTCAACTCCTCCCTTTTGGAGAGGAGCTCATCGAGCTCCACCTGGCCCAAGACGTCCCTGAGGGTGGTTTGCGAGAGCAGGTTGGTGGCGAGTATGTAATTCTCGACCGATACGACCGCCTTCACCGGATCGAATACCCTGTAATATACCACAGCATCGACGTCCACTGTCACGTTGTCCTTCGTTATTATCCTCTGCTTTGGGACGTCGAACGTGACTACCCTGAGGTCGACGACCCTGAACATATCGACCATCGGGATCCTGAAGAAGAGCCCGGGGCCCTTGGCGCCTATCAACCTCCCCAATCTGAATATCACGGCCCTCTGATACTCCTTCACCACCCTTATCGAGGAGCTTAATATGGCCAAGATGAGTATGGCGGCGAACGCCAGCGGTATCAGCTCGGCTATGGTCAATTTAGGATCACGCCCCCGATTTATGGGGCCGGGCAATAAAAGGGTATCGGGATCCCGGCCAGGGCTCAGCCGGCCCCTCGGCCCCATTCCTAAAGTTTATTAATGATCCGCACAAAACTATGGATCGCGAGAGGGATAGATGCGCCGATAAATTCTCCAGGTGAATCAAATGTCGGAAGGGTGCAAGCCCTGCTCCCCCTCTTGCCAGTTCTTCAGGTGCGGGCAGAGGCAATTGATCTTCAAATCCAAAACCCCCTGGTGCAGATTCGCCGAGGAGGAATGCGATCCGAGGTCCTGCAAATACGCGCATTGCGCCAGGGAGAAGCTGTTGCCGAACGGCATATGCGGCCTAACGGTGAAGCAGAAGCGGATCGAGGTGCCGCCCCCCGAGGAGATACGCCCGGTCAGGGTGCCCGGGAAGCTCGCGCAAAAGATAAGGGAGAGAGAGCTGTTCTGATGGGGGGCCAATGATCAAGATATCCCTGAGGCGCTTCGGGAATGTAAGCGAGGGGGGCTCCGAGAGGCTGCTCGAGATAATAAGGGCCCTATACGATGGATTCGAGGATTCGCCCGACCTCGTGGAGCTCCTCCTATTCGAGGATCTGGATCTGAGGAATGCCTATTTGGCCCGCGAGGCCGAGGTCAGATCCATAGCCTCGGGGGATCTGGGGGCGGATTTCCTCTCGATCCACGAGTGCTGGGGAGGGAGCCCGCGGATTTACCTCTCCATGGACGTCCTGAGCTCCCTGCCGGGGGATGCCCTGAGGGGCGTGCTGGAGCACGAGGTTGGCCATACGATCCTGCACGGCTCCATAGAATCCTACGTATTCCCGCCCGAGCTCGTTGAGGATTATGGGGACCTATTCGGGGCCGAGTTCGCAATGGAGCTGCTCGCCTCGGTCGCCGCCTCGGTGAAGGACTTCGAGGTCACGAGGCTTTGGAGGGATAGGGGGGCCTCCCGCGATCAGCTGGGCTTCATAAGCCACCTATTGGGCTCGAACGAGGCGGAGAGGGCATCGTATGCGATCGCCAAGGCCAGGCCGGACTCGGCATTGCTATTCCGGGCCTCGATAATGAAGCCGGTCGCATGCGGTTACCCGTTGCTCGGCGATCCCGATGTGGGGCCGATGGCCGATCGCGCGATATCCGGGTTCCTGGGGTTCATGGAGGATCGCGAAAGGCTGGGGATCCTGGGCGTATTGGAGGATTTGGCGAAGGGGGCCTCCTCGGATACCCTGGGCAACGTGATCGCGGCAATCGATGGGCTTCGGCGCAGGTTCCCGATCGCCTAGCGATCCGGGGGCGGGGCGCCCCGCTCCAAAACCCTCCTGGCGAAAACCAGGTAGCCGGTGTGCCCTATCATCCTGGTTGACGGCCTGGTCTTCCCAGGCCTCACCAGGATCTCCCTGAGGAGGCATTCATAGGCCTCCACGTCGGCGAACATGCCCTTCGCCAACGATGCCGCGGCCCTCTCGGCTTGGTTTATCGTGGGGCAGAAGATGGCGATGCGCCCCCCTCCCACCAAAGCCTCCTCGGCCAATGGGATGACCTCCCAGGGATCGCCTATGTCGATCGCCACCGCGTCCACGTCCCTCTCCTCGAGCCCGGCCCTGGCATCGGCCTCGTGGAAGGTCACGTAATCCAATAGCCCCGCCCTCGATAGGTTCCTCTTGGCCGCCTCCAGGAACTCCCTCCTCGCCTCGTAGGTGAACACCATGCCGTCGGGCCTCACGGCGTTCGCCAGGGCCATCGTGAGCGAACCGCTCCCGGTCCCTATCTCTATCACCCTCTTGCCGGGCCCCACGCCCAGGATCAGGAGCTCGAGCCCTATGTCCTTCGGATACATTATCTGGGTCGGCCTCTCGGCCTTCATGATGAAATCGTAGAGCGTTGGCCTCAGGGCCAGGAATCGCTCGCCGAGGCTGCTGGATATTGAACAACCGTAGGGCCTCCCGATCAAATCCTCGAGCCGGATCGCGCCCTTATGCGTATGGAACTCCTTCCCGCCCGAGACCTTGACGAGCCACTTCCTCCTTTGATCCAAATATAGGAGTACGTATTCCCCCTCCTTGATCTCGTTCCCGACCGGGCCCAATTGGCATCCGAGCCTATCCGATCATCGTCGCCTTTTAAACTCCGCAGGGGGATTAGCGAACGCGCTCGATCGGCCCCGCTCCCCCATCGGGGATCGGGGCCCGATTATGTAGGGTATCGCCTCGGATAGGTCATCGCCGATCGATGCATCGACCGAATCGAGCCCCCCGCCCCCGCATACGGCTATCCTGAGGCCCATCCAAGGGGGGAAATCGTGGATCGAATCGCCTATGGAACCGCACTCCCAAGGAGGGATCCCGAGGGAATCGCACATCCTGAGCATCACCTCCCCCTTGCGCTCCAACGGGACCGATACGAAAGCCCTGCCGGTCAGCCTGCCGTCCCTCGCCTCCAAATCGTTCGCCAAGCAGAAATCCATCCCAAAGCGATCGGCCAGCGCCCTCGCCAAGGGCAGGAGGCCGGCGCTCACGATCCCGACCCTTATGCCGCTCGCCCTCAGGGCATCGATCAATAGCCCGGCCCCCCTCCTCACCGGGGCCTCGCTGAGGATCCGCTCCACCTCCCCCAATTCGACGCCCCTCCAAAGGCCCGCATCCAATTGCGCCCATTCCTCATAGCTTATCTCGCCGGCGAGATATCTCTCCAAATGGACCCTGCCCCTATCCCAGGTCCCCAAGCGCTCGTGGAGGTATTGCCAGCTATTCACCTCGATTAGCGTCCCATCCAAGTCCACGATCATCAGCCGTATGGCCGATGGGGCCATTAGAATCCCCTCAAGGCCCTCGATATGCCGTAGAGGGTCGGGAGGGGCGTCCAAAGGGCGAAGGGCTTTAGATAGCTCAACCCCCCGGCCCGCTTTAGGACCCTTTCGTCCCCGATCTCCCGATAGCCGCTGAGGAACGCTTGGACCAAGCGCGGGAACCAATCCCCGAACGATACCAAATGCCCCGTATAATATAGGAACTCGGCCACGTCCCAGGCCATATCCCCGCCCTTGCTCGATTGCTCCAGATCCAAGAAGTATACCCTCCCGCCGGAGCTCACCATGTTCTCCGGCTTCGAATCCCCTATGCAAGCCTCCGCCCCGTGGATCCTCGCCATCCACCTCCCGAGGCTCTCGAAAACCCCCTCCTCCTCGGGCCCGGCCGAGCCTGATCTGGAGCAGCGCTTGACCAAATCGGAGATCGTTTCCCCCTCTATGTACTCCTCCACCAGGATCCTCTTCGATAGGCTCAGGCGGATTATGTCCGGGACCGGGATGCCCCTCTCGTTTAGGAACCTATTCATGGCGTATTCGTTCGATAGCCTATCCTTCCAACCCAGCGCGAATTGCCTGGTCCCGAAGGCCACGAGGTTTATCGCGAACCACTTGAAGCTTTGCCAATCCGTGAACCTCTTTATAACGAATCTCTCCTGGCCGGCCGAGATTAGGAATACGTCGTTGAGGATCCCCCCCAGGGGCCTCACGGTCAATTCGCGCCCCGGCCTGAGCTCCTCTATCAACTCCGCCGCATCCGCCTCCATGGCCAAGCTCATCAAGCCCTCGGAGGTCTTGAGGAATCCGTACTTCCTCGGGTCCTCGATATCGCCCTCGAATCGGAATTGGCGCTCCTCCCGTAATTTCGAGGCCATCTCCCTGAGTATGAACTCGGGGCTCGTGAGCCCGGCCCTGCCCCTGGCTATGTATGCCTTGAGCGCCTTCCCCCCCTCCTCGATCAAGTTGACGATGCGCGCCATGGGCCTCTTGGAGAGGATCCTGTCGATGAAATCCCCGGAGATCGATAGGAGCCCCCCCTCGCGCCCTAGAATGCCGGCCCTCACCAAATTCTCTATAGCCGTTTCGTATCCCCCCATTACGCCCTCGAGGAATTCCCCCGCGGATTTGAGGCCGGCGAACGTCGAGCCGGGCTGGGGGAGGAGGCCGGCCCTCCTCCTGCTCCTCGCGAGCGGGAAGTACCTCGGATCCAGCAGGAGGCCCTCGGCCAAGCGGCCGTATTCCAGGATCAGGCCCTCCAGGATCTCGAGGATGGCCCTCTCCTTTGCCTTGATCTCCTCCCCCCTCAGGTACTCCGGGTTCAATAGCGGGAGATATGGCATCAGGAGCTTATCCGCTAGGAAATCGCCGAGGGCCCCCTTGGAGACGTCGAGCTCGAATAATTCCCTATCCACGAAGAGGGCGTTGAGATATCCCCCGCCGAGGTCGCCCAAGCCGCTGAATCGATACCTCAAGCCCTGAGGGAAATCCGATATTATCGCCACAGCGTCTATATCGCTCCGAGGGTCGAGCTGGCCGATCGCCTGCGATCCGTATACGAATGATGCCATCACCTCCCCCTTCCTCTCCATAGCCTCCAGCCGTTCCTTGATCAACGAGGCCCTGGGATCCATTGGCCCCAATCCCCCGAGCCCTAGGGGAACTCGACCTTGTACATCACCAGGTCGTGGACGCCCGGGTAAAGGTGCTCCCATTGGGTATAATTCCCCTTCCCGGGCGCCGGCCCATGGTACGACCTTATGGAATCCTCGTAGGCGAGCGAGAGGCGCGCGTTGCCGATCCAGCGATCGCCTGCGATCCCAAGATCCGGGAAGAGGATCCAGGATTTGGAGAAGGTGGCGTTTTGCCAAATCAGATAGCTCACCCCGTTCGCCCTCAACCAATCCGCGATTGATTGGGGATCCCGCATCGCGCCCGATGCCGCTAAATGATCGAAGCTCAGGAAGGCGCTCGGGTCGATGCCGGAGTAGTATATTATGACCGGGGAATCGCAGAGGATCGCGCCCCCGCCGTATCGCTTCCTCAGCTCGAGCGCGGTCCTATATTCGGGCATTATGACGTAGGCCTTCCTCGGCCCTATCAGGCCCTGGGTCGAGAGGGGCACCAAAATCAGGAGGATCAGGGCCAGAGCCAGGGCCCCCTTCCTCGCCGCCCGCCCCTTGAACTCCGGGAAGGCCGATGGGACCGAGAGGGCCATTAGGGGCATAATGGGGATTATCCTCTCTATCCCGCCCGGGTCCAATGCCATCGAGTGGGCCAGGGATATGACCACCAAGAATAGGATCGAGGCGGCCACCGCGAACCTAGCCCATCCCCCCTTCACGGCGCCGAATAGGGCCCCTATGAAGAAGACGAAGAAGGTCATGACCAAGGAGAGGTTTGGGTAGAACAGGAGGATCGCCGGATCGAAAGCGGGGCGCCAGCCTATGATGGCCAAATAGGTGGAGAGCCAGGCCAAGGGGCTCCCCGCATTCGCATATCCCCATCCGCACCAAGCGGCGAGGGCCATGGCCATCGAGGCCAATGGGATCCGGCCCCCCCTCCAATCCCAACCCCTTTGCGCATACGCCAAGGCGATCAATATGGCCGAGAGGGCCCAGCCCGTATAGCTGATCATCATCATCAGGAACAGCAGGGCGGAGAGGGGCGCCATCCTATCCTCCATGAGCGCCCATATGGCCAAGCATAGGAGGAGGCCGAGCGGGACCTCGATGCTGGTGAGGACCGAATAATCCATATGCCATGGCTGCGCCGCCAGGACCAATCCGCCTATCAGGGCCTTCCAAGGGCTTCCGTAGATCCTATGGCACATGGCCGATACCACGAGGCACGCCATGACCCCGGATAGGAAGCTGAGGGCCCTGGGGATCCACATGCTCCGGCTCCCCAGGAGGGCCATGAGTATGGATGAGGCGTATTGATAAAGCGGGGGCCAAACCACAGCCAAGTTCGGCATGGGCTTGAAGTCGCTATATACGAAGCCCCTCCTGATGGTCGATACCATTAGGATCCAACGATGATAGCCCTCGCTCAAGCGATCCAACATCGCCCTGATCCCATAGGTCGAGGAGAAATAATCCTGGTATAGGTAGAGCTGCAGGATCCTGGCGCCAGCGGCCGCCAAGCCGACGAAGATGACCGCGATGAGGGCAGCGCTCAGCGCTTTGTCCCGGATCTCCGCTCCCCCCTCATTGCGCCGCGACCTTGCCCTTGGCCGCCTCCTTGATGGTCAACCTCGCCACGTAGAGATATGCGCAGGTATATAACCACAGTATCGGGATTATGCCCAAATTCGGGACCGGGCTCAGATAGGCCTTGAGGATGCAGAAGATCCCCAGCAGGCCGGCGCCTATCTCCGCGGCGGTCATGCGGTTGAGCTTGACCTGATATACCTTATCCCTCCAAGTATCGGATGGCCTCTCTATTCGGTATTTCGGGGTCCTGGCGAATGTCCCAGGCCCCTTCCCGAGGAAGCCCCTTAGGACCGAGATTGTATTGCTGAGGCTTATCCCGAAGCCTATGAGCCCCAATGCCCCTAGGGCCTTGAGCTCCTCCTTAACGCTCCTGCCCTGTAGCCTAAGGGCGTAGGCATAGAAGAGCCACATTGAGATGGCGCAGAAGAATATCGAGACGTTCAGCAATAGCCAATGCGGCGTATAATTCGCCGCCCTCCAAAGCGACGTCGCGATCCCTTCCAAATATAGCCAGATCTGGAGATAGATCGATACATCCGGCCTGACCCCCGCCCTCTCCACGCTCTCGCTGACGACCGCCGACCAATCGAACTCCACGAGCCTTATATCGAATAGGGCGGCCACGACGGCTATGAGGAAGGCGGAGGCCATGAAGGGGTGGACCGAATAATAGGACAGGTGTATCGCGGCTTGGACCTTTTGCCCCAAGGTCAGCCTCTTATCGAAAAGCACCTTTGGGAATAGCTTCCTGAAGACCCTTATCGAGCCGCTGGCCCACCTGCTCTGTTGCCTCTTCAGGGCCGGGATCGTCGGGGGGATCTCCGCGAGGCATTCGATATCCCTAACGTAAATGGCCTTCCAACCTAGCAATTGCATCCTATAGCTCACATCCAAATCCTCAGCCAGCGTATCGGATTGCCAACCCCCCGCCTCGATCACGGCCTCCTTCCTGAGGATCCCGGCCGATCCGTTGAAGTTTATGAGGTAACCGCCGGCGCATCTGCCGGCCTGCTCGACTATGTGATGCCCATCGTATCCTATCGCGATTGCTTTCGTGACCAAGTTATAATCCCTATTCACGTGGGCCCATTTGCATTGGACCAGGCCGACCTTTGGATCGTCGAAATATGGGACCACCTTCTCCAAAAAATCGGCGGGCGGGATGAAATCGGCATCGAATATGGCTATGAGGGGGTTCTTCGTGAACTTCAGGGCGTTCTGAAGGGCGCCGGCCTTGAACCCCTCCCTATTATCCCGGTGTATGAGCTCGATATCGTAGCCCTCCGCCCTCATCTCCTCAACGATGCCCCTCAATATATCGGTGGTGTCATCGGTCGAATCGTCCAAGACCAATATTTGGACCAACTCCTTTCCATATCTATCCACCATCTCCTTGCAAGCCCTCATCAGCCTAACGACCACGTAGCGCTCATTGTACGTCGGGAGCTGTATCGTGACCCCCTCCCTCCTCCCGATGAGGGGTTTCGGGGCGCGGTACTCGGAGGCCTTTTTCATGAGGAAGTAGAAGTTCAATCCGTAGGGGAAGAATAGGATCGAGAGCGCGGCGGAGAGCCCGAGCAACGCGGATCGCATGAGGCCGATGTCGGGGATCATCTGCCGAAGCCACCAGCGCCCTCCAATTGGCTCATTTCGAATGGGCCCTAGCCCCTTTTTAAAACTTATAAATATAGCCCCCCCTCCTTTGCAAATGGCGCCCATGGGCCTGAAGGGGCGCACATCGCTCTATTTGGGCCCTATCGCCGGCGGGGGGCCTTGGAGAGGCTGAAGACTGGGATAAGGGGCTTGGATGAATTGCTGGGCGGGGGCTTCCCGAAGGGGAAGACCATACTGGTCGTTGGGAGCCCGGGATCTGGAAAGACGACGTTCGCGATGCAATACCTCTACCACGGGGCCCTGCTCGGCGAGGGGGGCCTTTACGTATCAATGGATGAGCCCCCGGAGAATGTGAAATCCGACCTATCCTCCTTCGGATGGGATTTGGATGGGATGGAGAAATCGGGCAAGCTGATATTCGTGGACGCCACCCCCCTCAAAAGGGCCGGGGGATCCGAGGAGGAGCTCGAGGAGGAGGAATACAAGATCCAGGAGATCACCTTCCAGGGCTTGATCAGGACTATAAGGAAGATAGTCGACGAGGAGGGGATCTCGAGGATAGCGGTCGACCCGATCACGCCGCTGATGCTGAGGTACGAAACGCCGCTGGAAAGGCGGAGGGCCCTCCTCCTATTCTTCGAGAACCTATCGAGGACCAAGTGCACTTCGATAGTGACCACGGAGCTCAGGACGAGCGTATTCAGGAGGAGCTTTCAGCTTGAGGAGTTCCTCTCTCAGGGCGTCATATTGCTCCATAGCATATTCCACGCCGGCAACCTCATAAGGGCCATACAAATCGAGAAGATGAGGGGGATAGCGCACGACGTCCAACCCAGGCCATATAGGATAGGGAGGGACGGCATAGAGGTATTCCCCAAGGATAAGATATTCGGATGAGGCCCCTCCGCGATCGATGGCCCTAGGGCATTAGGACTATGCCCCTCCCGCCCTCTATCCTGAACCTCACCCAATCGATCTCATATCCGCCCGGCATCTTCACAACTCGGAGCCTCCTGGCCCTGGCGCCGCCTTCATCGAATGCCTCCATCTCGATCACGCCATCGGATATGGCCTCCAGCTTCGATAGGGCCTCCGGCCCCGCGCTCGTATCGATCGTGAAGAAAAAGCCCCCTCCCAAGCCTTTCACTTTCGCGCCCATCGCGTGGACGAAGCTCACGAGCGAATCCAACCTCACCATGTTCGTCATCGGCGTGATCGAGTCGAAGAATAGATCCGCGCCATCCTTCAGCCCAGATAGGCAACTGGATATGGCCATTGCGATCCCGGTCAGATCGCTCGCGGATGCGACGGAATATCTCTCCTCCGAGGCCCTGCCGGCCATTTGGGAATAGCAATCCACGAATATCAACTTCCCATCAGTCGGCAGGCCGAACTTGCGCATATCCTCCCTCATCTTGCTGGGGAATGCGACCGTGGTGACGATCACTGAGGCGTTCCCCCTCTTCATCGTTAGGGATGCCAAATGCTCCAGCAACAGGGTTTTCCCCGATCCCGAGTTCCCCTTTATCATGACCACCGATGGCCTCGGGATCCTCTCTAGGATCTCGTCCAATGGCTTGGGCCTCCTCCCCTTGAGGCGTATGGCCGCGAGGGCGGCGAGGACGGAGATCGGGGCGGCCATTGCGAAATAGGGCGCGTAGAAGACCAGGGGGGAGAGCACCAGCGATTCGCTCGTGGATCGGCTCAGGAGCAGGGGGAACCTCTGGCTCGGGGAATAAAACTGGCCGAATATCGGCGATCGGATCGAGACCTCCACCTCTATGGGCCCCTCCGGCACGTCATTGGCCAGGAAGGCGCCATCCTGCGAGGAGGTCCCGGAGAGGATCGGGGTAGAATTGGCGAATACCCTAACCTCCGCGCCCTCGATTGGCCTGCCGAGGGGGTCCTTGATCCTCAGGGCCAAATCGTGGAGCTTGCAATCCAGATCCAAGCTCGTATCCCCGGTCGGCTCGAAGCCGTCCCTCCTATAGACCTCGATGCCCCTGAAGCTGGCCCTTATGGAATATGGGGCGCCCTTCGAAGCCTGAAGGAGATAGGCGACGCAATGCCCCGTTGAATTGGAGAAGCCCTGCCAGATCAAGAGGCCTCCCTGCCAAATCGTTATATTGACCCCGCCCACGCCGGACCCGGCGGAGTTGAGCACCCTCATGGAAACGACCAAATAGCCCTCCCCCAGTACCGGGAGGACCACTTGCGTCGGCGCGGATCTACTGCCCCAATATAGGAATACGTTCACGTCGAGCGGGACCTCCCTGATCGCGACGGATAGCCTTATCGTGGACCCGGGTTTGAAGACGTGCTCGACCGGGGCGTAGAAATAGAAGGGCTGCACCCTGACGTCGATAGGCACCCTCACGCCCAGGTCTATTATGGCCTCCTCCCTTCCGTCCTTCATGATCTCCGAGAGAGATATCAGGATCCTGCCGACGGCGGGCTTCGTGGAGCTCAGCCAGAGCCTTATCTGCAACGTGCCCTTCATTGGGAGGATCGCGCTCAGGTAGGGATATAGGTAGAAATTGATCCCCCCCAAGATCGAGGCGCTTTGCTCAACCCCCTTCGGCGGATCATTGCTCAGGATCCTCCCCTCGAATACTCCCACCCTATGATCCGTTTGAGCGTAGAGTTCAAGGGCGCTGGGAGCCGGCGCGGCGTGGCCCCTCGCGATGAATGTCGTTAACAGCGCCAGCACCAAGACGCTGGCCGGGAGGGCCCTCTTCGCTCGCCGGAGCAAATCCTATTCGCCTTATGAACTCGATAGTCGAATGGATCTCGCCCCCATTCGCTTATTTATTTTTTAGGGATTCTTGTTCCGCTCGATCATTTGGAGCTCGACGAATGGGGCGGCTATCTTTTTAAGGTCCCCCGGCCGATCGTTGGCCCTCGAGGCAGATTCCCATGCCGCCGGCGGTTCGCCCTTGGGGCCCTAGGAGGCCCTCTATGAGCGGGCTATTGCTGCTCGCGTCGCTCCTGCCCTTATTGGCCCTCTGCATTTACGACCCCGAATCCTTCAGGCTAGCATGGAACGAGGGCAGGGGCGGATTGATGTTCGTGGCATTCTTCGTCGTATTCGAATGGATCCTCGAGGGCGGGGCCCTGCGGAAGGGGCCGACCAAGGGGGGTTTGGCGGCCTACATCGGCCTATTGGCCTCCATATCGGCCTTTTACGCGGCCAGGTACTCCCTCGGCCTCGGGGAACTGCTCGCCTCAGCGGCGGAGGGCTTGGGGATCCCCGGGGTCCTCAATTGGATCTGGATGTGGGAATACATAGCCTTCAGCCTCTACTTGATTGGGGTCGTAGCGGCCCTCTTCGGGCCGGGGGCCCTAAGGAGCATTTGCGCCGGGCCGATATACGGGTTGGGGATGGCCTCGATACTCCTCCTAGACGCGCTCTTCCCATATGAATCCATAGGCCCGCTCCACTCGATGGCATTGGCGATAGTCGGGATCGTGGTGGCCTTAGCGCCCTTGGCCGGGATAAGGCTGGTCGATGCTCCCTCGATGAACGTCCCGAGGCCGTCCCTGCGCTACTCCGGGAACTCCCTATGGGTTTGGGGGAGGGATGGATTCATCATACTCGGCATAAATTGGCCATGCGTCGGCGTCCTGAGCATGCTGATATATTCCCTCATAATAGCCGTCATGATGATAAAGCTAGACGCCCCCCTAAGGAGGAAGATCGCCTACGCCGCCCTCGGCGCGATCGGGACCTTCGCCATAAACGTCCTCAGGATCTTCTCCATAGTATACTACACGGCCCATATAAGCATCGATGTGAAGATATTCCACGAGCTCATCGGGGAGGCCCTCTTCCTGGCCTGGGTCTCGGCCTTCTTGGCCCTAGTTGTGGCCGTGGAGGGCGGGATCGCCAAGAGGGAGCGGGCGCTCCGAGGGCCGGGGGCCGGGGACTGAGCGCAACCTTCCCTATTTCTTGTAAAACTTCGGCGGAAGCGCCCCGCGTTTTGGAGCGCATCTTGTCCTGAACACTTTATTTCCGAACCGATCAAGAGCGGGCCGGGGCGATCGCATGGATCGCGAGGTCCTCAGGGCTGGGCGCCACTTGGCGGCATTACTGCTCCTCATCCTAATCCTCCCCCTGCCCCCCATCCCGGCCCAGGCTCAGAAATCCGATCGCGCCTACGTCCCGCCCTTGGACGGAAAGTTCCCAAGGGAGAGCTTCTCCCCGGGAACGGAATACCCCAAATCCGGCAACATAAGCCTGCCGGCCGTGGAGGGCGCCAGGAGGGTCATCGCGATCCTCGTGGAATTTCGGGACCTGAACCATACGAAGACCAAGGAGGAGATGCGCAACGTGATCTTCGGGCAGATGGACGCGTATTGGAGGGAGGTTTCCTATGGCAAGATCTGGATCGAGGGGGATATCACGGATTGGCTGAGGCTGGATCGCAGCATCACCTATTATGGGGAGGACCTCGGCATGGTGGATACGAACGGCTTGGATCTCGTTAGGGATGCGATCTCCAAGGCCGATCCTTGGGTCGATTTCTCCAGGTACGATTACGTCCTCATAATCCACGCCGGCTGCGGCCAGGAATCCTCCTATAACCCATTCGATATTTGGTCGGTCCATTATTTCTCGATATATCCCCCAATATTCGCCGATGGCGTGAGGATAACATCGGCATCGGTCGCCCCCGAAGCGGAGAGGGATGGCGTTTCGCTTGGAACGATCTGCCATGAGTTTGGGCACGCCCTCGGCCTCCCGGACCTATACGACGTGAACTACGTGGACCCAGGGCACTTCGTCGATGGATGGTGCGTCATGGGGACCGGCTCCAAGAACGGGAACCCCAGGGGGTCCATGCCGCCGCACCCGATGATGTGGTGCAAGATCAAGCTTGGATGGGTCGAGGATTCGAGAATAATCACCGTCAGGGGCGGGGAATACGCCAACGTGACCCTATTGGCATCGGAGGCGAAGGCATCGGGCCACCTCGCGATAAAGCTACCGCTCCCGGATGGCCGATATTACCTCGTAGAGGCCAGGGAGAGGATTGGGTTCGACGCGGCCCTCCCAAGCTATGGCGTATTGATAAGCCTGATCGATGAATCCAGGAGCAGCGGGAACGGCATCGTTAGGCTCATCAACGCGGATCCCACGAGGCCGAGCCTCTCGAACGCGTCCTTCAAGCCATACCAGGAGTTCAAGGACTCGGATAACGGGATAATGGTTTCCATAAGGGCCCAATACAACTTCTCGTTCAACGTGATCGTCAATAGGAAGGGCCCCATGCCGGATTTGAGGATAGAGGCGCTCAGGACCGATCCCAAGATGCCGAGATCCGGGGATAACGTAACGATCTCGGTCATCGTGAAGAACGCCGGCAGCGCCAGCAGCGGCCAATTCCGATTGAGGATATACATAGACGGGAGCGTTTTCCTCGAGGTCGAGCTATCGCTCGGGCCGGGCGAGGCGAAGGAGGTCAAGGCCTACTGGATGGCCAAGCCCGGGGATCATCTATTGCGGGCAACGGTCAACGAGGGTGGCGAGGTCCCAGAGGGCGATTTGGGCGATAATCGCATGGAGCTCAAGATCACCGTGGGCGCCCTCCTGACCCTAGGGGGCTTGGGGCCGGGCGCGATCGTCAAGGTCGATGGGGAGCCATACGAGGCCGGGTCGGATGGGAGGGTGGAGCTCATGGTCGTCCCGGGGCGACACGAGGTGGAAGTGCCATTGGTGATGGAGCGGGGCGGGGGCGTTAGGGATGTATTCGCCGGCTGGGGGGACGGCGTTGCATCGAACCCGAGGGGGATCGCCGTCGAGGGCGATACGGCCCTAAAGGCCCTGTATAGGAGGCAGTACCTGATCTCGGTTGAGGCCAACGGGGGGATAGCGTCCGGCGGCGGGTGGTACGACGAGGGCTCATCGGTCCAAGTGAGGGCCCAACCGATTTGCACGATAGAGGATGGGAGATGGAGGAGGGTATTCCTCGGATGGTCCGGGGATTCCCAAGGGAGGGAGGCGTCCATAACGATCCCGGCGGACGGCCCCAAGAGGGTGGTGGCGAATTGGAGGGATCAATTCTTCCTCAGGGTTCAATCGCAATTCGGGAACCCCTCGGGCTCCGGGTGGTACGATGGCGGATCGATCGCCAACATCCGGGTCGATAGGATCGTGGAGCTCGGGAACGGGACCAGGAGGGTATTCGCGGGATGGGAGGGGGATTTCAGGTCCGACTCGAACGAGGCCTCGGTCCGGATGGATGGGCCGAAGTCGGTCGTCGCGAAATGGAAGACGCAATACGAGGTGGCGATCTCCGCCATCGGGATGCCGACGGATTCGGCGCTCAACGTGACCATAAACGGCGTCGTGCATAGATTCGCGAGGGCCCCCATACGCGGCTGGTTCGACTCCAATTCCGAGCTGAGGTTCGACATAGAGCCCAAGGTGATAAGGAGGTTGTGGATGAGCTGGGAGTTCGATCATTGGAGGAACTCCAAGAGCTTAAAGGTTGAATCCCCGCTCAGGGTGATGTCCCCGGAGAACATCACCGGCGTCTTCGTCGCCAGAAGCCTATGCACGATCTATACGGCGGTATATGGAACGCCGCTCATGCATGAGGCCGATGCCCTGAGGAGGTTCAGGGACGAGGAGGTCCTATCGACCTTCATAGGGAGGTCCTTCTTCTCCGCCTTCGATCCCCTCTATTACTCCTTCAGCCCATATCTTTCATACGGGGTCTCCAGGAACCCCTGGGCGAAATCCGCGGCCGCGCTCCTCCTGATCCCGTTGATCAAATCCCTCTCCCTCGCCGCCTCCCTTCCGTCGGCCCTGGGGCTGGGCAACGACCTCGGGATCATATTGAGCGGCGTCCTGATAACCTTCTTGATAGGGGGCCTTTACTTCGCCCCCCTGATCGCCCTGGTTTTCTTCGGCCTCAGGGGCAGGGCGGATGTATCGGCCGCGCTGAGGAGGTCTTTTGCCTTCTTTTCCTATTCCTTCGCCCTGACGGCGGCCATAATGATACTCTCGGCGGTCCTGAGGCTCGAGGCATCGGCGGCCTACGCGAGCCTCGCCTTCGCGATCTCCTCGGCCTTCCTGGCGGGCTTCGGGCTGATATACTCGATCGTCAAGGTCATTTTTAAGCCCTAGCGGGCGATCGGAAGGCGCCTTAAATATCTATCCGGAAAGGAAATAAAGGGGATGGGCCGTAAGGGGGAATCCGAAAGCGAATATGGCGGAAATATGCCCAGTTTGCGGCTTGCCGAAGGACCTTTGCGTCTGCGGAACGATCAGCATGGAGCAACAAGTCATAAGGATAAGGACCGAGTTCAGGAGATGGGGGAAGCCCATGACGATCATAGAGGGGATCGATCCCAAGAGCGTCGATCTCAAGGAGATCGCGGCCAAGCTGAAGAGCGTATGCGCCTGCGGCGGGACCGTTAAGAACGCGACGATAATGTTGCAGGGCGATCATAGGGAGAAGGTCAAGGAGATGTTGATCAGCCTCGGGTTCCCCCAGGGCAGCATAGAGGTTCATTAAGGGATCGGGATAGCCGGGGGCGGGCGAGGGAGGCATAGGTCCGGGATAGATCGCATTGGGGAGGCGATCTTGGGGCCAGGAGGGCCTCTTAGGCGTTTATCGAAAGGGCCTCCTTCAAGCCCTTGTATCGGTTCCTTACCGTTACCTCCGTTACGTTAGCGACCTCGGCTATCTCCTTCTGCGTCTTCTTCTCCCCCTCAAGGACGCAAGCCACGTAGATTGCGGCGGCGGCCAGGCCCATCGGGTCCTTGCCGGCCACGATCCCCTTCTCCTTGGCCATGTTTATGACCTCTATAGCCCTCCTCTGCGTCTTCATATCTATCCCGGCCTTGGAGGCGATCTTCGATACGCATCTGACGGGGTCCTCGACCGGCATCTTGAGGTCCAGCTCCCTGAGCAACAGCCTATAGCATCTGGCTATGTCCTTCTTCCTCATCCTGCTCGCCTCGGCCATGTCCTTCAACGTCCTGGGGGTTTCGGATAGCCTACAGGCCGCGTATAGGGAGGCCGCGGCTATGCCGGCTATGGACCTGCCCCTAACCAAGCCGCTCTCGAGGGCCTTCCTATAGATGACCGCGGCCCTCTCCTTAAGGGATGGCGGTATGTGGAGCTTATCGGCCAGCCTATCTATCTCCGCCATGGCCTGGGCCAAGTTCCTATCCTCGGAGGAATGGACCCTCGTCCTCATTTGCCACTTCCTGAGCCTCAGCATCTCGAGCTTGGTGGAAAGGGGCAACTGCCTTCCATAGGCGTCCCTATCCACCCTCTCTATGACCGTGGAGAGCCCCTTATCGTGGATCGAGAACGATGTCGGGATCCCCACCCTGCCGCGCTCGTCCCTCTCCTCCTTGGTGAAGGCCCTCCACTCCGGGCCCTGGTTGAGGGCGTCTTCGCTTATGACGAGGCCACAATCGCGGCAGATGACCTCGCCCTGCTCATAATCCTCGACGAGGTTCGCGCTGCCGCACTCCGGGCATGATGAGACCTTCCTCTGGGCTATCTTGGGACGCTGAACCTCCTCTCCGGATTCCATTGCCTTCGCCCTCCTCCCGGGCCCAGATGGGCGATCGGGACGCGAAGCGAATAAATCGCAAGTATATAAAGATTTCTTTTTTTCCTTATTTAAATACAAGGCCCTCGAGGAAAACCCCTATTTAAAAGGGGGCCGCCGGGCACCTTCGCCATGGGGCATTCGCCATCATCGAGGCCCTGGGGCGCCTCCGATATGGTTAAATTCCCACATTGAATCGTTTTCCCCGGCCCGGGGAGAAGCCCGGTGGAGCGGGCCGAAGGGCCCGCGCCGAATGTAGCGGCCAAGCATAGCAATGGCCCGAGCGGGGCCACTATAGGGCTCTGGATCCCCCGAAGAGGGGAGACCTGCCGACGGGAGTTCGAATCTCCCCCGGGCTACCATCCCAACGCCCCAATACTCAGCCCATATAAGCGCGATGGGGGATTAGCCCGAGGACCCATTTGGGGAGGCGGCCACCGAATCGCACTGGCGATGCGAGTCGGTCGCGCCTCCGGCGGGACGGCGATTGGATGGGAAGGCTTATATGGAGGGGGCCCCTTGGCGCCTGCGGAATTGATTTGAATGTCGGCCCTTAAGGAGAGATTGATGGAAATTAGCAAGGCGTTCCCGGCCAAGTTCGAGGAGCAGGGGGATGGAAGCCTTCTGTTGGAATCCACGATCGCGGAGAGGAAGGCATTCCTTTCCAAGAAATCCCTGATCTATAGGGCGAGGCTCAGGCTCGATGAGGGGAAAAGGGAGGTCAGGTTCTTTGAAACCCTGAAGGAGGTCGGGCTCGGGATCTCGAGTTCCGAGCCCGGCGGGATGGGCCCTGGGTTCGGGTTCAAGAAGGAAACCTATAAGGTAACCGGCAAGGGAAGGGAGGGGAGCGTTGAAGAGCTCTCCGAGCTCTTCGGGAAGGAGTACAAGTATTCATGGGATTATTCCAAGTTGAGGGGGGCGATTCGAGAGGAGGTCGAGAGGGCCGGATACTCCTTCTCGATCCGCTTATCCGAGAAGGACGTTTGAAAACCCCGAGGGGCCCTATCCTCCGTTGAGCTTGAGCTAGTAAAACTAAAATATCTTCCATGCGTTATGCTAGATCGTCGAGATTGGATAAGGGCCGCCTATTGGAGTTATTGAGGGCCAGGGGCATCGATACCACCCAATTCGAGGGCCCGGAAGTCGGAGAGGGGGAAGTTATCCCCCTCTTGAGGAAGATGAGGGCGGAGCTCGATGAGGACTTCTTCCGCGAATTGGCCAACGAATTGGGCATGCAGTTCATCGAAGGGGAGCGGTTGAGGGGAAGCGGCGATCTGGCCGCGATAATGCCCTATAGCCTACTCAAGGAGAACCTGATCTTGCCCTTGGAGATATCGCCGGATTCGGCCAAGGTCGCCACCGCGAATCCATTGAACAGGGACCTCTTCTCCCTATTGGAGGCCATACTGGGGAGGAGGATCGAGATCCTAGTGGCCCCCATGGATGCCGTGGAGGAGGCGATCGATAGGGGCTACGAGCGGATCCATAAGTATAGGGCCCTGAACGAGCTATACTACAGGAGGCCGGACGAATCGGCGTTCAGGGTATTGTACCCATGGCAGAGGCTATTCATAATCTGTTTGTTGGCAATCTTCACGATCCTCTTCATAGTGAATTACCCAGCCTCCTTCATACTCCTCTTCTCGATCATAAACGCGATATATTTCTGCGTAAACCCGGTCAAGTTTTACATATCGTTCTTGGGGTTTTTGAGGACCAGGAGGGAGCTCCGGGTATCGGAAGATGACCTGAGGAGCGTGGACGAGCGGACCTTGCCGACGTATACGATCCTCATCCCGCTTTATAAGGAGGCGAAGATGCTCCCAAATATAATCAGGAACATCGGTAGAATGGATTATCCGAAGGATAAGCTTGATGTGAAGATCCTCATAGAGGAGAGGGATCGGGAGACGTTGGAGGAGGCCAAGAGGTTGGGCTTGCTCGGGGAGGAGGGCCAAACCAAGATAGTGCTCCCCTTCACCTCCGCCAAGCGCCTCGGGGGAATCGCGTTCGCGAGGCCGGCCCCCTCCGCGAAGGTCGTGGATGGGAACGCCGCGGTCCTCGGGGAGGTCGTCGATTTCATATCGAGCGATTGGCTCCCCGAGCCCATCCTGATCGCGAGGGATGGATCCGGGCGGCAGATCGAGATCCCATATGGATTCGTCAGATCCCTCGGAGACGTGGTGCTCCTCAGGGAGGGCGCCGATAGATTGCTGGAGCTAAATAGGGAATTGTTGAGGATCTTCGACCTGATAATCGTACCGGAGGCTGATATAACGACGAAGCCCAGGGCCTGCAATTATGGATTGTTAAGGGCGATTGGCGAATATTGCGTCATATTCGATGCCGAGGATGATCCCGAGCCGGATCAATTGAAGAAGGCCGCCATAATCTTCCAACGCACCGGCGCGGATCTCGTCTGCCTGCAATCCCATCTCAACTTCTATAATCCAAGGGAGAACCTGCTCACGAGGTTCTTCTCATTAGAATATTCCTTTTGGTTCGATCATTACCTGGAGGGTTTGGATAGGGTGGGCGCCCCGATCCCATTGGGCGGGACCAGCAACCACTTCAGGACCAAGAAGTTGAAGGAGCTGGGGGGATGGGACCCATATAATATGACGGAGGATGCGGACCTTGGGGTTAGGATAGCCAGGAGGGGCCTGAGGACCGCGATGCTCAACTCCTATACCTTCGAGGAGGCCAATAGCAAGCTCTGGAATTGGATACGCCAAAGATCGAGGTGGAACAAGGGATATATCCAAACCTACTTGGTGCACATGAGGCATCCAAGGCTGTTAATAAGGGAATTGGGCTGGAAGAGGTTCCTCCTCTTCCAGCTGACGTTCGGGGGGAACATTTTCCTCCCATTGGTCAACCCGATCCTCTGGACCGTCACGATATTGGAGCTCCTTTCTCCGGGGATCTTCAAATTCCTCTTCTTCTACCCGATCGTATATATCTGCATGTTCAACCTCTTCGTCGGAAACTTGGTCTATATCCTTTTGCACCTCGGCCCGGTGATAATAAGGAGGAATTATACATCGATCCCGCTAGCCCTCGCCATCCCGATATATTGGGTATTGATAAGCGTAGGGGCTTGGAGGGGGACGATCCAGCTGATCACCAGGCCATTCTATTGGGAGAAGACGGACCATGGGCTTATGAGGCTTTACGGTGGAGGATCGAATGTTAAAAAATGAGATATTAGATGCCATGCCCATCGGCATCCTCCTCATAGACCCCAAATCCCATAGGATCGAATATGCGAACCCCGCGGCCTCGGAGCTCATAGGGGCCCCTCGGGAGGAGCTCGTCGGATCCATATGCCACAAATTCATCTGCCCGGCCGAGGAAGGCAGGTGCCCGATAACGGATCTCGGCCAAACGCTGGATAGATCCGAAATGGTCCTCTTGAGGAAGGATGGCGGGGCGATACCGGTCCTCAAATCCGTTTCCCATGTGAACCTCGGGGGGCGCGAGTACTTGCTCGAGAGCTTCATGGATTTATCGGAGATCAAGAGGATCGAAGAGGAGCTCGAGAGGTCCGAGCGCTTCCTGAGGGCGATCATCGACAACTTCCCCAGCCCGATATTCGTCAAGGATAGGGCCTTAAGATACGTCCTGACCAATAGGGCCTACGAGGAATATTTGGGCAGATCTAGGGAGGAGATATTGGGGAAGACGGATTATGAATTATATCCCAAGGACCAAGCGGATTTCTTCAGGAAATGGGATGAGGTGGTGATTGAAAGGGGTTCCCCGGTGGATATACCCGAGGAGGTCTCCACGGACGCAGGCGGAGCCGTCCACACCCTTTACGTGAAGAAGGCCCCGCTCAAGGATGAGAGGGGCGAGGTGACTCATATAATCGGGGTCACGATTGACATCACCGAGAAGAAGCGCATCGAGGAGGAGCTCCGCCGCGATGGCGAGGAACTCCGCGCGATCCAAGAGGCCACCTTGGGGATAATCGACAAAGTAGCCCTGGGGGAGCTCATGCAAGCCATCCTGGAGCGGGCGTCATCGATAACCGGGGCCCCCCACGGGTTCATATACATACTGCAACCAGATGGGCAGGAAATGGTGATGGCGGCCGGCACCGGGGCCTTCAAAGGGCATAAGGACCTCAAGCTGAGGCGCGGCCAAGGGGCATCCGGTTTGGCCTTGGAAACCGGGGAGATCCAAGTGATCAACGATTATAGATCCTTCCCGAACCGCATCCCAGGTTTCGAATGGATCAGCTCGATAGTTTGCGTTCCCCTGTTATCCAAGGATGGCGCCATGGGCGTGCTGGGCCTATGCCATTCCGAGGAGGGGAAGACCTTCGATCGCAAATCGATCCGTTTGTTGGAGCGTTTCGGGAGGATAGCATCGATCGCCTTGGAGAACGCCCGATTGCTTTCAAAGGCGGAGGAGGAGGTCGCCAGGCGCGCTGAGGCTGAAGCCGCCCTGAGGCGCCATCTGGAGGGCGCGGAGAGATTGTTGGAGGAAAAGACCAAGGAGCTCCAAAGGATCGAGGAGATCGCGGCCATAGGGAGGGTTGCGGCCATGGTTGGGCACGATCTGCGCAATCCGCTGCAGGTCCTGGTGAACCTGATATATTTGATGGAGGAGTCATTAGCGGCATCGGAGGATTCGGCGAGGATCGCCAGGGAGCTTAGGCTGGATTTGATCCTGAATAACATGAAGAAGCAGATAGAATATATGAATAAGATAGTCTCAGATCTTCAGGATTACGCCAGGCCCATAACCCCGGAGCTCGTTGAAACGGATTTAAGGGCCTTCGCGGAGGACGTCCTCTCCTCCTTATCGATCCCCGAGGGGATAAAGGTGAAGGTTGAGATCGAGGAGGGGATCAAATTGATGATCGATCCGGCGCTCATGAGGAGGGTATTCGTCAATTTGATCAATAACGCGATCCAAGCGATGCCGAACGGCGGATCGCTGAGGATCGCGGCAAAGGTGGAGGGGGGATGGGCCTCCGTGAGCTTCGAGGACACCGGCGTCGGGATACCGAAGGAGAACCTGGATAGGCTCTTCAAGCCGCTCTTCACAACCAAATCGAAGGGCATGGGCTTCGGATTGGCCGTATGCAAGCGGATCGTCGAGGCTCACGGCGGTACAATCGGCGTGGAGAGCGAGGTGGGGAAAGGCTCTAAATTCACCATCAGGCTACCCATTAGGGGAGGGTGATCCGTTTTGGAGGAGAGGAAGAGGATATTGATCGTTGACGATGACGAGGGGATCCTAGAGAGCCTGAAGGCGATCCTGGAATTGAAGGGCTATGAGGTCGATACGGCTAAGACGGGGCAGGAGGCGATAGAGAAATCCAAGGCGAGATTCTACAACCTCGCCCTTTTGGACATAAAGCTGCCGGATATGGAGGGGACGGATCTATTGGTTAAGCTCCACGGGAGCGAGCCTAGGATGATGAAGGTGATGTTGACGGGTTTCCCCAGCCTGGAGAACGCGGTCAAAGCCCTGAACTGGGGCGCCGATGCATATCTCATGAAGCCCATAAACCCGAAGGAGCTTTTGAAGGTCATCGAGGATAAGCTGAGGGAGCAATGGGAGGCGGAGGTCATGAGCGAGGAGAAGGTCAGGGAATGGATCGAGACCCGGCTCAAGAAGCTGCGGGGGAGGACCTAACGCCCACGACCGATCCAACTTGGATCCGTTTCGAAAGGGCCCGGCGTTAAAGGCCCATGGGCCCTTGGGGAAGTGCTAAGACGAGCTACCCCCCACGAACCCCGGTATCAGCGCCATCAGGCCCTCGTGCCTCACGACGCCCCGCACTTCCATCAATGCATTTACGATGGGTATGGCCTTGGATCCGGAATCGATCATTAATTGCGCCACTTGGCTTATTGAGGAATTCTCCCCAGCTCTGGGGGGATATCTCTCCATCACATCCCCGACCAGCAGGTTCCTCAACCTGGCATCGAAGCTTTCGGAGGGGCTATGGAGCTTTAAATAGATCAATCCCCTTACGATGTGCTCCTCGTTCAGGAGGCCGATCAACTTGTTTCCATCCACAACCGGCAATGCGGATAACCCTTCCCTCATCATCAGGTCCCTAGCCTCCACGATCCTATCGTCCGCCGAGAGCAGGGGATAATTTTCCTCGATGTGCCCCCTTATCATCTTGTTCCGCATATCCACGCAAATCGCCAATAAGCCCCTCCAGGACAATATTCCGCGAGAGCCTCCGCTTAAGGCCACGAGGGCGTGGTTTAGCTTTTTGGATAACAATTCGTTGACGGCGTCGCAAACCTCCGCATCTTCATCGAATTCCAGCTGAAAATCCGGGACGAATCCGGATAATTTTAAATCCGACGGATGTACCTTCCCGAGCCTCCTGGATCCCAATTTCACCATTATTTCCCTAGCGGTGATTATGCTGGGCCTGCCGTTTTCAAGGAGCAGGTAATCTTTGCGCTCTTTCCTCATTTCCTCGACGGCCATTCTGACGGTGAAGCCCTTCTTCATCCTGGGGGGAGAAGCATCGACTATCGAGGCGACCTTCATTCGGTGGTCCCCCTCCCCTCCCTTCTTTCCGGCAGGACCAAAGCCAACCTCCTCGCCAACTCCCTCACGATATCGAACTTCGTTACGACCCCTATCAATACCCCGCCTTTGACCACCGGCAAGCCATCAACGCCATGGCGCAGCATGAGGGATGCCGCCTCGGCCGCGTCCAGCCCAGGGTCAACCGTCTCCGGTATATCGACCATGAAGTCTTCGGCCAAGAGGGGCGTTATTTTAACATATCTAGCCATCTTCCTATCGCCCGGCTTAAGCCTCCTAATCCATACGAGCCTCCTATTCTTAACGCCATCCACTTGGTCCTCTATTGGCGTGAATATCAAATCGCTCTCAGTGATTATGCCCACGGGCTTTCCGGAGTCCTCCACCACAACGCAATCCAAATAATTATTCGACATTACCTTGATGACGTGGGCCATCGAGTGATGCCTATTCACTATTCCAGCCCCGGAGGGCTGCATTATGTTCTCGACCTTGAGTCCCTTCGAATGTTCCGCGAAAGCTCTTGCCAAATCGTCCTTGGTTATCAAGCCCAGGAATTTCTTGGATGGATCGCGAACTATGAGGCAATCGGTATCATGGTGTAACATGAGGTTGGCGGCCTTTTCCAATGTATCCCCGACCCCAATCTCCGGAGGATTCATGGTGGTAACGCTGAAGATGAAATTTGGATCGATCGACCTGCGCTTCCATATCGGCCCCTCGGCGCCCAGCTTTTTCATCATGTTCCTCAGGGAAACTATTCCCCTTATCCCCCCGACCTCATCCGCCATCACGAGATATTTCACCTTATGGCGCAACATGAGCCTTTTGGCATGGGAAACGGTGTCAACTGGAGTTACGAAGAAGGCCTCGCTCCTCATATAATCCCTCACTAGCAACTTTGGCATCGGACTCGGAATCGCTCCTCGGACCAATACCTCCTCCAATTTGGATTTGGAAACCTCGTACTCCACCCTCTCCCTGATCTCTGGAACCACGGTTGGGATTATCGGAATGACGCCAGGTTTGGCCCCCATCAAATAGGCGGTCACTAAGTCCTCTTGCGATACCACCCCTATTACATTGGATTCCTTATCAATTATGGGGATAATCGTGAAATCATTGTTTATGATGAACTCGGTAACCGTCTCTATTGGGAGCCCCGCGCTCGCGCATATTACGCCCCTCGTCATGAACCTTTTGACTTTTCCAGGCGTCCTCGGTTTTCGGGCTTCCCTCGCGAACAACCAGGACCTTTGGTCGATCAAGTCCTTGGGGGTTATTATCCCCCATAACATCCCATAAGGATTAAAAACCAGCACAGCTTTTGCTTGTGAATTCGAGAACTTGGACCAAATCTTGGTTATGGATTCATTGGGATCGCACGACTCGAATTCTTTGCTCATGACCTCGTTAACGGTCCTTGCCTTTGGAGAATAGCCGGCGGTAAATAGTCCCCTGAGTATGTCCCTCAGGGAGATTATCGCAACGAGTTCGTCACTCCCCTCCTGGCTAACTACGGGGGCCGCTTCAAGGCTGTGCTCTTTCAGCCTTTGAAAGGCCTCCGCTATTTCCAAATCTTGAGGTATGAATGGATGGGATCTCGCGAAGTCTTTTGCAAGGGCCTCCGACTTTAGCGATGTTACCTTCAGTACGTCAGGCCTTGTGAGAAAACCGAACAATCTTCCCCCCTCCTTTACGATCGGGAGGCATCTTTGGGCGGTTTTTCTAAGAATGGCTCTAGCCTCGGTTAGCTTTGTGCTCTCCGATATGTATGAGAAATCCCTATTCATTACCTCCCAGACTTTCATCTCCGGCCCACCTCAGCTATCCGAATGCTTCGCCTCATATTTCGAGAGATGCTTCCTCGAAGCCCTTTACGATTATTTTGAGATTATTGTTTTCGATAATGCTTATTTAAAGGTTGCCGGTCCTCAATATTAAAAGGGATATTTTGGCCCTAGGGGCAAAAAATATAAAGAGGCTTTAATATCTTTGTTTAAAAATTAAGGCAATACGCAGGAGAAGCGGGGACTTAGGATTCTCGAGGAATGAGGATTTGAAGAAGGGAATCGTTTGGGGTGATGAATACGGCAGAATATACGATCGCTAGGGTGAAGACGGGAATACCGGGTTTGGATGAGATCCTCAACGGAGGGATACCGTTCAGAAATGTCGTTCTCCTTTCCGGGGGGCCCGGGACTGGCAAATCCATATTTGGACAACAATTCTTATACAGCGGTCTAATCGAGGATGAGTCGGGCATTTATGTTACTTTAGAAGAACACCCAACCCAAGTCAGGCTTAACATGGCTCAATTCGGATGGGATATAAGAGGCTTTGAGGAAGAAGGAAGATTCGCCATAGTCGATGCCTTCACGAGCGGTATAGGGGAAGCCGCTAAAAGGGAGAGATATGTCGTAAGGTCTGATGATTTTCAAAATCTTGTAGATGTCATTAAGTTGGCCATGAAAGAAACCGAAGCCAAACGAGTGGTCATAGATTCTGTGACTACGTTATATATAACTAAACCTATAATCGCCAGATCCGTAATGTTGCAACTCAAGAAGGTACTTTCTGGGTTGGGCTCAACCTCCCTATTGATTTCCCAAGTAAGCGTAACCGAGAGGGGATTCGGCGGACCTGGGGTCGAACATGCTGCAGATGGCATAATAAGGCTGGATTTGGATGAAGTTGAAGGGGAACTGAAAAGAAGTTTAATCGTATGGAAAATGAGGGGTACGAGCCACTCGATGAGGAGGCATCCATTCGACATAACCAACCGCGGAATAATCATACATCTCGGAAAAAGATAATGGAGGTGCATATTATGTCTGAAATTCCCCTCAAGCCTTTGGGGAGGGAAGAAATACATAAGCTGGAGAGCGCTTTGCTAGTTGGCACGTTGTTCAGGCCGGAGGTCATCCAGTTTTTGAGCGACCCATCGGAACGAATCACATGGGTTGACTCCTTGGCGGTCGCAGCGGCCGCTTTAGCTAGGGAGAAGGCCAATATGACGGTACCCCAAATAGCCGAAGAGCTTGGGAGGAGAAGCCACAATAAGGAATCACCTCGCTGGGAAGACGAGAGCTGGCCAGCTTGTGAGAGAAACATATGAAAAATTTTCTAAGGAAGGAGTCCAAATAAACATTTCTGGTATCTCAACAGAGGCCGAAGATTTAAGAAGGCGATTGGAAGAAGAGAGCAAGAAAGTTGAGGAGCTTAGGGGGAAGTTGGAAAAAATCAAGGATGCTTTAAGAAGCCTGCTATCGGAGATCGGGTGATATCGAGGGGCCTCCATCCGAGCTGCGGGGAATTGCAGAACGCCCTTCTTCAGTCTCCTCAGTCCCCTCTTAGCTACGGCGACCCTCGGCTCACGGGGATTCGCTAAGCCCTCAAGCGATCCGCTTGCCCCGGGGAGCCGCCAAGCCCTCGCCGGCTCAATAAGCCCATTGCCGGCCCATCTCCACGTAATCCTCCGGATCGATCTCCTGGATCCGCGCCCTATCCACGTCCACTATGAGGACCATGTGGAGGCGCGCATTCCTTATCTCATCCACGCTCACCGGGGGGCTTTTATAATATAAGTCGCAAAGCTCCTTTATCTCCCAAATCTCCTCGCTCGACCTATACCTGGGCGGCTTTATCAGGGCGCGCGGGATCTGCATTACGTAATGGGGAGGCGTGGCCAATCCGAACTTCGTCGCGAAGCCGCTATAGCGGGTTATCTTGCTGGCGATCCTGGCCCTGCAATAGGTCAGGGGATCGAGCGCGTGCTCCGGCGGTATATATCCCGTCTCGACCTCCACTATAAGCGTCCCAAGGCCCTTCGAGGCGTATACGTCGCAGGATATCCCATCCAATAGGCGCTCCACGTCCACATCATAGCCCGATAGGATGAGGTGCTTCGCGCATATGAGCTCCATTACCGAGTGGTTTATCTTCACGACGTTCCTCATATGGAGGCGGATCAGCTTATTCCTGAGCCCCATGAGCTTGCCCTTGGCCCCCTCATCCAACCCCTCGCTCAGCCTCTCGAATAGGAGGTTCAGATCCGCCTCGAATCGCTCCAAGCGCCACCAGCCATTGTCGGGAAAATTGATCGAAGAGATATAAAAAATTCGGCAGAAAGGCTTTTATCTCCTCCCCGAGCCCCTTTTCCTGGGGAAGCAAGCTTCGAGCGTCTAGCGTCGAGGCGATGGGCAACATGGCCGAAGCGGCTGATGGCCTTGTTGCGATAAAGACATCGCCGAGATGGGCCGCGGATGCGCTCGAGGCTTAGACCCCAATAAGCCCCTTTTAAACCCGTGGCCGAACCCTCGGCAGATCAAGCCGGATATTCGCAAGGGCCGCTAGCCCCTTTTTGGCAATCGATTTTTATATGGGCCGAGCGATAGATCCCCGATCCCCGCGAGGTTCGGGGGCTCTTCGATATGAGAAAGGCCACTCAGATCGTCCTCAGGGTGAAGGACGCCGAGAAGAGGGACGTGGGCAGGGGCATCGCCAGGGTCGACCCTAAGGCTGCCAGCGAGCTTGGATTGGTGACCGGGGACGTCATCGAGATAAATGGGAAGAGGAGGACCTACGCCATACATTGGCCCGGTCATCCAAGCGATTACGGCAAGGGGATCATAAGGATCGATGGCTACATCCGCAGGAACGCCGGCGTCGGGATAGACGATAAGGTATCAGTTGGCAAGGCCGAGGCCAAGAGGGCGGAGAAGATAACCCTCAGCCCAACCCAGCCCTTGAGGATAATCGGCGGCGAGGAGTATCTGGCCCAATTGCTCGAGGGGCGCGTCGTGACCAGGGGGGATACGGTCCCGGTCAATATAATGGGCAGGAAGGTGGACTTGGTGGTTACGGCGATGCAACCGGCCGCGAACGCCCTGATCGTCACCGAGGATACGCAAATAACGATAAGCGAGCAGCCCAAGGCCGCCGTTTCTGTCCCGAAGATAACGTACGAGGACATAGGCGGCCTTAAGGATGCCATCCAAAAGGTTAGGGAGATGATAGAGCTCCCCCTGAGGCATCCGGAGCTCTTCGAAAGGCTCGGCATAGAGGCGCCGAAGGGCGTCCTCCTCCACGGCCCGCCGGGGACCGGTAAGACCTTGCTGGCGAAGGCGGTCGCGAACGAGACCAACGCGAACTTCATCCACATAGGCGGGCCGGAGATAATGAGCAAATATTACGGGGAGAGCGAGGAGAGGCTGAGGGAGATATTTAAGCAAGCCCAGGAGAACGCGCCGAGCATAATCTTCATCGATGAAATAGACTCTATAGCCCCCAAGAGGGAGGAGATCACCGGCGAGGTAGAGAAGAGGGTCGTTTCGCAACTGCTGGCCCTGATGGATGGCCTCGAGCCCAGGGGGAGGGTCGTCGTAATAGGGGCGACGAATAGGCCGAACGCCATCGATCCGGCCCTTAGGAGGCCGGGGAGGTTCGATAGGGAGATAGAGATAGGGGTGCCGGATAGGCAGGGGAGATTGGAGATCCTCCAAATCCACACCAGGGGCATGCCATTGGCCAATGACGTGGACCTGGGGAAGCTGGCCGATATAACTCACGGCTTCGTCGGCGCGGATTTGGAGGCCCTTTGCAAGGAGGCGGCCATGAGGGCCCTCAGGAGGATCCTGCCGAGCCTCGATCTGGAGGCGGAGAGTATACCCGCCGAGGTGCTCAATAAGATAACGGTCACGATGCAGGACTTCAACGAGGCCCTGAAGGACGTGGAGCCGAGCGCCATGAGGGAGGTCCTGGTCGAGGTTCCGCAGGTCAGGTGGTCGGATATAGGGGATCTATCGGAGGCCAAGGAGGAGCTGAGGGAGGCCGTGGAATGGCCATTGAAGTACAAGGAGCTCTTCGAGAAGACGAATACCCCTCCGCCCAAGGGCGTCCTCCTCTACGGCCCGCCGGGGACCGGTAAGACCCTGCTGGCGAAGGCCGTGGCGACGGAGAGCGAGGCGAACTTCATATCGATAAAGGGGCCCGAGCTCCTCTCCAAATGGGTCGGGGAATCGGAGAGGGCGGTGAGGGAGATCTTCAGGAAGGCAAAGCAGGCCGCCCCCTGCATAATATTCATGGACGAGATCGATTCGATCGCCCCGGTCAGGGGAGGGGGCTATGGGGATTCGCACGTAACCGAGAGGGTGATAAGCCAGCTCCTTACGGAAATGGACGGCCTCGAGGAGCTCAGGGACGTCGTCGTCATAGCCGCCACGAATAGGCCCGATATAATAGATCCGGCCCTGCTGAGGCCCGGCAGGTTCGATAAGTTGCTCTACATCCCATTGCCAAATCGGGACGCCAGGAGGGAAATCTTCAAGATCCACTTGGGCAAGAAGCCAGTCGCGGAGGACGTCGACATAGAGAAATTGGTCGATGCCACCGAGGGCTATACCGGAGCCGATATAGCCGCGATATGCAACAACGCCATGATGATCGCGATAAAGGAATACGTCGCCAAATGTAAGGATGAGGAGGAGATAAAGAAGAGGGTCGATGAACTCAAGATCAGGCCGATCCATCTGGAGGAGGCCATGAAGAAGGTCAAGCCGATATCGAAGAAGGAGCTGGAGCTCTACGAGGAGGCATCCGCGAGGTTCAGGGGGCTTCGCTAAGCGACTTGTGCCGGGCCGCGCCCGGGCGATTGGCATAGCCCCCATATGGCAGAATACCTTGGGATGGATTGGGGCTTGATCGGGATAGAGAGGATCGTCGTCGGGCCGATCCGGACCAATTCGTACATCGTGTACGATGCCGACGACCGCATTGGAATAGTGATAGACCCCGGCGGGGATGCGGAGCTGATCCTCGATGCCATAAGGGCGTTGGGGGTGCGGATAAGCGCGATATACGCGACCCATGCCCACTTCGATCACGTCCTCTCGGTGGATCGACTGAGGGAGGAGCTCTCCTGCAAATTCGCCCTCCATAGGGGCGACGAATGGCTATTGAGGCGAATGCCGGATAGCGCGAGGAGGCATCTGGGCTACGAGGTCGATGCGATAGCCGACCCGGACGAGTATGTCGAGGAGGGGCAGCGCATCGGGGTAGGGGGGTTCGAGCTCCGCGTCCTCCACACGCCCGGCCATACCCCGGGCAGCATATCGCTCGTGGGGGAGGGGGTGGCGTTCACCGGGGATACCCTCTTCGCTGGATCGGTCGGCAGGACGGACTTCGAAGGCGGGGATCCCGATGCGCTCGTTGGATCCCTCCTGAAGCTCCTGTCCTTGCCCGATCATTACGAGATACGCCCCGGGCATGGGCGGGGGAGCAGCATAGGGATCGAGAGGGTTCGAAATCCGTTCTTAAGGGGCTTGGTGCCCTAGCCCACATCGCAGGCCCCCTTGGGGCCGATTACCTCAGCCTTATCGCCTCCATATTATCCGGAGCCAGCGCCCTTATCTTATAGAGCTTGGAGATCGATTGGGCCAGGGAATCGCACTTCTTCCGCTCCCCGTGGTTCACTATTATCTTGGACGGCTTGGGCGAGATGCGGCTCACGAAATTCAGGAGCTGGCGCCTATCGGAGTGCCCGGAGAAGCCCTCCACCGCCTCGACCCTCATGCCGACCTTCAATATCTCCATCTTCCCATTCGCCCCCATCACCGGGACCTCCCTGGCCCCCTTGAGTATCCTGCTGCCCAGGGTACCCTCTATCTGATAGGAGACGAAGATCATGGTATTTCTCGGATCCGGCGCGAGGCGCTTGAAGTAATCCAGGATCGGGCCCCCCTCGAGCATACCCGCCGTGGCCATGACGATGCATGGGCCGCCGGATACGACCTCCTCCCTTTGGCTCGGATGGGTGATCATGTGGAGGTATTCCGATTCGAACGGGTTCTCGTCCTTGTGGAGGATCCTCTCCCTGAGCTCCGCCGATAGGTACTCCGGGAAGGCCGTGTGGATTGCCGTGGCCTCCGAGACCATCCCCTCCACGAATATGGGCAGCTCCTTCAGCTTCCCGCTCTTCATATGCTTATCGAGGACCAGCATTATCTCCTGGGCCCTTCCGACCGCCAAGGACGGTATCAGGACCTTTCCCCCCTTCTCGACCGTTTCGTTAACCAAGGATACGAGCTTCTCCTCCGCCTCCTCCCTATCCGGCATGACGTCCTCCGGGCCACCGTATGTGCTCTCCATGATGAGCGTCTCGACCCTCGGGAAGGTGCTCACCGCCTGCTCGAAGAGGAGCGTAGTGCTATATTTGAAATCCCCGGTATACACTATGTTATGCAAACCCTCCCCTATATGGAGGTGGACGATCGAGGATCCCAATATATGCCCGGCGTTGTGGAGCGTCAACTTTATGTCGGGCGCAACGTCGGTTACGACGCCATATTTCAGGGGTATCGTGTGCAATAGGGCCTCCCTTACGTCCCTTTGATCAAAGGGCGCGAATGCGCCCTCCTTGCTCAGGACATCGAGGTAATCCAGCTGCAGGAGGGGCATGAGCATCGCGGTCGGCTCCGAGCAATAAACCGGGCCATCGTAGCCGTATTTATATAGGAAGGGCACCATGCCGCAATGGTCGAGGTGGGCGTGGGATATTATCACGGCATCGAGCTCATCCAGGTCGAGCACATCGATATCGAGCCTCGGATATGAGGTGAGGGGGTTCTGCGATCCCGGGTTTATCCCGCAATCCAATAATACGACGCTCTCCCCAGCCCTTATGAGTATGGCCGACCTCCCGACCTCGTGGAAGGACCCTAGGGCGAACATGACGACCTCGTTCGGCTTCGAGAGCGTTGGCCGGAATATCCTCTCGCCAACGTCCCTGAGCATTTTGCTCCTTTGCTCGAACTCCGTACTCAATATGTTCCTAACGCTGCTTATTATCTTGGATTGCATCGGCGGCGCCCTGAGGACTATGGGCCTCCATTTCGTTGCCCTTATGATCTCCTGGATTATGGCGCCGTCCTTCCCTATGGCTATCCCGGGCTTCTTGACCTCTATCAGGACCTCCCCGAGGTTCGGATCGAAGCTCATGGAGGATATGCCGGCCTCCGGTGGTATGAGCTTCATGATCTCGTTCCTAGCCTCTTCCTCGGGGAGCCTGATCGATGGATCCGACCTCATCACGATCCTCTTGTGGATTATGTTGACTATGTCCGTTATTATATGGCCCTGGTTTAAGAGGAGGTCTATGTTCTTGACGTATACGGCCAACCTCGGCCCCTCGAACTCTATCCTGGTTATCTCGGCCTCCTTGGGCATATTCTGCAGTATCGTTTCCCTTATCCTCGCGCTCGAGTCGTTAGCCATGGATACCATGGGATATTACCGACCCGATCCATTCGATTATCGCGAAATGGGCCTTCAGGCCAATAACCCCTTCTTCTCCTTCTCGCTGAGCTCCCTATATCCCTCCTTAGTTATCACAGCGATATCGAAGCTATCCCCGCTGGCGGAATCCCTCTTCATGGCGGAGTCGATGGCCTTCACGACTATTGGGATGGCCTCCGCCGTTCCCATACCATCCTTGAACTCGGCCTCGAGCACGCCGTAAGCTATAGGGGAGCCGGATCCGGTGGATACGCACCTCTCCTCGGTTAGGCTCCCGAGGGGGTCCAAGGCGAAGAGCTTCGGGCCCTCGCCATCAACGCCGCCGACTATGGCCTGCAGCAATAGGGGATAGAACCTCGATGAGAAGAGGATATTGGCCGTGAGCCTGGCCGCCGACCTGGTTGGCATCGGGGTCCCCTTCTCGTATTTGTAAAGCTTGGCGTTCGCCCTCAGGATCTCCACGACCGTTTGGGCATCGGCCACGGCGCCCGCTATGGTCATGCCCAAGTGGTCGTCGATGCTGAAGACCTTCTTCGCGCGCTTATGGGCTACGAAATAGCCCATGGTGGCCCTGGTATCCGTCGCCATTATCACCCCATCCCTGCAGACCACGCCTATCGTGGTGGTCCCCTTGAGGATCATATCCGAAATCCTTCCATCCCGTCCGTACGCATGCCAAGCCTCCATAGAACCTAACCCGCCGTCCTCGACGCCGGCCGCCGTGGGAATCGATTCCGCTTGCCCATCATTGACCGGCGTTCGCTCGGCGCCTTTAGATCAATGGGTTAAATATTAGCTTTTTGGGGGATCGGCGGGGGCCCAAACCGGGCGTTCGCGGCCCGCTGGGATCGAGCTGGTTGACAAAGGGTTGATAAGGCCCGATGGCCCAAGCGGGCCGAGATGGCCATGAACATAATGATCCTGGGGCCGGCTGGGTCGGGGAAGAGCTCCTTGACCGCCGAGTTCGGAAAATACCTGCTCAAGGAGGGCTACTCGGTGGGCTTCGTGAACCTCGACCCGGGGTGCGCCCGCCTCCCATACGAATGCTATTACGACATCAGGCGCAGGTTCACCGTCGAGGACATCATGAAGCGGGAGGGCTTGGGACCGAACGGGGCATTGATAAGGGCCATGGAGAAGCTCTCGAGGATCAGGATACCCCTCCCCGCCGCGGATTTCAACCTGATAGATACCCCGGGACAATTGGAGGCCTTCGCCTTCCACGAGGCTGGGCCCAGGATCGCGAGCAGGATCGGGAACCTCATCGGGATCTTCTTGATCGACGCCACCATCGGGCTCGGCGATCTCCCGGCCGCCTACCTATACGCCTTGGCGGTCAGATATAGGCTCGGGGTGGAAGCCATAACGGCCGTCAATAAGGTCGATTTATTGAGCGAATCCGAGGCGAGGGACATCAGGGATTACCTCCTCAACCCCGCCTCGCAAAAGCGGATCGCGAGGCCAAGGGGGGCGCTCTCCGATATCTACCTGCCCCTCTCCGAGCTCCTCCAAAGGGTGATCCCAGCGCAGCGCATCCCCATGATCTCGGCCAGGACGGGGGCTGGGTTCGATGAGCTGCTGAGCATAGTTCATGAGGTCAAATGCGCCTGCGGGGATTTGACGTAGGGGGCGCGCCCACTCGCCGAAACCCTTAAATACTTCGGTATTACCTTCTTTCAAAAAAGTAATACAAGGGATTCGCGATGGTTGATGAAGCCTTGATCGAGCGGGCCAGGGAATTCCACGGCCACATATGCCCCTTCTCGATCCTGGGCTTGAGGGCCTCGGAGATAGCCATGAACAGACTGGGCGTTGGAAAGGCGGGTGAGGCGGAGACCGTGGGCGAGGAGGTCTTGGCCATGGTGGAGTGCAACAATTGCTTCGCCGACGGCGTGCAAGTCGCCACCGGCTGCACCCTCGGCAATAACGGCCTGATATACTTGGACTTGGGGAAGAACGCGGTCACCTTAGTCAGGAGGGGCGACTGGAGGGGCGTCAGGGTCTACGTCGATCAGGATAAGCTCAGGAGCGCCTACTTCAGCGAGGAGGACCTGAAGCTCTTCGAGAAGGTGGTCAAGAAGAGGGAAGGGACGGGCGAGGACTGGGAGAGGCTGAGGAATCGTTGGGCCGAGATAGGCCTCTCGCTCATGAACGCGCCCGAGGGCCTCTTCAAGGTGGAGTACGTAAGGGTCGCGGAGGTCGAGAGGGCCCCCGTATTCGAGAGCGTAAGGTGCGAGGGCTGTGGGGAGCTCACCATGAAGACGAGGATTCGCGAGGTCGACGGCAAGAAGCTCTGCCTGGGCTGCGCGGGCGAGTGCGAAGCCGTAATCGGGAGGGGCATAGTCTCGGGCTTCAAAGTCCCGCTGCTGAGGGGCGGGAGACCATGAAGGGGATGGGCCTAACGAAGGTTCAGGCGGCAGCACTAGCAGCGATCGCAATGTTAGCGGTCGCAGCGGCCTGCATATTGCCAAGCAACTACTTCGGCCCATCCCGGCAAGGGCAGGGGCAGCCTCCGCAAGCCCCCGTAGTCGTGAGGGATATCTTGGGGCGCAACGTCACGCTGCCCAGCAAGGTTGAGAGGGTGGTCGCGATAGGGCCTGGGATGCTCAGGCTCGTGTGCTACTTGAACGCAACGAATCTGCTCGTGGGGGTTGAGGAGATCGAGACGAGGTGGGGTTTTGCTGGCCGGGACTACGCGATGGCCCAAGGCGAGCGCTTCAAGAGCTTGCCAGTGGTCGGGCCCGGCGGCCCCGGTAAGCCACCAGCGCCCGAGCTCATAATAGCCGCTAGGCCCGACGTGGTGATAATGAGCAGGACTTACTGCGACTTCTATAATCCCGATAGGCTTCAAAGGGAGGTCAACGCGACCCTCATAGTCATGGACTATGGCCCAGCGGGATACCTCGATGTCGAGGCCATCTCCAAGGCCTTGACAACGCTTGGAAGGGTTCTAAACCGCGAGGAGAGGGCTAGGCAGCTCGTCGACTTCATTAGAAGCCTGTGCAACGACTTGAACGGGAGGACGAAGGACGTGAGCCCAAGGCCTAAGGCCTACGCCGGAGCGGTGTCTTATAAAGGGCCTCAGCCGTTCACGTCGACTCAATCGCCCTTCCCTCCGCTGGCTCTGCTGAACACCCCCTCGATAGCCGATAGGTACGCTAGAACCAGCGGCTTCGTAAGCTTGGACTTCGAGGCGATCATAGATGAGCAGCCCGACGTGATCTTCATAGATGAGAACAATCTGCAGACCGTGAAACAGGACTTCGCCAAAGACCCCAATAAGTACTTGCGGTTAAACGCCTTCAGGGAGGGCAGGGTCTACGGCACGCTACCATACAACTACTACCACACGAACATCGCCGTCGCTCTGGCCGACGCGTACTACATGGGCAAGGTCCTCTACCCCGACAGGTTCGAGGGCGTGGACCCCGAGAAGAAGGCTGACGAGATATTCCAAGTATTCCTTGGGAGACCCCTCTACCGAGACTACGCTGAGGCTTTCGGAGGCTTCAAGCGCTTGTCGGAGCTCTTCAAGGTGCCGTAGATGAAGCGCTCGACCCGTGGAAAGCGGGCCATACTAGCATCCCTCGTCCTCCTCACCCTTCTTTTGATCCCGCTATCCATTTTGCTTGGCCACTACAAGGCCTCAATGGCGGACGCCCTCCGCGTGCTCCTCATGCCTGACGGGAGCCCGCTGTCGACCGTCGTATGGGATTTGAGGCTCAGGAGGGTTTTGGCGGCCATAGCCATAGGCGCCGTCCTGGGAGGAGCTGGCACCGCTATTCAGGCCTCCATGCGTAATCCCCTGGCCTCGCCGTTCACCTTCGGCCTTTCCTTCGCCGCCTCCCTCGGGGTGGCGGTCGCCCTCTTGATCCTGCAAGGAGGGGCGGTTCAACGCTTCCAGATATACGTCTACAACCCGTTCATGGTCGCGATGTGCGCCTTCGCCTTCTCGTTGATCCAGGTCCTAATAGTCCTCTTGTTGGCGTACAAGGCTGGACTGAGCGCCGGCTCCCTAGTTCTATCGGCGATCGCCATCTCCTTCGCCTATCAAGCCGTGCTGTACCTCCTGCAGTACTTCTACCTCAACGAGATACTGGTCTCGACGGTGGTGTTCTGGACCTTCGGGGACTTGGGGAGGATATCTTGGGAGGAGCTCAGGCTCGTCTTGGCGGTCTCGGCCCTCCTAGTCATCCCCTACTTCATCCACAGGAGCTTGGACTACGACCTGATCCTGGGAGGGGACGAGCTAGCTAAGGCCTCCGGAGTTAGCCCCGAGGGGCTGAGGGTGTGGACCGCCGTTATCGCGGCATTGGGGACGGCCTTGGCCACGTCGTTCATCGGGGTCATAGGCTTCGTGTGCCTCCTGGCCCCTCACGCCGCTAGGCTTCTCGTTGGAGGCGGGCATAGGTACTTGATGCCGACGTCCATGGTGATGGGCTCGCTCATACTATCGCTATCCGACACGCTTGGTCGAACGATAATTTCGCCCATCGTCATACCCGCGGGGATCATGACCTCCCTTCTCGGCGTCCCGCTCTTGGTCTACTTGCTGATCAGGGGTGGCGGGTATGGTTATAGAGATTGAAGTAAGGGACGTGAAAGTGCATTACAGGAGCGTGAAGGCCCTCGACGGCGTTTCCATAAGCGTGAGGGGGGGCGAGGTTCTCTCGATAATCGGGCCCAACGGGGCTGGCAAGAGCACCCTATTGAGGGTGATCAATGGGGTCTTAAAGCCCCACCTCGGGACCGTCCTCATCGATAAAACGCCCATTCGCGATCTAAGGCCGAAGGATGTGGCTAAGAGGGTAGGGTATGTGCCTCAGGGGTTGCGCGCCACGGGGATGTTGACGGTCTACGACTTCGTCATGACTGGCAGGAGGCCTTACGTAAGCTTCGCGCCGACGAAGGAGGACGAGGAGGAGGTCTATAGGGCGTTGGAGGCCGTCGGGATCTCGGAACTCGCCGATAGAGCTCTGGAGGAGCTGAGCGGTGGAGAGCTCCAGAGGGCCGTGATAGCCAGGGCCTTGGCTGGGGATCCGGAGATAATGTTGCTCGATGAGCCAACCGGTAATTTGGACCTCAAGTACCAGGCCGAATTGCTGAACCTGATAAGGGCCATGCGCTCAAGGGGATTAACCATAATAATGGCGATGCACGATCTAACGCAGGCTTATAGAATTTCCGATAAGGTCTTGATGTTGAAGAACGGGAGGGCCTTCGCCGCCGGGCGGCCCGAGGACGTCCTAACGCCCGATAACATCCTAAACGTTTACGGGGTCCCGGTGGCCTTGATCAAGGAATGCGGGGCCATCGTGCCCCTGCTCGGGGCGCGGAGCGCTGGCCCATTCCCCCATGCCCCCGGCGCGCCGATGGCGGGGCAAGCGCCGCAATGAGCGGCCCCGGAGCCCAAATTCGTGGTGCGGGGAGTGGGATTTGAACCCACGAAGGCCTGCGCCACAGGGTCCTAAGCCTAGCACCGCGCAAGGCGCGGCCCTGCCCCTTAGACCTGGCTCGGGTATCCCCGCATCCCCATCGCCAGCGCGGCTGGCCTAGGCCGGGCCCCCGCCGACGTTGTGGTGCCTCCCGGGGGGAGGCCTCAAACCATCCCCCTTCCGGGCGGGATTCGAACCCGCGATCAGCGGCTCGAAAGGCCGCTATGCTCTCGGCGATCCCTTGACCGGGCTACATTCGGCGGCTTCTCCACCACCGGAGCCCTTCGGGCCCGGAGCCCCGTGGAAAATGGCTGGGCCTTACTTATCCTTATCTCTTTCGCCCCTCAGCGGATTATCCTGAAGTCCTCGAACTCCCCCTTATAATCCTCCCAGCGGACGTCCAAATCCTCGACCATGGCCCCGGGGGGCCCATGGCGGCAGAACTCCAAGATCTCCTCAACCCCCCTCCTATCCCCCTCGAACACAGCCTCGACCCTGCCGTCGGGGAGGTTCCTGATCCACCCCTTGACGCCCAACCTAATGGCCCTCTTCGCGGTTTCGTGGCGGAAGAATACGCCTTGGACGAGGCCGCTCACGAATACGTGGGCCCTGACCATGCCCAAGGCCGATCCCCGCTAAAGCGCCTCCACCCTAACGCGCGCTCCCTCGGCCACCCCCCTCAGGGCCCCGGGATCGCCCAGAACCCTCCCGAATACGTAAACCGGGCTATAGGCCCTGGGCTTATCCCCGCGGCTTATGGGGGTTGGGCCGAAGAAGATGCATATGGCCCTGCCCTCCGGCCAATACGCCACATCGCCGACCTCCACATCCTCTTTAGCGACGCCCCCCTCGGCCTCAACGGGCGTTTCGAAATACACCTCGTCCCCCCACCTATGAACCTTGGATTCCATCGGGAGGGCCGAGAGTATGGAATCGGCGACCCCTCGGTTCTCGCGCCCGAGCTCGACCTCGAGCTCCGGGCCGCCGTATATCCTTATCCTTATGGCCTTGGCCAAGGCTATCTGGCGGAGATTTGCCCGGGATCAAATAAATTTGACTCGGCCATCGCGCCATCGGCGCCACAAGATTTGCTGCGCCGCTCATCGGGCGCACGAGGCCATTATCATCTCGGCGATCTCCACGAATCCCTGGCCATTCGGGCGCGATGCCACGTAATCGGCGACCTCCTTCACGAATGGCGGCGCGTTAGCCACGGCGGCCGCGAACCCAGCCTCCTTGAGCATATCAACGTCGTTCTCGCTATCCCCGATCGCGGCTATCTCCTCGAGCCTTAGGCCCATCATCTCGGCTGCGATCCTTAGCCCGACCCCCTTGCTCGCCGCCTTATCTATTATGTGATAATAAAAGCCCGTGTCCAAGAGCTTCACATCGGGAAATTCCGAGAGCGCTTCCTCGATCAGCCGCCTCTCGATCCTCCTCTCGATGGCGACGTCCGTGAACCTATAGGGATTGGACCACGGCTCAACGATTCTATCGCCGAAGAGCTCCTTCAATCTCCCCAGGGCCCTCAGGGCCTTCTCCTTGGAGCCTATGATCCTGACCTCGCCGCGATATTCCACGGATCCCCCGCCCTCGCATATTATGGCCCCGCTGCATCCCAAATATTTCCTCAAGCTCCTCAGGGCCGGGTAGGTATTGCCCGATGCCAATATGACGGATATGCCCTTGGCCTCCAAATCCCTAATTGCCTTTATGGACTCCAAGGGTATGTTGCCATCCCCAGGCGCCAAGGTCCCATCGATATCCGTTGCGACGGCCCTTATGATCAAGCGCCTCCCCCTCGGCCCGGCGCTATTTGGGCGTTCCCTCTCCAGGGATCGATCCGCAATATATCCCCTTCTCCACGAAGGCGCGTTGTATATCCCTCAAGATCTCCGAGGCCACCGCCCATCCCTTCTTGGGATTGGTCACGTAGATCGTCAATCGCAAATCGGTCGATCGCCCATCTATCCCCACAACGCTCACCTCCGGATCGGGGGGTATCGTCAACTCCTTGTTCCCCCTCGCTATCGATAGGATGATCCGCTCGGCCTCCTCCAGGAATCTGGCATCGACCTTGATCGGGAGCGTGAGCTTCGTAAATCCGGTGGTGGCCGGAACGGTTACCGGCGTCTTGAGCATCAAGCTATTCGGGATGTATAGCCTATCCCCATCGGAGCTTATCTCCGTATAAACGGAGTTAACCTTCACGACCCTTCCGGTTATCCCCCCGATGGATATATGATCCCCTTCCTTGAATGGGGAATACGATAGGATGATGTATTGCGCTATGAAGTTCTCCAGCAAATCCCTGAACCCGAACATGAGGCCCAGCAAGAGGGCGCCGAAGAAGACGTAGACTATCTCCAGCCTGATGCCGAATTGTGACGCGGCGACCACTATGGCCATGAAATAAACGAGGGCATCGATGGCGCTCTTCGCGAAGGAGATGGAACCCCGGCTGGCCCTCGCCCTCACCATGGCCCTCTCTATTATTGGGTTTATGGCCAGCTTGACGAGGAGATAGGCGAATAGCATGGCGGCGATGGCGATGGAGGACTTGAGCACGAGCTCGATATTCAAATCAATCATCGGCTCCGCCATGCCCCAACCCTTTATTTGGTGGGCCCGCCCGGGATCGAACCGGGGACCTCCGCCGCTCTCAGGCCGGGATCCGTGGTTCCCTATAAATCCCTCGCTCGAGCGCTTGTGAGGGCGGCGTCATGCCGCTAGACCACGGGCCCAAGTTAATCCCGACGGATCCTAAAAAGGGAGGGCCGCTCTTAAAAAATTTGAGCCCCTCGGGGCCGGCGGCCCCCTCATTTCACGAACTTCGTCATCTTAGCGCCGCACTTTGGACACTTCGCCCTCAACATCGGGCGGCCCTTGGCGGTCGTCTCCTTGGAGACGTCCTTCTCGTCCAGCTGCACCTTCTCCCTACACCTCAGGCAGAACATTTCTATCAAGTCGGATCGCCTTCGCCCTCCCCCCTTCAGGGCCTCGGGAAAAAGTTTTATGACAAAAAAGGAGTTAAAAGCGCGAGCCCTTTCCCGCCCCATTTTGCCGGGAACCCCCAATATCGATTCCCCCCAGCTCATTTTCCGGCCCACCCCTCCGGCCCGGGGGACGCAAGCCCCATAAGAACCCCCCGGCAATCCGGGATCGATCGCGGCCCAATCCCCCTTAGGAAGGCCACCAAGCGAGCCCCATTGCATCGAGGGGGCCGTCAGCGAAATTAATATATCCCAGGGCCTCCCCCGCAAAGGGGGATCGGGGTTGCCCATCACGGACGTATTCAAGAAGCAGCTCGCCCAAAGGCATAGGCTATTCTATAAAATATGCAGGAAATGCGGATCGAGGAATCCCATAAGCGCGGAGAAATGCCGCAGGTGCAGGAGCAGGAACCTCAGGCTGAAGAATAGGGAGCTCGGGACCAAGTGAGCGGGCGGGCTAGGGCTCCAAGCGGAACCTATCCCTGGGGAATAGGACGACCTCCCTTATGTTCTCCATCCCCGTCAGGACCATCATAAGCCTATCCAAGCCCATGCCGAACCCGGCGTGGGGCGGCATCCCGAAGTCGAAGGCCTTCAGGAAATGCTCGAAATTGCTCGGGTTGAGCCCCTGCTCCACCAACCTCCTCAGCAGAAGCTCCTTGTCGTCGATCCTCGCGCCGCCCGAGCTTATCTCTATCCACTCGTACATGAAATCGAAGGAATGGGACCTCTCTGGGTCATTAGGAATGGGCTTTATATAGAAGGGCTTTATCTTGGTGGGCCAATTGACTATGAAGTAGTACTCCCCCCGATGCAACTTCCCGAGCTCCCTATAGGCGGGGGTTGGTATGTCCTCCCCCCAATCCAACTCGAAGCCCAACCCCCTCAGCTCCTCCAATATCTCATCGTAGGAGTAGCGCCGGAACGGCGCCTTCGGGGCCGGCGCCTCGACGCCGAGCACCTCCAACTCAGCTTTGCAGCTCTTGGCCACCCTCTCGGCTACCCTGAGGATCAATCTCTCTTGGACGTCCATAACGGCCTCCATGCCAACGAAGGCTTCTTCGATGTCCACGGAGACGAACTCGTTGAGGTGCCTCCTCGTATGCGATTCCTCCGCCCTGAAATAGGTCCCTATTTCGAAGACCTTCTCGAATACGGAGGATAGCTGCTCCTTATAGAGCTCGGGGCTTTGGGCTAGGAAGGCCTTGCGCTTGAAGAACTCCAAGGGGAAGAGCGCTGCCCCCCCTTCCGTGGCCGAGGCTATGATCTTCGGCGTATGGACCTCCAAGAAGCCCTCCTCAGCCAAGAAGTTCCGGATCTCCCCGACCACGACGTGCCTGATCTTGAATATGGCCCTCGGGACGGGCCTCCTGAGGTCCAGGATCCTATTATCGAGCCTTACGTCGATATCTGCTGGGACCCTCCCGGTCGGATCTATCGGGAGCGGGTATCGGGCGATCCCCAGGATCTTTATCTCGGAGGGTTCCACCTCCACGCCCCTTGGCGCTTCCTTGACGGCCCTCACCTTGCCCCTTACGCCTATGGCGTATTGCCTCCCGATGATCCCCAGCTTGCCCAGGACTTGGGGGGGCGCCGCGGCCCTCTTCACGGTTACCTGTATCAGCCCCTCCCTATCCCGGAGGGTGAGGAACGCTATCCGGCCAAGATCCCTTATATCCTCCACCCAGCCGAACAGCGTTACCTCGGATCCATCCAAATCAGGGCTTATTTCCGAGGAATAATGGGACCTCTTCCAATCCCCGAGCTCGTCTAATCCCATCGGGCACTCCTTATCGGGAACCCTCCAGCGCCTCTTTCAACTTGATCGCTATCTCGGAGGGCTTTCGCGCGACCTCGACGCCGGCCCTCTTGAACGCCTCGAGCTTGCTCTCCGCGGTCCCAGTCCTGCCGCTTATTATCGCCCCGGCATGCCCCATCCTCTTGCCCGGCGGGGCGGCCCTCCCGGCGACGTACGCCGCGACGGGCTTCGGATATTTCGTCTTGATTATGTATTCGGCCGCGGTCTCCTCGGCGTTCCCGCCTATCTCGCCTATCAGGGCTACCGCCTTCGTTTCCTCATCGTTCCTGAAGAGCTCCAATACGTCTATGAAGCTCAGCCCGACGAGCGGATCCCCGCCGAGGCCTATGCAGGTCGATTGGCCGAGGCCCGCCCTGGTGAGCCCCGCGGCTATTTCATACGTCAACGTCCCGCTCCTCGAGGCCACTCCAACGGATCCCTTTTTGAATACATGGGCCGGCATTATGCCCAGCTTGCAAAGGCCGGGGCTTATTATCCCCGGCGTATTGGGCCCGATTATCGTGACGCCCTTCTCCCTCGCCTTGGCCAGGATGTACATGGAGTCCAGCACGGGAACTCCCTCCGCTATCAGGACTATTGGGCTCAGGCCCGCCTCTATGGCCTCCAGGGCCGCCTCCTTGGTGAATTGGGCCGGGACGAACACTATGGAGGCGTTCACGCCCCTCTCCTCCACGGCCTCCCTGACCGTATCGTAGACCGGTACCCCCTCCACCTCGGAGCCCCCCTTGCCGGGGCTCGTCCCGGCCAGGACCTTGGTCCCATATTGCTTCAACAGCCTCGTATGGAAGCTGCCCTGCCTCCCGGTTATGCCCTGGACCAGGACCCTCGTATTCTCATCCACCAATACGGCCATCTCAAGCCCCCCTCGCGAACTCGACCGCCCTCATGGCGGCCTCCTCCATGCTATCGAAGGAGCTTATCCCAGCCTCGGCCAATATCCTCTTCCCCTCCTCCTCGTTCGTGCCCACGAGCCTTATGACCATGGGCTTCGCGAAGCCCATCTTCTCCTTGACCTTGACCACGGCCCTCGCCACCTCATCGCACCTTATTATCCCGCCGAGTACGTTCATGAGGAGCACCTTGGTCCTCGGGTTGGATAGCACTATCTCGAGGGCCTCGACCATGCGCTCGACCGTGGCGGTCCCGCCCATATCGCAGAAGTTGGCGGGCTCACCCCCGAACTCCTTCACCAGATCCAGCGTCGCCATCGTAAGGCCAGCCCCGTTCCCGACTATGCCGACGTAGCCATCCAAGTCCACGTAGGCCAGGCCGGCAGCCTTGGCCCTGGCCTCCAATGGGGTCAGCTCCGGCCCTGGGACCTTGGCCCTGGCCTCATACTCCTTGTGCCTATACAGGGAATTATCGTCTATTATCAACTTCATATCCGCGGCCACGAAGGATCCATCCTCCGTTTCAACAAGCGGATTCGATTCGATCAATTCCCCATCGTATGAAATCGCTATATCGTAAAGCCTCTTTATGATCGCGCCCAGCTCCACCAATTGCTTCCCCCTATAGCCCATCTTCCTCGCGATATATCTGGCCTCGTACTCCTTGAGCCCCTCCAATGGGTCCACGTCCCCCCTCACTATCTTCTCCGGGGACCTCTCGGCCACCTCCTCTATGTCCACACCCCCCTCCGTCGAGGCCAGGTAGGAATAGCTCTTGGATGCCCTGTTTATCACGAATCCCGCGTATAGCTCCCTCTTGACCTTGATCTTTTCCTCGACCAGGAGCTTCAGGACCTTTTCGCCCTTTATCTCGGAGCCCAATAGGGCCTTGGCCACGCTATAGGCCTCATCCGCGCTATTGGCGAACCTTATCCCGCCGGCCTTCCCCCTCCCCGCCACTAGGACCTGGGATTTCAGCACGACGGGCCCCCCCATCGATTCGAAGGCTCTTCTGGCCTCCTCGGGGGTTTCGACGACGACGCCCCTTGGCCTGGGTATCCCGAACTTGCCCGCTATATCCTTCGCCTCATACTCGAAGAGCTTCATCGCGGTTCCGCTCCCCCGCCTCAATAGAGGCCCCCGGCTTTCCAAAATAAGCTTATTGCCATTCATCGCCCAATGCCCGCCATTATCCGATCACCCCGGGCGGGCCCGGCCCGGCACCGCAAGGCATTTATACCGAGGCCGGGGCCATTCGCTCCCGCCATACCATGGATCGAGCGAGGTGCGGATCAGATTGTCCGCTGGTTCGAACGCGATCTTCGTCGGCAGGAAGCCGGTGATGAACTACGTCCTGGCCTGCATAACGCTCCTCCAGGGCGGGGCCCAGGAGGTCTCCGTCAAGGCGAGGGGCAGGGCCATAAACAGGGCCGTCGACGTGGTCGAGGTCGTCAGGAAGCGCTTCATGCCCGATGTGAAGGTCAAGGAGGTAAGGATAGGGACGGAGCAGCTGGTCAGCAAGGAGACGAACGCCCCGATGAACGTCTCCACCATAGAGATAATCCTATCCAAGTGAGCCCGGGCGCTGGGGCGGCGCTCGGCAGCCCCTCCCTTTTTATACCGATCCCCCACGGACCCTGCGTAATGTATAAATAAGCCCCCGATTAAGCCCTCACTCCTCGGCCCGCCCATTCAACCGCCGAGGGAATGGATGGCATTGATGGTGACCGATGGTAAGGACGGCGTTAGACAGCTTCTGCGTGAAAAGCGGCATACTTTGCCGCAAATGTGAGGAGAAGGTCAGGAGCGGAGAGGTAACCAAGCTAGATCTTAAAGTGATAAAGGCCCTCATGGAACTTGAGAAGAGCTTCCCGAAGCTCCAGGAAGTTACCTATAGGAAATCGGCCGAGGCCGGCGGGATGGTCGTAGTGATGGTCGATGGGCCGGATGTGGCGACCTTGCTGTCCCAAGGGGGGAAGATCGTTAGGGCCCTCGAGGATGAGCTCGGAAGGAAGGTGAAGGTTATTAGCTACGGCGGGGATACTAGGCAATTCTTGGAGGAGCTCCTCAGCCCGCTCTCGATCCTCGCCATAAACACCGTTTGGATACCGGACGGCAGCACGGAGACGAAGGCCGTGATCCGCGGGAGGAGGCCGCGGAAGATGCCCGTCAACTTGGATATCGTGAAGAAGTTGGCGAAGGAGCTCAGGGGGCTCACCCTGAGGATAGATTTCGAAAGGGAATAGCGCCCGGGCAAAGCGCGGCCTTCCCAACGGGAACCCGAGAATAGCCCCTCATCTTGGATTCGCCCTCCTGAAATGGGCCAAGCGGATGAGGTCGCTCATAACCGCCATGGCGGCCGAATCGCCGCCGGCCCCGGGCCCCATTATGGTCACCGAATACCCAACATCCAGGTGATACGTTAGGGCGTTCGTGATCCCCTCGGCCATGGCCAATGGGTTGGATTGATCGATCTCGGCCGGGCCGACCCAAGCCCTAATCGCGCCCCCATCCCTCCAAGCCCTGGCCAAGAGCTTGATCCTCTTCCCATTCGAGAGGGATCGCGAAACGTCGCCCTTCCCTATGCCCCTTATCCCGCTGACCTCCACGTCCTCGAACCTCAAGCGCCCCCCCATGACGGAATTGGCCAGTATCGTCACCTTGGCGGCCGCGTCCAGGCCATCTATATCGTTAGATGGATCCGCCTCCGCGAAGCCCATCCTTATGGCGGACGAGAGGGCCTCCTCGAAGCTTTCTCCCGCCTCCATGGAGGATAGTATGAAATTGGTCGTCCCGTTCAACACGCCCTCCAGCGAAACGACCTCCGCCGGCTCGATGCAGAGCTGCGCGAGGTTTATGGCGGGCGTCCCGCTCAGGACGGTCCCCTCGAATCCGAGGAATGCGCCCTTTCGCTCCGCGAGATCCCTCAGCTCCCAATAGGCCAGGGCCAGGGGGCCCTTGTTGGTCGTTATGACGTCCTTCCCCAGCCCCAAGGCCTCCCTGAGGTGGGTCAGCCCCGGCTCCCCCCTCCTCAGATCCGTGTGGGTCAGCTCTATGACGAGATCGACATCCGGGGATCTTATCATATCGAGCCCGGTCAGGCCCCGATCCCCGCGGCCGCATTCCGATAGCCTTCCGCCTGCCTCGAGGGCGCGGAGGAGCTCCATCGGGTTCAAGCCGCTCGGGTCGAAGGCCGAGCCGAACTTGGGGTCGTAAACGCCGATTATCCTCAGGTCCAGCGAATGCCTTCCCTTCAGCGATTGCGCCTTCTCCGCCGCCTTCCTGGCGAAGGCCCTGCCGACGGTCCCGAACCCTATTATGGCGGCATCCATGCGGGGCTCCCCCCCGCTCATTTGAATATCAACGGTATTAGGTAGAGCAGGAGCATCATTATCGGGAAGGAGAGCATCATCGCGAAATATAGCCAGTTCCTCCTGCGCAATTGCCTCCTATATTCGGCTTCGCATTTCGCGCTGCAGAACTCCTTCTCCATATCCAAGACCGGGGCGCTGCACCATATGCAATGCCTATGCCTGAATACCACGGGCATGTCCTCCTTCCTGATCTTCGCCATCCCCCATCGCGGGGATCTTTGGCGCGGACCCCATATAAGGAATTCCCTCTCGGCCGCCCAAGGGAGGGCCGGGCCCACCTCAGGCCTTAAACCACCTGAAGACCAGGTACTCCACCTTCCTCTTCCCCCTCGGGACGGCGATTATGAATTGCTTCCTAACGGTGGTCGCGAGCCTCCCGGCCCTGACTATCTCGAAGGGCCCAACCCTCTCAGATCCCTTGTGCACAGATATTATGAAGGGCGCGTGATCTATGCCGGGCCCGTGCTCATAAACGGCGAAATCCGCCCCGAATTTTATCCCGGGGGTTACCACATAGCCCTTATCCCTTATATCCTTATAGACCCTATAGGCCATGGAGAAGCCCTTGTAGGTCTTCTCCGCCAGCGCCCTGAGCTTGGAACCGCTCACGGCCCTCCCGGAGTGTCCATCGACGACCTTCACGATGCCCTTCTCCAGCAGGTATAGCCCCTCCATGAGGTCGAGCATCAGGGGCTCGTCGAACTCCTCCCCGGGCTTGGGCTTGGGGATGCCCACGGGCTTCCCGAAGAACCCCATCCTATAGAGCCTCATGCCCTCCTCAGGGTTCCACACGACCAGCCTGGTCCCTATCAGCTCCGCGGTTATGGCCCCGCTCCTCATCCCGTCACCGCCAATACCCTGGCCATGTCGGCTACGTCGCCGCACGTATCCGCGATCCTCTCCAAGTGCTCGGCTATATCCTTCAGGATCAGCAGGGAGTGTATCGGCATATCGGCCGTTAAGAGGTCGAGCTCCATGTTCCTATGGGCAGCATCGATCTCCCTCTCTATCTCATCGACCGAATTCGATATATTTATGGTATTCTCCGGGTTGAAGTTGAGGGATCTTATGGCCTCCCTCATCTTGCCCATCTCGTTCAATATCTTCGATGAGAGGTTCGCCAAGCCCTCGAGGAACGCCTTATCCAGCTTCAAGCCGCGCTCGATGAGGCCGGATAGCCTATAGGCTATCGCCTCCGCATCGTCGTTTATATCCCCGATCCTGAATATCAGCCTGAGGAGAACCTCCCTGTTGAGCAATAACGAGCCGACTGAGGATACCTCGGCGAGTATGTTGTTTTTCAAATCCTCGGCCTGCTTCATGAGCTCGTGGATCTTGGCTATGCGGGCCTTCACCTCCTCCCCGCTGTCCTTCAATAGCGCGTCGAGCATCAGCGCCAGCTCCCTCACGACCTCGACCGATAGCCTCGCGTGGTCCAAGCACATCTCGAGCATCTGCCTCCTTATGGCGGCCTCTGTTTCCAAGGGGAAGGTCATAGCAATCCTCCCGGTGACCTTCGATGCCCTTTGTTTATATCGGGTGGGGCCTTATAAAATGATTACGAGCCCCCCATCCCCTCGAAATCCAGATCCCCGGAGAAGTAGCCCCTCAAGCGCGCGGGGACCTCATCGGCCCTAACCCTGATCTGCCTCCACGAGTCCCTCTCCCTCAGCGTGACCGTATCATCGATCAAGCTCCTCTGATCGACCGTTATGGCTATTGGGACGCCGATCTCATCGGCCCTCGCGTACCTCCTCCCTATCGAACCGGAGTCGTCGTATTCGGCATCGAGGCCCGCCTCCAATAGGGCCCTCCATATGGATTTGGCCTTCGCCTCCAAATCCCCCCTATTCACGAGCGGCAGGACGACCGCTTGAATCGGCGCTATCCTCCTCGGCAGCCTAAGGACGATCCTATCGCCCTTCTTGGAATATGAATACTCCAGGACCGCGTACATTATCCTCTCCAGCCCGAAGCTGGGCTCGACCACATGGGGGATGAACCGCCTCCCCGTCTCCTTGACCTCGACCGTCCTGAAGGATACGTGCTCCGGACCTATCCTCTCCCCGAGCGCTTCGAAATACCCCTTGGCCTCAATCGAGCCCTTGACGTCCTCCGGCCTCGCCCCCATCAGGGCCTCCAGGATGGCCTTGTGCTTCTCCCCAAACTCCTCCCGAATCCTCGCCTCGTTCGGAACGATCTTGAGGACCCTCTCCACCCTGGGCTTCTCATAAGCCTTGAAGGCCCTCAGCTCTTGGCCGGAGAACGCGCTATGCCTCGAGAGATCGTAATCCGTCCTATAGGCGTGCCCGGCTATCTCCACCCAACCCCAATCCTCCAATAGGACCTCGTGATCGAAGGTTTGCGCCGAGTAATGGGCCCTTTCCCCCGGAAGCTTCTCATGGAACTTCTGCCTATCCTCGGGTATCCCGAGGCCGCGCATGAACTCCTTCGACTTGGCCATGAAGAAGCCGAGCCACCCGTTGATTATGATCCCCTCCCTGACGGCCTCGCCGACGGATTTTTCGATCGGCTCCTCGATCCCCTTCTCCCTCAGGCTCGCGGGGACGAGCCTGAGCACCTCGTCCTCCACCTCCTCGAGCGCCCCGCATCCCTCCTCCGGATCGAAGAAGAACTCTATCTCCATCAGCGTGAATTCCCTGAGCCTTATCGGCCCCTGCCTTGGGGAGATCTCGTTCCTCAGGGCCCTCCCGATCTGCGCCACCCCGAAGGGGAGCTTCCCCCTGGCGATCTCGTAGAGCCTTTTGAAATCTATGAAGATCCCCTGGGCCGTCTCCGGCCTCGCGTATCCGATCGCCTCGCTATATGGCCCTATGGTCGTCTCGAACATGGTTAGGAAATATCTGGATTTCGAAAGCCTCCCGCCGCACTCCGGGCAGGCCAGATTCCTGGCCTCTATCTCGGCATCGATCGCCTCCAACCCCATCGCCTCGAACTTGGCCCCGGCCGCCTCCTCCAGCAGGTGATCGGCGCGATACTTGCGCCCGCACCTTTGGCATTCCACCATGGGATCCTTGAACGAATCCAAATGCCCCGATGCTTGGAACACGATCTTGGGGTTTATTATCGGGGTCGATATCTCGTATATCCCGCCCCCCTTGACGAAGAAATCCCTCCATGAATCCTCGAGCCTATGCTTCAGCTTCGTCCCGAGCGGGCCCAAGTCTATGAAGCCCCCCATCCCCCCGTAGATCTCGAACGATTGCCAAAAGAATCCCCTCCTCCTGGCCAATTCGGATATGGCCTCGTATTTGCCCTTGGACGCCATCCAGGATCACCTCCTCAACCTCTCGAGCAAGGACCGGGCTCCGGATTCCATCACGCTCCTATAGGCTTGGAATAATCCCTCGAAATATTCCCTCCCCAAAACCTCGCCCTCCCCGATCCCCGGGCACCTCTCCCTGGTCAATTCGAAGCGCAACCTCCCGTCCTTGAGGCCCATGCTGAATGGGTAGAATACGCAAACGAGGGGCCTCACCTCGTAGATCGAGCAGGAGCGATCCCTTAGGAAGATGCAAACGCCGTTCACCTTCTTTATGGCGTGCGTATAAAGCCCCTTCCCGGTTGGGCGCGAGAAGGCATCCGCCTTCAAGCCCGTGAACTCGGATATCAAATCCACCTCGTACTCCGTCGCCAATATCCTCCTCTCGCGCCCCCTCGTATCGCCGCAGCACATGCCGCACCTCTTGCAGCTCCACCTCACCCCCTTTGGGAAGTCCAGCTCCGGCAACGGGCCCTCCTCAATAGGCCGCCCCATTCGCCGCCCTGAGCTCCTCCGATAGCTCCTTCAATACGAGCCTCCTCAACTCGTTGAACCGGAGGCTGGTCCTGTCCCTTGGCCTGGGCAGGTCTATGTTAAAAATCTTCTTCACCCTTGCCGGCCTCTGCGTTAGCACTATTACCTCATCCGATAGGAATATCGCCTCATCGACCGAGTGGGTCACGAATAATATGGTCTTCCCGGTCGCCTCCCATATCCTGAGGAGCTCCTCCTGCATCAAGTTTCTCGTTTGGGCATCGAGGGAGGCGAAGGGCTCATCCATCAATACGACCCGCGGATCGTTAACCAGGGCCCTCGCGAAGGCGACCTTCTGCTTCATGCCTGAGGAGAGCTCGCGGGGGTATCTCCCCTCGAATCCCTTGAGGCCCACGAGCTCTATGAACCTCATGGCCGCGGCCTCCGCCTCATCCTTTGGGACCCCCTTGACCTCGAGCCCGAACTTCACGTTCCCCAGGACCGTCCTCCATGGGAATAGCGCGAACTCTTGGAATACCATCCCCCTATCCGCGCCGGGCCCGCGTATGGGGTTCCCGTCTATCTCCACGCTCCCCCCAGTGGGCTCCTCCAAGCCGGCCAGTATCCTCAATAGCGTGGTCTTCCCACATCCGTTGGGCCCAACGATGGCCGTTATCCACCCCTCCCTCACCTCGAAAGATAGCCCATCGATGGCGACGAGCTCCCCGCCGTTCGTGGGGAAGGCCTTCCTCAAACCCCTCACGGTTATTATCGGGTCCCCCTTCATGCCCCGCGCTCCCCTCGCGCCAAGCGGCTTTTTAACGCGCGCCGCTTTTATTGTTTGGCCGATCCCCGATCGGATCGGGCCCGGGGCGGTGGCGGGATCGGGTTGAGGATCTATTACGAGGGCGGCATTTGCCTCGAGGGCGGGGGGAGCTCGATAGCCATGGATGCCTCCAAGATGCCCCGCTCCAGGGTGGCCCTAATCACTCATGCGCACCGTGATCACTCGAGGGCCTTTGGGTTCCACGGGCCGCTCAAGGCATCGACCGAGGCGACGCTCGAGCTCGTAAAGGCCCATCGCGGGGTCGCCCCGGGGTGGGCCCGGGTGGAGATCGGGGAATCGTTGGAATTGGGGGGCTTCCGCATCAAGGCGCATAACGCGGGGCATGTGCTCGGATCAGTGCAATACGAGATAAGCTCCGGGGATTACACGATCGTCTATACGGGCGACCTGAACCTCGAGGATACCCTCGTATCGCGGGCCGCCGAGCCGATACCGTGCGACGTCCTATTGATAGAGGCGACCTATGGCCACCCCTCCCACGATCGCCCGCCCAGGGAGGAGATAATAAACGACATCTTGGAATGGGCCATCCGAACGATCCGGAGTGGATCGATCCCCGTCCTCTACGCGGACGGCTTGGGGAATTCCCAGGAGCTCATAAGCATATTCAATAGGTATACCAAGATCCCCGTCCTGGTCCATCGGAGGATCGCGAAATTATCCGGGATTTACAAGGCACACGGCTTCCCCCTGGAGTTCCTCGATGCGGGGGATCCTTGCGCGGAGCGGTTGGACCGCTCGGATCACGTGGTCCTCATGCCCAAGGGGGCCAAGTTCAAGCTCACGGAAAAGCATAGGCCCGCGCTGGTCTCGGGATGGGGCATGGGCGGGGGGATCGGGATGGAGGCGTTCCCGCTGAGCGATCACGCGGATTTCGGATCCCTTATGAGGTACGTCGAGGAATCCTCCCCGGACCTCGTCCTAACGGTCCACGGCGGCCCCTATGATCGGGCCCTGGCCAAGGCCATTGAGGGCGCCTTCGGGATCGCGGCCAGGCCCCTGGCGATCGCCCCTTGGGCCCCGGGGCGTCGATGAGCCCGGGGAATCCCGTAAATAGGGGGTCCAATTATAAATCGGCCCGGCGGATCCCAGGGCTGGCATGGGGATGGCTCTTCCGGCGCGCGGGGGATCGATCTTCAAGGAGGGCGGGATCGAGAGGCTGAGCATCGATTACGTCCCGGAGAGGCTGCCCCATAGGGAATCCGAGCTGCGCAGGATCGTGGAGGCATTCAAGCCCTTCCTGGGTCACCCCCACGCTTGGAGGAGGATCTTGATCCACGGGCCCACGGGGACCGGCAAGACCGTTACGGCCAAGAAGGCCGGGGAGATCCTCTCGAAGATCTCGAGGGACATGGGGGTCAGGTTCAAGTACGCCCACGTAAATTGCAGATTCGAGAGGAGCGCGTTCGGGCTCGTCCAGGGGATAATCCGGCAAGCGATCCCCGGCCTGCCGCTGAGGGGGTATGGGCCCGCCGAGTACCTCCGCGCCCTCTTCGGGCATTTGGAGGATAACGATGAGGTCCTGCTCCTCACCTTGGACGAGGCGGATCGCCTCATCGGAGGCTTGGGCGACGACCTCCTCTACGCCCTGACGAGGGCATCGGAGGCGGCCGAGGTCCCCCAGCGGATCAGCATCATATTGATAGCCAGGGATGCGAACTTCCTCGGGAGGCTCAGGCCCCAAGTACTGAGCAAGATCAGGCCGGATGAGGCGCTGGATTTCAAGCCCTATGGGCGATCGGAGATATTCGATATATTGAGCGATAGGGTAGAGGGGGCGTTCAGGGCCGGGAGCGTGAGCGCCGAGGCGATATGGTTCATTTCCAAGAACGCCTCCGCCCTCGGGGGCGGGGACGCGCGCTACGCCATACAATTGCTCCTCGCGGCCGGGCTCATGGCGGATAGGGATGGGTCCCCGAGGATCCTCCCGGAGCACGTTAGGGAGGCGCAGGAGAGGATGGATCCGAGGATCGATCGCGAGGATCTGCTCGGGCTCTCGCGGGAGGAGAGGGATGCCCTATTGGCCGTAGCGAGGGCCCTGAGGGCCATGGGGGAGGCGTTCTACGCGCCAATTGAGGCCGTTTGGGGCTATTATAGGGTGGTCTGCGAGGGGCGGGGGGCCGAACCGATCGGTAGGGATTCCTTCGAGGCGATATTGGGGAGGCTCAGGGCTTTGGGCATCGTGGATATCGAGGAGGGCGCCGGGATCTCCCTGCCGCTCATGAGGGCCAGGGCCCTCGAGGAGTTCCTGGAGGCGGGATCTTAGCGCGCCCCTAGCCCCCGGCCCCGGGATTGCGGGATTCCGCAAAGGATAATTAAAGCGTAGGACCCTGGATTGGGGCCGTGGTGGGGGGCATGTCCCAATCGCAGATCAAGGGCTTGGATTATTTACAAGGCAACGAGGCCTTGGTGGAGGGCGCGATAGCGGCCGGTTGCAGGTTCTTCGCCGGATATCCGATAACGCCATCCAACGAGATCTCGGAGCGCATGAGCTGGAGGTTGCCCCAAGTCGGCGGCATCTTCGTCCAAGGCGAGGACGAGCTGGCGTCGATCGCGATGGTCATCGGGGCCTCATGGGGCGGCCTGAAGGCCATGACGGCCACGTCGGGGCCGGGCTTCAGCTTGATGCAGGAGGGGATAGGCTACGCCTGCATAACCGAGACGCCGTGCGTCATCGCCGATATACAGCGCTGCGCGCCGGGCCAAGGCATCGCCACCAAGGGCCAACAGGGCGATATGATGCAGGCGAGATGGGGGACGCACGGCGATCACGAGATCATAGCCCTTGCGCCCGCGTCCGTTCAGGAGATGTTCGATTTGGCCGTGGAGGCGTTCAACCTCTCGGAGGCCTATAGGGTCCCATGCCTCATAATGGCCGAGGAGATAGTGGCCCACATGAGGGACAAGGTCCGCCTCAGGGACCCCGGCGAGCTGAAGCTCGTGGAGAGGAGGAGGCCCGAGGCCCCGCCTGGGACCTTCATAGACTTCCACCAACTCGATGACGAGGCCGGGATACCGCCTATGCCCAGGTTCGGGGATGGCTATAGGATCGCGGTATCGGCCTTCAGCAGGAATCGGATGGGTTACCCGATAACCGATAAGGAGCTCCACGGGAAGCTCCTCCGGAGGCTATCCAATAAGATCCTCAAGAACATCGATGCCATATCCAAGTTCGAAACGGCCCTCTTGGAAGACGCCGACGTGGTCGTCGTCTCCTACGGGACGCCGGCCAGATCGGCCAAGAGCGCGGTCAAGGCGGCGAGGGAGGAGGGGATCAAGGCCGGATACGTTAGGCTGATAACCGTTTGGCCCTTCCACTACGAGAGGCTCAGGGCCCTATGCGGCAGGGCCAAGGAGGTCGTAGCGGTCGAGATGAACCTCGGGCAAATCGTCGGCGAGGTGAAGAGGGCCGTAGCCTGCAATGCCCGCGTGAGCCTCGTATCGAGCCCGGGCGTCGAGCCCCCGACGCCCTGGGAGATACTCTCCAAGATAAGGGAGGTGGCTTGAGGTGGGCGATGCCTTGGAGCACCCGGCCCTGAAGTATTTCAGGAAGGAGAGGTTGCCGCACGTTTGGTGCGCCGGCTGCGGCAACGGGCAGGTATTCCATTATACGGTGAGGGCGATAGAGGAGCTCGGACTAGATCCGGATCGGGTGGTTTGGGTGAGCGGCATAGGCTGCAGCGGCCGGATAGGGGCCTATTGGATAGGGGATAACATGCACACGCTCCATGGCCGGCCGCTGGCCTTCGCGACGGGCATAAAGCTCGCGAGGCCCGAGCTGAAGGTCATAGTCCATGGGGGCGACGGGGACCTGGCCTCGATAGGCGGGAACCACTTGATCCACGCCGCGAGGCGCAACATCGGCCTGGTGGCGATCTGCATCAACAACTTCAATTACGGCATGACGGGGGGCCAAGTATCGCCCACGACCCCCCTGGGCTCCATAACGACTACGACGCCCCTCGGGAACGAGGAGCCCCCATTCGACCTATGCGAGCTCGTCGCCTCGGCCGGGGCCACCTACGTGGCCCGATGGACCACCTTCCACGCCAGGCAGGCCATAAACTCCATAAAGAAGGCCCTGCAAAGGGATGGTTTCTCATTCATAGAGATCATATCCCAATGCGTCACCACATACGGCAGGAGGAACAAGCTCGGGGATGGGCCGCAGATGATGAGGGCGATCCAGAGGATGTGCGTCGCGAGGGAGCAGGCCGCCAGGATGTCGGAGGAGGAGCTGAGGGGCAAGATGATAATCGGGGAGTTCGTGGATCGCGTTAGGCCGGAGTTCTCGGCCATGAAGAGGGAGCTCATCAAAAGGGCTGGGGGTGGATAGCCATGCCGGGGAGCCGCACGGAGGTGCTGATCGCCGGGTTCGGCGGGCAGGGCATAATACTCGCGGGGGTGATCCTAGGGAGGGCCATAGCGCTATACGAGGGGAGGAACGCCATCCAGATCCAATCCTACGGGCCCGAGGCTAGGGGCGGCGCTTGTAGATCCGAGGTCGTTATATCGGATGAGGAGATAGATTACCCAATGGTCACCAAGCCCGACGTCTTCGTCGCCATGAGCCAGGAGGCATTCGATAGGTACATAGGGCGGTTGAAGGCCGATGGGGTCCTGATAGCGGATTCGAGCCTCGTGCGCTTCGATGAGGCCAAGGTCCGATCCAGATCCTATCGGGTCCCGGCCACGCTCGCCGCGGATGAGCTCGGCAGGAGGGTCGTCGCCAACGTGGTCATGCTCGGGGCCCTCGGCGGGATAACGGGCCTGGCCTCGAGGGAATCCCTGAGGAGATCCGTAATGGATATGGCCCCAAAGGGGACCGAGGAGCTCAACCTGAAGGCCCTGGAGAGGGGCTTCGAGATCGCGGAGGGCCTTCGCGGGGGATGAGGATCGATCAAACATTTGAAAATCCGATCCCGGCCCCCCTTTGAGGCCATGGAACATAGCAAGGGATCCCCTTTCGTCGCGTTCGCGAGGGTCCTTTAATCTCTCATGAATTCCATGCGAAATATAGTTCAACTATGGGATAATTGAAAAAATAAGGGGGAATTGTACCCTTACATCCAAGGGTCCAGGACGGCCTTCACGACCTTCCAGTCCCTCGTCATCTCCACGGCCTTCGTCGTCTCCTCGAGCGGGAACTTGTGGGAAACCAGGCTCTCGAACCTGTATTTCGAGTTGGTCCTCGCCATGAACCTCACGGCCCTCCAAGTATGCCTCGGCTCCCAGGAGTACGAGCCCTTGATCGTTATGTGCTTGAACGTCACCCAGAACGGGTGGAAGCCCTCGGCCGGCCCCGCGTCCATGAACTGGCCCACGACGACGTACGTCCCGCCATCCCTGGCCATCCTGACGCCCTCCGAGAATGCGTTCGGGACGCCCGAGCATTCGAAGACCACGTCGGCGCCCTGCCCGCCTATGGAGTACTCCTTCACTAGCCTTATCCGCTCCTCGGGGTCCCTGACCTCGGATATGTCTATCGTATGATCGGCGCCCCATCTCCTCGCCAGCTCGAGGCGCTCCTTGGGCCCACCTATCACTATGACCTTATCCGCCCCGGATTCCTTGGCTATTATCGCCCCGAATAGCCCCACGGCCCCGCTGCCCTGCACGGCCACCGTATCGCCCTCCCTTATGCCGGCCCTCTCGGCGGCGTGGATCATCGTGGGCGCGGCGCATCCGACGGCCACAAGGGCATCGGCCGGCAGGTCCTTCGGGAGCTTGAAGACGGCCGTCTCGGGGAATAGGTAGCAATATTGGGCCCATCCGCCCGTGAAATGCGGCGGCTTATCGCACGAGAGCGCCGCCCCGTAGGTCCTCCTATTGAGGCATTTGTTTGGGATCCCGGCGACCACGCAGTTGTAGCATCGATAGCAATAGCGGCCTATGGTGGTCGGCCACGTGATCCTATCGCCGACCCCTATGGGCTCCCCGGTCCAATCCCTTTCGACCCCCTCCCCCAGGGCCGCGATCTCCCCGACGTTCTCGTGGCCCAATATGACCGGGAAGGAGAGGACCTTCCCGCCCGTATGGCCGAGCCATGTGTGGACGTCGGTCCCGCATACGCCGGCGGATAGCATCCTGACCAATATGGCGCCGGGCTCGACCTTCGGCAGGGGGTATTCCCTGACCTCGAAGGGCTTCTTGAACCCAACCATCACCGCGGCCTTTCCCTTCTCAGCCAAATTTGGCCACCGGGATCGTCCGAGGGCCGAGCCGCAATTTATGATTTTCCATCCCCATCCCCGGCCCCGGGATTGGCGAAGGCTATCGAGTCATCGGGGGTTTGGAATGGATCGATCCGGGGGAACGAAGGGGGGAAGGGGGCCGGGGCCTATATCCTATCGTCGAACTCCCTGTTCTTGACCTCGACCCTCAGCTTCTTGACCTCCTCTATGAAGTCCGCCAGCTTATCGGCGAGGATCCCCCAGGCCTTTTTGGCCTTCTCCGGGTCGCCCCCGGTCGGCTTCCCAATCACGCCCGTGTCGCAGTATTCGTGGTGCTCCATCGGCAGATATATCATCTGATCCTGGCCCTTGAAGACGACGTAAGGGCTCCCATCGTGCTTGGTGAATTTGTCCTGCGGCAGGTACTTGGGCGCGTGGATCTGGCTCCGATCCCATTTGACCCTCTCCAAATGGACCGCCTCGGGATGGTATAGGAGGCACATGGAGATCTCGCCCTCGCCCCCATGCCATCCCGGGTTATCCTCCTTCGGGTTCTTTATTATCGGGCCCATTATCTCCGGGACCAGGGGCAATATCTCGGCGTCGGCCCTGAACATGGCCGCGAAGGCGCCGGTCTTGTACTTGATTATCCTCAGGACCGGGTCGATGATCTTTATGTTCGACGTATGGCCTATGACGTATATCAGCTTATTGAAGCCGTGGTGGATGAGGCTCCTGCTTATGTCGTACATCAGCGCCTCGAAGGTCCTCGCCCTGAGCGTTATCGTGCCCGCCCCGGAGCCCGGGGGCCTTATGTGGTGCGGCGAATAGCCGGTCCAAACGACAGGCGTGTGGAGGACCTGGGCCTTCTCGGCGGCCCATTTCGTCACTATCCAAGCCTGGAGGCTATCGCAATTTATCGGCAGATGCGGCCCGTGCTGCTCGCAGCTCCCAACCGGTATGAGGCATATGTCCGTCTTCTTGAGCCATTCGGCTATGTCGTAGGCGGTCATCTCGAATATGTTGTACTTGGAATACCACCAATCCGGGTATATTGGCATCGCGGCATCACTCCGCCGATCAGGGGGGGCGCTTTGCCGATTAATAATCATTTCCAAGGCTCGGGATCACCGATTAACGAATGTTTTATAAAGGATTCCCAAACCCCTATTTCCGAGGGAAAAGGCCATGGTTTATGGCTACGCTGGGAAGATTTTGAGAGTCGACCTGAGCTCGGGAAAGATCAGGGACGAGCCATTGGATATGGAGTGGGCCAAGAAATTGATCGGCGGGGCGGGATATGCGGCGAAGATACTCTTCGAGGAGGTCGGCCCCGGCGTCGATCCGCTAAGCCCCGAGAACAGGCTGATATTCATGACGACCCCGGCCATAGGGAGCGGGTTCCCATGCGGCAATAAGATGCAGGTCGTCTCCAGATCCCCGCTGACCGGGATTTGGGGCGACGCGACCTTTTCGCCGAGGTTCGCCCTGGAGTTGAAGAAGGCTGGATACGATGGCATAGTCGTCCAAGGCAAATCCGATAAGCCAGTATATCTATGGATCTCGGATGGCAAGGCCGAGATAAGGGATGCGAGCAAGCTCTGGGGGAAGGAGACATTCGAAACGGTCGAGCTGATCAGGAAGGAGCTAGGTGACGAGAACATAAGGGTCGCCGCGATAGGCCCATCCGGGGAGATGCAATTGAAGCTGGCGTGCATAATGAGCGACGATGGGAGGGCTGCCGGCAGGTGCGGGCTCGGCGCAGTGATGGGCTCGAAGAAGCTGAAGGCGGTGGCCGCGAGGGGCAACGGGAAGATAGAGGTAGCGGACCCGGAGAAGATAAGGGCCCTCTCGGCCGAGGCCATAAAGATATCCATGGAGAAAACGCAGGGGCTTCGGAACTTCGGCACCGCGGCTGGGGTTCTGACGTTCGAGGAGATGGGCAATCTGCCGATAAGGAACTTCACGAGGGGGAGGTTCCCGGGCGCGGCGAATATATCCGGCCAGAGGATGGCGGAAACGATCCTGATACGGAGGGAGGCCTGCTTCACCTGCCCGATCGCCTGCGGCAGGTACGTGGAGGTCAAGGAGGGCCCCTATAAGATGAAGGGGTTCGGCCCGGAGTACGAAACGATCGGGATGCTCGGCTCCTCCTGCTGGATCGACAACCTGGAGGCGATCGCGAAGGCCAACGATATATGCAACCGCTATGGTATGGATACCATATCGGTCGGCGGGACCATAGCGTTCGCAATGGAGTGCTACGAGAAGGGATTGATCACCAAGGCCGACACCGGTGGGCTCGAGCTCACCTGGGGCAACCACGAGGCCATGGTGAAGCTCGTCGAGCAAATGTGCAAGAAGGAGGGCTTCGGCGCGGTATTGTGCGATGGATCGAGGATCGCCGCGCAGAGGATAGGGAAGGGCGCCGAGAAATACGCGATGCAGGTCAAGGGGTTGGAGATACCGGCCCACAACCCATATAGGTTCAAGACGATGGGCCTGAACTACGCGACGGGCAATAGGGGCGCCTGCCATAACAGGGGTTCGCCGGCCTACCCAGCGAGGGGGATATTGAGCCCCGAGATAGGCCTCGGGGAGAAGTACGACGGCCTGTCCCCGGTCGGCGGGGGTAGGATCACGAAGATCCACCAAGATGCCTGCGCGCTGGTGGACTCATTCGGCATGTGCAAGTTCATGCAGTTCTTCGGCGGGTTGAACCTCAGCATGATGACCGAGCTCTACAACGCGATAACGGGATCCAATGCCACGCTCCAGGAGCTCATGAAGGCTGGGGAGCGCATATGGAACCTGCAGAGGGCCTTCAGCGTCAGGATGGGCCTCACGAAGAAGGACGATAGGCTGCCTGAGCGCTTCCTGAAGGAGCCGCCGCCGGATGGCGCCATAGCCGGCCAAGTCGTCGAATTGGATCAAATGCTCGAGGAGTACTATCGGGAGAGGAAGCTGGACGCGAACGGCAGGCCGAGCAAGGAGAAGCTGAGGGAGCTCGGCCTGGACTTCGTAATAAAGGCGCTATACTGAGCAGCAAATGAGGGTGAAGATCAAGCCGCTTGGGATCCTGAGGGATCTGGCCGAGGGCGCCATCCTAGAGGTGGAGCTGAAGGAGGGGGCCACGGTCGGCGACCTCATCGAGGAGCTCGATCGCAGGTATAGGGGCTTCAAGGAGGCGGTCATGAAGCCCTATGTTACGATAGCGGTCAATGGGAGGGAGATAGAGTTCGCGAAGGGCTTCGAGACCGAGCTCTCCGATGGGAGCATCGTGGCCTTCCTGCCGCCATACGCCGGCGGCTAATCACCCTTCCCCTTTTAACCCCCCTTTTTTGAAAAGCTAGGCTTATATGGAGAGCATTTCCTATACTCTGGCGCATATTCAGCGCGGCGAGGAGGGTCCCGGATTTGGGCTACCTATTGGGTTGCGATGTTGGGACGACCGGTTGCAAGACCCAGATATTCGATGTGGAGGGCAGGCTCATCTCCCAATCCTATAGGGAGTATCCCCTGATCTATCCAAAGCTGAGGTGGGTAGAGGCGGATCCCGAGGGGCATTATTGGTGGGCCGTTAGGGAGACGTTCAACGAGGCCATAAAGAGGGGCGGGATAAACCCCAGGGATATCGAGGGCCTATCCATAAGCTGCACCAATTGCATATTGGCGGTCGATAAGAACGGCATGCCCCTTAGGAACGCGATAATGCAATTGGATAAGAGGATGGTCCCCCAGGCCGAGTGGATTAGGGAACATATAGGGGCGAAGAGGATCTTCGAGAAGACTGGAAATAGGATATCGGCGGGCGGGACCGCGGCCCCCACAATATTGTGGATTAAGGAGGAGGAGCCGGAGATCTTCGAGAAAACGCACAAGTTCCTTTACCCCACCGGCTACATAGTCCATAAGCTCACCGGCGAGTTCTCCATCGAATACACCAGGGCTTCGTTCACGATATTGTTCGAGGTCGGGGGGAGGAAGACCTGGTGCGAGGAGATATGCGAGGAGATGGGCATACCGCTGGATAAGCTCCCGAAGATATATGCCCCCTGGGACGTCGTGGGCGAGGTCACGGAGGAGGCGGCTAGGGCCACGGGGCTGGCGAAGGGGACCCCCATCGTGGCCGGCATGGCCGATACTCCGGCGGCCGGCTTGGGCACGAGGGCCGCTAGGCCCGGGGATTTCTTCCACGTCATGGGGACGGTGGGGCGCCCCTCGATAATAATGGATGAGCCGAAGTTCGATGATAGGTTCGTGAACATCTGCCACGCAGTCCCGGGGACTTGGATGTCCTTCGGGGTTATGGAGGGCTGCGGGATATCCGTGCGCTGGTTCCGGGATCAATTCGGGAAATTGGAAACGGCCCTGGGGGGCGATATAGGCAAGAGCCCCTATGAGCTCTTGGATGCGGAGGCGGAGCGCTCTCCGCCGGGCTCCAGGGGCATAATCTACCTCCCCTACATAGCCGGCGAGAGGCATACCCCGATATGGGATCCGAACGCGAGGAGCGTATTCTTCGGGATCACCGCGAGCCATACTAGGGGAGACGTCTTCCGATCCATATTGGAGGGCCTGGCGTTCGGGTTGAGGCATAATATGGAGATATTCGAGGAGATGGGCCTGAGGATAAAGGAGATATTGATAAGCGGCGGGGTATCGAAGAGCAAGGTGGGAATGCAGATACATGCGGACGTAACCGGGAAGCCTGTGATGAACGTCAACATACCGGATAGCGAGCCCTTCGGGAACGCCGTCCTGGCCGGGTATGGAGTGGGGGTCTATAAGGATATCCCGAAGGCCGAGGACGAATTGATAAAGATCGTCAACGTCGTGAAGCCCAGGGCGGAATATTATGAACTATATAGCAAGCTGTTCGAGATCTACAAGGACCTCTATTGGCGCCTGAAGGAAGATTTCGAAAAGCTCAGCAGGATAGAGCAATTGGCCAAATGAGGGACCCGAACCTCGCCTCATTGAAAGGACCCCCTTCCCCCATTTGGCGAAAAAGATTTTAAACGGACTAGCGAATCCATTGAGGGGTGCGGCATTTGGAGAAGACGGTCCTGATAATAGCGACCTTGGACACGAAGGGGGAGGAGGTCAGGTACATAAAGGAAAGGCTCGAGGAAAGGGGCAAGCGCGTTTTGGTCATGGATTCCGGGACGCGCGGGACCCCGATTGGCATTAAGGCCGATATACCTAGGGAGGAGGTGGCGAGGGCCGCCGGGCACGATATAAGGGAGATCAATGAGATGAGGCGCGGTCCGGCGATAGAGGCCATGAAGAAGGGGATAGCCAAGATCTGTAGGGAGCTCTACGAGGCGGGGAAGATCCATGGGATAATGTCCGTGGGGGGGTCGGATGGGGCTTGCTTGGCATCGGCGGGCATGCAGGTCCTGCCCCCCGGAGTCCCCAAGCTGCTCATCTCCCCGGTCTTTCAGGGCAAGGAGACCTTCGGGGAATTCGTCGGGACCAAGGACGTTATATGCATGCATTCCATGATAGACATACTCGGCATAAACCAATTCAGTAGGAAGATATTCGATAACGCCGTCGGCGCCATGATAGGGATGCTCGATGCCAATGTGAGCCCCAAGATCGAGAAGGGGAACATGATCGGGACGACCATGTATGGCAATACAACGCCGGCCGTGATGAGGGCCAAGGCCCTGTTGGAAAGGGATGGGTTCGAGGTCCTCGTCTTCCACCCGAACGGCACCGGGGGGAGGATAATGGAGCAATTGGCCGAGGAGGGGATGCTGGCGGGGGTCTTGGACATGACGCCCCACGAGTTCGTGGACGAGATGTACGGGGGCCAGCACGCCGGCGGGCCGAGGAGGCTCGAGGTCGTGGGCGAGGCCGGCGTGCCCCAGGTCGTCGCCCCGGGCTGCGTCGATTTCATATTATGGGGCGGGCCATTGCCGGAGAAATACAAGAACAGGAAGACCTATCCGTTCAATCCCTATTTAACGCTCGTGAGGACGACAATCGAGGAGGCCAGGGAGATAGGGGAAACCATGGCGAGGAAGCTGAACAAGGCGAGGGGGCCGGTCACGGTGGTGGTGCCGCTTAGGGGGATGTCCATGTACAACAGGCCGGGCGAACCCATATATTACCCGGAGGCGGATGCGGAGTTCCTGAGGGCCCTGAAGGAGCGCTTGGATCCTAGGATAAAGCTTGTCGAGGTCGATGCCCACATAAACGATCCGATCTTCGCCGATGTATGCGTTTCGGAGCTCGAGGCCCTGCTCGGCAAGCGTTAGCCTGGCCGCCGCCCCGCCTCCAGTTCCCTATAGGCCGAGGGCCGCTATAAGCTCCCCAATGCCCTCCCCGGTCTTCGCGCTGGTTTTCACGACCTTTATCCCGGGGTTTATCCTCTTGGCCTCTTTCTCGAGGCCATCGGGATCGACGCCCATATACTTCGCCATATCCATCTTATTGATCACAGCCACTTGGGAGGCCATGAATATGAGCGGGTGCTTGGCCACCATATACTCGCCCTCCGTCACGCTTACGACCACCATCCTCTTATGGGCCCCTAGCTCGAACTCCGCCGGGCAGATGAGGTTCCCGACGTTCTCTATGAATATCAAATCCAACGCATCCAAGTCCAGGGCCCTAAGGGCCTTTGCCACCAAATTCGCGTCGAGATGGCACTCCTTGCCAGTGTTTATTTGAACGGACGCGACGCCCTTTCTCCTTATCCTCTCGGAATCGATCGAGGTCGTGACGTCGCCGGCTATGACCGCGATCCTATATTTGCCCCTCAGGCGCTCCGATAGCGCCTCCAATATGGCCGTTTTGCCCGACCCTATGGAGCCCATGACGTCTATCGCTATTATCCCCTTTTCGTCAAATAGCTTCCTATTGGATTTCGCTATCTCCTCGTTCCTCCTAAGTATGTCCTCCTCCAGCTCTATATCGAATACCTCCCCCTCCTCGGCCACTATCGGTTCCGGCATTTATCGCTGCTCCGCCGCTCTCGGCATCCAGCGGACTTCGAAAAGGTCGAAATCGCTTAAAGCCTTTATCCCCTCAACCGCCGCGGCCGGATCCCCCTCTCGCAACATCCTCTTAACGAAGCCATCCGCGCGATCCCTCAACTCTATCTCCACGGACCTTCCATGCGCCTCGAACCTCCCCTTGACCCTCCCGGCGCCATCGATACTTATGTTCCCCTTCCCAAGCGTGCAAAGGGTCGATATCTGAACGCCATCGGCCACGCAGGATATGGGCGGGCTTCGGCCCGTCTCCAGGGTCGCCGATAGGCCGTTCATCCCATCGGCCCCCAAGAGCTCCCTGGCCAAGAGCCCCATCCTCAAGCCTATGACCAGGTAGGGCCCCAAATGGCCGTGGAGCTCCACGGCCCTCGACAGAAGGCGCTCGAAGCCCCCATCGATCTCAAGCCTTGCTTTCAATAGGCCTCACGCCCCTCCTTTTGAGCGCCCCTACCATCGCGAACCCTATGAGCCCCCCCAATGCGCCCCCGACCCCATGGAGGGCCGCGAATACGGCTATGCCGGCGACGTTCCCGATCCTCATCACCATCGAGCCTATCACGAGGCCCGCAATCAGCGCGCAAATCGTCGAGGCGACGATCGAGAAGGCCAATGCCCCGGCGTCGCTCGAGAAGGCCCCCCCGCGCCTCCAAGCGAATATCAGATCGAAGGCGATGCTGGCGATTAGGAAACCGAGCATATGGAGCGCCTCGGGCCTCAGGGCCAAGGTCAGCAAGGAGGACGTAACGCCGGTGGCAGTTGGGGCCCCCGGCCTCCCGGACCAATAGCCGACCAATATGAGGATGGAGAAGGTGAATATATCGCAGGCAAAGGGCAAGCGGGTCAGGTTCCAAAACAAGGGCGCGATCGCAGCGTTCAGCACTGCCAATAGCGCTGAGCAGCTCGCCACGGCTATGGCGGTCCTGGAATCGATCCGGCGCATTGTTATTACCTTTTTCAAAGGAAGTATTACTTCTCGTTAATAAAGTTTATCTCGCCCCAGTGGGAACGAACGGCGATCGAGTTTGCACGAGTTCTCGACCATGCAATCGATCGTCGATGCGGTGTTGAAGGCTGCGAGGGAGAACGGGGCGGAGAAAGTGCTGTCCGTGGAATTGGAGGTGGGGGAGATGACCCTGTTGAACCCGGATCAATTGAGGTTCGCCTTCTCGATCCTATCGAGGGGGACGCTCGCGGAGGGGGCATCGTTAACGATAAGGGAGGTCCCATGCACCGTGAATTGCAAGGCATGCGGATATATCGGGGCGACCGGGCCCGCGAACGGCGGGGATCACTTCCTCCCCATGATCCCGAGGTGCCCGAGGTGCGGGAGCTCGGAGCTTTCCATAGAATCCGGGAGGGAATGCTCGATAAAGAGGGTGAGGATCAGGGTGCCGAAGGGGCATGAGGGAACCCAAGGCGAGGACCAAAATCGTTAATTATCGCGAGGCGCCGAGGAACGCCCGGAGGGAATGCGAGCCTTGAGGAAGTTCCATTATTCCTCGATCGAGCCCAAGGAGGTTGGGGAAGGGGCGAAGGGCGTGAGGGTCAGGTGGCTGATAGATAGGGACCTCGGCGCCGAGAATTTCGCCATGAGGCTCTTCGAGATGGATCCCGGGGGCAGGACCCCGCTACATCGGCACCCCTGGGAGCACGAGATCTTCTTCTTGGAGGGGAGCGGCACGATCATTGGATGGTCGACCGAGGAGAGATTCGGGCCAGGAGACGTGGCCTTCATCCCGCCCAACGAGCTGCACCAGATCAGGGGGGATGAGGGCTCGAGGGTCAAATTCCTCTGCTTGATACCGATCCCGAAGGCCGAATCAAAGTGAGGCGCCATGGTCAAGGTCTTGGGCATATCCGGGAGCCCCAGGGCTGGGGGGAACACGGAGCTCCTGCTCTCCGAGGCCCTTAGGGCCGTGGAGGAGGCGGGAGGGGAGGTCGAATTGATAAGCTTGGCCGGAAAGGAGATCAAGCCCTGCGACGCTTGCCTATCCTGTACTAGGGCGAAGGCCTGCCACATAGATGATGACGTGCGGCCCATCTTCGAGAAGATGAGGGCATCGAATGGCATCGTATTGGCATCGCCCGTTTACTTCGGATCCGCGACCCCCCAGATCAAAGCCCTGATAGATAGGGCTGGGTATCTATCCAATGCATTGGGGCGCGTCTTCGAGAACAAGGTCGGGGGGGCAATGGTCGTGGGGAGGAGGGCCGGCCATAACTTCGCTTTGGCCCAATTGCTCTTCTTCTTCCTCCACCAAGGCATGATAATACCGGGGTCCAGCTATTGGAACGTGGCCTTCGGGAGGGATAAGGGAGAGGTCCTCGGGGATTCCGAGGGCCTCAGGACCGCCCGGAATTTCGGCAGGAAGCTGTATTGGCTCTGCTCGGCTTTGGAAGGAGCCCCTCGGTTCGATGCGAGGTAAAGGGGCATACCCCCATCGAGCGGGGGCCCTGATGGAGCGAGCATTTGGGTCTCGATAATGGGGATTAAAAAAGGGATTTGAAACGCCCGTCCCTCTTCAGAGGGATTGTATGGCCCTAAGCCGCTTCACTATGTTAGGATGCGTTGAGAAGAGCTCCGCGATCCTGTCGAATATAGTTATCTCCCTCGACAATACCTCCCTGACCAATTGCTCATCCCTGAGCCCCCCGCCGATGCCGATCTCCCGCAGGTCCTCCTCGGCTCGATCCGGATCCGTTATGAAGAGGCATTTGAAGCTCCCATAGGCTCCGCCCATCCTCCGGGCCCCCCTGCCCGTGAAGGTCACGATCTTCGCTAAGGCCTCCGAAAGCTTCCTCCGCCCATCCTCCACGATTCTGACGCTATGGGCATCGGCATAATACTCCCTCAACCTGCTCAAGCCCAGGACCATGAGGTTCAGGATCCAATATATGGCGATGCTCGCTATGCCTATCAGTAGCGCGGGCGAGCTATTCCTGTCCCTATCCCTATATCCCCCATACCAAGAGGAATACATCATGGAATAGCCTAGGTAGTAGAATATGGCCGGCAAAACGGAGAGGAACATCATGAATTGTACGTCCTTGTGCTTCAGGTGCCCAAGCTCGTGGCCAATAACGGCCTCGACCTCCTCCCTCTCCAGGGTATTCAAAAGGCCCCTCGTGACGGCGACCCTGGGCCCGCTCAAGGGGGAGCCATAGGCAAACGCGTTTGGGATGGGGATATTGGCCAGCATCACCTTCGGTGCCCTCAATCCGCTCTTGGCGCTCAACCTCTTGACGATCTCGCTGAGCCAATGCCTCCCCTCCGGTATCTCCTCCGTTCTATAGATGGCATCTATCAGATAGGGGGCGAAGAGCCATTGCCCTAGGTTGAACAAGAGCACCATGAAGATCAATGATGCTATGTTTAATGCGCCGAGCAAGCTGAGCAATACGGCCATGAATAGCGTGGAAAGCGCTATCAGCAGGGTCGTGGTACCGATGATGGTCAATCTAAGCTTTAGCAGGCCGCTCATATGCGATCGGCCCCCTTTTCAAGGGGAGAGGATTGAGGTCAAAAGGGCCATTTAAAAACTTTGCCCTCGCATGGGCGGCCTTTAAATAAATTTCATGGCATAGTCCCAATGGGGGATGAGATAAAGGCTGTGATCTTCGGGCTTGGCCCAATGGGGAGGATGATAGCGAGGGGATCCTCGAGAAAGATGGCATAAGGATCGTTGGCGCCCATCGGCACGTCCAAGGACATCGTTGGGGAGGACCTGGGCGATGTTTTGGAGCTCGGCAGAGCTCTGGGCGTAACCGTCTCCGATGACGCCGAAGGATTCCTCTCATGGGTGAGCGCCGATCTGGCCATAATAGCGACCAAATCCCGCCTGAGATCCATCCGCAAATATCCCTATGCCTAAAGGCCGGGCTTAACGTGATATCGACCTGCGAGGAGCTCGCTTACCCATATTACAAGTACCCGGGGGCTATCGTCCGAGATCGATGCCATGGCGGAGGAGCCGATATTGGCCGACGCGGAGCTAAAAACGCCCTACGCGATCGTCGAGCCCGGCCATGCCGCCGGCCTGAGGAGCGCAGCTCAAGGAGCAAGGGATCGCAAGCCAGCGATCATATTGGAATTCATCTCTTACGCGGAAGCGGAGGAATACGATGCCATTTCTATAGAGGTCCCGAACATAAATGAGAAGATAGCCGGAGGGGTCCACGGCGATATCGGGACGGTGGACGTCATAGTCAATATAATACCGTAAGGTACTCAATGCCCCGCCCGGCCTGGTGACGATGAAGGGCCTCCCATTGCCATCGGCGGTCACCGAGCACATGGGGGCCCACCTCCGCTGTAGAAAAGCCCGAAAAACGCAAGGAGTTTAAGGTCCCCTGGTGGGCATGGGGATGGGTCGGCTGGTTGGGGGATTCCATAAATGGGCTCCGAAATATTGATAAGAGGGGCCCATGCGTAGGGGTGGAACAATTGGGCGGATGAAGGTGAAGCGAGACGTCCAAGCCGTTTTACGTCAAATTTGAGGTCCCCAAGGACCTGGCCGACAAGGCCTACCAGATAGTGCAGGTGGCCAGGGATAGCGGCAAGATAAAGAAGGGGACGAACGAGGTGACGAAGAGCATCGAGAGGGGGATCGCGAAGCTAGTGGTGATAGCGGAGGACGTCGATCCCCCCCAAGTCGTAGCCCATTTGCCCATACTCTGCGAGGAGAGGAAGGTGCCGTACATATACGTTCCCCATAAACAGGAGCTCGGTAGGGCATCGGGCTTGGAGGTGGCATCGGCGGCCGTGGCCATAGTGGATTCCGGGGAGGCCTCCAAGGCCCTTGGGGAGATAATAGCGCAAATCGAACAGCTCAAGAGGGGAAGTGGGAAGGCCAAATGAGCGGGGCCAAAGGGAGCGAGGATAAGGCCGTTCCGGCCGAGGTGACCCAAATAATAGGGAGGACCGGGGTCACCGGGGAGGTGACCCAAGTGAGGGTTAGGATAATGGAGGGGAGGGAGAAGGGAAGGATAATAACCAGGAACGTCAAGGGCCCCGTTAGGCTCGGCGATATATTGATGCTCCGGGAGACCGAAAGGGAGGCGAGGAAGATAAAGTAAGGCCGGGAAGGGCCGATGGTAAGGCAGTTGAAATGCTCCTTTTGCGGGAGGATGTTCCCATCTTCGACGGGCTCCCTATATATTAAAAACGATGGGAGCATTTACAGGTTCTGCTCCTCAAAGTGCAGGAAGAGCATGTTGGAGCTCGGAAGGGACCCAAGGAAGCTTAAATGGACCGAGTATTACGGGAAGAAGGAGAGGGGCAAGTGAGGCCATGGGGGCTCGTCTCCCTGGGGTCGAGAGGACGTTCTTTTGCCTAAAGCCCGATGCCATCGAGAAGGGCTTGATCGGGGAGATAATCTCCAGGATAGAGAGGAAGGGCTTGGAGATAATTGCCTTGAAGCTAGTGAGGGTCACGAGGGATCAAGCGGAAAGGCTATACGAGGAGCATAGGGGGAAGCCATTCTACGAGGGCTTGGTGGAGTACATAACCTCCGGCCCCTCGATTCCGATGGTCGTGAGGGGGGTGAACGCCATAAGGCTGATGAGGAACCTCTCCGGCGCCACCGATCCCTCGGAGGCGCTCCCGGGGACAATTAGGGGGGATTACGCGCCCGGATCCCCCCCTGGGGCGACCATAAGGAATTTGGTGCACGCATCCGATAGCAAGGAGAAGGCTGAGAGGGAGATAGCAATCTTCTTCAAGGAAGAGGAGATAGTGGAGTAAGGGGGAGGAATCCTTATCTTCCGATCCCGAGCCCTAATTGGCTGATGAGGGGAGTTGCCACTACGCCATCCCATAGTCGCGGTGCTGGGCCACGTCGATCACGGCAAGACGACCCTCCTGGACTCGATCAGGGGCACCTCCGTGGCGGCAAGGGAGCCGGGGCAGATAACGCAATGGATCGGGGCTAGCATGATACCGGCCGCCACCTTGGCGGAACTCTGCGGGGACCTGCTCAAGAAATATAAGTTCCAGATAAAGGTCCCCGGCCTGCTCTTCATAGATACGCCGGGCCATGAAACCTTCTCAAACCTCAGGAAGAGGGGGGGATCGGCCGCCGATATAGCGATCCTCGTCGTGGACGTCATCGAGGGGCTAAAGCCCCAGACGAAGGAATCGTTGGAGATATTGAGGGCGAGGAGGGTGCCATTCATAGTGGCCGCGAATAAGATAGACCTGATCCCGGGCTGGAGGCCCATTCCGGGGGCAGCGTTCGAGGATTCCTTCTCCCGCCAAAGCCCCGAGGCGAGGTCGCAATTGGATAATAGGATTTACGCCATAATGGGCGGGCTTTCCGAGCTCGGCTTCAACTCTGATAGATACGATAGGATAAGGGACTTCACGAGGACCGTTGCGATAGTCCCAGTCAGTGCGAGGACGAAGGAAGGCCTTCAGGACCTATTATCCATGTTAATCGGCTTGACGCAAGCGTTCATGGAGAAGGACTTGATGGCCAGCGCGGGCCCGGCCAAGGGCACCGTTTTGGAGGTCAAGGAGGAGGTCGGGCTCGGCGTAACCATAAACGCGATAATTTACGACGGGGTGCTCCGGGAGGGGGATACCATAGTAGTCGGCGGCCTCAAGGGCCCAATAGTCACCAAAATCAGGGCGATATTGGTCCCCAAGCCCCTGGACGAGATAAGGGATCCGAGGGATAGGTTCTCAACGGCCAAGGAGGTCGTCGCGGCGGCCGGTGTGAAGATCGGCGCGCCGGGGCTCGAGGGGGCCCTCCCGGGCTCGTCGCTATACGTGGCCCCGTCGCCGGAGGCAATCGCCCAATATTCCAAATTGCTCGAGGAGGAGATAAAGGGGATAGTGATAGCGAGCGATAAGGAGGGCGTAGTCCTTAAGGCGGATACGCTGGGATCCCTTGAGGCGCTGATAAGCTCCTTGAGTTCCAAGGGGGTCCCGATAAGGTTGGCCGACATAGGCAACGTTTCGAGGAGGGACGTCATTGAGGCCGGGACCGTCAAGGATAAGCTCTTCAGGGCCATTTTGGCCTTTAATGTGAAGTTGCTACCCGATGCCGAGGAGGAGGCTGCGGCATCGGGGGTCAAGATCTTCCAGAGCAATCTAATCTACGATCTTATGGAGGGGTTCTTGGAGTGGGTTGATAGGGAGAGGGCGGAGGAGGCCTATAGGGAGTTCAAGAGCCTCGTCCTCCCCGGGGCCCTGAGGATCCTCCCTGGCCTCGTATTCAGGAGGAGCAAGCCCGCCATAGTGGGCGTTGAGGTCCTCGGGGGCCGGATTAGGCCGGGGTACCCCCTAATGTCCGAGGATGGGAGACTGATCGGGGAGATCCTACAAATACAGGACAAGGGCAAGACCATAGAGGAAGCCCTGAGGGGGATGCAAGTGGCCATCTCGATAGATAAGCCAACGGTCGGGCGACAGATCTCCGAGGGCGACGTCCTCTACGTGGCCGTCCCAGATCACCACATAAGGGCGCTCTCCTCGAAGTTCAAGGATAGGCTTTCGGGCGAGGACCTGGAGCTATTGGGGAGGATATCGGAGATATCGAGGAGGCGCGATGCTTTGCGGTTTCAAGCCCAGCCCGTATAAGCTTATAAACGGTTTCATTACGCTATTAGCGGAAAGGTTGGTGCGTTCGCTTTGGCGAAGTTCAAGGTGAACATAGCGATCCCGGAGGCGAAGGAGGTAAAAACGGTGGAGCTGGAGGGGAGCAGGGCCGTGCCGCTGGTCGGGCGCGAGATAGGGGATGTAGTGGACGGGGCCCTCGTCGGGCTGCCGGGGAAGAAGGTCAAAATAACCGGCGGGAGCGATAAGGACGGGATCCCGATGAGGGGGGATGTGCACGGCGGAGGCAAGAAGTATATATTGCTGTCCGGCCCCCCCGGCTTCAGGCCGAAGTCCAAGGGCCTGAGGAAGAGGAAGCTCGTGAGGGGAAGGATGATCACGGAGGAGACCTACCAAATAAACATGGTCGTGGTCGGCGATTCCGAGGGGAAGCCCGATGGAGGCGAGGATCATAAGGGAAATTGAGAATCCGCTCCTGAGGAGGAAGGAGATCGAATTCGAGATCGCCCATCCCGGGGCGGGCACTCCCGATAGGAAGTCGCTGAGGGAGAAGCTCTCGAGCCTCCTCGGGGTTGAGCTCAGCAGGCTATTCATCAGGAAGATCCTAACCGGGACGGGTTTGAACAGATCCCTGTGCAAGGTGGAGGTATATCGGGATCCCCAATACGCGGCGATAGTCGTCCCAAGGCATATAATGGATCGGGATTCCGGATCGAAAAAGGGTAAGAAGAGCGGGGATTGATGCAGTTGGCTGAGAAGAAGGCTAGGCTGAGCACGATTTATGAATATGATCCGGAGAAGGGGACCATAAGGCTCAAGAATAAGAAATGCCCCAGATGCAATAGCATAATGGCGCATCACGAGAAGCCCATACCCAGATGGGCCTGCGGCTCCTGCGGCTTCACCGATTACGAGCGGAAGAAGGCCTAACACTCGCCGACGAGTTCCATCATACCTATTAGGGACTTGGCGCGCTCCTTCGATGCCTCATTTACCTCGACGACGACCACCCCCTCGCCCGGCTGACCGTAAATCACCAGGGCCCCCTCCGGGGCCTCGATTATCGCCGGAAGGGCGAGGAGGTCCTCCTCCCCATCTATGATCACGAGCCCACCTCCGCTGGAGATCGCGTCCTTGATCGCCCCCCAGGCGGAGAGCGTTATCATACCGGGTGGGTTCTTGGCCATGAACGTCCTCCCATGCGCCCTATGGGCCACGTCCGCGTACTTCCTCATGATCTTCCCATCGACCACCCTGACGTTTACATCAATCCCACCTTCCACGAGATCCCTAGAGACGGCATCCCCGACCGATATCAGGAATCGCCCCTTCTCCCCTTCGATAGATTTAGCGATTTCCACGTATTCGGATCCCCCGCTGCCGCGCAAAAGGGTCCCGAGCGGCCTCTTGAGGATTCCCCTCACGCGATCGTCGGGCCTGAATCCCCTCAACTACCTCACTTTTATCGCGTATCTCCCGCTCTTCTTTATGTTCATCATCGCCGCTATCTTCGATGCCTCGGGATCCAAAACTATCAACAAGCCCGACCAATCATCGCTCAAGTTCGAGGATTTGCAATTCGGGCAGATCGACCCATTGCTGAGGGCTCGGCAATCCCTGCAAGCCTTAAGGGGCATTTTGGATCTGCTCCTTCGCCTCGCCGCTCGCCTTCTTCACATCCTCCTCGATCCACTCGAGCTTCCCCAGGAAGGGTTGCCTGACCGTTATCCCTATCTTGCCGCCCATGCCTCCCCTGGGGAAACTCACGGCTATGATCCTCGCCCTAACGGGATCGCCCTTTCCCAATTTCCTTTGCGTTTCCTTGCCGATGAGGATCCCGTGCTTCTCGTCGTAATCTATGAAATCGTCCATTATTTGGGATACATGCAACAAGGCATCCTCCGGCCCCAGCCTCACGAATGCCCCGAAATCCGTAACCTCAACGACCTCGCCCTCGATGACCTCTTGGACTTCCGGATAGAAGGTCAGGAGCTTGAACGTGGCCCTGTGGTATGTGGAGCCATCCCCGTGCAAGATCTTCCCGACGGGATCCACGTCCACATCCAGGACGAGTATCACGTAGCCGAGCTCTTCATTGACGATGTTCTCATATTTCGCCCTAACTTGCTCCATAGCCGCCTCGCGTATGGGCTTCCCCAACTCCGAGGGCGGTATCCTCACCACATCCTCGACTTCAACCAGCCTGAACGTCGCGCGCAACCTCCTAGCGATCCATCACAGGTATTCGGGCTCCATCCCTTCAAGGCAGAGCCTCGATTTGCCTCGTAAATAAATGACGGGGACATTTATATTCCTTAACTTTTTTCTTAGGGCCGAATCATTCGTGGCCACGATCGCCTTGAGCTCCCTCGAGGCGGCGATCAGGGCCTCATCGGCGCCACCGCCCTCCGGGGGCTCGAAGGGGACCTCCTCGCACCTCTCGGCCAGCTTAATCGCCAAATCGGCCATCGAGCCCCTCCTCCCGCCTCCTTTGGAGATCCTCAATAGCTCCTCCTTGACCGGGCTTATCAGGAGGAACGCGGGCCTTTTGGAGATGAGCTCCTCGATTCCCTTGAAGGGATCTATCCTGAATTTGAAGGGCATCATCAGGAAGCTCGAATCGAGCAGAACCCTGATCCTCGCATCGCGAGTGCCCGTATCGCGGGGTTCGCTCATTTCACTACTCCGTACCCTATCAGCCTCCAACCGCTCATTATCTTCCTGCTTATTGCGACCTTCATATTGGGCTCCGCGCTGACCGGCCTCCTCAGGGATATCTCCACCAAATCATCCCTGACGGATGTGACCACGCCCGAAGTGACGCTCGTTCCAACGTTAAGGACGAGCGCCTCATTCATCCTTATCCTTTCGGTCGGAACTTCTTCCTTCATGCCCACGACCTTCTCGAAGAGCCTGACCTCGAGCTTGAGGGAGTCCAGCAGGGGGGGCATCCTGCCGGCCCTCCCGACTAGGCTTCCCACCAATCCATCGGATTTCGTAAGTGAGGGATCGAGCTTCGTCCCTATGGCCACCAAGCCCCCGGGGCCAGCCTCATCGACGCTCCCGCGGCTTATGCGGATGCTCTCTATGGTGGTCGTCAATGGCTCGTATTTCGGCTTCCCGCCCTCCTCGACCCTTATTCCGGGTATTATCTCTATCTCATCGCCGACCCTCAATTTCCCCTGGACTATCGAGCCGCCAAGGACCCCGCCGACGAGATCTTCCGCCTCCGTGCCCGGCTTATTCACGTCGAACGATCTAAGCACATACATCTTCGGGTCGAGGGAGAGATCCCTCTTCGGCGTGGGTATGCGCTCCTCTATGGCCTCTATGAGGGCGTCTATGTTGATCTTCTTTTGAGCGGAAACCGGTATGATCGGCGCCCCCTCCGCAACCGTCCCCTTGATGAACCTCTCTATCTCGGCCTTGTTCTCGAGCGCCCTCTCCTTGCTCACTATGTCGATCTTGTTCTGAACTATGATTATTTTTTTTATCCCGGCTATTTCCGCGGCGAGCAGGTGCTCCCTATCTTGGGCCTGCGGGAATTTGACATCGCTGGCCACCAAGAACAGCGCCCCATCCATCAGCGCAGCCCCCGATAGCATTGTAACCATCAGGCTATGATGGCCCGGACAATCGATGAAGCTGACCCCCCTGAGGAACTCGGCATCCCCCCCGCATTTGGGGCACTTCGGCTCGCTCGTGTAAACCGGGGGGTCGCATTTCGAACATTTATAGAAATACGCATCAGCGTACCCTATCCTTATAGTGATCCCTCTCCTCAATTCCTCGGAGTGCCTGGCCGTCCAAACGCCCGTAATCGCTTGGACTAATGTGCTCTTCCCATTGTCCACATGGCCAAGCGTGCCTATATTGCATTCGGGCTGTATCGGCCCCATTTGAAGCCCCTTTCCAACCTCGCGCTCTCCCATTTAAGGAAGCTCGCCACGGATAAATTTGACTATTGAGAAGAAAAAGGAAGGGGCTTCGGATTTGGCCCGGCGTAGGGAGCAAGGCAAGGCGGTCCTCTGCTTGGGCATAGAATCCACGGCGCACACATTTGGCGCCAGCGTTGCCAGCTCCAGGGGCGAGATCCTATCCGATATCAGGGAGGTCTATCGCCCCCCGCTCGGGAGCGGCATCCATCCGAGGGAGGCTGCCCAGCACCATTCGAAGATAGCCCCCAAGGTCGTTTGCGAAGCCCTGAGGGCCGCGGGCGTTCGCCCCCAAGACCTCGATGCCGTAGCCTATTCCAAGGGGCCGGGCCTTGGGCCGGTCCTCAGGGTTGGGGCGACGGTCGCGAGGGCGATAGCCGCCAACTTTTCCAAGCCGCTGGTCCCGATACACCATGCGATAGCCCATATAGAGATCGGCCTGCTCACAACAGGACTCAAGGACCCCCTCGTCGTCCTGGTCTCGGGGGGCCATACGACTGTGGCGTTTTTTTCCAAGGGCAAATGGAGGGTCTTCGGGGAAACGGAGGACATAACCCTCGGAAACCTATTGGATGCGTTCGGCAGGGAGGCCGGGATCCCGCATCCAGCCGGCCCGAATATAGAGGAGCTCGCCTCGAAGGGGAGGAGGCTCATCGAGCTGCCATATATAGTGAAGGGCAACGACGTCTCCTACTCCGGCCTCCTCACCGCGGCCATAAAAAGGATATCCGATTCGAGGCTCCCGGACCTATGCTATTCGCTCCAAGAGGTCGCCTTCTCCATGATGGTGGAGGTATCGGAAAGGGCGATAGCCCAATTGGAGCGCAATGAACTCCTCCTGACCGGCGGGGTCTCGGCCAACCGCAGGTTGAGGGAGATGTTCGCCAAGATGATGGCCGATCGCGGAGGGGAATCTAGGGCCGTGGATCCGAAGTATTCGGGGGACTGCGGGGCCCAGATAGCTTGGACCGGGGCCCTGGCTTTCTCGAGCGGGGTCTCGGAGCCCTTGGGGGATAGCGAGGTGTTGCCGAGATGGAGGTTCGATGAGGTGGAGATCCCTTGGCGAAGGGGATGACCTTGCTCAAGAAGGGCGCCGAGGCCGATTTATATCTTGGCAAATGGTATGGCATGAGGGCCATATATAAAGTGAGGGTTCGGAAGGGGTACAGGGTTCCCCAGCTGGATGAAAGGATAAGGGAGGAGAGGACGGCGAGGGAGGCCTCCCTGCTTCACGAGGTGAAGCTCCTGGGGATCCCGGCCCCATGCGTTTACAACGTGGATCTTCGATCAAAGACGATCGTTTTGGAGTTCGTCGAAGGCAGTAGGCTGAAGGAGGCCTTGGAGCTTGGGCGGCCCAAGGGGCTCCCGCTATTCGAGATCGGGGAATGCGTGGGCAAGATGCACTCCCATGGGATAATACACGGCGACCTCACGACCTCCAATATACTCCTCCCGGAGGGGGGCGGGATGGCCCTGATAGATTTCGGGCTGGGCTTCAGGTCCATGGATGAGGAGGACATGGGGACGGACCTTCTCATACTGAAGAGGGCCTTGGGGAGCCTCCACCACGAGCGAGCGAGGGCGGTCCTCAGGAGGATCTTGGAGGGATATCGATCCGCGGTGGGGTTCGCGGATAAGGTCATAGAGAAGATGCTCGAGGTAGAGCGAAGGGGGAGGTACTTCCCGGAGAGGTGAAGCGGGGGTGCGCCCCAGGGCCTCGGAGGTCTTCTTCCTTACGAGGAACGTGAACAAATTCGAGGAGGCCTCGGCGATACTCGGCGGGTTCGGCATAAATGTGCTCATGATGCCCGAGGAGAGGCTCGAGATCCAATCCGATGACCTTTGCGAGATATCGAAATTCTCGTCCCTGAGGGCCTCTAGGGCGCACGGGGTCCCATTGATCGCCGAGGACGCCGGGCTCTTCGTGGATTCCCTGGGGGGATTCCCGGGGCCTTATTCCTCATATGCCTTCAGGACGATAGGGGTGAGGGGCTTGCTCAAATTGCTCGATGGGGTCTCGGAGAGGGGGGCGGAGTTCAGATCTGCGGTATCTTTCTGCGCCCCAGGCGCGGATCCGCTCTGTTTCTTGGGCAGCGTGCGCGGGGAGATCTCAAAAGAGGCCCGCGGCTCCAATGGCTTCGGATTCGACCCCATATTCGTGCCAGAAGGCGGAGGGGGCAGGACCTTCGCCGAGATGACCACTGAGGAAAAGAATAAATACTCTCACAGGGCCAAGGCGTTGGAAAAATTCGCGAGATGGTTCAAGGAGGAATGGGCTCCCCCATCCAAGTGCCGATAGATCGAGCGGTCGGAGGACGATCGACCAATGGCGAGGCTCTATAGCAGGAAGAAGGGGAAATCCGGGTCCACCAGGCCCGCGAGCAAGAAACCGCCGGCTTGGTGCAAATATGCGCCGGAGGAAGTGGAGGCCCTAGTCGTTAAGCTCTCGAGGGAGGGGTATTCCCAGAGCGCCATAGGAACGATCCTCCGGGATAAATACGGAATACCCCTTGTTAAGCAGATAACGGGCAAGAGGATCGGGGAGATCCTGAAGGCCGAGGGCCTGGCCCCGAAGATCCCGGAGGACCTCGGATCGCTCCTCAAGAAGGCCGAATCCATGAGGAGGCACTTGGAGAGGCATAAATCGGATTATGTCAACAAAAGGGCTTTGGCGCTCATAGAATCGAAGATCCATAGGCTCTCGAAGTACTACATAAGGAAGGGGATCCTGAGCCCCGATTGGAAATATACACCGGCGGTCGCATCAGTGACCTGAGATATGGCGGATCGCGCGGGCCTAATGGCCCGCATAGGGGAAATGGCCGAGGCCATTCGAGAGGAGGCGGGGAAAAACTCCAGCTTTTTGGTGATAACGCACTTCGATGCCGATGGCCTTGGGGCCGGCGCAATAATTTGCAAGGCCCTCATGAGATTGGCGGCCCCCTTTCACTTGAGGATCGCCCAAGGCTTGGATGAGGAGATACTCGGGGAGGCATCTAGGTCCCGCTATGGTGTGGTGATATTCAATGAGATCGGAAGCGGCTACTTGGACTTGATAGGCGAGATCGACTTCCGGGGGAAGAAAGTCATGATAATAGATCATCACCAAGTGGCCGGCGACCTCCCGGAGGGGGTCATGCATCTGAACCCCCACGAGCATGGCTTCGATGGGAGCAGGGAGATAAGCGGCTCCGGGATCGCGTTCCTCCTCTCCAAGTCCATAGACGAAGCGAATCGCGATTTGGCGCCGCTGGCGGTCGTTGGGGCCTTGGGCGATATGCAGGACGGCGGCCCGAGGCGATCCCTGGTGAGCTTGAACGATGAGATCGCCCAATTCGCGGCCTCCATCGGGAGCTTGGAGATAAGGGAGGACCTGATCCTCCACGGGAGAGAGACGAGGCCCATCCACAGGGCCCTAGCCCAAACTACGTCCCCATTCCTCCCCGGCCTTACGGGGGAGGAGGATCGATGCCTCGACCTCCTCGCCTCGGCCGGCATAAAGGTCAAGGAGGACGATAGGTGGAGGGTCCTCGCGGATCTGGATGAGGATGAGAAGCAAAGGCTCCTCTCGAACATAATCAAGCACCTCTCCTCGAAGGGGATAGGCGGCGAGCTGGCCCTGGAATTGGTGGGGAAGGTATATACGCTCTCGAGGGAGAGGCGATGGACCCCACTGAGGGATGGGAGGGAGTACGCATCCCTCTTGAATGCCTGCGGCAGGATGGAGAGGCCGGGGCTCGGCATCTCGATTTGCATGGGCGATAGGGGGGCGGCGTTGGATGAGGCGAATCGAACCCTCGCGGAATATAGGAGGAGCCTGGCCCAATGCATGAGCGAGATATACTCAAACCCAAGCAGGGTTAGGGCATTGCGCGAGATCTTCGTCATCCTCGGGGAGGGATTGATCGACGAAGGCATGACCGGCGCCGTCTCGTCCATGCTATCCTCCTCCGGGGCGTTCGACTCGAAGAAGGTCATCGTGGTCTCCACGATGACTAAGAAGGGGGAGTTCAAGATATCAGCCAGGCTATTGGGAGGGGCCAGGGGGCTCGGGATAAACCTCGGATCCATATTGAAGGAGTTGTCGGCCAAATACTCCGGGCAGGGGGGCGGGCACGATGTGGCCGCTGGGGCCCAGATCAAGGCGGAGTTTGCGGAGGAGTTCCTCAGATCCCTGGATGAGGAACTATGCAAAGCCGCGGGAGCGCATGCGAGCTGAGGATAAAGTTGGAAATGCCGCGCCGCATCGCCGCATCGATAGCGCGGGCCCTATCCCCGGATTGCAAGCGCCTCCCGAGGGGCTTGCGGGTCGAGGCGAGGGCGAAGGGGGGGTCCCTCGAGGCCTCCTTCCGCGCGAGGGATGCGCCATCCCTTTTGAATGCAGCCGAGGACTTGTTCAGGTGCGCGGAGGCGGCCTTCGGGACCTTGGCGGCGCTCACGGGAGCCCGGCAAACCTTTTTTAAACACCGCGCGGTGAGAATGAGGCCATCTGGTGCAAATGGGGATGTCAAAGGCCAGGAAGGTCAGGGACAAATGGCACGCTAAGAAATGGTTCCCGGTTCATGCGCCGCAATACTTCGGGGAACTTGAGATCGCGAGCATCCTTTGCGAGGATCCCCAGAAGTTGATCGGGAGGGTCGTGGAGACGACCCTTTACGACATAACGGGAGATGTGACCCATCAATCGATAAAGCTCTACTTCATGATAGTTGGGGTTGAAGGGGGGAGGGCGAAGACCATACTAAAGCAACACGAATATTCGACCGATTACCTGAGGAGCCTCGTGAGGAGGGGGAGCTCCAGGATCGATGGGATATTCACCGTCAGCTCCAAGGATGGTTATGTGGTCAGATATTCGGTGGTGGCTTTCGCCAAGGGGAGGGCAAACTCATCCCAAGCCAGGGCCATAAGGGCCATAATGAAGGAGGTTTTGGAGGAGAGGGCCCGGAACTTGGATTATAGCCAATTATGCCATGAGGTCGTCCTCGGGAAGGTAGCATCCGACATCTACAATAAAGCGAAGAAGATAATCCCGCTCAGGCATATGGGAGTGAGGAAATCGAAGCTATTGGCAATGCCCACGCGCCCCTTCGTCCCTGAGGAGGGCGCTAAAGCGGAGGCGAAGGCCGCATAGGGCCTCTCCCGTGGCTATCTCCCCCTCGCCCTCCTGAGGATCTCGTCTATTTCCCTTTCGACGGCCCTGATCCTCTCCTCCAGATCCCGAGCGGCCTCCCCCCTTTCCGCGATCCTCGAGAGCTCGATCCCCAATCGCCCCAACTCAAACCTCAACTCATTGTATTTGGCGATCTCGAGCGAATCCTTCTCGCTCTTCGCCAATAGCCCGAGCAGATATCCGCATATCGAGCCCAGGACGATCCCCAAGGCCAAGGAGAGCGGCTCCAATGCCATTTCGAACACCTTCCGGACCCTTGGTCGATTGCCGATGGTCCGGCCCGCTTTTAAAGGCTTGTCCGCTCCATGCGGCGCCCCCGGAGGGGATAGCATTTAAGGGCCATCGAGGGATTTCAGGGCTTGATAGCCAACTCGATGGATGATGCCAAATGGCGCGCGCGATAAGGGAGGCCGTGATCCTGGCAGCCGGCTTGGGGACGAGGCTGCTCCCCTTGACCGAGAATAGGCCGAAGGCGATGATACCGGTGGGCGGTAGGCCCTTGATAGATCACCTACTCTCCGCCCTTAGGGATTCCGGCATAGAAAGGGCCATCGTGGTTATAGGGCATGGGGGGGAGAGGGTCGCCTCCTTCGTCGGGGATGGGAGCAAATGGCGCATGGAGGTGGAATATGCGATCCAGAGGACCTATTCCGGCACGGCCGACGCCCTGAGGGCGGCCGAGGGGCTCTTGCGCGAGGATTCCTTCCTGCTGGCGTATGGCGATCTACTGGTGGGCGCCGAGTCCATAAGATCCGTCCTCGGGGCTTGGGATAGCTCTGGCGGATTCGCCGTCGTGGGCGCCGTCGAGGTTCGCGATCCCAGGGATTTCGGCCTATTGATCGTCGACGGGGACTCCCTCGTGGATTTGATCGAAAAGCCCGAGGGCCCGGCGGCAGGGCGGGCCTTGGCGAACGCCGGGATCTTCGCCCTACCGTCGGAGATCATGAGGTTCGTTTCAAGGACCGGGCCCTCCGAGCGCGGGGAGCTGGAGTTAACCGATTCCATCAGGATGGCGATAGAGGAGGGCCATACCGTAAGGATCTCGCGATTGAACGAATCGGATTGGATGGATTTGGGAAGGCCCTGGGACGTATTGGAGGCCAATAAAAGGGTCCTCGCAAAGGCGCGCGGTAAGGTCGAGGGCGAGGTCGAGGGGGGCGCGGAGATCCTCGGCGATGTGATCGTATCCGAGGGGGCCGTCGTGAAGCGCGGATCCCGCGTGGAGGGCCCAGCCTTCTTGGGAAGGGGGGCCATTATCGGCCCCAGCTCGCGGATAAGGCCTTATACGTCGATAGGGGAGGGCGCGGTTGTGGGGAACTTCTGCGAGGTCAAGAACAGCATCGTTCAAAGGGGCACGAAGATCCCCCACCTTTCATACCTGGGGGACAGCATAGTCGGGGAGGATTGCAACTTCGGGGCCGGGACCATAGTCGCGAACCTAAGGCTCGATTCCGGGACGATAAAGATGAGGATAAAGGACAAGGTGGTGGACACCGGGCTGAGGAAATTCGGGGCCGTGATAGGCGATGGCGTAAGGACCGGGATCAACGTGAGCATAATGCCCGGGGTCAAGATAGGCGGGGGAGCGCTCATAGGGCCGGGTTGCGTCATTTATAACGATATAGAGCCGGGGATGAGGGTATTCTGCAAACAGGAGCTAACAATCAAGCCCCCTTGAGGCGGCGCTTACCTCCTCTTCTCGGCGCTCACGATGGATATGACGTCCCCGTTCCTGAGCTGATATTCTCCGCTCAACCTCCTACCGGTCCTGGCATCGATGGCGTATAGGAATCCCCTGCCGAGCTCTGTGTGGATCATATACGCCAGATCCCTCGCGGTGGTCCCGCCCCTCACCAGGTAGGCGTCCGGCAGAACCCGGCCGCGGTGATCGGAGAGCTTCTCCACATCCTCCACGGGATAAACCACTATCGCGCTCAGTAGATCGAAGAAGGCGGAATTTATCGCCTCCTGAACTCCCGTGCCCCCCCACCTTTTCAACACGCCCTCCATTATCATCGTCAACGCACGCCTTTGCTCATCGCTCAGCCGAGCCCCGTCCAGGATCTCGAAGGACCTCCTCCAGGGCTTGTAGTTCGTTATCCCGCGCTGCGCGGATCTCCTCAAGGCCAATTCCGCTTCCGCGCAACAGGGGATGACCTTCAATCCCCTTCGCTTGATCGCTTCGAGCCCCCTCTCCGCCCCGGGGAGATCCATCTTATTCGCCGCTATCAGGATTGGCTTAGAGATCTCCCTCAAGCGGCTCAGGAACCCCATTATTTCATCGTCAGCCCATTCCGCCAGCTTCTTTTGGCCAAGCCCGGATTCCGATATGGCCCTCTCTATATCGGCCCTCCTTATGGATAAGCCGCTGAGCTTGGATTCAAGGGCGGATCTCGCATCCCCGCCCTTGCAAATCTCCCTCCAATCCCTCTTGACTATCTGGAACAGCCACATATCTATCTCCCTCGTCAGGAAATCCACGTCCTCGAGGGGATCGTGAGATCCCGGGGGACATGGCCTGCCCTCCAAATCGGTTGAGCCAGAGGCATCGACGACGTGTATCATCGCATCAGCCTTCCTTATCTCGTCGAGGAAGCGATTCCCGAGCCCCCTTCCCTTCCAAGCATCGGGGACCAGCCCGGCGCAATCCACCAATTCCACGGGTATCAAGCGAGTGCCCTCATCGCAAATGGAGTTCGCGGGATCGTCTTTCACCCCGAACTCCTTACAGGGGCATTCCGCGGTTATGTATGCGATGCCCCTATTCGGTTTTATGGTCGTGAAGGGGTAATTTGCGATTGGGACTTGGATCAAGGTGGCTGCGCTGAAGAAGGTCGATTTGCCCGCATTGGGCTTTCCGACGATCCCGACCATCAATTTCGGCGATTTTCCAATTTTAAGGATATATAAAAAAGAAATGGGAATGGAAGGGCCCCTAGGAGCGACCCCCCTCAGGGCGGAGGCTGCGCTATGAAGCCCTTCTCCATCAGAAGCTTAGTTTCATCCCGTGCCTTCTTGATTATCTCCGTCGCCCTTTCGTATAGCTCCTTATAGCTCAATTTCACCCTCGCTATGCCCTGCTCTATGGCCTTCACCCCGACCGCGGCCGCCTCCCTCGGGAATACCTCCCAATCGTCCATGTTGGGGATTATGAAGTCCTCCCTGAGCCCCCTCTCCTCGGCGACCTTAGCCAACTCGTTCGCAGCCGCTATGCACATCTCATCCGTTATGGTCTTGGCCCTTACGTCGAGGGTCCCCCTGAAGATCCCGGGGAAGCCCAGCGAGTTATTGACCTGATTGGGGAAGTCGGATCTGCCCGTCGCCACGATCTTCGCCCCGGCCTCCTTCGCCTCCCAAGGCCATATCTCCGGGATTGGGTTTGCGCACGCGAAGACTATTGCGTCGTCGTTCATCGATTTGACCATCTCCTTCGTTATGACGCCCGGCCCGGGCTTCGAGCACGCTATGCATACGTCGACGCCCTTCATCGCCTCCGCCAGGCCGCCCGTCCTCCCCTCCTTATTGGTCTTCAGGGCTATCTCCCATTTCTGGGGATATTTATCCTTCAGATCCGTCCTGCCCTTATGGAGGATTCCCTTGCTATCCACCATTATCATATTCTCTGGCTTCACGCCCGCCGCGAATAGGATCCTCGCCGCCGCTATATTCGCGGCTCCAGCGCCTACCATAGTCACGGTTACTTGGCCCATCTTCTTCCCAACGAGCTTGAGCGCGTTTATCAAACCCGCCAGGATGACGGTCCCAGTACCCTGTTGATCATCGTGCCAAACCGGGATCTCCATCTCCTTCCTCAGCCTATCCAGTATGTAGAAGCACTTGGGCTGCTCTATGTCCTCAAGGTTTATTCCCCCGAAGCTCGGCTGAAGCCATTTCACGGCCGTTATTATCTCATCGGCGTTCTTTGTATCCAAGCAGATGGGGAAGGCATCAACGCCTCCCAAGTACTTGAACAGCAGGGCCTTCCCCTCCATGACCGGATAGCCGGCCTCGGGGCCTATATCGCCGAGCCCCAGTATTCTGGTCCCATCGGTTACCACGGCCACCGTGTTCCATTTATTGGTGTACTCATATACCAGCTCCTTGTCCTTGTTTATGGCCTTGCAGGGCTCGGCCACGCCTGGGGTGTACCAGATCGCGAAATCGTCGAAGGTCCTGATTGGGGCCTTTGGTATTACCTCTATCTTCCCTCGATAGAAGGGATGATATTTCATGGCCAGTTGGGCCGGCAGTTTCGCCTTCTTCAAAAGCTCTTCGACGGATGTCAACCCCCTCACCCGATCGTTTAATTCCTGCGCCTTTATTGGTATTGGGAATGATATAATAACCTTTCCCCCGCATCCGATCCGAGGCCGCGGGATTTCGATTTTAACGCTACCAAGTTCAACCTTTGTTATCAAAAGCGTTAATAAGGATCATGAGGGACGCGCTGAATGGATCGCTCCGATGCGCGCTTCAATCGAAGAGGCCGGGGATATGGGGGGCGCCGGCCCCAAGGCGAGATTCGCGTATGCCCTATTGCCCATGAGCTGGTTCGCTTGGCTTTGGAACTTCTCCTATAGGATGATGATCCCAGCCCTCCTCCCATCCATACAGGACTCGCTCTCATTGCCAAATTGGATGGCCGGGGCTTTGGTCGGCGCACTGAATCTCGGATACGCCCTTTCGGCCTACCCATCCGGCCTATGCTCGACCAAATTCGGGCCGAGGAACATCATAGCCTTCGGGGCTGCCATTTCTGCCGGGTTCGCGTTGCTCCTATCGATCGCGAAATCCTATGCGGCCATGGTGGCTTTCGCCTTCGCCGCGGGCCTGGGCTTGGGGGGTCTATCTCCCCCAAGCCATGAGCCTCCTATCGGAGCATTATGGCGAGCATAGGAGGGGATCCATAATTGGGATCCACGAAACCGCGGCGCCATTGGGCCAAATGGCGGGCCCCATATGGGCAGGCGCAATGCTCCCATCGCTCGGATGGGCGGGATGCCTGAGGGCTTGGGCGCTCCCGGGGATCCTCATAGCCATCGCCTTCCTGACCCTAGCCCCGAAGCAAGGGGAGGGTCCGAAGGGGGTCAGGGTAGCCCCTCGGGGGATGGGATGGCCGTTGGGCCTCTATTTCGCGACCGCGCTATTGATCAGCTTCGTATGGTCGGCGAACTTGGGCCTCATATCCATGATGCCGCTCTATTTGGTTAGATCCTCCTTCGCGGATGTCGCGTTCGCCGCCTTCCTGGTTGGGATCACGAGGTTCACCGGGGCGATCGGCCAGCTCGCGGGCGGGTTCCTTTCCGATGCCATCGGAAGGCTAAGGGTGCTCACGGCCGCTTCCACGATCGGGGTGGCCTTCGCCCCATACGGCCCCGCCATGATGGCCTCCATGCTCGCGCAAGCCATGGCGGCCTCGGCATTTTTCCCCGTGGCCTATGCTGCCATTTCCGACAATACCTCGGCGATGAATAGGGCTAAGGTCATAGGGGTCGTGAACACCTCATCGGGCATCTTAGGGGGAACGCTCTCTCCGATGATAATAGGCTACCTGGCGGATTGCTTCGGCTTCCAGGCCGCGTTCCTGTACCCGGTGATCGCGGGATTGCTCGCATGCCCCTTGGTCCTCTACCTAAGGACCCGCCTCCTTTGAACCCATTCGCGAGCCCCTCGGGCATCCAAAAACCTTTTCTTCCAACCCCGCAATTTAAAAAAAGGCTGAAGGCGCGTCCATCGAGAAGGGTCGATCCAATTGAAGAAGACGGAGAAGATATGGATGGATGGGAAATTCGTGGATTGGGACGAGGCCAAGGTCCACGTCCTGACCCATGCCCTACATTATGGAACGGCCGTCTTCGAGGGGATGAGGTGCTATGAAACCGATGAGGGGCCAGCGATCTTCAGGCTTTGGGATCACCTAGAGCGCCTTTATAACAGCGCGAAAATACACATGATGAAAATACCATATGGAAAGGAAGAGCTCGCGGAAGCAATAAAGGAAACCATAAAGATCAACAAAGTTAGGGAATGCTACATCAGGCCCATCGCTTATTATGGATACGGGGAGATGGGCCTCAATCCGAGGGGGAACCCGATCAACGTCGCCATAGCAGTTTGGCCCTGGGGGGCGTATCTGGGGGAGGAGGGCCTGAGGAGGGGGATTAGGTGCAAGATATCCTCTTGGATAAGGATCGATACGCGCACGCTCCCCCCGCTCGCCAAGGCCACCGCGAACTACTTGAACTCCGTCTTGGCGAAATTGGAGGCGATAGAATGCGGATATGATGAGGCCATCCTGCTCAATTCGAATGGCTATATCGCGGAGGGATCTGGGGAGAACATATTCATCGTGAAGGACGGGATCCTGCTGACCCCGCCAACGAGCTCCGGGGCCCTATATGGGTACACGAGGGATTCCATAATAGAGCTGGCGAGGGACCTCTCCATACCGGTCGTGGAGAGGGAGATCTTGAGGGAGGAGCTCTTCATGGCGGATGAGGCCTTCCTGACCGGGACGGCCGCCGAGGTGACGCCCATAAGGGAGGTGGATGGCCGCGAGATAGGGTCCGGCTCAATGGGGCCGATCACCGAGCGATTGCAGGGCAAATTCTTCCAAGTGGTTCGTGGCAAGGATCCGAGGTACAAGAAGTGGCTCGAATTGGTTCGGTAGGGGGTTGGGAGCGGATCGGCGCGGCGTCATTCGAAGGCGAACGTCGCCGTCACCGCCGCCGTGACTTGGAGCTCCCCAGGGATTATTGGGGTCACCGACTCGAGGCCGGTGGCATATCTAGGCGAGGGGACCTGCACCGACGTTTGCTCAATGGATATGGGCCCCTTCAATCGAACCCCGAGCGCCTTGGCCATGATCCCCGCCTTGGCCTTCGCCTCCTCGACGGCGGCCTCCAGCGCCCTCTCGCTGAGCTTCCCCCTGAGCTCTGGGGATAGGGCGAACTCTATCGATATCACTTGATTCGCCCCGGAGCCCACCGCGAGATCCGCGATCGATCCGGATCTCAAGATCTCGGAAACCCTTATCCTGATCTCGTTGCGGCATGTGTACCCCACTATCGAGGGGGGCTTCGATTGATAATCGTAGTTCGGGGCTAGGGAATATCGAACCGTTTCGATATCCGATTCCGAAAGGCCCGCGCCCTTCAGCGCCGATATCACTCGGGACATCTTATCGGCGTTATCCCTTTGGGCGCCCTCGGCCGTTTTTGATACGGTCTCGACGGCCAGGTGGATATAAGCGATATCGGGCTTGGATGATGCCCTCCCCTCGGCGGAGACCCTTATCGAGCGCCTGGCCAAGCTAGTCGATTCGATCGTCGAGGCCAGCGGCCCTACCGAGGGCTTGGCCAGCGACGCGCCGATCACCGCACCCACAAGGATCGAGAGCAAGAGGAACCCTGTAAACCGGGCCTTGGTCATTTCCAAAGGATTCAACTCCCCTTTCACACGATTGAATATAAGTTAACGGGATCGGATATAAAGGTTTGCGCAGCGCTGATCGGGCCCCTCGAATTCGGGCGACCCAATCGCCCGGGAAACCTTTATACCTGGGGCGCGCCGTCGGCAAAGGGGTCGCGGGGCTCTCCGGATGGCGAATGCGAGATCTGGGCGCCTTCAATTGCTCTTCCTGAGCTTCTCGGCGCAATTGACTATGGATATGATCGCGATGGCGGCCCCGCTGCTCGCCCTTTCGCTCTCGGCATCGCCATTCGAGATCGGCCTATTGGCGACCTCGAGGGGTATCGCGTATGCCATATTCCCGTTCCTCATGGGCCGCCTCTCGGACAGAGTCGATAGGAAGCCCATGCTCGCTTCCTCCATGTCCATCTACGCGACCGTTGCGATCCTGTTCAATCTATCCAAGAACCCCATCGAGTTGATAGCCCTGAGGTTCTTCGAGGGCTTGGCCATGTCCATCTTCTGGCCGACCATCGAGCCATTGTTCGTAAAGGGAGGGCGTTCCAAGGTCTCGGAATCCCTGAGGTGGTTCAATCTATCATGGGGGCTGGGGCAGATCGCTGGGCCATTCATCGGGGGGATCCTGATAACGGCCTTCGGGATTAGATCCCCCTTCCAATCGGCCTCCCTTTTGGCAATCGCTAACCTAGCGCTCATAATCGGCGCCCTCCCGGCCGGGGCCCCCTCGGGGGATCTGGGCCGCGCTAGACCGGATGAGGGCGCGCTTCCCCCCTCATCGCTGATTTTCATCAACGTAACCCTCGGCGCGATCCTATCGATATTCTTCGCCTTCTTCCCGGCCTTGGGCATCCGGGCCGGATTCAGCGCCCTCGAGGTTGGCTCATTGCTATTGTTGTTCGGCATCGCCCGGCTGGCGGCCTTCCACAGGGCCCCATCGATGAAGATGGGCTTGGGCCCCAGGCTTGGGCTTGCCTCCCTGGGCTTGATCCTCATCTCCACGGGCGATAGGGCCGCGATGTGCCTTGGCGCGATAACGACCTCCGCGGCGGTCAGCTTGATATATGCCTATTCAATAGAGCGCATGCTGAGCGCCATGGAGGATCGCCTGGGGAGCATGGCGGGGGCCTTCGAGGGATCGCTGGGCGTGGGCTTCATGATCGGGCCCCTATTGGCCGGGCTCTTCGCGGGCGGATCCCTCTCGAACGCCTTCCTCGCTGCCTCCATCCTGAGCGCGGCCGCCATCCCGGCCCTGCGATTCGGCAAGGGTCCCGAGGGGCGGGCGGCTAGGCCATGCTCCCCCAACGCCTGACCTCCAACTCGACCCTGTTCCCTATCCAGGCGCTATCGAAGCCCTCCACCTCCCCCATCTTAATCCTAACGAACCCAACCACGTAGAGCTCCAGCTCCCGAATCGTCAGGCGGACATCGGAGTTATAGAAGAACTTTATCGTCATCCAGTTCCCGGGACGGACATAGCCCAGGTAGTTGTAATTCTCGAAGAAGAACGTGGCGCTGGCCGTAGATTCCCTCACGATCGCCTCGCTCGGCGAGATCGGCTCGCGGACCACTATGGCATCGTGGCGTGGGGGGATTGCAAGGGCCTTCAGGCCCAGATATCTCTCCCCGAGGCCGTCCCCGATGTACTGCGTCACCGTCGCGAACCTCCTCTCCTTTGGACCAAGGTCCGGGCTGTATATGCCGATCCAGGATATTTCCAATCTATCGATTCCATCTATGCCCATATAGCCTCCATCGGCCCTATCTAGGTAGATGCTTATCGCCAACGTATCCCTCGGGAACAGCGTTACGTTGCTCCCGATCACCGCCCAATACTTCCGCTCCAGCAGCACCGTTTTATTCAGCTTATCGTAAAGCCGATCCCTCGATCCAAGGAGGGCCCCGTAGCCCTGGACCAAATCGGCGTGGGCGCTATTGAGGGCGGCGTATTCGGCTTTGAGGGATTCCAATTCCCGGGAGAGCCTTCGGTTCTCGGAGATCGAGAAGGCCACCGAGGCCGAGAGAGCCAAGAGGATCGCCAAGAGGGCCCCAAGGGCCTTCCTCTCCCTCCCGGAGGCGCTCACTTCGATTGATATCCTCATCCCCCATGCACCTGGTTCGCGTTGGATCCTTGGATCCTCGCGTCGCGCGGCAAATTTGAAGAAGGATGGGGGGTTATTAAACCGGATTCGCCGATGCCCAATCAAAGTTTATGGTGGACCGGGCGGGATTCGAACCCGCGGCTTTCCGGCCTCTTGGCCATGGGCCTGCAAACCGGACGTTCCTCGGCCCCGGGGGCATACCGGACTGAACTACCGGCCCGATCCCGATCCTATGGAAAGGGATTTTTGAGGGCCGCCGCCGGGATTTGAACCCGGCCTCCAGGCTCCATTGGCCGGAGGTAAACCCCTCAGGCCTGTACGCTAACCAAGCTACGTTACGGCGGCCGCGCGCATTCCATCCCAGCGCTGGGCGATTTAAAACGTTTTCTGGGGGAGCGGGGGTTGAGCACCCTCCAGGAATATTTAAAGGGAAACAATGGCCAAACGCTCCGCAAAATTATTTAAGGATATCCACATATCCATAAATGCGCAATAGGGAAAGCACAATTAGAGGGTATCGAGATTGCCGGTATTAAGGGCCGATGTATATTTGATGGCCAAGATCAAGGATTTCGAGCTGGATTCGAGCAGCAAGAAGCTCTTCGGAATCTTGAAGGAGATCCCGGATATAGGCGATTTGAAGATGAGCAAGGCGGTCAAGGAGGTCGAGGAAGGGGGCAGGATAAGGGTGAAGGAGTGGTACAATATGAGCGGACGCATAAATGTGCCGGAAGGGGCTAGGGCCTTTTGGGTATTCGCCAAGAGATCAGACGAGGATGAGCCTTGGAACGTAATGATGCGCCTGGATCGAAACGTGACGGCGGAGAGCCATGAGGAGGCCATGGAGAAGGCCAAGAAGTGGGCCGAGGAGGTGATCGTCGGGGCCTTGAGGAGGAACTTCGAGCTTGAAACGGTAAGGGTCGCGGCCTCGGAGGAACTGACGGCCGTGAAGGCTAAGGTGGTGAGCTGAGGTGAAGTACGAGGTCATAGATACCGATGTATTGGTCGTGGGGGCCGGAGGCGCCGGTTGCAGGGCCGCAATAGAGGCATCGAACCACAACGTACGCGTAACCGTCATAACCAAGGATATACTCGGCAAGGCCCATACGGTCATGGCCGAGGGTGGCATAAACGCGGCCCTTGGGAACTCGGACCCTCGGGACAGCTGGGAGATCCATGGTTACGATACGGTCTCCGGAGGCGCTTGGCTGAACGATCAAGAGCTCGTGGAGGTCTTGGTGAAATACGCGCCGGAGAGGGTCCTGGAGCTCGAGGAGTTCGGCGCGCTTTTCTCGAGGACCCCGGATGGGAAGATCGCCCAGAGGCCGTTCGGGAAGCAGAGCTTCCCAAGGGCATGCTACGCGGCCGATAGATCCGGACATGAGATAATGGTAACGCTCGTGGACGAGATGAGGCGGAGGGACATAGAGGTCCACGATGAGATCTACGCTACATCGCTCCTCACCGATGGATCGAGGATCGCCGGGGTCACCGCGCTCGACATAAGGAGGGGGGATTTCAAGGTCTATAGGGCGAAGGCGACGATAATGGCGGCCGGCGGGGCCGGGAGGATCTACGAGATAACGACCAATGCCCAGGCCGATGTTGGCAGCGGATACGCCATGGCCTACAAGGCCGGGGTCGAGCTCGTGGATATGGAACAGTACCAATTCCACCCAACCGGCGTGGCCTTCCCGGAATCCGCTAGGGGGATGTTGGTGACCGAGGGCGTGAGGGGCGAGGGCGGAATATTGCTGAACAAATACGGGGAGAGGTTCATGAAGCGCTATCACCCGGATATGATGGAGCTGGCCGGGAGGGATCAGGTCTCTAGGGCCATAGCCACCGAGATCCTCGAGGGGAGGGGCACCGAGCACGGGGCCGTTTATCTGGACGTTTCCTTCCTGCCATCCTCCCTCATCGAGGAGGTATTGCCAACCATGTTCCACGACTTCTTGGATCTTGGCGTCGACATAAGGAACGAGCCCATGGAGGTAACGCCCACCGCCCATCATTACATGGGCGGAATCAAGATAAATACCAAATGCGAAACCAATATGAGGGGGCTATACGCCGCTGGCGAGGTTGCTGGGGGAGTCCACGGCGGCAATAGGTTGGGCGGGAACGCGCTCGCGGATAACTTGGTCTTTGGGGCGATCGCCGGCGAATCCGCGGCGATCTATGCGCTGAACAACGAGATGCCAAAGCTCGATAGGAGGCAAATCGAGGCGGAATACGAACGGGTCTTCGCGCCCTTGGATAGGAAGGATGGAGTGCGCCAATCCCAGCTCAAGAAGAGGCTCGCGAAGCTCATGTGGGACAAGGTCGGGATATTCCGAAATGGGCGGGACATGAAGAGCGCCCTGGATGAAATCATCCTAATGCGCACCAGGGATGAGCCCAGGATATATACGGACAACAAATCCACCAGGTATAATATGGAGCTCGTGGGAGCCCTGGAAATATCCGATATGTTGCTGGTGTCGGAGATCCTGACGCGATCGGCCTTGATGCGCGAGGAATCCAGGGGGGCCCACTATAGGACGGATTTCCCGAAGCCGAACAACGAAAAATGGTTTGTGAACATTTACGTGAAGAGGGAGGGGAACGAGATGAAGCTCTATACGAAGCCAGTGGTGATAACGAGGTGGAAGCCGCCATGGATGGAGAAGAAATCCCCCTAGAGGAGGTGCATCGATATGGCGAATGAGAAGGTCGTGATCAACGTTTCCAGATACGATCCAGAGAGGGACGACGCCCCCCGCCTAGAGAGGCATGAGATCCCGTTCAAGAAGGGAATGACTATACTCGATGCGCTCCGCTATATAAGCGACAATATAGACCCGAGCTTGTCCTATAGGTGGAATTGCCGAACCGGACAATGCGGGTCCTGCGCCGTGACGATAAATGATAAGCCCGGATTGGCATGCAGGACCAGGATAGAGCCCGGGCAGACCTATACAATAAGGCCATTGGAGCGCATGCCAGTGATAAAGGACCTCGTCGTTGATCTGAGCAAGGGGATTAAGCGGCTCGAGAAGATAAGGCCCTACTTGGAGCGGAGGGCGCCGCCCAAGAGGCCCGAGATACTCCTGCGCGAGGAGGTCGCCGATGCTGCCGAGCTGAGGTCCTGCATCGAGTGCTTCTCCTGCCTTAACGCCTGCCCGGCCGCCGGGGAGGCATGGCAGGAGTTCGCGGGCCCCGTGGTAATGGGGAGGATAGCCAGGTTCGCATTGGATCCCAGGGACGCCGACGACAGGGTCCGCCTGGCCTTCTCGAACGGCCTCTACGATTGCACGAGCTGCGGCGTTTGCAAGGAGGTTTGCATGCCCCATCACTTGGACATCCGTAGAAAGGCGATAGAGAGGCTCAGGGCGCACGCGGTCGAGGAGGGGCTCGGCCCGCTGGAGGGCCATAAGGCCTTCATAGAGAACGCCTCCAAGACCGGATATGCCATAGAGGTGACCTCGACCCCATTGGTCGAGATGGTGCCGGACGTCATAGAGCCTGAGAAGGCCATAGATGAGGTGGCCTTCTTCCCGGGTTGCCTGATAAACCTGAGGCTCCAGAACACGGGCCTAAATGTGATAGAGGTGCTAAAGAGGAACGGGGTCAGGGTTCGCATACCGAAAGAGTTCGTTTGTTGTGGCAGCGTCATGTTCAGATCCGGGGCCAGGAAGACGGCCTATGATCTCGTCAAGAAAAACATTGAATATTTCAGGAGGCTGGGCGTCAAGAAGTTGGTCGGCCTCTGTCCTGGCTGCATGTCCACCATAAAGCAGGATTGGCCCATAGTGCTTCACCAGCTCGGCGAGAAGCCGTATGAGTTCGAGGCTTATGATATAAACGAATATTTGGTCAACGTATTGGGCGTCGATAGGATGAACGTGAAGGATCTTCGCCCGCTGAACATGAAGGTAACCTTCCACGCCCCTTGCCATCTCAATAGGCATCAAGAGATAAGCAAGGAGCCAATAACCCTGCTCAAATTGGTTCCGGGCTTGGAATACATAAAGACGGATGGGGAAGACCTTTGCTGCGGAGCGGGGGGCGGAGTAAGGGCCGGGAGGAGGGAGCTATCCTATAGGATAGCCGATCAAAAGGTCAAGCGCATGGCCAAGACTGGGGCCGATGCCTTCGTGACCTCCTGCTCCTTCTGCACCATACAGCTCATGGACGCCGTCAAGAGGCTCAATCTCCCACAAAAGGTTTACAACGTGGCCGATATCTTGGCGATGTCGTATAAGAAAACCTAAATTCGATAAAAACCCACCCCTTTCTTTTTAACAATTTTTAAGGGCTTCGGAAGATTAAAAAGCGGTTATGACGTAGGCTCGATCCCCGGGGATCGAGAGGTGGTTTGATGGGAGATGCCGGGGGGAAGGTGGTTTTCGAGCTCCTCTTCATAGGGAACGAATTATTGACCGGGAAGGTATTGAACACGAACAGCCAATGGCTGGCCCGCTCCATAACCTCCATGGGCGGGGTCTGCAGGAGGATGACGGTGATAGGTGACGACGTCGAGGAGATCTCGAGGGCCATAAGGGAGATCCTGGAGCGCTCGCCGAGGTTCCTGATAACCTCCGGCGGGCTGGGGCCCACGTACGACGACGTGACGCTAGAAGGCGTGGCGAGGGCCTTGGGCAGGCCCATGAGGGTCGATGAGGAGGCGCTCTCGTGGGTTAACCGGAGATATGAGGACCTCCTCAGGAGGGGATCGATAAAGAAGCCCTCCGGGGCCAGCAGCAGGGCGAAAATGGCGACGCTCCCGATGGGCTCTAAGCCGCTCCAGAATCCCGTGGGAACTGCGCCGGGGGTTTTGATCGAGGCCGGGGAAACAAGGATAATCTGCCTGCCAGGGGTTCCGGAGGAGATGGAGGCTATCTTCGAGGGGAGCGTGAAGGGGGAGATATCGAAGGAGCTCGAGGGGCTGACCTTTGTGGAATCTGGCTTCATCGTCGAGGGCCTCGGGGAGAGCTTCATGGCGCCCATAATAGAGGAGGCTATGGGGATCTACGCCCCATACGTATACATAAAATCCCATCCGAAACGCACAGTGCCCGAGCCCGTTGTGGAGTTCACAATAACGTCCAGCGGATCCGATGGGGAAATCCTCAAGCGAAAGAACGAGGAGGCCTGCCGCTATTTGAAGAGGAGGTTGGAGGAGCTAGGCGGGAGGATCCTGCCCCTGGAGGGATAGGGGCAAGTCCCGTTGCAACGAGCCGCATCTTATGCCGTGGGATTCATTGGAGCGGCAAATCCACCGGTTGGCCCTTCTCAGCCGATAAATCCGCCGCTATCGTTACCTCCATGGCCCTTCGGGCCTCGATCGGTTTGACGAGGGGCTCGACGCCCTCCGCAACGCATCTTATGAAATGATCGGTTTCGATCTTCAGGGGGCCCTCGAAGAACTCGCCCAGGCCCAGGATCTCCCCCGGCGTTGGGGATAGCGGGAAGTAAATGCCCTTTTCCGTCCTGAGGATCAGATCCCTCCTCGTATTATCCATGGTGAGGACGCCCTTGGTTCCTATGAACTCGTGATACATTATCGATTGATGAGGCCACCCCGGGGGTTGCGTCCAGTTCGCCCCTATGGTGCAGAGCGCCCCGTTCTTCAGGCTCATCATCAACCAGCTGGAATCCGGCGCGCCATATCTCTCCCTCATCATGCCCCATGCGTGTTGCGCGTAGACCCTCTCTGGGATGCCGTTGGTACACCATAGCATATAATCGATATAATGGGTCGCCTCCATGGTTATGGGCGTGAGCTTGACCCTCCCGGCTATCTTCTTTCCCAGCTCCACAGTTATATTGGTATACGCGAATGCCGTTGTGATATCGCCAAGGGTGCCATCGCTTATGCATTTCTTCGCGAAGGCGTATTTCGGGATGAACCTTTTGGTATAGCCGATCGTTAGGTATAGGTTGTTCCTTTTCGCCGTTTCTATCAACTCATCGGCCTCCTCCAGCCTCAATCCCATGGGCTTCTCCAAGAGGACGTGCTTGCCAGCCTTCAGGGCTTCCAATGCGATGGGATAGTGGGTTTCCTCGGGAGTCGTTGAAACCACGACGGCGTCTATGTCCTCGCGCCTCAATATATCCCTGTAATCGGTGGTCCAAAACGCGGCTCGATATTTTTGAGCTAGGGTCTTGGCCCTATCGGGTACTATGTCCGCCAGCGCTAGGGTTTCAACGGCCGGGTTCAGGGAGGCCGCGAAGGCCCTCATTCCGCCGATCCATCCAACCCCTATTATCCCGAGGCCGATCCTTCTCATGTGCCATCCGAGATGGATAAGGGGATTTTCAATTAAAAACTAACGGAGCGCGGCCCCCCTCATCCGCAGAACCGGGCCATCGTGAGGGCGTACGCCTTGGCGGCATTCAATACAGCCCTTATCTCAACGTACTCATCCGCGCTATGGCTTTGGGTCGCTATGCCCGGGCCGCATATGGCGGCCGGGATCCCCCTCCTTATTAGGAGGCGAGAATCATTGGCCCCTATCATCCCCCCGAACCCCGCCTCCGCCCCCTGGACGGCTTCGAGGTTCTCCTTGAGCAACTTCACGATCGGCTCCTCTTGCGAAATTTCAACAGGATCCTCCGCCAATATGACCCTAACGGAGGCCCTCAGGCTTTCATCCTCTCGCTTAAGCCCTTCGATCGTCTCCAGGATCTGCTCGATCGCGCCCGCGGAATCCTCACCTGGCACCGTGTCCCTATCCAGCCTCATCAAGCATCTATCGGGGACGACCGATGGGCTCGTGCCCCCCTCTATCGTCCCTACATTCACAGTGGGCATCCCGCAGAGGGGATGCCCCGAACTCCGCGGGAACCTCAGGCTCTGAAGGGTTAGCACGATCTTGGCCATCTTCTCTATCGCGTTCACGCCGAGATGGGCCACCTTCGCATGGGCCGCCACGCCCTCGACCTCGACCTCCAGCCATATCATCCCCCTCGATGCCGTGAATATCTGGATGGCCCCATCCGGGAGGGCCGTGGGCTCAACGACGATGGCCGCATCCGCATTTATCGCCTCCCTATCCAACAAGTAGCCCGTGCCCTTCAAGCTCAGGGTCTCCTCGCCCGCCACCATCGCCAATATGACGTCCCCCCTTGGTCTCACGCCAGCCCTGATCAGAGCGCCCGCGGCGATGAGCATCGCTGCCACGCCGCCCTTGCAATCCGTGGATCCCCGCCCGAATATCTTCCCATCCCTCATCACCGCGGCGAGCGGATCCACCGTCCATTTGCCCCGATCCCCCATGGGCACGGTATCTATGTGGCCGTTGAGGAGCAATGACTTCCCGCCGCCCGCCCCCTCGAGCCTGGCAACGACGCTGGCGTGAACGTCCTCCACTAGGAAGATGGTCGCGTCGAGCCCGATTCCCTCGGCGGTTTCCGCTAGGAATTTCGCCACTTCTCGGGTATCGCCCGGCGGGTTCGGGCTCGGGATCCTTATGAGATCCCTTACGAGCCTTACGGCATCCTCTTCGTCTACGCTGCGAAGTATGTCCCTCTCAACGCCGCTGAATCCCATCCCATGCCATAAACGACCGAGGGGATAAAAAGGGTTACAGGCATGCGGGAGATCCCGAGCAAGCTACCCACCTTCCCCAAGGGAATTGAAGGACATCGGCGGCCTCGCTCGCGGCATCGATCTACGCGATCGGAAGGGCCAAGGGCAACGATCCCCCATTCAAAAATGGATGGGGACTGGGGCTCATGGGACGAGGCCTTGCATGGGCAAGAAACCTTATTTGAAGCGAACGCGCCAAATCGCGCGGGATGATCGCCGAGATCTTCGCCATAGGGGACGAATTATGCTATGGGCGGGTCAAAGATACGAACTCCTTTTGGATCGCCGATCAATTGACGCGGATCGGGGTGAGGGTGCGTAGGATAACCTGCGTCAGGGATGGCCTCGAGGAGATCTGCGCGGCATTGGGGGAGGCCCTAGACCGCAAGCCCCAGCTCGTCCTGACGACGGGTGGCTTGGGCCCCACATCGGACGACCTGACCATAGAGGCCCTTGCGAAGATAACGCATCAAAGGATCGTTTTCGATCGGGGCATATTGGAGGATTACGCGGCGAGGCGGGGGGTTCCCGTTGAAGAGCTCCCGAGGAACATAGTCCTGATGGCCAGGACCCTGGAGAGGGGGAAATGCCTCCGGAGCCCCTTGGGAGGGGCCCCCGCCATGATGGTCGAGGTGGGCGATACCATGCTAATAGCCCTCCCCGGCCCCCCGAGGGAGGTCAGGGCCCTATTCAAGCGCCTGAAGCCCATGCTAAGCGCCAGGACCGGGCGCGTGGGCTTGAGCGCCGGGATCGTGGTTTCCATGCGCGAGTCGGAAATATCCCCCCTGATCGATGAAATAATGAGCGGGAGCCCGGATGTTTACATAAAGCCGATCATCAAGGATTACAGGCCCGATTCCGGCCTTCCCATAGAGATCCTCGCCTTCGGGGCTCGGGAATCGGCTTGTATGGAGAGGCTGGGTTCTATAATAGAGCGCATTAGGGCCTTCGCGGAGGCCAAGGGGCGGACCATGAGGATCGTAAGGGTAGCCCGGGGGCGGTGCCAGCGCTAGATCCCTAGCCTCTCTTGAAGGCCCCCTTCCCCTTGAGCCTTAGCTCTCTCTCTGGGCCCGGAGGCGCATATATCACGAGATATCTCAAAGGCTCGGGCCCAACCTTCCTGAGGCGATGCATCGCCCCCGCGGGCGCGAAGAGGGCCATGCCCGGCCCAACGTCGTACTCCTTCCCCCCTATCGAGTATTTCCCCCTGCCGCTGAGTATGAAGAACGCATGCTCGACCTCATGCGCGTGCTCGGATCCCGTCTCGCTGTGCATTTCGTTGAGGAGTAGGCTGAAGTTCTTCGCGCCCGCTATTTCCTCATCCAATAAAATCTGGAATTTCCCGCCGGCCGGAAGTTCCCCAGAGAAGGCATCCTCTTGGCTAACGACCATTTTCTTCATCGGAAACACCCATCATTTTCGGAAAAAATGGGGGGTTATTTGGAGGTTATCCCCAGCATCGAGTATATCTTCGGCCTATTTTCCTCCACAATCTTCGCCACGTTCGCGTGATGGCTGTTCCCATGGGAATCTATGGTGACCAAGAGTGGGCCGAAGTCCTTCACCTCCAATATCCACATGGCCTCCGGGATGCCGAGCTCGAACCACTCGACGCCCCTCACCCTCTCCACGGCCTTGGCCGCGAGCACGGCCGCCCCACCGGTGAAGTCGCAGTATACGGCCCCGAACTTCTTCATCGCCTCGGCAGTCCTCGGCCCCATGCCCCCTTTGCCGACTATTATGCTGGGCCTGAAGGCCTCTATGAACTCCGCTTGGAATAGCTCCATCCTGGTACTGGTCGTTGGGCCGGCGGCGACTATTTCCCATCCCCCATCCTTCTTCTTGACCACCGGGCCGCAATGGAATACTACGCCACCCCTCAAATCGATCGGTATCGGTTTCCCCTCCTTATGGAGGGCGAGCGCCCTCCTATGGGCTTGGTCCCTAGCGGTCACCATCGTCCCGGTTACGTAAACTATATCTCCGATCTTCAGCTTCCTGACATCGCTCTCCGGTATCGGTATCCTTAGCCTATACTCCATGCGCGCTCACCTCCTATGCGAGAGGATTTCCACGCTTCCGTCCTTGTAAATCCTGGCGGTGGCCCTCCTGGCCGCCCAGCATTGGGTATTCACCGCGACCGGCAAGCTGGCCGTGTGGCAATGGGCGTAATCCACGTGGACGTCTAGCGAGGTGATATTGCCCCCCAGCCCCATGGGCCCTATCCCCGTTGAATTTATGGCCTTGAGGAGCTCCTCCTCGAGCTTGGCGATCTCCGGGTCGCTATGGCGCTGCCCGATGGGCCTTAGGAGGCATTTCTTGGCGAGCTTCATCGCAAGGTCCGCGGTCCCGCCTATCCCAACGCCTATTATCGTCGGCGGGCACGGTTGCCCTCCGGATGATATGACGGAATCTATGACGAACTTCTTTATCCCGGCGATCCCCTCGCCGGGCTTCACCATGGAGAAGAAGGTCATGTTCTCCGATCCGCCACCCTTCGGGAAGGCAGTTATCTCCAAGTAATCCCCCTCCACATAGCTCCAATTGAGTATTGGGACATATGCCCCCGTGTTATCGCCGCTGTTCTTCCTGGTTATCGGATGCACGGCATTTGGCCTGAGCGGGATCTCCTCCGTGGCCCTTTTGGTCCCTTTGGCTATGGCCTCTGGGACCCCCTTCACGGACCCGAAGTCATGGCCCACGTTCAAGAAGAAAACTATGAGGCCCGTATCTTGGCAAACCGGCCTCTTCATGGATTCGGCCAGCCTTATGTTCTCCAATATGGCGTCCAAATTCGCCTTCGCTATATCGGAGCTTTCCTGTCCCCTGGCCTTCTCCAAAGCCCCCTTGACGTCGCTCGGGAGCTCTATGGCGGCCAACCTAAGCAGGTCGACCGCCAAATCCTCGACGAGCTTTGCATCGACCAATTTCGTCCACCCTCATTTCATAGTCCCATAAAATGCCGCTTGGGTTTTATATAACGATTTGGGAAAGCCTCGGGAATGGGCCCGGGGGCGAATGGGTCCGGGATCGCCCATTCATCTGGCCCTGGGGATGTACCTTACGCCTATCTGCTCCCCTTCCTTCGCGAACTGGGAGAGAAGCTCCCTTTGCCTCGGCGTGAGCTTGGTCGGCGTTTGAACTACGACCCTGACTAGCTCGTCGCCCCTGCCGAGCCCATCGAGCTTCGGCATCCCCTTGCCCTTGAGCCTGAAGACCGTGCCGGTTTGGGTTCCCGGCGGGATCCTCAGCTTCGCGGGGCCATCTATGGTTGGGACCTCTATCTCGGCCCCCAGGGCGGCCTCCGAGAACCCTATGCGCACTTCGCAAAGGAGATCATCCCCGTTCCTCTCGAAGATCTCATGGGGCTTTATGCTCAAGAATATCAGGAGGTCCCCGGGGGGCGCGCCGCTTTCCCCAGGCTCCCCCATGCCGGCCATCCTCAGGCCATATCCGGTATCGACGCCCCTCGGGATGTTCACAACGACCCTCCTCGTCCTCCTTGCCTTGCCCGAGCCACCGCAGATGGGGCATGGGAAATCGATTAGCTCCCCGGAGCCGCCGCAGCGGCCGCAGGTCTCCACCCGCACGAACCTCATGAAGCCCCTCGAGCCCTCGTACCTAACCTGCCCGCTGCCATTGCACTCCGGGCAGGGCCTGGGCCTCGTGCCGGGCTTGGCCCCCGACCCCCCGCAATTATGGCAGGTTTCGTATACCGGGATCTTCAGCTCCTTCTCGACCCCCCTCGCGGCCTCCTCCAAGGTTATCTCCAAATCGTATCTTATATCCCGGCCCCTCCTCGGCCCCTCGGCCCTCCCGCGCCCTCCGAAGAAGAGGTCGAATATGCTCCCGAGGCCAAATCCCAAATCCCTGAATACGTCCTCGAAATCGGCCCTCCCGAAGATATCCTCCCAGCTATACCTGCCCTCTATGCCCGCATGGCCGTATAGATCGTATTGGCGGCGCTTTTCGTCGTCGGAGAGAACGGCGTAGGCCTCGGAAATCTCCTTGAACTTCTCCTCGGCATCTGGGGATTTGTTCCTATCTGGATGGTATTGGAGCGCGAGCCTTCTATACGCTGCCTTTATCTCCTCCTTGGTGGCATTCCTTGGGACGCCGAGGATTTCGTAGTAATCCTTCTTGAACATTCGCGCATTACCGGATCTTTCTCACTTCTTATCCTCATCGACCACCCTATAATCGGCGTCCACGACCCTGCGCTCGCCGACCGACCTCTGGGCCGCTTGTTGATAAGCCGCCATCCCGACCTCCTGCAGGACCTTGGAGAGGGCCTCCGAGGAGGCCTTTATCTTCCCGACGTCCTTGCCCTGCAGGGCCTTTCGCAACTCCTCGACCCCCTTCTCGATCCTCTTGACCTGATCCTCGCTCAACTTCAAATCCCTCTTCATCCTCTCGGCCGTGTATATCAGGGATTCCGCTTGGTTCCTGAGCTCCGCCTCCTCCCTTCGCTTCCTATCCTGCTCGGCGAATTGTTCGGCCTCCCTGATCATCCTCTCCTTCTCCTCGGGCGAGAGCTTCATGGAGGACGTTATCGTGATCTTCTGCTCCTTCCCGGTGGCCAGATCCCTCGCCGAGACATGCAATATCCCATTCGCGTCTATGTCGAAGGTCACCTCTATCTGGGGTACGCCCCTGGGCGCCGGCGGAATGCCGACGAGGTTGAACTTGCCAAGCGAGAGGTTATCGGCCGCCATCGGGCGCTCGCCTTGGAGCACGTGTATGGTAACGGTCGTTTGGAAATCCTCGGCCGTTGTGAATATCTGGCTCCTCCTGACCGGTATCGTAGTATTCCTCTCTATGATCTTCGTGAAGATCCCCCCGAGGGTTTCAACGCCAAGGGATAGCGGGGTCACGTCCAGGAGCAGTAGGTCCCTTATCTCGCCCGCGAGGACTCCGCCCTGTATGGCGGCCCCTATCGCAACGCACTCCATTGGATCGACGCCCCTCTCCGCCGGTATGCCAACTATTTCCTCGACGACCCTCCGAACCAAGGGCATCCTCGTGGTCCCCCCTATGAGGATCAATTTGTCTATGTCCTTGGGCTTGAGCTTCGCGTCATCCAATACGCGCCTTATAGGTTCCTCGATCCTCTTAACGATCGGTAGCGCTATTTCCTCCAATTTGGCCCGCGTGAGCGTGTAATGGAGGTGCTTTGGTCCGCTAGCATCGGAGCATATGAAGGGCAGGTCTATATCCGTGGTGAGGAGGTTGGAGAGCTCGATCTTCGCCTTCTCCGCCGCCTCCTTCAACCTCATCATGGCCATACGATCCTCCTTGAGGTCTATGCCCGTCTTGCGCTTGAAATCATCGAGCAGGAGCTCGACTATGGCGTTGTCTATGTCCGCGCCCCCGGTTTGGGTATCGCCGCTGGTGGCGAGGACTTGGAAGACGCCGCCCCCGAACTCCATGATCGTCGTATCGTTGGTGCCGCCGCCGAAGCTGAAGACCATTATCTTCAGCTCCTTGTCGAGCTTATCGAGGCCGTAGGCGAGGGCCGCAGCCGTCGGCTCGTTTATTATCCTGACAACTTCCAACCCGGCGATTTCGCCAGCGTCCTTCGTGGCCTGCCTTTGGTTATCGTTGAAGTGGGCCGGCACAGTTATGACGGCTTTCTTTATCGGAACTCCTAAATAGGCTTCCGCATCCCTTTTTATCTTCTGGAGTATGAAGGCCGATATCTGCTGGGGGGTGTACTCCTTTCCGTGGACGCGGACTTTGTAATCGGTGCCCATCTTCCTTTTTATCTCGAAGATGGTCCCCTCCGGGTTCGTTATCGCCTGCCTCTTCGCTGGCTCGCCGACCAATAGTTGGCCATCCTTTGTGAAGGCCACTACGGATGGGAACATTTTCCCGGCTATCGTCGGGCCCTCGGCGCTTGGTATGACCACCGGCCTGCCCGCCTCTATGACCGCGGCGGCCGAGTTCGTCGTCCCAAGATCTATGCCTATTATCTTCTCCTTCTTCTCCACCTCCTCAATCACCTCCGCGCCTGACCGATACCTCAACGAGGCTCGGCCTTATGACCCTTCCATTCAAGAGGTATCCCCTCCTGAGCTCCCTTACGACGGTATTTTCCGGATAATCGGAAGTTTCGCATCTGGAGACGGCCTCGTGCAGGGAGGGATCGAAGGGCTTGCCCAATGCCTCGATCTCGGAAAGCCCCTCGGACCCCATCACCTCCCTTAGATTCCTGAGGACCATCTCCAATCCCTCCACGAGGGATTTATTGCAACGATCCCTCCTGCCCGCCTCCAAGGCCCTCTCCAGATCGTCCAGGATGGGGACGAGTTTCACGATCAACTCCTCCTTCCCCATTCTCATAAGACCGGCCCTCTCCCTCTCCATCTTCTTAATGTAATTCTCGAACTCCGCTTGGAGGTATTTCATTCGGTTGAGGTATTCCTCGGCCCTCGCCCTCTCCCTCTCGAGCACCTCCTCCAAGGCCCTTACCTTATCGCTGGCCTTGTGGGCATCCCCAGGGGCCCCTCCCGCGCCAATCTCCGATTCCCTCACTTCATCCCACCTCCAAAACCGGATTAAGGTCCGCGGCCTTCGAGAAAGGTGCTTTTTCGCCGGGTCTAAGGAACCGGGGAGGAAATTTCCCTATAAATTTTTTGCGGGAGGCCCTTTTTTTGGCGTTGGAATACCGGCCCTCCATATCCTGCGACCCGAGCCCGGGTGGGGTCCTTGAGGGCGTCGCACCCCCAGGAAGAGCATCGTTAGGACCCGAATTGGAAGGCCAAGCCAATTCGAATGGGGGTTTAATAAGAATGGAAAGGATGGGGAGGGGGGTCCCATGGGGGAAATGGGGATGGAGGGGTTGACGATAAGGCGAGCACAAGAAGTCGTCGATGAATGGATATCCCAATTCGAGGATGGCTATTGGCCGCCCTTATCCATGCTGGCCAGCTTGATGGAGGAGGTCGGGGAGCTGGCCAGGGAGATAAATGCCAGCGAGGGGATAAAGAGGAAGAAGGAAACGGAGCCGGAGGCAGATATCGGTTTGGAGATGGCGGACGTCCTATTCGCCTTGATATGCCTCGCAAACTACTATGATATTGACTTGGAGGGAAAATTCAAAGAGGCCATGGAAAAATACTCCAAGAGGGATGCGGATAGATGGATTAGGAAGAAATAACGCCTTGCGCTTTTCGGACCCCCATGGGGGCATGAATGGGTTCGAATTTTATTTTGGTGGGCCGGGCCGGACTTGAACCGGCGACCCTGCATTGCCGCGGGGGCAATTCTGCGTTTCCCGGGCCTCGCCCGTCAGGCAGATATCCTAACCAAGCTAGACGACCGGCCCACTGATCCAGTTCGATCGCGAAGGGACCGGAGCTCCATTTCCCATTAGGTCAATCTCTCCTTATTGACCTTCTTATTTTGCCACGAGTATTGCCTGATCCTCGTGGAGGCTCCATAGCCGCACGCCGCGCAGCGCTTCTTCCTTATGTGGTACGAATGCCTGCCGCATCGCCTGCAGATTATGTGGGTCTTCAGCCTCCCCCTCTTCCCTAACGAGGGCGTCCCCTTCAATTCTCAGCGCCTCATTGCCTCTTCGGGGGCGGGCTGACCAGCACCACGTTGTCGCCCCTTACCACAACCATCCCTATTTTCCGCGCCTCGGAGGGGGCGGTTATGTCCTCCGCGTCCTCGAGCACTAGGTTCATGTGTTGGTCGAAGCTGTAGAGCTTCCCCCTGACGGTCCTCCCCCCCTTGAGCTCCACGAGTACCACCTTTCCAAGGCTCTCCTCGAATATCTTATTCGCCGTCTCGGACAACCCCAAACCTCCGCGATCGATGCGACCTTTAGATTGGACGCGCTGTTTTTAAATCTTGTCGCCCCCCAATAAGAGCGATGGGTCAAAGGAGGGCGCTGAGGGCCAAGCTCGCCAGGGATTTATTGCGGGAGATCTCCTCCCGCTACGGCTTGCCGCCAGATTACTTCGGCAAGCCATCGGTCGAGGAGATGGCGATCGAAGGGCGCCAGGTCATTTTCTTGGACGGGGAGCCGGCGGTGGTGAAGGCCGGGGATCGCTACTACCCGATCCTGAGCTTCGAGCCCCTGGCCAGCCGCCTACCAAAGGTGGTGGTCGATATGGGCGCCGTGCCCCATATCTGCAACGGGGCCGATGTGATGGTCCCGGGGATAAGGAGGGTGGAAGGGGATTTCGAGAGCGGCGCGCCCGTGGCGATAGTGGACGAAAGGCATGGCAAGAGGCTGGCCGTGGGGATGGCCCTTATGGGTTCCAGATCGATCCCCTCGGCCGCGCGCGGGAGGGCCGTGGAGAATGTGCATTACGTAGGGGACGGCCTTTGGAGGGCGCTCATTGCCGGGAGGGCGCCAAAGCCGACCTGAGGCCCCTCCCCCCATTAGGTCCCTTGCGGCCTCCCAAGCGATCAAGCTCCGCCCTCAAATCCCTGATCGCCTTCTCCAAGGAGGCCCTCTTCGATTCCGATATTATATCGCCCCTCGTGAGCTCTATGAGCCTCCTGGCCACGTCCATCTTCTTCCTGAAGGTCGGAACGGCCGGCGTATGGTCCAGGGATAGGAGGTCCTCGTAGATGCCCTCGATCCCCTCGAGGATGGCCTCCGCCTCCTTCAATCGGCCATCCCTCAGCTTATCCAGGGCGTTCCTCCTAAGTTCGCCTATTAAGTCCAGGAGGCCCAGTATGTACGGCATGGGGCCCACCCCAACCTCCCTCAGGGACGGCAACCTCCCTTGGGTTACGATCGATAGGAGGCACCTCGCCTCGGCGTATTCCTGTTGCGCGACCAAGGCATAGCCGAGCTGATTCAAGATGGGGTTCTCCTTGAGGAGCTCCTCGATGGCCTTGATGAATCCCCCAGCTTCCTCGGCCAAGCCCGCGGCCCCCCTCGGGTCCCCCCTATGCACCCTCATTATCGATTGGCCCGATAACCTCGCGGCCGCCCTCGAGAGCTCCAATAATTTCTCCCTGGCCAAATCGTAATCCCTTATCTCCCTCTGGATCCTCTTCAAATCGCTTTTAGAGATCCTCATCTCCAAGCCCATCCCCTCCCGCCGGCCCTCCTAGGATATCTTGATCGGCTCCTCGAGCTCGCTCAGGAGGGCCACCCTACTGTCCTTGGACGTTCCGATCAATTTATAGGAGGTCGCCTTCGATAACCTCGAGGCGAAATCCATTATGTCCTCGAAGGATGGCATGTTTTCAAAGGAGAGCCTGAGCCTGGAATAGCCCACGTACATATAGGCCTTGGCCTCGACGTACGTGGGCGAGGCCCTCTCGATCAATTTGGCCCATCCTTCCAAGTTCTCCATATTGAGCCCCTTGACCAACGTCATCCTAAGGACCGTTGGGCACTTCAGGCTATGGAGGAGCTCCAGGGTTTCCAAGAAGCTTTGCCAAGCCCTCGGGCTTTGGGGCCTGCATATGGCCCTGAATTTCTCCTCATCCGGGGCGTAGGCGGAGACGTAAAGCTGGGTGGGCTCAATGCCCAAGCCTGCGATCGCCGATGGGATCGTGCCGTTCGTCACCAAGAAGGTCGTGAGGCCCCTCCTGCGAAAGGCTTCGATGAGCCCCCCGAGCTTTGAATAAAGCGTCGGTTCGCCATCCAGGCTTATGGCAGCGTGCCTCGGCTCGAGGGCCTCGGAGTATTTGTCCCTGTCTATCCTATCGGAAATCGCCAAGGCCTTATATCCGCTCAGTATCCTCCGCTGGGCCGAGATGCAGCCCTCCGCTATCTCCTCCGGGTCGTCCCAAGCTCCGGGGTGCGGGATTGGTTGCCTGAGCCCGATGTCCTCCGGCTGAACCCTCCAGCAGAACCTGCAGCGCATATTGCACGCTAACGAGGGCGTCATCTGGATGCAGCGATGGCTCTTGATCCCGTAGAAGGATTGTTTATAGCATACCCGGTTCCTGATCAGGCTCTCGTGAAGCCATCGGCATTTCTTCACGGCGGAGTGGGATCCAACGATCTGATACTTTTGCCTCCTCAGGACGCCGACCCATTCGATGCGGAGGGGATCCATTCGGCCCACGAGCGAGGCTTCCGCCGTCATCTTAGGCTCAGCGTCTCCTCCTTGGATCCCTCGCCGGTTATTATCAATAGATCCATTTCCTCGCCGCTGCCGACGTCCCTGGCTATCGCGGCCTTGACGGCCTTCTTGGCCAGCTCGACGGCTTGATCAGCGCTCATATCCCTCCTATACTCGGCCTCCAGGACCCCAATGGCTATCTCCGATCCAGTGCCCACTGCCGCGTACTCGTCCCTGAGGAGGGATCCCAAGGGATCGAGCGTATAGATGCTCGGGCCCTCCTCGTCCACCCCTCCCACTATGGCCTGAGCCAGATATGGGAAGAGCCTCATGGAGAACAATATATTGCTCAGGATCTTGGCGACGTTCCTCACGCTCGCCCTTTTCTCCCTCTCGAAGAAATATAGATTGGCGTAGGCCGCGGACTCCCTGGTGAGCATTTGCATATCGGCGACGATTCCGGCGTAGGCGACGCCCACGTTATCGGTTATCTTGAAAACCTTCCTCCCGCTTTTGCTCACCACGAAGTAGCCATATGATACTCTCCTCTCGGACGCTAGGACGACGCCGTCTTTGAAAACTATGCCTATCGTAGTGGCGCCTGGGATTATGGGGTACTCCCTGGACATACCTATCACTCTCGCAACTCGCGATCAAGCTTTAGATTGGGCTTGCACGGAATATAAACTTAGGGATTGGCTTGCCCCATCCGCTCCGAAACATCCTCAACGGCCTCATTTGGACGGGCCGCGCCGATGAATGCCTCATAGCCTACGTACACAGGGGGGCCGAGGGCGATCTGGCGACGATCAGGGCATCGGAGATAGCCGAGGTCGGGAAATCCTGGTTCGCCCTGAGGGACGGCTCCATAATCCCCTTCCACAGGGTCGCTTGGATCAGGCGCTCGGATGGGGGGCTCATCTGGGAGGGCCGGGGGAAGGCCCAAGTGGGGTCCGACGCCTCAGGGAGATCCCATCGACGGCCAGCTCGGCGGGCAAGCCCAAGTCCCCCTTGATCTCGAACCTAACGCCGCATATGGCCTCCGAAACCCTCACGTTGGTTAGGGAATGAAGCGTGAGCTCGGAGGCGCCGATCTCCGACCGACCGCTTGCTATGCTCATATAGGGTATTATCATATCGGCCATATGCCTATCCACCGGCCTACGTGACGAGATCTCCTTCAGCAATTTGGAGGCCGCCTCCCTCCCGACCTCCTCGGCGGGCTTTCCCCTCTCCCCGAGGGCATCGGCCCCCAGTATCGCCCCGGAGCTGGTCTTGGCGAAGAGGGTTATCCCGCTGCCGGGCCCCATCCCCGCATCGGGCCCCTGGGGTCCGTATTCCAAGTCTATCGAGATCGGCGAATCTATCGCTTGCCTTAGAACGGCCTCCGCGGCCCTCGCTTGCCTCTCTGCCACGTGCCTCGGCAGCCCGGTGCAATGGCTTAGGCCGCGGACCTCCACCAGCTCCCCGAACTCCTTCATCACGATCGGGTCGAGTCCATCGACCGGATCGACTGATACCTCAACCTCCCCCCCTCCTTTGGGATAATGCCCCCTTCTAATCAATCGGATATCGATCCTCGGCCCCATCCTCGATATGATCGGAATGGCCACGAACCTGAGGTAATCGATCGGGGGGCTCCATCTGACGTCGGTGCCCCCCTTGATGATGGCCGAGGTCCTGGAGGGGGCGAAGGAGAGGACGGGGAGGATTGCTTGGAGAACGAGCGATATGCTCCCAGCGGTCCCGACCTCGAACTCAAATCTACCCGAGATTATCTCGCTAGGGCGGAATTCTAGGACCCTCGATCCCAACTCGAGGCCATTCACCTCGGCTCCGCAGATCCTCGCCAAGGCCCTTATCGCGGTAACGTGCTGGGCCTTCATCCCGGGCGAGGGCCTCTTGCCCCTTATGTTGATTATCCTGACGGGCCTCCCCAAGAGGGCGGATAGGGCGACGCTGGACCTGAGGATCTGCCCGCCCCCTTCCAGCTCATCGCCTCTGATCTCGATCAATTCGCTGCCCATTGGGTGGGAACCGACCCCCTTCCTACGTTAAAAATCTTCAATAGCGCCCCCGCGGCCGCGGTCAACGGTGATCGCAACCCCTAGTACTATGGCATTCCGGAAAACAATTTTATGGTAACCTCCTCATATGGCCCTGTGGCCATGGTGCCGGGGGGCTCGTTTGACGATCGGGCTTTACATTGGGAGGTTCCAGCCCTTCCATATGGGGCATCTGAAGGCCGTGGAGCATATACTGGGGAGGGTCGATGAGTTGATCATAGCGATCGGGAGCGCGCAATACAGCCACACGAGCAGGGATCCATTCACCGCCGGGGAGAGAATCGCCATGATCAGGCTCGCCCTAGATGAGGCCGGGTTTGATAGGGCCCGCTATATGGCAATACCGGTCCCGGATGTCGGCGTTCACGCGATTTGGGTTTCCCACCTGCTTTCCTACGTCCCAAAATTCGATATATGCTTCACGAACGAGCCCCTGACGTCCAGGCTGCTCAAGGAGGCTGGGTTGAGGGTTGAGGGAATCCCCTTCTTCGATAGGGGGGTGTATTCGGCCAAGGAGATAAGGAGGAGGATGTTGAGGGGGGAGGATTGGAGGCCCCTCGTGCCATCGAGCGTTGCCGAATTCATAGAATCCATCGGCGGGGCCCAGAGGATCAAGGATATAAGCAAAAGCGATGAGCTCGTCTAAATGACTCGATCAATGGTTCGGCCCAATGGGATCATAGCCCTATTGACGGATTTCGGGGAAAGGGATTACTACGTGGCCGCTATGAAGGGGGTCATATATGGGATATTCCCAAGCGCGAGGGTAGTCGATATATCCCATCAGGTCGAGAAATTCGACATCATCGGCGGGGCATTCGTTTTATGGAAGGCCTCGGGGTACTTCCCGGATGGCACGGTCTACTTGGGGGTAGTCGATCCGACCGTTGGAACGTCGAGGGATAGGATAATAGTGAGGACGAAGAGGGGGCTCTTCGTGGGGCCCGATAACGGCCTCCTTTGGCCCGCCTCGAGCGCGGATGGGATAGAGGGCATTTTCAGGATAGAGAACGAGGCTTATTTCAGGAGCGAAAGGTCTCGAACCTTTGAGGGAAGGGACATATTCGCCCCAGTTGCCGCCCATTTGGCCTCCGGGATCCCGCCGGAGGAATTCGGTAGGAGGAAGGAGGAGATGGTGAGGCTGGATATGGGCCGAGCCAGGGTTGGCGAGGGCTTCATTGAATGCGAGGTGATATACGTGGACGATTTCGGGAACGCCATCACGAACCTCGAGGGGGGAAGGGCCGAGGAGGCCATCGGGGTCGATACCGAGGTCGAGATCAGGATCGGGGGGATGAAGGGGAAGGTCAGGTTCGGGAGAACTTACGCTAGCGTTGGGGAGGGGGAGCCCCTGTTGCTCGTGGGCAGCCACGGAAACCTGGAGGTGGCGATCAGGGGCGGGAGCGCCTCCGCTAAACTCGGGATCAAGAGGGGGGATACGGTTCGCATAAGCTGGCCCTCCAGGTAGGGATTCATTCGAGCGGAATGGATAATAATCCTTATTAGGGTTGGATCTTTAAACCCAATTGAGGAGGTACGATGGGTTGAGCGAAAGGGTCCAATTGATAATGTTGCCTGGCCCCACCATGGTTCCGCCGAGGGTATTGAGGGCCATGACGAAGCCCATAATAAACCACAGGGGGCCGGAGTTCAAGGAGCTCTACCTCAGGATCATAGAAAAATCGAAGAGGGTTTTCATGACGAAGGGGGACCTCTTCATCCTTTCCTGCTCGGGCACCGGAGGGGTCGAATGCGCTATATCGAACGCGATAGCCCCGGGCGAGAAGGTAATAGTACCGGTGAATGGGGTCTTCAGCCAGAGGGTCAAGAAGACGGTGGAGATCTTCGGCGGAAAACCGATCGAGATACCGGTCGAATGGGGGAGCTCGGTTACGGTCGATGCCGTGGAGGACGCGATCAAAAGGGAGCGCGATGCCAAGGCATTGGCCGTCGTGTATAATGAGACTTCAACTGGGGCCAAGGTCAAATGCATGGCGGAGCTCGGGAAGCTTTGCGAGGAGAATGGCTTGCTGTACATAGTCGATGCCATATCGATCCTCGGTGGCGATGACCTCCCCGTCGATGATTGGAAGGTGGATATATGCATCACGGGTAGCCAGAAGTGCCTTATGAGCCCCCCGGGATTGGCGTTGGTCTCGATAAGCGAGAAGGCTTGGTCCGCTATCGAGAGGGTAAATAGGGCCCTATACTTCGACCTGAAGGCCTATCGGGATTACCTGAAGGAAGGCGAGACCCCCTTCACGCCCGCGATCCCCCTCTTCTACGCCTTGGATGAGGCGCTCGATATGATCCTGGAGGAGGGGATGGAGGCTAGGATCGAGAGGCACAGGAGGTGCGCGAACGCGATATACAAGGCCTTGGAGGCGATAGGATTGGAGGTGTTCGCCAAGAGGGAGTTCAGATCAAATACGGTCATAGGCGTGAGGGATCCGAAGGGCATCGACGGGAACATGATCAGGAAAATAATGAGGGAGAAATACAACGTAGTTATAGCAGGGGGGATGGGAAAGCTGAAGGGCACGATGTTCAGAATAGGGTCCATGGGGAACGTTTCAATGGCCGACGTATTGCTCACGATATCGGCCCTCGAGGGGGCCTTGGATGAGCTCGGATACAAATTCGATCGCGGCGCCGGCGTCGCCGCGGCCAACGAAGCGTTTAGGTGATCGGGGGCCCTCTACGATCGATCGCCCATGCCCGATCGCGGGGGGATCGCCATGCCCTTAAAGAACGGCGATTACGCTTACATCGATTATACCCTCAGGATAAAGGAGAGCGGGGAGGTAGTGGACACGACCCTCGAGGAGGTGGCCAAGGAGAGCGGGCTGAAGAGGGATGGGTCCTTCGAGCCGCTGTTCCTAATAGTCGGCGAAGGCTGGGTGCCGAGGGGATTGGAGGAGGGCCTGGTGGGCTTGGAGCCCGGGGAGAAAAGGGTCATAGAGGTGCCGCCTGAAAAGGGATATGGGGGGAGGGATCCATCGAAGCTCAAGCTCGTCCCGCTGAAGCGCTTCACGTCCCAGAACATAAACCCGGTGCCCGGTATGTCGATAGAGGTGGACGGTAAAACGGCGATAATAAGGGCCGTGGGGGCCGGCAGGGTGCAGGTGGACTATAACCATCCGCTCGCTGGTAAGACGTTGATCTACGAGGTGACCTTGAGGAAGATATTGGAGGGGGTGGAGGAGAAGATAAGGGCAATACTCCATAGGAGGGTCCCAGAGGTCGAACCGGAGAAGTTCGGCGTATCGATCGCCGATGGGAAATTGACCATCGAGGTCCCGGAGGATGCCTTCTACCTGGAGGGCCTCCAATTGGCCAAGAGGGCGATAGTTTCTGATTTGGAAAGATACATGCCAGAGCTCAAGGAGATATCCTTCGTCGAGGTATTCAAGAGGGAGAGGGCTGTCGAAGAAGGGAAACCAGCCGAAGCTCAAGCCCAATAGGGCAGTCGAGCTTTTCCCTCATGCATAGGATCTTGCATCTATCCCCGGCCCTGAGGCCCAGGGGCCTGCAAAGGGCCCTTTTCTCGCAATCCGATCTTTCGCACTCCATCGGCCTATAGGAAATCAAAGCGCCCTCAACGGCCAGCCTCGACTCCAACGAGGCCTCGATGTCGCTTTCTTCGACCTCCACCACCTTGGCCCCATCCCCATGGAGTTTGCAGGGCAGATTTTTTCCCCTGATCGAGGTCACCCTATAGATACGCCCCGGCTCCAGCCCTCCCAAACAAGCCCTGAGGAATTCGCAATCCTCGCAAATCCTAGGCGAACCTTCGAATAGGAACCTGAACCCCTCCCTCGCTTGATGGGCCCCTACGACGGTGATCCTTCCCATCGCGGGTGTTCGCTTGGGCGGCCTCGCTTATTGCCCTTTCGGACGTCTAAGGGATCTGATCCCTCGCGAATAACGAATCCGGTTGGGCTTTTTGGAGGGGCCGCCGATCAGAGGAGGTAGGATATGACCATCCTCGCGCCTATGAAAATCAGGAATAGGCCGAATACCCTTCTCAACCACTTCGCCCTAAGCCTCCTGGCCACTTTGGCGCCGATCTGCGTTCCCCCGATTATTCCGATGGCGAGCAGGATGGAGTATTCGAGGAGCACGTTCCCCAGGAGCACATGGGTCGCGGCCGCGGAGATCGATGTGAAGATCATTATGAACATGGAGGTTGCAACCGCCAAGTGCATCGGGATCCCCGCCACGAGGACCATCACGGGCACCAGGACGGCCCCCCCTCCTATCCCGAAGAAGCCCGAGGCGAGCCCGCCAAAGAAGCTCATGGCCAAAGCCGGTGGGAGGTTGATCCTATAGCGAAACTCTTCCCCCTTCGAATCCACCAAAACCCTTTCCCAAACCCATCTTCCCCCGCGCCCCCCCTCCCTCGCGCCCTCGTTCGAATCGATCGCCATCCTGAGGGCTATCGCGATCTCGAATATTCCAAAGAGGGCTGCCAACTCCTTGGATTTCACGAGGCTCGTCGCATAGGCGCCAAGGATCCCGCCCGGGACAGTCCCGAGCGCCATCAGGGGCCCAATCCTATAATCTATCCTCCTCTGCATGGCATAGGCTACGGTCGATGAGATGGCGGTGAAGACTATCATCAAACTGCTGGTCCCGACGGCGCTTCGGGGATCGATGCCGTATATCATCGCCAGCGCCGGCACGATCACGAATCCCCCGCCGACCCCCATCAATGATGAAGCTATCCCGACCAGGAATGCCAAAACGACCAAGCCGATCGAATCCATTGGCGACATGCCTCTCAGGCCCGGGCGCTTTATGCGCCTCGCTTGATTATTAAGCCTTAGCGGGTTGGGGGATAGATTATTTTGGAAGCCTTGAATTAGAAACATGGGAAAGTGCCCTCCCATGCCAGCCCAAAGGAAGCTCATCGAGGGGGGAAGGGCCGCGGAATCCCCCTGCCTGACTTGCAGGGGAGGGAAGATGCTTTGCGGCAGGCCCAATTGCCCAATCTTGGCCAAGGTGATCGCATCGGCGAAGGTCAAGCCGCTAATCGATGGCGAGGTTATCCAGGGATCAAGCCCCCCCGGCGTCTTCGTCGGACACGCTGGATACCCCTACGTTCGGGCGGGCCCGATGATCCCCCCATTCTTCGGAGATACTGGCATACTCGATATGCCGGAGCTTTGGCTTGGGAAGGGCTTGGAAGAGATCGTGGAATATAGGTACTGCCTGATAAGGGGGATGCGGAGGATCAACGTGGGGGAGGCCAGGGACGGCGGGAGGCTGCTTTCATCGTTACAGGAGCTGGCCATGGGGGATGGCCCAGTGGATTCCGAGGCCCGCCTTCTCAAGAGGCCGAGGGGTCCGATAATATTCAGCGAATATGCTCAGCCCTTCGGGCCCTCCGCCCCTTTGAAGTCCTTGGATATCTCCGACTTGAGGGTGGATAGGAGGATAGAAAAGGCCTATTACGACAGGGATCTGAGGGCAGCAGATGCCATCTTCGATTTATACAAAAACGGCGTGGCGATCACGAAGATACAAAGGGCTTTTAGCGTTGGGATGTTCGGCCGCCCACAAGCTAGGAGGCTCGTGCCAACCAGGTGGAGCATAACGGCCGTGGATGGATCGTTATCCGCTCGGATGGCGCAGCGCTTGAAGGAGTTCGAAACCATTGATGAATATAGGGTCCATTCCTTCAAAACCTTGCACAATTTGTTCCTGGCGATATTGTTCCCGCTCAGGTGGAGCTTCGAGTGGATAGAGGCTTGGTTCCCGGGCAGCGTTTGGAATGCTGGGGGCTCAGAGCCCTCGCTGATGGGCGATTACGAGGGATATGGCGGGAGGAAGACCTACGCGAGCGTGGGGGGTTGCTATTACTCGGCTAGGCTCGCGGTCGCCGAGGCCCTGGTCAAGGAGAGGAGGCAAGCGGCCGCTTTGGTGATGAGGGAGATATACCCTGGGTACTCGATGCCAATCGGCGTTTGGTTGGTTAGGGAGGGCGTCAGGAGGGCCATGGCGAGGGAGCCCGAGAAGTTCGAATCCCTTGGGGAGGCGCTCGCGCGCGCCAGCTCCGAGCTTTCGGTCCCCCTGAGGAGATGGGTGGAGCACAGCGTCATGCTCAAGGATGCGCTCCTGCAGGAGAAGTTGCCAAAATACCTCCAGAGGGCGCGAGGGGATTGGGGATAAGATATTCCCATGCGGCCTGCAGGAGGGCGCTGTTCAAGAGCGGGCTCCCAGGGTTGGATTATTCCTTGAACCCGTATTTCGGATGCGAGCACGGCTGCCTCTATTGCTATTCCCCCTCGGTCTTCGGCAATGAATGGGTCGCGAGGAACTGGGGGAAGTTCTCGATCGCGAAGCTCAACATAGATCGGGTCTTGGAGGGGGAATTGAGATCCGGAAGGCGGGGGATAGTGGGCGTTGGCACGGTTACGGATCCCTACCAGCCATATGAGGCCAAGCTCGAGTTGACGAGGAGGTGCGTCGAGGTCCTACTGAGGGGCGGGGCTCATGCATCCATCCAAACTAAGTCGGACCTCGTTCTGAGGGACTTGGATTTGGCAATTCCGGGCCTATTGGATTTGGGGGTGACGATTACGACGATGGATGGTTGGTTGGCCAAGAGGCTCGAGCCCGGAGCACCAGGCCCGGATGCGAGGGCGAAGGCCCTCCAGGAGTTCTCCGATAAAGGCATTGAGACTTGGGTCTTCTTCGGCCCGGTGATCCCGACCCTGAACGATGGTGAGGATGATATAAGGGAGATCGCTAAGATAGCGAAGCTGACGGGGAGCGAGGTGCTATACGATAAGCTGAATGTGAAGCCCTTCGTTCTGGATAGATTGGCCCCACTATTATACGACCTCGGGGCGGATCCAGGTAGGATCGAGGCCCTCTCGGAGCGATCCAAGCCATATCGGGAAGCCCTCTTCAAAAGGATCGATTCCATTTGCGGCGAGCTCGGGGTCAGAGCAAGGCCCGCGTTTTAATAATCCCCGGGGGGCGTTGGCGCATTGCTGGATATTAGGATAAGGCCCGTGGGAATAGTGAGGGCGCTCGAGGGCGGGCTATCGAGGATAGAGATATTCGAGGAATACGAGCCGGCTCTATTGGGCGTGGAGGGCTTCTCTCACCTCATAATCCTGTATTGGATGCATAAACTCCAGGAGGGCGAGAGAGCGCTCCTGAAGGTCCGCCCTAAGGGGAGGCAGGATCTGCCATTGGTGGGGGTCTTCGCCTCCAGATCTAGGGCGCGGCCCAATCCAATAGGGCTCACGGTGGTCGAGCTGGTGGGCAGATCCGGGAGGGAGCTCATCGTTAGGGGCTTGGACGCATTGGATGGCTCCCCGGTGATAGACATAAAGCCCTACATACCCCGCTCCGATCGACCCTCGCATGCGAGGGTCCCCGATTGGGTTGGAAAGCTGGACGCGGAGGGCCATCGAGGGGCATGTGGCCATTAGGTTTTTTAATATCCGCGCAATCCATAGAGCCCCTCAAAATTCCGCCGGCGTTAAAAAGGGGTCATGTATGGCTGGCTATGCCGCTTGGGAAGGCCGGTTCGGTGAAGGCCATTGAGCATGCAAAAGGTCGTCAAGATGCCGAAATGCTCATGCTGCGCCAGGAATATATTGCCCGGGGAGGAAGCCGTGAGCTTTCCCTGCCCCAATTGCGCCTCGGTGACCATCTGGAGGTGCGCCAAGTGCAGGAAGTTCGGGAGGCCTTATAAATGCGCCAGGTGCGGGTTCGAGGGACCGTGAGGGGTTGGATATGGCGAGGGTAGTCGCCTCGATAAAGATATTCCCGGCCGAGCCGGGCGCGAATTTGGAGGACCTCAAGGGCGAGATAAAGCGGGCCCTCCCGGAGGGCATAGAGGTATATAAGATGGAGGAGGAGCCCATAGCATTCGGCCTCGTGGCCCTGGTGGGGCATTTCGTATTGCCCGGGGATAGCGGCGGCCTCATGGAAAAGCTGGAGGAGGGTCTCAAATCCACGCCAGGGGTTGGGGAGATACAGTTCATCTCGGCCCGAAGGGTTTGAGCGGCCGGGTAAGATTTAATAGCAAGTCCTTTCGTGGGGACCTCGCCCGAGGGAAGGCCCGCGGGACCGGGTCAAAAGATTTATTCCCCAAATTTAAAAAACGACGATAGAAAACCTCCGCGAAGTGGCCGGGGTTGGTTAACGAAGTCCAATTAAGGGTTGCGGATGCGAAGCAAAGGGACGTCGGGCATGGCAAGGTTAGGATAGACGCGGAGACGATGGAGAAGCTCCAGATCACCGCCGGGGATTTCGTGGAGATAAGGAGCAAGAGGACCACGGTCGCGATAGCTTGGCCGGCTTATGCGGAGGATCAGGGCAAGGGCCTCATAAGGATGGATGGCCTCCTCAGGAGGAACGCCGGGGTGGCCCTGAACGAATACATAACCGTTAGGAAGGCGATTGTAAAGCCCGCCCAATCCATAACCTTCGCGCCGACCGACGTAAGGCTAAACGTGGATGAGGAGTTCATAAGATTCGTGAAGCGGAGGTTCATGGACATGCCATTCGTGGAGGGCGATATGGCCCTCCTCTCCATATTCGGGAGCGCAGTGCCGTTAATAGTGGTGAGGACGAGGCCCCGCGGGCCTGTCAGGGTGACGGAGGCGACGAACGTCCAAGTGTTGAGCGAGCCGACCCAAGAGAAGAAGGGGATACCCGTGGTCACATACGAGGACATAGGCGGGCTCCACGATGAAATCCAGCGCATAAGGGAGATGGTCGAGTTGCCCCTTAGGCACCCCGAGCTCTTCCAGAAGCTCGGCATAGAGCCGCCCAGGGGAGTATTCCTCTATGGCCCGCCGGGCTGCGGGAAGACCTTGCTGGCCAAAGCCGTGGCGAACGAATCCGATGCGAATTTCTACGTCATATCCGGCCCCGAGATCATGTCGAAGTTCTACGGGGAGTCCGAGGCTAGGCTGAGGGAGATATTCCAGAAGGCCCAGGAAACAGCTCCAAGCATAATCTTCATCGACGAGATGGACGCGATAGCGCCAAAGAGGGAGGAGGTTACGGGCGAGGTCGAGAGGAGGGTCGTGGCCCAGCTGCTCTCCTTGATGGACGGGATAGGATCGAGGGGCAACATAATAGTCATAGGGGCGACGAATAGGCCGAACGCCATCGATCCGGCCCTTAGGAGGCCGGGGAGGTTCGATAGGGAGATAGAGATAGGGGTGCCGGATAAGGAGGGGAGATATGAAATATTACAAATACATACCAGGAACATGCCCCTGGCGAAGGACGTGGACCTGAGGCGGCTATCGGAGATAACGCATGGATATACGGGGGCCGATATAGCAGCCCTCTGCAGGGAGGCCGCAATGAAGGCCCTCCGGAGGTATCTCCCCGAGATAAACCTGGAGGAGGAGAGGATACCGCCGGAGGTGCTGGACAAGATGGAGGTGAGGATGGAGGATTTCATGGCCGCCTATAGGGAGATAACGCCCACCGCCATGAGGGAGGTGTACGTGGAGGTTCCGAATGTCCATTGGGACGATATAGGGGGGTTGGAGGAAGCGAAGAGGGAGCTTAGGGAATCGGTCGAATGGCCGATCAAAAATCCGGAGGCCTTCAAGAGGATGGGAATAAAGCCCCCGAAGGGCATATTGCTCTTCGGCCCGCCGGGCTGCGGGAAGACCTTGCTCGCGAGGGCTGTCGCGACGGAGAGCGAGGCGAACTTCATATCGATAAAGGGCCCGGAGATATTCTCCAAATGGGTCGGGGAATCGGAGAAGGCCATAAGGGAGGTCTTCAGGAAGGGGAGGACCGCTGCGCCGGCCATAATATTCTTCGATGAGCTCGATGCCATAGTGCCGAAGAGGGGCATGGGCTACGCGGACTCCGGCGCCACGGAGAGGGTCATAAGCCAGCTGTTGACCGAAATGGATGGGATAGAGGCCCTCGAGAACGTCGTCGTGATAGGCGCCACCAATAGGCCGGACATATTGGATCCGGCGGTCCTCAGGCCAGGGAGGTTCGATAGGTTGATATACGTTCCGCCCCCTGACATCGATAACTTGGAGAAGATACTCCGAATACATACCAGGAACATGCCCCTGGCGAAGGACGTGGACCTGAAGCAACTCGCCCGGAGCATGATGGGATACTCTGGGGCCGATGTCGAGGCGGTTTGCAGAGAAGCCGCCATAAACGCCCTGAGGAGGGATCTGAGCTCCGCCGAGGTGACCCTCCAGGATTTCAGGGATGCAATGGAAAGGGTGAAGCCAAGCATAACGCCGGACATGGACAATTGGTATAGGGGCTTCCTGAAGAGGTTCAGGAAGGAGAGCGCGGCCGCGCTGATGACGGTGACGTGACCCATGTCAGGTAGGGATAAGCTTTGGTCCCCGAGGCCATTGCACTTGGCCGTAGTGGAGCAGCTGAGGAAGGAGGGGACCCTTACGGATGCGGAACTCCTGAAGGATTTGAGGGACTCCTTTGGGGAGCTGAGCCCGAGGGAGCTCAATAGGGTCTTGATGAAGCTCGAGATCTCCGGCCTGATAAGGGTATCGAGGCTGATGAAGGGAAAGCGCTCCGTGGAGTTGGCCGAGAGGGCTTAGGGGAAGGGCGCGGGCTCCCATGGGCCGCCATTTCGATCTGGCGGTTGTTGGTGGGGGGCCCTGCGGCCTCTACGCCTCTTTGCTGGCCTCACGATCCGGAATTGATACGGTGCTCTTCGAGGAGCACGAAAGCATAGGCAGCCCGCAGCATTGCGCCGGCCACATCTCCCTGAAGGGGATTCGGGAGCTGGGGCTGAGGTTGCCCCAGAGGCTGTTCAGGGGGACGTATAGGGGGGCGATACTCCACTCGCCGTCGGGCAGGGCGTTGACATTGGACGCGGGCGAGGAGGTCAGCGCCTCCATAGATCGCAGGGGCTTCGAGATTTATCTATCCGATTTATCCCAGAGCGCCGGCACGACGCTCGCCCTGGGGGAGAGGGTGAGGGGGGCAAGGCCGGCTGGGGGATCCCTCGAGATAATCTCCCGGTTGCGCAGCGCAAAGTGCAAGATCCTCCTTGATGCCGAGGGGTACCCGCCGAGGCTCCTTGGCGAAATGGGCGCTTGGAGCCCCGGGGATTACAGCGCGTTGATTGGCATCGGGGCGGAGGTGGAGGAGGCCTATGCTGCGCGCGAGGGGTTCGTGGAGCTATACTTCGGAAGGGGGATAGCCCCGGGGTTTTTCGCTTGGTTGATCCCCCTGAAGGGGGGAGGGGCGAGGATAGGGTTGGCGACCGAGGGGGGGAACCCGAGGCAGCTCTTGGATCGATTCATGCGGGATCGCTTGATAAGATCGGGGAGATTGCCGGATCGCCCGCGCATGGTTGAGGTGCTATCCCCCCACCCGATCCCCATTTGGAGGGGCGGTTATAAGACATATGGGAATGGCCTTTTGGTCGTGGGGGATGCCGCGTCCCAAGTGAAGCCGACCACGGGCGGCGGGCTCTTCATGGGGATGAGGTGCTCCTCAATGGCTATCGAGACGGCGAAATTGGCCCTCTCCGCCGGCGATTGGGGTAGCGATGCCTTGAGTCGCTACGAAAGGCTTTGGAAGGGTGCATTCTCGCTCGAGTTGAGGCTAATGGGGGCCATTAGGCGAGCGATCTTCGGGTTGGGGGATCGGGAAATGGATGCCCTTTTCGAGGGGCTTTCGAATAGCGCGCTCCTCGAGATGGCGAACAGCAACCCGGAGATGGATTTCCAGGGGAGGGCCTTGCTTCGGGCGCTCTTAAATCCCATCGGGTTCATATCGATCGCCAGGGCGCTTTCCAGGCCATTTCTCGGGGCCCTTTTCAAAAGGGGATCGAATCGGAGGGTCGATTCCCACTGAGTTCGATAAATTTCCGAGTGGATCGATAGGGCCGAAGATGCCATCGCATGGATTTCGTTGACGCGATAATCCTTAAGTAGTGAGCGCGGCTAATCCCCGAGGAGCGATAATGGGCCGCGGTTGGATTCGCCAAAGCGCGCTGCTGGCGCTATCCATGTTGGCGCTAGCGCTCCCGCTCCAGGCCCTATCATCCATGTGGATCGCGCGGGCCATGCCCCCGCTGGAGGCCATGACTTTTCAACCCGGTAGCTTCGTGATACCGATGGACGATAAGCAATTCGACAGGATAGGCGTCTATGGCCTCCTCCACGCGATCCTGCGCAGGGGGTGCGAGATCTTCAGGATAATACAGCCCCCGGACGTATTCTTGAGAACGAACCTCCATCCCGGGGGCGAGGTGTTCAGGGGCGGGGTCGTGATAGTGGAGCAAAGGTTCGAGAACCTCGTGAACCAGGAGAGGCAATCCTTCCCGGATGTGAGCGTGGAGAGGCTCTCGATGCCCTTCTCCACGACGAGGGCCTTTAGGATAAACCATCCGACCAAGATCCTCCGGGTGGTTGGGACGTTCGGGCATACCGATGAAACCCTCTCCCGAATGGGGATACCATTCGATGAATTGACCAAGAGCGATTTGGCGATCAATCCAAAGGTCGTATGGGATTATACGCTCATAGTGATCGATTGCCCGGGCTGGGGGGGATATATCCCCGATCAGGTCGCGAGCGAGCTGAGGGCAAGGGCCAAGAAGGGGGGAGAGATAATATTCACCGATATAGCCTTGGAGGATTTGGATAGGGTATTCCCAAATTACGTGAAGGTCGGGAGGAATTACGCTGGGGTATGGCCGGCGAGGATCCATAATCCCCCGGCCCCGAACTTCGATTCGGAATACCCAAGCCAGGGCTGGATCCCGCCCCCGGATCCCGGCGAGATAATGGTGTATACGTATGCGCACGGGAGGGTGGTTTATGAGATCGCGGAGGAGCATAGGGGGAACGTCAGGATCCTCGCCGACTCCGATTCCTACGGCCCAGCGGGCCGATATGCCGTGCTCGCGTTCTATTTCGAATACGGCGAGGGCTTGGTCATGGGGTTGGCCCTTCACCCCCAGGATCAAAGCATATCCCAAGTCGGGGAGAAGGGATACTACGCCGTTCATGCATTCTATGGGAACAAATTCGTCCATGGCCCCCCGCCCCCGGATTTCGTAATAAAATGCTCGCCCCCGTCGGCCACCGTCAACGCCAGCAAATCCGTTTCATATACGGTGACAATTCAATCGATAAGCGGCTTTAACGAAACGGTCCACCTGAGCTTGGGCGGCCTACCATCCGCCGCATCCTCCTCCTTCTCCCCTCCCTCGGTCGCGCCGCCGCCCGGGGGATCGGCGCAATCCATATTGACCATCTCCACGACCGAGGCGTCGCCGATCGGGACCTTCGATCTGGAGGTCATCGGCAGGAGCGGGGATATAGTCCACAGCTGCCCCATCAAGCTCGCCATAGTGGCGCTGATACCGGATTTCGCGCTCTCGGTGGACCCGAACTATATCGAGCTCAATAGGGGCGAATCCGCCACCGCCTCCATTACCGTCGGATCCAAATGGGGCTTCGCCTCCAACGTAAGCTTGAGCGCGAGCGGATTGCCCAGCGGATTGGAGGCTTCCTTCAATCCCCCGATCGTAAACCCGGGCGGAGCCGTTGCCTCCTCAACCCTCCTAATCAAGGCGAGCCTCACGGCGGAGGCGGGACTTTATACGATAGGGATATCCGGCTCCGGTCCGTCATCAACACGCTATTCATCCATAACCGTGAGGGTCCTTCCGCCGAAGGATTCCGGGATCATCCTCCCCTTAATGGTGATGATCATCGCGCTATCGGCGATCCTCCCCCTGGCGTTCTTCGCTAGGAGGAGGCGGGGGCCGAGGGCCGCGAGGGGCCCGCCCCTCTACGGCGGGAGGGGGAGGAAGTACCCGATCCTCGGGGCCACGCCGATCCGTGGGATGTATAGGCTTTGGGTATCGCCCGAGGCTTTGAAAAGGCTGAGGGAGGATCTCATGTATAGGAGGCGCCGATGAGGCCCGCCCCGCCCGCTCATAACGAGCGGGTCCACTCATATGCCAATGGCTCTTCGAGCCGAGCCACTTCCGGCCTAGCTTCGGCGAGCTTGTGATACTCCTGCAATGGCCTCACCTCGATCTTCCCCTTCCTTATGGCCTCTATGCCCTCTAGGGCTGCTAGGGCCCCAGCTATCGTAGTTATATAGGGGACGTTGTAATCCACGGCCGCCCTCCTCACTTGATATCCATCGGACTTGGGCCCCCTCCCGGACGGGGTGTTTACGATCAAATTTATTCGTCCATTTATTATGGCATCGATTACGTTCGGCCTCCCCTCGCTCACCTTCATCACAATCTCGGCATCGATCCCCCTGGCCCTTAGGTACTCCGCCGTCCCCCTCGTGGCAACTATCCTGAAGCCAAGCTCCTTGAACCTCTTCGCTATCCCGACGATCTTTGGCTTCTCCCTATCGCTAATGCTCAGGAATATCGTTCCGCTGGTTGGCAGAGCCATGCCGGCGGCCAGCTCGGCCTTGTAATAGGCCATCCCGAAACTTTCATCAATGCCCATCACCTCGCCGGTGGACCTCATCTCCGGGCCCAGGACGGGGTCCACCCCGGGGAGCTTCGCGAAGGGGAATACGGCCTCCTTAACCGCTCTATATCCCGGATCGAGCCTCTCCCTTATTCCGAGCTCCCTCAGCTTCCTCCCGAGCATCAATTTGACGGCGATCTTGGCCAGGGGTATGCCGGTGGCCTTGCTGACGAACGGGACGGTCCTGGAGGCCCTAGGGTTAGCCTCTAGGATGTATACGATGCCATCCTTCACCGCGTATTGTATATTCACGAGCCCCACTATGCCGATCGCCAGCGCGATCCGCCTGGTATACTCCTTAATCGTCCCTATGGTCTTCCGATCGAGGCTAACCGGGGGTAGAACGCATGCAGAATCGCCGGAGTGAACCCCCGCCTCCTCTATGTGCTCCATTATCCCCCCTATGAGGACCTCTTCCCCATCGCAGAGGGCATCGACCTCCACTTCCACAGCGTCCTCCAGGAATTTATCTATCAATATGGGCTTCCTCTCGGAAATCTCCTCGGCCTCCCTCACGAACTCGATGAGCTCCTCCTCATCATAAACGATCTCCATGCCCCTCCCGCCCAGCACGTAGGATGGCCTAACTAGAACCGGATAGCCCAGCTCCTTGGCGATCTCCCTGGCCTCCTCCAAGCTATGGGCTATGCCATGCCTCGGCTGCGGTATCCCGAGCTCCTCCATCAGCCTCGCGAACCTCTCCCTATCCTCCGCGATATCTATCGCCTCCGAGGCGGTCCCCAGGAGCCTCACGCCGCTCGCCTCCAATTGCTTGGAGATGTTCAGCGGCGTTTGGCCGCCAAGGGTCACTATGACGCCATCCGGTTCCTCGTTCTCGATTATGTGCATAACATCCTCGAAGGTTATCGGCTCAAAGTATAGCCTATCGGATGTATCGTAATCGGTCGATACGGTCTCCGGGTTATTGTTGACCATTATGGATTGATAGCCCTCCTCCTTTAGCGAAAGGACGCCGTGGACGCAGCAATAATCGAACTCTATCCCCTGCCCTATCCTATTCGGTCCCGAGCCGAGGATCACGGCCTTCTTCCGCTTCGCTGGAACGGCCTCGTTCTCATCCTCGTAGGTGGAGTAGAAATATGGGGTCTTGGCCTCGAACTCCGCGGCGCACGTATCCACCATCTTATAAACCGGCCTGAAGCGCCTCCTCCGCCTGACCTCCGACTCGGACGCGCCCAATAGATGGGCGAGCTGAACGTCCGAGAACCCGAGCCTCTTGGCCTCCCTCAGGACCCGATCCGGGATCGTATCCAACGTATATCGCTTGAGCTCTTTCTCGAACTCCACGATCCTCCTTATCTTCTCCAGGAACCAGCGATCTATCTTCGTCAGCTCATGGATCTCGTCAACCCCCATCCCCGCTTGGAAAGCGTATCTTATGTAGAAGACCCTATCGGGGTTCGGGGTCTTGAGCCTATTTATTATCTCGCCGATGGCGGGCTCCTTATCCTTCCCATCGCACCCCAGCCCATGCCTCCCCACCTCCAGCGATCGCAATGCCTTTTGCAGGGCCTCCTCGAAGGACCTCCCTATGGCCATGACCTCCCCGACCGATTTCATCTGGGTCGTTAATGTGGAATCGGCGGTCTTGAACTTATCGAACGCGAACCTCGGGATCTTTACGACGACGTAATCTATCGCCGGCTCGAACGATGCCAAGGTCTCCTTCGTGATATCGTTCGGTATCTCGTCCAGCGTATAGCCCACCGCGAGCTTCGCGGCTATCTTGGCTATTGGGAATCCGGTGGCCTTCGAGGCCAGCGCCGAGGATCTGGATACCCTGGGGTTTATCTCTATGGCCAACGTCCTGCCCGTTTCGGGATGAACGGCGAATTGTATATTCGACCCCCCGGTTTCCACGCCTATCTCCCTTATGATCCTTATCGCGTAATCCCTCAGCCTTTGATACTCGACATCGGTCAGCGTTTGGGCTGGGGCGACCGTTATGCTATCGCCAGTGTGCACTCCCATCGGGTCGAAATTCTCTATGGAGCATATTATGACTACGTTATCAGCCAGGTCCCTCATGACCTCCAGCTCATACTCCTTCCAACCTATGACGCTCTCCTCAACGAGGACTTGGTGGACCATGCTCAGGGATAGCCCGCGCTCCGCAATCTCCTTGAGCTCGTTCCTATTGAAGGCTATCCCGCCCCCGGTCCCGCCTAGGGTGAACGATGGGCGGATCACGACGGGGTATCCCAAGCCATCGGCGATCCGCAAGGCCTCCTCCACTGAGCTGGCGAGGCCGCTCCTCGGGACCTCTATACCTATCCTCTCCATAGACCTCTTGAAAAGCTCCCTATCTTCGCCCTTCTTTATGGCTTGGGGCTTCGCGCCTATGACCTCGACGCCGAACTTCTCGAGGACCCCCCTCTCTGCCAATTCAACCGTTAGGTTCAAGCCTATCTGGCCGCCAAGCGTGGGGAGGATCGCGTCGGGCCTCTCCTTGGCTATTATCCTCTCGAGGACCTCTGGAACTAAGGGCTCTATGTAGGTCCTATCGGCCATCTCCGGATCGGTCATTATGGTCGCCGGGTTGGAGTTCACGAGGATGACCTCGTATCCCTCCTCCCTGAGCGCCTTGCAGGCTTGGCTGCCGGAATAATCGAACTCGGCCGCTTGGCCTATCACTATCGGCCCGGATCCAATTATCAGGATCCTCTTAAGATCCGTCCTCTTCGGCAAGGCCCGACCCCCTCATCCCAGCAGCCTCAGCGCCTCATCGAAGAAGAAGTAAGTATCATGCGGCCCCGGTCCGGCCTCGGGGTGATATTGGACGCAAAGTATCGGCAGCTCCCTATGCCTGAGGCCCTCGATCGTGCGATCGTTTAGGTTTATTTGCGTTACCTCGAGGCCCGTGCCCCGGAGGGATTTCTCATCCACGGCGAAGCCGTGGTTTTGGCTCGATATGAACACCCTCCCGGTTTCGAAATCCTTAACCGGTTGGTTGGAGCCCCTGTGGCCGAACTTGAGCTTGAACGTCTTGGCCCCCATCGCCAAAGATATGAGTTGATGGCCGAGGCAGATGCCTATGATGGGCATCTTGCCCACCAATCTTCGGATCGTTTCGATCGTTCGATGCACCCTGGCCGGATCCCCAGGCCCGTTGGATATGAAGAGGCCATCCGGATCCAGCTCCATTATCCTCTCCGGGGGATAATCGAAGGGCAACAACCAAACGCTGACCCCCCTCCGCAATATTTGCCTCAGGATGCTCCTCTTCACCCCGCAATCCAAGAGGGCGAGCTCGCGCCCTCCGCCGGAATCTATGAACTTCGGCTCCCTTATCGAGACCTTATCGACCAGATCTATCTCGGTTATGTGGGGCTGCTCCTTGGCCCTTTTCAGGAGCTCGGCCTCGCTCGGCCCATCGCCGGGCTTGAAGACCGCCAGCGCCGACTTCATCGTGCCATATACCCTGGCCCTCTTGGTCAACATGCGGGTATCGACGCCCTCGATCCCTTGGATGCCCTGCTCCTCCAATAGCTCCGCCAAGGACTTCTTGGACCTCCAATTGCTGGGCCTCCTGCAAAGCTCCCTTACGACGAACCCCTCGACTTGGACCTTTTCGCTTTCGAAATCCTCCTCGGAAACGCCGTAATTCCCTATCAGGGGGTACGTCATCATCAATATCTGGCCCGCATAGGATGGGTCGGTCAAGGCCTCCACGTAGCCAGTCATCGATGTATTGAAGACCAACTCCCCCTCGGCGATGCCCTCGGATCCGAAGCCCCTTCCCCTCACCAGGGTCCCGTCCTCGAGCGCGAGCATCGCCTCGAGCTCAGAACGCTCCCTAAGCCCCGTAGGACTAGCTCGCAATCCTGAAGCGCCCTTGTCCCCAGCGGCCGCCTCGGTATTAAGGATTTCCCCCGGGGATCGCGGGGCGGCCCCTCACTTGATCAGCTTTAATATCTCCTTGAACTCCGCCGTTCCGGCCCTGCCCAGCATCTCGTATATGGCCATCTCGACGCTGCTCGGGATCGCCCCCGCCCCCTCCATCCTCCTCAAGCCAACTTCGTGATCGAGCTCGGAGCGAGCCGAGGTGGCATCCTCCAAGATGTGGACCTCGAAACCCCTCCCGACGGCCTCCAGCGCCGTTTGGGCCACGCAAATGTGCGTCTCAACCCCAGCCATCAGGAGCCTCCTCCTCCCCGATCCCTCGACGATCCTTCGGAACGCCTCTTCCTCAAAGCAGTTGAAGTGGATCTTCTCTATCGGATCGGAATCCAGGAGCCCCCTCAGCTCTGGGACGGTCCTGCCGAGCCCCTTTGGATATTGCTCCGTGGCGATTATTTGAACGCCGAGGATCTTGAACGCCCTTATCGCCAAAGCGGCCCTCCGTATGACGGCCTCGGAGTTCACTATCCTCGGCATCAACCTCTCTTGGAAATCGATGCAAAGGAGGATGGAATCATCCGCCCCCAGGGCCATGATCGATGCACGGGAGGGAATGGCGAGTATGGGTTTATAAATCCCCCCCATCGCCCCCATGGGGCTTGGAGCGCGGACTATTGGCGCTTATCCTTCGGCATAGTTTCGGTCGGGAAGATCACGATCAACTTGAGGATCCCATCGCCCGCATTTCCCGTCCCATGCTCCACCCCAGCCGGTACGTATATCACTTGGCCCGGGCCAACCTCTATCGGGCCCGAGGGGCTGTGCTCGATCGCCTTGCCCTCCAACACGAATATGATCTCGTCGTGGTCGTGGATATGCGGCTCGTGCCTAACCCCGGGCTTGACTTCCGTTATATGGATATGTAGGCCGGCATCCCTCACGATGCCCTTTTCCCGATCGAAGAGGATCCTGAGGGCCCCCCAAGGGGCCTCCGTCGGGCTCACGCCCTCTATATTTATTATCCTTACCCCATTCCCGGCCAAGGCCCATTCCCTCCGGCTTCATAGAACCCTTCGCTTGAGCTCCGAGAGCTTTACCCCGCTCCTGATGGCGCTCCTCACCTTTTCCTCCTCCTCGAGGTACTCAAGGCATACGGAATGGGCCTCCTTGATATAAGCCTTGGGCACCACGACCACGCCGTCGTAATCCCCGAAGACGAGGTCCCCCGGCCTGACCTGTATCCCCCCGCATTTTATCGGCGAGTTTACCAGCGCGGTCTCCAGTCTAGTCTGGGCCGTCGTGACGACGGGGTTCCTATAAAACAGCGGGAAGCCCATCTCCCTTATGGCGAGGACGTCCCTAACGCCGCCATCCACAACAGCCCCCCCGAGGCCTTTTGCCTTGCCCGCTATGGACATCATCTCGCCCCACATCCCGGAATCGTTCATCCCGCCGCCCACGACGAAGACATCGCCCCCTTGGGCGTTGTCGATGGCTTCGAAGGCCAATTCTAGCCCCCTCCTTTCGCGGAACGATTCGGGCGAGGGCGGGATCATCCATAGCGTGACAGCGGGCCCGATCACCTTCGTGTCATCCGATATTGGCCTCAGGCCCGGATCCATCCAGGTCCTGACGCTTAGGCCGAGAACCTTATCGCAGGCATCCTGAATTATGCCCGTGTACATCTTCCGCAAGTCTTCTATTATCTCCTTCGGTGGCCTCTCTATGTCGAACAATTCTGATTCCCAAATCTTAGTTCGCGTTGGGCGTTTATAAGACTTTTGTGAAGTGGATCCATGCTAATTCCACCTTGGATCACTATCCCCTCGCCCAAGCGAAATTAAAGGAGGTCGCGGTCGCATCCCTGATGCCTGCATCTGGTCTGAAACCTCTTACGCGTCCATTTCGCGCAATTTCTATTCGACCATAATTTCCTACACTATTCCGTAGGGGCGCCTCATATGAGATCGTTCTCAATGGGGTCATCGACTTGAGGTTGGGCTGGAGCGCATCCCCCAAAGCCCAATGCTTGACAATTCCCTTCAAATCGCTTATTAAAAATGATCATTTGATTGAGCTGCGATATTCGAGGGGGTCTCCGTAACTTTCTAACGTTGAGTTGACAATCCTCTATTCAATGAAGGATAGCTTTAAATTCTTCTTAGATGTTAAAATCCTCGTGAGGGGATCCGAGATGGATATTCGGAGGGAATATAAATATATAGTAAAGCCGGGATGGCCGGGGGAGACGCCAATATATCACGTTCCAGAATTGAATGAGTTGGTAAGAGTATTATTTGATCAAGATATTGGCGGGACCAAGAACTTTGCGGTATGGCTAACGGGGTTTGAACCGGGGCAGGCGCTTCCATTACATAAGCACTCGAGTGAGGAATTGCTTTTCATACTCTCTGGCAAGGGGGTTGAAACAGTTGGAGAGGAAACTAGGGAGGTGGATCCCTACACGGCGATTTACATCCCTCCTGGCGTGGAGCATCGATTCATCAATACTGGTGACGAGTACGTGATGATGCTCGTCGTAGCCGCACCGCCCGGGGATATCGAGAAGGGGCTCTATAAGGATCCGGGAAAAGCGAAGAGGGTTAGGAAAGTAACCCCGAGAATGGAAATTGAATACGAATAAAAATACTAGATAATAAAGTAAAAAACTAAAACGAGCGGAAATGCGCGTCCTTATAACTGGCGGGACGGGGTGGCTGGGATTCTACGTAACCGAGAGGTTTCTCAGGGAGGGATATGAAGTCATATGTTATGATTCCAAGCCCAGTCCATTCCCGAACTTCATCCAAGTGGACCTCGGGAAGGTGAAAGTTGTTAGAGGCGATATATTGGAGTTCTCCCACCTCTTGAAGACTGCCAAGGAGAATGAAGTAGATGGGCTTATCCATTTGGCCTTCATATTGAACGAGCCTCTGCTGAGGGAGTTCCCATTTAGCGTCGCCCATATGGTAAATGTGAAGGGCACAATGAATGCCCTCGAAGTGGCCAAATTATTGAACTTGAGGTTCGTCTTCGTGAGTTCTGGGGCAGTGTTCGGGGATAGACCGGATGCCAGGCCGCTGAAGGAGGACGATATTAGGCTGGAGAACATAGACAGAATTTACGCGGCCAATAAGATAATGTGTGAGGCGTTGGTGAATTCTTACGTTTCAGTTTATGGATTGGATGCCGTTTCGATGAGGCCCGGCATGATGTATGGCCCGGGAATGTGGATGCGGTATCCGATAGCGGTTCTCATTGAGAGCGCGAGCAACGGTACACCGATACGCCTCCCAGTGGGTGGGGATATGCCATTCGACTGGACCTATGCGAGAGATGCTGCTAAGGCCATATTTTTGGGATACAAGATCCGCCCGATAAGGCATAGGGTTTTCAATATATCCGATGGAAGGGGCTATACGCTGAGGGAGACGGCTGAGGTTATAAAGAAGCTAATCCCAAATGCCATAATTGAAATTGGGCCCGGCTTGGTGGATAAATCCAAGGTCGACCTCATAGGGATAGAAGAACTTCGCAACTTCTTTCGCGCGATGCCATTGAGGGGTCCCATGGATGGCAGTAGGTTGAGGGAGGAGCTGGGATTCAAGCCAGAGTATACGCTGGAATCTGGCATCGCTGAATACCTTGAGTGGCTGAGATCGCAAAAAATTAAAAATAATACTGAAAATACACCATTATCGCTTGGATTTGGGATTCGTTAAACCCTGGTTCGCTGTGCAAAATTGAGCAAAATTTGCCGGGGCGTGTCCAAGTATTCATCCATGGAGCCATCTGGCGACGACCTTCAGGCAGTAGACTAGGAGCCTCAGGAGTATCCTGGTTTCGCTCGACTCCTTCCTCCTCGTCCTCATCCTGTCCCCGAACTCCATGGTCAGGGCTCCGAAGATGCCCTCCCCTACGGCCCTGAGCCTGTACAGGGATTCGTCGAAGAGGCCATCCCTCATCCTGGCCCCGTAGCCCCCGGGGCTCACCCTGCCGGGCTTGACCATCGGGGCGTAGCCCTTCGATGCCATCTGGTTCAGAACGGGCTTAGCGTCGAAGGCCCCATCCGCGAAGGCTGGGCCCGAGCCCGAGGGGATGCCCTCCGTGAACTCCACCTCTGAACTCATGATGGCCGCGTGAACGGGAAATAGGGTTTCCCCGAGGCTCACCCTTACGCAGAGGAAGGCCTCGTGGGCGGCCTTATGCCAATCCGTGAACTTCGTCGAGTCCAGGACCGTGTAGTCGTAGCCCAAGAGGCGGAGGATCCCGAGGAGGGCCATGAGCACCTCCTTGATGAGGGACCCATGGTTCACCTCCCAGTAGCTCAAGGTCGATCGGGGGATCCTCTCGCCGAGGTAGGTTGAGGAGCAGCCCTCAGCATACCTGAGGCTCAGCTTGCACATCTCCTTGAGGACGAGGGCCTTCACGTAGAGCCCAATGGTCCTTCGGGGCTTCCCACCCCTCCCCTTGACCTTCGATTCCAAGGCGAGGGATTCCAGGACGAGGTCCAAGATGCCCAGGAGCAGCCCGATGTCGTATGCCCTTCGATGCCATCTCCGGAGCATGGAGGAACCCGCGCAGCCGGATCAAGTCAATCATCGGGCTATAGGTCCACTTTGAAATGGACGTAGCTGAATCGTTGGACACGCCCAAATTTGCCGAAAACTTTTTAAATACACACTCTTAAACAAATACTAAATGAACATTGGAAACGGGGAGAGGGAAGAAAAAGATCTGGTGGCCCCAATTCACTAGGCCGGAGCTCGTGGAGTACGCAAAGAAGGTGAGCGACATAGCCCTCTTGCCCTTAGGATCCCTGGAGCAGCATGGAGAGCATCTCCCCACAGGGGAGGACTCCTATCATGCAATAGGCATAGCCGAGAGGGTCGCCGAGAGAACCGATGTAATGCTCCTTCCATGCCCGTGGTATGGGGCGCATCCATATCAACATTATTATTATGCAGGAAAGATTCCACTCAGGTTCGAAACCTTCCATAACATGATAAAGGATATAGTGAGGGGCGCCTCTTGGGCACGATGACGATGATTGAGGTGGAGTTCGGGCCCGGCTCAAGTGGGCCTGAGCACGTTCATTCTCATGAACAAATAGGTTTTGTGCTGAAGGGGGAGCTTGAGCTCAGGATCGATGGGAGAGCATACGCCCTCAAGGAGGGGTATTCCTATTGGATCCCTTCCAATATACTGCATAGCATGAGGGGGATCGGCGATGGGGGAGTTGCGCTGGAGGTCTTCCACCCCGTCAGGAGGGATCTATTAAAGAGACAGTTCGCCCAAAAAATCGAGGCCCGCGACCTGAAGGGTTCCTCGGCGCACCATTCACAGTTTAGACATCCCATGCCCCCTCCAAGATGGGAGGGACATAATTGTTCGCATCTAAATTAAGAAAGCGGAAGAAGTTGGATTGGCGAAGGATATGTGCGAAAAGGGGAGGCTGGAGGGAAAGGTCGCCGTCATAACTGGGGGCGGCAGCGGGATCGGTAGGGGGATCGCGCTACGCCTCGTGAAGGAGGGTGCCAGCGTAGTAGTCTTCGACCGAGTTAGGGAGGGCGCCGAGAAGGTGGTCGGGGAAATCAGGGCGCTCGGGAGAAGGGCCATCGCTGTAATCGGTGACGTCACAAAGAGCGAGGACATAGAAGATATGGTCAACGCAGCGATTAAGGAGTTTGGGAGGATCGATATATTAATCAATAACGCTGGCGGCGGGGAGGTCCAGCCCTTCTTGGACATAAGGGAAGAGGACTGGAACAGGATCGTGGACCTCAATCTAAAGAGCGTCTTCCTCTGCACACAACGGGTCGCAAAGGAAATGATCGAGCGGGGGATCAAGGGGAGGATCGTGAACATCTCCTCATACGCCGGCAAGTGCCCAGTACCGGGGGAGCCCCATTACAGCGCCGCCAAGGCTGGGGTGATTGCCTTCACCCAGGCCTTGGCCAAGGAGCTCGCCAAGTATGGAATCAACGTCAACGCGGTCTGCCCCGGCTGGACCGATACGCCCGGGCTGAGGAGGTGGGCGAGGATACACCTCGAGAGGTTCCCGGGATCGGCGAGGGACGTCGATGAGCTCTTTGAAAAGCTCGTGAGGGATCATGATATCCCCTTGGGCAGGTTGGGGACGCCGGAGGACGTGGCCGGCGTGGTGGCTTTCTTGGTTTCCAGCGATGCTGATTATATGACTGGGCAGGCGATTAATGTTATGGGTGGGCTTGAGATGCGTTAGAGGCGCCTAAAATTTCAAAGAAAGGCTTGTTGAGTCCCGAGCCTTAAATTAGACCAAAGGGCAAAATTTTTTATTTTGGAAGCCATTTTTTTCTTGGGTGTATAGTTTTGGCTTGGAGGAAATGGAGCCCCCTCGATTGGGAGGGGGAGGAGAAAGCCCCGGAGCCGAATAAGCTAATAATAGTTGCTGCGGCCCCGGGCGGTATGGTTTCGAAAAAGCAAAACCCCTATCTTCCATGTACGCCCGAGGAGATAGCTAAGTACCACGTAGAGGCATACAGAGCCGGCGCGCAGATAGTTCACGTACATGCAAGGGGCGAGAATTGCGTTCCCTCCTCCGATGTAAGGCTTTATCGCGAGATCATAAGCCGGGTCAAGGGCGAATGCCCCGATGCGATCATCGATGCATGCCTGGCGCACCCCTTGGAGGAGGATACGGTCGAGGCTAGGCTGAAGCCCATTTGCGAGTCGGGCTTGCCGATAGACATCGCGACCTTCTCGGTCGGATCGCATAACGTCCTTTATAAGGAGGGGTCAACGGTTTATATAAACAGACATGAGTACACCCTACAGGCCATAGAATATCTGCTCGATAAGGGCATAAAGCCAATGCTCGTTATTTACAACCACAAGACCTTGGAATGGGTCAAGAAATACGTCGTGAAGACCGGCCTCATAGAGGAGCCCTATTTGAACATCAGTTTGGGCCTCTTCGGGGAGCCCGCGGATATAGACATACTTAGGGGATTGGTGAGAAAGCTACCGGAGAGGTGCATTTGGGTTCTCGAATCGGCCGGCCGGAACTGGCTCCCGCTCGCGGTTGAGGCGCTGCTCTTGGGCGGGAACGTTCGGGCCGGTATGGAGGATGGCATATACATGTATCCGCATAGGGACGATTTGATCAAGAGCTCCGCGGAGGCCGTTGGGAAGATAGTCCGAATAGCCAAGGAGCTGGGGCGGGAGATCGCTACTCCGAGAGAGGCTAGGGAGATGTTGGGTCTCGAGGGGTAATCCCCATCTCTCCGGGGGTGAGCATCGCCTCCTTTATATACCCTCGAGGAGGATTGCGTCCGGCTCACCTCCCACGGGGGAGGTGCTGCCACCCCCCTTTAAATTGACAACCTCCATAAATTGTATAGACTAAAGGAAAGCTTTATATTTGCATTGCCTTAAAAATTAACTTCTTCTGAAGAAAAAATGAGCGAGATTCAGAAGGAGAAATGGCCCAACGTCTTCGACTTTAGGACTTGGTCTTTGAGGGGGAAACTGCTCGCGCTCCTCGGAGTGCCATGCTGGATAATCCTTACGACCATAATCCCACTGTACTTCAATAGACCCTTCTCGATCGGGGGATTCCCGGAGCTCTGGGTTGCCACAAACGTCGTCGGTTGGACTTGGCTAATCTTGGCATGGATCATAGGTTTCGGAGTAAAGAGGTGACCGTGGGATGATAACCAAAGAGATCGTCGTATTGGCAATGGCCATAGGCTATACAGTGTTTCTATTCATCCTCGGGGGCGTCGGGAAATGGGTCAAGCTAAAGGAGAAGACCATAACAGAATTCTTCAGGCCCACGGGTATCGCGCCCGCTTGGATGCTTTGGTTCGCCATGGGGGCGAACATGCACACGGCCTTCTGCATACCCGGCTCGATGGGCTTCTATTATCTGCACGGCGTGGGCTTCACGATGCATTGGGTCTGGACGCTCACGACCCCGCTCTTCGTTATGTATGTCCTGGGACCGAGGCTGCGAGCAATCGCCCAGAAATATGGTTATGTAACGATTTCGGAGATGCTCGGCGACTTCTACGAGAGCCCAGCGTTAGCCGTATTCATAGCCATATTCCTCTCCGTCGCCAATATGGCCTATTTTACGGCTAACGTCATAGGGCCGGCGTTGATGCTCTCCTACGGCACCGGGTACCTTGTGCCATATGAATGGGCCATATTCATTATACTTCTCACAATAATGGGATATTGCTTTGCCGGGGGCTTCAAATCCGTCTTTTACACGGATGTACTTCAGGGCGCTTTGATGCTCGTAGCGACTTGGGGCGCGGCCTTCTTCATGCTCTCCCTATTCAATTGGAACACTTGGGCGCTTTTCAGTAAGGTTTATGAAATCTCTCCAAAGCATATGACCATACCGGGCGCCTTGGGCCTCATAACGCCCGCCTGGTGGTTCTCCTTCTCCTTCGCTCCGCACGTCTTCCATTGGGCGATACAACCAAGGAACTTTACATATTACCAATTGGCCAAATCGAACGAGGAGGTGAGAAGGAATGCCCTCCTAATGGGCCTCTACCTCTCCATGATATATGTTCCGGTAGTCATCCTCGGCTTGGGCGTAAAGGCCTTGATGCCCGAGCCGCCGAAGGCTGGGTTCTGGGTAGGGCCGGATGCGGCCTTCCCAACATTCATGGCCGCTAATGCCCCTGCGGTCCTATGGGGTGTATTGGTGGCGGGCTCAATGGCGGCCGGTCAATCCACGATGGACTCGGACCTCGTGAGCCACTCTGGGATGCTCGTGAGGGACGTATACATGCGCCTCATAAAGAAGGACGCGAGCCCAGAGCACTACTTCAGGGTCGGGAGGCTCATAGTCCTAATATTCGGCCTAGTAACCGTTTACATATCCACCTATGCGGCAAAGCTCCCAATAATCACGCTCCTGACGCCTTTGTCCACCGGGGTCGTTGGCTGCCTCTTCCTGCCAGTTTTAGGGGCGGTTTGCCCCATGGGGAGATTCAAGGTGACCAAGGCAGGGGTTTGGGCGGCGCTGATCGTGGGCATAATAGTCAACTTAATGACTATGACGCCGAACTTCGTGGGCTCTCCCAAATGGCTCCAAAACCCAGGGGGCTTCCACTTCACCCTAGCGGTGAACTTGGCCGCCATCGTGGCGGGCGTGGTGGTCAGCCTCTTCACGAAGCCGCCCTCCAGAGAGAAGCTGGAGAAGTTCCACCTATTCCTGGCCCAGGAGTTCGCCAAGCCAGCATAGGGATGCAAAACACCCCTCACTTTTTATTTTTTTTAAATTTTATTCAAGATGAGGCGATTCAAACAATGAGAATACTCATTACCGGTGGAACCGGACTGATAGGTTCCTATGCGGCGAGGGCGCTTCTATCTAGAGGGGAGGCCGTAACGGCCTATGATATCGCCCCGGAGACCGGCCATATGCGAGACATCGCGGATAGGATCGATATCGTGAGGGGAGATGTTACCAAACCTTTCGATTTTTTGCGCACGTTGAAAGCCCATGGCATCGAGAGCATAGCTCATTTGGCGGCCCTCCTTACCCCATATGCCCAGAGGTCCCCGATGGATGCCCTCAAGGTCAACTTGGAGGGGACTATGAACGTCTTGGAGGCTGCGAGATTGCTGGATCTGAAGAGGGTGGTCTTCGCGAGCTCCATAGCTGTTTACGGCGCAACTCCGGAGGGGACAATCGATGAAGATTTCCCGAAGAACCCCATCACCATATATGGCGCGTTGAAGCTAGCCGCTGAACACATTGGCTTAAATTACTATAGGGATTATGGTGTGGACTTCGTCGCGCTCAGATTCCCACTAGTTTACGGCTTTGGCGGGGTAAGGGGCTTCAGGGGGGTTGAGGAGATCGTCATGAAGTGCGCTCGGGGACTCGTCGCAAAAGTCCCGAGGAGCGATGATAAATGGGAGCTCGTATACGGCCCGGATGCGGGCGAGGCCGTCGCATTGGCCTTGGAGGTGAGCCCCGGGAAGTTAAAACATAGGGTATTCAATATAGGGAGCGGCCAATTTTTCTCTTTCAAGGAAGTAGCCGAGATCGTTCAGGAGCTCATACCTAACGCGAGATTTGAGATCAGCGATGAATGGGATATTAGGAATCCGGCTAAAGGGACTTTCGATCTGAGTAGGGCTAAAGAGGAATTGGGCTATACGCCCAAATATGATATAAGGAGCGGCATAATGGATTTTTTATAGAAAAAGTGAGGGAATTGGATTCGGGCGTCCATATAAGTGGACGGCGCGATCCTTAAGAGCCTCCCGAACCCAAAACCAATCAATCCCCCTCCCCAGCTTAACGGGCGCTTTGATGGCCGATATCGATGCCAACTCGGCCCGGTCGCCCCCTTAAGCTAACGGAGCTACAAAGCCCTATGAGGAGCGCGGAGGCCGCTATGAAAAGGATCGAGCGGCTGAGGGAGACGCGCTCGCCGGCGAATCCAACGAGCCATTGCATAAAAGCGGCGCCGGAGAAGCCGAATGTGAATATGGTCCCGGAGATGCTGCCCGAATGCTCGGGAAAGGAGTCCGTCGCCCAAGCCAATATCGTGGGGAATATGGCGGCCATCCAAAGGCCCGATGCTGCCCAAGCTAGCAATATAGGGGTTGGGCCTTGGGCCGCGAGCCCGAGGGCCATCGAGGCGGCCGATAGGGCCGATAGGAGGGCTATGGCCCTCTTATATCCGATTCTGTCGACGAACCCCCCTAGGGCGAGCCTTCCAATGCCTATGGCCCCCCAGAAGGCCCCTAGGGCCAAGCCCGCCTCCATGGCCGACATGCCCTTGGCCGATAGGAGGAACGCGGGCAGCCAAGCGTTTAGCCCGAACTCCGCCCCGAAGTAGAAGAAGGAGGACGCCATTATGAGGAGGAACTCCCGATCCTTGGCGATTGCCCAGGCCCCCCTCCCGCGGCTCGCGGAGCTGCCGAGCGCCCTGAGGCCTCGGCTTTTGAGGATCGGCAGGGGGAGCAATACTAGCGCAGCGTAGGCGAAGAAGCAAGCACGATATAAATCCCTCCAGGAACCCCCCGATCCGATAACCCAGCCGCCGAATAATGGACCCATGAAGGCGCCGATCCCGATGAAGGCATGGAGAGCGTTCAGGGCGAGGCCCTTCCTGGGGCCGTAGAGGGACACCATCAAGGGCGTCATGGAGGATTCCACGAAGCCCACCCCCATCCCGCCCAGGAAGAGCGCCGGGGAGGCCATGAGGGCGGAGGTCGAGGAGGATATCAGGGCCATCGCGAGCGCCAAGATGGCCAAACTCGCCCAGGCCATAAACATACCCCCATATCGATCCGAGAGGTTTCCCCCTATTGGGGAAAGTAGGAAGCCCAGGCTCCAAGAGCTCGCCACCATGCCCATGGCCCCCAACGCGAGCCCGTACTCTCTGCCCAAGAAGGGGAGGCAAAAGCCGAGCTCCGATTGCGAGACCCCGGCCAAGGCCATGCCGGCTAGGCAGAAGGCCGTTATAAATGCCCTGGGGATCCGAACGCCCTCGCTCAATGCGATCCCAGCCCTCGAAATCCCCGGTTTGCGCCCGCTGCATTTTAAAAGGTATCGCCTAGGATCTTAGGGATATCGGAGGGCCGTCGAGGGCTGGACATGAATGGTAAAAAAGGGGAGATTAGGGAGAGGATCTGGGCCCTGATGGAGCGCGAGGGGGTCTCGAGGCCCCCGCTCCCGATAAGGCATAGGATACCGAACTTCATAGGCGCTGAGAGGGCGGCTGAGAGATTGCGGGATATCCGGGCCTTTCAGGAGGCGAGGGTCGTCAAGGTAAACCCGGATTCGCCGCAATTGCCCGTCAGGAAGCTGGCGCTCTCGAGTGGGAAGCTCCTGATAATGCCGACCCCACGCCTCAGGAGGGGGTTCCTGCTCATAGATCCCGAGCGCTTGTCGAGCGGCGCCATCAGGGAGGCCGCCAGCATCAAGGGGGCCTTCAAATATGGGGAGGAGCTCGATTTGAACGGCGCGCCCAGGATAGACTTCGTGGTGGCCGGATCGGTGGCCGTCGCCCCGGATGGATCGAGGCTGGGGAAGGGCGGCGGATATAGCGAGATCGAATACGGGATCCTCAGGGAGCTCGGCCTAGTCGATGAGGACACGCCCATAGCCACGACTGTTCATGAGGTTCAAATAGTGGAGGAAATCCCGATGGAGGATCACGACCTGGCCGTCGATTACATAGCCACCCCAGCGAGGCTCATCGAAACCAGCAGGATCCGCCCAAGGCCGAAGGGCATAATGTGGGACGAATTGCCAAGCGAGGTCATCAGGGGGATCCCATTGCTCCTGCGCCTCAAGTCCGGGCGCGGCGTGAAGGGCATTGGGTGAGGGAAGCGCCCGAGATCTCAAGGGGATGTCGCGAATGGGGCCAGGAACCTGATGAGGGGAAACGCCAACAGCATAATCGTGTAGATTAGGAAGAGGCGATCCGATGGCCCCCACCTCTTAAACGTTGCCTTCTTCTCAAAGGATCCGAATCCTCTCATCTCCAATACCCTGCCGACGACGTCGGCGCGCTCGATGGCGTTCATCGTTATTGGGATCAACGCCATGGATAGCGCCCTGATCCTTCCCAAGAAGCCCCTTTCCACGCTTTCGTATGCCCTGACACGCATGGCATCCATCACCCTCCTCATATCCGCCAGGTAAACGGGCATGAAGTTGAAGGCCAAGGCCATCATCAGGGAGTATTTCTGCGGGAGGCCGAGCCAGCTCATGGCTTCTATCAGGTCATTGGTTGGGGTCGTGGCGATCATCGCGAATACCGGGAGCGTCAATATCAATAAACGGAGTATGCTGATCGCCCCGCTCAGGATGCCTTCCTTGGTTATTATCAATCCCCCAAAGTATGGGGGGATGCTCGGGATCAGGGCGAAGGCGGCCTCGCCCCCAACGGTGAGGCATTGTATCGAGCCTATCGCCAATATGATCAGCCAGAAACCCCTCAATTGCCTGAATAATGGGCCCGCGATCCCCCCTAGGATGGCCACGAATATTACGGATGCCAACGTCAGGGTTAGCACCGGGAAGTCTATGAAGAGCAAGCCCACTGCACTACAGGATATGGCCCAGAAGAGCTTCAGCCTCGGGTCCAGGCGGCTAAGGGGACCCCTTTTCCCTCCGATGTATTGGAGCATGGATGCGCAGAACCCTCCTGAGCTCCTCCATCATCTCCTCCACGGAGATCACGTCCGGCCTGATGCCCATGGGCGCGCAACTTTGGGCCAGCTCGGTTATCTGGGGCGGGGCCAAGCCGCACCTCCTCAATAACTCCCCATTCGCGAAGAGGCGCCTGGTTGGGGCATCGGCCAAGATCCTCCCTTCGTCTAGCAATATGGTCCTTTCGGCGTAAGCGGCGACGTTCCTCATATCATGCGTAACCAGGATCACGGTCTTTCCCGAATTGTTCAATTTCTTCACGGCCTCCATTATCATCTTGGAATCCCTATAATCCTGCCCGGTGGTGGGCTCATCCAGGATCAGGATGCTGGGATCCATGGCTGCGATGGCCGCGACCGAGACCTTTTGCTTATCCCCCCTTGATAGGAATCTCGGGTAGACGTCCCTTACGTCCTGAAGGGCGAAGTCCCTCAAAGTCCCCTCCACGATCCTTTGGATTTCCCCCTCCTCGAGGCCGAGGTTCCTCAGGGCGAAGGCCAATTCCTCCTCGACGGATTTGCAGAAGAGTTGATCGTCTGGGTTCTGGAATATGAACCCCACCTCCCTCGCGATCCTGGAAACCTTCTCCCTTCGAGTATCCATCCCCTTGACGATCACCCTCCCCTTAGTCGGCTTGAGGAGCCCCACCAGGAGGCGCATTAGGGTCGATTTCCCGGACCCGTTCCTCCCAATGATGGCCAAGAACTCCCCCCTTTCGACTTCGAAGCTGATCCCCCTCAGGACGTAATCGCTTCCGTAATATGAGAACCAAACGTCCTCGACTTCTATCTCGGAGCCCATCTCCCATCGAACCCGAGCTCGATCAGGAGGTCCTTCGCCTCTTGAACAGTGAGCGGCAAGCCTTTCAGTGGAATCCCCTCTTCCTCGAGCTTGAGCGCGAGCTGGGCTACCTGCGGAAGCCTAAGGCCGAGGCGATCGAATAATTCCCGCCTCGAGAAAACCGATCGGGGATCCCCCTCGAGTTGGATCCCCCCGTCCGCCAACACGGCGATCCTCGTGGCGTATTTCGCGAGCAGCTCAACCTCATGGGTGACGAATATTATCGTTCTCCCGGCCGAATGGAGCCCGGCCGCTAAGCCGAAGATATCCCTGACCGAGATCGGATCCAAATCGGAGGTGGCCTCGTCGAAGACTATTATATCGGGTCGCCCGGCGATCGCCGCCGCTATGGCTATCTTCTGCTTCTCCCCCCCGGAGCACGTTTGCGGCACCCTCCCCCTGAGATGGGATATCCCGAGCCTCAGCAGGCATTCGTCCACGATCTCCCCGATCTCCTCCTCGCCGAACCCGCGGCTCCTCAAGCCGAATGCTATTTCGTCCTCCACCGATGACGTTATCAACTGGGAATCCGGGTCCTGGAAGACTATTCCAACGTGGCGCGAAAGCTCCGCTATGGTCTTGGCCCTAGTATCCTCCCCCATGACCCTTACCTCCCCCCTCATCTCGCCCTGGGCGTAATGCGGTATGAGGCCATTTAGGCACATGCAAAGCGTCGTCTTCCCGGCCCCGGTGGGCCCGAGGATCCCTAGGAACTCCCCGGCCTCAACGCTCAGGTTTATCCCCTTTAGCACGAACCCCTTGGCCGTCGGGTACTTGTACCAAAGATCCCTTATCTCTATGGCGTATCCCAATACTCAAACCCGATCGGGCGCGGTCAGGATGCTTCGTCCCTCGATTCGGCTATGAACCCATACCTCACCAGGCCCGGCCTCAGCGCCTCATATAGTATTGGCGATATTATCACGTTGGCGATAACCGTCGGTAGATATATGGCCATGAAGGACGCGGAGGCATAGGCCAGGAAGGTGATCCTCCCGGCCAATATCCCCTTCGTCACGGGCATGGCGGTGTTCGCGAGGCCGGAGAGGTGCAGTATCCCGTAGTAAGCTGGGATTATGAAGAGCAGGAAGCTTATGGTGGTGGCTATCCCGACTATTAAGGAGACCTTGAGCGGGCTGAGTTTCCGCTCGTTGCCCTTGAAGGCATCGGTCAGCAACTTCGCGGAAACGAGGCCCGAGAAATGGGATGGTATGTTGGCCAATGGGAAGGGGGCCGCCGTGGCCACCATCAGAACTATGCCGTTCACTATGCCCACCAACGATGCCTCGGCCAAGCCCATCGGTATGAGCAAGGCTATGAGGCAGTAAATGGCTATGGAGACTGCCATTTGAATGCCGCCGGTGAATACCACGGTGAACCTCAGCAGGAAATGAACCACGCCGGCCAGCGCCAGAAACATGCCGCAGAGCGCGATCTCCCTAGGCTTCAAAAGGGATCACCCCCGCAGTCTCGCTCATATCGGCGGATTGCCTGGCCTCCTTAAGTCCGAAACGAGATCTTTTTCTCAAATCGGACATATTGCATCCCTGTGGGGCCATTTTGGATATTGGAGGTTATATATAACCCTTTCTTGTATAAAATTATACATAAAAGATAAAATGAGGAGGGCTAGCAATAAGAGGGCGATGGAGGCCGGACCGCGCGGGGCTCAACCCCTCGATGATTTGGGCGAGGCCGAGAGGGCTCTTAAAAGCGGAAATCTGACGATAGCGGCGGTCAAGGGCGGGAGGCTGATCTTCTCAACGAGCGTCCCGGGCCTGAGGGCGATATTCTCGGCCCTGGGGGCCCTTGGTGGCGAGTTCCCCGGCTCATCCGTAGCGGATAAGGTCGTCGGCAGGGCGGCTGCTCTGCTCTATGCCCATTATGGGGCTAGGGCCGTGTTCGGGGCGACCATGAGCGAGGGGGCCGCCGCCGTGCTAAGGGAAAGGGGAATAGGGGTTAGATTCGATAGGCTCGTTCCCGAGATCAGGGGAAGGGATGGAGTTGGGATGTGCCCCTTCGAGAGGGCCGTGATGGGCATAAGGGATCCCGGTGAGGCCGTTCGGGAGATCTCGAGGCTCTTGTTCGATCCCCCCGCATCGGCCCGTGAGGGTTGACTATTGGATGAGGGTCGCGATGGGAGGGCTCGCGATCGCATTCGAGGGGCCCCTCGCCGATCAGGGGATCCTCACCAACCATTTGCCCTCGAACCTATCCTCCAGCCCGTATCTCTTCAGGGCCTGCCAAAGTATGGTGCATATGAGTTGATCATAGGTCATGCCCGCGGCCCTGGCTGCCTTGGGGAAACAGGAATGCGCATCCGGGTTCGGGATCAAACCGGGCAGCGGGTTGACCTCCATCACTCGGGGCACCCCCTCCCTATCCATCCTCATGTCTATTCGGCATAGGTCCCTGCAACCGAGGGCCTTGAAGGCCCTTATGGATATCCGCCTTATCTCCTCTTCCACCTCCTTTGGGATCTCCGGGGGGCAGCGGAATATATCGACCGGGTTCCCCGGGACATCCCAGACCCATTTGGCCTCATAGGAGTACAGGGGGTTGGCCCCGGCGGGCAATTTATCGAGGAGTATCTCAACGATCGGCAAGACCGTGGGGTCCCCGTTCCCGATGATTCCGACCGTGAACTCCCGCCCGGGGAGGAATTCCTCCGCTATCGCTGGCTGTTTGTAAACCCTCAGGATCCTGAATATCTGCCTCCTCAAACTCGGCTCATCCCTGACGAGGGAATCGTTCCTTATCCCCTTGCTCGACCCCTCGCATAGGGGCTTAACGACCAATGGGAACTCGAGCCCATCGTCGAGTTCCTCGTCCCCCCTCTCGAAGACTTGGAAGGCGGGCGATGGAACCCCGCTAGCGCTTAGGACCCGATGCGTCAGCGCCTTGTTCAGGGATATGGCCAGCGCCAAGGGCCCGGATCCCGTGTAGGGTATATCGAGCATCTCGAGCATCGCGGGTATGTGGGACTCCCTGCTCTCCCCGCGCAAGCCCTCGGCTATGTTGAACACTATATCCGGCCTGCAGCGGGCCAGCGCCTCATAGGCCCGCTCATCCGCTTCTATCCTTATTACCTCACAACCCGCTTTTCGAAGGGCGCCCGCTATGCCTTCAACCGTTTCCTCCTCATCGAACTCCACGTAGAAATCCTCCGGCAGGCCCTCGGAGGGGTTCGGCCTCCTCCTAAGGTTGTAGGTGAGGCCAACCCTCAGCGGCATTTCGGCCTCTTCCCATCCGGGCTCCGGCTTTTGATGGCCCCCTCCATTTGGGGGGCTTTGGGATACGAGTATATCTCCCCCTTATAGTTCCTCATGATCAAGCTATCCCCATCGGCCCTCAGGACGTATTCCGGCTGAATGGGTATCTTGCCCCCTCCGCCCGGCGCATCGATAACGTATCTCGGGACCGCTAGGCCGGAGGTATGGCCTATCAGGGCCTCGAGTATCTTGATCCCGACCTCGACCTCGGTTCGGAAGTGATGGGTCCCCTTGACCAAATCCATCTGGAAAAGGTAATAGGGCCTGACGCGGATCCTCAGGAGCTTCTGAACCAAATCCTTCATTATGGCGGGGTCGTCGTTCACGCCCTTAAGGAGCACCGATTGGTTCCCCAATGGGATCCCGGCGTCGGCCAAGAGCCCGCAAGCCCTCTCGCTCTCCTCCGTTATCTCCCTCGGATGGTTGAAATGGACGTTGATGTAAAGCGGGTGATATTTCTTGAGCATCTTGGCAAGCTTCGGCGTAACCCTTTGGGGCAATGTGACGGGGATCCGGGATCCGATCCTCAATATCTCTACGTGCGGTATCGCCCTCAGGCGCCTTAATATTCGCTCTATCTCCGCATCGGGCAACATGAGGGGATCGCCGCCGGATATGATGACATCGCGAATGGAGGGGTGCCTCTCGATGTACCTTATCTGCTCGGCTATGACCGCTCTTGAGAGCTCCACCTCCTGCCTCCCAACCCTCCTCTTCCTTGTGCAGAACCTGCAATAGGTCGCGCAGCTATTGGAGACGGCCATCAAAACCCTATCGGGATACCTATGGATCAGGCCCGGGACTGGGCTTTGCCCCTCCTCGTTCAACGGATCATCGAAGCCATAGGGGTCTTGGAGCTCGAGCGGGCTTGGGACGCATTGCTTCCATATCGGATCGCCGACCTCCTCTATGAGGTCGAAATAATACTTGGAAATCCTCATTGGATATATGGCCGTTACGGCCCTGAGGGCCTCGATATCGATCTCGAACCTACCCGCGATTTGCTCGGGCTCGGTTATGCTTTGGGAGAGAAGTCGTTCCCATTCTTCGGCCATTTTAGCTCATGTACTCTCCGTAGCACCAGAATCGTGCTACCGGACGTATCATGGTGCTTGTGGGCACTTACGCCCGGAACCGATATTTAAGCTTTAAGCCTTTCTTATCTGGATCCCTCGGGCCGATATCGGGCCCTCGCTAATAAAGGCCGGGCCAGGAAGGCCATGGAGGGAGGCGCTGAATCGGGGCCGCTTTGCCAGGTTTATTTGATATTGTGGGGCTGGGGAGGGCCTACGGTATTTGGCCATGGCGGCCCCAATTCATGGGATCCAAGAAACCCCGTTTAGGCCCCCTGAACCGCTTCGAGGCCCATTAAATGTGGTGCGGGGGGAGGGATTTGAACCCTTCCGTCGGGCTTGGCCCGATCTCGAACCCCTTCGGGACAGGCGCCTCAGGCCTGCGCCTCCAAGGGCCGCCCGCCCTCTTTGACCTGGCTTGGCAACCCCCGCTGGGATCCATCGATATTTCCGCAAAGGGGGAAATTTATACATTTGCCGCCCGAGCCCTTGCCCCGACCCCCCTAAAGCCAGTTCGGGGCGACGAACGGCCATAAGCCCCCCATTCGATGAGGCCAACTCGCCTTAAGGCCGATCGCGGCCCCCTTGGGCCGTCGGCGATCGAGCCGAAGGAAAACCTCATATTGATGCTCTCGGGAATTTTAATGAGGAAACTTCGGCTATGGGCGTGGATCTATCGGATCTTTTGCCGAAGAGGAGGCTGGATATAAGGGACCTTTCGGGGAAGGCCATCGCCATAGATGCCCACAACGCCCTCTACCAATTCCTGGCCATAATAAGGGGGGAATCCGGCGAGCCCCTGATGGATCGGCGCGGCAACATCACCAGCCATTTGAGCGGCCTTCTGTATAGGACGTCGAACCTAGTAGAGATGGGGATAAAGCCCGCCTATGTCTTCGACGGGAAGCCGCCGGAGCTCAAGGAGGCGGAGATAAAGCGAAGAAGGGAGATCAAGGAGGAGGCCATATCTAAATACGAGGAGGCCCTGAGGGCCGGGGATTTGGCGGAGGCTAGGAAATACGCCCAGATGACATCCCAGCTTAAGGGCCCCATGATCGATGATGCCAAAAGGCTGCTTACGGCCATGGGGATCCCCTGGGTCCAAGCGCCCTCCGAGGGCGAAGCCCAGGCGGCCTATATGGCCATAAGGGGCGACGTTTGGGCGACGGCCTCCCAGGATCACGATTCCCTGCTCTTCGGGACGCCGAGGCTCGTGAGGAATTTGGCGATCACCGGCAGGAGGAAGCTCCCGGGGAAGGAACTATACATAGAGGTGGAGCCCGAGCTGATAGAGCTCTCGAGGGTCCTCTCCGAACTCGGCATAGATAGGGAAAGCCTAGTTGAGATAGGGATACTGGTTGGGACGGACTTCAACCCCGATGGCATAAAGGGGGTTGGGCCGAAGAGGGCCCTTAAGCTCATCAAGGAATCGGGGGGGATCGATGGCGCCTTGGAGAAGCTGGGCGTTCGCCCGAACTTCGATCCGCGCGAGATAAAGAGGATCTTCCTGGAGCCTGAGGTCACCTCGGATTATAAGCTGGAATGGAGGGAGCCGGATGAGGGGCAAGTCATAGGCTTCCTATGCGGGGAGAGGGATTTCTCGGAGGGGAGGGTTAGGAACGCATTGGAGAGGATGAAGGCGGGGATCAGGAGGACGGCGGCCACGAGAACCCTCGATTCGTTTTTTGGGTAGAGGGCATATTTTCTATATACCCGAGGGCTGGAAATATATTCCATATTTACCTTCTATTACATCGTTATGATTCAACCGTGGAAATGTTTTTCTAATACCCCCTTGGAATAAAAGGGCTCCATAAATCCGGAAAGCGCAGAAGGGAACATGGCCATGAGGGGGATGGTCGTTCCGAAGGACTCCTTGGGGGAGCTCGTATCCAAGCTCTCGGATCGATACAAAATATTTGGCCCAAAGAGGAAGGGGACGGAATGGATATTCGACGAAGTAGAATCGGCCGATGAGATGGACTTGCGCTATTCAACGACGATATTGCCGCCGCGGAAGTTCTTCCTCCCCACATCGGAGCGCCTCTTCTCCTTTCGGATGGATGGAAGGGTCGAGGAGCCCGAGGAGCCGGACATCCCCGCGCTGATATTCGGGATACATTCCTGCGATCTCAATGCCCTGTTGTTATTGGATGCGGTCTTCTCGAGCGGACAATTCCCTCTACCGAGCTATGTTAAAAGAAGGGAGCGCACGGCGCTCGTGGCGCTGACTTGTACGGAGGTCGGCGATCATTGCTTTTGCGAATCGATGGGAACCGGTCCATCCCCGGCTGGGGGGTACGACGTCCTCTTAACGGATCTGGGGGGAGAATATCTGATGGAATCGGGCTCCAGGAGGGGAGATGAGATTCTGGCCCTCGCGAGGGGGAGGGAGGCCTCGAAGGGCGATTTCGATCGTAAGGCCGAGGCCATAGAGCGGGCGAAGTCCAAGTTCAAGAGGAGGGTGGATCTGAGGGATATCGATGAACTCTTCCTCAAAAATTTGGATAACCCGATATGGGAGCGGCTGGGGGAGAAGGATCTGGCCTGCGGGCTCTGCGTCAACTCCTGCCCGACGTGCTTCTGCTTCGACGTAAGGGACAAGCTCGATTTCCCAATGGACAGCGGGGTGAGGTATAAGGAATGGGACGCATGCGTATTGCTCGAGTTCTCCCAGGTGGCCCTGGGCGGGAACTTCAGGCGCGATAGGTCCGCGAGGATCAGGCAATTCATAGGCCACAACCTCGGATGGGGCGGCGCATCCCAGTTCAGGGAGTTCAGGGGAAAGGCCAAGTGCGTCGGATGCGGGCGGTGCATAAGGTATTGCCCGGCCGGCATAGACCTGACGGAGGTCTTGAAGGAGTTGAGGGGGGCATGAGGCTGGAAAATCCCTATTTGGCGGAGGAATGCGTCATTAAAGGGTCGAGGAGGCAAACGCCGGACGTTTACACCTATGCGATCTCCTACCCGAGGGGATCGCGCAGATTGCGGACGCCCTTCATGCCCGGGCAATTCATAATGATATCGGTCCTCGGCATCGGAGAAGCGCCCTTCTCCTTCAGCGCTTGGGACGATGAGAAGGCGATCTTCGAGACGACGATCAGGACTGTTGGGAACGTCACATCGGCCATCATGAGGAGGGGGGAAGGCCAGAGGATCTGGGTCCGGGGCCCATATGGCAGGGGCTGGCCGATGGAGGAGGCGAGGGGGAAGGATATACTCATAGTGGCAGGGGGTATAGGGATGGCCCCTCTGAGGCCCGTCATAGAAATGGTGGCGAGGAATAGGAGGAGTTACGGGGGGCTAGAGATATTATACGGAGCGAAGACCCCGGAGGATTTGCTCTTCGCCGATGAGTTCGACTCCTGGAGGAGCATTCCGGGCGCGGAGCTCCTGTTAACAGTCGATTCGGTTCCAAGGGGGACGAAATGGGATCATGGCGTGGGCGTGGTGACAACGCTTTTCGATAAGATTCGAACCGAGCCAAACGACTCCATAGTTATGATGTGCGGCCCGGAGATAATGATGAAGTTCGCGGTAAAAGGGCTCTTGGCCATGGGATTCAGGCCGGAGGACATTTACCTATCCCTGGAGAGGAGGATGGAGTGCGGCGTAGCCCAATGCGGCCATTGCCAAATCGGGCCCAAATTCGTTTGCAAGGACGGCCCGGTCTTCTCCTACTCGGAGCTAAGGGGATTGCCGGACCTCTTGGCGTGAGGTGGGATCATGAAGCCCAAATTGGCCGTCGTTAAGATGACCGGTTGCGCGGGCTGTCAAATGGAGGTCCTCCGGATAGAGGATAAGCTCTTGGATTTAACGGGGGCCGTTGAGATCGCCTATTTCTACATGGCCACGAGCGCCAATAGGCATGGGCCCTATGATATAGTCCTCGTGGAGGGCTCCGTTTCGACCCCCAGGGAACTCAGGGAATTGAAGGAGCTCAGGGATGGGGCGAAGCTATTGATTGCGCTTGGGGATTGCGCTTGCAGCGGTTGCCTCCCCTCCATAGTAAATTGGGTGCCGCCGGAGGAATCGGCTAAGGTATACGAGCGATTCCTCGAGATTCACTCGCGAAAGGAATCGTTCCAAAGGGTATCCCCCCTCTCGGCCCATGTGCGAGTGGACTTGGAGCTAAGGGGATGCCCCCCGAATAGGGACGCGATCCTCGAAGCCCTCAAGGGGGCCCTGTTGGGCATAAGGCCCTTCCTAAGGGAGCATCCCGTTTGCGTGGAATGCAAGTTGAAGGAGAACGCATGCCTCCTCGTTTGCGAGGGCAGGCCTTGCATGGGGCCGGTGACGGCGGCGGGTTGCGGCGCCGCGTGCCCATCTAACGGCAGGGTTTGCGAGGGGTGCTATGGCCCGATGAGCGATGCGAACGCGAGCTCATTGGCGGAAATATTCGCTAGGAGATGCGGCCTTTCCCAGGAGGATATCGTCCGAAAATTCAGGAAATACGCTGGGCTTATGCCGGCCTTCTCCAAGGAGGCGGGTGGGAAGATATGAGCGAGGTAATGGAGATAAGGGTCGATTATGTGGCCAGAGTGGAGGGACAAGCTGAGATCCTCGTAAAGGTGGTGGGCGATAGGGTTGAGGAGGCCAAATTGGCCGTCTTCGAGCCGCCGCGCTTCTTCGAGGCCTTCATGGTTGGGAGGAAATGCGGGGAGGCCCATGAGATAGCCTCCCGCATATGCGGCATCTGCCACGTTCCCCATCAGGTCGCGGCCTTGGAGGCCGTGGAGGACGGATTGGGAATCGAGCCTGATGAACAAACGAGGGCCCTGAGGAAATTATTGAATTATGCAAACCACATATCGAGCCATGCGCTGAGCGTTTACTTCCTCTCCGTTCCAGACTATTTCGGGAAACCTGATGTCATCTCGATGGCGAGCGAGCATCCGGATCTCGTCAGGAACGCTATAAGGTTGAAAAAGGTTGGGGATGATATAACGGAGAGGTTCGGCGGGAGGGCGATACATCCAGTAACGCTGGTCGTGAACGGATTCACGAGGATCCCGACCAAGGCCGATCTTGAATGGGCGAAGAAGGAGTTGCTCAATGTAAAGGGGTTCGCGATGGAGGGCGTCGACTTCATTGCCGGGTTGGATGTGCCGGATTTCGAGAGGAAATGCGAGCACATCGCCCTATCGCAACCTGATCAATACGCCATAAACGAAGGTCGCCTCATATCCACGGAGGGCCTGGATATACCCCCAAGGGAATATAGGGATCACATCGAGGAAACGCATACTGATTACTCTTGGACGAAGCGATCGATCGTGAGGGGCCGCGATTCGTTCTTGGTTGGCCCCTTGGCCAGGGTCAACCTCAACTTCGATAGGCTTTCCGATGATGCGAAGGAGGCGGCGAGGAGGAGCGGGTTCAAGCCACCGGTCTTCAATCCATTCATGGCGGTGCTCGCTAGGGCCATAGAGCTCGTTAATGCTATAGACGATAGCGTCTCCATAATCGAAAACCTCAAGCTGGATAAGGGCCCAGTCAGGGAGGATTCCTTTGAGGTCAAGGCCGGCGAGGGCTTCGCGATAGTCGAGGCCCCTAGGGGCATCCTCTACCATAACTACGCATTCGACGCGAGGGGCATCATGCAAAAGGCCGATGTGGTGACGCCGACCGCCCATAATTCGAGGAACATAGAGAGGGATCTGGAGGCCCTGGCCCCGAAATTGCGGGATCTATCCCCGGAGGAGGCCGTTCTCATGTGCGAGATGCTCGTGAGGGCCTACGATCCCTGCATATCTTGCTCGGTCCATTTACTCAATGCCAAGTAGGGTGCGGTCCGAAGGACGCGAAGGGAAGACCGCGAGCCAGCGGATTCGTTCAGCGAACTGGAGGCCGATAACGTTAAATCGATCCTCGGCCGGTTAGTATTGGGATGGCCATGGTCAGCCCTAGGATCGTTAGGCCGGAGGAGGTCCCGGAGATCGTTTGGCCCGGCGGCGGGAGGGGGCGGAGGATGGTGCACCCGGACGTAGTCGGATCGAAGAAATTGGTCCTCGGGATAATTCGAGCCGAGCCCGGGAAATCCCCCCATAGATGGCATACCCATACTCGGGATAAGGGGGAGGGGTTCGAGGTAGAATACCCCCCGGACTTCGAAGAGGCCTACGCGGTGATCAAGGGCAAAGGGACGCTCTTCTGGCGCGAGGGCGGAAGGGAGATGAGCGCGCCGGTCCGAGAGGGCGATGTGATATACTTCCCCATCGGGGTGGCGGAGAGCCAATTGGTGAATACGGGGGATGAGGACCTGGTGATAGTATTCGCTACGACCCCGCCCGTTAAGATTGTGAAATGAAAGCGCTTGGAATCAACTCCTCCAACCGTACTTCCCGCGCATCGGGACGAAGGCAACCCCCCCGAGGTTCTCCTTGGTGATCTTGCCATCCGCCCCCTTGACTACCTTTATTAGGTCCTGGCCGAAGTAGAGCCCCCCAACCGGGATCAGCATGACGCCGTTGGGCTTAAGTTGATCGATCAGCGGCCCCGGGATCTCCGGCGCGGCGCTTGTGACTATGATGATATCGAATTTGCGATCGTCCAATCCCCCGGAGGCGTCCGCGTGGACTACGGTAACCCTATCGGCATATCCGGCCCTTTCCACGTTCCTCTTCGCATATTCCGCCAGCTCCTTTATTATCTCCGCCGCCCACACATGTCCCCACGCCTCCCTCGGGGCCCCCGTCGGGGCAACTATCTCGGCGTAAACGCAGCTCATATAGCCGCAACCCGCGCCCACCTCCAAGACCTCATCGCCCAGGTCCATGCCGCTGCATTCGCAAAATATCGCGGTCATGTGCAGGGCGCTCGTCGTTTGGCCATACCCTATCGGTAACGGCGCATCAACGTAGGCGTCCTCGCGGACCTCCTCGGGGAGGAAGAGCTCCCTTGGAACCCTCCGGAACGCCTCTATTACCTCCCTCCTTCTCAGCAGGCCCTGCCTCACCAGGGCCTCGATGGCCCGCTCCCTCCTCAGGGCCATCTCCTCCTCCGACAAATCCAGCGGCACCGATATGGTTTTGATCCCCCGGGGTTTATAATATTCCCGGGGGATCGGGTTTGCCAAGGGCGTTCGAGTTCTTGGAGGCCTTCGGCCACCCGAATATAAGAGCCACCCACGGGACCACCTTGGCGATTACCAAGGACGAGCGGCTCTCGGTGAGGGGGGATTGCATAATAGGCGTGAGGGCCAATAAATCCGTATCGGAGCTCTCCGAGGCCTTCAAATCGATCGCCAGATCGCCCGGGTCCAGGATGACGATGGTCTTGGAGGCGCGAGGGTTTAGGGAGGTCGTTCGAGGCTTCGGGGATCCTGGATTGACCTTCGAGGACTTGAAGGATTTGGTGGCCAGGAAGAGCTCATTCAAATGCCCGAGGACCCTCATGATACGATCCGATAAGGCAGCTGGGGAGTTATCCCGGAGACTCATCAGAGCGCTCCAAGATCCGAGCTCAAGATTGAGGGCCATATTGATAGCCGAATCCGGCCCTTGAGAAAGACCAATATATGGCGCTTGATATTAATATTGGCCAAACTTGGGGATTTGGCCATGGTCAAGTGGCATAGGAGGGAGGAATTATCCGGGAAGGAAGTCATAGACCAAGATGCCAAGAGGATCGGCACCGTGAAGGATTTGGCGTATTCTGAGGACGGCAAGCTGGCGCTCTTGGTCCAAAGGGAGGGGGGAGAGGAGGGGTTCCTGCCCTTCGGAAACGTGGAAAAGATAGGCGACGTAATATTCGTGAAATCCCCCGCGAGCATAGAACCGATCCCAATGAAAACGTGCCCGAGCTGCAAGCTAAAGGTTCCGGAGGACGCCAAGTTCTGCCCAAGATGCGGGAAGAGGTTCGAGGGGAAGTGAATGGGGGAGGCCCCTATGGGGGAGGATGGCGGGGTCGTTAGGATAAACGTATTCATAACCAGCATTTCCGGGGAGAGGCTATGGGATATCGACAGGCCCCTCCCGCCCCAAGTCCAGATACTCGTGAATATAAACATGCTGGACATTGAGCAAAAGTCCACATCCGCGCTCGAGGTCCCGTTCCTGCTTTCGGTGAATTTCTCCCCGGCTATAGCCTCGGTGAACATCAAGGGGAAGGCCAAGGTCATGGGGGATGCGGAATCCCTGAAGAAGGTCATGGAGGATTATTCCCAAAGGAGGCCCCCGCCCCCCCAATTGATACAGGCCATATCGAACACGGCGATGGCGGAGGCCGTATTGATCAGCAGGAGCCTGGGGATACCCCCGCCCCTCCCTCCCCTCCCGCAGCCGCCGGGGGATCATAGGCCCAGTTTGGACATGAAGTATACATCCTGAGCGGGCGAGCCGGCCCGATCTCAATTTAAATCTTTCGGAAAAAGGTTTTAAGAGCCTTCGCCCCGGTCTTTAACGAGGACCCGGATATGACATCCTTGTTGGATGTCGCCCTAAGGCTGGGGATATACGTACCATTGGAGGCGGAGGAATACGTCAAATCGGAGCTCGCCAAAATATTCGACGTCTCCAATGAGAGGGAGATGAACGAGGCTCTCGAGTACCATTGCGCGGAGAACCCATCCGAGCTAAGGAGGGTTTTGAGATCCATCCTGAGGGAGTGGAGGAGGACCAGGATGGGCGACTTGGTCAACTTGAGCGTTTCCCCTCCAGTGGCCCAGGTTTCGAAATCGCCCTCCAACGCGCCGAATTTCGACGAGGGCTCCGATGCAGAATCCCTCCTCTTCGACGTGATAGAACATGGCCCGTATATATCCATCGTGGCCGAACTTCCCGGCGTGAAGCGCAACGAGCTCGATATACAGCTATTGGAGGAATCGCTCTACATAAAGGTCAACTCGAAGAACCTCAAGTTGAGGAGATATGTGGCACTGCCTGACAAGGTGGATCGCGAGCCGATCGAAGTTTCGCTGAAGAATGGGGTCCTTTACATTCGCCTCAGGAGAAAGCAATAGACCCCCCTCAATTTTTGCAATTCCCCGGGGCGAAAATGGGCCACAATTTATGAGGGGATCGAGGAACCCGCCCCCTGGGGGGAGTGGGACCCCATTGGGCGGGGTCAACGCAGTGGTTTACAACGATGGCATCGTCAACTACGATTTCGGCCCGGGCCATCCATTCAGAGGGGATCGCTTCAGGAGGTTCATGAGCGCTTTCCGAGGCGCTGGCTTGGCATCGGACCCTAGGTTCGAAGTGATCCATGCGGAGCCCGCCGGGGAAGAGGACCTATTGCTAGCCCACAGCGAGGAGTTGATAAGGCGCATCGAGAGGGGGGAATCACGGGACCCGGATACGCCATTAAGGCCGGGGATTTACGAGGCGGCCAAGATCGCGGTTGGGGCCTCGATGCGGGCCGGGGAGCTGGTCTTCCGGGGATCGCATCGGGTGGCGTTCGGCTTGGGAGGGGGGCTACATCACGCGAGTCGCGATAGGGAGGCCGGGTTCTGCGTGTTCAACGACGTCGCCATATGCGCCCTGAGCCTCCTCGAGAGGCTTGGCGCCAAGAGGATACTCATATTGGATATGGACGCGCACGCGGGCGATGGGACGGCAGAGATATTCTACAGGGATCCCAGGGTTCTACTGGTGGATCTGCATCAGGACCCGAGGACCCTCTATCCCTTCAAGGGCTTCCCCTGGGAAGTGGGGGAGGGCGAGGGGGAGGGCTTCACCGTGAACGTCCCATTGCCGCCCGGCTCATCCATAATGGCGTATGAATACGCCCTCCGCGAGATATTCGAGCCGCTTGCGGAGGAGTTCTCGCCCGATATAATAATCAGGAACGGGGGGTCCGATCCCCATTTCGCGGATGGCTTGGCCAACCTCGGCCTTACTGCAATGGACTTCAAGGCGCTCTGCAGGATCATCAAATCGGTGGCCGATCGTGTTTGTCATGGGAGGGTCGTGGATTTGATCGCGAGCGGCTACAACCCGGAGGTGCTCCCGAGCTGCTGGCTCGCGATAGTTAGCGGTTCGTCTGGGGCGGACTTCCCCATAGATGAACCCCTGCCCCCGCCGCCTTGGCTCAGGAGGGATTCCGGCTTGGAGGGCGTGAAGAGGGTCGTCGCGGAGTTGAAGCGAATACTCTCCGATTATTGGGGGGCCTTCGATTAATCGCGCTAGTTATTCGGCGCGGCCGTTGAAGAGCTCGCGCAATATCCTCGAGGCCACGGCGTGCGCCGCCGCCTCGGCCTTTTGGCTCAGGCGATCGCAGAACCCCTCAGGGTCCCTTATCGCGATCGCGTAGATCTTGACCTTGGATGGCATAGAGCTCTCGAGGATCGATCTGTATAGCCCATAGGACGAGGCGAAGTCGGCCGCATGGGCATTGAGCGGCTCGCCACCCGCCCCGAGGTCCTCCGGCGCGAGCTCGATTATCTCCCCTTCCTCGATCCCGGGACCGGCCGATATCGAATCGATGATGATGGCTTCATCGAATCCGATCAATTCCTCCATGAGCCCGAGATTGCCGGAGCAAACTTCCTTCAACTCGACATATACATTTCCAAGATGGCGGACGCCTCCCCCCAGCTCGCCCTTTATGATCTCCAGGGCCCGCGGGCCGGCCCCATCATCGCCCAATATGGGGTTCCCGACCCCGAGTATGGCTATCCTTCTCCCGTTGCGCTCCTTCCCCCGCAACCTCAGGGCCTCGAGATCTCCTTGAGCAACGTCCCTCGGCTATCGAATATGCTCACCTTCAAGGGCAATTGCCCCGGCAGCGCGTGCGTCGCGCAAGCGAGGCATGGATCGTAGGCCCTGAATGCCATCTCCACCTCGTTGAGCAAGCCCTCGTCGATTGAGCCGGATTTTATCAAATCCCGAGCGGCATTCCTCACGCTCATGCAAATTACGGAATTGTTATGAGTCGTTGGAACTATAAGGTTCAATTCCCTTATCCTCCCATCTCCGTTTGATGTATAATCGTGGATGAGCGTGCCCCTCGGCGCCTCCACTGCGCCGACCCCCCTTCCCCTCGGGCTCCCGGGGATATTCCTGATATCCCCATCCGTTATGCTCGGATCCTTTATCAATTCCATCAACCTCTCGGCCGCGTATAGCGTTTCGATGACCCTGGCCCAATGATAGGCGAAGGTCGAATGGCAGGGCTTATCCAGCACCTCGAACATCTCCTCGAAGGCGCCCTGGGCTTTTGGGGTTGGGATCTTCTCGATGACGTTCAACCTGGCCAATGGGCCCACCCTATAGACCCCGCTCCCCTTGCCATCTCTCAAACCCCTCCATCCGAGGGCCTTCAGGAAGGTGAACTTCGAGTACGTCCAGGGCTCGACGTGCTCGGATATGTGATCCAAGTAATCCTTCGGCTCGAATAGCCCTATGGTCCTCCCCTCCGGGTCGACCGCCTTCAGCATCCCGCTGAGCAGGGAAAGCGAATCGCCGTCGCCAACCATCGCGAGCGAGTTGACCCGATTGACGTTTTTATCCTCGAGGATCATTTTGGAATATTTATCATCGCCCAATAGGGCCTTCTTGAATAATTCCAATGTGGCCTCCGAGAATTCCAAGAGATACTTGGCTCCCTCCTCGATCTTCGCCCTCTCATCCTCGCCTATCGGCTTGGAGACCCCTCCGGGCAAGCAGAATACGGGATGGGTCGATCTGCCGCCCACGATCTCCTGTATCTCATGGGAATACTTGAATGCCCTCAGGAGCCTTCCCCCGAGCTCCTTGCCCACCCTATTCAAGAGGCCCACGACGTTCCTCTCGGCTGGCGGGGCTCGTGGGCCCGGGATGAAATCGGGGAGCGCCAATAGATAGAAGTGCAGGAGATGGTCATGGACGAAGAACGCGGAATAGCCCATCTCCCTGATCTTCTTGGCCGCCTCTGTCGGCTCCACGCCATAGACGGCATCCGCGGCCTTCGCCGAAGCCAAATGATGGGCCCAAGGGCAAACCCCGCAGATCCTCGGCGTTATCCTGGGCATCTCCTCCACCAACCTCCCCTTGCAAAATTCCTCGAAGCCCCTGAGCTCTAGTATTTGGAAGAATGCGTCCTTCACGGCCCCCTTCTCATCCAAGAATATGCTTATCCTGGCGTGGCCTTCGAGCCTGCTAGCCGGATATATCTCTATCTCCCTTCCCGATTTCATCTCCTTTTCACACCTCCCCCCACTTCCTGCGCAGGATTGAAGAGGATAAGCTGAATAGATAGAAAAGGCCCACGGGATCCGCGATCCCATCCATCAACTTTGCGACCTCCTCCTCGGCCATCTTCTCCTCCCCCTCCAATCCCAATATCGATGCTATCGTGCTGAGCATCTTCGCCCCTTGGTCCCTAATGCCATCCGGGGGGCCCATGCAGCCCTCGCACCTCATATTGGCCTTGATGCATTTTGCGCCGCAGCCCGCCCTAGTGGCCGGGCCCATGCAGAGGATCCCCTGATCCAGGAGGCACTTCTCGGGATCGGGGATTATCTCATGGGGCCTCACGATCCTCGCTATGGCCTTCCCCTCCCTCTTCCTCGGGCATTCGTCGCAAAGGTTCTTGCCCGGGCCTATGATGGAGCCCTTGGGCGGGAGATTGCCGGATAATATGGCTTCGAAGGAATCCCTCACCTGGGAGGTTTGCGGGGGGCATCCCGGGATCAAGTAATCCACTTCCACCACCCCGCTCAGGGGCAGGGCGAGATCCAACCTCCTCGGCACCCGCATCCTATATCCATCCACGATAACCTCGCCCTGAGGCTTGATACCATTGGGGTTCTCCGTGCTCGGCGTTCCATAGACCGTTTCGAGCAATTGTTCCCTATTGGTGAGGTTCCCCAAGCCCGGTATCCCGCCGAAGCATGCGCAGGATCCGAAGGCCACGAGTAATTTGGATTTTCGCCTGAGCAGCTTCGCGATCTCCGCGTTCTCCTCGTTCACTATCGATCCATGGTAAAGGCAGAGGTCTATCGATCCATCCGCCATTGCCTCCAGATCCTTAAGCTTGAGATCGGCTGCGGTTGGCCAGAATACTATGTTCGCCGAGCTCAGGATCTTTGGAAGATCCTCTGCCAAATCCACTATGGTTACGTCGCATCCCGAGCAGGTGGCGCCCAAGCCGATCGCCAAATTCAATTTATTCCCCTCCGCCAACCCGCATCGCCCTGATCGGATTCGGCCCCAACCTCCTGAGTTGTTCGGTGAAATCCCTCACGATCTCGGCGAACCTCTGCCCCTCCGATGCGGATGCCCACTCAAGCCTCACCCTATCGGGATTGATGCCGAGCTCCCTGAGGAGCTTCCGGAGGAGGTAGTAGCGCCTCCTGGCTTTCAGGTTACCGCTTTGATAATGGCAATCGGATGGCGGATGGCAACCGGCTATCAGGACGCCGTCGTATCCCTCCCTTAGGGCCTCCAGGACGAAGCTTGGCTCGACCCTCCCGGAGCACATGACCCTGATGCATCTGATATTCGGCGGATACTCCATTCTGCTCATCCCGGCTAGGTCGGCCGCCGCATAGGAGCACCAATTGCACAGGAACCCTAATATCTTGGGCTCGAACCAAGAACCGCCTTCAGCCATTTCCAATACACCTACCTCGCGGCCGAGCTTATCATCGAGAGGATTTGCTCCTCCGTGAACATCCTGGGCTTCGCGGCTCCTGAGGGGCACGCGGCTACGCATGTGCCGCAACCCTTGCAAAGAACCTCATCCACCTCGGCCACAGTCTTCTCCCCCTTCCTCTTCAGCTCCAATGCCCTATACGGACAGAGCTTAACGCAAACCCCGCAACCCCCGCATCGATCCTCATCTATTATTGGGCTGAGCGGCTCCACTTCCACCCGGCCCATGCTGAGCGGTATCAGCGCCCTAGCGGCGGCGCCGCTGGCTTGGGCTACGGCATCCGGGATATCCTTCGGGTACTGGGCGGATCCGGCCAGATATATGCCATCGACCACGGCATCGTTTGGCCTCAGCTTCGGATGGGCCTCCATCAGGAAACCGTCCGTGCTCCTGGGTATGCCCAGTATTTTGCTGATGGTTTCGGTGTCCGCCCTCGGGACTTGGCCGACCGAAAGGACGACTAGGTCGAAGGAATCCTCCAACGCGGTACCCAGCAACGTGTCCTCATATCTCAATATGAGCTCCTTGGTTTTCGGATCCTCCCTTATGCTCGAGACCTTCCCCCTTATGAACCTCACGCCCGCCTCTTGGCTCCTGAGGTAAAACTCCTCGTACCCCTTTCCGAAGGCCCTTATATCCATGTAGAATATATATACCTCGGCCTCGGGGTTCTGTTCCTTTATTATCAATGAATCCTTTATGGCATACATACAACAAACCCTGGAGCAATATATATTGAACCTCGCATCCCTGGATCCAACGCATTGTATGAAGGCCACCTTCCTCGGCGGCTTGCCTGTAGATGGCCTGAGGATCGCGCCGCCCGTCGGGCCCATCGGATCGGTCATGCGCTCCAGCATGGGCCCCGTCACGACGTCCTTATACCTCCCGAACCCATATTCTTCCAAGGGCGTCGGATCGAAGGGATCGTATCCAATGGCGACCACGATGCTCCCGACCTTCAACTCTATGATCTCCTCCTTTTGATTGAAGTTTATCGCCTTTGCTTCGCAAACCCTTTCGCAAACCCTGCAAATCCCCCTTTTGAGATAGAGGCAATTCTCCCCATCTATGGAATAGGCTAATGGGACGGCGTTGGGTGAAGTTATGTAGATGGCCTTCCTGGAGCTCATTCCAAAATCGATCTCGTTTGGCACCCTCACGGGGCATTTTTGGGCGCAGAGCCCGCAGGCCGTGCACTTCTCCTCGTCTACGTATCTGGGCCTCTTCCTTATCCTCACCTTGAAATTCCCGAGGGATCCCGAGGCCTCTATCAACTCGGAATTGGTCAGCAGCTTGATCCTCGGGTGCCGCGCCACGCTGACCATCTTCGGCGTTAATATGCAGGCCGCGCAATCCATCGTCGGGAAGACCTTGGACCATTGCCCCATCCTCCCGCCGAGGCTCGGGCCCTTCTCCACCAAGTATACTTGATAGCCGTTATCCGCTATATCCAGCGCGGCTTGGATCCCGGCTATCCCGCCGCCTATCACCAATGCGCTCCTGGAAACCTCCACGGATTTGGTCTCCAGGGGCATCAGCCACTTGGCCTTGGCGACGGCCATCTTGACGAGGTCCTTCGCCTTCTCCGTGGCCCTCTTGGGATCCGAGCGATGGACCCAAGAGCATTGCTCCCTTATGTTGGCTATTTCCAATAAATAGGGATTCAGCCCCGCCTTCCTCAGGGTTTCCCTGAACGTTAATTCGTGGACCTTCGGCGAGCAGGCCGCGACGACGACCCTGTTTATGCCAAGCTCCCTTATGTCGTTCGATATCATCTCCTGCCCTACATCGTCGCACATGTGGAGGTACTCCCTCGCGACCTCCACGCCGGGGAGCTTGGAGGCGAAATCGGCCACCTCTTTCACGTTGACGACATCGGCTATGTTCTTGCCGCAATGGCAAACGTATACGCCTATCTTCAAATCTTCTTGGGGATCGGGCATCAAAACCACCCCTTTCAAGAAAGCTTTTCCAATATCCGATCGGCCCTAACGAAATTCATATCCACGCCCAGCTCATGCGGGCTATATCCCATGGCCAAGCCAAGGGCTTGGACGTAGTGGAGGACCGGTATATCGTAGGGCTGCAGGCCGTATAGCTTTTGCAACTCGATCTGCCCCCTATCGAATTGGAGGTGGCAAAAGGGGCAAACGTTCAATATGAAATCGGCGCCGGCCTCCTTGGCGCTGAGGAGCTTTCTATTCAACATCCTCAGGGAAACGTCCAAGATCGCGGAGCGGACCCCGCCGCCAGCCCCACAGCATGCCATCTTGTCCTCCCATTCCACGCTCTCGGCGCCCAGGGCCTCGGTCAGCTCATCGAGGAAGGTCGGCCTCTCGGCGCTGCCGACCCACTCCCTGAGTACCTTGGGCTTTATCAGATGGCAGCCATAATGGACCGCGGCCTTCAAATTCAGGGGCTTGGTGACGGCCTTCTTTATGCCATCGGCCGTCACCTCCTTCATCAGGACCTCGGCCAAGTGCCTTACGCCAATGGAGCCTTTGAAAGCCTTCCCAATCTCCTTGAGTTTGGAGTTCACGGAATCCCTCAACGCCCTATCGGCCTTGAGGCTATGGTTCGCTTCCGCCAACGTCCCATAGCAGCCATTGCAGAAGGTGAGCACTTCCAAGCCCATCTCCTCGGCGATGCAGAGGTTCCTGGCCGCCATGGCCAACCACGCGGGGCGGCTAAAGGATTTCACAACTCCGGGCGCGGGGCAGCATGAGGCGCCGTTCATATCGACCAGCTCTATGCCGATCCTCGGGAGGACCTTCCTGGCGGCGGCCTCTATCCCGGGATATCTATTCGGGATCAAACAGCCGAGGAAAAAAGCATATTTCTTCCCCAAAGTCAAGCGCCCCCAACTCAGGCGGATGCCGCCTTTTGAGGCTGAGCCCTTTCTATCAACCCGCAGAATCCGGTCTCCTTTAGGATCTGCTGGACATCGAGGAGGGCCCCCTCATATTGATGGACCGTCGGCGGGAGCTCGCTGAGCCCCAGGTCCTTGCGCCTCTCCCTCGTGACCTGGTCTATGGGGACCGCGTGGCCCGTCTTTATCAAATTGATCGAGACCATCTTATGGGGATCCAGCATCCACCCATTTTCGACGGCCATGTTTCGCATCGTGAGTATCGCGTTGACGACGTCTATCTTGCGAGGGCACCTCTCAACGCATGTATAACAGGTGGTGCAAAGCCATAATTCGATGCTCCTGAGGACCTCCTCCTTATACCCCATCGACGCCTTCCTTATAATCCTCCTGGAGTTATATGCGGTGATCCTGCCCGAGGGGCAGGAGGCGACGCAATTCCCGCATTGTATGCATTTATTGATGTTCTCCCCACTCGCCCTTATTATCTCCTCAGCGAACTGAAGCGAGGGAGGGGGGGCCTCCTCCAAATGCTCCAAGGGGGTCTTGGCCTTCTCCACCTCGGGCCCCTTCCCCCCCTCCTCGGATTTCAACCATTCCCGTATCGCCTCCTCTAGGGCCAAACTCATGCTGCCTTTCTTCATGCCGAACCTCTTGGCCACTTTCTCCCTGAAGGCCCTCTCCAGCTCGTCGTCCATCATTACGTCTATTCTGCCCATGGGCGATAATTATCTTCACATATACACATATAAACTTTTGTGAAAAAGATTATTGTTGTAAAGGTGAGCTTCACAAATTCAACAATGTTCTTATCCTCGCTTCGCACTTCAATAAATCCTTCCTCAGGCGCTCGAGGTCCGCCTTGGAAATGTCATCGCCTGAGGAAGACCTTTCCCTTATGAACTCCAATACGCCATCCAAGGCCCCGAAAAGATCCGGATCATCGATTCCCAGGCCCATAAGGCAATTTTTGATCGCTTTAACATCGATTGCGATTTCATATGGGCTAGAATCGCGATATAGCGCTTGAGCCAAGCTCCAACCGAGCAAAAAGGCACATTTCAGGTTAGACGTCTCAATAGCACCTCATAAGTTCAGGATATCGAGCCTCCTGCCCCTCTTATCGGTCATTTCATGGCATATGACCGACGAATCCGACGTCCCCCTGAAGCCGATCGCCAATATCTCATCCCCCTCCTCTATGAGCGCGAAGCCATCGTATACTATGGAGAACTCCCCGGAATCCGCGATCAACGTGAACGTCGTCCTAAGGCCGGAGGGGGTTCTATAGGTTATGATGGGTCCCTTGACCCTGCCGCGGACCCTTATCCCCCCCGCCTTGGATCCGTTCAACCTCCGCCCGCTCCCTCGGATCCCGGCTCATGGGGCTCAACCCTGCATAGCCCATCCCTCTCCACAGCGCTGTCTATGGCGGCCTCGGCTATGGAGAGGGATATCTCGCCGATCCTGTGGAGGGCCAAAACTATTTGCCTCAGTTCCCCGAATCCGTGGTATATGTTCTCCAGTGGCAGATCGTCGATTATGTCGTAAGCTTCCTTCGAAAAATCCTCGAATAGGTTTATCGCGGCATTGGCCAGCTTGCTATCATAATTGAACGCGCTCTTCATGACCATGTCGCAAATGCCCTTTATCTTCTCGTTGTAGTTCAATATGCGGGTTTTGATCCTATCGCTCACCCATCCCCCGGAGGACTCCATCCTTATGACGTTCTCCGCTATCTTATTCGCCCAATCCGCCATCCTCTCCAGGACGTTTGCTATGAGGGCTATTCGAAGTATGCTCTCGGATTCGTATATACCAATCCTTTGGGAAATCGCCGGGCTCGATTGGGCTTGGTTCAAAAGCCTGAGGATGAGGGCATATATCCTATTGGCCTCGCGCTCCCGCCTCTGGGCATCCCTCGCCAGTTCGATATTGGAATCGATCAGGGCTTTGAGCGAATCGCTCAACATGGTGGAGAAGAGGGAGTAGAGGCGGTGGATCACCACGTCCATCGGGAATAGCGCGGGGTTTATGGAGCATTGGAGGATCACGCTGGTCGACGTCTCCTCTATTATGCTGAGCCCGATCAACTTGAACTCGGCCTCCCTTATGGCCTCAAGGCCTTCGCCATCGATCCTACTGGATGAAAGCACCTTTATGGCATCGAATCCCCTGACGTAGCCCGCCGTTATCAGCCTCCCGATGAGGCCCTTATCTCGGCAGCGGTCGTAATTTATGACGAGTGCGTTTGAGGGAGTTCTCTCAGCGGACTCGGAGCTTTGTAGTATCCTGAGCGAGCCATCCCTCTCCGGGGAGAGGAAAACGAGGTCCCCCTTCTTCAGCCCGACCCTCTTCACCCAGCTGGCGGGCAGGGAAACCGTTAGCGTGGATCGCCCAACCAATTGTACCCTGCGCCTCTCCATTCTGGATACGCCGGGCGCGAACCCAAATCCTTTTACTTACTCTATTTACCGGAATATACCCTAAACAGGTCAAATATAAGATTTGCGAGATCTATTTACTGCCCCGAGCGAAAATGGATGGAGAAAGGAGTTTGATTTGTGAGGGCGCTTGCGATTGGAGGTCCTGCGATAGGAATTGCCCAAAAGCCGAGATCTGGAGCGAATTGTTCAAGGCCAGCGGCGAGATCAATTCCCTAAATAGGAAGAGGATCCTCGATTCGGCTGCGAATTGCCTTGGGGAAATCGTCGGGCTCGGGGCATGCGCCATAAAGGCCTTGGGGGATGAGGGCGCGCCGCCGCTGATCGCGGTGCATGGCATGAGGGAGGAGGATCTGAAATCCCTCGCGCCCGGGGCTGAGGAGGAAGCGATCCGACAGAGAAAATGTGCTATATTCGACCTCATGGGATCGCCATTCGCCGTGGTCCCGATTAGCTTCAGGGGGAGGGCCCTCGGCATAATTTACGCCAAATTAGGGCCCGGGTCCCCGGGGGCGGCTCTGCCATTCATAAGGGCCATGGCCGATTGCATCGGCGCCGCGCTGGAGAACGAGAGGAGATATCGAATAGCGATAGGGAATTGGCATGAGGCCGTGAAGGAATTGTGGTCCAAGATGGACGTTTGGAAGTCCTCGAAGGAGTTGCCCGCGATCAGCAAGGGAGTTTGATCCAATTAATCGTCGGGGGATCCGGCGATGCGTCCCAATAAGTTGAGGCTCGCGGATCTGGAAAGGATGGGGGACCTCAGGGAGCTCATCAGGGAATTAACCGAGCTAGATAGGATAATAGAGGGGTATAGGGATGAGCCCGGGTCCCTAATGCTGACCATAAGGAGAATCCAGGACCTCTTTGGATACGTCCCGCTATCGGCTTTAAGGAGGTTATCGGAAAGGTCCAAGATTCCATTGAGCGAATTGATCGGCATAGTCAGCTTCTATAGCTTCTTCTCGACCGTCCCGAAGGGGGAGCATACGATCAAGGTTTGCATGGGGACCTCTTGCTATGTAAAGGGAGGGGAGAGCATACTGAACTTCCTCAGGAAGGAGCTCGAATTGGAGCCCGGTGGGACCAGCAGGGATGGGAAGTTCTCCTTGGAGGCGGTGCGTTGCTTGGGTTGCTGCGGCCTATCGCCGGTAGTGGCCATAGATGATAAGGTGTATACTCGGGTTAGCCCGAATAAGATGAGGGGGGTCTTGAGGGAATATGCTTAAGGCCGCGATCCAAGATAGGTTTCTCTCCTCCCCAGAAGACCTCAAGAGGCTCAGGGACGATATCCTGAGAAAGGCCTCATCGGATAGGAGGATTAAGGTAAAGGTCCACCTGGGGACGTGCGGCATCTCCGCCGGCGCGCTCGAGGTTTGGAAGAGGTTCCAGGAGGAGATAGCGGCCAGGCGGCTCGAGGACAACGTCGCCCTCTCGAAGGCCGGCTGCATAGGCATGTGCAGCATGGAGCCGAACGTGACGGTGATCGCGCCCTCTGGGGAAGCCGTGACGTATAAGGAGGTCACCCCGGATAAGGTCCCCAGGATAATAGAGGAGCATTTGATCAACGGCAATCCGATCAATGAATACCTATTGGATCCGAACGACCCCTTCGTCAAGTTCCAGGTCAGGAGGGTGATGAGGAACCAGGATATAGACCCCATGAACATAGAGGATTACATAGCCCGCGATGGATATTTGGCTCTCGCGAAGGCCATAACCGAAATGACCCCTGAGGACGTTATAAACGAGATCGATAGATCGGGGCTAAGGGGGCGAGGCGGGGCCGGGTTCAGGACCGGGCTGAAGTGGAAGTTCGCGAGGGCCGCATATGGGGATCAAAAGTACGTGGTTTGCAACGCCGACGAGGGCGATCCCGGGGCCTATATGAATCGAGCGGTGTTGGAGGCTAATCCGCATTCCGTGATAGAGGGCATGGCGATAGCCGGCTACGCCATAGGGGCCAATAAGGGCTACATCTACGTCAGGGCCGAGTACCCCTTGGCCGTGGAGACGTTGGAGCACGCCATAAATCAGGCCAGGCGGTACGGCCTCTTGGGCAAGGGCATACTCGGGACGAAGTTCGATTTCGACGTCGAGATTTGCCTCGGGGCCGGTGCGTTCGTCTGCGGCGAGGAGACGGCCCTGTTGGCGTCGTTGATGGGGAAGAGGGGATCCCCGAGGCCAAGGCCCCCATTCCCAGCGCAAAAGGGGCTCTTGGATAAGCCGACCGTTATCAACAACGTAGAAACCCTATCGATAACGCCGGCGATAATCCTATACGGGGCCCAATGGTTCAGGGAGGTGGGCAGCGAGAGGAGCCCCGGGACTAAGACCTTCTGCCTCGTCGGAAAGGCGGCGAAGAGCGGCATAGTCGAAGTGCCCCTCGGCACACCGTTGGGGACCCTCGTGCTCGACATCGCTGGCGGGCCGAAGGGCGGAAAGAAGTTCAAGGCCGTTTTGATAGGCGGCCCCTCCGGCGGATGCCTATCCGCCGAGCATCTGAATACGCCGGTCGAATACGAAACGATGGATGCGCTTGGCGCGATAATGGGGTCAGGCGGACTGGTGGTCCTCGATGAGGACGATTGCATGGTTGATATAGCGAGGTTCTTCCTCGAGTTCACCAAGGATGAGTCCTGCGGCAAATGCACCCCATGCAGGGCCGGGATACCGCAGATGTTGCGGTTGCTGGATAAGATCAGGCGGGGCGAGGGCACGCTGGAGGATTTGGACCTCTTGGAGGATCTGGCCCTGATGATAAAGGCGACATCGCTCTGCGGCCTCGGCCAAACGGCGCCGAACCCCGTCCTGACGACCCTGAGGTACTTCAGGGACGAGTACTTGGCCCATATCCTCGAGAAGAAGTGCCCCGCGGCCGTTTGCCAAGCCCTGTTCGAATCACCATGCCAACACGTGTGCCCGATGGGACTCGATGTGCCCGGGTATATAGCGCTGATAAAGGAAGGTAGGTTTGAGGATGCCTACCGCCTGATAAAGGAGGAGTTGCCCTTCCCATCAGTTTGCGGGAGGGTTTGCCACGCGCCCTGCGAGAGGAAATGCCGGCGGAGCCAAATAGACGAGCCGCTCGCCATAAGGCATCTGAAGAGGTTCGTTGCAGACTATGCGTTGGAGCATGGGATCGAATATAACCCCAAGGCCAAGGAGGGGAAGGGGGAGAAAGTGGCCATAATAGGGGCGGGCCCAGCTGGCTTGACGTGCGCTTATTATCTGGCGATAGAGGGCCATAAGCCGGTCGTCTTCGAGGCCCTCGAGGCCCCCGGCGGGCTTCTGAAGTGGGGAATCCCGGAGTACCGGCTTCCCAAGGAAATCCTACAAAAGGAGATCCGAGAACTGGAGAAGCTGGGCGTTGAAATAAGAACGAAATCTAAGGTGGAAGATATCGATAAGCTGTTCTCCGAGGGCTATAGGGCTATATTCGTCGCCGCCGGAGCCCATAGGGGCATCAAGCTCGGGATCCCCGGGGAGGACCTGCAGGGGGTCTACGATGCGCTCGACTTCCTCAAACGCGTGAACTCCGGAGAGGACGTTAAGGTCGGGAAGAGGGTTGCCGTGATAGGGGGCGGGAACGCCGCGATCGACTCGGCTAGGGTGGCCCTCAGGAAGGGCGCCGAGGTCCACCTCTTCTATAGGCGGGAGAGGAAGGATATGCCGGCGATAGAGGAGGAGATAGCCGCCGCCGAGGAGGAGGGGGTCAAATTCCACTTCCTGACCACCCCGGTGGAGATAATCGGGAAGGGCGGGAAGGTCAGGGCCATCAAGTTGGTCAGAATGCGCTTGGGGGAGTTCGATAGGAGCGCTAGGAGGAAGGCCGAGCCGATCGAGGGATCGGAATTCACAGTCGAGGTGGACGCGGTCATAGAGGCTGTCGGCCAAGCTCCGGATTTGGCGTTCTTGGAGAGGGCCGGGGTGAAATTGACGAAAGGCGGATTGATCTCGGTGGATCCGAGGACCCTGGCGACGAGCCGCAAGGGCGTCTTCGCTGGCGGGGACGCGGTTACGGGCCCGGCGACGGTCACGGAGGCGATGGCGGCTGGCAAGAGGGCCGCCTTCTCGATAAAGGCCTTCTTGGAGGGCAAGGGGGCCATCCCTGAGATGAAGCGCGCGGCCGAGGGGATCGAAATCCCATCGGTGCCCCCTCCCGAGGAGGAGATAGCCGAGAAGCCCAGGGCGGAGCCGAGCAGGATACCGCTCGAGAGGAGGGTTAGGACGTTCGAGGAGGTCGTGAAGAATTACGATCGGGAGAGGGCCATCGAGGAGGCGGGCAGATGCTTGAGGTGCGATCTTCAAACGGGGTGATTGGTAAATGAAGGAGATACGTTTGAAAATAGATGGAAGGGAAGTGAAGGGCAAGGAGGGCGATACGGTCCTCGATGTATGCTTGGCCAATGGGATAGAGGTCCCGACCCTCTGCAACCTGAAATGCCTGACGCCCGTTGGGGCGTGTAGGCTCTGCGTCATCGAGATAGAAGGCGAGAAGAAGCTGAACACGGCCTGCACCTATCCGGCTCGGGAGGGCTTGGTGGTAAGGACCAATACCGAGAGCCTTAATAAGTATCGGAAGAGGATGCTCGAGTTCCTATTCGCGGAGAGGAACCATTATTGCATGTTCTGTGAGAAGAGCGGGGATTGCGAGCTCCAGAACCTCGCCTACAAGTTCCAGGTGTACAACGTCCCGCTCGATATGCTCAACCCGAAGCTCCCGATGGATTCCAGCCATGAGTATTTAACGATCGAACACAACCGCTGCGTTCTATGCAGCAGGTGCATAAGGGCTTGCGATGAAATAGTGGGCCTACACGTCCTGGATTTCTCCAAGAGGGGGAGCAGAACCATGGTAACGGCCGGGTTGGGGGACCCCTTGAAGGGCTCGCCATGCATCGCTTGCGGGCTATGCATGCAGGTGTGCCCCACTGGGGCCATATTCGATAAGTTTTCATCCTATAAATTCAAGCGGAAGGATTGCGAGAAGATCTCGACCGTCTGCCAGGAATGCGGCCTGCTATGCCCGATCGACGCCTATACCAAAAACGGCAACTTGGTGAGGATAGAGGGCTCGAACCTTGATGACTTCAGGGTCCAATTGTGCAGGCTCGGGAGGTTCGACGTAATCTACGGCAAGCCGCCCAGGATCCTGAGGCCAATGGTGCGGGAAGGCGGGGAACTAAGGGAGCGCTCAATGGATGAGGCGCTGAAGCTCGTCGCCGATAGGATGAGGGGGAATTTCCCCAACGTGATATGCGTCGCCTCCGCGAAGTACCCCAACGAGATCTTGGAGCTCTTCAAGAGGTTCGCGACCGATGTGCTTGGCACGATGTACCTGGATTCGTTCGACGGGGAATGGAGCAGGGCGATATCCAGGAGCTCGCAGGGATCTTGGGTGGAGCTCGGGCATTTCGTCGAGGAGGAGTCCGGATATTCCATAGGCCTATCCAAGGCCCCGTATGGGTCATGGGAGGACGCCGAATGCGGATTCAATGACATCCAAAGGGCCGATTGCCTGATCTCGGTCGAGCTTGGGTTCAAGGTGCAAAACCCGATCCATTCCCAAATAAGGAGGGCCGTTAAGGGGGGAGCCAAGCTGATAATCGTGAACCCGGGGGACGACCCCCTCGGGGAATGGGCCAGCATCTTCCTCAAGCCCAGTAGGGGCTCGGAGGCGATCCTTGTGGAGGCTATATCTAGGGCCGCAAGGGGGCGCGCGGTCGATTTGGAGGACGTCGCCAGGGAATGCGGCGTAGCGCCTGAGGCCCTGCGATCCGCCGTCGAGATCCTGAGGGCATCCAAGAGGTGCATCGCGATCTATGGGGCCGGGTTGGTTAAGGTTGGGGGCTCGAGGGCCGTGAGCGCGCTCTTCGAGATCGCCAAGGAGAAGGAGAGGGTGAACGGCAGGTTCGGCATAATCTCGATCAAGCCGAGCTCGAATACCCTGGGGGCCTGGCGCCTCATGGTGACGAGCGCCGAGGGAATCCCCAGCCAGAAGGGCAAGGGCCCGAGGATCGTATACGCCCTGATAGGCGATGACGATTCCATCGACGCCAAATTCCTTTCGAACCTCAAGCCGGATTTCCTGGTGGTCCAAAGCGCTTATCGATCCCCGGCGACCTCGATGGCCGACGTGGTCATCCCCGCGACCACTTGGCTGGAGAGGGGCGGCGAATTGATAGGCCAGGATGGCAGGAGGCATCTGGCCAGGAAGGTCCTGGAGCCCCCCGCGGGAGTAGTTGGGGAGGCGGAGGTTATCGCCGAGCTCTCCAAGAGGATGGGGAAGGAGATCCCGATCCCGCGGGCGGAGGGGATCGGCGTGGAGGTCAAGGGCAGGTGAGGCGATAGAGATGGGGAAGGCGAGGATTTCCACCCTATGGCTCTCCGGATGCTCCGGATGCCATATGTCGCTCCTGGATTTGGATGAGGCCCTGGTGGAGCTGCTCTCTGGGAAGGTGGAGATAGTGAAATCGCCGCCTCTAACCGACGTGAAGGAGCACACCCCAGTCGACGTCGGGATCGTGGAGGGGGCCGTGGCAACCGAGGAGGATGAAGAGGAGCTGAGGAAGTTCAGGGATAATTGCAAGATCTTGGTGGCCATAGGGGATTGCGCTTGCTTCGGCGGCATTACCTCCTATCGAAACCTATTCGATAAGGACGAAGTCCTATCCAGGGTCTTCGTCGAAACCGAGAGCGTCGTGGACGGCAAGGTCCCAGCATCCAGGTATGTGCCCAAGATCCTGGACAAGGTTAAGGCCGTGGGCCACATCGTAAAGGTCGAGGCCCACATCCCCGGCTGCCCCCCGAGCCCGAGGGCCCTGTTATACGCCCTGAAGGAACTATTGGAGGGGAGGATTCCGATCCTGCCCAGCGATATGGCGAGCTTCGAATGAGGAGGTGTCGTTGATTTGGATAGGGAAGTCGAAACCGAAATGGGTGGGATGCGATCCGCGAGCTCGGGCGGCGGGGAGAGGGAGATAAGGATCCCGGTGACGAGGATCGAGGGCCACGGCAAGGTAACGATAGTGCTGGATAGGGATGGGAATGTGGCCGATGCCAGGTTCCACGTGGTGCAGATCAGGGGCTTCGAGAAGTTCTGCGAGGGTCGGCTCCTATGGGAGATGCCGGTCATAACCTCCAGGATCTGCGGCATATGCCCCGTCAGCCATAGCTTGGCCTCGGCGAAGGCATGCGACGCCGCATTGGGCGCGGAAATCCCGAGCCCGGCGAAGAAGCTCCGCCTCCTGTTGCACATGGGGCAGGTGATCCAATCCCATGCCTTGAGCCTCTTCTACCTCTCACTGCCCGATCTATTGCTCGGGTTCGATTACGAGGTCGAGAAGCGCAACATAGTTGGCTTGCTCGAGAGCAAGCCCGAATTGGCGAAGAGGGGGGTGGGCCTGCGCAAGTTCGGGCAGGAGGTAATAGAGGCCCTGGCCGGCAGGAGGGTCCATCCCACGTTCGCGATCCCCGGGGGGGTCAACGGGGCGCTCTCGCAGGAGAAGCGCGATAAGTTGATGGCGCAGATCGACGGCGTCATAGAAAGCGCAAAGTCCACGGTCGAGCTGGTGAAGGACATTTGCATGAGGCAGGATGATCGGATCCCGATAAAGATGTACAATATGGGTTTGATCGGCCGGAACGGCGAATTGGAGCTATACGACGGCGAGCTCAGGATAAAGGATCCAAGGGGCAACGTGGTGGAGGATGGGTTCAATCCATCGGATTATCTAATGATCATAGGGGAGAGGGTCGAGGATTGGTCGTATCTCAAGTTCCCATACTATAGGTGGGCCGGGTTTCCGAAGGGCTCGCTCAGGGTTGGGCCCCTGGGGAGGCTCAACGTGGCCGATGGGATCCCAACGCCGCTAGCCGATGGGGAGTTCAGGGAGTTCAAGGGGGTTGGGGAGAACGGAATAGTGGATGGCACCATGTTCTACCACTACGCAAGGGCCATAGAGATGCTCCACGCCGCGGAGAAGGCGAAGGAGCTCCTGCAGGACGATGAGATATGCTCAAAGGAGATCTGGGCCGAGGCCAAGGAGATAAGGAACTCGGAGGGCATCGGCGTCATAGAGGCCCCCAGGGGCACGCTCATCCATCATTATTGGGTCAACGGGGACGGAACCATAAGGAAGGCGAACCTGATCGTCGCCACGGTCTTCAATAACATGGGCATGAACCTGGCCATAAGGGAGGTCGCATCGAAGAGGATAAGGGGCGGTAGATTCGATGAGGGCATATTGAACCGGGTTGAGCACGCGATTAGGTGCTTCGACCCCTGCCTCTCCTGCTCGACCCACGCGATCGGGCAGATGCCCCTCTCGATCCAGATCATCTCCGAGGACGGGGAGGTCCTGGGGGAGATCCGAAGGGATTAGGGATCGATTCCCGGGCTGGGATCGAATGTGGCGAGGATCGGGGTCTTCATATGCCATTGCGGCCATAATATAGCCGGAGTGATCGACGTAGGGAGGGTCGTCGAGGCGGCCAAGCGGATGCCCGGCGTCGCATACGCCGGGGATTACATATATTGTTGCAGCGACCCCGGGCAGGCGTTCATTCGCCAAGCCATAAAGGAGAATCGGTTGACGAGGGTCGTCGTCGGCGCATGCTCCCCGAGGATGCACGAGAAGACCTTCCAAGAGGTCCTGGCCTCGGCGGGGTTGAACCCGTTCCTACTGGAGATGGCGAACCTCAGGGAGCATTGCTCCTGGGTCCACAGCGAGGCGAAGGAGGAGGCCACGGAGAAGGCCATAGACTTGATAAGGATGGCGGTCGCGAAGGCATCGAGGGCGGAGCCCCTCTTCGCCAAGCCGATACCGATCACCAAGCGCGCCCTCGTGGTCGGCGGCGGGATAGCCGGGATCCAAGCCGCGCTGGACATCGCCAACGCGGGCTTCGAGGTCGTGCTCGTCGAGAGGGAGCCGACGATAGGGGGGAAGATGGCCAAGTTCGATAAGACCTTCCCGACGCTCGATTGCGCATCCTGCATCCTAACCCCGAGGATGGTCGAGGTGGCGAAGCACCCCAATATTCGCCTCATGACGTATGCCGAGGTGGAGGAGGTCAAGGGATACGCCGGGAACTTCGAGGTGAGGATCAGGCAGAAAGCCAGGAAGGTGGATCATTCAAAATGCACCGGTTGCGGGACGTGCTGGCAAAAATGCCCTACGAAGGTCCCATCCGAGTTCGATTTGGGGCTCGGGAAGAGGACGGCCATTTACATACCGTTCCCGCAGGCGGTTCCGCCGAAGCCGGTCATAGATACCGCGAATTGCCGCTACATGGCCTATTTGGAGTTCGTTAGGAGCGGGAGGGAGGGGAAGCCCCCACCCCAATGCCGGATCTGCGAAAGGCTCTGCCCGACCGGCGCCATAAATTGGGATGAGGAGGACGCGATCATAACGGAGAGGTTCGGGGCCATAGTCGTGGCCACCGGATACGACTTATTCGACCCATCCCAAATACCCCAATATGGCTATGGCCGATTGGACAACGTGATCACGAGCCTCGAGTTCGAGAGGATCCTCAACGCCTCCGGCCCCACGGGCGGGAGGATATTGCTCAAGGACGGGAGGGAGCCGAAGCGCGTGGCCATAGTCCATTGCGTCGGAAGCAGGGACTTGAATTACAACGAATATTGCTCCAAGGTCTGCTGTATGTACTCCATGAAATACGCCCACCTCATAAAGGAGAGGATACCGGATGCGGAGGTATACGAGTTCTACATAGATGTCAGGAGCGCCGGGAAGGGATTCGAGGAATTTTACAACAGGGTCCTGGATGAGGGGGTGAGGTTCGTTAGGGGAAAGGTCGCGGAGATATTCAAGGGGAAGGACGGGCTATCGGTTAGGTTCGAGGATACCCTAACCGGCGGCAGGCACGTCCTATCGGTCGATATGGTCATATTGGCCTGCGGGCTGGTTCCACAAAGGGATGCGGAGGAGGTCGCCAGGATCTTCAAGTTGAGCAGGAGCCCCGATGGCTTCTTCTTGGAGAAGCACCCGAAGCTGGATCCGGTGAACACGCACGCGGATGGCGTATTCCTCGCGGGCGCTTGCATCGGGCCATGCGACATCCCGGACGCCGTGGCCAGGGGGAGCGCCGCGGCCGCGAAGGCCATCGGGCTCCTGAGCCGCGATGAGATCCTATCCGAGCCTATGACGGCGATCGTCGATATTTCCAAATGCTCCGGCTGCATGCTTTGCGAGGAGATATGCCCCTTCGATGCCATAGAGCCGCAGGTCGTTAGGGGGAAGAGGGTCGCGAGGGTCAAGGAGGAGCTATGCAAGGGCTGTGGATCCTGCGCGGCCGCATGCCGATCCGGGGCGATAAACCTCAGGGGATTCACGCATCAACAGCTCCTGGCTGAGGTGGAGGCGTTATGAGCGATCGCGAACCGAGGGTGGTGGGGTTCCTATGCAATTGGTGCTCCTATGCCGGCGCCGATTTGGCCGGGACGAGCCGGATGCAATATCCCCCGAACATACGAATCATAAGGGTCCCATGCTCCGGGAGGGTGGATCCGCTCTTGGTGATCAAGGCATTCGAGCGTGGCGCGGATGGCGTGCTGGTCTCGGGTTGCCATCCCGGGGATTGCCATTATACGCAGGGGAATTACTACGCCCGGAGGCGGCTCGCGATCCTTCGCGATCTATTGGAGTTCCTGGGCATCGAGAGGGATCGATTCAGGATAGAATGGGTATCGGCGGCGGAGGGACAGAGGTTCGCGCAAATAGTGGCCGATTTCGTCAAGAAATTGAAGGAGTTGGGGCCGAGGCGATGATCGAGGAGATAAGGGCCAAGGCGGCCGATCTGCTGAGGTCCGGGGAGGTCAAATGCTTCATAGGGTATGAGAGGGCGAGCGATGGCCTGACGGCCCGGCCTTTCTTCGCATATTCGGCGGATGAGGCCGATAGGCTGATCTTCGATGGGACCTGCGTTCACAACCTGGCCCGATATCTGCCCGATATGAGGGGGAAGCGCGTCGGGATATTGGCCAAGCCCTGCGACTCGAGGTCCATAAACGTACTCATCCGGGAGGGCCAAGTGGAGAGGGAGGAGGTTTACATAGTGGGGGTGGTTTGCGATGGCGTTTATAGGACGACCTGGGGCAAGCCGAGCCTGGAGCTGCAACCCCGCTGCCTATATTGCTCCAAGCGCACCCCGGTCGTTTACGATTACCTGATCGGGCAGCCGCCGCCCGCCCCCGAGTCGCGGCACCCCGCCTCCATATCCGAGGTCGAGGCCCTGGAGCGGAAGCCGGCGGCGGAGAGGTGGGAGTTTTGGAGGTCGCACTTCGCTCGGTGCATACGCTGCAACGCCTGCAGGCAGATATGCCCGGCCTGCTATTGCCCGCAATGCTTCTCGGATCAGCTCGATCCGCTTTGGACCGGCATAAGGATAGGCCTCCCCCAGAACTGGGTTTGGAACGTGGGGAGGGCGCTCCACTTGGCCGGCAGATGCGTCGATTGCGAGGAATGCCAGCGCGCTTGCCCCATGGGGATACCATTGGCGATCCTGAATAGGAAGCTGGCATCGAGGGTCAAGGAGCTCTTCGGGTTCGAGGCCGGCATGGATCCGCGAGCTCCGTTCCCCTTCGCGACCTTCGAGAATGAGGAGGAAATCCTATGAAGTTCCTATCCAATGGGAACCTCCGCGGATGGCTCGAATCCCTGATGGGTATGGGATCCCTCATAGCCCCGGTCGATCTCGAGCCCGGGCTCACGCTCTTCTCCCAAGTCCGGGACCCCGGCGAAGTAAACCTAGAATACGAGATAACGCCGATCCCGCCCAAGGACCTCTTCTTCCCATCCTCGGAGGCGCTGTTCAGGTTCTCCCCAAGCCGCGGCTACGAGATCCCCAGGATCGAGGGGGAAACGTTCCTCCTCGGGGTGCACCCATGCGATGCCCTGGGGATACGCCTGATGGATTTCCCGTTCCTATCGCCGCCCGCCGATCCGAGGTATGAGGAGAGGAGGCGTAGGACGACCATAATAGGCCTCGGGTGCGTTAAGGCGCGCCCGGAGTGCTTCTGCACGAGCTTCGGCATCGGGCCCTTGGATCCATCCAACGCGGACGCGTTCCTGGTGCCAGTCCCCGGGGGCTTCTTGGTGGAGGCGAAAACGGGGAAGGGGGCCAGGGCATTGGCCTCGGCGAAGCTCGAGGAGGCATCGATCCCGATCCCGAAGCCGCCGGAGGTATCCGCGATCGATGTGGAGGCTGTTAGGAAGGTCGCGCTTTCGCTATTCGATTCCCCATACTGGGGGCGGCTCGCGGATAGATGCCTCAGCTGCAAGGTCTGCGCCTACGTATGCCCGTCCTGCTATTGCTTCGATATAAGGGACTACCCCACCCGGGACGGGGCCGAGAGGGTCAGGAGCTGGGATAGCTGCCAATCCCCCCTATTCACGCGCCAAGCCAGCGGCTACGACCCTCGCCAAACGAAGGCCTCGAGGCTCCGGAACAGGTTCTATCATAAGTTCTCGTATTTCCCGGACGAGTTCGGGGCCTTTGGATGCACGGGATGCGGGAGATGCGTGAGATATTGCCCCGTTAACATAGACATAAGGGAGACTTTATCGGCGATATTGAGGGGTGAGGCGAGGATTGCCTAGCGGATCCGATCCGTTCCTGCCGCTCCTGGCCGAGATATCCGAGGTAAGGGATCTAACGCCGGACATCAAGCTCTTCAAGCTGAACCTCAGGGAGGGGAGGATCGATTATAGGCCCGGGCAATTCGCCATTATCTCGGCCTTCGGGGTTGGCGAGGCGCCGTTCACATTCGCCTCCCTCCCCGAGGAGGGGCTGGAGTTCGCGATAAGGAAGATGGGGACCGTCACGAGCGCCCTCCACGACCTTGGGCCGGGCGATTTGGTGGGCATCAGGGGCCCCTATGGGAACGCGTTCCCACTGGAGGAGTACAAGGGGAAGGACATAATCATAATAGGAGGGGGGATAGGGATCGCGCCCCTCAGGCCCTTGATCCATTGGTTCATTAAGCGCAAGGGCGATTATGGGGATCTCTTGATAATTTACGGCGCCAGGACCCCGAGGGATTTCGCATTCTCCCACGAATTCGAGGATTGGGCGAGGGGGGCGAGGCTGGAGTTGGCCATAGACCCGCCCGGGGCCCCGGAGTGGAAGGGGAGGGTGGCCCTGGTGCCAGCGGTCGTCAAGGAGCTCAAGCCATCCCCGAGGGGCTCGATCGCGATCACCTGCGGCCCTCCGATAATGATCCATTACGTCATACAGGAACTCAAGGCGCTCGGCTTCTCCCCGGGCCAAATAGTTACGACGCTGGAGGCCAAGATGAAGTGCGGCATGGGGAAGTGCATGAGGTGCAACGTTGGCAATAAATACGTTTGCAAGGACGGCCCCGTATTCACGGTGGAGCAGATCTCGCAGCTCCTCGAGGAGTTCTAGGATCGCCGGGGAAGCCAAAAATTCCCGAAGCGCCGCTCGCGAACCCCCAAATGGTGGCCGGGGGGTTTTCTAAGGGCCCGCCCCGAGCCCAAGGGGGAGCCTCGGCGAATGCGGCCCGGGTCATCATTGCGCATGGTGGGGATCGCCCCGCTCCCATTAAATGGCGACCTTGGGAGCGAGGGGGCCGCTTTAAGATTCGAGGCTGGGTAACGCGCGGGCTATTGGCGCCGGTCGCTCCGATGATGGGCATCGGGGGGCGGGGCCCCATCCCCTGGCCCCCAGATGACGATCCCCTCCCCTTCGATCCCCTTCAACGCGCCCTTCCCCTTCAGCCCTTCGTACTCAGATCTGGTATAAACCAAAATCTCGGCCTGGGGGATCCCAAAGGCATCCCAGCATATGCCATAATCCCCATCCCTCTTTGGGTCCTCATAGACCACCAGAAGGTCCACGTCGCTGGCGGCCGTATGCCTCCCCTTCGCGTAGGATCCGAAAAGGATCACGAGCCTCAAGGGCAGGGATTTCGAGATGGCCTCCGCCCCCCTCCTTATGCGCTCGATCAACGCCTTCAAGTCAAATTCTGGATAGCAGACCTTCACAATATTCGACGATCGCCCTCGCAAACCCGATCAACCTCTTGGCATCCCCCTCCGTATATGCCTCATATGGGGCCCCCTCTGGATGGACGTTCGGATATCTGGTGGGGATATGGGCCCTATCCAGCTCCTTGGCCATGTCCATTATGGCCTTATCGGGCTCGAGCCCCTTGGGCAGCCTTTGCAACAGGCCCGCGACGGAATGCCCGTATGCCTCCCCTCCCAATTTTTGGAAAACGGCTTTGACGGCCTTCTCGGACGCTTGCTGGGAGAGGAAACAGCTCCATTCGTAAAAGCCCCCTTTCAATTCATACTCGGCGTTCTCCAAATCCCTCTTGGCTTGCTTGATCCAATCCGCGCTCCTTTCCACCAACCCTCCTACCCCGGGGCTCGGGGCTCCAGCCCGATCCCCCCAAACGCCGAGCGGCCTCAAAGAATTTTGAGGTCGGGGCCTATTTAAATGCGCTGAGGGCAGGGCCCTAGGTGGGCCAGGGGTAATCGCTAGGCGGGTGAGATCGGGCATCAGGCGCGGGCCCGATCCCCCGCCGGCCCTTGGCCTCGATCGCAGCCCTGACGGCGTTTGCGATGTCCTCGGCCTTGGGTATGATGGCCTCCTCGAGGCCCCCGCTCGGTATCGGGACGTCGAAGGCCGCCACCCGCCTTATCGGCGCATCGAGGGCGTCTATCGCCTCCTCCGCCGCGATCGCAGCCACCTCGGCCCCGAACCCGCCGGTCCTGCAGGCCTCCTCGG